>Ga0210407_10000036_pt1 | contig 189861 bp, 154 predicted proteins | sample IncBWC27MmetaG_FD_150860 | JGI IMG/M metagenome (GOLD analysis project Ga0210407, IMG submission 150860) | Forest soil microbial communities from Barre Woods Harvard Forest LTER site, Petersham, Massachusetts, United States - Inc-BW-C-27-M | ecosystem: Environmental > Terrestrial > Soil >... | reverse complement strand
AACAAAATCGCGCGATTGGTTGAATCGTACGTGAGCACGCCTCCAAAGGAGATACTTGGATCGAAAGTCACGCGGGTGAGGAATTTCGCCACGGAAACAATCCGCGACATTGAGGGCGACGAGATTCCGAAAGAGAAGATGTCGATCTTTGAGTTGGAAGACCGGACAAAGATTGCGGTGCGAGGGTCGGGAACTGAACCAAAGATCAAGTTCTACCTTTTCGCGCAGGAGCGGCCGGTGAAAGGAGAATTCGAGATGGCAGAGCTTGAAAAAATCAAAGCGAAAGTGAGTGAGCGGCTCGGACGACTTTGGCATTGGTTGGAAGAGGACGCGCAGGGGCGTCTCGCGCGATAAGCTGCTCGACACCGTGCGATTCGCTGCGAAGAATTGATTGTGCGGCGCGAGATTAATTTGAGCGGCGGCGAGATCACGCTTCTGAAAACGATGGGGCTCTCGGGCACGTCCACTCCCGGAAAACAATTAGTGAAAAGCATCGGGGAAATGGAGACGGCCGAGTTTCTCGATGCGCTGAATGGGCTGATCTCGGTCGGCTACGTGCTGTCGAACAAAGCCAGCATCCGATCGATGGAAGACGTGGAGCGCACCTTTTTTCGCGTCAACGCATCTTACGCGCGCGATTTGCGCGATGCGATTAGGCCGAGCCGGCGCCGCGAACAGGATCGGCCGCGCCGCCGCCGCCGCCGCGGTTGAGTTTCGCGAGGTGAACGGTTGGCGAAAGGCGTTGCGAGTTTGGCCGTGGCTTGCGGCAATCTCAAGCGGGCTGCTTTGCACCGGATGCTTCCCGCCTTTTAATCAAGCTTGGCTCTGCTGGTTCGCGCTCACCCCATTGATCTCGGCCGTTTGGTTTTCAGGAAAAAATTCGAACCATCGATGGCTGCGCAATTTCCTGCTCGGCTACGTTACCGGAATCGTTTTTTTCACGCTGACGTTTAGCTGGCTCGGTTCACTTGGAGTCCTGTTCGAAAATTTTTGGCTGCGCGGCTTGTCACTCGTGCTCTCGTTTTATCTCGGAATTCATTTCGCATTCTGGAGCTGGTTTTGCGGACTAATCCGTCCTTCTACAGCCCCGAAAGCTTTCGGGGGAAGCGCGAACAATTCGCGCGTGGATAAGTGGAGCGCGATGCTGGCGCGCGCCCGCGAACCGATGGTCGCAGCGTTGAGTTCGCCGTGGCAAAGATCGGCAAACAATTTGTGGCTCGCCTTTCTGCTCGCCTCCGCTTGGGTCACGCATGAGTGGATCCGCGGATGGCTCTTCGGCGGGTTCGGTTGGAACGGTCTTGGTGTCGCGTTGCACGCGAATTGGCCGATTATTCAAGTCGCCGAGTTCACCGGTGTGACCGGATTGTCTTCCGTAATTGCCTTCGCCAATGTCATCGCTGTTACGACTCCGCTGCGTTTGTTTCTCGAGGCACGAACGCATCAAATGCGACCGCATTGGGACCTGAACTTCACAATGTTGGGAATTGTCGGCCTGCTTCTGTTTGGCTGGCACGCCACTCGAAATCCTTCGCAAACAAAACCGCTTCGCGTCGCGGCAGTGCAGGCAAACGTCCCGCAAAATCAAAAATTCGATCCCCAATTCACTCGCAAAATCTTCGATCAATTCGCACGCTTGAGCGCGATCGCGCTACGCGCAAATCCGGCGCCCAATCTGCTGGTTTGGCCGGAGAGTTCCATGCCGGACCCTGTCCGCGACGAGAACACAGAGAGCTATCGGTTCGTCATGGATTTTTCTCGATCGACAAAAACGGACTTGTTGCTGGGTACGATCGATGTGGAAGATGAACACGATTACAATGCGGCGCTGCTCGTTTCGGATGCCGGCCAACGGATGCAAATTTATCGCAAACTTCATCTCGTGCCGTTCGGCGAATACATTCCGCTCCGGCAATCGTTTCCGCTTTTCGCCGCCGTCGCGGGCAAGTGGGTGCCTGGCGATTTCGCCGTGGGCAAAGATTACACGCTTTTTCGCCTAACGAACGGCGACGTGCAGGTCGCGCCGCTGATTTGCTTCGAAGATACCATCGGCGACTTGACCCGGCAGTTCGTTTTGTGCGGAGCGAATCTGCTCGCCAACGTGACGAATGACGGATGGTTTTTGCATTCGGCCGGCTCAGAGCAGCATCTCACCAATGCAGTATTCCGTTGCGTCGAGACGCGGCGTCCGATGGTGCGCGCGGCCAATACCGGCGTGACTTGTTTCGTGAATGAGTTTGGGCGAGTCACCCAAATTTTTCGGGACGAGAACGGAAGCACCTTCACCGAAGGTGTGCTGACCGGAGATGTTGATATACCGATTGCGCGCGAACTGACTTTCTATTCGCAACACGGCGAGCTTTTCGCCAAGCTCTGCGCATGGGTAACGCTGATTGCGATCGTGGTTGTTGCCGTTCAAAGCGTTCGACGACGAAAGATTGTAGGCAAGATCCACAACTGAATGTCACAATTTTGTTGTCGATCCGGCGTGGCGATCCCGTTTAATTCTCCCGCGACTCGCAATCGAAATGAATCCGAACTCCGCCATTTACGTACGCGGCCTCAGGAAATCGTACGGTGCCCTTGAAGCGGTTAAAGGAATCGACTTTGAAGTGCACACCGGTGAAGTGTTCGGATTGCTCGGGCCGAACGGCGCCGGCAAAACGACCACAGTTGAGATTCTCGAAGGATTGCGTTCGCGCACAGCCGGTGAAGTAAAAGTGCTCGACTTCGATCCGGACCGACAGAAGAAGCAATTGAAAGATCGTATCGGCGCTTGTCTGCAGGCTACGAATCTCCCTGACAAGATTACCGTGCGCGAGGCGCTCGATTTTTTCGGATCGCTATACTCGCGCAAAGCGGACGCCGATATGCTGCTCAAAAGGCTGCAGCTCTGGGACAAGAAAGATGCCGGTTACGCCACGCTTTCCGGCGGACAAAAACAGCGCCTCGCTCTCGCTCTCGCCCTCATCAACGATCCGCAAATGCTTTTCCTGGACGAACCGACCACCGGACTCGATCCCCAAGTGCGACTCGAGATTCGCGAGTTGATCGAGGAGTTGCGCGCGGAAAAGCGCACTATCCTCATGACCACGCATTACATCGAGGAGGCGGAGCGTCTGTGCGATCGGGTGGCGATCATCGACGCGGGGAAAATCATTGCCATGGGCACGCCCCGCGAGTTGCAGGAGAAAAGCGCGAACCAATCGGCCATTGAGTTAAGATTGACTCAGCCGCTGAAAGAGACCGCGTTACCGCAATGGGCGGAATCGATTCGCTCCGTCGTGAGCGAAGATCGACATCGTATCACTGTTTATTCAAAAAGACCGGCGCAGACGTTGGTTGAAATGGTGAAGTGGGTCGACACCAATGGATTCGAGCTCGATGACGTTCATCTCTCGCGGCCGACGCTCGAAGACGTCTTCATTGAGCTGACCGGAAAAAAATTGCGCGACTAATGAAAGCCTTTCTCGCCTTCCTCAAGATCGATCTAAAGCTCGCGATGCGGAACCGGGCGGTTCTGTTCTTCAACTATCTCTTTCCGCTGATGTTCTTCTTCATTTTCGGCTACGCCTTTGACGCGAAACAGGGAAGCACAAGCGTGATTGTAGTCACAATGGTGACGACCATTGGCATTCTGGGCAGCGGATTCTTCGGCGCTGGTATGCGTGCCGTGCAAGAGCGCGAGGAGAATATTCTGCGGCGTTACAAGGTGACGCCGATCACGCCCGTGCCGCTGCTCCTCGCCTCGATTGTCATGGGCGTGATCCTTTATCTGCCCACCGTCGTCTTGATGCTCTTTCTCGCGCACAATCTTTACGGCATGCCCATGCCGATAAATCTTTTTTCACTTTTCCTGTTCGTTTGTGTTGGCGCAGCCGCTTTTCGATCTCTCGGCTTAATTATCGCCGCGGTCGTGAATTCTTCTCAGGAGGCCAACGTCCTCATCCAGATCGTTTACATGCCGATGCTGTTGTTGAGCGGCGCGACTTTTCCGCTCCAGTTCATGCCGAGCTGGCTGCAAATCGTAACCCAATTCATTCCGGCGAGCTATTTGGTGACAGGTATGTCCGGAATTTTGCAACGAGGAGAGACAGTCTTGCAAAATTCCAAATCGGTTTTCGCGCTTGTGGTTACGTTGTTGGTCGCGCTTTTCATTTCCACCAAGTTGTTCCGATGGGAGAAGGAAGAAAAGTTGCGACCGTCGGCGAAACTCTGGGTCCTTGTTGTTCTATTGCCGTTCTTCTTTCTCGGCGGGTATCAAGCATGGAGCGGGCAGGAATTGGCGAAAGCGAAAATCATCCATCGCGATCTCAACCGTGGCCAAACGCGGCTTGTCCAGAATGCACGCATTTTCGTCGGGAACGGCAAAGTGATCGAATCGGGCGCGGTGCTGGTGCGTGGAGGCAAGATCGAGAATGTCTATGAGGGGAGTTTTCCGGATGCGAAATCGTTAAACGCCGAGCCGATCGACGCCGCCGGCAAGACCGTCTTGCCAGGTTTGATTGACGTGCACGTGCATCTGGGAGCGAGCGGCGGGTTTCCGGCCGATTTCATGAAGTACGATCCGAGCAAAGCGGCCGAGCGCGCCTTGGAATCGTACTTGTATTGCGGTGTGACCGCGGTCCGAAGCGTGGGCGATCGGCTCGACTACATGTTGAAGCTGCGAGAGAAATTCGGGAGCGGCGAAAGGCTTGGCACCGAGCTGTTCTTTTGCGGTCCGCTCTTTACCGCCGAAGGCGGACACGGCACCGAATACGCGAAATACATGCCGGAAGCGATGCGTGCGTCGTTCAACGCGCAGTTTGTGCGTACGCCGAAAAGCATGGAGGAAGCGCGCAAACAAGTGGACGAGCTGGCGGCGCAACATGTCGATGCCATCAAAGGTGTGCTCGAAGCAGGTGTGCCCGGATATTCGTTCAATCGCATGGACGTAAACATTCTGCGCGCGATCGTTGATGAAGCGCACGCGAAGAAACTTCCGGTCGCGATTCATTGCGGCGGGGCCGCAGATGTGATTGATGCCGTTGCGCTCGGGACGGACTCGGTCGAGCACGGTTCTTTTATCGACGCAATTCCTGACGCTACGATTGCCGAAATGAAGGCGAAAGGCATCGCCTACGATCCGGCCTTGAGTGTGGTCGAAGGCTTTACGAATTTCGCCAAGGGCGACACGACCTTGCTCAAACGTTCCCTCGTTCAACAAGTCACGCCCAAAGACTTGCTCGATGGAACAGAGAAAGCGGCGACGAGCGAGCAATTCAAAGGATTACGCGAAGGGCTAAGCCATTATCCGATGTCGATGCAAACCGGCGGCAATAATTTGCTCAAGGCCTGGCGCGCGGGAGTGATGCTGGTCACTGGCTCCGATGCCGGCAACTTTCTCGTCATGCACGGACCGACCGTGCAACATGAGATTGAGCTCTGGGTTGCGGCCGGAATTCCTGTGGACGTTGCACTGGAAGCCGCGACCTACAACACGGCGAAGCTCTTGCATGTCGATCATCGCATCGGCACGATCGAAAAAGGCAAGGAAGCGTCGTTGTTTATCGTGGATGGAAATCCGTTGCAAGATGTGCGCGCGCTGTCGTCGATCTCTGTCGTTTTAATGAAAGGCGAGTACGTCGCTCGAAGAGAAATCTTCGAACAAAAGTAAATCTGTAGCGGCGGTCTATGACCGCTGGTCGACCATAAAAAAGAGTGCGACGATCGCAGACCGCCGCTAGAACAGCCGTATGGCCGTTCAACTTCCAGTCGATCATCTCGCGGAATTGTGGCCGTCGAAGTTTCGCGGTGTCCGAATGGCAGCGCTGCTCCATCCAGCGTCGGTTTCGGCGAAGCTTGAGCACACTTCGTGCATTCTTGAGCGGCATAACGGCGATCTTTTTCGAATCGCGGCGTTCTTCGGACCGCAGCATGGATTCCTAGGTCAAACGCAAGACAACATGATCGAATGGCAAAGCTATGAGCATCCGCGCCTCGGCATTCCGGTTTACAGCCTTTACGGCGAATATCGCGAGCCGACGCCCGAAATGCTGAAAGACATCGATGTTTTGGTTGTCGATCTTCAAGACATCGGCGCGCGCTACTACACGTTTATCTGGACGCTTTATCTTTGCCTGCGCGCCTGTGAAAAGCACGATGTGACCGTCGTCGCTCTTGACCGGCCAAATCCGATCAATGGCCTAACGACCGAGGGGCCGCTGCTCGATCCGAATTACAAATCATTCGTCGGGATGCACCCTATTTCAGTTCGACACGGTCGCACGATTGGTGAATTGGCCACTCAGTTTCGTGATGAAGCTTTCCCCGAATGTCGATTGTCGATCCTGCCTATGAACAATTGGGAGCGCGCGATGTGGTTTGATCAAACCGGTTTGCCCTGGGTAATGCCGTCGCCGAACATGCCGACGCTCGATTCAGCCGCTGTTTATCCCGGCATGTGCTTACTCGAAGGCACCAATATTTCCGAAGGCCGCGGGACGACGCGCCCATTCGAAATGTTCGGCGCGCCGTTCATCGACGCCACAAATCTTTGTCGCGAACTCAATGAGCTGCGATTGCCCGGCGTTTATTTTCGTGAAAATTATTTTCAGCCGACCTTTCACAAATTCGCTGGAGAACTTTGCGGCGGCGCACAACTCCACGTGGTCGAGCGCAACAGCTTTCTGCCTTTCAAGACCGGCGTGGAAATTATCAAATGCATTCGCCAGATTTACCCCGACCAATTCCAATGGAAGCAACCGCCTTACGAATACGAGTTCGAGAAACTGCCGATCGAGATTTTGCTCGGCGGACCGATCGCGGATTTCTTCGACGATTGATCCTCGGCGTCGTCGCGACAAGCTCACTGTCGATTTTGGCGCCCCTTCGCGCCGACATTCCGTGGCCGGAAGTTGTTCAACGTCTGGCGCGGGAAAATGAAAAACTCGCGCGCCGCCCGCAGGGTCACAACGGCCAGTACTTTGTTGTCTGCACGCTTTACTACACGCCAATAGAATCTGGTTTCACTTTCGAGCGCGGATTTGACGCGACACCGGTGAAGAAACCTGGATTACACGGCCACACCTATCCCCGGGATTTTCTGCGCGCCGTTAGAAAAGAAGGTTTCGGCCGGATAATTACACCGGTGAATGGGCGCAATTACATTCGGTATAATGGCGGAAATTCGTTTGCTTTTGCCTCGGAGCCAACAGGCGGCGGGGGCAGTCTCGTGGCGCATTTGTCGGCGGCAACAAAACCGGGTCAAAGCGGCTTGCCTCACGGCGTAATTATTGAAACGCCATCTTCCACCGTGCGCGAAATTTTTGGCAGCACGCGATGGAAGATTGTCGATACGGGCGGCGGACTCCGTCGATGGCAAATCGATCTTTATTATGGCGAGGATGAGCCATTGGGTCCTGGCCGGTTCATGGCCCGGCCGCGCCGGACGACGTTTGAGTATGCGTATTCGGAAGGGAGAATTAGTAAGTGAGGTGAGTCCTTTCACCATTCGGCTCAGTTTTCACGGCGATCTTGCCTTTTTTCTAAAATCGAAAGCGGGTAATAAAATTGTCGAGCGCCGTCTCGGTGAGAAGACCTCGGTAAAAGATGTGATTGAGTCGTGCGGAGTGCCGCATCCCGAGATTGACTTGATCTTGGTGAACGGGCAGCCGGTTGATTTCTCTCACATTTTGGAATGCGAACAAGAGATTGATGTCTATCCCATCCATTCGCCGCATACGCTTTTCCAAGAAAATCGGTTACAAGTCAGGATAATCGATCGGTTTATCGCTGATGGCCATCTCGGAAAACTCGCCCGCGATCTGCGCCTGCTCGGTTTCGATGTCCTTTACGATCGGGATGCGCAAGATCGACATCTACTCGCCGCCCTGAGCATCGAGAACCCCGAAATTATCGGGGCTCGCGAAGGCCTTCGGAGTCGAGCCCTGCTCACGCGCGATCGCTGGTTGCTCATGCACAAGGTCGTGCGACATGGCTATTATCCGCGCTCCCAAGACCCGGCTGAACAAACCATCGAAGTAATGCGGCGCTTTGATCTCTTCTCCTCGATCGCTCCATTTACGCGTTGCCTGCGTTGCAATGCGCTGCTCGAAAAAGTAGAGAAAGCCGATGTGATTGAGAATCTCGAGCCGCTCACGCGAATCCATTACGAGCATTTCCGGCGTTGCACGGGCTGCCGCCAAATTTACTGGCCAGGATCGCATTTTGACAAGTTGCGCGCGCGCATTGCAGGAATTCGCGCAACGCTGGCCCCCGAATCTCGATCTGAGAACCAAACATGAAAAAATCGATTCTTGTTTCGTTAGGCGCAATCGTTGTGTTCGTTTGCAGTTCGCTTGCTTATGGGCCGACCGGTCATGAAATCGTCGGCGGAATCGCCGACAAGTTGCTCGCGAACACCCCAACGGCCGCCAGGGTCAATGCGCTGATCGACGGGATCACGCTCGAAAAAGCATCGGTCATTGCCGACGAAATCAGAGGTTGGGATAAGAATGGCGTCGATGGTCTCGCCGAGTTTCCTTATTATTCGGATCATCCAAAGATCGACAAGCAACTGCGCGATTTCTGGCGGGCGAATCCACCGACGCAAGATCTGAATTCAGCGGTTCCATCGCATCATTGGTTTCACTTCACCGATGTGCCGGTGCTGAACGCGGCGAAATATTCGGACGGCAAAACGGGGCGCAGCAGGTGGGACATCGTGCATATGATCAATTACTGCATCGCGGTTTTGCAGGGTGAAACGCCAGAAAACAATCCGCGCAAGATCACGAAACCGGTCGCAGTGATTTTGCTCGCTCATTACGTGGGCGACATTCATCAGCCGCTGCATGTCGGCGCCGAATATTTTGATGAAGCCGGCCACGCGGTCGATCCAGAAAAAGGCACAGCGGCTCTTGGGGACGAAGGGGGAAACACATTCGCGCTTTACCTCAAGACTGGAACGCCGGAAGAAATGACGCATCGCGCTTTGAAGCTACATCCGTTTTGGGACAATGAAGCAGTCATGGCGAACTTACCATCGCTATCGTTCACGATGTCGAAGGAAGAAAGATACGAGAAGACTGAGCGCGCCAAGCGCCGATTAATCGATCGGCTCACGCGCGAAGAACCCACCGACTGGCGATTGCCGGGCAGCGTCGCGTTGAAAAATTACGCGGAGGCGTGGGCCGACGAGATCCTGCCGATCGCGCGGGAGGCGCACGAGCGATTGCGATTCACAAATGTGCATGCGCAGCACGAAGAAAACCGGGTCGTGGCGGCCGGAGTTGCGCGGGAAAAAAGTGCGCCCGATCATGTGGCCTACGCCGATTGGGCAGCGAAAATTGTTCAGGAGGAAATGCACAAGGCCGGCTGGCGCCTCGCCGATCTGCTAGAAAAAGCGCTTAGATAAAACGAGCGCCGACGTTTCATCGGCGCTCGTCAAATGCGCTTGTAAAATCGTGAATCGTGAATCGTTAATCTGTCGTAACGATGTAACCTTTCAACGAATCACGGACGTCCGATTACGCTTCGGTTTTCTTGGCCGACTTGTTGCACTCTGTCTTGAGTTTGGCGTATTGATCAGCCGAAAGAATTCCTTTCGCCTGTTTCAAGAATTTTGCGCGACTTTCTTTCGTGCAGCCCGCCTTCGTGCACTCCGCCTGCCAGGCCTCAATCTTCGCCTTTTGATCCGGCGTGAGATTGAGACTTGCCAAATTGGCGCACGCGGCCTGATTGGACGCATTCTTTGCGCAACACGCTTTTCCACCTGCGAAAGCGGGCGATGCCGCAAGCATCGCTACCGCTACTACTGCTGTTCCGAGAATTTTAATCATGGTGAATGCTGAGACAGGTGCGATGCAAGAACTGTTCAATTTATATTCGTCGATGATCTGTCTTTGTCATTCTAACCTCAGAATGGAAAAAGCTGATGGCGAAGGCGAACCAAGCTTTGAAATGCCCCGTTAGAACCAAGGAACGACGGCTGCCCAGCCGTCTCGCCTTCATACAGATCTTTTCGCGCCGCTACCTTTGCGAGCTTAACTGCGCCTGCCCGCGGCGCAGATTGTCGGCCGCACCTTTCAACTCCGGCTTGAGACGCAGCGCTGCCTCAAATTCCGGGATGCTCTCCCGGGGTTTCCCGGATGCAAGCAGGGCCAACCCCAGATTGTTATGAGCCTCGGCACTGTTGGGATTCAGCCGGAGCGCTTCGTGAAGTTGCTCGATAGCCTCTGGCATTCTGCCCACCAACTCCAGCGCGAGTCCAAAGTCAGCCCGAATGTCTGCGTCTTTGGGCGCAAACTGTAACGCGCGGCGCATCTCCTCAACCGCGGCTTGATCGCGGTTCTGCTTCCACAGTGCGAGGGCAAGCTGCGCGTGCGCTTTCGGCGCGTCCGGCTGTGAACGGATTGCGGCTTGGAAATACTCGATGGCTTCCGGCAGCCGGCCTTGGAGCGTACGAGTAACGCCCATGCCCACCAGGCCGTCGTAGAAATTGGGGTCGATCTGCAATGTTTTCTCAAAATGCGCCGCGGCTTCGTCGTATCTGCCGCTACCGCCCATGACCAGGCCCAGATTGTATTCTATGTGGAGATTAGGTGGAGTAACTGCGAGCGCGTGGTTATACAAAGTGAAGCTGTTACTCCAGAGATGAATCTGCGCGTTCGTAAGCGTAGCAAGAATCAGTAGAAACACGCCGGCGATTCCTGCGCGGAGCGATGGCGCAACACGCCAGCTCCTGGCGATGTCCGCTAATCCGAACACAAGTGCAACGAACAAACCGATTGACGGAATATAAAAGTAGCGGTCCGCCATGGTTTGCCCGCCAACCTGAACAAGTCCTATGACAGGAACCAATGTTCCCAGAAACCAAAGCCAGCCTACGATGAGGTACGGCTGGATTCTCCGCTGGAAAAGACAAAACGCCGTAATTCCAATCAGCAGGAATGCTGCGCCGATGATCTGCCAAACCGGTATGCCCGACGGCGAAAACGGATAATAGACCGCCAGATCATTCGGCCAGAACGCAAGCAGTAAGTATTTCAGATACGAGACAAGCGCGTTCGACAGCCGCAGCACAATAGGGGCATCGACGAATGTGCGTACAGCCCGACCATGAGATTGTGCGATGAATGTGATAACCGCCGACGCCGCGACGATAGCAAACAACGGGATTTTCTCCCGCACCAGCGACACGATCCCTGAATCCGCTTCCCTGTGGGAAGCGCCCCGAGGATGTTCTTTCGCCATCGGATCTGCCAGATGCCTCAGCGGCCAGTAGTCGAGCAGCAACATCACGAAAGGCCAGGTCACCAGCATCGGTTTGGCCAACAGACCCAGTGCAAGCGCGACGGCGGTCCATGCATACCACTTGCGCGAACGCGCCTCGACATAGTGCGTGTAGGCGATAAGCGAAAGCAGGCCGAAGAATGTCGAGAGCGTATCCTTGCGCTCAGCCGCCCACGCGACTGATTCTACGTGCAACGGGTGCAGCGCAAAAAGCGCTGCGACCAGCGCGCTCGGCCACCGGGCTCGAGTCGTGCGAAGAAGAAACCAAAACAGCAGCAGCGTGTTTGCCACATGAATGAGTGCGTTAACAAGCAGATGGCCACCTGTGTCCATGCCGAAGAGTTGGCTGTCGATCATATGTGCGATCCACGTGAGTGGATGCCAGTTTGCCGCGTGAAAAGTGGTGAACGCCCATGCAAGTCCCGCGCGGGTAACACCGCGATTCACCATTGAATTTTCCTGGATATACGTGGGGTCATCGAGAGTGATGAACTGATGCCCGATCACTTGCGCATAAATAGCGAACGTCATTACCGCCAGACCGAGCAGGATGAGGAGATCGGGTCGCCCGAATGTTGTAGCGTTCCTCAGGGGCGCGGCGCTTCGCTTATTGGCTGAGGTAGCGCCACCAGCTTTTCTCTTTTGCGCTGTCCGTTTGGCCATGCCGTTTGCGAAGCTACCAAACCACGGATAACCGACCACCCGGCCAGCGCATGAGCCTAATCACCACTTTCGCGTAATCTCTCATGGCCTTTTGTCCTGTTGTCTCGCGGCCCGTGGTCAGTGGTGTCATTTGCCACTTTAGCAGCGAACAGACGCGGCGCACGCAATAGAGCAGACAGGGACGGACAGAATGAGAGGCAAGGCAATGAGGGATGGCTGCCCAGCCGTCCCTCCCTGACACTGATCTTTTCGCACCGCTACCTTTGCGAGCTTAGCTGCGCCTGCGCGTGGCGCAGGCTGTCGGCCGCAACTTTCAACTCCGGCTTGAGACGCAGCGCTGCCTCAAATTCCGGAACGCTCTCCCGGGGTTTCCCAGATGCAAGCAGGGCCAGGCCCAGATTGCTATGGGCCTCGGCATTGTTGGGATTCAACCGGAGCGCTTCGTGAAGTTGATCCATAGCCTCCGGAATTCTGCCCAACCCCGCCAGCGCCAGTCCAAGATTGTTCCGAATGTCCGCGTCTTTGGGCGCCAACTCTGACGCACGGCGCATTTCATCGAGCGCGGCTTCGTTGCGGTTCTGCTTCGCCAATGTCAGGCCCAGCAGATTGTGCGCTTTGGGCGCGTCCGGCTGCGAACGGATTGCCGCTTGGTAATATTCGACGGCTTCTGGCAGCCGGCCTTGGTAAAAACGGGTAGCGCCCATGTTCGACAGCGACACGTAGTCATCGGGCCTGATTTGCAGGGCCTTCTCAAAATGCGCCGCGGCTTCATCGTATCTGCCGCTACCGCCCATGGCCAGACCCAGACCGTTTTCTATGTGGATATCAGGCGGGGCCACTGCGAGCGCGTGCTTAAACAAAGTGAAGCTGTCACTCCAGCGATGAATTTGCGCGTTCGTAAGAGTAGCAAGAACCAGTAGAACCCCGCCAGCTATTCCTGCGCTGACCGATGCCGCAACACGCCAGCTCTTGGCGATGTCCGCTAATCCGAACACCACTGCAATGAACAAACCGATTGACGGGATATAGAAGTAGCGATCCGCCATGGCTTGCCCGCCAACCTGAACAAGTCCGATAACGGGAACCAGTGCTCCCAAGAACCAAAGCCAGCCTACGATGAGGTAAGGCCGGATGTTCCCTTGGAAAAGACAGAATGCTGTAATCCCAATCAGCAGGAACGCTGCGCCTATGATCTGCCAGGCCGGTATGCCCGCCGGCGCGAGCGAGTAATAGACAGTCAGATCATTCGGCCAGAACGTGAGCAGTAAGTATTTCGCATACGAGACAAGCGCGTTCGACAGCCGCAGAGCAATAGGAAAATCTGTGAATGTGCGCACAGCGCCTGCATGAGATTGCGCGATGGATGTGATAACCGCGGACGCCGCCACGAGAGCAAATAACGGCAATTTCTCGCGCACGAGCAGCCAAAGTTTTGTAGCCACTTCCTTGCGGGAAGTAAGCTCGAAACGCCGCAACGGCCAGTAGTCGAGCAGCAACATTACGAAAGGCCAAGTCACCAACATCGGTTTGGCCAACAGTCCCAGCGCGAGCGTTACCGATGTCCACGCGTATTGGCTGCTCGAGCGTTCCTCTGCATAGCGCACATAAGCGATCAAGGATAGCAATCCGAAAAATGTGGACAATGTATCTTTGCGTTCAGACGCCCAAGCGACTGACTCCACGTGCAACGGATGAAGCGCAAAAAGCGCCGCGATCAGCGCGCTTGGCCATCGAGCGTGTGTTGTTCGCAGCAGAAACCAGAAGACGAGCAACGTGTTTGCCACATGAATCAGGGCGTTAACGAGCAGATGGCCACCTGCGTTCATGCCGAAGAGTTGGCTGTCGATCATATGTGCGATCCACGTGAGTGGATGCCAGTTTGCCGCGTGAAAAGTGGTCAACGCCCAAGCGAGTCCCGCGAGCGTAACGCCGCAATTCACCATTGGGTTCTCCCTGATATACGAATCGTCGTCGAGAGTGATGAACTGATGCCCGATCACTTGCGCATAAATCCCAAACGTCATTACCGCCAGACCGAGCAGGATGAGGAGATCGGGTCGCCCGAATGTTGTAGCGTTCCTCAGCGGCGCGGGGTTTCGCTTATTGGCTGCGGTAAGGCCACCAGCTTTTCTCTTTTGCGCTGTTCGTTTGGCCATGTCGTTTGCGAAGCTACCAGAGCGTTCAATTGGTGGTCAAAAAATATGGCTGGCGCGACCTCATTCGCGCGTTAGAACAATCCGCAATGTCCGTTATCTCGGAACCCGTTCGTCCAATTCAACTCTCGGAAATACAGGAAGCCCGGAAGCGAATCGCAAACATCATCGTCCGCACGCCGCTGATTCGCCTCGAACTGGGAGCAGAGTTTCCGGACATTCAACTCAAGCTAGAGCCGGCCTTGATACAGATCTTTCCGCGCCGCTACCTTTGCGAGCTTAACTGCACCTGCGCGCGGCGCAGATTGTCGGCCGCAGCTTTCAACTCTGGCCTAAGACGCAGCGCTGCCTCAAATTCCGGAATGCTCTCCCGGGGTTTCCCAGATGCAAGGAGGGCCAACCCCAGATTGGTATGGGCCGGGGCACTGTTGGGATTTAACCGCAGCGCTTCGTGAAGTTGATCAATCGCCTCCGGAATTCTGCCCAACCGCATCAGTGCCGTTCCAAGATCGTTCCGAATGTCCGCGTCTTTGGGTGCCAACTCTGCCGCGCGGCGCAGTTCATCGAGCGCGGCTTCGTTGTGGTTCTGCATCGCCAACGCCATTCCCAGCAGGTTGTGCCCTTTAGGCGCATCCGGCTGCAAACGGATTGCCGCTCGGGAATACTCGATGGCTTCTGACAGCCGGCCTTGGTGAAAACGGGTAACGCCCACGTTCAACAGCGACAGGTAGTCATCGGGCTTGATTTGCAGGGCCTTCTCAAAATGCGCCGTGCCTTCATCGTACCTGCCGCTCCTGCGCAGGGCATACCCCAGACTGTTTTCTATGGGGGGATTAGGTGGAGTGACTGCGAGCGTGTGCTCAAACAAAGTGAAGCTGTCACTCCAGCGATGAATCTGCGCGTTGGTAAGAGTAGCAAGAACCAGCAGAACCACGCCGGCTATTGCCGCGCTGAGCGAGGGGGCAAACTCTCGTGTTTTCACGACGTCGGCTGATCCGAATACGAGCGCAATGAACAAACCGATTGAGGGAATATAGAAGTAGCGGTCCGCCATGGTTTGCCCGCCAACCTGAACGAGTCCGATAACGGGAACCAGTGTTCCCAAGAACCAAAGCCAGCCTACGATGAGGTAAGGCCGGATTTTCCCTTGGAAAAGACAGAATACCGTAATTCCAATGAGCAGGAACGCCGCGCCGATGATCTGCCCGGTCGGTATGCCCGTCGCTGTGTACGGATAATAGACAGCCAGATTATTCGGCCAGAACGTGAGCAGTAAGTACTTCGCATACGAGACCAGCGCGTTCAATAGCCGCAACGCAATAGGAATATCGCTGAATGTGCGCACAGCGCCTGCATGAGATTGCGCCACGGCTGTGACAACAGCGGACGCCGCCACGAGAGCGAACAACGGCAACTTCTCCCGCAGCAGAGGTGCAATCGAAACGAGGAAATTCTTCCGGCTTGTCGATTGAGACAGGCGGCGCAACGGCCAGTAGTCGAGCAGCAACATTACGAAGGGCAAGGTCACCAGCATCGGTTTGGCCAATAGCCCCAGCGCGAGCGTTATGAATGTCCACGCGTAGCGGCTGCTCGAGGGCACCTCTGCGTAACGCACGTAAGCGATCAGCGATAGCAATCCGAAAAATGCGGACAACGTATCTTTGCGTTCAGACGCCCAGGCGACCGACTGCACGTGCAACGGATGAAGCGCAAAAAGCGCAGCGACCAGCGCGCTCGGCCAGCGGGCGTGTGTTGTTCGCAACAGAAACCAGAAGACAAGCAACGTGTTTGCCACATGAATCAGCGCGTTAACGAGCAGATGGCCACCTGCACTCATGCCGAAAAGTTGGCTGTCGATCATATGTGCGATCCACGTGAGTGGATGCCAGTTTGCCTCATGAAAAGTAGTAAACGCCCAAGCGAGTCCCGCGAGCGTAACGCCGCGATTCACCATTGGGTTCTCCTCGATGTACCGATTGTCATCGAAAGCGATGAACTGATGGCCGATCACTTGCGCATAAATCGCAAACGTCATTATCGCCAGACCGAGCAGGATGAGGAGATCGGGTCGCCCGAATGTTGTAGCGTGCTTCAGGGGCGCGGCGCTTCGCTTATTGGCTGCGGTAAAGCCAACAGCTTTTCTCCTTTGCGCTGTCCGTTTGGCCATGCCGTTTGAGAGACTACCAGACCACGGATAACCGACTACCCGACCAGCGCATGAGCCTAATCACCCCTTTCGCGTAATCTCCCATGGTCTCATTCCATCGACATACGTAAGACAGCCGTCCCGGCTGTCATGGCAGACGGGCTTCCAGCCTGTCGTTTGATTCGACATGCCAGAGGCATGTCTGCCCTGACAGGCGGGAAGCCTGTTTTACGCCTTAAACTCGAGCGCGCCGTTTTTTGCATCGACATGGATGGTTTGGCTTTCGCGGACTTTGCCTTCGAGGATGTCGATGCTGAGCGGGTCGAGGATTTCTTTTTGAATCGTCCGCTTGAGAGGGCGCGCACCGTAAACCGGGTCGTAACCTTTGCGCGCAATCAGTTCTTTGGCCGAGTCCGAGAGATTGAGCGTGATTTTCTGCTGCTCGAGCCGTTTCGTTAGGCGGCGAAGCTGAATTTCAACGATCTGCTTGAGATCGTCTTCGGTCAGGCGATCGAAAATGATGATCTCATCGACGCGATTGAGAAACTCGGGGCGAAAATGTGCGCGCAGCGCGTCCATCACGAGACGCGAACGCGCTTCGCGCGATTCTTCCTCGCTGATGAATTGCGAGCCGATGTTCGAGGTCATGATGATGACTGTGTTCTTGAAATCGACAGTCCTCCCCTGCCCGTCCGTGATCCGGCCATCGTCGAGCACTTGAAGGAGCACGTTGAACACGTCCTGATGCGCCTTTTCGATTTCGTCGAAAAGAACCACTGAATACGGTTTGCGCCGGACGGCTTCGCTCAATTGCCCGCCTTCTTCATAACCGACGTAACCCGGTGGCGCCCCGATCAACCGCGCGACAGTGTGTTTCTCCATGTACTCGCTCATGTCGATCCTGATCATGGCGTTTTCGTCGTCGAACAGAAATTCGGCGAGCGCCCGGCTCAGCTCGGTTTTGCCCACACCGGTCGGTCCAAGAAAAATGAAGGAGCCGATGGGACGATTCGGATCCTGCAAACCAGCCCGGGCGCGGCGCACCGCGTTGGAAACGGCCTTGATCGCTTCGTCCTGCCCAACCACGCGCTGGTGCAAATGCACTTCGAGTTTAATCAGCTTTTCTCGCTCGCCTTCCTGCAAGCGCGAGACCGGAATGTGCGTCCAACTCGAGACGACTCCGGCAATATCTTCTTCGGTGACTTCTTCGCGCAACAACCGGGTAGCGCGCCCGCCTTTGGCGCGATCTTTCGCTTTGGCGGTGGCGTCGGCGAGTTTTCTTTCCAATTCCGGAATGCGACCGTACTGAATCTCGCTGGCCTTGGCCAACTCGCCACGGCGCTGCGCGCGCTCCAGCTCAGTGCGTAATGCATCCAGTTGTTCTTTCCATTTTCGCTGTTCTTCGATGACAGCTTTCTCTTTTTGCCATTCAGCTTTGAGCGCGGACGATTTTTCCTTTAGCTCGGCCAATTCTTTCTCGAGTTTCTTCAAGCGCTCTTTGCTGGCTGGATCTTTTTCTTTCTTGAGCGCCTGCCGCTCCATCTCGTGCTGCATGATCTCGCGCTCGATTACGTCAATCTCGGTCGGCATGGAATCGAGCTCGATCTTCAAACGCGAGGCGGCTTCATCGACGAGATCGATCGCTTTATCTGGAAGGAAGCGGTCGCTGATGTAGCGATGGGAAAGCACGGCGGCCGCAACCAGCGCTGCGTCGGTGATGCGCACACCGTGATGCACTTCGTAGCGTTCTTTTAATCCGCGCAGAATGGCGATCGTGTCTTCCACGCTGGGCTCATCCACCATGACCGGCTGAAATCGCCGCTCCAGCGCCGCATCTTTCTCGATGTATTTGCGGTATTCATCGAGCGTTGTCGCACCGATGGTGCGCAGCTCGCCGCGCGCCAGCATCGGCTTGAGCATGTTCGACGCGTCTACCGAGCCTTCGGCGGCACCGGCGCCAACGATGGTGTGCAATTCGTCGATGAACAAAATGATCTGGCCCTGCGAATCGGTCACTTCTTTTAGAAACGCTTTCAGGCGATCTTCGAATTCGCCGCGGAATTTCGCGCCCGCCACCATCGCTCCAATGTCCATCGCAATAATGCGTTTTTGCTTCAGCGAATCGGGGACGTCGCCGCTGATGATCCGTCGCGCCAGTCCTTCCACGATTGCCGTTTTACCGACACCCGGATCGCCGATGAGTACCGGGTTGTTTTTGGTGCGGCGCGAAAGGACTTGCATAATGCGGCGGATCTCATTGTCGCGTCCGATCACCGGATCGATCTTTCCGCGTCGTGCCAGCTCCGTCAGGTCTCGGCCGTATTTCTCGAGCGTTTGATATTTACCTTCGGGATTTTGATCGGTCACTCGCTGCGAACCGCGCACCTGTTGCAACGCTTGCATTAGTTTGTCGCGCGTAACCCCGAGATCCTTTAGCAGTTTTGCCGCGGGAATCCCGCTTTGCGGGACGCCGGCCAGCGCCAGAAGGTAATGCTCGGCGCTCGTGAACTCGTCTTTCAACTTCGCCATCTCCTTCTCCGCGCCGTCGAGCACGCTGCGGAGTTCATTAGACAGGCGAAGATCGACGGTCGCACCGTGAACTTTCGGGCGACGCTCGAGCTCGCTCGCCAATCGTTCGCGCAGACGGTCAATCGGGACGCCGATTTTCTCTAGCAACGGCTGCGTTATACCGTCGCTCTGATCGAGAAGCGCGGAAAGAAAGTGTTCATTCGCAATTTCCTGATGATTGAATTGCGAAGCGATATCCTGCGCTACTTGCAGCGCCTCCTGCATCTTCTGCGTGAACTTGTCGACGCGCACAGCTCACCATGAACTATGGCCTCCGGTGCAGCAAACGCGCTTTTACCCACCACTTCGCGCGTACAACGTTTTCTCTCCATTGCAGCCGCGCTTCTCCCCGCGTATGAGTCTGAGCGATGAGCGCAGAAGTAAAACCGTTTGGAGGCAAAGCTCTGGAGTTGCTGCGGGCGGGCCCGTTTCGCCGCTACATCATCGGCTCGCTCATTTCCGATACTGGCACGTGGATGCAGGTCATGGCGCAAGGCTGGGTCATGAGCACATTGACGAACAAGGCGATCATGCTCGGTTTGGTGAATCTGGCCGCCGGTTTGCCGACTCTCGCCCTTACTATGATTGGCGGTTCAGCGGCCGATCGATTCGACAAACGAAAGATTTTAATCGCCACACAAATCGCGCAGATCGCATTCGCACTTGGGCTGGGTTGGCTCGTTTTCACCGGACGAATCCAAATTTGGCACGTAATGTTTTTTGCAGCGTTGCTTGGTGTCTCGATCGCGTTTGAAATGCCGGCCATCTCAGCGCTCGTGCCGGAGCTCGTGAAGCGCGAACAAATTGCATCGGCCGTTGCTTTGGATCGTTCGGTTTTTCATGGCTCGCGGCTCATCGGGCCATCGCTGGCTGGCTTGTTCGTAGGTTGGTGGGGAGCGGCCTCAGCCTTTTTTGCAAACGCGTTTTCGTTTCTTGCGCTTATCATTGCGTTGATTTCGCTTCCGCGACGGTCAGTTGGCACAGAAGAAGAAGAAGAAAAACGGCGCGGCGGGATCCTGGAGGGATTTCGCTATGTCCGATCGGATCGGACCATTCTTTCAATGATCATGCTCATTGCGCTCACCACCATTTTCATTTTCCCGACAATTTCCGTGATGCTGCCGCTTTATGTTCGCAATGTCCTGCGACTCGGTCCTGATAGCATGGGCTGGCTTATGGCAACGTCGGGAACCGGCGCGTTTCTCGGGTCGCTCGGTTTGCTAAGCATCGCGCGCGAAAAACGATTGAAATTTATGAGCGGCAACGTGCTCGCCATCGCCGCGGGCGTGTTTTTCATGTCGCGGTCGCACAGCTTTTTACTTACCGCCTGTTCCCTGGGAGTTCTCGCGATCGCACTCTCCATGAACTTCGGCCTGGCCAATACGATCGTTCAGGAGCACGCGCCTTCGCATCTTCGTGGTCGCGTCTCCGCCGTGTTCGGCTTGAGCTTTTTTGGCCTGATGCCAATTGCCGGTCTCATCGTCACCGGGTTTTCCGATTTGGTTGGAATGCGCACGGCGCTGGCCGTTGCCTCGGTAATTTATGGAATTGCCGCCTTCGTTGTCCTGAGCATGGCCGGGCGGCACGTGTGCGATCGCCCCGTTTCACCGGTACCGGAATCAGAGATGGCGCCAGTGGCTTGAGCATTCGTTAGGCGGAAATAATGATTTCGTTTTCGACCTGCTGGAATTCCGGGCGCCACACTGCGGGCGATGAAATGCTGCGCGAGATCAAGGGCGAGCTCGGGTTCGACTCGATCGAGCTGGGCCACGGCATCCGCATCTCGCTCATGCCCGGAATTCAAAAAATGTTCGATGCGGGCGAAGTCCGCTTCAGCAGCCTGCACAACTTTTGCCCGCTGCCGGTGGAAGTGATGGGCGCGTCTCCAGATTGCTACCAGTTTTCCGCGAGTCATCCGAAGGAGCGGGAGCGCGCAGTGAAACAGACATTTCAAACAATTGATTTCGCGGCGCGACTCGGCGCGCCATTCGTTGTCATGCATCTCGGCGCAGTGCCGATGCAGCCGATCACCGATTCACTGATCGCGCTCGCGAAAAAAGGAGAACTGCTTTCGCGAAAATATGTGCGCCGAAAAATTAGAGCCGTTGAAAAGCGTGAGGCCGCCGCGCCCTGTTTTCTCGAGCGTGTGAAAGACTGTCTGGGCCGCGTCGTCGACTACGCTGCCTCAAAAAACATTCGGCTCGGCATCGAAGGGCGGCGCGGATATGAAGAGATCCCAAGCGAGCGCGAACTCCCCGCGCTGCTGGAGGAGATGAATGCGCCCCGGCTCGGGTACTGGCATGACTTTGGGCATATTCAGATCAAAGAAAATCTCGCTTTCCTTGATCACGCCGAATGGCTGCGCACGATCGCTCCGCGCGCGTTCGGTTGTCACGTGCAGGACTGCATTTGGCCGGCCCAGGATCATCAGCCGCCGTTTGCCGGGGATATCGATTTTCAGAAACTTGTTCCGCTTCTGCCGTGCGATTGCGTATTTGTTTGGGAAATGAGCCCGCGCAAAACCGTCGAGGAAATCCGGCATTCGGTCGAGCTTTGGCAAAAACATTTCGGACCATGAGAAAGATCCTCATCACCATACTTCAGCTCGCTGTCACCATCGCGCTGCTCTGGTGGGTCTTTCACGATCACGCGCAGCGCGACAAAATGAGTAAGGCGCTGCATGCCGCGGATTACCGATGGGTCGGCGCCGCCATCCTTGCTTACATTCTTGTCGAAATTTCAGCCGCGCTGCGCTGGCAGATTTTACTTCGCGTCCAGGGCATTCGACTCAAATTTTTTCGTCTGGCCGGTCTTTTCTTAATCGGCATGTTTTACAACCAGTTCCTGCCTGGCGGCACCGGCGGCGATATTATTAAGAGCTACCTGCTTTTGAAAGAGACTGCCCATCACAAAGCGGGCGCGTTGCTTGCGGTCGTGTTCGATCGATTAATCGGGCTGGTCGCGCTGGTCACGATTACCGTCACGCTGGTTACTCTCAGATTCGATTTGTTATGGCGAACTCCGGTCACGATTGAATCCGGTTTTACCCCGCACCAACTCCTAGTCGTCCTCGGTCTCCTTCTTGGCGTTTCTATCGCCGGCCTGCTTATCAGCTTTATCATTAGTGGTTTTAACCTTTTTCATCTCTTGCCGCACAAATTCCCGGGCCGCGATAAATTGATTGAGATCGCGGCTGCGTATCATCTTTACGCGCGACATTGGTTGGCAACGCTCCTCGCGTTCGGCGCCTCGCTTGTCGCCCATCTGGCAACATTCACGACCTTTCTCTTTGTCGCCTATGCCCTTCACGCGGAAGACGTGCGAAAAACACCGCCGGTGCCAGTACCCGCCGTCGATTTTTTCGCCGTCATGCCGATCGAGCGTACAATCACCGCGGTTCCGATAAGCCTTGCTGGAATTGGGCTACGCGAAAAACTCCTTCAAGTCATGCTCAACAACCTCTGCGGTGTCACGGTTGAAAAAGCCAAGCTCATCGGATCACTTGGATTTCTCGTCATTCTCCTTTGCTGCGCGCCCGGCGGGATCGTTTACTTCTTCTACCGGCCGAGCGGCGTGCCGCGGCGCGTGCGCTTGCGTGAAATGGAACGGGAAGTCGCGACGCTCGAGCATGAGATCGGCGAGACAAAATAAATCGCAGCGAACATCGGCAGCGTCGCGGGAATCGCCCCGCCCATTTGTCAGCGCGACTTTTGCCATGACAGTCGATGGCAAAATCACGACGCGAAATTTCTCGCCGGTCGATTTCACTTCGCGTGAAGACAAAATGCATTTGTTTCGTCAACGCGCTCTCGCTGACGCCGTCTTAATCGGATATAGCACGCTCAAACTCGACAATGTCCGGCTCGGTGTCCCCGATGAGTTGCGACAGGCGAGAAGGAAACGTGGACAAACGCCCGCGCCGCTGCGCGTGATCGTTTCCAATGAAGGCAAGGTCGACAATCGATTAAAGATTTTTCAATCGGATCCCGCGACTGCGGGACGAGTCATCATTTTTTCCACGAGGCGGATGCCGAAGAAATTTCAAACCGCGCTTCGCAGGGAAGCGATTTTGCATCTGAGCAAATCAGAACATGTGGATCTTGCTGGAATTTTGCGAACTCTTCGCGATGAATACAGAGTGCGCACGGTTGCCTGTGAAGGTGGCGCGACGCTTTTCCGCTCGTTGCTCGAGCGCGGCTTGATTGATCAACTCAATCTTACGATTGCCCCTTATCTTTTCGGCGGAGCTGGTGCGCCAACATTGACTGGCTTGAGCAAGAGATTCCTGCCCGCAAGCGTCCATTGCACCTTGACCGGCATGCGCGTCATCGGCGACGAATGTTTCCTGACTTATCGCATTAAGCCAAAGTCGAAATTGTAGGCCGGCGATTCTTCTGCTGCGCGGGGTCTCTGTCAGCCCGCGGAAAGCTTTCCGTCCAAGACAACGACTGCTAAACTAGCAAGCAATGGACTTGCGCGGGATCGTTTCGTTCAACGCAATCTTTGCTTTGCTCCCGATTTTGGCTTTCGCGCAAGCGAGCGTTGAAGGGCGGGTAGAACTGCCGAAATCGCATTCCGCGCCGGTCATGGAGAAACGCTACAAGATCGTCAGCATCGGGGGCGTCCTGGCGACGCAACCACCGCTGGCGGTTGTGTACCTCGATGGTTCTTTTCCGAAACCAAAGTCGCCTTCAATGAAACAGATCGTGCAAAAGGATTTGGCGTTCCTTCCATCGCTTCTGCCGGTCCAGGTCGGTACCAGGGTGGAATTCCCGAGTCTCGATGATGTCTACCACAATATTTTTTCGTACTCTCCCGCAAAACGGTTCGACCTCGGGCGCTATCGTCCGGAGGAACGGCCGATCCCATCGGAGGTTTTTGATGTGCCGGGGCTGGTGGTACTTCGCTGCGATATTCATGAGCACATGCGCGGGCTTCTTCTCGTGCTCGACACTCCATATTTTATCAGGACGGACGAGGAGGGGCGATTTCGATTGAGCGGACTTCCCTCAGGCCACTACACGCTCAAAGCGTGGATCGACAGCAAGACGACGCGGGAAAAGCCTGTGGACCTGAAAAGGGGCGCGACACTGCACGTCGATTTCCCGTGAATTCTCCGATCAAGGCAAACCCAGCACGATGAGTTTCCGGACGAAATTGCTGGCCGCGATGATGCTGGTGGTTTCCGCCCTGACGAGTCTGGGACTTTATCTCTCGCAACGCACCGTCGCGGCCGGCGCAGAGCGCGATTCGCAGCAGAATTTTCAAGCCGAACTTTCTTGGCTGCACAAAATCCAGGAGTTACGCCATGCGGAACTCGCGGAACGTTGCCGCGCGCTGGTAGCGAAGCCGCGAATTCATGCCGCGCTGGAAGACAACGCTCTCGATTTATTATATCCGAGCGCGAAGGATGAATTGCGCGATTTGATGAAGGGCAATGAGCCATCGCCGGAGCAAGAAGCGGGGACGCTTAATGCAAAATTCTATCGTTTTCTCGATGGCACCGGTGCCGTTCTATCGCCCCTAAATCCGAAAGATGTCGGGAATCTGAGCGGGTCCGCCGAAGGGCAATTGACATTCAAAAAGTTACCTGAGATGCAACAAATTGGTTACCTCTCGGAAAGTGGCGATGTCGGGGGTGAAACTGTGGACGAAGTGTTGGTAGTACCGATTTTTTCCACTGAGACCGGCGATGTTATTTCTGCACTCGTCGTCGGATTCCGACCTTTCGAGCTTGCCCGCCAGCGCGTAGGTGCGGGGATAAAAAGCGGCATCTGGTTGAATGGACGACTGTACCTGCCAGCGTTGTCGAAATCTGCGCAGGCAGATCTCGGCGGCGAAATAACGAACGTAGTCACGAAATCGGATCGAACGCAAAGCAACTTTGCTGTGAGCGTGAATGGTGCGCCGTATCTTTTGTTTTATGGGCGACTGAATCCCGATTCGCTCTTTCCGCCCGCCTACGAAATTTGCATTTATCCGCTCGCTGATTTGATGGCTCGGCTCCATCGGCTCCGCTGGCAAATTGGTGGCGCGGGTGCGCTTCTTCTGCTTGGCGGTTTTGTCGCCAGCAATTTCATTGCCGCCCGCCTCTCGGCGCCGGTTGAGAAACTGGCGGAGGACTCCGAGACGAATCGCGCGCAACGAAAACGCGCCGAGGCAGCGCTTGCCTCAACTAGCGAGGAGTTAGAAAGATCGGCACGTTATTCTGCCGACGCCTCGCACCAGCTGAAGACTCCGGTGACCATTCTTCGTGCCGGTCTCGAAGCATTGCTGACGCGCGAAGATTTCAATCCCGAGGTTTATCACGAACTTTCTGTGCTGCTCCACCAGACTCACCGATTGACCGGCGTGATCGATGACCTGCTGCTCCTGTCGCGCATCGACGCCGGGCACCTCCAGATCGAATCTGAGCCCATAAATCTCAGCCAGATCGTCGAGGAGTGGCTCGACGATCTTGGCGCGCTTCCCGATTCACTCGATGTCAAAATCGAGAAGAAATTTCCGGCCGAATTATATGTTGCTGGCGAAAAACGATACATCTCGCTCATTGTGCAAAATCTTTTGGAGAATTCGCGCAAGTACAATCGACCCGGAGGTCGGATTCGCGTCGCTGGACATAAGAACACGGACAAGATTGTGTTAAACATCGGCAACACGGGTTGCCCAATCACAGGCGATGAGCAGGAACGCATTTTCGAGCGCTTCCATCGCAGCTCCTCTGGCACGGCTGTTTCCGGTAACGGCCTTGGTTTAAATTTGGCGCGCGAGCTCGCCCGATTACATGGTGGCGATCTGAGACTGGTCGGTTCAGACGACGATTGGACGGAATTCGAGGTGTGCTTTCGGGTTGCGCAGCAACCGCCGAGTCGGGCTGCGGAAATTGTATGAAACTGTGGCCGACCTTCAGTTTTTGTCTTCTTGTTTGTACAGTGCGCGCGGTCGAAGTCGATGATTTACTCGACCGGCTCGATACGGCGCTCACGGTCGCGGCCTTTCAAGACAATCTTCGTGCGCGATTGAGCGGCACGATTGACCTTGAAGCTTATCACTTTCAACAGCCGGCGCTTGGTCTCATCGACTCGAACATCGACAATCTCTTCAATCCGCGCCTCACGCTATTTCTTGATGCGCAAATCGGGTCGCAAGTTTATTTCTTCGCGCAGGCGCGAGTCGATCGCGGCTTCGATCCCAGCGACCACGGCGCCCAGGTCCGGCTTGATGAATATGCAGTGCGTGTAACGCCGTGGGACGACGGGCGTTTCAATCTGCAAGTCGGTAAGTTCGCTACGGTGGTCGGCAATTGGGTTCCACGGCATTTGTCGTGGGAAAATCCCTTCATTAACGCACCCCTGATTTATGAAAATGTGACCCCTATCAGCGACACATTCGCGCCGACCTCGTCGTACAACTTCGTTCATGGGTTTGTCTACACTCCGGTGATTTGGAATCCGGTGATTTGGGGGCCGAGTTACGCGAGTGGCATTTCTGTTTCAGGCCGGCTCGGGCAATTTGACTACGCCGCGGAGCTGAAAAATTCTTCGCTCTCTTCACGTCCAGAGTCATGGAGTGTCACCGAAGTCGGCTTTGGCAATCCGGATTTCAGCGCACGCATCGGATTTCGGCCTAATCAAATGTGGAATTTCGGCTTCTCCGCGAGCGACGGCGCGTATTTTCGATCCGAAGCTCAACCGACGCTGCCACGCGGCCGCGATATCGATGATTACCGGGAGTTCCTGCTTGGTCAGGACGCGAGTTTCGCGTGGCACCATCTGCAATTGTGGGCAGAATTTTATGAGGCGCGTTTTCAGGTGCCACGTGTCGGCGATGCGGACACATTCGCGTACTATTTCGAAGCGAAATATAAGTTTACGCCCCAGCTTTTCGGCGCGTTCCGCTGGAATCAGCAACTCTTCGGGACCGTCAGCGATGGCGAAGGAGGCAATATTCGCTGGGGCCAGAATGTGGGCCGCGTCGACATCGCAGCTGGCTACCGTTTCACGTCACACACTCAGTTAAAATTGCAATATAGCTTTCAGAAGGACACTTCCGGCCCAGGCAACGACAATCATCTGATTGCGGCGCAATTCACGGTGCGTTTCTAAACAGGCAATTCTAATCGTGCATATTCTCGTAGTGGAAGATGAAGTCCGGTTGGCGCGACAGATCGCGTCCGCTCTGACAGAGGCTGGTCATGATCCAATCGCGGTTCACGATGGCGAAGCGACCTTGCACGCGGCGCTGGAGACTCCTTTCGATTTGATCGTGCTCGATCTCGGCCTGCCCCGGATAGACGGGTTTGAAGTATTACGCCGGCTGCGCGCACAACATGTGACCAGCCGTGTTCTCATCCTCACCGCGCGTGGTCAAGTCGCGGATCGTGTGACTGGATTGCAACTCGGCGCGGACGATTATCTGCCAAAGCCATTTGCCATGCAGGAACTGGTTGCGCGCGTGCGTGCGCTCGGCCGCCGTTATCCGGAGGAACCCGCCGTCCTCTTGCGCGTCGGCGATCTCACGCTCGAGCTGGTAGATCACAGGGTCTGCCGCGGCGCGCGCCAAATCGAGTTGTCTGTGCGCGAGCTAATGCTGCTGAAGGTGCTGATGCGGGAACCGGGCCGCGTCTTTACCCGCACCGAATTGTGCGAGCGCGTTTGGGAGCATGCGCACGAATACGACACGAAACTGGTGGAAGTCTTCATCGGACGTTTGCGAAAAAAAATTGGCGATCCTCCGCTGATTCACACCATACGTCACGTTGGCTACACGATTCGCGAACCATAATAAACTCCGCTCGTCCCTTCGAAAACTGGCAGATCGGAGACAGAAGGCTTAGCGGCGCAGAGGATTGCGCATTGATCACGCGCTTCGACGGTCCGTAAAGGTAACAATCGCGTTACTTTTCCGGTGTTGCCTCCGGCAACGGATCGTAGCAGTTCTACGGCTGAGATCCAAATACCTTCACGGTCAAGACCGAAAGAAAAACCCCAAATAAAACCTCTCAACTCAGCGTTCTCTGCATACCTAAATAATTAATATGATGAAAACCTCTTTACTTCGCATGGCCGCAGTGGCGGTGATCATGGCTCCGCTTCTGATTTTCTGTCCGACCGTGACAAGCGCCGCCACGGTAACGGTAATGGTTGGCAACGGCGGATTCTTTTTCTCGCCTTCATCAGTCGCGATCCACCCGGGTGATACCGTGCAGTGGAGCTTTAGCTCGAGCGGCCACACCTCCACTTCGGGTAATCCAGGCTCACCGAACGGGCTCTGGGACTCTGGATTTCTTAACCCGGGACAGACTTTCTCACACACGTTTAACACTGCGGGATCGTTTCCGTATTATTGCACCGCGCATGGGCAATGCTGCGGAATGGTAGGCACGGTCACGGTGTCAAATCCAACGCCGACACCCACACCAACACCTACTCCTACTCCGGCGCTGGCTACGCTTGGAAACATTTCGACTCGACTACAAGTAGGTACCAGTGACCGGGTGATGATCGCCGGCTTCATTGTTCACGGAAGCTCTCCGAAGACGGTGCTCATACGAGCGCTAGGTCCATCGCTTACCCAGTTTGGCGTGCCTGACGTCCTGGCGAATCCGCAATTGGAGTTGCACAACGTCACTAGCCTCATTGGCCTGAATGATAACTGGCAGACAACGCAAATCGGCGGCGTTATTACCTCAAACCAGGTAACGGAGATTCGAAACAGCGGACTGGCTCCAAGCAATCCGCTCGAGTCCGCTCTTATTGCCGCACTGCCGCCGGGGAACTACACCGCGATTGTGCGCGGTGTTAATAACACCACGGGCAACGCCTTGGTGGAAGCTTACGATTTAAGTCCAACCAGCAGCTCCCTCCTCGCCAACCTCAGCACGCGAGGTTTCGTGCAAACAGCAGACAACGTCATGATCGGTGGATTTATCGTTGTCACTCAACCCACGAGAGTAATTATTCGAGCGATCGGTCCGTCGCTTACCCAGTTCGGCGTGCCTGACGCCCTGGCGAATCCGACGCTGGAGTTGCACGATCACACCCAGGCGCTCATCGGAAGAAATGACAACTGGCAGCGGACAGAGATTGGCGGAATCATTACGAGCGACCAGGTGATGGAGATTCAGAACAGCCACCTCGCGCCCACTAATCCAGCGGAATCGGCCATCATCGCCACGCTGCAGCCGGGGAACTACACCGCGATTGTCCGCGGGGTCAATAACACCACGGGCAATGCCCTCGTGGAAATTGACGACTTGCAGTAAGCATAGCCGTTCTATAACAGTGGAGCCCACAAAACGAAGCCATGTACCACTGCATCGAAGCGCTCCGCCTGGCTACGTAGAGATTGACTCCGACCCATACCACACGTCAGAATTCCTTGCCGAGCGTAGTATGAATACCCGACTAACTCCTTGCCTGAAGCTGCTGGGAATTCTCGCAGCCTTGGTTGGCCCGGCGCTCGCTGCTTTGAGCGACGAACAAGCGGGCTCAAAAGAGAAGTGGACCGCTCCTGCAGCAGAGGCGCGAAAGAAAAATCCCGTTGCTGTCAATGAATTTTCACTAGCGGCCGGACAAAAAATCTATCTGAAACGTTGCCTGGCATGTCACGGAAAGACAGGAAACGGCGATGGACCGGACGCGGTTGATCTGGGCATTCATCCAGCCAAACTTTCCGATCCAGGGGTGCGGGAAGAAACAGACGGCGAGCTCTTCTGGAAAATCACCGTTGGCAAGAAACCGATGCCAAATTATGGCACCCGGCTATCGCCCACCGACCGCTGGAACGTGATCAACTACCTTCGAACGCTCGCTAAGAGGTAACCAAAAATGAAGAAGATCCGACATTATTATTTGGCGGCGGTCATTCAAAGCGCCCTGCTCATGGCGGATCCGGGCGCTCGCGCCCAGGACGCGACAACAGATGGATACGTCACCAGAAAAGAATACGAGGAGCTTAAAGCCCAGATGCTGGCAATGAAGAAAGAGCTGGACGCTATTAAGAAGGAAAAAGGAGCGGTTCCAAAGCAAGAGAGCGCCGAAGGTCAAGCCGTCGCGGACATGCACAAGCAGGTTGCCCCGGAGGTCGCACCGCCAGTCGTCGAACCGGAAGGCCCAATGCTTGGGACGACCAAATTCTACATTGCCGGTTGGGCTGAAGGCATGTTTGAGGCGCGTAACGGCAGCGTGTCCACCTTTTCAGCCTCCTTCAACCCGATCTTCCTCTGGGAATTGACCCCGAAACTTTTATTCGAGAGCCGGCTTGAGATCGAGCCCAGTGGCGGCGGCACCAATGTGAATCTTGTGTATGCCCAGCTGTCGTATCTTCTCAACGATTACATAACCCTGGGTGTCGGAGAATTCTTCAGTCCGAGTAATGTTTTCGTCGAACGCTTCGAGCCCCAATGGATCAACAAACTGCCCGATCGCCCGCTTGCTGTTTACCATGGCATCCTGCCAAATATATCGGTCGGCGCCGAAGTGCGCGGCGGATTTCCGATTGGTCCGACCCGCGCAAACTACGCCTTCTACATTTCCAACGGGCCTAGTCTTAATACCTTCGATCCTCACGCCGCAGGCACGCTAGATTTCAACAGCTACACCGATAACAACGACAACAAGGCTGTTGGCGGCAGAGTTGGTTTTCTCCCCGTCCCGGGAGTCGAAGTCGGTTACGGCTTTGAAACAGCGGAGCCGGGCTTCCAAGGAACCACCTTTGCTCACGTTCACTCGTTAGTTCAATCCGTCGATCTGGATATTACTCGCGATTCCGACCTGCTGAAAGGGCGCATCAATCTGTATGCGCAGTACGCCTGGAGTAAAGTCGATCACACCGTCTACGACCCCAATGGCTCACTGGGATTCGGCCCGCTTGCATTCACAAGCAAACGCGATGGCGGTTACGCGCTGGTCGCGTATCGCCCCACCAAAGTGGATGTAGATTTTGTCAGGAATCTCGAAATGATCTTTCGCTGGGATCATCTCAGTCGTGATCCGAGCGGGCTCGGCGATCCGGAGGAGGACCGCTGGACTCTTGGGCTCGATTATTGGCTTAGCCCGAGCACTGTAGTGAAAGCTGCGTATGAGTGGGATAATCCGCGGGGCGAGCGCAATAAAAACGCCCTACTTCTTCAAGCAGCCATGGGTTTCTGAGCGAAGGAACTGCATGATCGCAACGTTGAATTTCATCCGAGTCCCTTTGATCGGGCTGGTCCTATTCGTGCTGGCAGGTCTCGCCTGGAACGCCTCTGCCGATTCGCGGGAAAATGGCCAAAAACAAGACGCCTCGTCCTCAGATTCTTATAGGGGGCTAAGCGGTCAAGAGCTTTGGTCTAATAATTGCCTGCGCTGCCACAACATTCGACCGCCGACAATGTATAGTAATGCACAATGGGATGTGATCGTTCATCACATGCGTGTCCGTGCTAACATTACCGGACAAGAACAGCGCGCCATCGTCGAGTTTCTAAAGTCTTCGAAGTGAAAGCGCGTAATTCGCGGCGAAGAAGATTACGGTAGAAGGCATCTACATCATCGCGTCTCGAGCATGATCGAGCATGTCAGCAAACCTGAGTACGTCCGCGTCTTGCTGAATCCATTGCCGGTCTACGGACTGGCAGTGGGTGTGCTCGGCTCTCGGAGTAGGAGCTTACATCGCTTACGCAGGAGGACATATCCGGCATCGTGAGTTCCGCTTTGAGCCCGCGCCTGAATCGCAAAGAAGGGATGTCGAGTAAAGTCGTAGAGGCGATGTTCTAAATCACGCGTTTGAATCTGTATGAAAATGGAACCGTGCGCCACGTCGGCTACATGATTCGCGAATCAAACGCCCCCTTCCGGCGAGCCGCAAAAGTAACAATCGTGTTACCCTTCAGATAAGGCGAGTTGCGTGGAACCCTTCGATTGTGGGGTATGAAAACAAATAATATACCCACAGCATTGTTCAATACTTCGGCATCGAACACTCCAAACGGCACCATTTCGCCTGAAGAGATCGATCCTGGCCCACCGCATCTTCCCCGGCGATCCTTTTTGCGCCGTCTGGGGCTTGGCGCGGCTCTACTCGCACCTGGCACTGGGTTGATCGGCTCGGCTTCAGAAGCGTTTGGCGATCACGAGCACGATCACGGTCACGGTGGGATCACAGAAGGCGATGCGGCCCTGCTCCGGTTCGCAGCGGCGGCGGAAATACTCGAGGCCGATTTTTGGATCCAATACAACGAACTCGGCGGCGTCCAAGACCCCGAAGTTCCAGGCGGAAGTGGCAACCCAGCCTACACCGCCGCCATCGCGGTGCTGGACGCAGACATGGCTCAGTACATCCACGACAACACTGATGATGAGATCACTCACCACCAGTTCCTCAATGCGTACCTGGTCTCGAAGGGAGCGGCTCCTGTGAATCTCGATCCATTTCGCACTCTGATGGGCAGCACCGCGACGGGAGTCAACCAAAACTTGATCGGGAGACGGCTCACTAACCTGACGCAGCTCACGGTGGACACCAGTTGGTGGACCCGCTACCGCGATGACAGCCATAACCCGGATCTTGATCCGAACCACACCTTTCCGCAGGCTGTCCCAACGTTAAATGTCAACCAGCACACGGCAATTCCCAGAACCGATGCTGACACAACTGATCCCAATTTCCTACAGGCGATCGCGAACACAGCAGGTTTCCACTTTCCAACCATTGAACAAGGTGGCACGAGCCTTTATCCCGCGCAGGCATTGAGGGCGACCCATGAGGAAGTCCTACGAATCCTGATCAGCATTGGTCCCACCGAGACCATGCATTTTCAAACATGGTCGGATAAGGCGGGCAATGCACCACCCTTGACTGCCGTTGATCCGGTGACAGGCGTATCGGTGACATTCCCGGATCTGAATTCTCCGCCATTTGGCGGCGAGCTCTTCCAAACGAACCTGATCATGCCAGAGCCGTGCCCGTTCTTGGATCCAAGCCTCCCGATTTGCTCGATCATTCGACCGACTGAAACGGAGGGCATTGCCATGGGTGTTGTTACGTTCCTAACGGACATGGGGCTTTTCATCGGCCAGTCGCCGGCGTTTTTTACCCTTCTGCACCAACTGGCACAAGCAGCCGACCACGCGAGGCACGGTCGTGGTTGAGCCATGTAACTGCAAGGTCGGCTAGATACCAAATAACGGCAAAGGTCGCGAACGGTCGCACTGAGGTAGCGACCGTTCGCGCCTAGGGTTCATTTGTCTCCTTGCCCGCAGGCTCCAATCGCCGCACTTCGATATCCGGTGTCGCAAATAGATTTCTTCGTCTTCAGCACGACGATTTCTTCTTTCACCTAATCTGTTTTCTGTGTTTCGTAAAAGCCGCGTAACGATGATGAATTGCGCAGTTTGAATCTCATCATCAACCGCGACTAGAATGCACAAAATCAATTCCCTCGTCATGCATGCGCCGAAGATGAAGGTTTTCGAGACGGCAGCGAACCTGGAATTGTGGCCGAAAATTTTACCGCACTACCGTTACATTCATTATCTCGAGCGCAGTCCGAATCGTAACGTCGTCGTGATGGCGGCGACGCGCTCGGGAATTCCGATCTCGTGGACGTCGGAACAGATCATCGATCGTGAAAAATGCGAAGTCCGTTTTCATCATTTGAAAGCCTGGACCAAAGGCATGCGTGTCCTCTGGACATTTGAGGATAGTCCAACCGGTGTGCTCGTGAAAATTTCACATGAGCTTCGCTTTCGCATTGCGGTGGTTGCGCCGATTGTCGATTTATTAATTGGCGATTTTTTTATTCACAACATTGCCAATAAGACTTTGCGCTGTATGAAGGCATACGTGGAAGCAAGTGCGAACAAGGTCGCTGCATGAGGCGAAGACGCGCGGTCATCACCGGACTCGGTCCGATCACTTGCATTGGCAAAGGGGTCGATGGTTTTTGGAATGGCATTCTCGCGGAGAAAAGCGGGATCAGCCGGATTTCGGGCTTCGACCCCAGGCCTTTCCAGGTTAGGTGCGCCGGCGAGATTAGCGATTGGAATCCGGAGCAACATTTTTCGCCACGAAGATTGAAGCGCCTCGATCGTTATGCGCAGTTTGCCGTAGCTTCGGCGCAACTCGCCCTCGATGACGCCGGGATCAACTATTCTCGCGAAGAGCCGCAGCGTCGGTTCGGCGTAAGTTTCGGCACCGCACTCGGGGGCGTCTGCAAAGCCGAAGACCAACATGTTCGTTATCTGAAAAAGGGCGTGCGCGGAGTGAATCCGATGCTGGCGATCCAGGTCTTCGGCGGCTCTGCCCATTCGAACATCGCGATTGAATTTGGCTTTCGCGGCGTCGGGACGACGAACTCGAACAGTTGCGCCAGCGGGACCGTTTCCCTGGGTGAAGCGCTCCGTTACATCCGCGACGATTTTACCGATGTGATTGTTGCCGGCGGCGCGGAAGCGCCGCTGAGCGCGTTAACTATCGGAGCGTTCGATATTATTAAAACGATGAGCCGATGCGAGGATCCAAGCTTTGCTTCTCGCCCGTTTGACCGATCGCGCGATGGCTTTGTCATGGGCGAGGGCGCGGCATCGCTCATCGTGGAAGAGCTCGAACACGCTCGAGCCCGCGGAGCGAAAATTTACGCGGAAGTGCTCGGTTACAGTTTGAATAACGACGCTTTTCACATGACGGCGCCATTGCCGGATGGTGACTCGTGTATTCGCGCGATGCGACATGCGCTAACCGACGCGCAACTTGCGCCCGAGCAAATCGACTACATTAACGCACATGCCAGCTCGACTCAGCTCAACGACAGCACCGAGACGATGTCGATCAAGGAGGTTTTTGGCGAACATGCGCGAAAAATTCCGGTGAGCGGAACAAAAGGTTACACCGCCCATCCGCTCGGTGCGACCGGCGCCATTGAAGCGACGATCTCTGCGCTCGCGCTGGATCGACAATGGGTTCCGCCGACGATCAACTACCGAAATCCCGACCCGGCATGCGACCTCGACGTTGTTCCCAACCATGGCCGCTCCGCCGAATTGAATTATGTAATGAGCAACTCATTTGGCTTCGGCGGAATCAATGCCTGTGTAGTCTTGGGTAAAGTGCACGGTTAGCGCGCGATTGCGTCTCGCAATCGCGAACTTTCCCTTGAGCAGCATCCGCGCTGCACGACCGGTCCACCGGGAAGTTCGTTTCGGCGAGACGCCGAAACCAGGTCGCCGCGGCGACCGCTGCCGGGATTTATTCGCGCAGCAAATCCGGGCGATTCTCGCGCGTGCGTCGCAAAGCTTTCTCCTTTCGCCACGCCGCGATCTCGGCGTGATTTCCGGAAAGCAAAACGTCTGGAACTTTCCAACTGCGAAATTCCGCCGGGCGCGTGTACTGCGGGGCTTCAAGCAAACCGGCGCTGAAACTATCGTCCGCCGCGGATTGTTCATGACCAAGCACGCCGGGCAACAAGCGTACCACTGCATCCACGAGTACGACTGCGGCGATCGCACCATTCGTCAGTACGTAGTCACCGATAGAAATTTCCGTGTCCACGAGGTGCTCAATCACACGATGATCGATCCCTTCATAATGGCCGCAGATGATGATCAAATGCGGTTCGCGTGAAAGTTCGGTCGCCATCCGCTGATCGAAGCGACGCCCAGCCGGAGACATCAAAATGACCTTGGATCTCGCTAATTGGACGTTGGACGTTGGACGTTGGACGTTGGACGTTTTCTTGGCAGGATCACGCAATTCCTCCACCGCAGCAAAAATCGGTTCCGGTTTCATCACCATCCCCTGCCCTCCACCGAATGGAGCATCATCGACGATGTGATGTTTGTCGGTTGTCCAATCACGCAAATTGTGAATGTGCAGATCGACCATTTCATTTTCCTGCGCTCGCTTCATCATGCTCTCGCTCAGCGGCGCGCGGCAGATTTCTGGAAACAAAGTTAGGATGTCGATTTTCACGAGAGGAGAACGTTCAATGTCCAATGCTCAACGTCCAACGCTCAATGTTTAACGAATCAATCAGATGGATCGAGCAGTCCTTGCTCGATGCCAAAATTGGCCAAGCCGCATTATTTTTAACATCGCCCGCCGAGCGGCCGATCCGCCCACCAACCTTGTTGGGCAGAGTCGGCTACAGCTATTCCACGATCTCGAGGGTGGCGCGCTGGCCGTGGCGCGCAGCCGAGCTGGCAAGAAGCGCGCGAATTGCGTGAATGGTCTGGCCGTTGCGACCGATGACTCGGCCAACGTCGCTCTGGCGCAGTTGCACTTTAAAGATCGTCATCTTGCCGCTCGGAATTTCCGAGAGCATCATCTCGTCCGGGAACTCGACGAGCTGGCGGATGACAAACTCGAGAAATTCCCTCATGTCGATCTTAAAATCTGATCTTTCAATCTTGCGACGGTCATAGACCGCCGCTACAGACCGGATGCCTCCGGTGCCGTCGTCGATGTTTCCGCCGTCGTTGGCGCGGCGCTGGCCGCCTGTTTTTTGTTTTTCTTGATCAAGCTGCGAACCGTGTCTGACGGTTGAGCGCCGCGCGCGATCCAATATTCCGCGCGATCGATTTTCAGCATGCTATTGTGGCCGGGTTTCTTCGGGTCGTAGGTGCCGATGATCTCGATGAATTTTCCGTCGCGTGGGCTGCGACTGTCCGCCACCACCACTTTGTAATATGGGCGATTCAATGCGCCCTCCCTGCGTAATCTGATTGAAACTGCCATGATTAAGAAAGTTACAAAGGTTAAAAGGGTTACAAAGTTAAAACGTTACACCAAGTCATCGATTTTAACGATGTAACTTTTGTAACTCTTTCAACTTCTTCTTCATCTTGCCCGCGCTCTTCATCATCTTGCGCATTTGATCAAAGCGCCGGAGCAAATTGTTTACCTCTGTCACGGTGTTGCCGCTGCCACGCGCAATGCGCTGACGCCGCCTGGCATTTAAAATGTCGGGCCGCGCACGCTCATCGCTGGTCATCGAAAGCACGATGGCCTCGGTGCGCTTAAGCTGCTTCTCGTCAACAGAGAGACCTTGCACATTACTCATGCCGGGCAACATGCCAAGAATATTCTCGAGCGGCCCCATTTTGCGCATCATTTTGAATTGGGCGAGGAAATCATTAAAATCGAATGATGCGTTGCGCAGCTTGCGCTCGAGGCGCGTGGCTTCTTCTTCATCGACCGCCTCGGCTGCTTTTTCGACCAGGCCAACGACGTCGCCCATTCCTAGAATCCGGCCGGCGAGCCGATCGGGAACGAACAACTCGAATTGATCGAGCTTTTCCCCGACGCCCGCGAACTTAATCGGACATTTCGTCACTTCGCGCATGGATAAGGCGGCGCCGCCGCGCGCGTCGCCATCGAGTTTTGCCAGAATGATTCCGGTAATTTGCAGCGCGTCATTGAAATGGGTCGCGACGCTGACCGCTTGCTGGCCAGTCGCGGCATCGACCACGAGCAAGATCTCCCGCGGTTGCAACAAATCTTTCAGCGATTTGAGTTCCGCGATCAATCGCTCGTCAATTTCTTGGCGACCAGCCGTATCGAAGATGTCGATGTTGGCTCCTTGCCGATCCTGCCATGCGAGGGCCGCAGCTGCAGCGCGCTCGACATTTTTCTCATTCGGGTCTGGCGTGTAAACGGGAACACCAATTTGTTTTCCGAGTGTCGTGAGCTGCTCAATCGCAGCCGGTCTTTGCAGATCGCAGGGGATGAGCGCCGGTGCGTGACCTTGTTTCTTAAGTAGTCGCGCGAGTTTTGCCGACGAAGTGGTTTTGCCTGAGCCGTTCAGTCCAACGATCAAAATTCTTCCCGGAGTAGTGAGATTGAGTGGCGCGGCGGCGCCGCCGAGAAGCGCGGTTAATTCGTCGTAGAAAATTTTGATGATCTGCTGACCGGGAGTGACACTGCGCAGCACTGCTTCGCCGAGCGCCTTCTCTTTGATGCGGGCAATGAATTTTTTCGCAACTTGAAAATCGACATCGGCCTCGAGCAACGCTAATCGGACGTGCCGCAGCGCATTGTCGATGTTCGATTCGCTAATCGTGCCGTGACCGCGCAGGTCCTTGAAAATATCCTGGAGTGTATCGCTGAGCTGCGAAAACATAATTGCGTCAATCCCTCTGGGTAGCGCACGCGTCTCGCGTGCTGAAGCCAGTCCGGCTCGGACTTTTGGCGTCCCGCCGAAACAATCTTGTCTTCAGTCTGGCCTGGTCTTGAAAATATGCGTTGGAAGAGAACGCGGTCGCCAGCACCGAGACGCATGCGCAACCCTATTTCTTCGGCGTGGTCGTTGGTGTTGGAGTCGATGTTCCGGCGGTGCCTTCCTCGATCCCGAAGGTCCAGTGCGTCTCAATTTTCTTGCCGCCGGATTTCGCGCTCAGAATTACCGTGCAGGTTTTCTCGCGCAATTTTTGGGTCACTTGATATGAAACGGTTTGTGTTTTTGCATCGAAGCTCGCGGGAACCAGTCCCAATCCACTAACGCGCAATTGCACACTGCCCGGATCCACCGGTCCCATCGCGCCGAGATTGGCCCGGATGAGCGGCAGAGCAGTCCGAACGGTTTCGCCGTCCGCCGGTTGAGTCGCCAGATTCGTGGTCGCGACTTCGGCGACCGCGGCCGCGCCGCCGACGGACGTGGCGATCATTTTCACCGCATCAACAAACACCTTTGGTTTGTTTGCCTCGATCATGTAGCGGCCTAACGAATCAAGCGGAGCGTTATAAGTGATAGGTTGACCGTAAACGGTGAAGACAGCCTCGTATCCTGCATTTTTCGCCACCTGTTTGATGTGCTCGTTGTAAAATCCGTAGGGCACAGCGAAGCAATCCACCTTGATGCCAAGTCTCTGTTCGAGCAGTTGTTTGCAACCGACGATCTCGTTTTGGAGCCATTGCTCATATTCCGGCAGACTCAGTCTCTTACGGGCAACCTTGTCGTACGGTTTGCGCAAGTCCTGATGCGTGGCCGAGTGCGCCTCGATGTCGATCCCGGCATCTCGCATCTCGGCGAGCTGTTCCCACGTGATCGCCTCGCCTCCTCCGAAATGACCCCCGCGCACTCCTTCGGTGTAAATAAACATGGTGAATGGATAGCCGTATTTCTTCAGAACGGGCCAGGCGACTTCATATTGCGATTTCCATCCGTCATCGATGGTAATGATGGCGCAGCGCGGCGGAATATTTTTCTCGCCGCGTCTCCAGGCAAGAAAATCTTGCATGCCGATGACGCTGATGCCGCGATTCTTTAACTCTGCCATCTGCTCTTCGAAAGCCGCCGGCGTGATCTCGGTGTCCGGGCGTCTGACGTTGTTGACGAAGCGGTGATAACCAAAAACAATGACCTGCGCGGTTTGATCGACAACCGGCTTGGTCGTCTTGGGCGCGGGCGAGTTGGCGGCCGCGTTTGTGCCTGGGCTGGCTGTGGCAACGGCCCTCGGCGTCGGGTTCTGTGCCTGCGGGCCGGCCGCGAGATTTTCGTGCTTCTTGCAGGTGGACATGCTAAACGCGAGGAGCAATGGGAGAAGAGCAGATCGAGTGAGCATAATTGAGTAAAGGGCTTTAATTCCGGGCGAACAAAAAACAAGCGCTTTTTGCGGAACCGCGCGGCAAAACACCGAGGCTCTGACGAGAACGTTTTGGCATTTCCGGCAAAAATTTTTGGAAGAAGAGCCCATTTAGAGTAATTAATCAAATGCCGCGACTGATCTGCCGTGCTCTTGCTCTCAGTCTCCTCGCTTCCTTGGCTGCCTGCACGACGGTGCCGACAACGCCGAAGCTAGATACCAGTAAAACTTTTACTACCGTCGTGGTGGATGCCGGACACGGCGGGAAAGACAACGGAGCCTACCGTCGCTACGGTGGCGCGGAGAAAGTCGCCACGCTCGATGTGGCAAAGCGTCTGGATCGCAAACTGCGTGAATCGCAATTAAAGACGGTCATGACGCGATCCTCGGATGTTTTTGTTCCGTTGGACGAACGCGTCGCCATCGAAAATTCGCAGAAGAATTGCATCTTTGTCAGCATTCACTTCAACGATTCACGCCGGCGCGGCGTCCACGGTTTCGAGACCTATTATCATTCTCCCTACGCCAGCGAGCTTGCCAATCGGATTCAAGCCAAGTTGATGACGATTCCGAATTCGGCAAATCGCGGCGTGCACACGGCGAATTTTCGTGTCCTGCGCCTGGCGGCTTATCCCGCCGTGTTAGTCGAGTGCGGTTTCTTAAGCAATCGCCATGAAGGTGGCGAAGCGCGCGATGTCGAATATCGCGAGCTGCTCGCGGACAGAATCGCGGAGGCGATTGTCGAACAACGTTATGGGCCTGGTGTTTATCACACCTCAGCCGAAGCCACCGTAGAACCGCGGCCGCCGAGCGAAGGTCCGGGAGGTCCGGGCTTGGCGCCCGCTACTCTTCGTCACGATTAGAATTTTTCTGTGGTGGCCCCGAACGCTTTCGGGGCTGCGAACACAAACGCCCGCCGGGGGGCACGCCTGCCTCTAGAGTGGATTTAGATTAGAATTCTTTTCCGCGCTCTTCGCGCCCGATCGCGCTCAACCCGATCAGGGCCAGAAAAATGACGAGCGCGAAAAGCGCGAGGGCTTTGGCGTAATCCGGACGCCCGCCAGCGTCGTGGAAGCGCTCGGCCAGCTTTGCCTCGACCATGGCCGTGTTGGCCGCGAGCAGATTCCCAAGTTGATAGGCGAACCCAGGAAAAGTGCCGCGTACCTCAGCGGGCGAAAGCTCATTTAAGTGCACCGGCACGATCCCCCATGCCCCTTGCACCATGAATTGCATCGCGAATCCTCCGGTTACGAGAAGAGAGATACTCGGCGAAAAAACCCAGGCTGGGATGAGGAGAATCCCGAGGGCCGCAGCAACAATGATGGAGCGACGCCGACCGAACTTCTGCGAGAAATGACCGATGATCGTGCCGCCACAGATTGCGCCGAAGCTGTATATGATTCCGATGGTCGCCTTTTGCGTTACGCCGAGGCCGCGCTGTTCGCCCAGAAAAGTTTGATACATGTCTTGTGTCCCATGAGACATCGCGTTGAACGCGGTCATCAACAAAATCACATAGAGAAAGAGCACCCAGTGGCTTTTAAGGATGGTCCAGAGATTGTTCCAAAGATCGGCGGCGCTGCGGCGGTGCAACCATGCAGGCGATTCCGGCACGCGCGCGCGGATGAAAATCACCAGAAACGCCGGCAACACTCCAACCACAAACAATCCGCGCCAGCCGAAAAACGGAAACACCAGCCAGTAAACAACCGCAGCCAGGAGGTAACCGAACGCATAACCCTGCTGGAGAATTCCGGAAAACAATCCACGCGCTTCGGTGGGTAAACTTTCCATGGCCAGCGATGCGCCAAGTCCCCACTCTCCGCCCATGCCGATTCCATAAAGGGCGCGGAAAATCAGGAACATTGTGAAATTCGGCGCGAAGGCGGTGAGCAATTCCATGATCGAATAAAAAACGATGTCGATCATGAGCGGGATACGCCGCCCGAATCGGTCGCCCAGCAATCCAAAGATAAACGCGCCGACCGGGCGCATCGCCAGTGTGATCGTGATCGCCCAGCCCACATCGATAACACTCCGGCCAAAATCGTGGCCAACGGTCGGAATCACAAACGTGAGCAAAAAGAAGTCGAGCGCATCCAGTGCCCAGCCGAGAAAACAAGCGACGAAGGTGTTGCGTTGATCGCGGTTAAGTAATTTAAAGAGCCGGACCGCTTCCACGGCTCAGTCACCTAATTGCCCCTTCAACTGAAGTCGAGAATTCTCTCCGCCTATGTGGGCAAAGGTCGAAATCCGAATGACGCCACGCGAGGTTCATCATTCGACATTCCGTCATTCGTCATTGCTCGAGAGCAAGAGAAGGAATAAGAGTTCCGTAACACATCTACGCATCATGATGCGTCAATTTGTTCCTTGATGATTGCAGAAAAGGCCGTTTAGTTATCGGTAATCATGCCGCCTGACTTGCATCCACTGGAACAGCTCCTGCGCGAACGCATCGTCGTCCTCGATGGCGCCATGGGCACAATGATCCAGCGCCACAAATTGTCGGAAGCGGATTATCGCGGCGTGCGTTTTCGCGATTGGAAGGGCAAAGATCTAAAAGGCAGTCTCGAGCTGCTGCTGCTCACCCGGCCGGAAATCATCGAGGAGATTCATGCCCAGTACCTCGAAGCCGGCGCCGACATCATCGAAACAAATACCTTCAGTGCGACGACAATCGGCTTGCACGATTTTCTCTTTCCCGAAGAGCCGGCGCAGGGACGCAAGGATCGACAATTTTTTCAACGCGTGGTGGACGATGTCGATCTGCGGGCGCTAGTGCACGAGATGAACGTGGCCGCCGCGAGGATCGCGCGTGGCGCCGCGGATCGTGCGGCGAAGCAAACTGGAAGTTCTCGTTTCGTCGCCGGATCGATTGGTCCCCTTCCCGTCACCGCGTCCATCTCTCCAGATGTAAATGATCCAAGCTTTCGCGCGGTGACGTTCGATCAACTGCGCCAGACTTACTTCGACCAGGTAAGCGCGCTGGTCGAAGGCGGTGTCGATCTTTTGATTGTTGAAACAATCTTCGATACGCTCAATGCGAAGGCGGCGCTCTTCGCAATCGCGGAAGTTTTCCACCAGACCGGAAAGAAACTTCCGCTCGTGATTTCGGGTACGGTCACAGATCGGTCCGGCCGGACCTTGGGCGGTCAAACCGTGGAAGCGTTTCTCATCTCCATCGCGCACGCCCAGCCGCTCATCGTTGGTTTGAATTGTTCGCTCGGCCCGGATGAAATGGAGCCATTCATCGAGGAGCTCGCGCGAGTCACTCCTTTTTACGTGAGCGCGTATCCGAATGCGGGATTACCCGATCCGCTCTCGGAAACTGGATTTCCTGAGACGCCTAAAACGCTCGCGCCGAAACTAAAAACGTGGGCGACCAACGGCTGGCTCAATATCGTGGGAGGTTGTTGCGGAACGACTCCGGAGCACATTCGCGTAATCGCAGAGGCGGTGCGCGATTGCAAACCGCGCGTGGTTAAAGCCGAAGACGGGCGCGCTGCGACGCGTGCGCTCCCGAGAGAAGACGAGCGCAACGATCGTGCGCGCGATGGCGGGTTGCAGCTCTCCGGCTTCGAGCCGCTCAATGTCACGCCGGAGATGGGCTTCGTGGTCATCGGTGAGCGAACGAACATCACCGGTTCGCCAAAGTTCTCGAAACTAATTCTCGATGATGATTTCGATGGCGCGCTCGCCGTGGCCCGGCAGCAGGTGCAAGGCGGCGCGAACATTCTCGACGTGAACATGGACGAAGGGATGATCGATTCGGAGGCGGCGATGACGCGCTTCCTGAATCTGATTGGGAGCGAACCGGAAATCGCGCGCATCCCGATCATGATCGACAGCTCGAAGTGGAGCGTCATCGAAGCGGGTTTGAAATGCGTTCAAGGCAAAGCGGTCGTCAATTCCATTAGCTTGAAAAATGGCGAGGAAGAATTTCTCCGGCAAGCGCGACTCGTTAGTCGATACGGAGCGGCCGTCATCGTGATGGCTTTTGATGAGCAAGGTCAGGCCGATACCTTTGAGCGCAAGATCGACATCTGCGCGCGGGCTTACAAATTCCTGACTGAGCGCGCCAGTTTCTCACCTAACGATATCATTTTCGATCCAAACATCCTGACCGTCGCGACTGGTCTGGAGGAGCATCGTAATTATGCGGTGGATTTCATCGAAGCGACGCGCTGGATTAAGAAAAATCTTCCCGGTGCGCGTGTGAGCGGCGGTGTAAGCAACATTTCGTTTTCGTTCCGGGGAAACAACACCGTGCGCGAGGCGATGCACGCGGCGTTTCTTTTTCACGCGATCCGCGCCGGTCTGGACATGGCCATTGTCAACGCAGGTCAGCTCGCCGTTTACGAAGAGATCGAGCCGGAGCTGCGCGAGCGGGTGGAAGATGTTCTGTTGAACCGCGGAGCCGACGCGACGGAACGGCTCGTCGAGTTTGCCGAAAATGTAAAAACGAAAGGTAAGGCGCCGATTAAAGATGAAGCGTGGCGCGCGGAGCGTGTGGAAGAGCGCCTGAAGCACGCGCTGGTCAAAGGAATCGTCGATTACATCGACGTCGACACCGAGGAGGCGCGGCAAAAATGCAAACGCCCGCTAGATGTCATCGAAGGTCCACTTATGGCCGGGATGAGCGTGGTCGGCGATTTGTTCGGCGCCGGCAAGATGTTTTTGCCGCAAGTGGTGAAGAGCGCGCGGGTGATGAAAAAAGCCGTTGCCTATCTGATGCCGTTCATGGAGGCGGAGAAATCGGCGGGCGCAAAACCGCAGGGCCGCATCGTGATGGCAACGGTAAAGGGCGACGTGCACGATATCGGCAAGAACATCGTAGGCGTTGTTCTGCAATGTAATAACTACGACGTTGTCGATCTTGGCGTAATGGTTCCGGCCGCGAAGATTTTGGAGACGGCGCGTGAACGAAAAGCAGATGTAATTGGTTTGAGTGGATTAATCACACCGTCGCTCGATGAGATGGTGCACGTGGCGCAGGAAATGGAGCGCGAAGGATTTCATTTGCCATTGCTAATCGGCGGCGCCACCACCAGCCGGGCGCACACGGCGGTGAAAATCGCGCCGCATTATCGCTCGAGCACGGTGCACGTGCTTGACGCGTCCCGCGCGGTAGGCGTGGTGAATTCTTTGTTGAGCGAAAAACAGAAGGCAGCGTTCGATGCGAAGACGCGCGCCGAATATGCGTCGTTGCGCGAGCAGCACGCGGCCAAGACGCGCGAGAAAAAACTCGTTACGCTGGAGCAAGCGCGCACCAATCGAACGCCAATTGATTCGAGCGAATATAGACCCCCGAAGCCGGAGTTTCTGGGTTTGCACATTTACGCGAGCAGTCCGGGGAGCGCAGGCTGCCAGCCTGCAGTTGCCGGCAGCTTGCCGGCAACACTCAGTAAAACGAACGCAGCTTCACCCGCGTTCGAGCCGAGCGAAGCGTCTCCGCCAGCGACCAAGCCGAGCACGCCACCAGCATGCGCTCCCCGGCAGGTGTCGCTTCGAACGCTTATCGAGTACATCGATTGGTCGCCGTTTTTTCATGTTTGGGAACTGCGCGGGCGCTATCCGGCGATCTTCGATGATCCGGAAATAGGCAAACAGGCGCGTGAGCTTTTTGATGACGCACAAGAACTCCTCGATGAGATCGTCGCGAAGAATTTACTGATGGCGCGAGGCCTGTTTGCGTTCTGGCCAGCCAATTCCGTTGGTGACGATGTCGATCTTTATGTCGATGAAAGGCGAACCCAGAAACTCGCGATCTTCCATTTCTTGCGTCAGCAAATGCAAAAACCGGCCGGACAATTCAATCATTGCCTGGCGGATTACATTGTTCCGCAACCAAATCCGAAATCGGAAGATTATCTCGGCGGATTCGCCGTAACGATTCACGGCGCGGATGAACTGGCGAAAAGGTTTTCAGCCGAGCACGATGATTATAACGCGATTCTGGCCAAGGCGTTGGCGGACCGGTTGGCGGAAGCGTTTGCCGAGTACTTGCACAAAGAGGCGCGAATCGCGTGGGGTTTTGGGCGCGAGGAAAACTTGTCGAATATCGATCTTTTGCGCGAGAAATATCGCGGCATCCGGCCAGCGGCGGGTTATCCCGCGTGCCCGGATCACGCGGAGAAGCGAACGTTGTTCGATTTGCTTAACGCGGAAAAGAACGCGGGCATCAGATTGACCGAATCGTTTGCCATGCATCCGGGCGCGAGCGTGAGCGGTCTCTATTTCTCACATCCCGACGCGAAATATTTCGGAGTCGGGCAAATCGCGCGTGATCAGGTGATTGATTACGCGGCGCGAACCGGCGAGACAATTGCGGCCGTCGAAAAACGGCTTGCGCCTAATCTGGGTTATGATCCGCCGGCGGCGGGGTAAAGCGACGGCGCCGCTTTGGTCATTGCGGGCAGGAGTTTCACGGGTTCGCTCGAAGTAACGACTCGGTCCTCCTCGTTGGGTTGCGTTGCAGCTGGCCAGACCACATCCCAGGCGAGTCCGCATTTCTCCAGCAACCAGATGAGGTAGCGGGTGATGTCGAATTCCCACCAACGCAATCCGTGGGCGGCGCAACGCGGCTGGGCGTGATGGTTGTTGTGGTAACCCTCGCCAAACCCAAGGACGCCGACTAAATAGTTGTTTCGGCTGTGATCGGAGGTGTCAAAGCTGCGATATCCAAATTGCGGCATGTGGCAGATGGAATTGACCGCCCAAGTGACATTGTAAATCAAGAGCATCGGAACGTAGATGCACCACAACATTCCGGCGAAACCGAAAGTGAAGAACAGAGCGGTGGCCACCGCCAGATGAGGTAGGACGTAAAGCGCCGAATTTTCCCATAAGCGGCAATACCAGATTTTTCGCACATCGGCGGCGTAACGTTTTGAGCGCTGACGGAATCCGGGCGGCTTGCGCACCAGCCACATCATGTGGGCGTAGGGAAATCCGTGCACCGGACTGTGGATGTCCTCGTCGGTATCGGATTTCAAATGATGATAACGATGGTCGCCAACCCACATGACCGGATCGCCGGCCAGGGTGACAGCCGAGCCAGTGGCAAAAAGAAACTTGAGCCACTCCGGCATTTCAAAGCCGCGATGTGTCAGATACCGATGCAGATAAAGTGTCGTGCCGATTCCGCCCCAGAAAAAAACTACCAGCATGACGGGCAGGTAAGAAAGGTGGAAACGATAGAGAAGGCCGAGCACGCCCAAAACCTGCAATCCAATCAGTACAACAAAAATCAGTAGATGGAGTTTTTCGTGTTTAAACATGCGGCGGAGAAGAAGAAGAAGGCGGAAAACAAGAAAACAAAGCAGCCTACCGGGCCGCAGCTAAATAAAGAGAGCCGACATTCCCATGAAAATGAGGAAGGCGCAAGTCGTTATTTCCTAATAGCCATCTCGCAATTCGGAGGCGCGTTCTGTTCACGATGAGTTGGACCCCTCACCCATAAGCAAATCGCGACGCGACGCGCTAGTTTCGACGTTGGCCCATTCGTCGCCCAGAACCGATTGCGAAAATTTGAGTCCGCGGAAGAAGAGAGCATGTTGAAACTCGGCACAGATTCGGGGTGTAGCTCAGTCCGTCACGGGAAGGACTCGCTGCGGTAAGCTTGATAGAGCGGCTGCCGCGGCGACAGGTCGCGCCTAAATTTTCTGATGCGAGATGCGGGCATGCATGATATGCATCCGCCAACGCGGGGTGTAGCTTAGCTTGGTAGAGCGCGTGGTTTGGGACCACGAGGTCGCAGGTTCAAATCCTGTCACCCCGACACTTTCAGAGCTCAGACATCAGAAGTCAGAGGTCAGAGGCGAGAGGCCAGAGGTAGAGGACGGAGAATGAAATTGGTAAAGCTGGTGATGCTCGCGATGGTCGCCGCGGGGATAACTCCCCTGCTCGGGCAGGACGCGGCGCGATCGACCGCCGATCTTCACACGAAAGCAAATCCAGAGATTCTTCCGACCCCAATCCCAGAAAAATCGCCGGAGCTTCCGGAGTTATCGCAGCTTGATGAGATTTTCAAGCAAACGTCGCTGGGTAAGACAGCCGACGAGTACCGGATGCGTGTCGAGTGGCGAAAGCTTCAGAATCAGGTTGCAAATGATCCTGCAGTGGTGGCAGCGAAGAAGACCGCTGAAGCTGCGCGCACGGATTTGGAGAAACGAAAACGGCTTGGCGATTACTACAAAACTTACTACGAGCGGATGCAGGCGCTGGCCGCAACCCCAGAAATGAAAGCGGCTCTCGATGGTTTCAAGGCCGGGCATCTTGGGATGCTCCTTCAACCGCGCGTGCGTCCTACCCCCTCGCCTGCGCCGAGCGCGACTCCTGCGCCAGTCGCCAAACCTCCGGGAAGCCCCATCCCAGCGGTCGAGCCCCCGCTTCCATCCGGTCGCTGAAGATAGAAAGAGCGCCTTGCTGAATGAAGTTGGTCCGATAAGATCAGTGACGTGACAACGGCGCGTTCGTCTAGTGGTTAGGACACAGCCCTCTCAAGGCTGGTGCACGGGTTCGACTCCCGTACGCGCTGCGAATGCTTTTCATAGGTAAATTGCACACCACTGAAAGATTTTGCTTGCAAAGTCGGACACTTTTCGGACAATATTCGTGCAGTTAAGCACTATGAAAGCGAAAAGACGAAGATTTCCCATTGTTGTAAAACGCGGCTCCTCTGTCGTAAAAATCTACCGGGATCGCAAGCCGACCGGCACCTACTACCGGGTCGCCTACCACATCGGCGGCAAACGCCACCGGCTTCACCATAACGATCTTGAAAAGGCAATTGCTGAGGCCGAAGCGAAAGCAGCGCAACTCTCGCGCGGCGATGTGGACGCGATGCAGTTGTTCGGCAAGGATCGCTTGGTTTACGGACGCGCGGTTGAGGCTGTAAGAGAGCACGGCGTCGCTCTCGACGCCGCTGCGCTCGAATACAGCGAAGCGCGGAAGATTCTGGACGGCGTCGGACTGGTTGATGCAGTGCGGTTCTACGCGCGACATCATGGACGCGACATAAAGCGGAAGGCGGTTGCCGATGCAGTCCGGGAAATGATCGAAGCAAAGAAGAGCGACGGGGTCAGCGACGTTTATCTTAACGACTTGCGCTATCGCTTGGGGGCATTTGCGGACTGCTTTCAGTGCGATCTTGTGTCACTGACGCCGGATGACGTGCGAAGCTTTTTTGACAGCATCAAACTCGGCGCTCGCAGCTTTAACAATTTTCTTCGCGCGTTAAAAACTTTTTGTCGATTTGCTCAAGATCGCGGCTGGCTCTCGAAAGAAGCCGATTTACTCGGCAGTGTTAAGAGACGGAAAGACAGAAGCACTCCGGTCGAAATCCTTACGCCACAGGAAATGGCCGCGCTGCTGGAGCACTCTACGCCGCAAATCGCCCCGTGTTTCGCGTTGGGAGCCTTTGCTGGGCTGCGCTCCGAAGAGATTCTGAGGCTCGAATGGGCAGATGTGACCCGCAGGCCGGGCTTCATCGAGGTTGCCGCGCATAAGGCGAAAACGGCGACCAGGCGGCTTGTGCCAATCACAGACAACCTTGCGCGTTGGCTCATACCATCGCGTTCAGATGACGGATTAGTGTGGCAGAACACTAAGGCTATGTTCTTCAAGATTCGCCTACGTGTGGCAGCTCAAGCCGGAATTACCTGGAAACAGAATGTACTCCGGCATTCCTTTATTTCCTATCGGCTCGCGGAAGTGCAAGACATCAACCAAGTGGCTTTGGAAGCGGGCAATTCGCCGCAGATGATCTTCCGATACTACAGGGAGTTGGCGACACCTGCGCAAGCCCGGACTTGGTTTGCCATCGCGCCGGAAGGAGCACCTAACGTTGTGCCGATCACGGTTGTTCGTGGCAAGCGGTGAAAGAGCTTCAGCCGGTCAACGCGCACCCGCACCACCGGGCCGGGGGGATTGCCCCACTGCCCGACGGTTCAACCGCGCTAAACCGTTAGGTCAGTCGGAAATTTTGTGAACAAAAAAACGCGTAAACGGGAAACGTACAGGGTACCCGGCGGCTATCCTGAAATCGCGCATCCGAATGATCAGCCCAAGTACGAACGCCAGCTCGGCCTCGTCTATGACTGGTTCTCTAAGATGCTGGAGCGAGTTGAAGGTGACGACCAGGAGGCAACGGAATCAGTGCAGAATGAGTTACAGGGGTTATTTGGCACTCTTGGCAGGAACTTGCTAAGGCTCGCGTTGGATAAAAACGGCGGTGTAGCGAAGGAATGGGCTGGCGATCTTCTGGGCAGCTTTTACAAGAGCATTGAAAAACACGACGAGAAGCTCTGCGAGGCCAACGCTAAGTATGTTAACGCAAAGAAGGTTATTGGTAAGGTTCGAAAGGATGTGTTGTTTCCGCGGGATGGGATTAGCGCCGTTGCGCAGCGCGAGCTAAACAAGGCTGAGGGCTACCGCAAGAGTCTGGCTCGCCTAAAGGCCGTTTTCTCGCGGGAGCTGCAAGTGCCAACACGTGTCCGCCTGCGTGATTCGGACGGCAAGGACCTCGGAGAGAAGACCGTGTTCCGAACTCTCAGCAGCGAGGAGAAGCAGAAGAGGTTCGAGCAAGAGGCGAAGAAAAGAAGGATTCCCCAAGAGTACTGGAAAACGACGGACTTGGCGCCGTTCTCGGCCAAATCAAAGACCGAGTGGTGGAATTTCTTGTGGCCATTGATCAGGAAGAACAATCCCGATCTTTTATCGAAGCTCCGAGCCGGGAAAATCGCGAGCATGGGAATAAGGGTCAAGCCGCGGTGGGCGAGTTATCGCAAGGAGTTCCGAAATCACTTAAAGACCCTCGCCCACTTGCGGAGCAGTGGGGTAATTTGATCCTCAATATACCTCCGTTGAATGCTGCTTTTGCGTGCGTTAAATGCGCCGCAATATGCAAGATTCTTGTAGCAAAAACGCAGTGTTTGATGCCGCGAGCGATGCACTGCTAACCAAAAGGGAACTCGCGCCAAAACTCAAACGCTCGGTCCGCACCGTCGACTGCTGGATGCGCCAGGGCAAACTGCCGTACATCAAGCTCAACAAGACTGTCTTGTTTCGATGGGGTGATGTCCTGGAGAAACTCGCCAGTTTTCGTGTCAACTGATGACTTCGCCGCTAAAGGCAAAGCGCGGTTCCGCGTTGGTGAGGCACTCCATACCCGCCGCCTTCGAGAAGACGAGCGCTACGGCTGAGGCTCGGTACAAGAAAAGGTATAAGCCGCTGCCTCTTCAATTTCGTCGTGATGGATTCAATTACCGGCAAATTGCACGCAAAGGCAACGCAGCGATATACGAGCAAACTTGGAGCGGTTGTCGCAATCCGAGCATTTCTTACGAAGTGATTCGCATCCGCCGCCGAGACGGATTTCAGATTGGCGGCAGATTTGTTGAGCCAGCGGAGGTTTATCCGAACTCGGAAGCGTGGGGCCTGGACGGTTTCACGGTAACGGACAAAGACGCGGCATTCGCGAAACTCCGCGAACTCTAACGACATGAAATTTCACTGAACCCAAAAAAACGCCCGCCGCGTTTTGCAGAAAACCGCGACGGCGAAATAATCCAACTGAAGGAGACATGATACGAAAGCGACTAACGGAAGCAAGCAGCCGTTTTGCTGGCTCGAAAAACCGAAGCTCAAGATGATCGCAGATGTTTTTGAATCGACCAGTGGGAGTGTGAACGCAGCCCGCTCGATTTACCTGGCGCTCTCCGAAATTGCTTCGGATCGACAGTCCGAGACGTTCGATGCGACCCAGGCCGACATTGCACACCGCGCGGGATTGTCGGTCGCGACCGTGAAACGAATCTTGCCGAACTTTCAGAAGCTAGGACTTATTCGAGTAAAGCGGAATTCGATCAATGGAATCGAGACTCGCAGCACCTACACACTGATTCGTGGTGCGCTAGCTCACCATGAACCAGCGCTAGCTCACCAGCCCAAAACCAAACGAGCTACGGAAGAAGAATCTTCCGAAGAAAGCTTCGAAGGTACGGCACGTATGAAAAACTTAGGAGATAGCAATACGTGTGATAGCTCGTTAGCCGGAAGTAGCGGGTCAAAGTTCAATCCACATAGTGGGGAGTACGAATGGTAAAATTTTTAGGAGCGCAGCAGAAGCCGAAGAAAGGAATGACATGATCAGATTCAAACACCCACAGATGCAGTTTCAGTCTCACACACAGAACAGTGTGGAAAGGCCGCACGAGAACGTTCATACGTGATCGCTATCAAAGCAAGAAGGTTAAGCCGCCGATTCATCTCCACTTTTGATTTATAGCCATAATCTCGGCGGACTCGTGATTAGAAAGCCCGCGTGCCGCCGCCACCCGGGCGCGGGTTGATCAGCCCGCGGTCGCGCGTATGCCGGATATCAGCCCTGCCACGATTTGCTTTCATCATACGGTCGGCATTGATGCGATCGGTTTTTCCGGTGTCGTTCATGCGGTTGTGGTGCGAAATCGTAAGCCTTCCGTCAGAGCCGGGAACAGCATCATCGAGCATCGAAAGCAGTTGCCCGCTGTCCCTGATGTTGATTACCGTCCTGGTCCGTCTCCCGATCGTGGGATTGCCAGGCTGAGAACTATCAAACGGCGGGGCCTTTGAGAGGGGTTGCCGATTGTGCGCGCCGGCGCCAGCAAACGGGCCAGAAACCACGGTAAGAAGAACATCGGTCCCTTGATACGCGATGGTGAAATGCTCCGTGTTGTTAATCGGCAGGCCATTCACCGTCGCAAATGTTCCGGTCTCGGAAGTGAAATTCATGATTTTGAACGTGTTGCCAATTGCGGGCACAAAGGTGGCGAGTCGGCTGATGTTCAGAGTCCCACTCAGAGTTGCCGTAGTCGGATTAAACTGGTCGTATTTGGTGCCCGCCGTGGTTCCATTAATCGAGATGTCGAGGGTACCGGAGTTCTGGCTGTAGGCGCCCGTGTCCTTTAGGATGCCTGTCGCTGTCGAAGATCCTGGAGTAATGGTGCCGGCACTGCTCGAAGTGAGGGCACCTGTGATCATCCCTGTTCCGAAGAGCGAGCCACCATTTAGGCTCACCCCGCCTGAGGAGGCCGATAGCGATCCATTGTCTGTGGTCGTGCCACCCGACTGCGTGAACATACCTGAGCCACCCAACGTGAACGTGCTCCCGGTGTTGATGGTGAAAGTGCCGGCGTTGGCAAAGTTCCCTGCCGTAGTAAACGCACGGTTTACCGCGAGAGCGAAGGTCCCGTTATTGGTAGCAAAGTTCGCCAAGCCGTTGTTATTGCTTTGGTCGGCGATCTTCGATCCGTTGCCCGTCAGCGTGATGTTCGCGGCGTTGGTGACGATGTTGGCCCCGTTGAACTGCAGCGTTCCCGTGACGTTGTACGTGCCGCCGGTCAGCGTGGTGCCGGAGAAGTTGGTCAGATTACCGTTCACTTTGAACTTGGTGCCGCCGCCCACGTCGAGTGTTCCATTGTTGGTAAAGTTACCCGCGGTGGTGAAGTTAAAGAGGCCGTCGATGGAAAAGGTGCCGTTGTTGGTGGCAAAGTTGGTCAGGCCCACGGCCGCGCCGGTCTGGTCCTCAATTTTGGCCGACGTGTCCGACATGAACACGCTGGTGCCCGAGGCAATCGTGACGATGTTGGCGCCGGCGAATTGCAACGTGCCGAAATCGAAGTAAGTGCCGCCGGTCAGTGTGGTGCCGGAGAAGTTGGTCAGGCTGTTGGCCAGGTTCACCTCGAACTTGGTGCCGGCGCCCACGTTGAGCGTTCCATTGTTGGTAAAGTTGCCCGCGGTGGTGAAGTTAAAGCCGCTGGCGATAGCAAAGATGCCGTTGTTGGTGGCAAAGTTGGTCAGGCCCACGGCCGCGCCGGTCTGGTCCTCAATTTTGGCCGACGTGTCCGACATGAACACGCTGGTGCCCGAGGCAATCGTGACGATGTTGGCGTTGGCGAATTGCAGCGTGCCGGAGACGCCGTAAGAGCCGCCCGTTAGCGTATGGGTCGAGCTGTTAAAGTTCGTCAGGCTGTCGGCTAGGTTCACCACGAACGCACTGCCGCTGCTTACATACAAACTTCCGTTATTCGTGAAGTTCCCACCGGTCGTGAAGTTGGCGCCGCTGTCGATTTGGAAGATGCCGGTGGCAGCGATCGTGTTCAGGTTCGCCAGCGCGTTCGTGCTATTCGTGGTGTTGAAAATTTCCGCCGAAGCGCCCGAGAGCCTGATGTTCGCGGCATCGACGAGTATGCCGTTGCTGCCGGCGGGGAACTCAAGCGTCCCGTTGACCTGGTAAAAGCCCCCGGTCAGCGTGCTCGTCCCGGTGTTCATGTTGAGGAAGCTGCCGGAGCCCTCGATCACCATGGTGGCTCCCGGGTCGACGCTCAGCTGGCCTAGGTTATTGAAGTTCTTGGTGTCGACGTCGATGAAAAGCGTATTACTGCCTGCGCCGTTGTTCGCAATGATGCCGCCGCTCGTGCCATTCACCAGGCCCATAAAGTTATCACCAATGTTTCCTGAGCCTTCGATGATGCTGTTGTTGGTGAGCACGGCGGTGCTAGCGGTCCCTAAGATAAAGTTGTTCGAATTGTTCGACATCACCACTGCGCCCCTGCCGGTGAGCATGACGTTGCGGCTGATGAGTAGTTCGGTGCCGCTTCCAGCCGAGCTCAGGTTTATACTCCCCGAATCGCTGATGCTCGATCCAAAAACCGTGAGCGCAGTGTTGTCGGAAATGGTCAGGGTGTTCCCAGAAGCGAGCGTCAAGTTATCGGTCGAGCCGGCGGCGCTCAGCGAGACCGTATGGCCACTACCACCGATGACCGCGTTGGTCGTGCTGTTGGGCACGCCATTGTCCCAGTTGCTCGCGGTGTTCCAGTCGCCGTTGCCGTCGGTCCAATTGGTCGTCGTGACGTTGGGTGCGCCACTGCTCCATAAGTTCGTCGCGGTATTCCAGTCGCCAGAGCCGGGGTTAAGGTCCCAAGTTGCGCTTCCTGCTTGCGCTATAGCGGAGAGCAAGAACATGATGCTGCTGCTGATCATTGCCAAGGTGAGTTTGTTCATAGGGCTAATCCTCCGATTTGTCTGGAGATCGCGTAAAGCGGCGGTCTCAGCGAAGGTCCGGTATCCGAACTCAATCAGCCTGGCCGAAGATGCGTTGAAACGTCGGGTGACGTAATCGAGGACGCTTTTACGAAGTCCGAAAATGATTGTCGAGCTTTATTTTACGTCGCAGCGTAGTTCTCCGCGTGTCACAGTTTGCGGTCTGCTTCACTGAACGGAATAGTGCGTTCGATATTGCCCGTCGAATCCAAAATGCGAATCTCGCCAGAGCGAAAACTTGCTCGGTTCTGCGCATAATTGATTGCGTGATGTTTCTCCGGGAACACCGGTTCGACGCCGGGTAATTCAAAGACCTTCCAGCCCCACCGATGCGGTCTGATTTCGATCACTGTCACGGCAACTACACTTTTGCTTTTCCTTCCAAGCGACCTTAAGTGTTCGTGTGAACATAGCCCAGCCAACGAGCGATCAAGATCGTTTCACCGCTGAGCGTGTCGCCCGAACCCGTCCAAAGACCTACCGGGCTGTTGTCCGGCTACTAGCCGATCCAGATGCCAAGATTGAGCATATCGCTCAACGGCACCGCGTCTCCACGCATACGGTGCGCGCAATCAGAGAGCGGGAGGCTGTCGCAATAGCCGAGCGAAAACAAAGGCTGATGTCGATCTTTGCCAACGTCGCGGAAATCTCAGCTGAGCGCATGGAAGAACTGGCCGGACACGCGAGCCTCCGGGATGCCGGAGTCAGCGCCGGTATTGCCACAGATAAGCTCCTCGCCCTTGCCGGCGAACACGCTCTCACCATTCAACATGATCTAGTGCTTCGGCCATTCAATGCCAACGACCTTTACGAAAAGCTGAACTCTCTTATTCCACACAATATCAATAGCGTCATCGAAGCACGGGCCGCCCAACCAGCGTTGCCAAGTCGTGAAATCGTCTCTGATTCTGGCGCTGAGACCGGTCAGTGCGCTGAAAAGAAAACCTGAAAAAGCGCGCGCAGGCGTTTTGGACAAATTCGGACACTCGAACTGCGTAATTCTGGGCGAATCGTGCAAAAGCCGCTTTTCGGCTGAGGTGCAGTTAATGCGCTGATTGCCGCCGAGATGCGTTCGAAGCTGGTTTTTTGGCAGGCCGAAAAGGACAACGAACTTGACCGGCTCATTATCCAGCCAAAAAAAAGCAAAAGAAAGCTTGACATTTTCTCCAGAATTCATCAAAACGGCACCGACTTATAAAAAAGGAAAACTATGAACCCACACAATTTACCTCGTTTGGCCGTATTGGTTGCTGTTTTGCTATTTGCGGTCAGCGGCTTCGCCGACACCACCTACAACAACTTCAACGGATACAGCGACTTCTGGTTTCCGTTCGGAAATCCCGACACCGCTACGTACGGTGAGCTCTTCACGTCGCCGAACAATACCGATCACAACCTTGCAAGCTTCACGTTCTACATGGGAACTCCCAGCACGCCTGGAAACATCATCACGGGTGCGTACATTGCCACTTGGACAGGTTCCATGGCCGGCACTTTGCTGTACTCTGCTGGTCCGATTAACTATGACAACCTGGGAGATGAGCCGATCACCATCACCACGGGTGGGCTCGCGCTCAGCCAGAACACAAACTACGTGATGTTTCTCAGCGTCTCGAATTTCTACGGGCAGTCCGCGGGTGAGACGCACGTGGTGCCGGGTTCGTCCATCCCGGGCCTGAATGGCTTCGCTTACTTCAACAATGAAGGGAATTTCAACGAGCTGTTCACCACCCCGTGGAACGCAATCGGGCTGACACCGGACTGGGCCGTCAACCTGAATTTCAATGCTGTTCCGGAGCCGGCGTCGGGTTCCCTGATTCTTCTGGGAATGGGTCTTCTCGGTGGCATCGGCGTCCTGCGCCGCAAGCTGTTCTAAACATCACCATCTGTGACAACACGCCCGGGCGACCAGCTCCGGCGTTTTTGTTTGCAAGCGCGGTTCGGTGGTAGAGCCGGAATCAACAATGGGGTCAGACATCAAATCTTGACTGAGTGCAACCATTTTGCGCGGTGAAAATTGGTGACGCCTTTGCTTGCTTGGCCGTCCGATCACGGTCTTCCTGTTCGAAATCGATCTGCGAGTTCATTTGCGTCTCGTCAAGATTTGATGCCTGACCCCTATCTTGCTACATGGACCCATTCGAAAGTGTCGACCAGCCTTTTTCTGCAGCAGTTGTCATTTCATGGCCCACGAGATAATTGCGCAGCGGAGCTGGCGTTCCCTGGTCGAAAAGAATGCGCACGGTGACTACGTGACAGCGAGGCTCTTTTCGGCGCACTCAAGCATGAGGGAATAAATTTCGGACAAATTCGGACACTCGAACTGCGTAATTTTGCACGATTCGTGCAAAGCTTCTATTTTGAACGAACGCAGTTAACGCGCTTATTGCCGCAAGTTTCCGTCGAGATTGCGCAGAGTTGTGAAATGCGCAAATCGGTTTCGACTCCCGTACGCGCTGCATAGAGAAAATGTGCCATTCCCAGCTTCTCATGACGCGCTCGCGCGATTCGTTTCGATGGTTCGAGCGCAATCCTGGCCGTGGCGATCAAGATGGACGAATGCGCGTAAGGCGTTAGGAGGTATCGCATCGTTGGCGAGCATCGATCCTGCTGCTTCGCTTCGCATGACCTCTTCGCCACTCGATTCATTTACTCAGCAGGTCGTCTATGTCGCCGTGCCACTCCTGCTTTGTGTGTTTGTCGCCGGCGCCATCGCCGGTGTTATGATTCACACCGTCGGGAAGCGGTTCGTGCGATTTTTACGAGGGTTACCCCGCGTCTGGAGTTCACCGCGGGCGACGCAAGTTTTAATTGTCGAAGACAATCCAGATAGCCGTGAGATGCTTGAAGAATATTTAACCAGCCGCGATTATGATGTTGCCGCAGCGAGAGATTTACGAACCGGTATCGATTTCTTGAAGAAGAAGAATCGATTCGATGCCATCATCAGTGACATTTGCCTTCCCGATGGCACGGGCTACACGCTCATCAATGAAGCTCGGCGGCGAGGGATTCGCGCCCTGAGCATCGCCATGTCAGGCTACCCGTACCCGTCCAATGTCAACCAGCCGGGAGTGACCGGATTCGATTATCACCTGACGAAGCCACTCGACTGCGACGAGCTCTGTTCTCTCCTCAAACAAAGCCTCGCCAGTGAGGGCGACGCCTCGACCAAGGTCTAAAATGAGCGAAGCCCGTGCTTTGAAATTTTATCGACAGTCGATAAGCGCTGGAAAGGGTTTTGATTCGCGCGCCGCTACTGTCCGCTCGCGCCACTCGTTAGGGCAACTCCAGCGTAAGCGTCGCCAGCCGGTCGCAACAAATTGCGGGGTCAACCTGAATCGAGATCGTCAGACGTCCGCCAGCCGCGGCAAATCCGAATTCGAGAGTGGAGGCTCCTCAGGACGATGCAGGTTTTAATTGTCGAAGACGATCAGGATAGCCGTGAGCAGCTCGAACGGTGCTTAACCCGCCGCGATTACGACGTTGCCACAGCGGGAGATTTACAAACCGGTGTTGATTTTTTGGACAAGCATCAATTCGATGCCATCATCAGTGACATTGGCCTTCCTGATGGCACGGGTTACGCGCTCATCAGTGAAGCTCGGCGGCGAGGGATTCGCGCCTTGGGCATCGCCCTGTCAGGTTACCCGTATCCGTCCGATGTCAACGAGCCGGGAGCGACTGGATTCCATCATCACCTGACGAAGCCGGTCAATTGCGACCATATCTGTTCTCTTCTCAAAGAAAGCCGTGCCAGTGACGGCGACGCCTCGAACAAGGTCTAAAATCTCGCAACCGATCCTGATGACCTCTTCGCCACTGGACTCATTTATTCATCAGCTCGTCTATGTCGCCGTGCCACTCCTGCTTTGTGCGCTTGCCGTCGGCACCATCGCCGGTGTTCTGATTCGCACCTTCGGGAAACAGTTCGTGCGATTTCTACGAGGACTACCCCATGTCTGGAGATCGCCGCGGACAATGCAAGTTTTGATTGTCGAAGACAATCCGGATAGCCGTGAGACGCTTGAACGGTATTTAACCCGCCGCGATTACGACGTTGCCGCAGCGGGAAATTTACGGGCCGGGATCACTTTTTTGAGCAAGGAGCGATTCGATGCCATCATCAGTGACATTGCCCTTCCCGATGGCACGGGCTACACGCTCATCAGTGAAGCTCGGCGTCAAGGGATTCGCGCGTTGAGCATCGCCATGTCAGGCTACCCGTATCCGTCCAATGTCGACGAGGCGGGAGTGACCGGATTCGATTATCACCTGACGAAGCCAGTCGATTGCGACCATCTCCGTTCTCTTCTAGAAAAAAGCCGCGCCAGTAAGGGCGATCCCTCGACCGAAGTCTAAAAATCTCGTAACCCGATCCTGATGGCCTCTTCGCCACTCGCGTGATCCGCTCGCTGTGCGAGCAAAGCTCGCGCAGGACATTATACAACCCCATTCCCCCGATCACGAGCGAATCCGGGTAAGGCTTAAACCTCGGGCGGCTTAATGAGTCTGCAAAATGTTATCGCTCAGTGCCTCTGACGCCGACGGCACCCCCAGAACCACCCAAGCAACGTCCCTCCACCAACGAGCAACAAGGCGGCGCTACCCGGCTCCGGTACTATCGTGAACCCTGTGATGAGGGCTTCCGTATCTGTGCTTCCCGTCCCAGAGTTGACATCGCTATTGAAAACGCGTGAAGACCCGTCGCCAGTTGTAAAGGCGGCATCAAAGAAGGTCGTAGATCCTCCGCCGAAGTTGCGCACATCCATCAGCAGATTGCCGTTGGCAGGGTTGTAGAAAAACGGGGTGGTCAGCGTGATGATGATATCGAAATCCTTCGGGCCGTTAGGCGGACCTGTGAACGCGCTGGAGAGCGTAAGCGGACCACGGGCGAACACAACAGTGTCATCAGCGCCCACATTGTTGGCATAAGTCGTACTGAGCCCATCATCTGGGGCGCTGGTGGTCGAAAGATCAATTTGCATATCGGGCAGCGTGGACGTGAACGCACCACCGGAGAAGGCATCGGGGCGGAAGATGATTTGGGTGATCAAGCCTCCGCCGGAGGGTATGCCACTGAACTGCGAAGCGGCATAAACCTGCTGGAACCGCTGACTCGATAATCCGGTCTGTCCCAGGTCGAAAGGGTAACCGTTATTGCTATTGCCTTCTACCATAGCGTTGCCATTGGGAACAACGACGGTCGGCGTGATGGCGTGAGCAGGATTGATGGCCCCTAGGAGCAATAAAGCGCCCAGGAGAGCAAGACGGCGAAAACCGCACGTGGTCGATTTCATTTTATTGTTCATAGTTTTGGTTTCCGTGATTGATTTGTATAGTCTCTAGCGTGGGGCAGTTTGAGTCGCCGTTTTTCGCTTTGTCAAGAATAAAATTAACGAAACTCAAAATAGCCCCTTCTTGGAGGATTCCGTCGTCGCCTTTCATATCGAAGGAACTCGTTCGTTTAGCCATTTGCTGACACGTTTCCGCGCGGATTCTGGAGGTTTGGACCCATTCCGAAATTACGACGTCGATCTTATTTTTTCTCGGGCGGCGTTTTTTTCTGAAGATCGAGCATGAGTCGCCATTCGCTGCTGGGATCGAGCTGCCAGATCGAGAGATAAATCCCGTGCTCTGTGATGTTGGCATGCTCGCTCGAGTATTCACCGTAATTGTAAGCCAGATCGACTGATCGGCTCAGACCGCCACCTGCGCGGTTGCGGGTTTGTTTTTCTTGATCGGAACTAAACATGCGTTTCGCGGCGGTCTTGCCAACTGCCGGGGCGGCGCCGCGCCGGTAAATGCGAATGTCGTCACGAGCCTGTGCCAGAACCGCCGCACCAGCATCTTGGGCGAGCGATTCCGTAAAGTTCTTTTCCGCGTCCTGCAGTCTTTGCCGAACAGAATCGGCATGAGCGATCGGGAAGTCGGGCACGAAAGTTTTCACCTCGCCCGCTGATTCTTTTGGTTGCGGATGGTTGGTCCCAACATCGAGAACGACACTCCAAACTCCGTCCGCCTGCCTTTTCCATATTGTAATGAAATCGCCGAAGGCCTGCGGTTTTGCGTCGTCGCGCGATTTTTTGTATTCCCACGGCCCGGTCGTATAGCCGAGATCGGCGCTGCGGGCGATGGAGGCAAAGATGGGCCGCCAAATCAAAACCGGGATGTCCGTTTCTTTTTCCCAATATTTCTTCCCGCTCTGCGGACCCGGCGCAAAGATAACAGCATCATCAGTAAAAACCTGAAGGGAAGCAGCGCGAAAATCTTTCTCGAGGGCGAGCTTGGCATAGCTCCTTTCCGCTTCGACCAGGGAGTTGATCGCCTTTTCGAAATCGACCTCGTCCCCATAGGTAGGCGCTAGAGCGAGCAGTGCGAAAATCGAAAGAAGTTTGAATGACTCGGGCAAAATCATGGATTGGCGACTTCTTGATTATGAAAGAACGTGAATAAGATGTCGCCAACCATGAAGATTGGAAAGCTTGTTTACGCTGCTCTGCTGCACTTCACCCGGCGATAAGTGCGATCAGCTGCCGATGCCGAAGACACATCGTCCCGGAAGTGCACTAACGACCAGTATTTGTCCGCTTGTCGCTGTAGTGTGCGTGCAGACGTTAGCCGGCCGGTAAGATGTTCCCCATTCCGATGGACGCTTCGTACGTTAGTTGCTAAAGAGGGACGCATGCGAGGGATATTTGCAGTCCGGTGGTCGATCTGGCCGCCGGTCTGCGCCATCTCCCTTGTTTTCGCACTTTCTGCCACCGCGCAAACGTTGCCAAGATCGGCACTGTCCCCACAAGGCCTTGACACTGTCGGTCAATCGCTCCAGGCGCAGCGCGACACGCAAGCGCTAATCGGCGCGCCCGTTTCAGAAAACGTTCGTCGTTTCCACTACGAGCTCACTATTGACGTGGCCGAAATTTACGATGACAACCTCACGCTCGCGCCCAGCAATCGCATCCACGATTTCTACACGCGCATCGGGCCGGCCTTAACGCTTGGCTTCGGCGACACCATCGTACGCGAGGAAAATTTCCTCGAGCTCTATTACGAACCTGATTTTTTAGTTTTCGCTGATCATTCAAATTTCGACGCCGTCGAACAAGTCGCACATCTGGCAGGCCAATATCGCTTCAGTCGATTGACGGTCGGGGTGGTGGAAAACATTCAGTTGTCGGAGACGGGCGATTCACAGTTGCCCGGTTATACCGGGACGATTGTCAACGGCGTGAACATTGATACCGGCGGCCGCCGTCGCATCAACACCTACGCGACGCACCTGGTCGCCGCATACGATTTGACCGGGAAGACATTTTTGAGTGCAGCCGGCGATTACACATTGATCGATTATCCAGGCGGCCTAACTAATTCTAATTCGCAGAGAATCTCGGGCAATCTCTTTGTGAATTATCAATACAGTCCTAAACTGGTCGTCGGAGTGGGCGGCACGGTTGGACGTGATGTCCTCGATCAACCGAACTCCAACCAGACTTTCGAGCAAGCCAACCTACGTGGTTCTTATGATGTAACAGCCAAGCTCAGCACTAGCGGTTTGGTCGGCCTCGAGTTTCGTCAGTTCGATACTGGATCGCATAACTCCGTCACTCCGGTCTTTGATTTGAGCGCCTCTTACAAGCCATTTGACGGCACGAGCATCAGCATCGACGCGAGTCGCGGAACCCAGACTTCAGCGGTTCTTTTGGGCCAGGACTACACCTCGACGCAACTTCAGGTAATGGCCAAGCAGCGTTTGCTTCAGCGCTTCACACTCTCATTCACGGCGGGATACCAAAATCTGGGTTACTTCGGTGCGCTCACGCCCGCATTCGCTGGACGGGAGGACAACTATTATTTCTTTCAACCTACCATAGATGCTAGAATCACTAGGTTCTGGTTCGCTGGAGCTTTTTTCGTCTATCGCCATAACACCAGCACCCTTTCCAATTTCGGCTTCGATGACACGCAGGTGGGCATTCGAACTGCTATAAGATTTTGATATGAAGAACCTTCTGGAACTGGCCCCTCGACTGGTTCTGTACGCATGCTCGTACCTGGCGATCTTCATCGCACCACTTCGGGCACAGACAAACACCACCAGCGATGCCAACCGCCCGAATGCCGCCGGGTCGCTTGGCTTGTCGTTAGTTTCCGTCCCGCCCGATTCGGTTAAGCCTGCCGGTTTTTCTGGTAGCGGCACCAGTTCGGCGGTCGCGCTCGCCGCCTCGGCCATCAGCGCCCCGAGCGGTTACCAGCTCACGACCGACGATCAGATCGCCATCGAAGTTTACGGCGAAGACGAATTGCGTAGCGCCGTTCGATTAAATGCGGACGGCGCCGTGAGCCTGCCGTTGCTCGGCTCAGTGCATCTCGCGGGATTGACGCTGAATCAGGCCGCAGCGCGATTGACCGACTCGTACGGCAAAGATTATCTCGTGAATCCAAAGGTCAACGTCGTGTTGATCGGTTACGCCAAACGGCGGTTTACCGTGCTGGGCCAGGTCAGTCGTCCTGGCAGTTACGAGATGCCGGAGGGAAGTCCGGGCGGTATTGATGTGCTGGAGGCCGTCGCTATCGCTGGCGGCTACACGCGCATCGCCGCGCCGGAGCGGATTAGCGTAAAGCGCCGCGACCAAATTCTGCACGTGGATGCGAAGCGACTCGCGCACGACAGCGGCCAAAACTTTCGAATTCAACCCGGCGACACCATTACTGTTGGGGAAAGTATTTTCTAAGTGAAAACTTTTGCATCCCCGATTTCCGAATCAGTCCGTCATCTGTAAGACCGCTCGAGCAAATACGTTTCGTGATCAATCAACCACTTGCTGAACCAGTTGCCGGGAGTCTTCCCAACGCCACCGGTGTGGCGCTGCCGCAGGTAAACGAACAGTTGGGCGACCCCAAGCACCGATTCGATTTTCGCCACTTCTGGCATTTGGTCGTCGAGCGAATTTGGGTTGTCGCGCTTTGTGTGTTGGCCGGACTCTTTCTGGGGGTCGGTTATCTTGCGCAAACGCCAAAACTCTACCAAGGGCACACTGTTCTGGAAGTTGATTTCCAAGAACCGACCGTTGTCGCCAGCGATCAATCTGCGCTTCGCATGCGCTCGATGTTTCTCGCCAGTCAAGAGGCGCTGCGCACGATCGAGCAGAACTTTACCAATCGCAGTATGCTGGCGCGGGTTGTGCGCGCCGAAGGACTGGCTGAGGATGGTGGTCGCGCCTTGCTTGGGCGGTCCGTCTCCAGTCCGAAAAAGAGTTCCATCTCTCCAGGTTCGAGGCCGGCCAGCACACGAAGCGCGATCGACAATCTGAATCCCGCTCCGTCCTTTACACCGCTTGAGGAAGCGCTGGGCGGAGCACTCGCCGGAATGGTCAAGCCCATGATCCGCCGCGGCACACGTTTGATCGATCTTTACGTCACGAATCGCGATCCAGCGATGGCGCAGCGGCTCGCCGAAGCGGTTGGCCGCGAGTATATCCGGAACTCGATCGAACTTCGGACCGCTTTTAGCCAGGATACGTTGCGTTATCTTCTCGAAGAAGAAGAGCGGCTGAAGGTGAATCTCGAGCGCAGCGAAGCGGCAGTCGCAGATTACAAAGCGAAAACGCCCGACGCGCTTCAACTCGGTGGCGGGGCAGCCGCGACCGGGAGCCAAACCGGCGCTGGCAGCTCAGGCGGCCGTAGCGGTTTAGTCGAAGACAAGCTTCAAGAGTTAAATAGCAAACTAACCGCCGCGAAAGCCGATCGCATCCGTCTCGAAGGCGAGCTCAAGCAAATCGAAGACGTGGGTGACAATGTCGATGCGCTGCTCGCTGTGCCGAGCATCGCCGCTGCGCCCACAGTGATCGACCGCCGGCGCGATCTCGCGCAATTAGAAGCAAGTGTTGCCATTCTTGAGCAACGTTACAAAGACAAGCACCCAAAAATGATGGCTGGCCGGGCCGCGCTGGCGGAGGCAAGGGATGGATTGCGCCGCGCCGTCCTGGGGCAACCAGCCGTCTTGCGCAATACAATCGAGCAAGCGCGCGCGACCGAGAACAATCTGGAGACCGCAACGCGCGAACAGGAAAAGGCCGCGCTCGCTCTGAACAAAGCCGCGATCGGTTACCAGGAACTCGCGCGACAAGCCGAAACAGACCGAGCGCTCTATGAAAGTGTGCTCCGCCAAATCAAAGAGACCGATTTGACAAAAGACGCGAAGGCCACTGCTGTAAGCCTGATCGAACATTCGCCCCTCCCGCATGCCCCGGTGAGTCCGAGTCCGATTAAGGCGATTGCCTTGGGTCTATTGGGTGGCCTCGTCGCAGGTCTCGGATTTGTCTTTGGTGCTGATGCGCTCGATCGCTCGATTAAGACCGTTGATCAAGCGGAGACTACTTTGGGGCTGCCCGTTTTGGCCGCGATTCCCGAAGCCAAGGCGGGAAAGCCTGAAACAAATATGACTGCTGCCAAGCAAACAAGTTGGCGTCTTAGACCGTACAGACTCGTGGCCGAAATCCCCGAGGCGCCAGTGGCGGAAGCCTTTCGCAATCTCCGCGCGGCACTTTCATTGTTGGGGCCCGAGGCGGAGCGCAGGGTTTCACTTTTTACCAGCGCCGTGCCAGACGAAGGAAAAAGTTTTACCTGCACGAATTACGCGCTCGCACTCGCCCAACAAGGTTATCGTGTCCTCTTGGTGGATGGCGATCTGCGCCGGCCGAGCCTGCATAAAATCTTTCAGTTGTCGGCGACGAAAAGGATTAGTCCCGATTTGAGCCCTGGGGTCCCCGGAATTGTCGATTGTCTGGTGGACGAAACAAATCTTGAGTCGGCCGCGCGACCGATTCCGCCCGAGCAAATTGATGTCGCCAGCGAGAACATCGCACTCACGGGGAAGACTCTCACCGCCACGGGCGGCCAACTTTTTGTCCTCGGTTCCGGACGGCGCGCTCCCAATCCGGCGGAACTTTTGAGCGGACCTTCTTTTGGCCGATTGATGGCGGAAGCGGCGAAATCGTTTGATCGCGTAGTGATCGACAGCGCGCCGGTGCTTGCGGTCAGCGACACGCTGCTCATGACGCGGCACGTCCAGACAGTCTGCATTGTTTTACGAGCGGGAAAAACGCCGCGCCCAGCCGTTCAACGCGCGATTTCTTTGCTCGCCAGTTCTGGCATCCGGCCAGCGGGTGTGGTGCTCAATCGTCTGCCGTACAGCCGCGGTGTTGGACATTATTACTACTACGCTTCGCCAGGTTATGGCGCCGGCGAAGGATTGTATTCGAGTGGTTACGTCACGCCCGGGCAGCGAACGTGACCGGTCAGTTATCGGTTATCAGTTTTGCCGTTCCTTAACGAACGAATAACCAGAGCACGCGAGGCCGCTCATATACCGAACCGATAACACGATGCTCTCGGCAAAGTCCGCTTATCGCCCTTTGCCGAAGAGCATCGTGTGCACGGTCTTGAGGACGATCATTGCGTCCAGCTTCAACGAATAATGGCGGATATAATAGAGATCGTATTTTAGTTTCTCAATCGCGTCCTCGTCGCTCTCGCCGTACGGATAATTCACTTGTGCCCAACCGGTGATTCCCGGCTTCACCAAGTGCCGGAAATGATAAAACGGGATCGCTTTCTCGTAGCGTTCCGCGCACTTGATCCACTCCGCCCGCGGCCCAATCAGGCTCATCTGCCCGCGAAACACATTCCACAGCTGTGGCAGTTCATCGAGTCGCAGCTTGCGTAGCCAGCGTCCCATGCGCGTGATCCGAGGGTCGTTCTCCCGGGTATAGATGTCATCCGTTTCAGCGGCCTCCGACCGGGTGAACATAGTGCGAAATTTGTAAGCGATGAACATTTGCCCTTCGACTCCGACGCGCGGCTGACGAAAGATCGCGGGCTTGCCGTTCTCCATCCAGACCAAGAACGCGATGAGCGGAAAAAAGGGGGCGCAAATCAGAAGCAACAAACCGGACACAACGACATCGAAGAGCCGTTTCAAATAATGATACGGCGAAATGCGTGCCAGTTGGAAACCGGTCTGTAGCGGCCAGACTGGATCGACCACGTCCAACGGCACGTAACGCCAATGTGTTTCGTAAAATGATTCCAGAGTGTAAACACGCGTGCGTTGAAACTGTGTCCGCACCAGCCGCTCCAAGAGCTCACTTGGAAGACGCTTAATTTTTTCTGCGAGAATGATCCCGCTGTAAGCATTTTGAAGATTACCGAGTTTGAGATCAAGTCCGCCCTCGATAATCGGTGAGCCTTCGCCGGCGATTGTCGATCCAACCCGCGATTCGTCGTTATCGACAAACACCAGCCGCTGCTGGTTTGGCGATCTCTTGTACGCTTCGTAGAAGCGTGAGGCAAGCTCGCCACTGCCTACTACGAGGAACGCTTCTTCGGCAGTGGATGCTGCGATTTTCCACCGAAACTCGCGCCGATATATTAACGACAGTGGAAGAAACACGATGAAGCTGAGCAAGAGCACTCCGCGGCTCGGCTTCATTCCCGCGTCGAACGTCGCCGCCGAATAAATCAAGAGTGAACCTACCACCGCCGCGCCGGCAATGGCGAGAGTATGTTCCGCGGTGTAGGTGAGAGCGCGAGTTTCAGTGTTTCGGTTGTAACCACCGATAATGTAAAGCGCCTGAAGCAGCACACCGAGCGCGACAAAATCCACCATCATAAACTCGAAAGGGCTGACAAAGAACGCATCCCGGCGCGCATAACCGACGAACCCATAGAGCACGACCCAGCAAACGATGTCGCACGTGATGAAGAGTAACGCGGTGCTCCAATCGTGACCGCGGATTTTCGGGAAGACCTGGCGCTTTTCCACCGGCGCCGCCGGTTCCGGCCACATCAGCGGCTCGACCAGACCGTCAGCCAGTAACTTTGGTCGCGCTTCCTTTGGCGGCTGCTGAACAGGCATGAATTCACCCGCTCGTAACTTATCGTGAGGCTGCGACGTTAGAGTCATTCGCTTCATTTGTCTGTAGCCGATTAAACGGTCTCGATCTCTGACCTCTAATTTCTAATTTTTACCTTCTAGTTTCTCTCGCTCAATCAGTAGCCGGATCGACAATAACGATTCGGCGATGGTGCGTTGGCACACATAAAACCATCCTGGCCAACCATCTAAGAGCAGCCCCCGTGCAAAAAGCAGATAAAAAAACATCAGCGGCGCAGCCAAAACAATCTTTGGGCGCAATCGATCTTGAAAATTTAACTGCGCAACCAGCGTGGCCAGAAGATAGCGCCCCTCGATAGTTGCATATCGATCCTGTGCTCGGAGCCAACCGCTCAACGGCTTGCGATCATCATGATAAACGACGCCTGAGAGATCTGGCGTTAAACCTTCGATCGCCAATTTCTGGGTGTGGCCGGCGTCGTAGTAGGTGCAGCGTTCCGTTCGAAGCAAGATCGGACGTGGCGGATACGCGGAAGCGCGCAAATTGGCACCAAAGATTCGGAATTGGAATCGCGCGTGGTAGGCCGATACCTCGTCAGATGGTTTGAGTTCCGCGATCTCATTGCTTAACTCGCGAGAGAGTTCGTAGTGCGCATCGAGCGTGAGGACCCACATTGTCCTGATTTGTGCCAGACCGAAGTTCCACTGCGTCGCATGCGCATCAAACTGCCGTTGCACGACTGTTATGTTCAGGTGCATTGCTTTGGCGATTTCGATTGTCTCGTCTGTGCTAAAGCTATCGACGATCACGATTTGCTTGACCCATGATAACGCAGTGAGCGTTCGTCCGATGTTCTCGCGCTCGTTGAACGCGAGAATCAGCGCTGTGAGCTCGATCATACGGCGCGCCGTTCTAATTCACGAGTCTCAGTCATCCGTATATCGAACTGATATGGCATCGGCTGGTAATTCAATATTGCCGTGTACACCTGGTGGGTTTTTCTGGCCGCCTCGACCCACGTATAGTTTTGAAAGATAAATTTGCGCGCGCGTTGTCCCATCTCACGAGCAGCTGGCAAATTCTCCATCAGGGTGGCCAGTGCCTCGGCAAAAGCGGTCGCGTCGATCGGAACTTCCAGCGCCACGTTCGCCGCAGCAGCCTCCGGGAAATTGCAACCAGTTGTGATAACCGAAGGCAGCCCCGCTGCCATCGCTTCAAGCACCGACATACTAAATCCCTCAGAATAGGAGGGCGCGACAAAGATGTCGGCAGCAGCGAGAGCATCAGCTTTGTCCTGCCCGGTTAGCATTCCCGTGTAAGTCACGGCCGCAGCGCATCCTTTCGATTCAAAAAAGCGAGCGGCGGTTGACCAATATCCAACGGGATCGGGTCCGGCAATTATCAAATGAATATTGGGAAATCGATTGTGCAGCCGGGCAAAGCTCGTGGCCAGTATATCCAAGCCCTTCTTCGGATCTACGCGATGGAGGAAGAGTAAGCGGGTTTGATTCGCCAGCTCCGGATAGCGCAGTAAGAATGCGTCGGAATCGCCCTTGATCACGGATTCCAGATTGACGCCGTTGGGCACAATCACTTTACGTGTTGTCACGCCCAATGCAGCGATCGATTCTGCCTCATGTTTTGTTAGGGAGTGAATCACGTTTGCGCGTTGCAGTTGTGACTTTTTAAACCAGCGAAAGTAAACCCTCTTCTTCCAGCTTTTATTCGCCATGGCCCAGGGCTCCAACATTCCTTGCGGATGGATAATGTGCGGGACATCGCGCCAGCGGCAGGCTTCGCAATAGATGTGGGCCGGGAAGTTAAACACCGACATTCCGTGGACGATGTCATAGTCAGTGACGTGCCGGAGAAGCCACATCATCAGCGCAGGAGTGAATTTTACTTCGAAATGGCCCCAGCGGCGAAAGTATCGTAAGCGATAAGTCCGTTGGTCGAGCCACTGGTCAAATTTGACCCGCAAATTATGTCGCCCCGCGGCATTGGTGGTGACGAGATCAACTTTTAGTCCCCTTCGGCCAAGGGCGTCGGCCAGGTCTATCGCACAGGCTGACGGCCCTCCGTAAATCGGACTCAATGCCGGAATAACGATAAGAACCTTTAACTGGTCCCCGTGTCGCGTCATACGTTGCGCGATGAAGCCGGTTTGAACCAGCTTGGCATAGCTGTGCGAGCGAGAACTAGCCCGGATAGAAGAAACCTTGCTGTAGCCAGTTTACTTTTCCTCGGAGCGCATTCCGCGGCCGTGACCGCATCGCGCAACCCATTGGCAAAGCGCTCGACTGACCAGGAGCCAATGATTTTGCCGGACCTTCTCGCCATTAGCTCACGTTCCGCATCCGAGAAAGTAGCCATTCGCAAAAGTAAGGTCGCTAATTCATCGACGTCCTCTGGTGAAAACGAGAATCCATTTCTGGCTTCTTCGAGAAGTTCCGGAACACAGCCGCATTTCCTTGAGACGATGAGCGGCAAACCCGACGCCATTGCTTCGTTCACAACCAATCCCCAGGGCTCGCTGATACTTGCATGCACAAACGCGCCCGCCAGCGCATAATACATGGGTAGTTCGTCATACTGCAGGAATCCCGGCAAATGCACCTTTCCGATAATCCGCAGGCTCTCACATTCAGCTACGAGCTGCGATCGCAGCGGACCGTCGCCGAGCAAGACTAAATCCCAACCGAGCGCGGGCGACCGCCGAACATAATCTGCATAGGCGCGCAGAAGAGTGATCAGATTTTTCTTTGGCAAAAAACGAGCAGAGGCCAGGAAATACTTTTCCGGAAGCGACAAACGCGCGCGAACTCCATCTGCGTTCGTTCTTGCGGCTTGGGCTCCGCATTCAAAATGGTCGTTGTCCACCACATCGTAACCCAGAAAAATGCGGTCTCGTTTAATGCCCAGTTCCAACAAGTAGTCACGATGCCGTGAACCTCCCGCCAGTGCAGCCGAGCAAAGCGTCAGGATCTGGGTTTTTATCCACTCGCTCGAACGAGAACGGTTTTTATCGCTCGCGCCTGACTCAGTCATGACGACGCACGGCATGTTCTGCGCAACGCACCAACGCAGCGCTGCCAGCGCCGTCGGATTGCTCCAGCCCGGAATCGCAACAGCGCGGAGTGGAGTGATTGAATTGAGTGCCTTGATTATCTGGTCAATCGATTCCGCATCACGTCGATGCCCCCAATCGTTTGCTGAAAGCGTGATGCGGGTGACGCTTTCTGGCGTTGCGACTTTCCGCCACCCATACTCGGCGGTCTCAGCGGATTGCTCGATCGCGATAACTTCGAAGAAACGCGCCGCAGCGCGCAGTCGGGCAACGTGGTACGGCCCAAGCCGATGAAAAATCACAGCAACGCGCGGCTTGTCCGGATTCACGGCGGCGCGATCATCCGGGTGTTCCGATCGCCACTTTTAGAATGACTGGTTTGCCAATCGTAACCGGTCGTTCGCGGGCATAGAGTGCTACCAGCGCGATGAACAGGGCGCTGTAAATAAGTCCCGGTAGAAAATCTATTGTCTGGTGCGTCAACGCACGCATCGCAGAGGTTGTGGTCTGGATATAGAGTATCTGCGCGACCGTACCGTTAGGTTGTTTAGCTGCTGTCCATAAGTTCTTGAACAGGTACGCCATTGCCGCAAAGAAGAGGCAGCCGAAATAATCGAATTGGTTGAACGAATCACCGAGCCCGGTCACAGTCGAACCTGGCGGCATCCGATAGCCCAGCTCATCTTCGACGAAATCCCCGAGGTCCCGCTGCTCAGCCCCGATCATGAGCGAATTCTTAAAGCTCTCTCCGAGAAATTGCGCGGGAACGAAGCGAAACACGAGGCGATTCCAATAACCCGCTCCCCATTGGTAAACGCCCGACTCACGGGTAGCTGCAATTAAGAGCGTCGCATTTTTCACTTCGCTCACGGCATCGGCGTCGAAGTAATCATCGAACTCTTGCACCAGATCCAGTTGCTTCCACGCCTCGATCGGATCCTGGGCCGCCGTTTTTCGGTATTCACCCGCCGCCGGGATGATGAACATCGCTCCAAGCACCGCACCGATTACGACGAAGCGCGGCGCCTGTTTTCCTCTCAAGAAGAAAAGACTCATTCCGAGCGAGATGAGAAAAAGCGCGGTAGGTTCACGTCGGCCGTAAAAGATCGCAGCTTGGAGAGGAATCCAAGCCGCGACGGCCGACATTGCCCAGGCAAAGACGCTCCGCGTCTTTAGTGCACAGTAGAAACAGATCGCAAAACCGGGATAGGCCAAACCACCGAAGAAGAGATAAATCGTTCCGATGCCGGTGAGCGAGCTGGTGATATCGTCTTCGGGAAGCGTTCCGAACTTGTAAGTAAAATAGTAGCCAACGAGCACAAGCACGATTCCGCCGTGGAGGAAGCGCGACGTGCTCACAGGAACATTCAGTTTCTGCAAAAAACCTGCATGTGCGCGGGGCAGATAGCCCAACCAGCAAGCGGCCAGGCAAAGGCAGCACATGAGGAGCGTGCTCTCCAGGTATAGGCCGCCCCACTCATTTCTGTAGAGTGCGTATGCCTGAGGAAGAACGAACGCGATAAATGTTCCCGCCATGAAGTACGGGAATTCGTAAATTAATCGTGGTCGCACCACGCTAGCGGCAAACAGCAGCACACAGGCAACAACCAAAGGGACGAAGTAAAGAAACATCCTTCCTCCAAGCGGCCTAGCTCAAAGCGCGGACCTAAGTGAATATCGTGTCATTTCAACTCGGTTGGACACGACGCGCGCAATCGATGAACATCTCTCGATACTGCGGCGCCAGCACTGGCCAGCTAAACCGTCGCCGAACACCTTCTCGTCGCTCGGCCGCAGCTTCCGTTGTGTTCCGGGTCGGCAGCGCAAAACTCACCTGTGCGGTCAGAGCGCCTGCCTTCGACAAATCGGCCAGGGTCCCATGGCTGCCGAGAACGAAGCGCATCACCGGATGATCATGAGCGATGGCCGGCAATCCGTGAACGAGGGCCTCAAGAAATACCCGGCCAAATCCTTCTTGTAACGAGCCGAGCACGAAAATGTCGGCAGCCCGATAATAATCCGTAACTTGTGGGTGTGGCATTGATCGCGCGGTGAAATCCTCAGTACCTAGCTTGGCGCGTGCCAGATCGAGAACCATGCCGCTCTCTTTATCGATCGAGCCAAGAAGAACGAGATAAGGCCTCGGCGTTGGCAAACGCGCGACTTCATTTACCACGTAATCCATTCGTTTCTGCTCCGCCGCGATCCATCCGACCGACAAAACAATTCGGCGATCCAGCGGTAAGCGGAGCCGTTCTCTAACCGTCCGCTTTGCTAGCTCACCCACGTCCGGCGCGCCAGCCGGCACGGAGATTCCGTACGGAACCATGTGCTGAAGTTTTGGTGAGACGCCGGCCGCGAGAGCCTGCTCGAAATGGAACGGGGCAACTTGATGGACATAGTCAGTGCGCGGAAACGGCGGATTGCACGGGCCACCATTGGAAAACAGCAATCGAAACGGCACACCGATCTGCTTCCGCCAGCGAAAGAGCTCAAAACCAAGGTTCGAGTCGCTATAGAATATGACATCAGGCCGGTGCTTCCGAATAGCTCGAACCATTGATGGGAAAGTCGAAAGTTGTTCCGCTACGTAACTGTTTCGGCGAATGCACGCGCCTAGCAGTCGCGCGATGCGCCCGGTTCGCGGCACATTCCAAAGCACCTGCTCGTGGTCCGTTTCTGCGCCGGCACCTTTGTAGAGCGTGATGTCGAGTCCCTCGGTGCCGCGTAATCCATCGAACGCTTCTCGAAAAAATGTTTCGATTCCGCGATCGATAATGCCGACCCCGCTGCACGAGAAGAAAATCCTAACGGGTTGTGGCATCAGGCATTCGCGGCTTCATCCAGAGCCAGGACATCCGTTCTGGCCGCCATTCGTTAACCGACCAATCGAGGTAAGATCGCGGCAACAATCTTGTAGCCAACGTAGCGAAAGGAAAATCAGAACGATGTCGATCTTCTTGCCAGATACGCTGGACGGTGTGGGTAGCAGCAAAGCGCTTCGTCACGCGTTCACTGATCCCAAGGGAAATGAATTCGTGCATCTCCACAAGTAAACGCGCCTGTGCCAGTGATGGAATAGCTTCTGGATCCAATAAAATTTCTTCATCCCCTTCCACGTCGCAGAGAATTAGTGCACGACCAGAAGCTGCGAGGAGTTGGGCCAGGTCCTCCGGTTTACACTTACCGTGAATCTCAACGCGGGACAGGACACCATTGAGTTTCGCCATCTCTTCTAGTGCGGCGCGGCCTTTTTGCTCCATCTCGAACGCGACCACGCGTGCGCCTGGGTTTCGCAACGCCAGGCCGATCGCATAATAGCCTTCGGCCGCGCCAACGTCGACAATCAGCGGAAAGTTCAGTGCGCACGCTTGCTCAATAAACGGATTCAGCTCGCGCTCGTAAATGCCGAGGAGCTTCGGAACATAAGCGCTGCCAAAAGCGTTGTCGATGTATCGCATGCCGGCAAATGGACCTTTGGGAATGCGTCCGCCCGTTCGTGAGCGAACGAGATGCTCGAGATACCCGATTGGGCGCCAGCGCGCGGGAATAACCGAGCGAATAAATTCGGCGGTCACTTCGTAATCACGGTAGCGCCCTAAGTTCCTCTTCAAGTTCGCGAACAACATTAGCTGGAATCGACTGTGGCGTGGCGCCGTGGTCGAAGCCCCGCCGGGTGCGATCCAGCATCGGCAGGCAGAATTCATGAACAAATCGCTGGAGCGCACGGATATGCGGCGCCCGCAGATGATTCGTTAGGCGCACGAGCGGCAATTTCGTTCCCGGTTCCCAAAATTTTAAACCCGCTAAATCGTCTGGCGTAACGAATTTTTTCCATTCCCGCTCAACCCAGTGATGCAATTCTGGCCGAGTCCAATTCGCGCGGTTCTCTTGGTCACTCATCATGATCGCGCGCAATCGGCAGCGACGTTCCAACTGGACCGGATCGCGATGCGGATAATGCCGAATGGGCAATCGTTCGCGCGCGACGAATCCGGCGTTGAATGGAAATGAGACCGTGGGCGGCCATTGCATCGTCTCGCGGTAGCGACAGAGGCGCGGCTCGCTATACTGGCTGATCGTGTAATGGCGGCGACGTTCTTCGATCGGCTGTTTTCGATCTTGCAAGGTTTCTTCCTCGCGATTCCAGGCATCGACCTCCGATTGGAGTAAGCGAAAATCATAATACTGATGATAAGCGACCGTCTCATGTTCGCGCATCCAATTCTTCACGAACTCCGCCGGCGATATGTGGTGAAACTCGTCCGTATCGACGCGCAGGAACCAATCGCCCGCGCGCATTTTCTGTCGGGCGATGTGAAACATGTAGCTGCGCAGCCGAGTCTCAGAAAAATAAACCGGCTCCTGGCGCACGGGCACTACGCGTTTGTTGTTGCCTGCGAAGTCTTGAACGATCTCCCACGTGTTATCAAGGCTACCGGTATCAAACACGTAAATCGCATCCGCCCATTGCAGCGCCTTCTGCAAACACTGGCCGACAATGTCGGCTTCGTCGCGCACCGGCAGTAAGCCACAGAAAAGCGGCATCACGAAAAAGGGTTGGTCGCGACCGCGAAAAGCTGCCGCCGGCGTTTGATGAGCGCGAGCATCCAAAAGGCGAATGGTCCCAGCCCAACCTTCATCAATGGAAACAAACTTGGGTGCCAGGCCGAGGTAATGACGCGGCATTCGTTCACTTCGAAGCCTGATTCGAAAAGGACGTTCGCAAATAAGCGCGGCGTCCACGTCTGAAGATGGTGATCCGAATCGTCGCGTTTCCAGTCACGCTGATAGGCGGCGTGCGCATCGTCGATGGGCAACTTCACGACCAGTCTCCCGCCTGGCTTTAAGTGCGCCCGCAGTTTTTCGAGCGTCGAGCAAGCGTCGCGCACGTGCTCGAGCACGTGATTGCTCACAATGACATCGTAGCGCGGTTGGCGTACCAGCGCGTCAAACGAGGAGAAAACCGTGAGTTGCTGAAGACGCGCTATTGATGCCGAGGCGGGATTAACCTCCAATCCCTCGGCACATTGCACCATCTGTGTGATTAAGCGCAAAATGCCGCCATTACCGCAACCAAAGTCCAGGACAACATCTGTCCCTTTCAGGTAGGGACGAAAATAGGCAAAGTCAATCGCATACCCTGGATTCAATGGGTCGCTTTGCCTTTGAGTTGCGTACTGTTCTCCTCGCGCGCCGGCGTAGTGTTCGCTAGTCTTCACTTCGATTCGCTCACGATGCGGGGCAGTTCGCTTTTATCGTAGATCGGCTTGCGATTCAAACGCAACCACGCGCGATAGACGCGCGACGGAACGGGACGACGGTCCTTTACGAGGTTGCGCCAGCCAGCCATGGCCATCACCCACCAAATCGGTTCGCGTATTGCCCAATCGAAGCCTTGCGACACCGCAAAGATCAGTTGTCGACAAACGCGGTAAGCGACCATGAAAGGCAGCCATGGCCATGGGCACCGCAGGCAAACGCTCCAGAGTTCATTGCGCGCGTGCAGATGGTGTCGTGGCAAGGGTTGACGGCGCGATTCCGTAAGATAATGCCGAACGCGGAGTGTGGGCTCGAACCAGACGCCGAAACCCAGCGAGTAACACTGCAATGCGTAGTCAGGTTCTTCGTACATGTGCTCGAAAAACAAAGGAAATCTGGCGGCCCTACCGTAGAGCGAGCGCCTCATCGCGGCCGCGCAATTTGGATAGGCGGATACATACTGCCCGCGCGATAGATCCACTGCAGGTCCAGCGGGCGCAGCATCCTCTCCGCGTAACTCCGTGAACGTAATTACACCAGCTTCAACGTGAGACTTAAAAGCCTCTCCCAGAAGCGACAGAAAATCTCGGTCAACCGGATAACTGTCGTCATCGAGGCTCAGGACGATATCGCTTTGAGCGAGCCGCAACAAACGGTCGCGCGAGAATACCGAACCATGGGCAGGTTCGTTTTCGACCAGCGTGCAACCCGGAAATTCATTCCGCACCATTTTCACTGTCTCATCTGTGCATCCGTCGGCGCATATCAAAATTTCGCCTGCTCGCGGATCGAGCTCGAATAATTTCGTAAGTGTCCGCCGCAATTCGACGCAACGGTTGAATGTCGTAATCATGACAGAGATTTTCATGCACGTGCGGGCTCATGTTCTTTCGCTGCGAACGACTTTAACGCAGCAATCAGGCGCTCACCGTAACGTTCCCATGTAAACTCTTGCGCCCGTTCGCGTGCCGCGTGTGCCATCCGGTCGCGTCTTTGTCGATCTTCGACAATCTCGGTGATCGCGTTCGCCAATGTTTCGGGATCACGCGATGATACGATCCGGCCTTCGATGCCGTCACGCACAATGGAGCCTGCCTCCGGCGTCGTCACGATCGGTACACCAGCCGCCAGCGCCTCGTAAATCACGCCGGCCGATCCTTCTGCCAGCGATGGAAGCACGACAATGTCAGCGCCAGCAAATTCCTCGGCAATTTTCTCATGCGACGTTCGGCCGAGGAAATTCAGATGACGACACGCTTTTTGCGATCTCACGCTCGCAGGTGCATTGCCCGCGATTCGAAATTCGCCGCGAAAATTCCGTGCGAATAATTTGTCGGCCGCGAAACCAAGGTAGTGAATGCCTTTGCGCAACTCTGCTGTTCCAGCAAAAAGGATGCGCGCGCGCACGGGGCGATTGCAAACCGTAAACCATCGATCATGGACACCATACGGAACCAGGGCCGTCTGTTCGCGGCGAAATCCAAAGTTCGCAATCGCGTCTTCGCGCACGGCTTCCGACGGACAGAGAACGTAATCGGTGCAGTGGAAGAGTGGACGCTTGCCGAGCACTTGTTGAGTAATCGTATCGTAGTCGGGCAGGTCCGGTTCCCAACCCGGAAATTGGCGACGCTCGTTTGAGAGAATGCGATCCGTGCTGAGAAGAATGTAGAGCTCGGAGACGATTTGCAGGCCTGCTCGTTTGGCCGCGAAAATGAGCGTGGGGAATTCGTCGAGAAAAGAATGTAACCATGTCGCATTGCCGAAGCCCTCGGCCGCCATTTTTTCCCCAAGGCGGCACTGCCATTGGAGGTTGGCGCGATACAACTGCGCGGCGTCGGCGCCTGCGATTAGCGTCCGCAGAAAATACGAAATGTTCGGTTGCCAGAGAGTTCGCGTTTTGCTAACGAGTTCGGCAGGCAGGTGCCGCGAGCGAAGACGCTGGATTGCTTGCGGATTTCCAATCAGTCCTCCTGTAGCGCAGACTAACTTGCCCAGACCGACGTTAGCGCAGACATCTGTATAGAAACGTTCGAGTAGTCCGGCGCGCTGCAGAACCACTGGAACCGCGTAGCCTCGCCGTGCTCCAGTATGGGCGACGATGAATCTCATTGGCCCCGAAGTTGACTCATCTTCTCGATCCACCGCGCACAAAATCGGAAATAAATTCTTTGGCTGGCTACCAGCCGCAGCCGCACCCGATTCAGGAAAAGAACATCTCCATGCGTGCGAAAAGCCAGGTTGGAGCAATCGAAACCCATCGATTGCAAGCGCGCGCGTGCATTCTCGAATAATCCGCGACCGCGAAACGCCGGCTTGAAATCGTGAAACTCTACAGTGATTTGATTTATGCGCTGGAGAATTTGATCGGGCGTTGAAACAATTAGATCGAACTCCGCGCCCTCAATATCGAGTTTCAAGATATCGATCTTAGCGATATCAAGGCGCTGCATTAACGTTGCCAGCGAAATGGTTTCAACTTCAACGCCAATGCTGGTCGAACCGGCATCAAACAATCCGGTTGCTTCCGGATTTTCCGAGACATGAAGCATTCCGCGACCATCATGCGCATCTAACGCCGCTGGCGTGATCGATTCAGCGCCAGCAACGATCAGCTTTTCAACGAGCTTTGGATTCGCTTCGACGAGATGGCACTGGCAACCGAAGCGTCGAATGATTTCGGCACTGAATTCCCCGCGGTGAGCACCCGCATCGACTACCACTGAATCCTTGTTCAATGGTGCTGGCCAGATGTGATGACCACGCACAGACGCAAGTCTCATCGTGCTGGAAGAAATCGCGCGAATGCTGCGGAAACCTTGTTTCGAACGCTGGCGCGCTCGTTTTGAGTCATTACGAGACGAAAGAGAGCCAGAACAAAGATAATGCCAACGGCCGTCGCAGCGGCACTCAACTTCATCAGATCCGACGCTTCATTAAAAGCCATCGCCGTAACTCCAGCCAACACCAAGGCTGCGCTTGACCAGATCAGCGCGGGAATTACAACATCCTTCAAATACTCTGCGAGCGGAATGCGCAACCGATTAATGCCGCGCCACACCATATACCAATGATTCGTCGAGAGCAGCGCAATCATTGTCGCCAGCGCTAGTCCCAGCAGACCGTGTGATTTGATCAGAAATGTAGCAAGCACGATCTTGAGAATTCCGGCCGCGATTGAGGACAATCCAAAAGCTTCATCGTTCGTCGCGCGTGAACTCGTAGAAATAATGTAGCTCTGTGCTTCCAGTGTTTCGGAAATCAGGAAAACCGCTAGAATGTGGTAGCCCGCGAAGTTTCCGTGACCCAGCCAGAGATCGAATAAGCTCTTACCGGCCGTGATGACAACCGCGCAGGTGCAAAGCATTACCAGAAGGCCAAGCCGGCAATTGCGTTCGATCAGCCGGCGTACCTGAGCCATGTCACCTGCCTGCCAGTAGTGACTAATGAACACAGTGGATGCAAGCGCTACCGTCACGGCCAGAATTGTAATGTTGTGAACGAACACGTAAGCAGCTCGAAAAGAAGGAATGCCTTCGGCGCCTTTAGTGGCTGCGATAAAAAATTGGTCGGTATTGAAGACCAGCACTGTTCCGACCGCCGTAAGCCATGCGCGAAAAGCCAGGCTGGGGAGGCCGCGTAAGACCTCGCGGTTCCATCGTCCGCGCAGCGAGAAAAGCTCCGGGCGCCGGACGCGCGCAAGCCAGCGCGTGAGCCAGCGCTGAACGAGCGCGCCAGCGGTCGCGGCCGCGGCCAGCGCGACAAGCCCCCCGCTGCAAAGCAGGACGATAATCTGCGCAGTGAGCGTGAGTGTGGTGATGAAACTCGCGATTAACGCGTCCCAGCCCACATAACCGACGCCTTGTAGCAAACACGTCCACACCGTCGCCCACACCGCGCACGCCTGGCTCGCACAAAGGATTGTCCATGCGATCCATACAGTTGTGTGACTGAGATCGTGCAGTTGAAGATCACGGAGATAAAAAAAGCCTGCCAGCCAGGAGACGATAAAAACTCCAATAGACATGACGTGATAAATCCGGCGTCCCGATTCTGTGAGATCGGCGATTTCCCGCAGCGTTTCGGGGGTCAATGGCGCATCGGGATTGCCACCGCTTTTTCCTTTCGCGAGCGCGATCCGGCGCGTGAGGGTGACGCTGAGACCAAGATCGAGAATCCCCATCGCAGCCCAGCTCTGTCCGAGCAGTAACCAGACGCCGAGTTCCTCTCTCGGCAGGTGACGAAATAAAACGGGCAGCAGAATCAACCCGAGCAGGATTGTGATGCCGCGGCTGAACCATGACGCCGCCACGCCAAAGGCAATTCGACGCGTGACACTCATCGCATTAAGATCGACCCGGTCGCGTTAAAACGCGCCTTACCTTATTTTTCATCTCCGCTCGAGACAGCAGTCTGCGGACCTGAGCATCTACAACAAGTCCGATTTTGATCGCGGCGCGCCGCGGTGGAAGGGCTTTCATCGGACCCGGTGTCGAGATTGGTGCAGGATCAGTCGCTTCCGCAGGTAGTGTTGTGCTCGAAAATGTTCCCGCGAACGTCTTGGTGCAAGGCAATCCGGCCCGAGTGGTTTCAGCAATCGATCGCAAAACTACAGGCGTATCTCAGTTAATTTTTAGTCCGCCTCGAGCGGTGGCAGCTTTTCACCGTATCTATTAATGAGCCACGGCAACTCAAGCGCTCGTATGAGGCGCGGAATGAAAATGTGCGGCTGCGCAAAAAGACGCAGCAGCCAGCCGAGGTAAAAGCGATCAGCCCAATCAGGAATTTTGATTTGGTCACCGGTGAGAAACCCGAGCGCGGCACCGAGGCAATGGATCGCGGGCCGATATGATAAATGGTCTCGCAAAAAATGACCGAGCTTTTCCTGCGGGCCGCTGCCGATTCCGACGACAACATGCGCCGGCCTGCGATGCTCGATCTTCGCTAGCAACTCGCGGTCTTCAATTGTCGCGCCGTAACGTGGCGCGATGTAAAGATCGACATCGGTGGAAGGAAATTGATTGGCCCGCAACCAGCGTACCGTCTTTTCTCGCGCTGCTTCGTTTGCAACGACCCAAAACACGCCACTTGTTTTGTCAGTAAAAAAACGGGCGCTGAGATTCTGGACGTATTTCAAGCCAGAGATGCGCCGGATTTTTCGGCGGCGCAGAATTCTCCAAAGCAACACCATTGCGCCGCTATCGGGGATGGCGAGATCGGCATGCGTCATCGCTTCGCGATAAGCCGCGTCGCGGCGCAGCCGGGCAAAACATGTTCCCGATGGCGCAACCAGAAAACCGCCGTGGCGAAACATGAAGTCGATTGCCTCGTCGATATTGCCGTCGAAGAAACGAAGGCCAAGAATTTGTTGGGTACCGGGCATCAAGACGATGTGGAACAATGGAGGGACACGCTCTGTCGTGTCCAATAGAAACGTCACAGACGGCTGTAGAGGCAGGTGTGTCGCCCGAGCGAGATTTGGAATTTGCCCCGAAAACGTTCGGGGCCACTACAGAGATCGTCTGTCCGTGATCGAGTTCGAAGCTTTAGAGGGCCCGGTCTGTCCTGAGCGGAGTCGAATGGGCGTGTCGGCTGCGCGACATTTCCACCGCAGCGGGCTCGTGTGAGACCGAAAGCTGCTATGAATCTCAATCCATGCCAGGTGCAGCCATCGCGCCATGCTCCACAACGGCGCCGCTGTTGGTTAAGCGGCTTTCCGTCCGCCCGGCAGCCACGCTCGTCTTCTTTGCCGCGCTCTGGTTTGAGCTCTGCCGGCATCTCAGCGGCGAATGGTCGGTCAACGAGCAGTACAATTACGGCTGGTTCGTTCCGTTTTTCACGCTGTTCCTTTTCTGGCTGCGCTGGGAGGACAGGCCGGAGCCGGAAATCAGAGGTCAGAGGACAGAGGCCAGAAGTCAGAGCGGGGAATTTCGGATTTCAGCCGTAGCAGCCGCAATTTGCTGCCTCTTGTTATTGCTGCCGCTGCGTCTTTTTGAAATCGGAAATCCCGATTGGCGACCGCTCGGCTGGGTGCACGCCGCCGTCGTTGCCACGCTCACGCTCTTATATATATGGTCCAGGGGCGGCGCGACCTGGCGGCGTCACTTTGCTTTTCCGATCGGATTCTTCTTCGTGGCGGTTCCGTGGGTGACGCCGATTGAAGCTCCGGTGATTCAAGGCCTGATGCGTGTCATCGCGGCGGTGGCGAGCGAAACGGCGAACCTGTTCGGTATTCCGGCCGAACTGGAAGGCAATCTGATTCGCGTAAGCACCGGACTCGTAGGTGTGAACGAAGCATGTAGCGGTGTGCGCTCGCTGCAAACCGCGCTCATGATCGGGCTGCTTCTTGGCGAACTGAAGCGATTGTCAGTCGCGCGGCGCATTGCGCTTCTCTTTGCCGCCGCCGCCATTGCGTTCGTCGGCAATTACGCACGCGCATTTTTTCTCCTCTGGATCGCCGCCACGCAAAATGTTTCGGTCATTGAGCGCTGGCACGATTTCGCCGGGTACTCGATCGTTGCGGCCGTCTTTGTCGGGTCACTTGGCTTGGCATATTTGCTCGGCAAATCAGAGCCCAGAGCAGAGAGGTCAGAGGTCAGAGATCAGAAGACAGAGGACAGACGAGGCAGATTCGAATCTCGAATCTCGAATCTCGAATTTCTACCCTTCTCCTTTCTAATTTGTGCGCTCGTTTGGCTCGTCGCGGTCGAGGTTGGATCGATATGGTGGTACCGCGCACACGAGAGGAATCTTGTCGCGAGCGCAGAGTGGCATGTTCACTGGCCTGAAAGTGCGCCCGATTTTCACCCTTTAAAGCTCGATGAAGAAGTTCGTCGCACATTACGCTTCGATGAAGGAGAGGCCGCGTCGTGGAATTGTCCCCCTATCGAGTCGATAGAAACAGTTAATCACCCCGCAGTCGCGGGGTCCCCGCGAGTTAGCTGTTTTGCTTATTTTTTTCGTTGGAAACCAGGCCGAAACAGCGCTCTGCTGGCCAATTTGCACCGCCCGGATGTCTGTTTGCCCGCCATCGGTTGGGAACAGGTGGCTGACAGTGGCGTTCGGCAATATTCCGCAGCGGCATCCTTTGTTCTTCCGTTTCGTCATTTCGAGTTCCACCATGGAACGAAGCAAGACCCGGCGCAACAGGTTGCCCACGCCTTCTATTGTTTGTGGGAAGATCGTGCCCGGCCTGACACGGTCGCCGCCTCACGACTGCCGCAGATGACGACTTCTCCTTCTACCTGGACACGTGGGGAACGTGTTCGCGCGGTCCTCGAAGGCCGGCGGCACTTGGGCCAGCAAGTCATGGAAGTTGTACTTCGAACTCGCGGCGTCATCGATCAAAACGAAGCCCAAGCGGATTTCGCGGCGCTGCTTCCGAAGCTGGTTGTCGTCACACCGGAGTCGCATTGACTTCTGATCCCTGATCTTCGAAATGGTTCCCTCCGATGACATTCTACTGACCTCTGAGGAGCTGCGTCTGTGGCGACATAAGCGCCGAACCTGGCGCGTAGTCGTTCTCTTATTCGTGCTCGGTATCGTCGCGACGTTCTTTGGTGCGCGACCTGCCAGCAACGCGATTAAGGCCTGGCAAGCGCGTCGGCACGCGAACCATGCGTTTGCTTATATTGATAATGAGCAATGGAACGACGCGCAGAAGGAAGCGATTGCTGCTTATCAGTTGCGGCCGGGCGAGCCGCAAGCGTTACGCGCCGTGGCGCGTTTTCTTTCACGTGTTCGCCAGCCAGAAGCGCTCGATTTCTGGAAACAGCTTCAAAATCGGCAATCGCTCACCCGCGAAGATCGCCGCGATCAAGTAGCAGTCGCGCTCGCGGCGGGCGATCTCTCCGTGGCCGAGATTGCACTGAAGGATCTTCTCACGCGCAAAGATTCACCTCCTTCCGGGGCCGACTGGCTTCTCGCGGCGCAAGTTGCGCAGCAGAAAGGCGAAACAAATGAAGCGAGAAAGTTTGCGCAAAAGGTGTTCGATGATTCACGCGCGGATGAGCCCACACAATTTCAAGCTGCGCTCCTTACGCTCGCCATTGCCACGCCCGGCAATGCGGATGCCTCCTCAACGGGCGCCGCCTGGCCGCGCTTGAGAAAATTGGCTGAGGGAAAAACGAAAACAGCGCTCGTTGCCCTTGTTGTTCTCGCGCAACGCGCGCTCTCGTACCCTGGAGGGCCGGGCTCTGTCCCCTCCCCGCCCAAGAAAGGGGACGATACCCACCACGGCGGGCAAGCTCAGGTCGTCTATCCAAACGATCTCGTACGCGCGCTGGAAAATCATCCGCTCGTCAAAACGCCGCACAAACTGCTCGCGCTGGATTTGCAGATGCATGCCGATCCCACGCAGCGCGAGACTTTGATTTCGCGCGCGATCGCCGATTGGAAAAACGCCGATGCGGTTTCGCTTGTGGCGCTGGCGACGTGGTTGGATGGCAAAGGCGAATATCAGCGTCAGCTCGATACCATCCCGCTCGACCGCGCGCTCCAGTCGCGGGATCTATTTCTGCTGCATCTCGATGCCCTCGGCGCGCTGGATCGGTGGAGCGAGATCAAGCAGTTGCTCGAGAGCGAGCACTTCCCCCTCGATCAGGTTGTGCAGCGTATGTATGTCGCGCGTTGCAACGCGCGGCTCGGTGAAAAGACCGCGTCGGAAAATAATTGGAAGCGCGCACTGGAAGCGGCGGGAGGCGATTCGGGCAAACTAATGACACTGGCCGAGTATGCGGAAAGAAACGGCGCGAACGAGATCGCCGAAGTTGCTTACGCAACGGCGACAAATGAATCTCCGAAACTGCGTGCCGCCTGGAAAGGCCGTCTGCGTCTCGCCCAAGCGACCGGTGGCACTAAAAAAATTCACGCCGTGCTCACCGGCATGCTGGCGATTTGGCCTAACGACAGCGCGATCCAGAACGACGAAGCCTATACCCGGTTGTTGCTGTTATTCAGCAACAGCCCGAATGACGAAGCACCCGCCTTCGCTAGCCTACGGCGTGGCAGGCCAATGACGAATGACGAAACACTCAAAGAAATCGAGCAGCTCGCGAAAAAATTGCTGGAACGAAATCCGCGTAGCCTCCCGCACCGCACCCTGCTCGCACTGGCCCGCCTGTGGCAGAACCGCGCCGCAGAAGCGCTCGACGTTTACGCGAACATCCAAGTCGCGCCGAATGCACTAACGCCAGCCGCGCTCGCGGTCCACGCCGCTGTCCTCGCCGCGAACGGTCGCACCGATGACGCAAAAACAGAAGCCGCGCAAATCAAGGTTGACAACCTCTTGCCCGAAGAAAAAGGGCTGATTCAGAATCTCCTGTAGCGGCGCTCTACTTGTCTCGCTGTAGCCTGGCGAAGGCGGATGAGCGTCGCATGGAATTCGTCTGGCGGTCGTAGACCTTTGGCTGTCTCCCCTCGCCGCACGAGCGTGAATCACCGCCCTGTGACCTCTGCCCTTCTTGCCTATGTGCGTTTGAGCGCCCGAAAAAATCTGCGGCGCTGAGTCCAACCAACCGCGCCCAAGGCGAGTGCGCCGGCAATCCATGTGCTAGGCTCGGGCACGGCTACCACATTCAAACTGATATCGCCTGAGCTGTAAGTGAAATTGCCGATCCACCCGGTATTCGTGATTGTCCAACCGCTTTCGCTCCCAGGATCAGACCCCAAGCCAGTGATGATGTTGGTGTAGTTTCCAGGTTGCGCGCCGAGATTGGTAAAGATGAAGGCTTGGATCGCGTTTAAACTCCACGTGCCTCCCGTGCGCGAGAGAGTTGAATGCGCACCAGAAGCTCCCAGAGCGAGTTCGATGATCGAGCCTGAATTCAAAGTAAGATTATTTGCCAGAGTAAGTGTCCCGTTGGCCCCGCTGCCAGTTCCGCCAAGCAGAATGGCGCCGGAGCCAACCGTGACTGCGCCACCGATCGTGCCGGTGCCGCCCAAAGTTGTGCCAATGCCATTTACCGAAACGGCGCCAGTCGCGGAGGAGTTATTGCCGTTAACCAACAACGTGCCTGCGTTTACTGCCGTAGCACCGGTGTAGGTGTTCGTCCCAGACAATGTGATGGTGCCGGTGCCGGTCTTTGTCAGAGCGACAGAGCCCGTGCCGCTGGTGTTATTCGCGATGACTCCAGAATAATTGCCACCGGTCCCATTGTTGTTGCCGATCGTCAGGGTGACATTTGTTCCAGTGGCATTGTTAAGAATCGTGCCTCCCGAACCGGTGAGATTTCCGACACCCTGAGTGGTGCCGTTGAGATTAAGCGTCCCGCCGTTCACTGTCAGCGTTCCACTGGTCGAGCCGAGCGTGCCTGAGCCCGACAGTTGAAGAGTTCCCGCGCTGACTGTTGTGCCGCCGCTGTATGTGTTTACTCCGCCGAGAGTCAGGGTGCCCGCACCAGCTTTGGTCATGCCAAAACCACCACCACTGATGACGCCGCCCACCGTCAGGGTGTTAGCGTTTACGGTAACAGTTTGGTTGCCGCCTAGAGTCACCGCACCGGTGCCGAGATTTAAACTCTGTGTGCCGGTGAAGGTGAAATCGCCGTTCCAGATCTGCGCATTGTTTGTCGAGAGTGTGATCGCGCCCGCTGTCGTATTGTCGATTATGGCGTTGCTGCCGCTGGCGATGGTGAAGGTGCCGGTGCCGAGCGCGCTCGCATTGTTAATATTCAATGTGCCCGCGGTAAGAGTCGTCCCGCCAGTGTATGTATTCGCTCCGCCGAGCTGAATAATCCCGCCGCCGGCTAAACTCAGGGTCACATTGTTCGTGTCTGAAATCACACCATTGACGACGAGTGTGCCGCCACTCACTTGCGTGAATGTCTGGGTTGAATTGGCGGCCGCACCGAGAACTAAAGGAGCATCGATAGTGTTGATGCCGCTGGTGTTCGCCGAGTAGATCGCGCTGCTGCCTGCGGTGCCAGTGTTCGTCAGCGTAAGTTTGATGCCCGTGTTTGAACTCGTGAGATCATACCCGGAAGAGGCGCCCGTCGAGAAGGTCAGCTCCTGAATGGTAACGGACGCACTCATGTTTGGTTGCACACCCATCGCGGAGTTGAAATCGGCGACGTCTCCGGGGCCGGGGACGCCGCTTGGGCTCCAAGCAGCGTTCTTGTTGAAATCGGGGTTGCCATTTTTCCAAACTTTGTCTGTAGCGTGAGCGGATTGTTCCAACAATGACACCGCGAGGGTCAGAAGGCCCAGGAGGCGAACGATAAAGGGAAATGAGAGTAAAGAGGAAAAGGTATGCTTCATCGCACCTTAAAAAAGAGCAGGTTTCGTTCCATAATTACCATATTTTCTGGCGTTTACACACAGCCTGCCCTCTGACTTCGCTCTGCCGCCGTTGCACACTCCGTCGCAGGTGATTGAATCGACTAGAAGCTGCATCTTTGATGCAGCGGCGCCTGCCCCCAAGGGATGGAAGACGGCTCTTCCTGTCGTGCTGCAGCCTGTAGCGAAGGGTAGTCCCGTCCAGGTAAATTGCACGACACGGGAGGTCGTCCCTCCATTCTTTGCCGGCGCGGCATGCCCGCCGCCACAGAAGGCAGAAATCAGAGAAGTGGGTTGGGTGATTGCTACAGAGCAAAGTGGAAGCGCGCCGGGTTCTTATCGTGAAGGCGTTTTTCAGGGGGGAAGCGAAACTGCTCGCCACCGGACGAGTCTGTCCATTGGCGGCCGATGGTGCGTGCGCTCCCGGGGGAATTTAGCGGAAGGAAAAACGCTCCGGATTATCCCGGGGGATCCGTTCGTCCATACCTCTCGCGACCAGGGCCGGGAGCAACGCCAGGGCGTGTCGGATGCTTAGTTGGAAAGCCTCGGTATTATTGAGACCAGCCGTCGCTGGAAGGGAGTCGAATTCTGGCAAGTCGAGCATCCCCGCATCTTCACGAACCCGATTCTCCACTGAGCTCGTCGAGGATTCTGGCTCAGTTTCAAGACGTTGCGGACTGTGGAGTGCGTGCAATTTCATCGTGATGAGGTGGAGCGGACTTGCTATGAGGAGGTTGAGACCCTTCCCGATGTCGCAGCGGCGACTTTCGCCTCGGATTTTGGAGAAGGTCTGTGCGTCGGCCAGCATCAAATCCACCGGGAGCGCTGCGGCCGGATCGTCCGCGAAACGCAAGCGGGTAAAATTTCTCGTCCGGTGAAACACGGTGTAGCCGTGCTGCTCAAAGAAGGAGAGCCAACGCTCCGACTCGCTCTCGCGCACCAAAAGGTCGACGTCGAACTTGGTTCGTAAATAGGAGTGGAGATTAACGGCATTGCCTCCCACGAGCACCGATTCGAGTCCTTCAGCCTCGGCACTGGCGGCAAGAGCGATGCTGTCGGGGTTCGCCATGCTGCTATCTATTGTTGATAATCCGCGCTAAGCGTACCGTGCACTGAAATGTCCCGCCAGACGGATACACCGGTTCTAAAGGGGTTCTTTATCAGAAAAGCGGAGCACTTGTCTCCGCTTTTTTCGCATCCGATAAGAGGTTTGCGATTAGAGGAACCGCCTTCGCCAGTGGCATGAACAAGCGAGCGAGCCAGGTGCGATATTCGGGATAATCGGCTGCCGCGTAGGCACTGACAAGGGATTGCAGGCGGCACGCCTGCCGCTACAGTGGCAACCTTATGCCGTACAAAGACATCGCACCGCCAGTCGGCGAGAAAATTTCGAGAACCGATAAGCTCAATGTGCCGGATCGTCCGATAATTCCGTTCATCCGCGGCGATGGCACCGGGCCGGACATTTGGGCCGCGAGCGTGCGCGTCTTTGATGCGGCGATCGAGAAAGCTTACAAAGGAAAAAAGAAAATTTCGTGGTTTGAGGTCTTCGCCGGCCAAGCGGCCAAGGACAAGTTCGACAGTTGGCTGCCGGAGGACACCGTCGAAGCGTTTCGCGAATACTTGGTCGGAATCAAAGGTCCGCTGACCACGCCGGTGGGCGGCGGCATTCGTTCGCTCAACGTCGCGCTCCGGCAGATGCTCGATCTTTTCGTTTGTCTCCGGCCCGTCCAGTACTTTCAAGGTGTTCCCTCGCCCGTGAAGCATCCGGAGAAAGTGAACATGGTGATCTTTCGCGAGAACACGGAAGACATTTACGCCGGCATCGAGTACGCCGCGGGCACGCCGGAGTCGCAAAAGATTCTCGATTTCTTTGCGAAAGAATTTCCGAAGGAATTCGACAAGATCCGTTTCGGGACACGTGAGAAAGCGGCTGAGTTCTGGAAAAAAGTCGGCGCGCCGGAAAAAGACGCTGTGCTTGTTGGCCTGGGACTGAAGCCGGTGAGCCGGTCGGGCAGCGTACGCTTGATTCACAGCGCGATCAGTTACGCGATCCTAAATCAGCGCAAGAGCATCACGCTCGTGCACAAGGGGAACATTATGAAGTTCACCGAAGGCGCGTTCCGCGATTGGGGCTACGAAATCGCGAAGAGTTACTTCGGCGCGGAGGAAATTGAAAGCGGCCCGTGGTGCAAGATTCCGATGGGCAAGCCGGGCGCTGGCATCGTGATCAAGGACGCGATCGCCGACATCACTTTGCAGCAAGTGCTCACCCGCCCGGAAGATTTCGATGTGATCGCCACGCTCAATTTGAACGGCGATTATTTGAGTGATGCGCTCGCCGCGCAAGTCGGCGGCATCGGCATCGCGCCAGGCGGCAATATTAATTACATTACCGGTCACGCCGTTTTTGAAGCGACCCACGGCACTGCGCCAAAATATGCGAACCAGGATAAAGTGAATCCCGGCTCCGTGATTTTGTCGGGCGAGCTGATGTTCCGTTACATGGGCTGGGCGGAAGCTGCCGATCTTGTCCTCAAAGGTTTGAAAGGCGCGATCGCGAGCAAGCGCGTCACTTACGATTTCGCGCGCTTGATGGATGGCGCGACCGAGATCAAGTGTAGCGAGTTTGGCAGCAACGTTATTTCCAATATGTGAATTCTGCCGACGAGTGAAATCGCGCCGTAGCCTTGGCGAAGGCGGGTGCTCGCAGTTTGGCGACAATGTGATTGCTCACATGTGAGCAAAATGACGAAATCCGAATGACGAAGTTCGAAATAATGACGAATAACCAAATGACAAAACGAAATCGATCCTGGACTTCGGGCTTCTGGCTTCGCCATTCCTTCGTCATTCGTAATTCGTGCTTCGGCATTTGTCTGCTCATCCTTGCCGCGGGAATCAGCGTTGCCTCCGCGCAAAAGCGCAACATCACGGAAAAAGATCTCTGGGATTTTGTCTGGATCGGCGATCCGCAGATTTCGCCGGATGGATCGCGGGTGGCATTTGTGCGCGTGACGGTGAACGATAAGAAGGAAGGCTACAACACTTCGGTCTGGTCGGTGCCGACGACGGGCGGCGAAGAACCTCATCAACTTACCAAAGGCGATCATGATTCGACGCCACGCTGGTCGCCGGACGGAAAATATCTCCTTTTCCTGCGCGCGACCGAGAAGGACGGAAAGCCCGAAGAGCCGCAATTGTCGATCTTGCCGATGGCCGGCGGGGATTCGTTTTCCTTTACCGATCTGCCCAAGGGCGCGGGCAATCCGGTTTGGTCGCCGGATGGAAAGATGATCGCGTTCACCAGTGACACGAACGCGGAGGATTTGGCGAAGCAGGAAAAGAAGAAGAAAAAAGAAGAGGAATCAAAAAAGGCGGCGAGCGAAAACTCAGCGTCGCCATCACCAAAACCGGAAGCTTCTACGAAGCCGTCCGGAAAAAGCGAAACCGATAAATCCGCGAAGAAAGCGGAGGCCGATTCGGAACACGAGAGCGACATCCGAGTGATCACACGCGCGGTGTATCGCGAAGATAACGAGGGTTACCTCGATCCAAAACATCCGCAGCACATCTGGACGGTGCCCGCGCCGCGAAACGCGGACGAGAAAGTGCAGCCGAAGCAACTCACCACCGGTCGTTTCGAAGAGGGCAACGCATTCTGGGCCAAAGACAGTTCGCAAATTTATTTCACATCGCTTCATGTCGATGAACCGTACTATGGGTTGCCCAAGACCGAGCTCTACTCAATCAGCCCAAATGGCGGCGATGCCACGAAGCTCAACTTCTTCGACATGGAGCTCGGCAATCCCTCCCTCAGCCCGGACGGGAAACAGATCGCGTTCGTCGCGGCAATGACGCAGCCGGTAAATTCTTACACACAACCAGATCTGTGGATCGTCGATCTTACGGCAAACGCGAAGTCGCGGAATCTGACCGCAAGGTTTGATTTCGATCTGGGCGACGGACCTTTCGGAGACAGCGCAGCTCCGCGAGCAGGCGGCCGAAACGTTCCGTTGTGGACGCCCGACGGTGGCAGCTTGATCGAGGTTTACGGAAAAGAAGGCAAGGCCATTCTCGCCTCGTTTGATGTCGCTGGCGGCGCACCGACCGATCTCATGGGCGGTAATCAAACAGTCCTGGGTTTTCGTGCCTCAGCTGATGCGTCGAAAATCATCTACACGGTCTCGAGCCCGATGCGGGTCAACGATCTGTTCGTGCTCGATCGCGCGAATGCGAATTCGCAACCGGTCCAATTAACAAAAATCAACGACGAGCTTTTCTCGAAACTGAATCTAACCGAGCCGGAAGAAATTCATTACAAGACATTCGATGGCAAAACCATTCAGGCGTGGGTGCAGAAGCCGCCGGACTTTAATCCCGCAAAAAAGTATCCACTCATCCTCAACATTCACGGCGGCCCGCACGGGGCTTACGGGTACATTTTCGAGCACGAGTTCCAGTGGATGGCAGCAAAGGGTTACGTGGTGCTTTATCCGAATCCGCGCGGCAGCACGACTTACGGCCAGGATTTTGGCAACGTCATTCAGTACCATTATCCCGGGGACGATTACAAAGATTTGATGGCCGGCGTGGATGAAGTTATTCGCCGCGGGTACATCGACAAGAACAAAATCGGCGTGACTGGCGGGAGTGGCGGCGGATTGCTCACGAACTGGGTAGTGGGACAAACCACGCGCTTCGCAGCAGCTGTTTCCCAACGCGACATTGCGAGTTGGACTGACTGGTGGTACACAGCCGACTTTACTCTCTTTCAGCCGAACTGGTTCAAAGCGCCACCGTTCGATGACGAACGAGACTTCAAAGCGCGGTCGCCCATCACCTACATCAAGAACGTGAAGACGCCGATGATGTTCATTCTTGGCGAAGCGGATTACCGCACCCCGCCCGGCGCCGGTGGTGAAGAGATGTTTCGCGCGCTCAAGTTCCGTAAGATCCCAACAGTGATGGTGCGTTTTCCGAATGAATCGCATGAGCTCTCGCGCTCCGGTCAGCCGTGGCATCGCATCGAGCGATTGGAAAATATCGTCGGCTGGTTCGATCACTGGCTGATGGACGCGCCAAAGCCGGAATACGAAGTCGCGCCGCGAGAGGAAGTGCCGATTAGACGCGAGAACGCTGAGCAAAAGCTGTCAAAGCCGCCGAGATAAATCTTTGTTGTAGTGGCGGGCGTGTCGTCCGCAACTTCAAAAATTGCGGGCGACACGGCCGCCCCTACAGTTTGCTTTCTTTTCTACGAGCGTCTCGGTTATCTTACCCGCGATGGGTTCCTCCTCACTCTGGCACCGGTTTCAAAACTATTTTCTTCGCTGCGATCTCGATTTTTCGATCGACATCAGCTGGATGAAATTTCCGGATGAGTTCTTCGACAAGATGCAGCCGCGGATTGGCAAATCGTTTGCCGCGATGGGCGAATTGCAGGCAAGCGCGATTGCCAACCCAGATGAAAAGCGGATGGTTGGTCATTATTGGTTGCGCAATCCCGCGCTTGCGCCAAACGCGCGACTGCGCGCCGACATCGAGGAAACAAATAAGCGCATCAAGAAATTTGCAGCGGATGTGCATGCCGGAAAGATCGTGGCGGAAGATGGGAAACAATTTCAGCACATCTTGCTGATCGGGATCGGCGGTTCGGCGCTCGGACCGCAATTCATGGCTGACGCGCTCGGCTCAATGCGCGACCCGATGGCGAGCAATGATTCGCATGTCCGAGTTACCGCCGGCGATGAGCCGGCTGACGACAAATTCTTACTTGCGAAATAGTGGTTAAGTTTGTGCCGAAATATGGGAAGCGCAACTTCAGAGGATCACACTGATTCGTCTAGTGTTTCATGGACGGACGTTGTCCGGTTCGTTCGACAGCTTAGTCACGATCTGCGCAATCATTTGAACGCGGCGGAGCTGCAAGCCGTTTACATCGGTGAGCTAGCAGGAGATGGAGAACTCAAAGCCGAAATCAGACGGTTGCGGGCGACGATTGGCCGGCTCAGCACGACTTTGCAAAAACTGTCGGCGGATTTAGGCCAGATCAAATCGAGCTTTATGCCGTATCGAGCGGCTGATTTTGTCGAGGATCTGCGCCAGAAGTTCGCCCATGATTTCCCGAACGAGAGTACGGTGGTCGACTGGCATGTTCAGCCGAGCGACGCGACGCTCAACATCGATCCACAACTATTGCAGCAAGCGCTCCTCGAGCTTTTCGCTAATGCTTTTCAACATGAACGCGGCCAGGGCCCGCTCGTTGCGACCGCCAAGATCGACAACGACCGGTTCGTCTTCGTGCTTCGTGAACCGAAAGCACGATTCGAATTAGCCACGGAAAAGTGGGGGCGCGAACCGCTTCAGAAAATCAGTCAGAGCCATTATGGTCTTGGACTAAATCGGGTGCGCGTTATTGTCGAAGCTCATGGCGGTGAATTGCGCGCTCATTATGACCCAACGGAATCGGTTCTGCTTACGACAATTACACTACCTTTGTCCGCAGAACCGAGTTAAAGTGTTGGGCTCCCCTCAATGACAGAGAACCGTCGAATCCTGATCATTGACGACGAGCGGCCGATTCTCTTGACGCTCGAGGCCCTCCTCGGCCGGCACGGTTATCAGGTTGAAACTTCGGGCACTGCTGCCCAGGGATTGAAACTGTTGAAAACGAACTCCCCTGCCCTCGTTTTGCTCGATCTGCAATTACCCGACGCGGAAGGACTGCAAACCCTCGACGAGATTAAAACCGAGTTCCCAAACACGCCGGTCATCATCTTGACAGCGCACGATTCTTTACACAACGCGATCGAGTCGATTAAACGCGGCGCTTTCCATTTCATCAGCAAACCGTACGCGCCGGAAGCGTTGCTCAGCTTGGTGGAGAAAGCTTTGGAAAAGGAGTCGCTGTTGCGCGAGACAGCAGAATTGCGGCAGAAGACGCAACAACTGGAGAGACGTCTGGAGATGGCGGAGACGCGTCTCACTCCCGTTTTCAAAAGCAAAGCGATGCAAGAGATCGACGAATTGATCGGTGCGATGGCACCTTCGGAAGCCAACGTGCTGATCACGGGCGAAAGCGGCACGGGCAAGGAAGTAATTGCCAACGATATTCACACGCGCAGCCGGCGCGCCGACAAGCCGATGGTCAAGCTCAATTGCGCGGCGTTTCCGCAGACCCTGATCGAGGGAGAGCTGTTTGGTTATGTGAAAGGCGCGTTTACGGGCGCGATGAATGATTTCCCAGGAATGATTGCGGCGGCGAAAGGAAGCACGCTGTTTCTCGACGAGATTTCCGACATGCCTCCGGATTTGCAGACGCGTTTCTTGCGCGTGCTGCAAGAGCGCGAGTACCGGCCGCTGGGCAGCACGCGTACGTTGAAGGCTGACTTCCGCCTCATCGCCGCGACCAATCGACCGATCGCGCAAGCACTGGCCGAAAACCGTCTGCGCTCTGATTTGTATTATCGGCTCAATACCTTTCAGATCGAAGTGCCTCCGCTGCGCGAGCGGAAGCAGGACATTCCGCCGCTGGTCGCTTCGTTTGTGAAACAGTTCGCGCAGCAACTCGGCAAACCCGAACCGGCCATCGCGCCGGATGCTTTCCAGAAATTGCTCGACTATGCCTGGCCGGGCAACGTGCGCGAATTGCAGAACGCAATGGAATACGCGGTTGTGCTGGCGCGGCAGAATTTGATTGGCGTGAAAGAGCTGCCCGCCGAAGTGCAGTTGCCCGCGGTGCTGCAACAAACGGAACGCAGCACTCCGCGAGCGGGTGTGCAGAGCCTGGACGATGTCGAGCGGGACACCATTCTTCAGGCGCTCGCGCATTGTCACGGCAACAAGAAAAAAGCGGCGGAGCTTCTCGGAATTCAGCGACCTACGCTCTATAATAAATTGAAGCGTTACGCGATCGAGCTCTGAACTATCCGTTCGACTTTTGCTCCGGGCGGTGTTTTGATTTTCGAATTTCGATTTTAGATTAAGCGGCAGAGCAATCCGCAACTCGCAATGTAAAATCCGAAATGGCGACGTCTCGACACCTGGAACAAGTCCTGGCCCACGCTGAGAATCAGCTCGCGGCCACGGGCACAAGGCGTCCGACCGAAGTCTTACCACTTTACAAGAAATTCCTGAAGATCGAAGAGCATCGCCTGCGCTTGAAACACCAGGCTGGCGGCGGTGGCCGTGAAATCTGCGCGCGCCGGGCTGATCTTGTCGATATTCTGTTGCGACACGTTTTCGCCGCGGCCGCGGTCGCGGCGGGTAGTGATGAGGAGACACCGAGGGTGCCGCTAGCATTGATCGCTCTGGGTGGATACGGCCGGGGCGAGCTCAATCCCTTTAGCGATGTTGATGTGATGCTTTTGCACGGCCCAAAGGCGAGAAAAGTTCCGCCTTACATCAAGCAAATCGTTGAGCAAATCCTCTATTTGCTCTGGGACATCGGCTTCAAAGTCGGCCATTCCACTCGCTCAATAAAAGAAGCCATCGCGCAAGCCGACCGCGACATGCGCACAAAAACCGCCATGCTCGAGTCGCGTTATCTGGCGGGCGATGCAGAGTTGGCGCGTCAGTTTCGGGAACAATTTCGCTCAAAGTGCGTGGCTGGTCACGAACGGGGATACATCGAGATGCGGATGCGGGACCAGGTCGCCCGTCACAAAAAATTCGGCGACAGCGTTTACCTGCAAGAGCCGCAATTGAAAAGCGGATGCGGCGGCCTGCGCGATTATCAAAATCTGCTTTGGATGACCTATTTCAAGGAGGGCGCCCTCACCACGACGCATCTCGTCGGGAAAGATTGGTTGAGCGAAACGGACCAGCGGCGGATCGATGCGGCCTACGATTTTCTCCTTCGTGTGCGCACGGATTTGCACTACGCGACCGGCCGCGCCACCGACATTCTGCATCTCAACGTGCAGGAACAGATCGCCAAACGCCTGCACTATTCCCAACAAAACGGGCAGCTCCGAAGCGAAGCGTTCATGCGAGAGTACTATGAGCACACGCGAAATATTTTCCGTGTGACCGAGCGAATCACAGCACAATTCGCAAGCGGGCGCGCCACGGAGCGAACACGTTCCCTTTTCAGTTTTCTTCCGTTGATGCGGATGGACGAGACGCGGTTGGAATCTTTTTTCATTCGCAGCGGACAACTCAACACCGACCAACGAGACCTCTTCCATAAAGATCCCGCGCAAATGATGCGAGTGTTTCAACTCGCGCAGGAGCACGCCGTGGATCTGAGTCCGGACCTGGCGGACTTGCTCAGCCGGCGTCTCGGACAAATCACCCGCACTTATCAATATGCAAAGGCGCCGCGCGAGACCTTCATGGCGATCTTATCACGCAAAGGTGAAGTGGGACGCGTCCTGCGGATGATGCATCGGGTCGATTTTCTTGGGTGCTACATTCCCGAGTTCGGCCAGTTGACCTGTCTCGTGCAACACGAGTTCCTTCATCGCTACACCGCAGATGAGCATACGCTTGTTTGCATCGACAAGCTCGACGCGCTGGCGCGCACGGAAGATCCGAAGCTGATTCCATATCGAAAACTCTTTGAGCGGCTCGAAGATCCTTTCGTTCTCTACCTGGCGCTGCTTTTACACGATACCGGCAAAGCCGTCGCCGCGCGACCGCACGCGGAAGCCAGCGCGCTTTTTGCCCAGCGCGTTGCGACTCGCCTCCAATTGTCATCCGAGCAGCGCAAATCTCTCATTCTCCTGGTCGATCATCACCTCACCCTCTCCAGCGGTGCGCAGCAGAGAGATCTCGATGACCCGGCTACGGTGATGGAGTTGGCCACCATCGTGAAGCACGAAAAGAACTTGAATGCGCTGATGCTGCTCACCTTGGCTGATGGCCAGGGGACGAGCGCAGAAGCATGGTCCGATTGGAAGGAATCGCTGGTCTGGCAACTCTTTCACGCGACTTCGCGGTACCTGGCCGACCAGAAATCGTATTACGAACAAACAAAGATTGAGCGTGAAAGTGTGCAGCATTCCGTGGCCCAAAATCTGGGCGCGGACTTTACGGACGAAATTGAGGCGCACTTTGACTTCATGCCGGACAGTTACTTTCGTGCCTCGGACATCCCTGAAATTGTCGGGCATCTCAAACTGATCCGGTCCTTCCTCCAGAACGTAGTGAGTGGAGGCGAACAGCCGCTGGCCCCGGCGGTCAAATGGGAAGCTTTTCCCGGTCAGGGTCACAGCATTGTCAGTTTCTGTACCTGGGACCGCGAGCAATTGCTGGCGAAAATCGCCGGATCGTTTTCGGTCGTTCCAATCAATATCCTCAGCGCGGATATTTTTCCGCGGGGAGACAATGTCGTTCTCGATATCTTTCGAGTTTGCGACACGAAAGACCGCGCCGTCACCGACAAGCGGGATTTCGAGCTCGTCGAAAAAACTTTGCGGGGCGCACTGGAGGACATGAACTTCGACTTTGCGCCGCTGATGGAAGAGGCAAAGCATCAAGGCCGCGATTGTGTCGCCCAGGAAATAGAATTCCCCACTCGCATCGCCATGGATAACAAGGCGCACCCCAATTACACGTTGATCCAAATCCAAACGCCGGACCGACTCGGTTTGCTCTATGATCTTCTTTCCTGCCTCGACCGGGAAGGCGTTTCCATCGCCCTCTCGCGCATCAGCACGCAAGACGGCGCGGCCATCGACACCTTCTACGTCGTCGATCGTTTCAATCGCGGTAAAATTACCGATTCAAGCCGCATCGCCGCGCTCCAGAAACGGGTTCAGGTAGCGGCGCTGAGTGGGATCGAGCACTGAATCGTGGACACGATGGAATCTTCTTCGCTCATCTATCTTCCCTGCTTATCGTCTCGCACCTTATGGACGTCATCATTCTCGCCGCAGGTTATGCGACCCGGCTTTATCCACTGACGCTCGACAAGGCTAAGCCACTGCTCGAGGTCGCGGGCAAACCGATTATTGAATGGGGGTTGGACACTCTCGCCAATGTTCCCGGACTCGGAACGATCTACATCGTGACGAACGACAAGTTCGCGAATGACTTTCAAGCTTGGGCCGATCGCTATCAACATCGACAGTTACAGTTCAAGTTCAAAATCATCAACGATGGTTCAAAAAGCGACGATGATAAGTTGGGCGCGATTGGAGATATCAATTTCGTCATCACCCGGGAAAGTCTGACCAAGAGTGACTTGCTGATCGTCGCGGGCGACAATTTGTTTAGCGAATCGCAGGCGGACTTTGTCGAATATGCGAAGAAAACTGAAGCGACAGTGGCCGTTTACGACGTCGGCGATCTCGAGAAGATCAAGAAATACGGCAATATCACGATCGACTCTGGCGGAGTCATCACGCACTTTGAGGAAAAGCCGGAGCAAGCGCAAAGCACATTGGCCGCCGTCGCTCTTTATTATTACTCACGCGAAATGATCCCGCTGCTGACAACGTATCTCGCCGCGGGAAATAATCCCGATCAACCGGGCCGCTTTGTGCAATGGCTTTACACCCGCAAGCCCGTGAAAACTTTCCAGATCAAAGGCAAATGGCTCGACATCGGAAGCAAAGAGACGTTGAAAGAAGCGAACGGGATTTTCGCCGAAATTAAGACGTGATTGTCGATCTCGGATTGGAGGAATAACGAATGATGAATGAAGCTCGAACGAACGAAGGGCGAAAGGGCAACCGGACGCCTCTTTTCATCATTTCGATTTCGTTATTTTCTTCGTCATCCGATATTCAACATTCGTCAGTTATCTTGTTCGTGATTCGCGATGAATCATTTCAGCCGGCCTTCGTCGAATTCGATCAAATCAAAATAAGTCCGAATATCTTTGCGGCCTTCGCCACCTGCTTGCTTGAGAAAATGTAAGAAGCGCGCTTTTTTCGCGGCTGTGTCCGGGTGGCGGGAAATCATCGCTTCGTTCCATTGTTCGGTTGCTTCGGGAGAGTGTTTCTCGCCGTTTTCCTGCACCCAATTCAAGATGGCCGCGTCTTCCTCCAAACGGTTGGCAGCTTCTTCGAAGGCGTCGCCATTCAGTTTCAGAAATGCGAGCAGATGTTTGTCGAAGCCAACTGTTTTGTAATTGTATCCGTCGAGCAGGCCCTGCCGGTATAGTTTGGCTTTGTCGATCAAACGCGGCAGATGCACGTAACCGCCGAGCTTCGCGTACGGGCTGCGAGGATGCAGTTTGTGCGTCAACGCGAAGCTAAGTTGCGGGCAAAGGCTGGGCCCCAGCTCCCGAGATGCGGGATTCGACCGTGCGCGAGATCGCCGGCTTTTGTTCTGTTAACAATTCGGCTTGGGTGAGATCAGCCTGACCAATCACAAGCTGACCGGAGAAAATCCCGCCCTTCTCCACGGTGATCGCCTTCGCGGTGACATTACCTTCGAGCGATGCGTTTTTGTCGATGGCGACGGAGGTGTCGGCCACAATTTCGGCAGACATACGTCCTTTGATCTCGATGCTGCCGACCGTCACTTGGCGGAAGCATTGCACATCGGCTTTACGCGTTATGACTAAGTGCCGTGCGCTGAGGCGACCGGGGAGCTTCCCGACGAAGTTGATCGTGGCCGTGCCAGTGCAATGCAAGTTGCCGCGAAGTTTTCCCTCGACCAAGGCAGAGTGGCAGATGACACCGGTGCTACCAACATCACCTTTCGCGGTAAGATGAACGTCGCCGCGCGTGCGAATCGTTCGGCTGAAGCTGGTGGCGATTTTGTAATCTCGGAGATCGATGTAGGCGCTGCATGCTGGACAGATTGTCGATGTTGCGGCGCCGCTGACCTCGTGTTGTCGTTTGCATTCGAAACATTCGACAACTGAACTCCGTTGCCGGCTCCAGAGGCCTTCGAATCTTTGAAGGAGGGACGGATCGCGTGGCGAGGGGGTCTCCCCTTTCGGGCGAAGTTTTATAGCGGATTTCGGCGCCGATGGAGAAAAATGACGGCCGCACTGGCGGCACATCGAGCTCTTGGCCGCAGCGTAGTCCATCTGCTTGAAGCCACAGTGCGGACATTCCGCACTGACCCTGGCAGGCGACGGCTTGGCCACTGGTTTGGTAAGCGAAGAGTTCTCTCTTTAAGCGCGCGCACCGAAGGCGGCCTTGACCGGCTCATCGTGCCGGACAACTTCCGGCCGCGCTGTGATCGGTTTTGCGGTCACGGTTCCGCTAGTCACTTCAGATTTCCCGATGAAGGTAGCTCCTTCTTCGATGACGAGACGGGCCGCTTTCAAATCTCCTTGCAGCGTGCACTTCGCTTTCAGTTCGCAACGCTCGGCCACCGTGATATTGCCCTGCACCTTCCCGAAAACCGTGATCGATTTCGTTTTGATCTCGCCACGGATATCGGCGTTCTCACCGATCGTCAGCACGCCATCAGAATGGATTTCGCCTTCGACCTTCCCATCGATGAGAAGCTCTTTTTGAAACTTGATCGAGCCTTTGATTTCGACGTCGCTCGAAAGGATGTCTTTGCCGGAATGTTCTGCCATATGTTTTTGGTAATCGGTTGATGTTCTTGGTTGTTCGCCGTTGGCGGCTCGGTTGTAATCATCGCCACCCGAGGGCAGCGATCCTTCTCCGATCGCCGACATCGGTCTCTGCGGGATGAATTTTCTTAACACGCGGTATTATATTGTAACGCTCTCGTGCGATGTCAACGCGTTCTCACAGGCAGCATTAACTTTTTTGACAGAACTGATTTGCCAAACCGACAGAGTTTGACCGCATGGTTTTGACTCAAAAATTAAGAATCGCGGCATTTGAGCAGATGTTCGATCTAAAATGGAGCAGAGCGCATGCCGGGGCACGGCCAAGCCTAAGATGGCGAGGAATTCTGCGCCACCCGTTCGGAATCGTACGCCAGTACGCAGGCTCCTCCCTGATTTTCCAGAATTACACGCGCTTCTCGTCAATCTTCCGTCCCAAAAAATCGCGTGCTCTGCAATTTCCTTCAGGCTTTCGTGGGAATTGCCAGCCACACCGGATTGCCCAGACCAATACGCAATCGCAGGTCAAAACACCACTGCGCGACATGCGGACGCACCTGTGACGATTGCAAAGTGATCGCCAGATCGCGCAATTGCACCGATTCGTTGCGCTGCTCCGCTCGGAGTGCGTATTCCATTTCATTTGGCCAAAGCCGCTCGTCCCAATCACGCAGAAACCGAGAAATCGACAACGTGAACGCGACCCAAACCGCGGCGCGCGACTTGATTGGCTCAGTGCCGGCTAAATCGAGCGCGTGCGCCGTGAAAGGCTGGAACAAGATCGACGAGGCGACAATGAGGTAATCGAGCGACGGCGTCGTGTGCGGAGTTGTTGCTTGCGGATAATTTTCGAGACGTGGTGACGCGCGATCAAACCGGAATGGTACTCGGACATCCCCGCGCGCGTCATGCGCGCGTACCAATCCGCATCGGTGAACTAACATTTCCGGCGACAAAAACGCCGTGATAATTCGCACACCGCGCCGCCAAAAGCAGCGCACTAAGAGTTAGAGCTTCGATACTACGTAACGCCCATGCGCCGAAAAGGAATTTCCAATCTGATTCTGAACTTCGACCTCTAACTCTAAGATGGGCCCGCCAGGATTCGAACCTGGGACCAAGGGATTATGAGTCCCCTGCTCTAACCGCTGAGCTACAGGCCCCGGTACTTACGGATTGAAGCACAGTATATCCCCGACGACCAACCCCGAAACCATTCGGGGCTGCTCTAGCCGCTGAGCTACAGATATGTAATCCAAGCTTCGCGCTCAAAATCGAAACGAGGGCACTTCGTGGGATCGGATCGACATTAATGTTCGATGCACCGTTCGAAATCAGGGCGGGTCTATCACACGGCCATTGACTTCACCAAAACCAACGCGATAGCCATCACCGTTGCACCAGCCGGTGATCGTTAATGTGTCGCCGTCCTCAAGCCATTTCCGCGTTTCGCCGCTTGGCAAATTTAGCGGATTCGCGCCCCGCCAAGTCAACTCCAGCATGCAGCCGCGTGATTCTTCGGCCGGCCCGCTGATCGTTCCGCTGCCCAACAGATCACCCGGCTGAAGATTACAGCCCCCCACGGTGTGATGCGCCAGTTGTTGCGAAATGCTCCAGTAAAGATTTTGAAAATTGGTGCGGGTGACGATGTGTGGCGCTTGCATCTTCGCGGTTTGCAAATGCGCTTCCAGCTGGATGTCGAAGGTGAAATCGTTTTTCGCGCGCAAATAAGGCAACGGCTCGGGATCCTGCGGCGGAAGCGGTTTGCAAAACGGCTCGAGTGCCTCGAGCGTGACGACCCAGGGCGAAATGCTAGTGGCGAAATTTTTCGCCAGAAATGGACCGAGTGGCTGATATTCCCAAGCCTGAACGTCGCGTGCGCTCCAATCGTTCATCAAGACGAAGCCAAAGATGTGATCAAGAGCGCGATCGATCGGCACCGGTTGGCCTAACGAGTTTGCCGGTCCGATCAAGAACGCCATCTCGAGTTCGTAATCGAGACTTTTCGTCGGCCCAAACAGAGGCGCGTTCGCATCCGGGGGTTTGATTTGCCCTTTTGGTCGCCGCACCTCAGTTCCGCTGATCACGATTGAGCTGGCGCGACCGTGATATGCAACCGGCAGCCATTTCCAATTCGGCATGAGCGCGTTCTCCGGACCGCGCAACATCGTTCCCACGTTGTGCGCGTGATTATAGGACGAATAGAAATCTGTGTATTCGCCGATTCGCGCCGGCAATTGCATGGCTACGTCGCGTTGTTGATGAAAAACGCGCTCGCGCAGCTCGGCATCATCACGCAGTATTGGCGTATCGGCGGAAAGAAGATATTGTAATACCTTGCGCGTTTTGCGCCAGGCAGGTCGCCCGAGCGCGAGAAATGCGTTGAGCGAATCTTGCGAAAACAATTGTCGATCTTGTGCAAAATCGAAATGGCCTCTTTCTTCGAGAACAGACAGGTCGGCGACGTGCTCACCGATCGCGACGCCGACACGCGCCGTACGATCGCGCGGTTTGAAAACTCCGAAGGGAAGATTCTGGATTGGAAAGTGCGACTCGGGCGGAACGTCGATAAAAGATTTGAGCGGCATTTAGCTGGAGCGGCGTTCTATGAGCGCCGCATTAATTTTCCGATGGACATAGATTGCTATTACAAGAAATTCAAAGCGCGCAAATCCTCGCGCGGTTCGTCAAAGCTGCAGCTTCCGAACGAGGTTATGAATTTTCGCCGGCTTTTCAGCGGTTTGATGTCGATTTTCCATTCACGCCAGGCGAAGAATTCATCGTCGAAGGAAAACGAATCAGTGTTTTCATCTTCGAGCATGGTTGCCGTCTGATGAGCCTCCCATTTGTGTTCCGCGGCCAGCACGGCCGCGCCGAGAACGTTGAGAAAACCGTGCATCTTGGTTTGTACCTCGCCCCGATACCGCCGGATCGGGTGATGTAAGCCGGCTGTGAACTTGATCGGAACTTGATGAGTCGCTGGCGTCACCAATGCCTTGGCGATCTGCTGCGAAGTTGGAAACGCATCAGCTGTAACTCCGCCGGTGCGCAACTTGAAACCGAGAGTGGGCTTATCGACGTCGGAATTGAGTTCCGCCAGCAGCGCGATAGTCTCTTCCGCTCTCTTCAGCGGCGCTTCCCAAAACGCTGGTAAATCTCCGATGACGGCGCGGGCTTCTCTCAGCAATGCAAGCTCGACATCGTGCGGGAGAAACATCTCAAGCTGAACGACTGAGACAAGATCGACATTGTGCGCCGAGAACGAACGAATAGACGCGGCAGTTTCTTCCAGCGCTTCGCAAAAGGCCGCCACATTTTCGGTCTTTGGCCCAAGCGCGGAAACGCGGAGCGGACGCTGAGGGTCGAACAGCGAAAGAGATTCTTTGGCCGCTTCGAACTCTTCAACGGGAAGAACGAACGTGCCAAGCATCCATCTGTCTTCCGAGCGAACGTATTGGGCCTGTTTTCCTAGCGCCGATTCGAGATCGAGACTGCACGGCGGAAACATTCCGGCGTAATCGATCGAGTGCGCAAGCAAGGCGCGAAGAGAGGATGGCGGCATAAGTAAAATTGGGCAAAAACGGCCGCTAATCGCAAGAGGCCAGTTGCGGATTCATGGAGAACGAGGCGCGCAACTCGCCGCGCGGCGGAATTGTTTGAATCCCTTCCTTATCTTCAAAGGTGTGTTGTTCTTGATGGTCGGTCAGCCCCCAACACGGTTCGATACAAAGAAATGGTCCACCATCGGACCACAAGGTGAGATACGGCACGCCGGTTAGATCGAGGACCACCCAGCGTCCGCTCGGTGGATCGACATACGAAAACTCACGCAGCGGAACATCGACCAGTTCCAGTATGTAAGATCCGGGCAATTGATCTCTCGGGAACGGCATCTCGCCGCCGGGAAAATCGATGTCCCGGGTTTCACCTGAAAGATAATTCCCCGGAGAAAAATGCCGCCGATACCAACCGCCAGGCATCTGCAAGCGAAAGGTCTCGAACGACGTCGCGGCGAAACCCGGGTGCAGTCCAAATCCCGCGTGTGCGCTCAACTCCTTCTCATCATTCCGAAACGCAAACTCGATGCTCACTTTGCTAATGTCGATCCTGTAGGTTAGGTCCAGGCTAACCTTGAGCGGATACTCGGTCGCGGAAAAATCCTGTGGCGTAATTTGGTACGTCAGCGATCGGTTGTCGATCTTAGATTCAACGAAGTGCCAGGTCCTGGATCGAAGGAAGCCGTGTGTCCCGCCCTTGATTTCACGGCCGCGATACAAACTGTGTCCATCTTTAAGTCGATGAAGATAATAACCCATCACGGTAGCGTGGTTGGCCCAGCCTTGTGCCGGCGCGGTGAGATCGTTGTCCCGGTAAAGAAAGCCGATCCACTCGCCGGCTTCGTTTGCTCTGGCCAGGCTGATTAGTTCCGCGCCCAGTCGCGAGACGATGATGCGCAGGCCATTTTCCTCATCAGCCAAAATATCAAGCTGTCGATCGCCCCGTTTATCTTCGCGATGTGAAAACATCTCATGGGAACAAGCCGCGCATGCTCTTGGCGCCGAGAACGCGATCCACGCCGATGGCCATCGCCGCGGTGCGATGGGCAATTTTATGTTCCTTCGCGCGCCTGATCACCTGCGTAAAGGAATGCTCGAGGATGCGGAAGAGTTTGTCGGTCACCTCCGTTTCGCTCCAGCGAAACGATTGCAAACCTTGCACCCACTCGAAATAGGAGACGATCACGCCGCCGGCATTGCAGAGAATATCGGGAATCACAAACACTTCATCCCAGCGCTGCTCGAGAATCCGGTCCGCGTCGGGCGTGGTCGGACCGTTGGCGGCTTCGGCCAGGATGCGGCACTGCAATTTGGCCGCATTTTCTTTATTAATCACGCGATCGACTGCCGCCGGCACGAGTACGTCACACTTCATGGTGAGCAACTCGTTTGGATCGATATGATCGCCCTGATCGAACGCGCGCAAGTGTCCTTTTTTGAGCACGTGTTGCTCGGCCGCTTTGACATCAATTCCTTTTGGATTGTAGAGCGCGACCATCGCATCGCTGATGCCGATCACTTTGAGCCCGCTCTTCAACGCGAGCGAAAGCGCGGCAACTGAGCCGACGTTACCGAAACCCTGCACGATCGCAGTGCATTTCTCCGGGTCCATTTTGAGCATGTCCATCGCGCGCTCGATTAAGTAAACAACGCCGCGTCCCGTGGCTTCGCGCCGGCCTTCCGTCCCACCGATCGCAACCGGTTTTCCGGTGACAATTTCATTCACGGCATAACCTTGATAGACCGAGTAAGTGTCCATGAACCAGGCCATGATTTGTTCATTGGTGCCCATGTCCGGGCCCATAATGTCGGTATGCGGACCGACGAACGGAATCATTTCCTGCATGTAACGCCGCGAGAGGGCTTCGAGCTCGGTGCGAGACAATTTCAATGGATCGACCGCCACACCGCCCTTGGCGCCGCCGTAGGGCAAATTGGCCAGCGCACATTTCCAACTCATCCACATGGCCAGCGCGGCCGTCTCGCCCATCGAGAGCGATGGAGCGAAACGCGTCCCGCCTTTTGTCGGGCCGAGCGTGAGATGATGTTGAACGCGATAACCCTGGAAAGTCTTCGTACTGCCATCATCCATGTGCACCGGCAGTGTCACGGCGATGGCGCGTTTCGGATACATCAGCCGATCGCGATGGTTTCGATCGATGTTCAGGTAATCGGCGATGACCGCAAATTGATCGCAGGCCATCTTGAACACGTCGTCGTCGTAAATAGTCATGAGAGCGAGCCGGAACGTTAGAACACTCGCGCGAGAAATTCAGGTGCTATTTCGTCGCGATTCCCGCCCTTCGTCAAATTGAAATAGCGCTTTCGTAGCTGCGACGCGACGTCGTAGTAGGCGCACGAGACAGCCAAGAATTGCGACGAGGCATCGCGGCTACGCCATTTCTGGCTGGTGCCTTCACGAAGTGATTGCGGTCATGAGTTCCCCCGGCGTAATTTGAGGGGATCACAACTGGAAATGAAAATTGAAACGCTCGCTGTGCACGCCGGTCACACAATCGACGCCGCGACAGGCGCCGTGTCTGCACCGATTCATCTTTCCACTACGTTTGAACGCGATGTGGATGGCAGCTACCCGCACGGATTCATGTACACGCGCAACAACAATCCGAACCGGCAAGCGCTCGAAGAAGGAATCAGCGCGCTCGAAGGCGGCTCAGTCGCTGCCGCATTTGCTTCAGGAACCGCTGCGACCATGGCGATTCTGCAGGCACTTGCGCCGGGCGATCATGTGCTCGCCCATATCGATGCTTACTACGGCACGTCGCGATTAATCCGAGAAATTTTTCTGCGCTGGGGACTCGGAGTCGATTTCACCGACATGAGCGATCTCGCCGCGGTCAGGAAATCTCTGCGCGCGAAAACGAAACTCGCCTGGATGGAAACGCCTTCGAACCCGCTGTTGAAGATTGTCGATGTTGCGGCGGTCGCCCAAATCGTTCATGACGCCGGCGCAATTTGCGTTTGCGACAATACTTGGGCGCCAGTGTTGCAACGGCCGCTCGATCTCGGCGCCGACCTGATTCTTCATTCCACGACAAAATACTTCGGTGGCCATTGTGACGTGGCCGGTGGAATTATTGTTGCAAAGAACGACAACGAATTTTTTCAAGACGTTCGCCGCGTCCAGTACGCCGGCGGTGCAGTCCCCTCGCCTTTCGATTGCTGGCTCATCCTGCGCGGCATGCGCACGTTGCCGTGGCGGATGCGCGCGCATTCCGAGAACGCGCTCAAAGTAGCAGATTTTCTTACGCAACATCGAAAGGTTGAGCACGTGCACTATCCGGGATTGCGGGCGCATTCGGGACACGACATCGCCAAGCGCCAGATGTCGATGTTTGGTGGGATGCTTTCTTTCGAAGTCACCGGCGGCCGCGAGGCAGCGATGAATGCCGCCGCGAAAACAAAGATCTTTATTCGGGCCACAAGTTTGGGCGGCGTGGAGAGCTTGATCGAACATCGTGCATCGATTGAGGGCCCCGGCACGACGTCGCCCGAAGGTTTGTTGCGGTTATCGATCGGTCTCGAGAACGCAGACGACTTGATCGAAGATCTCGATCAAGCGCTTTGATAGCAAGGAGCGGCCGTCTCCAGTCCGCCGAGAGCGTTTGAATTTCAGCTGCGCAAGCGCCGCCGGAGAAGATCGACAACGTCCTGCACTTCATCAACGCGGAGCAAGAAAGCGGCGCCAAAGAAAGCAGTCGCGCCAACCGCAATAGCGACAAGCATCGCGCACAATTTTTCCAAAAAGCGCAAACGCTCCCAGGCATCCAGCCACCAGTGATTGGCCGCCCAGCAAACCAGCGCGAGCAGCACACCAGCCACGCAAATTTTTCCAAGGCTGGCGAGCATCCGGCGCGTTTCCAATTTCCGTGCGTGCCGCCGCATCAGCCCGTAGAGGAAAAGAAAATTGACGGTTGCGACGAGGCTTGTCGAAAACGCGAGCCCGCGATGTCCCCAGCCAAGGCGGAACGTAAAAAGCCAGTTGAGGAACAGATTCAGGCCGATTGCAAGGAAACTCACGTTCATTGGCGTCTTGCGTTTGTCGATCGCATAAAATGCCGGCGTCAGCACTTTCAACGCGGAGTAGGCGACGAGACCGATGGCGTAAAATCGCAGCGCCCCCGCGGTTTGCCGCGTCATCGCAGCGGTGAAACGCCCGTGCTCGTAAATCACGCTGATGATCGGCGATGCGAGCATGGCCAGTCCAATCGCCGAGGGGATGGTGAGCAAAAACGCAAGCCGCATCCCGCGTGCGAGAATGGCGCAAAACTCGTCCATGTTTCCGACGGCCGCGCTCTTTGACACGAGCGGCAGGGTGACCGTGCCGATCGCAACGCCGAAAATGCCGAGCGGCAATTGCATCAAGCGAAAGGCGATGTTTAGCCAGCTCACGGGGCCGTTGCCGAGACTCGCTGCGAATCCACTGTTGATGAGCACGTTCACCTGCACTGCGCTGGCGGCGATCACCGCTGGCCCCATCAGCGTGAGCACTGCGCGCACGGCGGCATCGCGCCATTGAAAATCGGCGCGATATTTGTAACCAACGCGCCACAGCGCCGGAAATTGCGCAATCAATTGCCACGTGCCGCCGATGAGTGTGCCGATCGCCAAACCGGTGAGCGACCGCGCGCCGAAATGCGGATCGAGCCACCAGCCGATGGCGACGCCGCCGATAATTGAGCCGAGATTGAAATAGCTCGACGCCATCGCCGGCGCGCCGAAAACGTGTTTCGCGTTGAGCATTCCCATGGCCAGCGCCGCAAGGGAGACGAGGAGCATGAATGGCCACATGACCCGCGTGAGCAAAATCGTCAGCGCGGTCTTGTCCGGCGGCCAGCTCCACCACGTCAGCAAATCGACCAACTGCGGCGCGAAGAGGATCCCAAGCAGCGTGACCGCGCTCATGAAGACAGCGGTGAGCGTCACGACTTTGTTCGCCAGCCGCCATGCGGACTCGTCACCTTCGGTTGCGATTTTCTTTGAAAACGTCGTGATGAATGCCGTTGAAAGCGCGCCTTCGGCAAACAGATCGCGCAATAAATTCGGCAGCCGAAACGCCATCAAAAACGCATCAAGATTTTTTCCAGCGCCGAAAAGCCCGGCGAACACCTGCTCGCGAATGAGCCCGAGCACGCGGCTGCACAAAATTGCGATGCCGACGACTCCCGTCGCGCGCGTGCTCGCTTGCTGATCATGCGCCGCAGCCATCGGCGAACAAAGAACAACGTCTCAGGATTTACGAAAGCAAAAACTTATTGCGACCTCGCGAAGCGATGCCGATCTTTCGTTAGGCTTGGACGTGGAAACTAGAGTTGCTCAATCCTGCATCCGCGCGCGCGAAGCAGTGACAATAATCCATCCAGGCCGCCCATATGGGCCGCGCCCACAACGACAAGATAGGTTCGACCTCTGTGCAGATAGTCTTCGATTTTAGGAAGCTGCTATTTCAAAAACAGACTCATACTCTCAAAATCGATGATGCCGTGACAAATGAAGAGCAGATCCATCCCCAGGATCCCATTGATTCTCGTGTTGCCCTGCTGTAGCGCGAAATTGGGCAATACGGCCGCGCCAAATTTCGCACGCGGCACTCTAAAATCACCAATCGTAAAGTCGCTAATCCGTCCGACACTAATTCGCCTCGCCACGCCGTTAGTGAAGCGCGCAGAAGCCTGTACAGGCTGCAGTGCGATTCCGAGCGATTTGACGGTTGCTTCATTAAATGTCGTAATAAACGCGCCTGTATCGACGAGGAGCCGCCCGCTTTGCCCGTGAATCGAACAGGGCACCGTAAAGGCGCCATTTTCTTCCCGCTGCAGAGGTACCTTCGTAAATTTTTCCGACAAAGCGACGGAGGCGAGTTGCAGTGGCCGCGACCGGCCGACTTTAAAGAAAATGAATTTCGTCCGACAATTAATTATCGCTGTGTGACGGAGGAGGATGTCGGCGCCGAGCACGCCATCGACGTGAAAATTCCTGTCTTCCACGCGATTTGAAAAGTTGCTATGGTCTCTGGAGTTACGCAGTGCCACCAAACTGCTGCCAAAATTCATGCTTCCGGCCCTGACACTCCTCACGAAGCCCACGGGGAGCAGCTGGCCATTAATTTGCGTAGACTCGACGTAGCGCAAGTCATGTTGCGATGGTCGAACGTCAAATGATTCGGCCGCACTCGCATCCAAGATGATCTGATTGGCGCCGGTATCGACCAGCAGGTTCGATGGATGCTCATTGATACTGACGGATACTATCATTTTGTTCAAAGGTCCGTAATGCACCGGCACAGCCTTGTACCCAGGCAACTGTATCGGCTGAGCCCGTTTGGCCGCGTGGGAAACCGCAGCTGGCGCCATCGCTAGAACAGCACAGACAATCCAAAGATAGCGAAATCGACCGCCACGAATTTTGAGGTTCAAAATTAAACTTCCCATCGTTGATACGATACAGCGCACACTGGACACATTAGTCACATCCCAGTTGGGCAATCGATGAATGCCCACGAAATGTTAAACCGTTTGGCCAAATTCGCCGCAAGCGCTTTGACGCCGAAGGTTTCGGTGGCGTAATGACCGCCAAGGAGAAGATTCACGCCGAGTTCTTCGGCGGCGACGGCGGCCCAATGCGGCGCTTCGCCCGTAATGAACGTGTCGATATTATGTTCCGCGACGCGGTAAATTTCCGCGCCCGCGCCCCCGGTAATGATGCCGATTGTCTTTGTCTTCTTCGGACCAGACTCAAAGGCCTTCACCTTTCCGCCTAACGATTTTTCCAGGTTGCGCACAAGCTGATCACGAGCAAAGGACGCGCGCGCTTTCAATCCGATCAGTTGCCCTTTCTCTTCAAAAAACGGCATGGTCGATCTTAAGCCGAGTGACCTCGCAAGTTGAGCGTTGTTCCCGACCATCGGGTGGATATCGAGTGGCAGATGCGCGCTGTAGAGGGCGATGTCGTTTTCAAATGCGAGTCTTAGCTGTCGATGCAACGATCGCGTGATCGGTTGCAATCCCGGCCAGAACAAACCGTGGTGCACGAGCAAAAGATCGAGATCTTTCTTTGCGGCTTCTCTCAAAACGCGCGTGGAAACATCTACCGCCGCGCCAACTCTTGTTACCCGGCCAGAGTTTTCGATTTGCAATCCATTCAGCGCGTTTGGCCAGTCCTCGATCTCGCGAACGCGCAAATATTCGTCGGCATATTCAACTATTTCGGAAAGCGAAGACATTTGCGGCAACTTGCGTCGAGATGTGAAGATTTGCACGAGCGTTTCTCGAATCGCGGGGCAAGGTTCTAACTTGCCTTCGTTTTAGCTCGCAAGTTGGAAACTTGCGCGACCCAAGCAAGTTTGCTTGACGGATTCAGTGCAACTTGTGACCTTGAGTTGATCAGCGTGGAGTACACCGACGCACCTTCAACTCAGCAGCAGCCGGTGAGCACGGACATGATGCCGTGTCCATACTGCGGGGCGTTATTGCCCAAGGACGCGGAGAGCTGCACCCGGTGCGATTGGACGCGCCACGCCACGGAAACAGCCGAACCAAGAGCGAGCGACGCAATGGCGGTGCTGCTCAGTGTCGTTCCCGGCCTCGGACATATTTACAAAGGACACAAAGTGGTGGGCGCGCTCCTTCTGTTTCTCGTCACCCCAATTGCGTTTGTCTTCGCACTCCTGGCCGCTTTTGCTTCCGCCGGATTTGGGCTCGGCATCCTCGTTTTTTACTGGCTCGGCGTCATGATTCACGTGTGGGGAATCGAGGACCGCGTGCCACCCGCGTCTGTCGATCAGGGCGAACAATATTGATCGTTAAATCGTGAATCGTTACATCGATTCTCGAATCACGACTCACGCACGGTGGCGTGAATCTCCTCCAGAATTTCACGCATTCCGTAGCGGAATTTCCAGTTCGAGTAGTGAGCTTGAAATTTCCGCACATCGCTGATCCACCAGATGTGGTCGCCGATTCGGTTCGCCTCTTCATAGTGCCAGGTTAATTTTTGGCCGCTGATTTCTTCGCACATCTCGATCGCTTCCAGCATCGAGCAATTGCAGTGGCGGCCTCCGCCGATGTTGTAAACTTCGCCTGCTCGAGGGGCGCGCATGAATTCAGCAAAAGCCTCCACCAGGTCGAAGCTATGAATGTTGTCGCGCACTTGTTTGCCTTTGTATCCGAAGACGCGATAGGGTCTTCCTTTGACCGCGCAGATCATGAGATAGGAAAGAAAGCCGTGCAGCTCGGTCCCTGCGTGGGCTGGACCGGTCAGGCAGCCGCCGCGAAAACAAACGGTCGGCATTTCAAAATAGCGTCCGTACTCCTGCACGAGAAGATCGGCCGCGGCCTTTGATGCGCCAAAAAGTGAGTGCTTCGTGTAATCGATGCTCATCGTTTCGGAAATCCCCTGCGCGTACTCATGGCCCGGCTCGATTTCCCAGCGTTTCCCGAGTTCGAGCAGGGGTAGGCGGTTCGGGATATCGCCATAAACTTTATTTGTTGATGTAAAAATAAACGGCGCTTCGGGACAAAAATTTCTTGCCGCCTCCAGCAAATTAAGTGTGCCATTCGCGTTGACCGTGAAATCGGTCTGTGGATCGCGCGCCGCCCAATCGTGTGATGGCTGCGAAGCTGTGTGTACGACCGTATCGATCTTCCCGCGATGTTGCTTGAACAATTCGTAGATCGTCGCCGAGTCGCGGATGTCGATGTTGTGATGTTCGTAACCGCGCACATTTGCGATCAAGTCATCGCGCGTCTTCTTCGTGGAAGCTTCCGCGCCAAAAAATTGCGCGCGCATATCGTTGTCGATTCCAATGACGCGCATGCCGTCCTTGGCAAATCGCTTGACCGTTTCCGATCCGATCAATCCGGCTGATCCCGTGATGATGATCGTGCGCACGACGTCGATCTTAGCGTGAACCGTGCCGCAGAATCACTGGCCGATGATCCACGTAATCTCGCTGCATTGCACACGCGCTGCGGGGTACTGCGTGTCGCCGCTCAAAACGCGCTCGATCAGCTCGTTGTGTTTGGTTGCGTTCACGAGAAAGCAGACATGTCGCGCGTGGTCGATGAGCGGAAACGTGAACGTTAATCGCCAGGTGTTGAGCTTGGGGACGAAATTGGCGACGACGCGACGCAGATTCTCTTGAAGGGCGGCGGTTCCAGGAAACAACGAAGCGGTGTGTCCATCTTCGCCCAAGCCGAGCAAGATCAAATCGTGCCGATAAATTGGTTCGCCACGCTGGGTGGCTAAAAGATCGACCTTGTCCTGATATTCCTGCGCGGCAATTTGCGGCTCGATCTCGCCGCGCATCCGCAGAATCGATTTTTCCGGAACAGCTGCCGGCGCAAAAAGTGTTTCGCTCGCCATCCGAAAATTGCTCTGCGCGGCATCCGGCGGAACGCACCGTTCATCGCTGAAAGTGATCAAAATTCTTTCCCACGGAAGATCGTGCGCGATCTGTGCGATCTCGGAATAAACCGGGCGCGGTGTGTTTCCGCCGGAAAGGGCGATCCGGAACTCGTTCCGGTCTGCCAGCGCTTTGTGCGCAAGATCGACAATGAAATTCGCCGCGGCGGCCACGAATTTTTTTGTCCGTAAAATCTCGGGATCGTGCTTCATGAGCAGACAAAGACGCTTCTTGCACCGCTGCGCATTTTGAACGAACTCATTCGCCTCTTCGTTTCAAGGGAGAGGGTAGGTGAGGGTTGAGCATTGCAAGCGGCGAGCGGTTCGCATCCCTTGACTTCAATCCTCTCCCCTTCAAAAAAGGTGAAAGGCGGAAGAGACTGCGTAATCGGGACGCGATCAAATCGCGCAATGCGATTGGCCGCGCTTTTCCAGATAGCGTTGATGATATTCCTCCGCGCGCCAAAACTTTCGTGCCGGCTCGATCTGCGTAACGATGGGCCGATTGAAGTGACCGCTCATATGGATCTTCGATTCTTCCGCCGCTGCTTTCTGCTCGGGAGAATGGTAAAAAATCACGGAACGATATTGCGTCCCAATGTCAGGGCCTTGACGATTCAACGTCGTCGGATTGTGGTTCGCCCAAAAAATATCGAGAAGTTCGTCGTACCTGATTTGCGCTGGGTCGAATTCTACCTGGACAACTTCTGCGTGTCCGGTTTCATCCGAGCAAACGTCTTCATAAGTTGGGTTTTCTTTCGTTCCGCCCGCGTAGCCGACCGCGGTCGAAGTTACGCCTTTCAGTTTCCGGAAAGTTTCTTCTACGCCCCAAAAACACCCCGCGCCGAACGTCGCTTTCTCAGTCGTCATGCGGTACGATGAAACGGGAATCTGTTCCGCGCAAGACCGGTCGCGAAAGGTGGATCGTGCGCTCCGCGCGCGACGTTATTTCATCACCGGCTAAGCGGCGCCTATTTTTAACATCCAGGGACTGAGCGCTCGATCCACCTCTCAGCGCTTGAAAGCAAGATGTCGATCTGGCGCAACGCTTCCGGGCAAGACCGACATTTTCTCGACCCACATCAGTTCGCACGCGCCGTTCCCAGAGTCGGTCCGACTGAGCGAACTGCGCCAAGTTCCAATTCCCGGACCGGTTGCCTCGACCAGTTCGCCGCTCAAATGAACAAGGCAGCCTGTGCGCAGCGATTTGCACCGCGACGCGATCTCTGTTGTCGATGGAATCACATGAATATTCGTGCTGTGGGAAATGATTTGATCCTTGGGAATCGGCGGCTGGCGCTGATATTCGTACCAATAGAACCGCATACTTTGGCTGATCTTTAGTTGATCCAAAACGTGTTGATCGGACATCGGGCCCCAGCCCAGGGCGAGATCGACAGGAACCAGCGCCGCCGGCCGATCGTACCGATAAATCTTTCGATGCAGCACGCGCGCATCGATCGTGAGATACGCGAGCGGCTGCAAATGAAACGCATGATAATCGATCGGCTTCACGCTACCGATGATGTCGATCTGTTCCGGCTCTGAGGCAATCAAAACACCTGGTGGATAAGTGATCGGCCGATGGAAATACCAATAGGCGACTGACGCCAGAGCGATGGCAAGGAAAACACCGAATGATTTCACAAATGATTGTTGATCTCACAGAGCAAGTTCGATGCTGGAATGACGAAGCCACGTAAAACATGGACTCGCTATCCACGTTTTACATGGCCCACACGCGGCGAAGCACGAATGCCGAATGACGAGTGAACCTCGATTTCGCTAATGACGAAAAAGCAAATGCCTGCTTCGCTTCGTCATTCGGATTTCGTCATTCGTCATTATTCTCACATCGCTATTCCGCCATCGACGCAAAGAACTTGCCCGGTGATGTAACTCGCTTCCGCGGAAGCAAGAAATGCGACGGCGCTGGCAACGTCTTCGGGCGTACCAGTTTTGCCGAGCGGAATTTTTCCTTGAATGTTTTTCTTAATTTCATCCGATAGCCCGGCGGTCATGTCGGTTGTGACAAACCCCGGCGCGATGGCATTAACGGTGATGTAGCGGCTGGCCAGTTCGCGCGCGAGCGATTTGGTAAGACCAATCAGGCCGGCCTTGCTCGCGGCGTAATTGGTTTGTCCGGCGCCGCCGATCAATCCGATCACGGAACTAATGTTAATGATGCGGCCGCTGCGCTGTTTTATCATCGCGCGCACGATTGCCTGCGTGAAATTAAATGCCCCACGCAAGTTGGTGTTGATAACTGTGTCCCAGTCTTCGATCGACATGCGCATAGCGAGCCCATCGCGGATCATGCCCGCGTTGTTCACCAGAACGTCGATTTTGCCGAAGTCTTCCAGAATCTTGGCGCCGACTTTCTGCACGGCGGCGTGATCTGCCACATCGACCGCATACGCTTTCGCCGAATCTGCGCGCGCGCCATTTAATTCATTCGCTGTGCGTCTTGCGTTTTCCTCGCTCCGACTCACGCAAGCCACGCGCGCGCCTTCACACGCCAAGCGGACCGCGATCGCATGGCCGATCCCCCGCCCCGCCCCGGTCACAACCGCCGTTTGATTCTCAAATCTCATCGGACAGGTGCAATCCTGCGCTCTCGCGCAAAACTGTCAACGAAGGAGAACCGCTGGACAATTAGGGGGAGCGGAGGAATCAGTGCAATTCGGACCTGGCGTCCGGTTTCCTCAAAAAATTCTTCACACTTAAGGCTCGCAGTGTGATTGGCCTGACTGCTCGCCCTATCCGGACAATTGCCGATTCGTGCGCTCAGTTTCTTCCAAGATTTCGTCAACGACAGCGAGGAATGGTTGAATGCTGAAAGGTTTCGTGACGTAATTTCGCGCCCCGGCGGAAAGGAGCCGTTCGATTTGACTCGCGGTCGCATCGCCGCTGATCACAACAACCGGTATGTGGGTCGTAGCCGCGTTCTGCCGGACACGCCGAAGCAGTTCGGAGCCGTGCATGTCGGGCAAATTGAGATCGAGCAGAATTAATTTGGGGCCATGGGCCTCGGCCAGGGCTAGGCCGATCTCGCCACGGGTGGCTTGAAGTAATTTGACGGCTGGTCGCTCTTCCAAAATGCCCTGCATGAGGGCGAAATTTGCCGGATCGTCTTCGATGTAAAGAACGTCGCACTGCGAGGTTGCAGCGACGTTCGCTGGGATCCTGCTTTGGTTAGGATCAGCCAGTTCTCGATTGATGACGGCGAGCAGCTCGCGCGCGGCTTTTAGAATCTGTTTGACGTTGTCCGCCATACTCGCGTTCTCGCATTGCATTTCAAGAAGCTCGGCAAATCCCATGATAGCAGTGAGCGGCGTGCGGAACTTCTGCTCCAAATATGCCAAAAACTCATTCAGCCGGAGAGTTTTTAAACGCAATTCTTCGCGACAATGAGCAATCTCTTCCTCAAGCCGAGCGGACTGATCAGACTTGGCTCCATTGTCTTCTTTGACATTGGATTGTGAATCCGCGTCCATTGATGTTTGTCCTTACGAAATTGCAGTGGCGCGCTTATGAGGCTTCGTCTTAATTTGGAGCCCGGACGGCGCCTCGAAGCTTCCCCCTTTGAGCTTTTTCAAAAGGTCGATGTCTTTACGCATTTTATGTTTGTGGGCACAGAAAATAAGCGCCGTATCTTCGCTAATAAGATCGGTTTCGTAGAATTTGAGTAACGATTGATCGAAGCTGTGCCAGCCCAATGTGCTGCCGGCCTCGATAATTTCCTGAAAAGTGCGGCCCTCGCTCTCACCGTAGAGAAGCGTTTCGCGTGTGCGCAGATTGCTTCCCATGATCTCGCTCAGAAGCAAACGTCCGCCGCCAATTTTGCCCACAAGCCGCTGGCTGATGATGTAGCGCACAGTATCTGCGAGGCGCGTACGCAAAGACTGTTCTTCATCCTTACCGAACATTCCAAGGATGCGATTTATGGTCTGACCGGCGTTGATGGTGTGAAGTGTGGCAAAAACAACGTGACCAGTCTCGGACGCTGTCATCGCGATCTCCATGGTTTCACGATCGCGAATTTCGCCGACCAGAATGACCTTGGGGGCCTGACGAAGAGCCGCGCGCAAGCCGCGCGCAAAATCGGGAAAATCCTTGCCCAGTTCGCGCTGATGGAAGACCGCTCGCCGGTGCGGATGCACGAATTCGATCGGGTCCTCAAGTGTGATGATGTGAATCTGCTGTGTTTGATTTAACTCGTTGAGCATCGCGGCGAGCGTGGTTGTTTTGCCGCTGCCGGTAGCGCCCGTGACGAAGATCATTCCGTTTTTTTCCTTAACGATCTCCCGAAAGATCGGTGGCAGGCCGAGCGCGTCGAGCGTCGGGATTTCCGATTGCAACTTCCGCATGACAATGGCCTGCTTGCCGCTTTGTTTGAAAATGTTGACGCGAAATCGCGCAACATCCTTGAGCGCATAACTGCAATCGCACGAACCCCCGGTGGCCAGATCGTGTTTGAGCCGCTCATCGCCATTGATAATGTGATCGGCAAGTTCACCGATTTCTTTGGATCCGAAAATAGGCTCTGGCTTTTCAGCCGGGAATTCCTCCAGCCCGCCGTGCGTCTCGATAACCGGCGGTTTACCCACTGTAAAAAGCAAATCGGAAATGCCTTCGCGGCTTTGAATCATGGCGCCGAGTAGCGAATCGATGATTTGTTTATCCATCTGAGCTTCCGTCCGAGGCGAAGGAAGTAAGCTAGGATCGTGCCTACGCAGCGCGATCAGAGAGTGACAGATGTGGCCGGGCGGGCCATCGTACCCGTTCCCTGGTCGCTCTTCCGGATCGCAAGTTTTGAGCAGATCACCGTTCCAGAACTTGGCGCAACGTCTTGAGCAGCTTTAGCGGATCGTAAGGTTTGGCCACAAAATTGGTGATACCCAACGCTCGAAGTTCCGAGACCGGGACGAGCTCGCCCTGACCAATAGAGGCGATGAAATAAAGCATCTTTTTCCAATTTCTTTATCTCCCGGATCAAAGCGACACCCTTCATGTCCGGCAGGCCAATATCTATCAGGACTACTCTGACGTTTCTCATCTCTTCCGAGAAGGCAGCAAACTTGGCGAGAGCTTCCATGCCGGTGTTCGCGCAAACAAATTCCAGATGGGTTTGCCCTTCACCTCATCAAGTGAGTAGCCTTTTGTTTCTTGGCAAGCGCGATTGAACTGGATGATTCGTCCTTCACGGTCGAGCACGACCAGGAGAGCGCTTATCGTTTCAAAGATGGCAGAAATGAAATCGCGCTCCGTTCTTAGTGCGGCCTCGGCGCCATTCTGCGTGGTCATAGCTTGAGTTATGAACGTCCCTATCCTGTACAGAAATGTTGTGCTGCTCTTACAAACGAATCCATTTATTGATTCTCACGCTTTCCTTGACAGCATCAAGAACGTATTGGTTGTGCAGACCATCTGTAAAAGTTGGTTGGACGCTTTTACCGGCAGCAACGGCGTTGGCGAAGTCGGCGATGGTGTGAACGAAAGTATGCTCATAACCGATGACGTGGCCGGGCGGCCACCAGTTAGCAATGTACGGATGTGATGGTTCGGTCACCAGAATGTCGCGGAAGCCTTGTCGATCTTGCGGGTCGGCGGCATTGTAAACTCGCAACCGGTTCATTTCTTCGAGATCGAAGAACAATGAGCCGGCGCTGCCGTTGATTTCGAGCGTGATAGAGTTTTTGCGTCCCGGCGCGAATCGCGTCGCTTCCAATGAAGCGAGCGCGCCGTTCTTGAAACGCCCGATCATGGTGACCGCGTCATCGACGGCGACTTTGCCTTTGACGCGCGGATTTTTTTCGAGCGGACGTTGCTTAACGAACGTTTCCATTACCCCGCAGATTTCGCGGAACTCCCCGACGAGATAGCGGGCAAGATCGACAATGTGGGAGAAAATGTCGCCGAGCGCGCCTGAGCCGGCAGGATCAGATTGCAAACGCCAAACGAGCGGAAAGTTTGGATCGACAATCCAATCTTGGGCGTAACGTGCATGAAAATGAAAAATGCGGTCGCCGATCTCGCCGCGCTCGATCATCTGTTTGGCCAGCGCGATTGCCGGCACGCGGCGATAATTGTGGCAAATCATATTCACAACGCGCGCCTTCTTTACCGCTTGCGCCATTTTTTCCGCTTCATCGACATTTCGCGCGAGCGGCTTCTCGCAGAGAATCGCCTTGCCGGCCTTTGCCGCCGCTACCGCGATCTCGCAATGGCTTTCGTTCGGCGTGCAGATATCGATGATGTCGATCCTGGGATCGGCGATAATGCACCGCCAGTCGGTCTCCGCGTTTTCCCAATCAAGTTTGGCGGCCGCTTTTTTCACGGCCGTGCGATTTCTTCCGCAGATCGTTTTCATTCGCACGCCGGCCGGCAGGTCGAAAAAGTGAGGTGCTTGTCGCCATGCGTTCGAGTGGGCTTTGCCCATGAACTTGTAGCCGATCAAGCCGACGGCGAGCGTGCGTTTCATGGCGACCGGGCGATCAGGACCCGAAAATTCTCAGGAACCCGACCTCGATAGTGAGAGCTTCCTGAATGTTACGGCCAAGGTGATCACGCAATTCTTCGAGCCGCCTGATTCGGCGTAGCACTTCTGTGATTTCGAAGCGTTTGGCGATCGCAGCGGTTTCTTTTTTTGCCGCTGGCAGATATCGCCGATCGATCTCTTTCTTGGTCCGCAAAACGTCTGACCACCACTCGAACAAAATTTCGATGAGCGCGGCACGGCGCTGGATGTAAAGACTTTCAGTTAGAGCCTTGTAATATTCTTCGCGTTCGTCGAGCCAGGCGCCGTCAGTCGAGTTTCGGTAGCGCGCTTCTTCAGCTTTCAGGGCCTCGGCATTTTGCGCTTTGATCTCCTCGCGAATCGCGCTCAGCAGCCGCTGGACGCCTTGCGCGATTCGGTAGGCGTTCTCAATACTCCATATCTCCTCGTTCGCAGCGGCAGGAAGCAATTCCACAAGCTCGGCTTTCTGCGGTATCGCGACCTCTCCATTACCCGCGGCTAGTGGAATGGCGATGCACCGCGAGACCACCGTATCGGGCAACGCTTCCGGCAGTGCGCTCAAAAGCAGCAGAAGCGAGTCGTTAGGCGGCTCCTCCAGAGTTTTGAGAAAAGCGTTTGCCGCTTGCGGTTGCAAGCGATCGGCCTCGACGATAATTGCGACTTTGCGCCGGCCGTTGGTGGCACGCATTCGCAAAGCATGTTCCAGCTGGCGGATTTGTTCGATCACGATCCGCCGTGATCTTGATTCCGGTTCGGCGACAAAAATATCGCGCGCCTTCGCCGAAAAAACGTCGCCCGGATTTGTCCCGTTGACCGTGCTTGCCAGTTCAGCGGCGACGTGGCGTTTGCCGCTGTCGGGCGGACCCGAAATCAAATACGCATGGGCGAGGCGGTTCTGTTCATTTGCCCGTCGCAAATATCGCAGCGCTGCTGTACGCGAAAACGCCATCTTTACATTTTCGATTTTCGATCGCGGATTTTCGATTTCGCCGAAAACCCAGGAAAACGCGCCGTGAGTATTTCCCAAATTTGATTGTCGATCTTGTCCACCGGTTGGGAACCATCGATCAGCACGACGCGCTTTGGTTCACGCTTGGCCAGCTGACGGTACGCCTCGCGAATCTCTTCATAAAACTCAGCTGGCTCCTGTTCCATGCGGTCGGGTCTGCGCGGCGATTTCATTCGCGATCGCGCCGTCATCACATCGACATCGAGCACAAAGGTAATGTCGGGGACGCAATCGCCGACGACAAAAGCGTTCAACTGTTCGACGACTCGGCGATCCAAATTTCGCGCCGCTCCCTGATAAATCGTCGTTGAATCCGAAAAACGGTCGGCGATCACGCAAAGACCGCGCTCCAGTGCCGGTTTAATCGTTTCGCGCACGAGCTGGCTGCGGCTCGCTTCAAAAAGTAGCAACTCGGTCTCCGGCATCATTCCGCCGCCTTGCGGTGCAAATTGCAGAAGCTCGCGAATCGTTTCACCGATTGGCGTGCCACCGGGCTCGCGCGTCACCAGAAATGGAATCTGTCGTTTCTCCAATCGCGCGGAAAGACGCTGCACTTGTGTCGATTTTCCGCATCCTTCCGATCCCTCGAATGTAATGAATGATCCTCGCGGCACGCTGTCGATCTTGAAGCAAAGCGGCGCGGTTGTCGAATCGCGTGCTACTATATGCGGGTGAAGAATTACTGGCTGGTGAAACAAGAGCCATCGAGCTACTCGTGGTCGGATTTCGTTGCCGAGCGCAGCACGAGCTGGACCGGGGTGCGCAATTACGCCGCGCGAAATAATCTGCGCCGGATGGGCAAAGGCGACGAAGTTCTTTTCTACCACAGCGGAGAGGAGAAAGCCGTCGTGGGCATCGCCAAGGTCATGCGGACTGCTTACGCCGACCCAACGGCCAGAGAGGGCGATTGGAGCGCGGTCGATCTTGCCCCGAACAAATCTTTGAGACGGCCAGTGACGCTTGGGCAAATCAAGAGCGATCATCGCCTGAGGAAGATTCAGCTTGTGCGCCAGTCGCGCTTGTCCGTCATGCCGCTGGCTACCGGCGAGTTTCGTGCAATCGTGGGCATGGGAGCGCTGTAGTCGTCGCCCTCTGGGCGACGCGCAGAGGTGTTTATGGCCCCAGTGGCGCGCTCGCCGCGGCGAGGGACGATTTTTGCGCTTGTTGGCGCAGAGAGCGCGATAGAAAATCTCTTGCGAGCATGACTTCGGTTGTTGCCACTCAATTCCTGCCGGTGATCGCGGCGGCAGGAGCCGCGAGAAACTTTATTGTTATCTCGTTGCACGACATCGCTCCTTCGAACCGAGCTATCGCGGAGAAGATCCTATCGGAATTAGTTCATCGCGGTGTACGGGTTTGCTCTCTTCTTGTTGTGCCCGATTACCATCATCAAGGTTTGGCCATGAAAGATCGCCCATTCGTGTCCTGGCTGCGAGAGCTCGAATCGGATGGACATGAGATCGTCATCCACGGTTATTTTCACGAACGTCCACGCGGGCCAAAAGAAACCTTGCGCAAGAAATTTCTGACGAGGTTCTATACGGATGATGAAGCCGAATTTTACGATCTTGATTATGAGGAGGCCTTCCGCCGAATCACGACCGCGCGCGATGAATTTCGCGCAGGCGGCCTAAGCCCACGAGGTTTTGTCGCACCTGCCTGGTTGCTCAGCCGGGAGGGAGAGCGTGCGGCCCGCAATGCGGAATTGGAATACACCACACGACTGCGGACGGTGCACGATCTGCGCTCGGGCGAGAATTTCCCGGCGCGATCGCTTGTTTACAGTGTTCGAAGCAATTGGCGACGCGTCGCTAGTCGTGCCTGGAATGCAGTACTGCCGCCATTCTTGAAAAGCAATCCGCTGTTGCGTTTGAGCATTCACCCGCCCGATTATTCTTATCCGGCCATTTGGCGGCAGATTGTCGATCTTATCAGTGCGATGGACGGAGTGAGAACGCCGATCACCTATCAAGACTGGATCGCCGAACAGAGGTCAATGGCAGACAGCGGAGCATAAAGAATGAGCAAATGCGACCTCCATATCCACTCGCGCTACAGCGCCAGGTCCGAGGAATGGTTGTTCCGTCGCTTGGATTTCCCCGATAGCTACTCCGATCCGGGGGAGTTACATCGACAATTACTCGATCGCGGGATGGATTTCGTGACGATCACGGACCACGACACAATCGAAGGTTGTCTTCAGATCGGTCATCTGCCGCAATCATTCATCAGCGAGCAGATTACAACTTATTTTCCGCAGGATCCGTGCAAGGTTCACATTCTGGCTTGGGGAATCTCCGAGGCACAGCACCAAGGAATTGTCGCCGTCCGAGACAATATTTATGAGCTGCAAAAATATCTCGCGGCCACGCATATTGCCCATGCCGTCGCTCATCCGCTCTACAGCATCAACGGCCAGTTAGCCGCGTCGCACCTCGAACGGCTGATTCTCCTCTTTAAGCACTTCGAAGGCGTTAACGGTTTGCGCGACGCGCTCTTGAGCGAACTGACGCAAAATCTTTTCGGTGGCCTGACGCGGGAAAAGGTAGACATCTTTGCGAACCGCCACAATCTCGCACCGACGCATCCTGAGCCGTGGCGAAAAATTTTTACCGGCGGTTCCGATGATCACGGCGGAAAATTTATCGCGTCCGCGTGGACCGAAACGCCTCTAGCTCATTCCGCTGAGAAATTTCTCGAACACGTAGGCGCAGGCAACTGCAGCGTGCAAGGAAATGGCGGGACTCCCCTCGCCCTTTCGCACGGTTTTTACAACACGGTTTCCTGTTTCATTCAGGACCGTTTCCACGAGAAACTAGGGCCGAGCGCGATCATTCTTGAACAAATGTTTTCGCGGTTCATGGAGGGTCGCGATCCAACCGAGCTCACGCTGACCGAGAAAGGACGCATCTTCGCGCAAGGGGTGTTGTCCGGGAAAATTTTCGAATTGGTCAAACCCGCCAACGTCTCGATGTGGAAAGAGCTCTCGAGTTATTTCCAGCGACCGGACGTGAAAGCAAAGTTGGCGGAGGAACTGAACGGAGTTTCAGAGCCGGAACGCCGAACCTTTCTCATGGCGAACCTCGTCGCGGAACAACTGGCGTTCCGCCTTTTCAAGAAATTCGTCCTGCAGATTAGCAGCGGAAACATGGTGGAGAGCATGCAAGCGCTCACAGCGATTGCTCCGATCCTGATTGTCCTCACGCCGTACATTTATGGCTTTCACAGTCAGGCGCCTTCACGGAAGTGGTTGCGAAAGATTTTTCAAGAGCTCACCGGCGAAATCCCGTCCGCGCTACAGAATCGCAAGCGCGCCTGGTTCACCGATACGCTCGAAGACGTCAACGGCGTCGCGACGACGATCCGCAAAATGGCCGCGGCCGGGGCGGCGGCAGGAAAAGAATTGATCGTCGTCACTTCCCGAAGCGAATTGAACATCGACAACATTCCGATCAAGAACTTCAGGCCAATCGGCGAGTTCGAGTTGCCGGAATACGAGCTGCAAAAACTGAGCTTCCCACCCATCCTCCAGATGCTGGATTATATCCAGCGCGAACAATTTACCGAGATCATCGTCAGCACCCCAGGCCCAATTGGCCTGACCGCATTGTTCGCCGCCAAGATGCTGAATCTGCAAACCAGCGGGATTTACCACACCGATTTTCCGCAATACATCCGCATCCTTACCGAAGACAGCTACCTCGAAAGCGTCGCCTGGCGTTACATGCACTGGTTCTATGGCCAGCTCGACACGGTCTTCGTCAATTCCGAAGAATATCGCCAAAGCTGGATTAATCGCGGCTTGGATCCGGTGAAGCTGAAAATTCTTCCGCGCGGCCTAGATACCGAGCTTTTCAATCCGGCACGGCGCGATCTTGCGTTTTGGGAAAAATATGGCGTGGCCACGAACGGCGAAGTGCGCCTCCTCTATGTCGGCCGGATTTCACGCGAGAAAGATCTCGATGTTCTGGCAAATGCCTACCGCCGTCTCCGCGACGAGGGATTGTCGGTCCAACTTTTCGTCGTCGGGCATGGACCGTACTCGCAGGCGCTTTCTGAAACTCTCCCGGATGCAGTCTTCACTGGTTACCTCACCGGCGTCGAACTCGCCACCGCCTACGCCTCGGCCGATGTGTTCGCTTTTCCGAGCACCACTGACACCTTCGGCAACGTCATCATCGAAGCGCAGGCATCTGGCGTGCCGGTCGTCGTCTCCGACTCCGGCGGGCCCAAAGAGTTGGTGGACGACAAAACAAACGGCCTCGTGACCAAGTCGCATGACGTTGAGGACTTCACGCGTGCCATCCGCGCATTAATTGTCGATCCTGCGCTGCGGGAGCGAATGGGTGGTTGCGCCCGGCAAAGCGTTATCGATCGCAGTTGGCCGAATGCGTTCCGGAAATTTTGGTCGATGACCGAAGTGTAATTGCCGATTAAGTCGGCAGCGATGGCGGTATCGATGGAGGAATCGGCCCCGGTTCAGGCTGCGGAATTCCTACCCAGACATCGTAATCCGAACCGAATTGTCGCAAGAAGCAGAGCAGGAATGAGCGAAGCAACACGAAGATTGGCAACAGAATCACTGTGCCCACGTATGGAATGGCCGCGATGCAGCACGTCACGCACGTGGTGACGCAGCCAATGATTCCGCAGGCAATCGCGAGAACGATGAGAAACAAGCAATAAAAAATGATCGGCGCTGGATGCACCGTGACTAACGAAGTCGCCTCACGAAACGCCACTACCGCGCGACACCGGCGGCGATACATAATCGGCACCATAAAATGCGAAATCAGTGCCCAACCGAGCGCGGCGAAGACAATGAGAGCGCAAAACAGTACGATTTCCACGATCATGCCAACGTCCTTACCGGCCACGCTCTTCCCGGAAATGATTATCGGCAGCAGGAAGATCGCGAACGCTGCCGCGGCGGCCGCTAGAAAAAGTAAGACAACGAGCCACGAGAAAAGAAAAAGACTGTTTCCTTCACGCCAGAATTCTTTCCACGGTTCGACAATTGCCGGGCGGTTGCGCACGATGCAGTCCGTAAAGATGAAAGCACCTCGTGCTCTCACCCACGACAAGACAACAATAGTAGCCAAGACGATGAGGGAAATCACCGCGATGAGCGCGACGACCCAAGCTTGAATGTGCTCGCCCGATGCGAACAATGGGACGTTAGAGGAATTGTAGCTAGAGGAACGAAAACTCCAGTTTCCGGCGCCATTAAAAGGGAATTTGAAGCCGAAATTGAAATTCACTCCGCCGGCAAGGAATGCGGCAAATCCAATGACGCACCATTTGCTGAGATTAAATGGTTGAAAAAGGATCTTCTTCGTTAGCTCAAACGCTTCGCCGAAGGGCTTGAAAATCTCGATTTTCGGTTCGGTTCCATTCATTTGGAATTTAGCCGCCGCTCAAGCCGGTCACTGTAAGGGGAGCCATTGTGTGTAAGGTTAAAGAAATACGAGCATAGTTGGCGGGGCTGGATTGCCCGTGTCCCCGTCGCATTTCGCAAGCTGAGTTTTAATTGTCGATGTTAAAAAGGAAAAGAGAAATCGCCGAAGGGCAGAGCCAGGCCGCAGCTGGCGAACGAAAGACTGGCGTGACTCAAGCGCATATCGGCCGCCGATATCCGATCGGAGCGGAACTGATCGGTGCGAACGAAACGCACTTTCGCGTTTGGGCACCGAAAGCGCAGCGGGTCGATCTCGTCCTCGAAGACAGTGCGGAAAAAAATGCGAACCGAACTTTTCATCCGCTGACGTGCGAGGACGCCGGCTATTTTTCGGGCGTCGCGCACGCTGCCGCAGGGTCGCTTTATCGATTTCGCGTCAACAGTGCCGTACATTTTCATCCCGATCCCGCGTCGCGATTTCAACCACACGGCCCGCACGGTCCCTCGCAGGTTGTCGATCCAACGCGGTTTCAGTGGACGGATTCAGAGTGGCCCGGTGTGAAATTAAAGGGCCAGATCATTTATGAAATACACATCGGCACATTCACGCCCGAAGGCACCTGGCGCTCCGCGGCCGAGCAACTGGCAGAATTGAAACGCATCGGCATCAGCGTTATCGAGGTGATGCCGATTGCGGATTTTCCTGGAAAGTTCGGATGGGGCTACGATGGTGTCGATCTCTTTGCGCCGACACGCTTGTACGGAACTCCAGATGATTCGCGCTATTTCGTCAACCGCGCGCACTCGCTCGGTTTGGCTGTAATTTTGGATGTCGTTTACAATCATTTCGGCCCGGACGGGAATTATCTCGGCGTTTACTCCGACGATTATCTGCAACGTGGAAGTATAACCGACTGGGGTGATTCCGTTAATTTCGACGGACCGAACTCGGAGCCGGTACGCGAATTTTTCATCACCAATGGTCGCTACTGGATCGATGAATTTCATTTCGATGGATTTCGCTTCGACGCGACGGAAAGCATTTTCGACAGATCGGAAGAGCACATTCTCGGCGCGATCGGCCGAGCTGCGCGGAGTGCTGCAGCTGAACGTTCCATCGTACTGGTGGCGGAGAATGAACGACAGGAGGGGAAATTGATTCGGCCGCGCAGCGAAGGGGGCGACGATCTCGACGGTGTCTGGAATGATGATCTTCATCACAGCGCGTTTGTCGCGCTGACCGGCCGCCGCGAAGCGTATTACACGGACTATCTCGGGGCACCGCAGGAATTCATTTCCGCCGCGAAATACGGTTACCTTTTTCAAGGACAATCGTATTCCTGGCAGCAAGCACCTCGCGGGACACTGGCTCTGGGTGCGCCGCCGGAAGCGTTCGTCGCGTTTGTCGAAAACCACGATCAAGTTTCAAACACGCTCGCCGGCCAGCGAGTGCGCTTCGAAACTTCACCCGGGCGATATCGCGCCATGACCGCGCTGCTGCTGCTCGGTCCCTGGACGCCGCTGCTTTTTCAAGGCCAGGAATTTGGAACATCGAGACCGTTCCTTTATTTTAGCGACGTGGGCGACGACAAACTTCGGGACGCGGTTCGCAAAGGGCGTTTCGAGTTTCTCTCGCAGTTTCCGTCACTTGCCAGCCCGGAAACTCAGCGGCAACTGCCAATGCCCTCCGACCTAGAGAGCTTCACTCGCTGCAAGTTAGATTTCTCGGAGCGGAAAAAAAACAAACAACTCTACGATTTGCATGTCGATCTTATGAGACTCCGTCGCGAAGATTCGCGTCTTCGGGAACAAAGGATCGGCGGCGTGGATGGCGCTGTCCTCGGGCCGAGAAGCTTTGTGCTTCGCTATTTTGCGGAAGGAAATGACGACCGTTTGCTGCTTGTTAATTTTGGCGAAGCTCAGTTGCTCGAGCCCATGCCGGAGCCGCTGCTTGCGCCACCGGTTGGATTTGAGTGGGCGACGCTTTGGTCAAGTGAATCAGAGAGATATGGCGGACCGGGCGCCGTTGCATTGCCAACGCAGGACTCTTGGACTCTACCGGCGGAAGCCGCGGTTGTGCTGCAACTCGTGCGCGAGACAGCGCCACGGCGCAAACCTAAGAAGCGCGGCTAAAGATCTGTTTGGCAACGCGTGCATGGTCTCATGAACATGAAAGGCGAGATGAGTGGAGCGGTGGTGCGTTCAATGCCCTGGGATGGCGCACACATGTCGCGCGAGCTTTTGCTCAATCGCGAATGGCTCGTGACAAACGGACTTGGCGGTTACGCCTCCGGCACAGTCTCCGGCGCCGTCACGCGTCGTTATCACGGTTTGCTCATCGCGGCATTGCCGGCGCCCTTGGGGCGCATTGTGATGTGGAGTCACGTGTCGGAATTTCTCCGCTTCAGCGACCATGATGTGGTTTCTCTCGGCGCGGAGGAACGCGCTGGTGGTCAGCTTGATTTGAAAAGCGCCGACTACCTGAGCGAGTTCCGACTCGAGGATGGGCTTCCGGTGTGGACCTATCGTGTTCGCGAAGTTGTGGTTGAGAAACGCGTTTTGCTCCCGCATTTGCAGAATACAGTTCACATCAGCTACAAGGTGATCTCAAAAGGAGTGCCGCCGCGACTCGAGTTGCGTCCTGCCTTTCATTTTCGACATCATGAAGCCCCAGTGGACGCGGACTTGGCCGCTCCTTATAAACTCACTGCAATAGATGGTCGTTACGAAATCGCCGCCGCTCGCCGAAAACTACCGCCGCTTCGCATGCAGCTCCACGGCCGCGAATCCGCTTTCACGATCGCTCCATCGAAAATTCCTCAAGTCGTTTATCGCATCGAGCAGCAGCGAGGTTATGCCTACGAAGGCGAGCTCTGGAGCCCGGGATTCTTTCGAGTCGATCTTACCGAACGAAGCACGGCGACGTTAGTTGCTTCAACCGAGCCCTGGGATATTATCGACGTTTTGGGTCCCGAAGACGTTCTCGTGGCCGAATGCGAACGACGTGCGCGTTTGCTTCACGGTGCCATCCCAAAAATGCGCCAAAATTTTCCGGCGGAACTGGTTTTCGCTGCCGACCAATTTGTCATTACGCCGGCAGGCCGTTTCGAGGAGGTGGCCCGCGCGCATGCCGCCGGCGACGAAGTGCGCACCGTCATCGCCGGGTATCACTGGTTCACAGATTGGGGACGCGACACGATGATTAGCCTGGAAGGTTTGACGCTGATCACTGGACGTTGCCTCGAAGCAGGCTACATCCTGCGGACATTCGCGTATTATGTCCGCGACGGTTTGATCCCGAACATGTTTCCCGATGGCGCAAAGGAAGGGAAATATAACACGGCAGACGCGACGCTTTGGTTCTTTCACGCGCTCGGCCGCTACCTCGATCGCACCGCCGACCGCACAACGCTGCAGCTTCTTTTGCCGACATTGACCGACATTGCCGAACATCATTTGCGTGGCACCAAGTTCAATATTCATGTGGATCCGGCAGACGGTCTGCTCGCGCAAGGTCAGGAGGGTTACCAACTCACCTGGATGGATGCGAAGATAGGCGATTGGGTGGTGACACCGCGGCGCGGCAAAGCAGTCGAGATCAACGCACTTTGGTACAATGCTCTCCGATTGCTCGCGAATTGGTTGCGCGAAATTGGCGACGATGCGTCCGCGCAACATTACGACGAACAGGCCGAACAGGCGCGTGTTTCATTTAACAATCGATTCTGGTTCGCGGAGGGCGGTTACCTTTACGACGTTGTCGATGTTGACGGCGGCTCAAAGAATGATTCGTCGTGCCGGCCAAATCAATTGTTTGCTATCTCGCTCGATTACCCAGTGCTTGATGCGAAACATTGGAAATCGGTTCTGGACGTCGCGGAAAAGGAATTGCTCACGCCGGTTGGGTTGCGCACGCTTTCGCCTGACGATCCAGAATACAAACCCATTTACAGTGGCGATCTTCGTTCGCGCGACGGCGCATATCATCAAGGCACGGTCTGGGCATGGCTGATCGGACCATTTATCGACGCATGGCTGAAGGTTCATCCGCATGATCGAGCCGCCGCGCGCAAATTTCTTGAAACTTTCCCGCTCCATCTGAGCGACAACGGTATTGGCACGATCAGCGAAGTTTTTGACGCGCGCGAGCCGCACCTGGCCGGGGGTTGCATCGCCCAAGCTTGGAGCGTGGCAGAAGTCTTGCGCGCCTGGGCGAAGACCGCGTAGCAAGCTACCTGTAGCGGCAGGCGTGTCGCCTGCAATTCCAACAGTCGCAGCCGACACGGCTGCCTTTACAGAAATTGCAGGATCGGCAATTGACTCGGCAGTCAACAAAGGTGGATTTCCGATTCATTAGTTGATGCCTGAGACAGTTGAGGAAATGATGGAGCGCGTCGAAGTTTTTCGCGATTTGCTCGCGAAAACTCCGGTCGACGAATTGGAAGTGCACGAGCGACCGCGCGTTATCTTTCGCGTTAACGAAAACACCTGGCTGGATGCGATTGTGCGCTATGTTATTCCGCCCCGCGAAGCTGGCCGAATCAAAACGCGTTTGATCAAGAAACTCCTTGCCGCCCTCAACGCCGCCCCAGAGAAAGTCATGTTTCCGGCCTGGGCAAACCGGTAAGTTCTTCTCCACGTTCGTCAGTACGGGCCGTTTTTGATCAATCAAGTCGCGTTTGCGCGACCCAGATTTACAGCGCATTACTTCGGGCAATGAAACTGCCGGTTGCTGCGCTCTCGATTTTTTGCATGTCGATCTTTCTCGTCGCGAGCGCGACCAAGGCACAACAGGCCGCACGGCCTGGTGAAAGGCCAGTGGCGGGACCGAAACCCACACCAGAAATTTTCGCCGCGTTACCGAATTACGATGAGGAGACAGCGACGCGGCTCCAGATTTTTCTCGACAACAGCGATTTCGGGCCCGGGAAGATCGATGGCAAGATGGGCGAATTTTTTCGTAAGGCGCTGATATCTTACAAGCATGCGCATGGCATGCGCGAAACCGGTTTCGTCGATCAATGGCTGCTTGATCAAGTGCCGGAGACGTTTACGACCTATACGATCAAGCCCGACGATCTGAAATTCATAGGGCCCGTTCCCACCAACCACGCCGAGCAAGCGAAGTTGAAGGCGCTGCTATATGGATCGCTCCTTGAATTTGTCGCGGAACGTTATCATTCCACCGAGGCTTACATTCAAAAACTGAATCCCGGAAAAGTTTGGGAGCATCTTCAACCCGGTGACGTTCTCAAAGTCCCGAACGTGTTACCGTTTGAGATCGAAAAGATCACGGAAGGAAAAGTTCCTGAAAATCCGGCATTTGCCGCGCGCAAAATTTTTATCGACACGAAAGAACGCCTGCTCGAAGTCTTCGATGGCGACCAGTTGGTCTGCGTCTTTCCGATCACGCCCGGATCGACAACTCTGCCCGCGCCGGTGGGCACCTGGAAAATTCTCGGCATGGCGACGATGCCGTGGTTTCGCTACGACGAAGGCATGCTCAATTACGGCGTGCGTACCGAGAATTACTTCAACCTACCGCCCGGGCCGAATAATCTCGTAGGCATTCTCTGGATGGGCTTGAACAAGCCTGGTATCGGCATCCACGGCACGAACAATCCGGAGACGATCGGCCGTGCTGCCAGTCACGGCTGCATCCGCCTGGCAAACTGGGACGCCGCACGCGTCAAAGATCTCGTCAGCGTGGGCAACACGGTCATCATTTTTTGATCCTGAGCGGCGGTCTGTGACCGTCGGACAAATAATGCGACGGTCATAGAGCGCCGCTACGGCGAAAATTCTTCGCGCGGAATCGATGCCTCAAGCGTCTAGGCTTTAGATCGACATGATGGATGCCAATGAGCGCGAAGTTTATCGAGCGGCCATTCACGGCGATCGGGACGCATTTGAAATGATCATCCGCACATATAGTCGAACACTCTTTGCGATCGCTTACGGCATTCTGCAAAATCGCGAGGAAGCCGAAGACGCTGTGCAGGACGCACTCATCAAAGCGTGGAAATCGCGCTGGCGTGTGCGTGATCCGGAGAAATTTCCCGCTTGGCTCTGCATGATAGCGCGGCATCGCGCGCGAGATGTTTTTCGAAAACACCCAACCACTCCGCTTTCAGGTGAAATAACTGAGCAGATCGAATCCGAAGCCATCGACACGACCTCCTTAGATCGACAATTGCATTCGGCGCTTGCCGGGCTCCCCGAGGTTCACCGCAGCGCTTTGATGCTGCGTTATTTTGACGAGATGGATTATCGGACAATCGAAAACACACTTGGCCTAACGAACGGCGCGTTGCGCGGAATTCTTGGACGCGCTCTCGCCGCGATGCGCAAACAACTTCGCCCCGCCCTCGCCTCTTTTGAACAGCCATGACCATTCACGACGACATCGACAACTACCTCGCGGCCGACCTCTACAATGAACTTTCGGAACAAGAAGAGCGCGCGCTGCACACGCATCTCATTGAATGCGCGGCCTGCCGAAAGGTTCATCAAGAAAGCAAAATTATGAACAAAGTCCTGGAAGAGAAATTCGCACGCGAAAAGCCAGACTCCGCATTCGAAGAGCGAATGCTGGCCGGGTTTCGAGACCGCATTCCGCAACGAACCGCCAGTATCGCCAAGTTGATTGTCGATCTTATGCGACTCCGCTCGGCCCAGATCGTAGCCGTCGCGGCTCTACTGCTAGCCCTTGTGCAAGTCGGCCGGGTAATTACCGGTGAAGGCAAAGCCGTATCACGCGATCGTGAGTATATCGCTCTTGGACAACCTGCTGCACAACCAGCGCAGACATCGCTACCATCCGTGAATGAAGTCGGCGCGTTAAGCAAACCCGAAAGCCGCGCGAAGGAAGCTGATCGGCTCGCCGCGGGGAAACCTTTTGGCCGCGGCCAAGTTGCTGCGTCTGCAGGGCATCAGGTGGAAACTGAAGACAAAAAGCTAGAGCCCGCTGAAGCCGAACGCGGGATCGCCACCCGATCAAACATTCCGACCGCTGAAGAAGCCGGACCGAATCTTGCCGCGTCCCCCGATTCCGCGTTGGCGAATCGCAAACTGGTTCGCAACGCGCAGGTCGAGATCGAGATCGCCAGTTTCGATGAGGCGGTGCAGAAGATCACCGCGTTCGCGAATGAAGAACGCGGGTATGTGGCTACGACAAGCTCGGAGAAGCAAGCGAATGGGAAGTTAAAGGGCGAAATTGTCGTAAAGGTCCTGCCGGAAAATCTCGACCGCTTTCTCCAGAAAATTCGTGGGCTTGGGGAATTGAAAAACCAGACGCTCGGAACCGAAGATGTTACGAAGGCGTATTTCGACACCGATGCGCGGTTGAAGAACGCGCGAGTGATGGAACAGCGTTTGATCGACATGCTGAAAACGAAGACGGGCAAGGTTTCCGATTTGCTTCAGGTCGAGAAGGAACTCGGCCGGGTGCGCGAGGGGATCGAGAAAATGCAGGGCGAACTTAAATATTGGGACTCGCAGGTGCAATTTGCGACTGTGATGATTGCGCTTGCGGAAAAAGATTTGGAGGAGCCGGCGACCTTCCTAGTCAAGGAGCGCGCGCAGCTCGCGCTCTACGCGCCGGACGTGGAGAAAGTCTATAACGATATTAAGGGCCTCGCGTCGCAAAAAGTGCAGATCACCAATGCGCAGCTCGATCGCGATTATTCCGGACGCGTTTCGGGGCACGTGGGCATGTTGATCGCCCCGGAAGAGAGCGATGCCGTGATGGGCCGCGTGAAAGGATTCGGGCGGGTCGAAAATTTCCAAGGGCAGACCGAACGCATCGCGCAAGGCGGCAGGGGCATGTCGGAAAACGCCAGAACCGAACGCGACAAAGTGGAGTTGAACGTCACGATCTCGCGTGAGGAACAAGAACAAGCGTTTCAGCAGACGAGCCTGCAGATTCGGGCATCGTCAGTTGATGAAAAAGCAAAGCAACTTCACGCGTTGACCGAGAAACAGAACGGACGCGTTCGCAGCTCTTCATTCAGTCGCGATCCGAATGGACGCGAATTCGCGAATATTTCGCTCCGCGTAGCGATGAAAAATTATCCCGCGCTGATGCAGTCGCTCAACTCGCTGGGCCGGGTCGAGAACGTGAGCGTGCAGCGCCAGGATCGCACGGGGGCGCAAATCGAGGAAGCGAACGCACCGGCGGACATCTCGATCCAAATTTATAGCCAGGGCAACATTGTTTCATCCGAGACCGGGCTGATGGCGACGCTCCGGCACACACTCGCGCAAGGCGTGGCAGCGCTGATGTGGAGCTTGCGAATGATTGGCGTGGCGCTGGCGTTTCTAGCGCCATGGGCGATTGCGATTGTGGCGATTGTCTGGATCGCAAAACGCATCGCCCGCGCGCGACGAAGCAAATCATAATCAGACGCACTGCTTGTCATCCTGAGCCGCGAAGACGGCGAAGGACCTCACATATTATCTGGAGTCACACAAGCCGCTTTGTGTGATCAAACGAGTCAGTGTGAGGTCCCTCGCTTCGCTCGGGATGACACGCGCTGGATGGCGAATCACCCTTGCCCGCGCTCGAAACGAGTCATAGTTTATTCTAGCCGAAGGATGTCGATGAAAGAAACCAGCGGTATCAGCCTGGACAACGCGGCGGTCGCCGCAACGCCGAGACATCTTTTGCAGTTCGCAGTTGATCAGCGCTACGACGATTACACCCCGGTCGATCACGCCGTCTGGCGCTTCATCATGCGGCAAAATACTTTCTTTCTCAAAGAATACGCGCACAAAGTTTACTTCCAGGGCCTGCTCGATACCGGCATTTCCTTCGAACGCATCCCGCGCATCCAGGAGATGAACGATATCCTGGCAAAGATCGAATGGGGCGCGGTGGCGGTGGATGGATTCATTCCGCCGGCGGCGTTCATGGAGTTTCAAGCCTACAAGGTGCTCGTGATCGCGTGTGACATGCGGCAAATCCATCATATCGAATACACGCCGGCACCGGACATCGTGCACGAAGCCGCCGGGCATGCGCCGATCATTGTTGATCGTGAGTACTCGAAATACCTCCAGCGCTTCGGCGAAGTCGGCGCCAAGGCGATGTCGTCAAAAAGAGATTTCGAGCTGTATCAAGCGATCCGTCACTTGTCGATCTTGAAGGAGCAGCCAAATGGCGATCCAAAGGAAATCGAAGAGGCGACCAAGCTGGTCGAACATCGGCAAAAAACTCTCGGCGAACCTTCAGAGATGGCGCTGCTGTCACGACTGCACTGGTGGACGGTCGAGTACGGGCTCATCGGCACGCTGGAGGAGCCGAAGATTTATGGCGCAGGTTTGCTTTCATCAATCGGCGAATCGGTCTCCTGTCTCGAACCGCACGTGAAAAAGATCCTCTACTCCATCGATGCGATGAACCAGCCATTCGATATCACGACCAAACAACCGCAGCTTTTTGTCTGTCGCGATTTCCAGCACTTGAAGGACGTGCTGGAGGAGTTTGCGAGCAAGATGGCCTACCAAGTCGGTGGCCTCGAAGGCGTCAACAAAGCGATCGAGTGCAACAACGTCGCGACCTGCGAGTATTCATCCGGCCTGCAAGTCAGCGGTGTCTTCACCGAAGCCATCACAGATGAAAGAAATTCTCCGGTTTATCTCCGCACGACTGGAAAGAGTGCGCTCGCGTTTGGGAACAGAGAACTTCCCGGGCACGGAATCGATTATCACAAGGAAGGCTTTGGCTCGCCCATCGGCAAATGGAAGGAAACCAAGCTTGCCGAAGGCCAAAAAGCCAAACTGGAATTCGAAAGCGGGATCACCGTGGAAGGCAAAGTGGAAAAAATCTTGCACGCGGATGAGGTAGGCTCAGCGAGCAGCGCTGACTTCCGCGCTGCGGGACAGCGCGGCGTCCCTACCATTTTGATTTCATTCTCGAATTGCCGCGCTAAATACGGCGATCGCATTTTGTTCGATCCTGATTGGGGCACGTACGACATGGCGGTCGGCGAACGAATCAGTTCCGTGTTCAACGGCGCCGCGGACAAGGACGCTTATAATCAAGTCGCGCTCGTCCCGAAAGAACGAACGATCAAAGTGCCATCCGATGCGAAGCGCAAGAAGCTGGAAAATCTTTACGCTCAGGTGCGAAAGATTCGGGAGAGCAAGACCGGTTACGAGCGGCTGGGGGAAATTTGGGAAACGCAGCAAGCTGAACATCCCAGCGACTGGTTATTGTCGATGGAAATCTTCGAGATTCTCGATACGACCAATCAGCAATCGCAACTCAAAGCGAAGATCGAGAAGTTCCTCAACCAGAAAAAAGCGACGACCAAAGATCTTTCGACACTGATCGGATGGGGATTCCGGCTGGTCGAATATCACAAGAACCCGGAATACCAAGCGGCGTTGCACGCCTCGCCGCAATAAGTCGGCACCACAGCGGTTGTTTACCTGACCCTCACCCGGCGCTTCGCGTCCGCCTCTCCCGCAGGGAGAGGATTGATGATTGTATCAAACCGATTCGTCCTTGAAGTGGCGTTTGCCTTTCAGAGCTTTGGCGTACTCGTCTTTGCTTAGAATATTTTCGTCGAGTTGCATCTCGATGCGGCAGAGATTTTTGAAGAACGCTTCGATGCGCTCGTGGCTTTTCATTACTTCGTCGGTCAGATAGTTTACATCGACATTGATGCAGATCGCTCCCACGACGCCGAATTCCTTGTGATAAATCGTGATGGTCGTGCATTTGAATTTTCGCGATCCGATATTCAGCTCGTAATTCAACTTGTCTTCGTTTTGGAGCTGACGCTTCTTTAAATCGATCAGAAGATTGGTCGTGCCGTCCCGCAGATGGCGGCCGGTAACGTTGTTCTCCAGACAAATGAGGGAATGCGAGGGATCAGCCAAATTATGAAGCAAAATTTCCATTCCGGTGTTTGGAAATGATTTTCCGATCAGTCGCACGAGGCGGACGTAGTTTTCCAGATATTCGGTTGTGTCGTCAGCGATTTTCTTGCCGTCGCATTTCTCGAAAAGTTTCGCGTAAACTTTTTGCTCAACCGGCTCGAGCTGGCCGCGCACGTTATTCTGTTCGCCGATAAAAATCAGTTGGCGCGCCGCGGTGTAATCGCTGTTCTTGAGAAAGTAGTGCACGCCGAGCCGAAAATCTTTGAGATTAAACTCGGGCACGTTCTCGCGATTGATGGTGTAGGGATAAAAATCATATTCCTCGAGATTCCTGCCGTAGCGGCGGCGCTCTTTGTATTTTCCCCAGAGAAAACCGGCCGCGAGCAGAATGGCCGAGGCAATGATCGAAGCGATCACGTTAACAGTGATGTCGCCTCCGAAACCTTTGATCATAACGTTGTCTCGAACTTAGAAAGAATAAGAATCACAAGCTGCCGCTCAAACTCCCGAGGGTGATATTCTCGACAAGGACGTCCGGCGGCTGCGCCAAAGCGAACGCGACGGCGTCTGCCACTTGTGTCGCGCTCATCATTTTGTTACGCGGCCAATCGCCGGCCACATTGTCCCAAATTTCCGTATGGGTAGCCGCCGGATAAATGTTAACCACACGAATCTTGTGGTCGCGCAGTTCTTCGCGAACGCATTGTGAAAATCCTTCTAGAGCGAATTTGCTCATGCAATAGGCGCTCCAGTTTGCGTAACCGGTTTTCGCGGCAATGGAAAGAATGTTCACAACGCTCGAGCCGGGAGGCATTTTGGGAGCGAAATATTGCATCAACAAAAATGGCGCGGTGATGTTTACGCCCAGCGTTTGCTCCCACTCCGTCATCGTAATTTCGCCGAACGGCTTCACTACCGCGACGCCAGCATTGTTTACTAGCAGATCGAGCGGATCGTCGCCAACCTCGGCAATCAACTCTGAAACCCCCTTGGGAACAGCGAGATCGTGAATAAGTCGAACGACGCGGGCACACCGCGAGTCCACGGATTTACATGTCTGAGCGAGGGCAACGGTATCGCGCCCGTGCAACAACAGTGTGACGTCGGGCGCAGCTAATTTCTCGGCGATGGCGCGGCCGATTCCACGGCTGGCGCCGGTGATGAGATAACGTTTCATCTATAAGCGAAAGAAACGTCCAACGTTCAACGCCCAACGTCCAACGCCGAATATACGCCGCAGAAAACTGTGGTGGCAGGCGTGCCGCCTGCAGAGTTATGAATTGTGCAGCCGACACGGCTGCCTCTACAGGCATCTCCGACAGCGTGTACCATTCAACATGGCGCGCTACATCCTTCGCAGCGTAAAACGATTGTTTGCTGTTTCCCATAAGCGCAACCGCACGACCTGATGGTTGAGGCGATTGTCAATCTTTGGCCAAAGCGCGCGCACAATATTTTCACCGGTGGAGGGACTTTCGCGGAACTCGTCGGTTTCAAGATCGAGATGGCGATCTTGCCAGGGCTGAAGCGATTCTTTAATGGCGTTTCTGAGCGCCAGGAAATCGTAGAGTGTTCCACTTCGTTCATCGTACTCTCCACCGAGCGTTGTCTCGGTAAAATAACGATGGCCGTGACCGCGTGGGTTACTGCATTTGCCATAGAGTTTCGCGTTCGCGGCCTCGGAGAGACCAGCCGAATGCAGACGATGTGCGGCATGGAACGCCATCTGCATTCCAAGAAAAACGCTTTCGTCATCCCAGATCTCGGCGAAAAAATCGTCCCGCTCGTGCAAACGGACGCGATGCAGCGGCAGCAGCGCATTGACGCGCTCGTAAATATACTCGGCGAGGCTTTCCGTCGTGATCGGACGATCTTTCATGGCCGCGACCTCTTTGTTCAGGAATCGATGGTCGAGTTCAGCGTGGAGCGATTTCACGCAATGATCGACATCGTCGTAACGAACGAGCGGAGCTTGGCGGAGACCGGATTCAGTTCGAAAGGTCAGACGCGCCCGATAATGATGACCGTGAATGGCGGTGGCATCGCCGAAGAGTCGCGTGTTCTCCGCTTTGCTGAGATGCGGCGACGTGGTTTGACACGCAGCAGAAAATTCGAACCAATAATTTCCTTCGCACGCGCCATCAGAATAATAAGTCCCGCTTCGTTCCGGCGACTCGGTGAGATGACAAGCGGCCAGCTTGGCATCGACATCGGAAAATAAAGGTGCAATATCGACGTAAAGTTGTCGCGCCATGTTCTCGACGGTTGGCGGCACGTCAGCAAACGCCGGATAATCTTCATTTAGAAATTTGTGGTCGAAACGCTCGTGGACAATTTTCCCGGCGCGCGCCTTGATCTCACTGATATTGATCAACATTCCAGTGACCGGATCGACCGGGCCGGTAAAAACAAAATAGGCGGCGTAGTTGCGTCCGGTGCCATGGCGCGCCTCCGTCTCAGGGCCGAATGCGATCATGTTTTCGCTGTCAGTCCAACGCGAAACAAACAAACGGCGCGAGGCGGAAAATTCGAGACGCTTGCTGACCGTCAGGAGCATGAAAGATCAAACACGCTGCGAACGGTCACGCAAGGTGGATCGGCTTCTCCCCTGGCGCGGCGTAGCCTCGGCGGAGGCGGCCGAAGACGATGCCAAAAATCGCGGCTTCGCCGCCTGATCACCAACGCGTTGAGGACAACGCGTTCCACCTATTCTTTCAACAGCGAGAGAAACTCCGAACGCGTGCGCGCGTCGTCCTTGAAGGTGCCGAGCAAACAAGAAGTCTTCATGACCGAGTTTTGCTTTTCGACTCCGCGCATCATCATGCAAAGATGTTTCGCCTCCACCACGACCGCAACGCCCGAGGGAGCGAGCGCGTCCATCAGCGCCTCGGCGATCTGAGTCGTCAGGTTCTCCTGAATCTGCAAACGCCGCGCAAAAACATCCACGATGCGCGCTACTTTCGATAGACCGATGACTTTTCCATTCGGAATATAGGCAACGTGCGCGCGACCGATGAACGGGAGCAAATGATGTTCACACAAGGAATAAAGCTCGATGTCCTTCACGAGAATGATTTCGCTCGCGTCCGAATCGAAAATCGCGCCGTTGATGATTTCCTCGGGGTTCTGTCGATAGCCTTGGGTCAGGAATTCCAGCGCGCGCGCGGCGCGCTCCGGAGTTCTGGCCAGACCTTGTCGCCGCGGATTTTCGCCGATCGCTTCGAGCAGCTCACGATAAGCTTGTGCAATCGCATCGAGCTTTTTGTCAGCCAAGCGATTCACCTCGCGTGTGAAGCGCTCGCTCGTGTCGAGATCAGAATTTCGATTTCGCAAAATCGCCAACCTTTGCGGCTCACTAATCCAGCCAGCTCTGCGGATATTTCGGATCGTCGAGCGCGAGCGATTCCTCGGTCAACTCGAGGGTGTGTTGAGTGTCGAACATCACCGCAAGCTCTTCGGTACGCGTTGCGTTTTTGCTCGCCATGATCGTCCCCGGGTGCGGGCCGTGCGGGATGCCGCGCGGATGCAGGGTAATCGAGCCGCTCTCGATCCCGCGGCGCGAACCAAAATTACCGCGCACGTAAAATAAAACTTCGTCCGCTTCCACGTTGTCGTGCACCCACGGAATTTTCACAGCTTCGGGATGGGTATCGAGCAGGCGCGGCGCGAAAGTGCAAACGACGTAGCCGCGAATTTCAAATGTCTGATGGATCGGCGGCGGTTGATGGACGGTGCCAGTGATTGGCTCAAAGTCCTGCGCGTTGAATGTGAATGGATAGAGATAACCGTCCCAGCCGACCGCATCGAAAGGATGATGCGCCAGCGTGACCCGCGTGAAACGCGGGCCGTCCTTCACCAGAACATCTACATCTTCCTCCTTGTCGATCGTGAGCAACTCGGACGGCGCATGGAGATCGCGCTCTGAATAGGGCGCACCCATTTTAATTTGCCCTTCGTGATTCAAGTAACGTTGCGGAATTCGAACCGGGCCCGCGGATTCGAGGATGAGATAATCTTCCTCTTCAACCTTGTTCGGCACGATCCGGTAAGTGATGCCGCGGGGGATGACGATGTAATCTTCCGCGCGGTAAGCCAGTTTTCCAAAAACGGTTTCGACGACACCGCCGCCGTGGAAAACGAAGATAATTTCATCAGCGCCGCCGTTCTTGTAATACTCGAACTTGTCGTACGCTTTCGCCGGTTTCGCCCGATATGCGGTCATGTCTTGATTGAACAGCATCGGAATGCGGCTGGTGTAGAGATCGCCCCGACGCGGGATGGTCGCCGTCTTCAGATGATGATGGCGCAGCGGACTGTCGGTGACTTTTTTCGGCTCCCAATGTTTGATCAACTCGACGTTGCGCACGCGCGTGGGCGGACGCAGGTGATACATGATCGAATAAGCCTCATCGAATCCTTGTGTCGTGAAGACGTGCTCGTAAGCGATGCCCTCGTTTTTGTAACTCGGTCCGGCGCCATTGCGATGAAACCAGATGTGATGCTTTCTCGGAATCTGACCGAGTTTGTGATAATACGGCATGTCGATCCTCCTCTTTAGATTGCGATAAACTCCTCACCCTCCCCTCTCCTCTTTTCTAAGAGGAGAGGCAGAGCAGATTGCCGACTTGGTCGTAAACATCGTTGCTGCGCGCTCTCTTCGCCTCTCCCATGCGAGGGGAGAGGATTACTTGTCATGCCGTAGCGGAGCGTAGGCAGAAGGTAAGGGGTGAACTCTCCTAATCTTTGCATTTACAGATTGCCTCGCGCTTCCTGTTCGCGCTCGAGGGCTTCGAATAGGGCTTTGAAATTTCCTTTGCCGAAACTCTTTGCGCCTTTGCGTTGGATGATTTCGAAAAAGAGCGTTGGCCGGTCTTCCACCGGTTTGGTGAATATTTGGAGCAAATAGCCCTCGTTGTCGCGATCGACGAGAATTCCGAGCCGCTTCAACGGTTCGAGATCCTCGTCGATGTGGCCAACGCGCTCCGGCAGCGTGTCGTAATACATGGATGGAATGTTCAGGAACTCGAGCCCACGCCCCTGCAGCTCCTCCACCGTTTCCACGATGTTCTTCGTTGCGATGGCGACATGTTGCACGCCTTCGCCGTGATAAAATTCGAGATATTCCTCCACCTGCGATTTCTTTTTGCCTTCGGCCGGCTCGTTGATCGGGAATTTCACAAAACCGTTTCCATTACTCATCACCTTGCTCATGAGCGCGGAGTACTCGGTCGAAATATCTTTATCGTCGAACGTCAGGATGTTTTTGAAGCCCATCACGTCCTCGTAAAATTTCACCCACGGATTCATCTGGTTCCAACCGACGTTGCCGACGCAATGATCGCAATAAAGCAAACCGGTCTCTTTCGGATTGTAAGATGACTCCGATTTGCGGAAACCGGGCATGAACGCGCCGCGATAATTTTCGCGCTCGATGAAGAGATGAACAACATCGCCGTAAGTGTGAATACCGCTCATCACCAACTCGCCGTCATCATCCGTTAGTGTCGTCGGCTTCATGAAGCTTTTGCCGCCGCGCTTGGTCGTCTCGTCCCAAGCCGACGTTGCGTCTTCGACCTTCAACGCGATCGCCTTCACGCCGTCGCCGTGTTTATAAATATGATCGGCTATCGCCCCGTCCGGATGCATCGGCGTCGTCAGGACGAACGTGAGCTTGTTCTGGCGGATCGCGTAGCTTGCGCGATCCCTTATTCCCGTTTCCGGACCGGAATAAGCGAGGCTTTGAAAACCGAAAACCGTTTTATAATAATGCGCAGCCTGTTTAGCGTTACCGACATAAAACTCGATATAATCGGTGCCCTGCAACGGCAGAAAATCCTTCTCCACTGCGGGCGCTTTCTTAGGAGCTGCGATTGTCGTTGGCATATAGACCTCCCTTTTCTCAGGCGCAATCAGCGCCTCTAAATATAAGATCGACAATTGCGCCTCGCAAGGATGGGCAGGTGGATCGGCCGCTCCGTCGGGCGATGTTAAGATTTTAGCGGCTACGCCGCAATTATTTAACAACGGTCCGAGCCGGACTGGCATTTAAGGGACTGCGCATTCCACCTCATTTCGAATCTTTCGGCGTGGCCGAGGCGGCGAGTTTTTGGAAACGCGGATCATTCCGAAGTGGATCGAACATTGGATCGAGCCGGAGCAGCGCAGGAGTGAGCGGGGCCGCAGCCAGTGCGCCATTGTACGGTATCGAGAGTAGTTTCTGTAAAGCGGTAATGGCGCGGTCAGGTTCTCCCACGCGCGCTGCCACCCGGGCGAGGATCTCGATCGGAATGGGACCATCTACCGCGTCTTTCTCGATCGGATTCGCTGCCATGGCCTGCTCCGACAGAGCTAAAGCGGCAGCTTTGTCACCGAGGCCCATATTGATCAGGGTGAGATCTGCAATGAGGCCGACATTTTCCGACTGTTTTTTTAGGAAGGGTTCCAGTTCGCTGCGCGCCTGTTGCCAACTTTCTTGGGCGGCCGCCTGATCGCCGGCGACCTCTTGCGCCCAGCCTAACCAAAAGCGCAGCTCGCCATTGTAAAAACCCAACGCTGGATCAGGCTTGGCAAGTATTTCCTTTAGCCGAGTGATAATTTGTGCAGGTCGGCGTTCCAAGATCGCTTGGTAAGCCTGTATTTCCAGCGCACCGGAATCGTCGGTAGCAGGGTGGAGCGGAGCAAGGATCGCCGAAGCCCGCGACAGATCGCCCTCGGCTTGTGCGATAGCCGCCTTTAGCACAAGCGTATCCAGGTCGTCGGGCGTGATATCGAGAACCTGATCAAACTTCCGCACCGCTTCCGGGAAACGACGAAGCTCCATATAGGAAAGCGCGTGCTGGGTGAGTATGGAAACGTTGCGAGGGTCGAGCCGCTCGGCTTCGTTGAAATACGACTCGCTCCGGTCCCACTGGCCGCGCCTCCGCTCTACGTAGGCCAGCGATTCAGGAATCCGGCTGCTATTGGGTAAGAGCTGACGTGCTTGATCAAAGTAACCCACCGCCGTGTCGTAATCCTTTAGACAAGAGTAGTGGTAATATCCCTTAGCCAATACGGCCTCGCCAAGAGTGGGCTGAAGAGTGAGCGCGGTTTCGGCTGCCTGCCGTGCCTCTTCACGGAGGGCGACCGTTGGCTGAAGACTAAGGCTAGTGTAGCCAACGGAATCAACGTATGACAGCAGCGCCCAGCTAAGGGCGAACTTCGGGTCCAAGCGCACCGCTTCTCTGAGATATTTCTGTGCGCCAAGGGCGTTGGCTGGTGTGTTTTGCGTTTTCAATGTATAAGCCAGACCACGTAGGTAGGCATCGTAAGCCTCGGGATTGTCCGTCGGTTTAGCGGCGATGACTTGTTCTTCCCGGCCGGTAAGTTTCGCCCGCAACTGATCGGCAATGGCTCTCGCCACCTCGCTTTCGACCGAAAAGATGTCGGTCAGTTTGCGATCAAAGGTATCGGCCCAAAGATGGGAATCATTGGCGGCTTTGATCAGTTGAACGTTCACCCGCACGGTGCCGGCGCTCTTCTGCACGCTGCCTTCCAAAATGTGCGCGACGCCAAGTTGCCGCGCAATCTCGGGCAGGTTTTCCGGCGCGCTTTTGTAATGCTGCGTCGACGTCCGCGAGATCACCTTCAGATCGGCGATCTTGGATAAGCGCGTCAGAATCTCGTCCTGGATGCCTTCGGCGAAGTAAGCGTTGGTTTTTTCCTCGCTCAGGTTTTCGAAGGGTAAGACGGCGATCGATTTTTCTGGAATCGATTCCCCGGCGGACGTGCGAAACGGGCGGCGCTCGTAAATTAACATGGCGATCACAAGGAGCAGCACGCCAATGATGATGAAATCGAGAATTCGGCCCGTCGCGTGACGCGCAGATCGTGCTTTAACCGGGTCGAGCTCTTCGGAGCGAACAATTCCCTCAGGTGTGAGCTCGTAGAGCCAAGACAGACACATCGCGATCGGAAAACCGACCGCGAGCGCAATTACGACAAAGCGAATCGCCGAGTTTGGAATTTCGAAGAACGGAAAAACCTGCGTCGTGAGCTGAGTAAGGAACCACGCGACGACTCCATAAGCGACAGCCGCGCGGTAAACATTGCGCCGTTTTAATTCCCCGAAGAATTTCTTCGGATCCATTGCCGTGTTTATTTACCCGCGTTTTTGTAACGCGGCGCGAGCTTTTAGACGAAGCGCATTCAAGCGGATGAATCCCGTGGCGTCGCTTTGGTTGTATGGCGATTTGTCGCCTTCCATGGTCGCGATCTTCGGATCGTAGAGGCTTTTCGGACTCTTGCGGCCGGCGACGATGACGTTGCCCTTGTAAAGTTTTAAGCGAACAACGCCGGTGACGTCGCGCTGGGTTTCGGTGATGAAGGCTTGAAGCGCGTCGCGTTCGGGCGAGAACCAAAAACCATTGTAAACGAGAGAAGAGTATTTCGGAATGAGACTGTCGCGCAAATGCATCACCTCGCGATCCATGGTGAGCGTTTCCATTTGGCGATGAGCGAAATGGAGAATGGCGCCGCCGGGCGTCTCATAAACGCCGCGGCCTTTCATTCCGACAAAGCGATTCTCCACGATATCGACGCGACCGATTCCATGTTTACCACCGAGCTTGTTCAGCGTTTTCATCACGCTGAGCGGCGACAGCGGCTTTCCGTTCACGGCGACGCAATTTCCCTGCTCAAACTCAAGCTCGACGTACTCGGGTTCGTTAGGCGCGTCTTCCGGCGCCGCGCTCAGTTTGTACATGCCACGCATTTCTTTTGAGCTGGCATCGAACCAGGGATCTTCGAGCACGCCGCTTTCGAAACTGATGTGGAGAAGGTTGCGATCCATCGAGTACGGTTTCTCCGCGCTCGCCGCGACGGGAATGTCGTTTGCTTTCGCGAACGCGATCATCTCGGAGCGTCCGGGAAATTGTTTACGGAAACGCTCTTCGCGCCAGGGCGCGATCACGCGCAACTCAGGTGCAAGCGCGGCGGCGGCAAGTTCAAAGCGAACCTGATCGTTCCCCTTCCCTGTCGCGCCATGCGCAATGGCGTCCGCTTTTTCGAGCCGCGCGATCTCGACCATTCGTTTGGCGATGAGCGGGCGGGCGATGCTGGTGCCGAGAAAATACTGGCTTTCGTAAATCGCGCCGCCTTGAAACATCGGAAAGATAAAATCGCGTGCGAATTCCTCTTGCAGATTGTCGATGTAACACTTGGACGCGCCAGCGCGGACCGCCTTTGCTTCCAAGCCGTCGAGTTCGTCTTCCTGGCCGATGTCAGCGCAAAAGGCGATGATCTGGGCGTGATAATCTTGCTGAAGCCAGCGAAGAATGACTGAGGTGTCGAGCCCACCGGAATAGGCGAGAACAATCTTCACTGTTGCGACGGTGTCTCACCGTCGAACATTTCGCTACCAAAAACTTCGGCGGTCATCCGCCTTCGCCAAGCTACGGCGCGATAAATAGACCGCCGCTACAAATCAATCGCCGAAAGAAATTTCGACGTCACGCGCGGTTTGCACCATTTCGCCATTGGGTGGAACGAGCCGCAATCGATTGACTGCATCAGCGATCGGGACATGGCGCACCTGATAGTTCTGATAACTGACCATCGATCCAAAATGTCCTTCGTTGGCCAATTGCACGGCCTTGACGCCAAAGCGGGTGCCGAGAATTCGATCGAGTGTAGTGGGCGCGCCGCCGCGCTGCAAATGTCCGAGCACACAGGAGCGCGTCTCTTTGCCAGTGCGCTGGGCGATCTCGCGCGCTACGATATCACCGACGCCGCCAAGACGAAATTCGCCGTCTTTACTCGGACGCATTACTTGCTGACCGTTTTTGGGCTTCGCGCCTTCAGCAACGACCACGAGCGAGCCGAGATCTCCCGCCGCATCACGTTTCTTGATCGTGGCTGCAATTTTATCGTAATCAAACGGGATCTCCGGAATTAAAATCATGTCGGCGCCGCCAGCAATCCCGCCATGGAGCGCGATCCAGCCCGCATGGCGCCCCATCACTTCAACGACCATGACACGTTTGTGACTTGTGGCCGTGGTGTGCAATCGATCGAGCGCGTCCATGACAGCTGCGACGGCGGAATCGAATCCGAACGTCATGGCCGTGGCTTCGAGATCATTATCGATCGTTTTGGGGACGCCGATGCAATTGATGCCCGCTTCTTGTAACTGAAGCGCTGTAGTCATGGAACCGTCGCCGCCGACAATAATCAGCGATTTAATGTTAAGTTGGTTCAAGATCTCGCGAGCCTGCGCGATTATTTCCGCGGGAACGGTCGCGCGGTCACCGGCTCCGACCTTGGCAACGAAGTGTCCGCGGTTGGTCGTGCCGATGATGGTGCCGCCCAGGGTCATGATTCCATCCGTGCTTTTTCGGTCCAGGACGACGTGATCTCCGGGTGGAAGGAGCCCTTCAAATCCATCGCGAAAGCCGATGACTTCCCAACCAAGTTTCTCGGCGGAGAGCACGACTCCGCGCAGGACGGCGTTAAGTCCCGGGCAATCGCCACCGCTGGTTAGGACACCGATGCGTGGCTTCATTTCGTTATAGGGCGATTAGAGCACTTTATTGGGATCGACAAGACGCCCCGCAGCCGCCCATTGATCATAGAGCTGCCAACCATGTTCGATCAGCCCCGCGCCTTCCCCGAATCGATTCGTGCTACCGAGCAAAACTGCAATAATGTGACGTGGGAACACGCTGGTGTATTGCCCCTGATTGACCACTTCGGATTCCCGGTTGGCGGAAAGAATCAGGCACTCTCCCGCGCGAGCTGTCCGGCCCGTTTTCACCCCGTCGATACCGTGCGTCCCCAGAAGTTCGTTTGTGTTTCGCAAGAGATAACTCAGCGTGCGTCCGCCGCGCTGAAACGAGATTTGCCGCTCTTTCTGCGAAACATAAAAACGAAAACCGGCCTTGTTCATCGCGTAGCGAGCCAGGCGTGCCATGTCTTCCGCCGTCGAAAATGGCATTGGCTTGACCTTCTCATCAATGCCGTCCGGATTTACGAATCGCGTCCGGTCCATCTTCAATTGCTTCACCAGCGCATTCATCTGGCTGACGAAAGCGATCATTGGCGTGACTTTTGAGCCGGAGGCAGCCGGAACAAGCGATTCGAGCGTCGATCCAACATGATATGCCAGGGTATTGGCAGCGATGTTGTCCGATTGGACCAGCGCTGCATAGAGCAGATCGCGCATGGCAATGGCGTCGCCAGGTTGAAAGCCGATGTTGTTCTCGCGCGCGTCAGCAAACGCTTCGGCAGGAATGTTGACGATTTGATTGAGGCCGCCCGATTTGTGTTCCGCCCAATCGAGCACCACCACAGCCGTGGCGATCTTGGTGAGGCTCCCGATTTGGCACTTGTGCCTGGCTTCCTGCTCCTGCAGAACGTAGCCAGTCTGCGAATCGACGATGACGTAGGACTGCGCAGCGGCGGCAAACCGGGCGCTGCTGGCAAGCATTAAGAGCGCGGCAAAAACGATGAAAATTCGGCGGATTGGGATCACTGTGAGGTTAAATCGCAGCACGTTAATCGGCAGCGCCGCATTGGCAACCGTTGAATCTGAGCCATCCGCTGCTGCGCCTTGGAATTGGATTCCGCGAACCCGCATTCCTTACGGGGTGGGAACGTAGCGTTCGTTCCAGAGCGTGTACAACTAATCGGGATACAGGTCGGGCGTTTGCTGTCGCAGCGTTCCCGAACTATTCCAAGGCGGTTGAGGAGCGCTCGGCGTAATGATGCGGATTCGTGCTGAGCACCAGGTAAATTCGCTCAGCCGCATTGCGCAGATCGAAATGCGTCGCTTTGCCGAGGCCACTGGCACGGAGTGTCCCGAACTTGCCCTGCTCGCCGCTGCCGCCGGCCATGTCGAATTCGTAAATGACCACGCCTCTCCGAACGTCAGTCACTCTTACGTGCAAAGCCAGGTACGACCGGCCAGCGCCAAAATTTCCGATCAACGGGATTGCCCGGGCTTCCGGGCTCCCGCCATCCACTACTGTGAAGTGACCGACCACCAGCCAGCCGACTCTGGGCGCCTCGTTATCTTTGAGAATTCGAGCCGGAGCGATTCTTTCCAGCTCCTGCTTCAGATCTTCGGCGAACTCGACCGGAGTCAACGCCTTGCGAATCGGCATTTCGCCGTCCGAAGCTGCCTCGTCGCCTTGGAAAACGGCGGTGTCGATGCAGAAAGGACGGATGTAGATAGCACTTGGGTTGCTGGCGCCGACGCCGCAATTTGTGGTCATATGCACACCCCTAGAGGCAAAATCTTTTGCGTCGGTTTGCCCCGAGGCCAGGCCGCCCGGCGTGGCGACATAAGTCCTGGTCACATGCATGTCCGCACACGAGCAAAGCAGGATGCTGAAAACAGTTACGATCAAAGGTTTCATAATTAGGTAGTGCTGGCGGTCGCCTGCCCCATTTTACGAGGCAAGAGACGAATCATTTCTGCCTTGTGATGCAACTCTCGTGCCGTTCAGGAGAGAAAAACGCGGCGTCTGGGCACCTCGGGGGCCGCTCAGCTTGGTTTCTCAGGCGCCCGTGAATAGCTCACCAGCATTCGCATCACAAAGTAAACGATCAGTGCCGACGGCACCGCTAAAAACAACGACCCGATAAGTGTAGGCCAAATGAATCTAACGAAAATTTTCCAGTGCAGATAGTTGTGCATCGCGATATGCGCAAACCGGATTCGCTGTGGTCGGGCATGATGCAGGGCGAGGTAGCCAATTTTGTATTCCCACCAATAAATCGCCGGCATAAACGGCAGAATGACGTCATGCAAGGTTACTGCGATGGCCGCCGCAATTTTATTACATCGGCACGCCCATGCCGCCGCGATGGAAAGCAATGTTTTCATGCTCCAAAGCGGTGTGAAGCCAAAGAAAATCCCGATGGCGGAGCCGAGGGCAATCGAGTGCGGTGTGTCCGCAATCGCCATCAGGGTCATGTGATGCTCGGTTAGCCAGCGCTTGAGCCGTGCGAGCGGGCCCGGTAATCGCGGTCCGTAACTTTTCTCTCTCCTCGGTGGGAATTCCGGCACGGAGGAATTGTACTCTAAAACAACTCCGGTGTCTGCGGCGGTGGGGCGAAGTATTGGCCGAGGGCCGCGCGCAACCGCGATGCCGCCCGCGGTGCATAATCCAGATTGTTGTTGTTAAAAACGACGTGCACCTCCCTCGCTTCTTTAGCGAGCTTGCCCGTTCGATCAGCAACATCGTCGATCTCCCGATCCGAATAATCGTAATCGAAGCGCGCGGCCACCGTTTTGCCTTTGAGGTAAGCTTCTGGATTGCGTCCGTGCAGACGCAAATAAGCCGCACGCGGGTTCGTGATTTCATCCAACTCCGCGGGCATGATCGTGAAATGCTCGGCCGCAGGAGCATCGACGTTCACAAAAATCACGTGGTGCTTCCTCAGAAAATCGATTGTCGATCTTAGCTGTTCGCCCACGGCCCAGTTACGATTTCGAAATTCAATCGCAAGCCGATAATCGCGCAGCAAATCGATCAAAGGTTCAAGTTCGCTGAGCTCATGTTTTCGTGGAGAAAATGCCGGCGAAAGTTGCAAAAGCAGCACGCCCAATTTGCCTGCATCGCGCAAGATCGACATCGATCGAAGAAAAATCTTCATCAACGCCTCCTTAAACACGGGCGCGACTTTTAGTTTCCCTTTCGCGTCAGTCACCGCGCGTCGCTGCAAATCCGGCGGCAACAATTTCGCCGGCGTCGAGTGAAACGAAAAAAGCTGATGCAATTTCACATCAAACGTGAACGCATCTGGCGTGCTCGCACACCAGCGCTCCACCATGCGAACATCAGGCGCTGAGTAGAACGTCGAATTGACTTCCACCATTTCGAAATGTTGCGCGTACCAACCGAGCCGCTCATGCGCGTGCATTCCTTTGGGATACCAGCGTGTAACAAAACCGGGATCCGACCAACTGGCCGTGCCCACCAGAATTTTCCCGGGACGCGATTGATGCGGGATTTTTTCTGCCACGAGAAACAGGAAACGCGACTCCTGCTGAAGGCAACAGTGTGAGAGCGAGAATTTGGTTGCGGGGACGAGATTTGAACTCGCGATCCCGCAGTCGCGGGATTATGCGCCTGGGCCCGAGAGACCTGTCAATCGGTAGAACCCATCGCCTCCTTTTTGTCTCTTCATCCGGCCAGAAATTTGGTTGCGGGGGCGAGATTTGAACTCGCGACCTTCAGGTTATGAGCCTGACGAGCTACCAGGCTGCTCCACCCCGCGTCCTAATTATGCCGATGTGATGCGCGGAATCAAATTCAAAAAAGCGATTGCCGATCTGCGTGCGAGGTCGAAAGTCACACTTACCGCAGGAGATGGGATGCGCAAAATTCACGCCGCTCGATCGAGCGGCAAACAAAATCCAGCGTAGCTCAGTGGTAGAGCGGTCGGCTGTTAACCGATTGGTCGTAGGTTCGAATCCTACCGCTGGAGCCATTTTTGCGACGAAGATTGAAAGCAGATTGCAGCAGAATCCGATCCGATGATTCATCTCAATCAGCTCCGTCGCGTGACTAGTAAATATCCGATTTGTGGATCGGTCTTTCGATCAACTGATTGGACTGGCGCAATCGCCGCGTTCTGTAGCTCGGGCATCAATTCCGAGATCTTATCCTTGGGCACGACAAGGGCATCGAGCGCGCCGCCGTTCCATTCCTGAACCGCTTCATCCAGCTTGAGGAAATGCGGTTTCTGCAAGTAGAGCAGCATCCCTTCGTAGCCTCCACCGCGGCCGGAAATCACTTCGTAACGCCAATGATGGGCGACAACCTGTTCACTCACCGCGCGGCTGAAAACCTCAAGATGGTCGGCGTGGTCACGATAATCGGACAGGATTTTTGCAGCGGTATAGCCGCCGGTAAACATGATCGAGAAGAGCAGTGCCGCAGCGCTCCATTGCAGAACGCGCCGATCAGTTTGCCTTATTCGAAAGCCGCCGGCAATCTGCGCGGCGAGCAGCAAGCAAAGCGGCGGCACAATCGGGTAAATGCGGTCCACGCGTTTCGATGGAACCAGCGACATCACGATCAAACCGCCCAAGCTCCAGCAAACCAGCCACAAGATATCGGGCTTCGTCTGGTGAAATAGACTGCGAATTCCCGGGCGCGTTCGGTGGAAGGACAGAACGCCGAGTGCGAGCATCAGCACGCTCCAGGGCGCGAATTTATGCAGCAGGTGAGGGAGATAAAAAAGGACCGGTTGCGAGCGATGCACAGTTTGGCTGAACCGGCCGAGAAATTCCTTCATGACGACCTGCTCATAGAAGCCGGGGACGAATTTGATGCCGCAGATTACCCACACTGAAAACAACGCGAGAGACGCAGTCCATGGCCACCAGCCGCACCATGCATTTGCCCCACTTCGTTTCCCGGCGAGCCATTGAAAGAGCACGATGCCTGGAAGCAAAAACGCGAAGGCGATCGGCCCTTTGATGAACATGGACGCCGCGAGCAGAGCGAACATTTGCCATTGCTCGCGCGGCTGCCACGGCTCGCGTGCGCGAATTTTTTGCCAGATCAAGAGTCCCAGCAGAAAGATCACCAACGCGAGCGGCATGTCCGTGCGTACCAAAGTCGCAAGGCGCACACTGAGTAGATTCAGGCCAAAGGCACCCAAGGCAATCAAGGCTGCGGCCCCTCCGTAAGCGGCAATCGCCGAGCGGAACAGGATGGTCGCCAGTACCACCGCCGTCAGGAACGAAGGGAACCGCCACGCAATATCCCACGACCGCGTGATCGCGAAGGTCGCAGCCGAAGTCCAACCAACGAGCGGCGGTTTTTGCGCGATCCTATCATGCGAGGTCCGCTGAAAGAACCAGTGGCCTTCCTTGATCATCTCGAACGAAGTAAACGCCTGCTGCGCCTGGTCGTAATCGTCCAGCTGCCACGGCAGATTCGTTAGGGCAAAGAAGCAGAAGATGAGCGCGCTGATCATCCAAAGCGTGCGCGGACTCTCCAGAAAATTTTCTGCCCATGACGCATCCGTGCTCATTCGATGACCTCGCAAACCGATGATTGCTAGTTACCACTGCGACACTACATTCGCGAGACTAAAGCTCACAGCAGCGGAAACCGGCTTCGTAAAAACATGTGTGGAATTGCAGGGTTCACTCAGCTCCACGAGCAATCCGCTGATGTCGCAGAATTGATCCGGCGTATGACCTCTCCGCTAACGCCGCGCGGGCCGGACGGCGAAGGGTTCCACGTCGCGCCCGGGATCGCGCTCGGTCATCGGCGACTAAGCATCATCGATCTCGCGGGCGGCGCGCAGCCGATGCGCAGCAACGATGAGCGCTATCACATCGTCTATAACGGCGAGGTTTATAATTACCTCGAACTTCGCACGGAACTCGAACGGCGCGGATGCGTTTTCCACACGCAATCGGATACCGAGGTGTTGCTGAATCAGTTCGTGCTCGACGGTGTCGACGCCCTCCAGCGTTGCAACGGGATGTTCGCGGTCGCGATTTGGGATCGTGAGGAGGAGCGGCTGTTCTTGGCGCGCGATCGCGTCGGCATCAAACCGCTCTACTACTGCGTCCGCGGCCGCGAACTGATCTTTGCCTCGGAACTCAAAGCGTTGCTCGCGCATCCTTGCGTCGATCGCCGTCTTAACGCGCTCTCGGTCAGCAAATACTTCACCTACGGCTACATCCCGGCGCCGCACACGATTTTCGAAGACATTCATAAGCTGGAGCCCGGCGGCTATCTGTTCTTCAATCGGAACGGGCTGCGCAGGAATCGCTATTGGGACATCCCGCTCGAAGACAACCCGGTGAGCGACCGCAACGTCGATGAGTGGGCCGAGGACCTGCTTGCCATCCTGCGTGATTCGGTAACGAAGCGGCTGCGCAGCGATGTGCCCGTCGGCTTACTTCTCTCCGGCGGTCTCGATTCGAGCACTGTCACGGCGCTGGCGGCGCAACAATCCGGCAACCGGTTGCACAGTTTTTCGATCGGATTCGATGATCCGAGTTATGACGAGTCTCCGCATGCGCGGCGCATCGCGGAACTCTTCGGAACCGAACATCACGAGGAGATCTTAACTCTGAGCCAGGCAACGGAGCTATTTCCGCGGATCATGCGTTCACTCCATGAGCCGCTGGCGGACGCCTCGATCATTCCGACTTACGCGCTTAGTCGATTAGCCGCAGAGCATGTTAAAGTTGTTCTCGGGGGAGATGGCGCGGATGAGTTGTTCGCCGGCTATCCGGCTTTCCAGGCTCATAAGGTGGTGCAGAACCTTTCGTTCTTGCCCATCGGTTGGCGTGATTGGCTCCGTCCGTTCGTCCAACGCCTGCCAGTTTCGCATCGTTACGCCAGCGTCGAGTTTCTCATGCAGCAGTTCGTGAAGGGCCTCGGGCTCTCGCCAGAAGTGCGCTTCCTCCTCTGGATGGGCTGCTACGGCAACGTGGAGAAGAAGCAGCTTTTGTCGGTCGATTTACAGCAACGTCTCTTGCGCGAAGATGCCTTCGAAGACATCTCGGCGCACATTCGACAGAGCGGATTGAAGGGAGACTTTCAGCGCCTGCAATACTTGTGCATGAAGCTCTATCTTCAGGACAATATCCTGTTAAAGGTGGACCGCGCGAGCATGGCGCATTCGCTGGAAGTACGCGTGCCTTTTCTAGATAGCGACGTGGTCGAATACACGTCCCGGATTCAGCCCGCAGATAAATTGCGTGGCCTAACAACCAAGTATGTTTTAAAGCGAGCGGTCCGGCGCCTCTTACCGAATGAGATCATTCATCGGCGCAAGACAGGATTCATGATGCCGGTCGCGGTATGGCTGAATCAGAACATGCGAGAGACCATCGAGGATCTCTGTTCTCCTGCAGCCGTCGCTGAGACTGGCCTCTTCGACGCCAGCTTCGTCCGGCAAATCCTCGACGAACATTTTCAAGAGCGGCGAGATCACCGGAAGCACATTTACCCACTGCTCTGTTTCATGGCGTGGTTCCGTAACCACGCGACTTAAGCTCGCTTCTGAGCAGCCAGCCCGATGTTGGATTACCCAGCCAAAATCTGTTTAAACGCCATCAACCAGAGAGGAAGAAACCTGCGAATCCTACCCCCGCTGGAGCCAAGTTACATCGTGAGAAATCCGAAATGCCAATCCTGCACCGTCACACCCGGGACTTTGGATGCTCGCGTTAGCCGCCCAATAGAAATGACAAAATCGGCGGCAAGTTCACTCGGTAAGGACAGCTGCGAGGCAATTATTTAAGCGAATTGGGCAAGGCCCGACTTCAGCGTGAATAGGCAAGGCGCCGCCAAACGATTACAGAGGGATTCTCGCCCCTTTTAGGGAGCCTGATCCGAGCTGTCCGGCATATTTTCTACGAAGGAGGATGCCGCCGCCGCTTGCGCGCTTCCCAAGGACATGGAACCCATGTTGATCTTCGTAAGCTTCCGGAGCATTTCGTAAGCTGTTGGCGATGAAGACAACGGCGCCAAAAGTAGTCGCAAGAATGCCGATGGCAAGAAACATATGTTCATATTGCAGCACAACATATACCAAACCCTGCAGCGACTATTGACCATTGCAATCGCCGGGCGTTAGGCCCGGTTCAGGTGTTAATTCGGCTATTTCTTCTCTCAACGTACGTCATAATCCTTACATTCGTGTTCACTAATTGAACACGCCGGGCTTCATAGAAGGCCAATTAGGTGTCCGCGCCGAACAGCAAAGCGTGGCCGCAACTTCAAAACGGGTTCCGCGGATCGGCGCAGGGCAAGCGGGGTATCCGCCTCTGCACCGTCCCGGCGTAAGAATTACGATTAGGCCCTTGGAGACACCAGAGGGAGAACTTTGGGGACGGGAACTTCCGTCTCCACGGATCGGCCGAGGAACTCGAGTAGCACCTTTATTCGCTCCTTGGCTGGCAGCAAATGGGTGACGAGCGCTTCGAGTCCTTGCAAAGGTCCCTCAGCGATTCGCACCGAGTGGCCCACTTTGATATCAGGATCGATTGTCACGATCTCTTCTTCCCCCGCTTGCTCCTGCAACGCGGCGACCGTGCTCGAGTCGATGGTGGCGATATAGTCACCGAAATACACGACGCCCTGAATCCCAGGTGAATACTCGACGCGGCGGTGCTGCTCAGAGTAGATGAATTCGGCGAAGAGATACCCTGGGAACATCGCTTCGACAAACCACACAGCTCCGCGGCGAGTCATCTTCCGATACCGCAGGCGAGGTGAGAAACAGGGCATTTGCAGCTGCCGGCGCAATGCAGTGGCTGCAACATGCTCATGTTTCGGTTGCGTCCTCAGGCAGAACCAAAACGGCGTGTTCGACAGCGCGAGCTCGGCGCGTGAATGAGTCATGATAAGCGGATAAAACGGCGAAGAGCCTACGCGTGTTTCGCGGCTTTTCAAGACACAAAACTCATTTATCGAATCGTTGAGAGCTTTCATTGTGAATCTCGCCGAACGCTGGAAGGAAGGGTGCGAAGATCATCGCGCACAGACTCCTCCTTCGATATTGCAACATGCCTTGCCGAAATTCGCTCGCGCACGCCAAGGCGTTCGTTCCGCGAAGGAACTGCGCTAAGCAACTGTTAGTCTGCGCCGAAGCGCTACCAATCCAAAAAGCCCCAGCCCAAGAAGGGCCGCGGCTGAACCGTTATCCCGTACTCCGTGAGCCAGGATCGGCGGCATAGGCCGACGGTTGTGAGAATTCCGGCCGCTCACGGGCGCCAGACCGCCGCTAGTGACGCTCGCCGGGCCAAAACTACTACTCGTTGATGAAAAGATCGCCACTGAACTGTGACTGGTTGCTTGAAGACGTGTCCGAATACGCCCAATCAAAGCCGCCGCCCGGCGCAAGGTTCGGCGTTGTGGTCGCCGCGCGCGCGGCTGGGGTCGTGAAACCCGCCAGTGCAAGGCCTCCCGCGACCACTATCATTATTTTCGCTCTCCGGGTCTTTTTCATCGTCTTCCCTACTTTCCCGCCGTAAAAAAACCGGGCGGGGTTTTGTTCCCCGCCCGGTAAAATCATCGTTCTTGGAACCTCCTTCGGCCCGGTTACGCTTTGCGCGCGCGAATCACCCTGCGCACACCTTCGATTCCAACGAGTGCGATTCCGAGCAGAGCAACCGCGGAGCCGCCATCAGGGATGCTACCTGACGCTGCCGTTTGCACGCCGAAGACAAACCCTTTACCTATGACGCCTGATAAAGACCAGACTGCAGGCGAGCTCCCTTGGCCAGTAATGAACGCCGTCCCGGTTCCAGTCTCCGCGATTGATGTCAGCCCCCCAGAGTGTATTGTGACTGCGCTAGTGAGTACTTCCAGGTTAAACGAATAGGTTATTCCGGCGAATGTAAATGACCACTGCGGGCTAACGGTTCCGCCGCTGAGCGCAGGAGTACCGGTATTGTTCCCCGTAAAACTAAAGTTGAACATCGTTGTCGGGACGTTGGAAGGAACAGCAGTATAAGCACCCGTATTCGGCACTAGACTAGTCACCCAATCTGCATGGAAGGAGTTGGTGGTAACACCTTTCTTCGTTGATTGGGACATAGTTCCATTAAACGAAACCGTACCGGTGAAGGCGTAAGCTTGCGCACCGACGAACGCAGTTGCCAATAGGGCTAGAATGATCTTTTTCATGTTAATTTCTTTCTATTTTGGGTTTCTTCTTCTTGCATCGAAGCGTTCCATTGAACGAGCGATTATTTTAACTGCATCTCAGGTAAGCACACATGATGCCAACCACTGCGTATAAAATATAAACTACTTATAATCAAATACTTATAAATTTAAAGGCGAGATAGACGGAATGATATAATCGTAAAGATTTCCGACAGATTGCCAGCCGCACCCCGCATATTCCGATAGTAAATATCTGAATTAGAGGCTGATACGGTGGATCTCTTCGCCATGTTAGCGAATCCGACATCCTAGCGGGTTGCTTGGCCCTAGCGCGCTTGCCATACCACACGCCTTGGAAATTACTTTGGTTCGGCTTCTGACGCAGACGCCCTACAATTGACGCGGCAGCGTCACTTCGGCTGCTGTTCGGCAAGCCGTTGTTTCGCCTCTTGGGCGAGTGGCTCCGAAAGACCGGCAGCCAATGCACGCTCGAGTGTTTCGCGACCTTTAGAATCTTGCTTGGTCTGCAGTTGAGCCATTCCGAGATAATAGAGATCTTTCGCTGGCAGAGGTTGTTTCCCGGCGCTTTCCTGGAGGAGCTGGATGGCATAAGGGAATTCTTTCCGCTTAAAGTTCAATTCCGCCAGCGTTCGCGCCAGCTCGGGATCGCTTGGAAGAGCTCTCCGGGCTTTGATTGCCAGATCGTAGGCCTTTGTCAGATCGTCCGGATTTTCTGCGTAAATAGCTGCCAGACGTTTCTGCGCCGGTGCGAAATCCGGATACCTACCTAGAACTTGCGAATAAATACCGGCGGCCAATTTCGCATCGTTGCGCTGCAATTGAATTGCGGCTTGCGCCATCAACGCCGGCACATAATCCGGCTCCGCGTTAAGGATTTTCTGGACGTCGGGCTCTGCTGCAACAACATCCGCCGCCGATGATTGATCAACAGCCGTCATCGCTAAAAACCGCTTCCCATCTTCGGTTGCTGCTGCGTCCGGCCCGGCATCGAGGCAACGTTGCATGGTTAGGCGAGCTTCGGGTACTTTGCCCAAAGCGTAATTGGTCAGGGCGAGATCGTGGAGGACGGCCGGATCGGTTTTGAGTTGACGAACGCTTTCCTGTAAGAGGCTGTAGGCCCAAGTAAAATTACCAGCTTGAAACGCGATCCGCCCTAGCACGCCGACGCTCTGAGCATCGTTCGGCGCCAGCTCCCTCGCCTTTTTGGCAAACTCAAGTGCTTTATCATGGTTGTGCAGCGAACCAGCATAAAGTTCCGCCAGCTTGAGCGTGGCGGATAAGAGTTTCGGGTTGAGTTTTAACGCCTGCTCGTAAGCGGCGGCGGCCTTCGCAGCGTCGCCTCGTTTTTCATATTCCTCGGCTAGGCGCGTCCTCGCAACGAGATCGTTGGGCTGCTGTTTTAATAGTGCCTCCAGTTCGTTATTTGAGGGCTCCTTCGACGCTCCAGCGCCGTCTCCTAATAACGCAAGCCGGTGTTGCGCTTCCTCTTTGCCGCTGAAATCCTCCGTAGATTTAGTGGCCCGCTGTAAGGCTGTCCGCGCCGCTTCTGTCTGGCCCATCATATAATTGGCCATCCCCAAATGGAACTGAACCTCCGGATTCTCCGGCAGCTTGCTGGCGCTTTCTTGCAGGAGCGCTAACGCCTGCTGGTAATCGCCGCGCCTATATAGGATCCAGCCAAGGGTATCCGCAACCATTGCGTCGGCCGGCTGTAGAGCCCGCGCTTTTTGCGCCAATTCGTAGGCTCGGTCGAGCCGGTTCAACCTTTCGGCGTAAAGATAGGCGAGATTGTTCAGGCTTAGGACAAAGTCCGGGCTCAGAGCCAGGACCTTCTCGTAAGAGTCGCGCGCCTTCGGGTAATCCTTCATATGTTCGTAAACAAGCCCTGCCATCAAGAGCGGACGCGGATTGTTGGGATCCTTTTCCATCTCGGTCTTGAGCTGGCTGATGGCTTGCGGCAATTTGTTCTCCGCCAGGTAAACCGAGACCAGCAACTCATAAGCGGGGGTGAAATTGGCATCGAGCTCGATAGCTTTTTGAAGCGCCGCTTCCGCGCGAACCCAGTCCCGTTGCGCCGCATGCGCCACATATATCTTTGCTTCCAGGAAATGGGGGCCTGCTGCGTCTGGGTAATTCTGGAGTTGCTGCTCTACGCGCTGCGTCGCGGCGTCGTAACGCTTATCGGCAAGATCCATCTCCACGAGTTGACCGATCGGGTTCAGGTTGTCGGGTGCGAGTTCCGAGGCTTTCTCAAAAGCTTGGCGAGCTTCGGCGTTCTTATTCTGCTGACGCAGGATCAGCCCGAGCAGGAAGTGGGCGTCGGGCGATTGCGGAACGGCCTTGATTTGCTCGCGAAAAAGAGCTGCGGCATCGTCCAATCGCCCCAAAGCCTGATACGCATTGGCGAGCAGCAAGCGAGCTTGTGGCAGCTCGGGTTGTTTCTTTTGCAGGTCCTCGATCACAGCGACGGCAGCCTGAAGTTTGCCGGAACGCAAATTTAGCTCACCCAGCAAGAGGATGGCCTCCGTATAATTTGGTTTCGCCGCGAGGGCCTGTTCGAGCGCGGCGGTGGCCTGGCTCAGATTATTACTCGCTAGATAAGCGCGGGCGAGCTGGTATTTAACCACTGCGGTATTTGGATAGGCATTGTTTAGTTTATCCAGGGTTGCGATCGCTTTCCTGGCATCGTTTTTCTCCAGCCAAACCTCTGCTTGCAGCATCCGGGCATCGGGATTTTCTGGATCTCGGCTGAGAATGTTTTCAAGCGATGAGAGCGATTCATCATACTTCTTCTCGGTCAGCGCAATTTGAGCCAGGTCACGCCACGCGGGCACATAATCGGAAGCCTGTCGCGTTATGTTTTGCAGAAAAATTTTAGCCTCACCGGAAGCACCGTTCGCAGCTTGGAACTCAGCATATTTAATCCGCTCCTCCGATCGCAAAGGGGCCAGATCAGCGGCGGCTTTCAACTCTGGGACAGCACGGCTTGGGTTCTTGCGCAATAAGTTGACGTAAGCCATGAGCAGATGCGCGCGCGCTAAATTGGGATCCACGGCGAGCGCTTGCTGTATTTCATCCGACGCGGCTCCCACGTCCCCTTTCCGCATAGCAACGCTTGCCGCGGCAAGATGAAACGCAGCCGTCTTTTGCTGCGGAAATTTCTGTAGTTGGTGCTCAGCGGCGGCGATCTCCTCCTTGCTTTGGCTGGCGTCCGCAAGAAGAACAATCGCATCGGAATTCGCTGAATCCTCTTGGAGAATTGAGACGGCTTCCTTTCTCGCCTCAGCGGATTGACCCATTGCCATGAAAGCAAGCGCGAGTTTTGCGCGCGCCGCGATATTCTTGGGCGCCAGCTCGCGAACTTTGAGCAGAAATGGGATAGCGCGGAGCGGCACGCCCTGTTCAAGCCAGATAAAGCCCAGCTGCTGAAACGCTGTCACATTCTGGTTGTCCAAGCGCAGCAGATTCAGATATTCGATCTTCGCATTATCGTACTCGCCAGCTTTGAAGTAGCGATCGGCGCGTTCGAGGATGCGAGATTTTTTCGCTCCGGCAAAGCAACCGGAGAGGAGGACCGCCACAAGCAAAAGCGTTATGATTTTTGGAACAAGGTCTCGCAACGTTTGCATGGTCGGTCTGGAGCGCATCGCCTGGAGCTTATGGTGGCTGGGTAAGCGGGTCAAGGTGGTCCACCCTAAAGACATTACCCTTTCCCCCACCCGGGCGTTCTCGAGGTCATGGCAATCAGCTTGACTTGAATGCAGCGTGCCAGATCGAGTTTCTTCGGGTACTAAAGCACACTTCGAAATTCGAGAGTCGCAACCCATCAATTCACGCCGGACGCGTCAAATTTGAAAGCACATCATCACCAACAACGGAGCAGTTTGCGGCTTTGATCTAAGGGATGCGCCCTTTGCGCATCCAGGATCCCATCGAAATGCCGCGAAAGCCGAGCAAGCTAAGGACATTACTGTAATCGTCAGTCCAAACGTCGGTCTCGCGGTTTGTAAAGGCCAGCATGGGTTTCCCTACGCGCTGGATCTCCGGCGCGTTCAACGAATTCCCTCGTGTAAGTAAGATCCATTCGCTGGGAAGTATTACTCCGCTATCAACCTCAGTCGTGATTAGGGTACCCTTCATACGGTAAAGCTTTGCCAAGTTTGCGATCACCGGGGCGAGGTCCACGGCGAGGTTTGAGATGTGCACTGCGATGACCGAATCCCGGCCGTGGAGGTGTGAGACGTAAAGTTTCATCGCTTCGCTAGTCAGAAGGTGTATCGGAATGGAGTCGCCATTGAATGCATCGACGATGAGAACATCGAAATTTTGAAAATCGTGGCGCGCAGCCTCGGCTTCGAGAGAGAGACGCGCATCTCCAGATGCGATCTCGATTTGAGCGGGGGCGTCTTTTAGAAAGCTAAAGTATCCAGCCGAACCTTGAGCAAGACGGATCACCGCAGGATTAATCTCATAAAAACGATAAACATCGCCCGCACGGGAGTAAGCGGCCAGCGTTCCGGCTCCGAGACCGATGGCACCCACGCGCATGCCACCTGCGGCGTGCCGCGGATTGGTGGTGAGCGCTAGTCCTGCCCCACTTTTTTCGTCGTAATAAGTGGTAGCCAATTTGCGGTCTTGTTCAACCTGGAGGCCATGGGTGATCCGGCCATGCATCAGTGTGAAGTTCGAATGGAGCATATCGTTGTCCCAATTCTGATGAACCGAAAGCGCGCCGTAAAAATTGCGCTCGCGATAGAGCAGGCGACCTTTTTGAGACGTGAGATGCGCGTAGAGCGCCGTGCTCAACAGAAGAAAGCTTACACCTACAGTGATCTCATACCAGCGCAACACCCGACGGCGTGCCCACTGCGGGCCACCTCTGAATGCCAGCCAAGCCAAGATCAATACCACCACAACTATACCGCCGTTGTAGACGGGGACTATTTGTATCGGAATCGTTATCATCCCGATCCGCGCCAAATATTTGGGTATTAAATAAATGGTGGCGAAAAGCGTCATGGGAACCCAAGGATCAGGTCTTGGCTCATGCAGCCAGGAGTCTTTATCGAGAAAAAGAATAAAGACCAGCAGGGCTGCGATCGCCCATAGCCCAATGTGATACTCCCAGATTGCGGGAAAAACCAGTGGGGCGATAATGCCGACAAAAATTCCGCCGCAGGCGCCGCCGACAGATAGTGTGAGATAGAAGGCGGTCAAATAGCGCGCTTCCGGCTTGATCCGCGCCAGTTCTCCGTGGCAAATCACGCAAGCGGTAAAGAGCATGACGAGAAAAACACCGATCTGCTTGAAAACGTTCATGTCGGTGCCTCGGAAAAGAGCGATCACGGCGATCAGAGCTGTGATCGCGAATAGCGGATGAAATAGTCCTCGAAAATACCAATTGCTTCTATAGAAAGTAAAAACAAAACTCAGGAGGTAGACGCATAGTGGCAGGACCCAGAGCAATGGAATTGGGGCCACATCCTGAGTCAATAGATTGGTGGTGGCCAGCAACATCACGGAGCCTAACGCAGGCAGCGTAAACCAGAGCCACCATCTTTGCGCGGAAGCTGGAATTGCACTCTTGGCCGAGGGGTTAGGTGTAATTGGCAAACCATCCCGCGAGGCGTGCGATGACCGGTGCGCAATCCATGCGCAACTGGCGCAGCATAAGACGAAGGAGGCGAACCCTGCACCCCATATCCTGCTCTGTGACCCAAGGCCGAATGACGGCTCGAGGATTATCGGATAGCTCAACAATCCGAGCAGAGAGCCTGCATTTGAAAGCGCATACAGGAAATAGGGTGGCTCATTTCTCTCGTTGCGATGGATTTGGTCATACCAGTTTTGCAGCAACGGCCCTGTGCTGGAGAGAAGCAAGAAGGGTAAACCAATGGCTAGCAACAATAACTTCAAGATTCCTAGGACGGGAGCCGATCCGGGAACCGGTTTCAATTGAACACTCGGCAAAAATGGCGAACCCCAAAAGGACCAAGCAAAAAGTATCCACAGTGTGGTGATTGCGAGAAACACGAGATGTAGGCGCCCCTGCCGATTCAACCCGAACGAGGTCGAAATCCTATGCGAATAGAGATATCCCGCGAAAAGGAAGACTTGGAAGAACAACAGACATGTAGTCCAGACTGCGGAATTACCGCCAAACCACGGTAACAGGAATTTGCCCAGGATCAGTTGAACCTGGAACAACAGAAATGCGCTGGAAAATATTGCGAGTCCGAAAACCAGGCGGGAAGCTCTCCCAGCCATACGTTCCCGGGATGCTTCGGCAATCGATTTTTTGTCCAGCTGCTGTGATCCGATCACAGCGGGAACATTATAAGCCATTGCATGTAAGCAAGCAGCGGAAGGACGGGGGTTTTATTGGTCACCCCACACCGCCTAGATGCCGCTCACCAGCCTTCACTTCACCGTTTGAGCAAACTTAACTCTTGAAACGGAGGAACGAGAGTTAAAAGAAAATTATGAAGTACTGATCCGCTCGCTGGCGAACAGAAATCTTCTTTTCAGCCGGACGACAAGCAGCGAGCATTGGGGCGACCAGCATCGCCATCGCAAGCCGAGAGATCACTATCGAAAGAGCCGTCATTTTATCGTCACGCAAACGATGCGTGATTGTTCGAGCCGTTTAATCCTACGCGGCTTCCGGCGCAGCACCTCCCGGCGTCAAACTTTGCGCGGCCGGCTCGCCTTTGCTGATGCCGAGCTTATCCATTAATTCATAGAGCGTCGGGCGGCTGACACCTAAGTCGGCTGCCGCGGAACTGACCCTGCCGGAATGTCTCTTGAGTGCCTGCTCAATCAGCTGCCGTTCGACTTGTTCGCGCGCTTCTTTCAGCGTCGCCGGCAGGACGATTTCCGTATTGTCGGCCAGCTCAAGATCCGTCGCGGTAACTTTTTTCCCCTCTGTCATGATGACCGCACGCTTTATCCGATTTTGGAGTTCACGAACGTTCCCGGGCCAGCTGTGACGTTTGATGGCGCGCTCCGCATCTGGCGCAAACATCAGCACCGGCTTCTCGCATTGCGTGGCAAATTGCTGCAAAAACTCACGCGCCAGCAACTCAACGTCTCCGGCACGGTCCCGTAAAGCCGGCAACTTGATCACGACAACGGCAAGCCGGAAATACAAATCTTCGCGAAACTTCTCTTTCCTCACCGCCATTTTCAGGTCAACATTCGTGGCCGCGACGATTCGCGTGTCGATCTGGATTTCTTGCCTGCCGCCGACACGCTGGAAACGCTGTTCCTGTAGAAAACGTAACAGCTTAACTTGAATCTGCGGCGGCAGTTCGCCGATCTCATCCAAAAACAACGTTCCGCCGCCGGCGTTTTCCATCAGGCCTTTCCGCTGCACGTGCGCGCCGGTAAATGAGCCCTTTTCATGTCCGAATAACTCGCTCTCGAGCAAGTTTTCGGGAATCGCGTTGCAATTGATCGCGATGAATGGACCCTCTTTGCGTGAACTGCGCCGATGAATCGCCAAGGCGGCCATTTCTTTCCCCGTGCCGCTTTCTCCCAACAAAAGCACCGGAGCATCAGTGGTCGCCACTTTGCGGATGAAGGCGAATACGCCTTGCATTTGCGGACTCGCGCCGAGCATGTCCTCGAATCTGTCGATTTGCAATTTCTGCTGGATCTCGCGGTAGGCCTTTTCCAGGTCCAATACGTAGATGGAGCGACGCAGAATTGGCTTCAGCTCGTCAATATCAACGGGCTTGCATAAAAAATCGTAGGCCCCGGCGCCAACCGCCTGGATGGCATTTTTCTTTTCACCCTGGCCGGAAATGACGATGACCTTCGCGTCCCTGTCGATGGCGAGTAGATCCGAAAGCGTGGCCATTCCTTCTTCGCAGTCGCTAGGCCGCGGCGGCAAGCCTAAGTCAAGCAGGGTGACCTCCGGGCGAGCCGCTTTGAAGGCCTCGGCCGCCCCGGTTCGATCCTCCGCTAGTATAATTTCATACTCTGACCCAAGCGCCCATTTCATCTGCGTCACTATCTCTTGGTCGTCGTCGACGATGAGCAATTTTGTCTTCATACCGCGCCTGATTCTAGAGGCAGCGTCACCTGAAACGTCGTACCAGAACCGGGTTCGCTTTTGACCTGAATACTGCCGCGATGTGCTTCGACGATTAATTTGGCCTGGAACATGCCGATGCCCAGGCCTTTTTTCTTTGTCGTGCGAAAGGGGCGAAAAAGTGAATCCTTCACGAAGGCCACCGTCATCCCGCAACCGTTATCCGCGATTGACAAAGTCAACCATCCGTCACGCTGTCTTGTCTCGATTGTAATCCGTCCCCTTCGGCCAACTGCATCGCGGGCATTGAGAAGCAAATTCGTTACCACACTATGAAGTTGCTCTCGATCGGCAACAATCTTTGAAACTGGATTAAGTTTCGTCACTAACTCTACTTCAGGATCACTGTTCAGATTTTTGAGCGTACTGGTTACCAGAAGATTAAGATCAAACTCGGTCGGTTTAAGGCAAAGCTCATGCCGGAAGCCGCTCAGGCGCTCGATGAGATGATTGATCCGATTTGCCGTGCCGCCGATGCCTTGCAAGGCGTCCCGCCTGAAAGCGGGATTATCGAAGTGAAGCGGCAGATTCTGCAGCATAAGGCTCAAGGTTGACGCCGCATTCTTGAGGTCGTGGATAAAGAAGGTGGAGATGGTTTGAAATGCCTCCAACTCTTTGCTGAGCATAATCTCTCTGGCAAGCCGAAGGTTTAGGAGACTCACAGCCACCTGGTCGCCAATACATTTCAGCAGGTCCAATTCTTCCGCTGTGTAACGAATCCCGCTAACACGGTCAGCTAGAATGATGACGCCGACGCGGTGTTCGCCGGCAAGCAACGGAATGCAGACACGATTGCCTCCGGTGCGAAATCGGCCAGCGTTTATTTGTTTCAGATCCTCCACCCATTTTTCCTTTGTTCTTTCGAGTTCGAAAGGTCGGGAAAGCTTTTTCAAGCTTACTGAATTCCATTCTTTGGTCGCCACCTCCCGAGTAGAGTCGGCGGCTTGCTCCTGTTCTGAATGCAACGTCGTGCTCGCCCGAACCAGCCGCTCTTGTTGCTCATCGAAAAGCCAAATCGAAACAGATAAAGCATTGAAGGTTTCCGAGATTAACCTTGAAGCTGCGGCGCAAAGACCAGCCTCATCGAGGATGGCAGACAGGCTTCGCGTAAAGCGGGTCCAAATTTGGCGAAAATCGTGCTCCGGTCTTCTGAAATGGCGACTGATGAATAGCTGTATAACCTGCCGGACGCGGTTGGAGAAGAGCAACGCAGCCAAAATGACGAGGCCGAGCAACACGAGAAAGGCTTCGATAGGGAAGCTGGCAATCCCCCCAAAGTGCGCCACGATTTTGGCAAGAACTCCAACAACAAAGAGATAGCCTCCCGCCAAGAGTACGGTTACTGAAGTGTGCAGAACTGCGCGGGACGGATAAACGTCGATCTCGCTAAAGCCGCTTCTCAAATAAGCGATCGCCATCAACAGGCAACCCAGCAAGAGCGCCACGGTCTCGACGTTCGTCAGCTCCAGATCGTGCCCGGAGAAGATCACCGCCTGGGTTCGCGTATAAAATCTCGCGCCAAATACAACGCCCAGTCCAAGGACGAGCAACTTGATCCGCCAACGCAGCGTGCCCACGGTCGATCGGAAGGTTTTCTCGAGGTTCGTCAAAATAACCACCGTCGCGACAAGAAAAACGCCATTTAAGGCCTTGGCCGGGCCTTGAAGACGGAGCCACCATCCGGGGATAGGTTCCGTGTAAGGCAGAACCTGAACCAGTTCGCCCCTGAACAACAAGGCTATGGCGGGCGGCAGCAAAAAAACCGCGATCAAAACAACACCCCATCTGACAAGAAATTCCCTATAATTGCCTCGGGAATAAGTCAGGCTGAAGCATAACCACAATCCGGGCAGAAATGCCATTATGATTAGTGCGAGACCCTGCCAGAAGCCGACGCTCTCCGGCGTCGCAGCGGTGAAGCTCAGCCCCTGAAATACGGCCTCAATTGCGAACGCCACCATGCCGGCGGAAAAGCACCAGCCCGCGACAGAGCGCCGCTTGCGAAACATCACCGCCAAGGCCAACGCAGCGCTACATAAAGCAGCCAGAAAAGCGACCACAGAATTCAAACTCATGATTTGCTTCCGTTCAATGCTTCGGATCCGTTTTCCATCCAGAAGTACTTATTTTTGCGCTCGCTTACAACAGGGATGAGTTACGCCGTACACCATTTGCTAAAATAACGCCGCGTTTGGAATCGGCTCTCCCTCATCCTTTACCGTTCGACCTTCGATAGGTGGATCGCCGTCCGATCCGGCGCTTGTTCATCTCGAGCTGCACTGTTCCGAAACCAACACGGAGGGCAGTTCTTGCGTCAATTTCTCTATTTGGCGCGGAAGGAGGCACACGGGCTGCTATATTTACTATATCTAATAGGTTTACCATAGTATGCGCCTAGCTAAAATTCTAACGGGATGCTTGATCCTTCTTATCAGCTTTACTTCGCAAACGCCAGGTGCTCAAACTGTTACGCTTGCTTGGGATCCTATTTTGCAACCCGACCTGGCAGGGTATCGCGTACACCGGGGCACTGCCAGCGGCGACTATACACAAACAACCGACGTAGGAAACACAACCAGAACCGTAATCTCGAATCTGACAGATGGCACCACCAATTATTTTGCGGTGACCGCGTACAACACAGCGGGGTTGGAAAGCGCCCCGTCAAACGAAGTCGCGTATCCCAACCCGAGTCATCTCGCAAACATTTCCACGCGCGTGAATGTCGGTGTGAATGACAATGTTTTAATCGGGGGCTTCATCGTCAGGGGTCCGCAGCCCAAGCAATTAATCGTACGTGCCCGCGGCCCATCGCTGACCGCGGCCGGCGTCACAGGAGCAATGGCCAATCCAATGCTGGAATTATATGATTCAACCGGTGCGTTGGTCGCAAGCAACGACAACTGGCAGACCGGTGGGCAAGCGAGTCAGATTAGCGCCAGCGGATTAGCACCGAGCAATTCGCTGGAATCGGCCATCATCGCGACACTCCCATCCGGTGATTATACGGCGATTGTGCGCGGGGTGAACAATACGACTGGCATTGCATTGGTCGAGGTATACGAATTGGATTCCACCACGACACGACTGGTGAATGTTTCCACACGGGGTCCAGTTGGGGTGAACGACGCTGTCCTGATCGGTGGCATTATCGTCAGCGGCTCGCTGCCCAAGCAATTAATCGTACGCGCCCTCGGCCCATCGCTGACCGCGGCCGGCGTCACAGGAGCAATGGCCAATCCAATGCTGGAATTACATGATTCAACTGGTGCGTTGATCGCAAGCAACGACAACTGGCAGACCGGTGGGCAAGCGAGTCAGATTAGCGCCAGCGGATTAGCACCAAGCAATCCGCTGGAATCGGCCATCATCGCGACATTCGCACCCGGTAATTACACGGCCATCGTAAAGGGAGTAAACAACACCACTGGGGTCGGCATGGTTGAAGTTTACGACCTTGATCCTTGAGCTTGAAAAACCTCGAATCGTGCAAAACCTTCGCAGATTCGGGATGACAAGCCTTCGCGATCGACTCCCGCTCCTTGGCGACTCCGCTAATCGCGCGTGGGCTTGTGCTGCATCAGAATATGCTTTCGGACACATGTATCTCTGTGCGATGTTCGCGGTTCACGAGGCGAGCATAGCTTAAAAAGGCCATCAATCTTTTTCAATCTCCGCGTCTGCGCCGGTGAATATGGTTCGGGCAACCGTAACGGGAATGGGAAGAGGAACCGAAGCCGGACTATTCAGCTCGTTAAGTCTTAATATTTGAAACTCAGACCGGCATAATAGCGATCCCGCGAATAAGGCTGCGTGAATTGATTCGAGGATTGAGCCGAGGATTGAGCCGAGATGTTCTGAGAACGGTCGAAACCCAGATCGAACGTGAAACGGCGGTTGATTGCATAACGGAGAACGAGAGAAAGGTCGTAGGTGTCTTGCGGACCAGCTTGCCCAGTTCCCATTGAAGTCAGACTCTGATTTTCATCGTGATGGTAATGCGCCGAAATGTTCGTACTGATGCGCGCAGACAGAGCGTAGTTCAATACCAAGCCGGTCCGAAACGTCACACGACTCATAGGGCCGGACCCCACGGTGGCGATCTCATTGGATTCCTCGACCCCATAGCTGGTTTGCCAGCTCAAGGATGAGCGGGGGGCGAGCGCATAATCCAACGATCCTTCGAAATGCGGGTCGGTCCGGCTTCCATCGGTGTTGAAAGATCGAAACGTTGCCCCGGCCCGCACCTTGAACTTCAGTTGCGAACTAAAATCCTCGTCGATACCAATCAGGGTAAAGTGGGTGGTGGAATCTTGGGCCGCGAAACTGTCGTAATTGACGATTTCAAAGCGGTACTCGGGAACTAACACAGTTCGAGAAGACAAGTTGAACCGAAGTTCATCTCCAAACGTATATTCCGAGTGATTTACCGATGCCGCAGCTGCGCCACTCTGATATTGAATTCGATGGAAGTCGAAACTCGGCACGGTCGCCAAGCGCGATGTCCAATGATAGGTCGCTGTAAATTTGTCGGTCGTATCAAAATAAGGCCCTTGGCGGTTACTCAGGCCAACGTTAGAGGTTAAATCCGGTTCCGTCTGGTAGGCAGCGTAAATACTGGCGGTGAGCTTAAGCCGCGTAGAAACGTTGTGGCTGAGAGACAAAGTCAGCGATATATCGACGTCGTAAGGAGTTGCACCAGTAGCATCTTCGAAGTACGTGCCGCCAGCTATCGCAATCAGGCTGACCTGATCTCGCACGCCCTTCCGATCATAGGAGAGTGTGACTTTCCCGTCGGTATAGAGAGAGCCCCGCCCCATCGTCGATGTGTGAATGTTATCGTCGTAGCCCCCGTCAATCGAGAGAACGAGATGAAGAGGCAAGGGCGACAGCAAACTCGCACCACCCTCGTTCGCGGTCGAAACCGTCCCATTCTGAGTAACGACTTCAACTACGGGCTCTTCTCCCCTAGCGTGGGCCGACTGAAAAAGCATTAGAGAGGCCGTCAACCAGAGCGACGCGAAAGAGTGCGTTTTGGGCATTCAGCGTCCTCTATAACACAGCGCGTTCTGAAAAAGCTAACAGATTCTGCGCGAGTCCGTGTCGCGTCGTTTATGGGAACATTAATTGGGTTGCCTTCTTACCAGTTTAGATTGCTGTCCGTGGCCAGCATTGCCGCTCGCCCCGAAAGCGGTCGGAGCTGATCTCGGAGTTAAAAAAGACTGTGCGCGACGTAGACGACATCGCCGTCCTTAACATAGTTTACTGTGGTAGTCCTGCCGCTCATGGCATCTCTAATGTTGAGCACCTGGGTATGCTGTTTCCCGTTAATAATGCGAACCAGATGAATGTTGCTCAGGCTTCCATACTCGCTCACACCGCCCGCTTCCATAATCGCTTGGAATACGGTCGTGGGGCGATCGAATGTAATTTTCCCGGCTTTGTTAACGTAGCCAGAAACGTACACAGTTGCGGTACCGGTTTCCAAAGTCACGACCACATCGCTGTTTCTAAGTTGAGGCTTGTAGAGAGCTGTGAGCTCGTTTTGAAAATCCAACAGCTTTTTCCCGGCAACTGTCACTTCGCCGACCAGAGGAAGGCTGACCTTCCCGTCTGCCCGAATTTTCTGCGATTGGTTAAGGTCGGACGAGGCGGGAAATGTAAGCTTGATCACATCGCCGGGAGACAGAGTGACCGGCGTAGTAGCCACCGGTTGATCTGGCAGCGTTTGAGAAGAGGTTTGACAGCCGGCGCACGCGAGCAGGAGCAAAGCGGCAAGAACGCAACCTATGCGTGGGCGGTCCAATTTCCACAGAACACGATGAAAAAAAATACCAATAAGAAACGTTTGCTGTCGATTCTGCATGTGCCTTCTATCGTAGATGATAGCGCTGCGGTTTTGACTTCCCCGGCATCGCCAGTGTCCACAACAAACGCGAGAAAATATTACTCACGGGTATTGAAAAAATAAGATCTATGCCACCAAACGGTCTCAGTAAAGCAAAAACTTGGCCAACACAATAGAAAAAGCGGGCGCCAGCGAGCCTGCTCTGCTTCCGCCGTCCGCAACCTTGGTGGGGTTTCGATGGATCTGGCTGGTGCGCATCGTGACGATCTCCGTCGTCCTTGCGTCCGTTGGTTGCGGATATCGCGGGCCGCGGCCGGTGTGCTAAAGAGTACAGAAGCGCTTTTTAGCGTGATAGCGCGGCTCCTGGAGCGGGGCCGTGCCAATTTGCAATAACCGCGGTATAACCAGTTTGATTTTATAAATATTAAGTACTTCAGCTAATACTATAAGTCGTCCGTAACCGAACCGGTTATTACTTGCGCGATAACCCGAATCCTGTGACACGGTATCAGTCGCTTCAGAGATTTTCTGCCCTTTCGGCTGACGCCTAAGCCGACGGGTTCGCAGGTAAGCTTTCCGAACGGTTTCTTCGACGATGACCCTGGGCGATCTCACCCCGGCGCAGCCACCAGAGCAATAAGAACAGAGGAATCAAAGACAACGCGAAAAATATCGGACCGCCGCGACGATGAATGATGCTATGGATCATGCCGGGCCCGATATGAACGCAAAGCATAGCGATCACCCAAACTCGAAATCCGTTACGGACGATTCCCAGAGGGATCACAAAGCAGACCAACATCGCCCGTCGCCACGTGCCCTTCAGAAATAGATTGGCTGTCAGCAGACTGGTGATGACCAGCACGCAGCTGGACCGAATCCCGCTGCATTCCTGGCCCACCTGGATCGTGATGTTGGGTAGCTGGAAGACGGTTCCATTCCGCAAAACGGGAGTGCCGGTGATATTGAAAAACAGATTCGCAGCTTCAGCAGAAGCCAACATCGAAGCAGTTTCCAGAGTACCTGTTATAGCGTCGGGCATTGGCACCATGAAGATCAAGAAGGCGAACGGAAAAGCCGTTGAAAGCATCCATTTTCGCCCGAGAAAAACGAATCCTCCGCCCGCGAGCAGGCAAACGAACGATAGAGCCATCAATGACAGGTAATCGTGATCACTGAGAGATCCGCCCGATCGATGCAGGCTCAACGCTATAGCCAGCGCGGCGAGCCCTGCTAGCAACGGAACGATGGCCCACGGCGAGAAACCGTAATCATTCGGTATTTGTTTGCGACGAGTGTAGATCAGGTAGGCTGAAACAAACGGCACTAACACAATGTACGAATCCAGCTCGCTATGCGCCGCATGGGTCGCCAGAGAGAACAAGGGCTTGATGAAAAGCATTGTCAGTAAAATTGCGAACGCGATGAACCACAGCGGGGCGGCGCGTTGCCGAAGATCGAGCGTACGCTCGTTGCCCGCTGTGGCCGGGCTCGCTGATCCCGAAGCGATTGTTAGTGCGCCAGCGCCAAAGCGGTGCGGCTCAATCTTTTCGCGTGACAACTTTGATCTGATCATGAAATTCGTTACGGGTTTCGCAGCTTCGGACAGAATTCGACTACATTCTGAATTGTTCCGACCTTTCTCAATTCTAGCTTGCCACGGATTAACACAGATTTTCACGGATACTTTTTCTGTGTTTCGCCTGTGCCTAGCCACCGTTAATCAGGATGAGCAAGTTGGGCGAATGAATCTGTCCTCTGTCGTCCGTCCCATTATGCTTTCCAAACCTTTCCAGGAGCGACCTGCACGGCCGCCATGGCGTTGCGCGTGTCTACAATACACCGGGCCCAATCGGCGAGTTCCTGGTAGTTTACACAAGCGTGGTTGGTCGCAACCAGCACCAGATCAAAACTTGCGATGTTGCCCGCGTTCCAGTCTATCGACTTTTTCCCTGCCTGGTGTAAATGCTCACGGGTGGGCCTTATCATCGGCACGTAAGGATCATAGTATTCCACCTCCGCACCACGCTCGTTCAGAAGGTCCATCAAGACATAGCTTGGCGATTCGCGCTCGTCATCCAGGTTGGGTTTATAAGCTAGGCCAAGGATCAACACGCGGCTGCCCTTTATCGGCTTGCAATGATCGTTCAGCGCCTCGCCGACACGATGGACAACGTGTTCTGGCATTCGAGTGTTGATCTCGCCAGCCAGTTCAATGAAACGTGTGTGCTGACCAAACTCACGCGCTTTCCATGTGAGATAGAATGGGTCGATCGGAATGCAGTGGCCTCCCAGACCGGGCCCCGGATAAAACGGCATAAATCCAAACGGCTTGGTCTTCGCCGCTTCGATCACTTCCCAAATATCGATGCCCATGGCGGTGTAAACCATCTTGAGTTCGTTAACCAGCGCGATATTAACGCTCCGAAAAATGTTCTCCAGCAACTTGGTCGCTTCCGCGGCGCGACAGGAAGAAACAGGCACAAGTGTATCGATTGCTTTACTATAAAGCGCCATGGCACGCTCCAGGCATGCCGGCGTATAACCGCCTACGACCTTCGGAATCAGCTTCACCTTGCTCTGTTCGTTAGCCGGATCCTCTCGTTCCGGCGAAAAAGCCAGGTGGAAATCCACACCTGCTTTCATCCCCGATCCTTCCTCCAGGACGGCGCGCAAGTCCTCGTCCGTCGTCCCCGGATAAGTCGTCGATTCGAGTACCACTAAGGCGCCTTTCGAGAGATACGGGGCGATAGTTCGACCAGTCTCCATAACGAACGAAATATCCGGCTCACGGTTCTTATTTAGCGGCGTCGGCACGCAAATGACCACCGCCTCTACCTCTTTGACACGCGACACATCATTACTTGCGCCGAACCGCTTAGCCCGCAGCTGTTCCTGGACTGCCGATGACTCAATATGGTTTATATAGCTCTCGCCAGCATTCAGTAACGCAACTTTTTCCGGATCGGTGTCGAGTCCAAGGACAAGCAGACCCGATCGTGCGAATTGCAGCGACAGCGGCAGTCCGACATACCCCAAACCGACAACAGATATTTTCATGGCTTCGGCCAGCAAAGTGCGACACCTTGCAAGAGTGTTAGTTTACGCCAGGCTCGGTCCTCCCAGGTAAGAAGCAAGCCCAAGCAGATTCGCAAATACTCCGCCTGGTATGACATCAGGCCCCGCACCCGGGCCCTGAACGAAAAGCGACTGCGGGTGGTACCGTTGCGTTTTGAAAGCGACAATGTTATCGCTTCCGGTCGTCCCAGCAAAGACGTGCGAGCAGGGGTAGCTCTTCAGCCGGGCCGCACACTCCCCCTTAGGGCCGATCACGCCAGCATAACGAATCACTTCGCCGCGAACCCCCGGCAGAGAGGAGACCCAAGTGGTTAGGACCATGTCACTCGCCGACTTGTTTTGGCCACCTTCTCTTCTTTTTAGCTTTTTAGCTGTTTTGCTTTCTTCCTTTTTTCTCCAGCGGGTTGCTGGGACCCTGGTGTGCCGCTCGGCGTCGAACTCGATGCCGCCGATACCAAAGGATGCGGATAAACAAATGTTCGGGTATAATCGACGCCATTAAGTGCGGCCACGTACTTTGTAGATACAGCCGAAGGTGTTGTGTCTGCGGGAAAACCACCACCGAGGTTAAAGAAGTCGATATTAATCTTTGTAGTCGGTAGTGCAAGATTAGCACGAAAATCGTAAACGTGTCCATTTGGCGTGTAAACATTGTTCCAAGAATAACACGGTTCCCGCGTTGAGTGCGCCCAAGAAGCTTTGCCAGGCCTCGTGTTGATTGGCGGGTTCGTGCCAGAAAGTAGATCAGATTTCCCGCTACCGCATTGATCCATCATAAAGAGAACCCGATGAATCGCGTAAGTATCTCCAGCATTAAAGATCATGTGTTGATCTACGTCGGGGGAATCATAGTAGAAATAAGTGATCGTATTGGACGTGTTGGAAATGATGAAGGAACCCAACCGGCGCCGTAGGTTCGGATTGGTATTAGTGACGCTGTAGCCGACCCATTGGTTCGGAGTCCAGTTTTTGCTCGAATCATGGATCACGCCCTGCGAATTGACTGAGCTTGCGTCCGTGCCTGAGTCGAAAAGATGAGGAGAATGGCCCTCAACATAAGTTCCGTTCCCTTCTGTGTCGTTTGCATCCCACGGACTCGTTCCATCTGCAATTCCCCAAACTGGATGAGACCGCGCGGGCGTTTCGCGAAAGTTCAAAAACCCGGCAAGGGCTTCCGGCTCTACTCCAGTTATGACATTATCATGCCACATGGTTGTTCCAGAACGTAGCATGCCGGGTCGTCCAGAAATCGTGAAATTAAAAGTATTATCGTAAACCTCACAAATTCGTCCACCGCGTGGACCGGCTTCCGTGCCGTGGTTTCCGACCATGCAATCTTGTATGTAATTATGACGGACGACGAACCGCCCTCCAATCCCCGTGTCAGTTAAGCCTCGCGGAAAATGCGGATTGATTCTCTTGATCGTGTTGTCCTCGATGAAAAAGAACTTCTCCGTGCCATACCACGGGTAATCAGCCCACGCGCCATGTCCGGCGGTCGCTCCCCCGTATGTGGTCTCATTGAGGAAGAAAGCCTGAGCGGGTGTGCGAAGCTCGATAAAATTATGGTCAGCAACCCCGTAAATCCAGCCGTTGCACTGAATGAGTTTCCCTTGATAAAGCTGCGCGAAATGGCAATGATCAAGGCGAATAGACGTGTTCGGGGATCCTCCGTCGCTGCGCAAAGTGAACGCGCCGTCTGTGTTGCCCAAAACCGTCGTAGTCCCCGGCGCGAAAGTTATTCCGGTCAACCGAAACGCCTGGCTCGGATTAAGCGCGGTTCGTATTATCGGACCGCCACGTGGCGTGTCGTCCTTAACTATCGTCGCATCCTTGGCCGACGCGTTAGCGGTGCCCGCGCCGGAGATAGTCGTTTGACCTTGGAGGGTAATTCCTTTTGTGATGTTTAAAGGCGCAGTCCAGCTAAATGTTCCCTCCGGAAGCACGATCGTATCGCCGTCGTGCGCGGCGTTAAGTAAAGCTTGCACATTCGCCTGGGTCCCGTCAGAATTGTGAACCGCGGCCCCGCAGCGCGGGGCGACAAAACCGCTCAAAATAAGGACCACAAGTACTGCTGCTTTAACCTTCGGCGGGGCAATGCCGAAGTCAGCGACCAATTCGGCCTTCATCGCAGCGGTTTCGGCGCCGCGGCCGCTGGCGCGGGTTCCTGAAGGGGCGCCGTGTCCCCAGCAAAGAATCGCCCGCGCCAATTCTTGCAAGTGTTCATATTTTTCCAAGTCATTTTTCAATTATAGATCTGAACTTTCCTAGGATCAACATCCAAGCCCACGACGGTTCACGTATGACTTCGCAAACTGAAGTGCCAGGGCAGCCCCACATAACCGAGACCAACATCAGCTATTTTCATTTCTCAATATTAACGAGATGTTGGAGCGGCTTGCGCTGCCTCTTTGTCAGATGATGATACCGATGGATAAAAGAAGAACCTGGCATAGATATAAGCGATGCTCTCGCCGATGACTTCTCGAACGCCGTCGCTATAACGCCACCATTGCGTCGGGTCATAATCCGGGTTAGAGACCGCTATTATACCCACCGCCATGTTCTTTCCGAACGCTTTCTGATAGAGAAGCCGCGTCCGCCGCGCGTGGGGGCCCTCCGTCAAAACGTTGATACTATGCACAGGCGTGTTGTGTTCGCGAAACCAATCGCGTAATGCGACCGCTGAGCTGTATGTTCTCTCCCGGTCGATAACGCGCGAGGGAACCATTTGAACGAGGTCATCCGGAACGCCAAACTTTTTCAAGGCTTCCGCCGCGACGCTGGCCGAAGTGTTGTAATCATTCGTATAGCCACCCTCGCCAACCCAAGGTCCGCCCGTCGTGAAGATACGCTCATAAGAACCGTTTTTGAACTCTTCCGCGCCTGCACGAATGGTATATCGTTGTATGGATCCCTCGACCACGAGGACGTTTGTATTCACGCGATGCGAGACTGCCAGGAACGGATGAACATTCAAGAAAACTAGATAGACGCCTATCAGACCAACCGAAGTGATAAGCAGCCAGCCGCGCCATGAAAGTCCCCAACGTTCCTTTCGCGTAAAGAGCCCCCAGCGTGCTTGTGGCAGCCGGGCTGACGAATCCACCGATTGATCTCGCGGAATTATCTGCTGCATTAGCTCCCGTAGGTGATCTCAATGCCGTTGTAACGTTGTAACATTTTTAACGATTTGACGATCCAAATGTCGCTCCCAAGGGAGCTTAGACTTATTTGGCTCTTCAGGCTATACACGTGCCGCGCCTATAGCGCTCTCTCCGAGGCGTAGGCTCTATGAGCCGGCGGCTGACCTCTGACATCTGTCCTCTGTCCTCCAGCCCTTACCTCATACTCTTAAGTTTCTGATAATCGATCTTATCGGTTGAAGTCTTAGGTAGAAAATCGAGGCAGCAGAAAGTATCCGGAACCATATAAAGCGGCAGATTCTCGGCACAGAATTTCTTTAACTCGATAGTCGACAACTTCGATCCGTTGCGGGTACTGGTGAACGCCTTGATCGGCATCCCGTCGTCCTCTCGAAACGCCAAGACCGCCGCCTCTCTGATTTCCGGATGCCGATACAATGCTGCTTCAATCTCACCGAGCTCGATTCGGTACCCGCGCTTCTTGACCATGCGATCGCGTCTGCCCAGAAACTTATAGTTGCCATCGGAGAGTTCGAGAACGATATCGCCGGTCCGATACCACTGAGTCTCTCGCTCCGGGAGGAACGCTTTTGCTGTATTTTCCGGCAAATCCCAGTAGCCCTGCAGCACGCTCGGCCCGGCGATACACAATTCTCCTTCGGTGCCGCGGGGAACTTCGGCGCAGAACTCATCAACCACAAGCGGCTGGCAGTGCCGACACGCCTTACCGATGGGGACCGGTTCAGCTTGAGACTCGGGAATCACCTGTGGAACCTCGTAAAACGTGCAGACGTTGGTCTCGGTTGGACCGTATAGGTTGAAATACCGCTGATGGCGCCAGAGCGGTTTCAGCAACTTCAGGTATTTGATCGGAAAGACCTCGCCGGCGAACAGTATGAGCCTAAGGGAGGAATAATCGTGCCGTTCCAATTTTCCAAACTGTGCCAGCAGGCTCAAGATTGAAGGAGCCGAGTACCACACAGTGAGTTTCTTCTCGGCAATCCACGGTGCAAGGCGCGCGGGCTCTTTGCCGAGTTGTTCCTCAACTAGTACAAGTGTCGCGCCGTGTCTGAGCGAGACATAGATATCAAGAATCGACAGATCGAAGTGGAACGGGGCATGGGAAGAAAACCGATCAGCTTCGCTGGGCTGAAACACATCGGAGCACCAATCGACGAAACAAGCGGCGTTGCCGTGCGACAACATCACGCCTTTTGGTCGACCGGTCGAACCTGACGTATAAAGAATGTACGCGAGATGATCCGGGTTCGGGGCCGCGCTGGGCATCAACGTCGCCCGGTTAGCTGCGTCGAGTTGGTCCAGGGCTTTGCTCAGCGGGACTCCGGCTCCAGTTCCCTCCAGGACGATCATTGTCGGAGCAAAGCCGATTTGGCCGAATTCTAGGCGCAGCGCCTCCGCCAACCGTTCCTCAACGATGAGCACTTTGACTGCACAATTATGAAAAATAAATGCGTTGCGCGAGGCCGGTGCTGTTGGATCTGCCGGGACGTACGCAGCACCCGCTTTCATGATCCCGAATATTGAAGCGACTGCATCGCCGGATTTTCGCATACAGATGCCCACGCGATCCCCAGCCTCAACCCGCAGTTGGAGTAAGCGGTCCCGCAATCGATCTGACAGATGGGCCAGCTCACCATAGCGGATGCTGCCGCCTTGGGACTCTTCGACCGCAACCTTATTTGGAAATCGTGAGGCGGAAACGTCGAGAAGTTGATGCAGTGCTTTAGTACTAGTCGGAGTCATCTTGTTCCCCAATGCAACCTAGTTGAAAAGGTCCAGAAGGTTTCTGCCGCGATCAGCTCGCGGCTTTTTTCGATATCACAAGCTGGGCTATGTCCGATAACGTATTGAGGTTCTCGACTACGGCCTCGTGTGGTTCGAGCGTGATACCGAATTGGCTCTCCAAAAACGTCACCACCTTGAGCACCGCGATGGAATCAAGAATTCCAGTCGTCATTAGTGCAGTAGTGTCGGTGAGTGCTGCAGGGTCTTCTCCGGGCAGGTACTCGTTAAGAATAAAAGTTTTGACGGCGGCTTTGATGTCTTCCTTATTCATCATAGATGTTGCTTTAAATTTCAGTGTATGACAGACGGAGCCTTACCGTCATCATGTTTTTTGACTACTTGAGGAAATCCGCCCTGCTGCATCAACGGGGCCCCATCCACTTTTCGGTGGTTTCGACGGGCGAATTCACCTCCCAGATCGCTGCCCGCTCCGGGTGGTAACGAGATCCAATCGGGATCGAGTAGAGATCAGCCGATTCGTAGGAGCGCTCCCGCTCACCTTCCCGGTTAAGCAGTTTTCGAAAAGAGAGTAGCGCCGGGGTTGGCTGTCGTTCGTGGCCGTAGATGCGCCCGGCAAACATGTCTGTCATGTACTCGGTATAGCGGGAGTAGACGCAATGGGCGAAGGACAACGGATGCTCCCAAAAAGAGTCGAGGACATCCTCCAGAACGTCGATGCCCGTCTCACAGAATAATTGGTGCTCGGCGAAAGGATTGGGCTTATCGCGATTCGCCCCCTCCAGGTAAGCCCGAATGATGGGCGCCACAAACTGACCTTCTCGCATCGTCACAGTCAAACCGAACGAAAAAATCGGATCGATGAACCGATGCGCGTCGCCAATGCAGACGAACCCTTTGCCGCAAAATCCGTTTACCTGATACGAATAGTTAGGGATCACATGGACGTCTTCGACCAGTTTGATCTCAGGAATTCTCCTGCTCAGCTCCGGATGCAGCTCACGAAGTTCGCGAATGTAAAAGTCACGTTTGCTTTCCCTTTTGTCCAAGAAGTATGCAGACGGACACACGATGCCGACGCTGACGACTTGGTCGTCGAGCGGGATGAACCATCCCCAGTGGTATTTTTTCTGGTAAAAGATGAGTGTGTTATCTTTGTCAGTCTCGCGGGTGCCGCCATTGTCTCGCACTGTGTTGACAACCTGCGAAAAGATCGCGATCTGCTTATCGTATACGCCGAGATACTTCGGTCCGGTGACGCCACCAAGGTTGGCCAGCCAGGTTGCCTGTCCGGAACAGTCGAGAAGCACTTCCGACTCGATCTCTTCAACCTTCTCGCTATCTGCCATCCTGATTTGTGCGCCTTTGATTGAGCCATTGTTTCTCAACGGCTTGATCGCTTTGCCCGAGATCAGCCTGGCGCCCCTCGCTACCGCTTCGTTCAGCATCATCTTGTCGAAATCGCTTCGGCGTACCTGCCAGGTGTCCCATTCGAACAGATTCCAGTTCTCGTCCCGTCCAGTAACGGGAACAAACCAGGTGCCGGCCTTGCTCTGGCCATAGACCTTTACCCCTTGCTTGGTTGGGTATTTGCGCTTGTACATCTCGTCGGCGAGTCCCAGGTCGCGGAGAACTTTGCCGCCGGCGCCGGTCATGGATTCTCCAATGTGATACCGAGGGAATGTCTCCGCCTCAACGATCATCGGTTTGAGCCCCTCTCGGGCCAGGAACATCGCCGCCGCCGAGCCACCCGGCCCGCCGCCTACTATCAGAACATCAGTTTTCATATTTGCTACTTTCTCCTTATCGGAATCACTTCAGGTGCTCGCCTACTAACTCACTCTGCCGTTCCAGAGCGAGTAATGAGCGATATCATTACCGCGGCCCTAACCATTTCTCGGTGGTTTCGACCGAAGCGTTCGCTTCCCAGATCGCTGCGCGCTCGGGGTGGAAGCGTGAGCCAATTGGCACCGAATAGAGATCTTCAGTCTCATAGGACTTTTCGCGGAGACCTTCGCGATTGAGCAGCTTGCGGAACTCGTCCAGAGCCGGAGACGGCTGATGGTCGTAAATTCGCGTTGCAAACATGTCGGTAATGAAGTCGGTGTGTCGCTTGTAGACCAGGAGGGCGAAGGCGAGCGGTTTTTCCCAGAAGCAATCGATCAGGTCCTCCAGCACATCGACCCCCTTCTCACAATAGAGCTGGTGACCGGCAAAAGGGTTGGCCTCATCCCGCCCCTTCCCATTTAGATAGGCCTTGACGCGCGGTGCCGCCAGCTGGGCCTCCCACATCGCCATCGTCATACCGAACGAGAAAATTGGGTCGACAAAACGATGCGCATCTCCAACGCAGATAAAGCCTTTGCCACAAAACTTTTTCACTTGGAACGAGTAATTCGGAATCACGTGAACCGATTCGACCAGCTTGATCTCCGGGATACGTTGGCTGAGCTCCGGATGAAGCTCGCGCAGCTCGCGAACATAGAAATCGTGGAGGCTCTCTTTTTTCTCCTGGAAATAAGCTGATGGAACCACAATACCGACGCTGACGACCTCCTCATCGAGCGGGATAAACCACCCCCAATGGAACTTGCTCGCATAGAAGATCAGCGTGTTGTCTTTATGCTGGTCGCGGGTGGTGCCATGATCGCGAACGGTGTTGACGACTTGAGAAAAGATGGCGATCTGCTTGTCATAGGAGCCCAGATACTTCGGGCCGGTTACTCCGCCGAGGTTCGCCAGCCATGTTGCCTGCCCCGAACAATCGAGCAGCACATCGGCTTCGATATCCATTGCGTTCTCGCTATCAGCCGGACGAATTTGTACGCCGCGCACCGAACCGCCGTTCTTGGAGATGGGTTTGAGCGCCTTACCTGGAACCAGCGTGGCGCCTCTCGACACAGCCTCATCCAGCATCATCTTGTCGAAGTCGCTCCGCCGCACCTGCCAAGTGTCCCACGGGAAGAGCTTCCAATCGGCGTCACGGCCGGTGACCGGCACAAACCAACTGCCGACCTTGCTCTGGCCATAGACTTTGACGCCCTGCTTGCACGGGTACTTGCGCCGGTACATCTCGGCTTCGAGTCCAAGTTGGCGCAAAACCTGGCCACCGCCGCCGGTCAACGACTCTCCAATATGGTAACGCGGAAATTTCTCCGCTTCGACGATTACCGGCTTGATTCCTTCCCGCACCAGGAACATGGCGCTCGCCGCGCCGGCGGGGCCGCCACCTACAATCACAACATCAGTTTTCATATTTGATATTTCTTACAGAAATTATTCCTCGTCTGGCGAGTTTCTCGAATGAGACCAACCTGCGGGCCTTAAAGATTACTCACCGGCTGTGGGTTGATAGCAGGTACTATACGCCTTTTCAGATGTTCTGCCAAAATCAGCAAAGGACTGGCTAAGAACGTCGTGAAAAGCGCCATAAGTACCAGCATGGCAAAAATGGCCGGTGACAAGATGCCAAGGTCGTAGCCAATATTGAGCGCGACCAGTTCCACGAGACCGCGCGTATTCATCAAGGCGCCGAGCGCGAAGGCATCGTTCCATTTCACGCCCATCAAGCGGGCGGAGATCATGGTCCCGGCTCCTTTACCGATCGTGGCGATGCAGACGATTGCCAAACAAACAAGCCAGCCCGTCGGGTCGTTTAATAAACCGACGTGCGTGCGTAGCCCGCTAAAGGCGAAGAAAAGTGGCAGCAGAAACAACGAGCTAAAGTTTCCCAAGCGCGATAGGACGCATTCGCGGAAACCTTTTTGTCGCGGCATTACGACCCCCGCGAGAAATGCGCCAAATAAAGCATGTATTCCCATCGCCTCCGTCGCAAGCGCGGAGGCAGTCATAAAAATAAGAACAACAGGCAAGGCAACCGGGCTCGGCTCGCCATTGTTCATACGGTGGATACCCAGCCAATACACGAGGCGGGGTCGCACCACCCAAACCATCACCGTCACGAACAGCGCAAGAAGACCGAGGCAGACAGCAGTAGAGACCAGACTACCCGCCCTCGCGATGGCCACTACAAATGCCAAAATCGTCCATGCGGTCGCGTCATTCACGGCCGCACAGGCGATGGCGGTGATCCCGAGAAAGCTCTTGGTCATGCCACGTTCCTCAAGAATCCGCGCCAGTACGGGAAAGGCAGTGATGCTTAGAGCGATTCCCATGAATAGCGCAAAAGCCACAAATGTAGCGCCGCTACCGGCATAACTCGGATACAGCCAGACGGCCGTGAGCACTCCTAGGAAGTATGGGAAAATAATGCTGGCCTGGCTCACCACCACCGCGGTGTGCGCGTTTTGCCTGATGTGGCCCAAGTCTAATTCCATTCCTACCACAAACATGAACAGACAAACGCCGATCTGGCTAAACAATCGCAAAGTCTGCAAGGAGCTATCAGCAAACACAAAGCTAAAAGCTCCCGGCCAAAGCCATCCGAACAATGATGGACCGAGCAAAATCCCCGCGGTCATTGCCCCAATCACTCCCGGTTGCCCAAGCTTTCGAAAGATTGCGCCGACAATTTGGGTCGCGCCTAGAATCACAATGAATTGCAGCAAGAGCCGCCCCAGAGGCGCCTCCACTTTCTCGCGCAACGTCGCCCACGGAGATGCATTGCCAATGGATGAGGTCAACGCGCCCGGGTCTGCCACGGTAGTCGCTTGATTCACTGGGTTAGGCTGGAGAGAGAGTTGTCCCCACTCCAGCGTGAGGCAAATCACGAGTCCGAAGAAAACAAGGAGGCCGGTATAAATCAGGATCGTTCGTTTCATTGGTGCTGTCACGAGCCTCGGCGGATCTTATTAAAAACGCGCGGGGCTATACAGAAACATCCTACAAGCTAGTGACGGGACGAACCAAACAGCAGTGGCACTAGACTCTCGTAAAGTTTGTCCGCGAGCAGCCGGTGACCAAGTGCCGTCGTGTGATGGTCCCATTTGGCGACCATCAGTGTGGTGCGGTTCGCCACCGAGTCGAAGGCCGACGATAGGTCGATGACCTCAAGTCCCGCAGCTCGTGCCACGCCCGTGATTTTCGTTCGCTCGGCCTGTTCCGAACCGTCGAAATCTACTGGTGCCGGCCGGTAGACAACCAGCGGATGAATCCCGCGCTGCTTGCATTGTTGCGCGAAGCGCTGGAACGCCCATTCATACAATTCGTCGCCATAGGGTTGCAAACGACGCTCTATCATCACCTCTGGCATTTTCCCGTGGATGCCCGCGCTACGGGTAACTCGCTCCAAGATCTGCCGGTAATCCGGAGGCGGCTCGATGCCCAAGCTCAGAGTCCGGGTAAGATGTCTGAAAAGAAACTGCTTGTCGCCTGCGGCAACGGAAAGAATTACAGCATCGGGTTTAAATTGAAAGCCCTGCTCCTCTAGCCGCAGCACCCTCTGAAAAAGACCGCTCATGCCAACGGACATATTAAGTATCTCGTATCGAGAATAGTGCGAGTCTGGAAGCTCGTGGTTCAGACGGTCTTCAACAACGTTTTCGTACGTCTCATCTACTTTGACTCCACTGCCTAGGTCGTGTGAACTACCCAAAAGCACTATCCGGTAGGTATTCGCCGGCTTGATTGCATCGTACTCGCGGTCGCGCATGCCCAGGCTGTTCGACTCGATGGGAGCGCCTCCAAGAAAGGTGGAGACCGACGGGTTGATGTCCGTGAGCATAAAGTCGGACCGCTGTCGGTAGAACACTTTTAAACCTTTAAAACCTTTACTCCAGTCCTTAGGCATGCCGGCCTCGCGCGACTGCCAATTGTCCATGCGGTTGACATCGAGCTCCTCGTAGTAACCGCGATGTTGTAAGGCGACGTCGCGCGCGTTCAACACGTCGCCATGGAGCCGCGCTATTACGCCTTTGGTGGCTGGGATTGTCCAAGTGGCGACTGATGGCGCAGCCAGGAGACATATCGAGCCAGCCGTAACGGTAACTGCTGAAGGCCAGAAGGAAAATGGCTTGCGTGCCTCGTGTGTGGAGCGGCCCTCCGAGGTTTCTCGGCTAGACCGTCCCCAAATCATCCCACATACGCAGATCGCGCCCAGAGCGGCAAAGATAATGGCGATGTCACGCAGCGTCGGTTTGGAGGCGGCATCGATCAACGTCTGAAACTCGGCCCATGATTGACATGTCCAAAGTGTCCAAAGAATGCACATCAAACAAAAGACCCCTGCTGCTTCCACTCCAAGCATCAGCCGCCGGCGCAGGGTGACCCGCGACGGCGTCAGCGTTCGCTTCCGACCCCAAGTAGCCTCGTAAATGGTAGTGACGAGCAGAAGGAATGCGAGAATCATCCAGAAAGAAAAATCCTTCCAAGTAAGCAATGGTACGCCGCGAATCCAGAACCATTGCCAAGAGTGCAGCGCCCAGGTGGCAAAAAACGTCACCAGCGTGGCCACCGACATCGCACGCAGCGTCCCTATCTTCCGCAACTTGAAGTGAGTGGGATAGAAGAAAAGCTTCATCACGAAGTCTTTCCAATAAATGTTAATCCTACGCCAGAGATCAGTGAAGCTTGTGGCAAGGAAATAAAGGTGGTGGGTCTCAGGTAGATTAAAACCAAACATGTGCAACAGACCCACGATCAGATGAAACGTTCCTGAGACACGCAAGTATACTAGGTACATGCCCAGCATGAATCCGGCGGCATCCAAGGCGGATGACAGCTTGGAAACATCCAGAGGCGCATACTGATAAACGACCCGATATAACAATAGCTGAATTACTCCGCGGTACATCCACTTGAGTCCGGTCTGGTAGACTCGCGGCCAATCTTCGTTGTAGTAGGTTGAACAGAATGTCTTGTAGTCCACGATCGGAAACAAGGGGAAGCAAACATTCGGCAACATGAAGAAATATGATACCGCGTGTGCAAGGCTGAAAGGCGCGGTGCGATGCTTCAGGTCATACAGATAAATCATCAGTCGAAACATGAACATTGAGCCAAGAATGACCCACATTCCTTTTATGTCGGGAAACCACTGGCTGTGCGCTCTCAACCAAACTAGGCCGACGCCGACGACTGCCGCGAGCCCAACGCGCGCCCCAAAGCGAATTGGAAGATGACAGAGCCCGATCAGGCCCAACCCGATGCCGATCAATGTTACGCCCGGGAGCAAAGGATAAAGGAAATTAACGAGCGAGATCCTTCCGGTCAGTACGGCCGCGAACCTCGCCGTACCCGTTTCGCCAAGACCACAGACAATTGCCACCAGCGACAACATGGCGAAGAACGAAAGCCGAAACCGAAAGGGGAGCAGGTGGTGAATGATGAAACCGACAAATGCCAAGGTCATCAACCGGTACAACAACGGGGTCTCCAACTGCCAGTCGCGCATTACCAGAACGATTAAGCCGAATTGCGCGACGACTGCTAAAAACGAACCTACACCGCTGGCGTATCGTCGTACAGAGCTTGGTCGGGGAGGTTGCGTTTCGCCAACCCCGATTCTTGGTACGGTGGGACACGCAGAAGTTTGGCTTTCAATTATTTCCATAGTGTCACTTCAATGTTGTAACCTTAATCTTGTAACCTTAACGACTTACGGTGTGCCCACGCTCTCTCGGAGCCCGATGCCTGATGTCTAAAATGTAGCTGCAGATAACGATCCGCATCTGCTTCATACTCACTTTCTTGTTATGGTTGCGCAGTTCGGTAAATACTCATGCAGTGAATCGATAATAATCGGCTCTTTTGAATCGCGAACTCGTTTTCCAAGAACGTAACTACGTTGAGGACCGCTATGGAACCAAGGATGCCAGTCGTCACCGGTGGGGATATCAGTTAACGCCGTGGGGTGTTCCCAAGTAGATATTCATTAAGAATGAATGTTTTCACCGTTGTTTTGATATCTTGCGGGTTCATAAAGGATTCTCGATCAGGAGTGCCGGTCAGTCGCTCTTCCAATTGATTACTGCTTTTGCAGACGCGTTATTTGCTGCCTGCTCGGCGAACCAAACAGCAGGGGCACGAGTCTCTCGTACAATTTGTCCGCAAGCAACCGGTGACCAAGTGCCGTGGTGTGATCGTCCCACTTGGCTAGGACCAGTGAAGAGCGGTCAGTCACTGAGTCAAAGGCCGGAGACAGGTCAACGATTTCCAGCCCGGCAGCTCGGGCCAACGCAAGCATTTTGCTGCGAGCGGCTGACTCCGTACCAGAAAAATCCGCTGGTACCGGACGATATATGACAATCGGACGAACGCCTCGCTGAGCGCACTGCTGTGCGAACCTTTGGAACGACCACCTGCATAGTTCGGTGGCATACGGTTGCAGGCGACGTTCAATCATCACGGCAGGCATTTTGCCGTTGACACCCGCTCGCCGAGTCACTGATTCCACGACCTCACGATAACCCGGAGGCGGTTCGACTCCTTGGATAAGAGCTTTTCTTATGTGTGACGCGATCATCTGCTCATCGACTGCGGTTACCGACAGTATCGCCGCGTCAGGTTGAAACTCAAAGCCTTCCTCTTCGAGGCGCAGCACCCGTTGCAGAATAGTATCGGCAGCGACGGATAGATTCAGGATCTCGTATCGTGAGTAGCGCGCGTCTGGCACGCGAGAATTGAGATTGTCTTCGACGAGATTCTCGTACGTCTGGTTGTCCTTAACCCCCGTGCCCATGTCGTTCGAGGCACCTAATAGCACTATTCGGTATGTGTTCGCTGGCTTGGCCTTCTGGTATTCGCGATCGCGCATGCCCAGGGAGTTGGACGTGCAGGGGGTGCCTCCGAGAACCGTGCTCGTCGATGGAATGATGTCTTTCAGCAAAAAGTCGGACCGTTCGCGAAAAAAAGCTTTTCTACCTTTACTCCATCCCTCAGGCTCTTCCGCCCCTTGCCAGCGCCAGTTGTCCATCCCGCCGACGTCTAGCTCCTCATAATAGCCGCGACGCTGCTGAGCCATATCGCGCGCGTTCAACACGTCGCCATGGAGCCGCGCTATTACGCCTTTGGTGGCTGGGATTGTCCAAGTAGCGACTGATGGCACAGCCAGGAGACATATCGAGCCAGCCGTAACGGTAACTGCTGAAGGCCAGAAGGAAAATGGCTTGCGTGCCTCGTGTGTGGAGCGGCCCTCCGAGGTTTCTCGGCTAGACCGTCCCCAAATCATCCCACATACGCAGATCGCGCCCAGAGCGGCAAAGATAATGGCGATGTCACGCAGCGTCGGTTTGGAGGCGGCATCGATCAACGTCTGAAACTCGGCCCATGATTGACATGTCCAAAGTGTCCAAAGAATGCACATCAAACAAAAGACCCCTGCTGCTTCCACTCCAAGCATCAGCCGCCGGCGCAGGGTGACCCGCGACGGCGTCAGCGTTCGCTTCCGACCCCAAGTAGCCTCGTAAATGGTAGTGACGAGCAGAAGGAATGCGAGAATCATCCAGAAAGAAAAATCCTTCCAAGTAAGCAATGGTACGCCGCGAATCCAGAACCATTGCCAAGAGTGCAGCGCCCAGGTGGCAAAAAACGTCACCAGCGTGGCCACCGACATCGCACGCAGCGTCCCTATCTTCCGCAACTTGAAGTGAGTGGGATAGAAGAAAAGCTTCATCACGAAGTCTTTCCAATAAATGTTAATCCTACGCCAGAGATCAGTGAAGCTTGTGGCAAGGAAATAAAGGTGGTGGGTCTCAGGTAGATTAAAACCAAACATGTGCAACAGACCCACGATCAGATGAAACGTTCCTGAGACACGCAAGTATACTAGGTACATGCCCAGCATGAATCCGGCGGCATCCAAGGCGGATGACAGCTTGGAAACATCCAGAGGCGCATACTGATAAACGACCCGATATAACAATAGCTGAATTACTCCGCGGTACATCCACTTGAGTCCGGTCTGGTAGACTCGCGGCCAATCTTCGTTGTAGTAGGTTGAACAGAATGTCTTGTAGTCCACGATCGGAAACAAGGGGAAGCAAACATTCGGCAACATGAAGAAATATGATACCGCGTGTGCAAGGCTGAAAGGCGCGGTGCGATGCTTCAGGTCATACAGATAAATCATCAGTCGAAACATGAACATTGA
>Ga0210407_10000034_pt1 | contig 193097 bp, 167 predicted proteins | sample IncBWC27MmetaG_FD_150860 | JGI IMG/M metagenome (GOLD analysis project Ga0210407, IMG submission 150860) | Forest soil microbial communities from Barre Woods Harvard Forest LTER site, Petersham, Massachusetts, United States - Inc-BW-C-27-M | ecosystem: Environmental > Terrestrial > Soil >... | reverse complement strand
CTTCGCCACCACTTGGCTCATCTTGCGTTCCATCCACCTGTCTAGGATCGTCTTCCTAAGTTTCCAACGATTTCCTAACTTGAATGCAGGTATTTCGCCCTCTGTGATGTACCGGTACAGAGTATCGGGGCTGATGCCCAGATACTGTGACGCCTGTCGTACGTTCATCACTTCGCGCGATTCGCTCACGAGGAACGCCCACCTTGTCTTCCACTCGCCCTTCTCGCATACTTCGCCGCACCCAATTTCTTGCTTTTGCTGCAGGACACAGATTCCCCGGGTGCTGCTCGTGGATACGTTATGTCATTCACGCTGGCAGAGCGTCAAGGGATTCTCTTCTGTAGTTGTCCTAAGAATGCAGGTAATCTTAGGCAATTGGCCTGTTATTGCAGGCAGGTAGGACTACTAATTGCATAGCTTCACGACAACCACCACTATCCCTTGCGCTTTTTCTTGTGCGGGACCCTGTCCGCACGGACGGTAATCCTTAGTTCGCAATCCCCGCTCTATCTCAGCGTTCTCTACTACTTGCGCGCTTCGGACTTTTGTAGCACCGCCATTCCTGGCTGTGCTCTTGGTTTTTTCTAATCTTCTCAGCGAACCCTGCGCGCTTAGCTCAGCGCTCTCTGCGTTAAGTCCTCTCTTTTTTCCTTCCGTTTCTCAAATACCCAAACTTTTCCAAATCGCTTCCACCCGCGCTTTAGTTTTTTCGTCCGTAACCATTTCGTCCGGCCACGGCCGCGCAAATCCCTCGCTTGCCCATTTCCGTGTCGCGTCAATTCCCATCTTCGATCCAAAATCCTGCATCCGTGCCGCGTGATCCAGCGTATCCACTGGCCCAAGAGTAAATTGCACATCGCGTTCCGGATCGATGGCGCACAGCGCTTTCCACACCACCTCGCGGTAGTCGTGTACGTTCACGTCGTGATCCACCACCACGATCACTTTTGTGAACATGGCTTGCCCCAGCGACCAGATCGCGTTCATCACCTTGCGCGCGTGCCCCGGAAAGGACTTCCTGATCGACACGATCATCAGGTTGTGCACAATCCCTTCTGCCGGCATCGAGACATCGACAATTTCGGCGTGCGTCAGCTTCATCAACGGCAGAAACACTCTCTCGATCGCGTACCCCATATAAAAGTCTTCCTGCGGAGGACGCCCGACCACGGTGGCCAGGTAAATCGGATCTTTTCGGTGGGTCACGCACTCCACGTGGAAAACTGGATATTCCCCTTCCAGCGAATAAAACCCCGTGTGATCGCCGAACGGCCCCTCGGTCCGCATTTCGTTCAGGTTGACGTAGCCTTCGAGCACGATCTCAGCATTTGCCGGGACTTCCAGATCGTTGGTCTCGCACCTGACCAGTTCCACCGGCTCGCGGCGCAAGAACCCACTGAACATCATTTCATCCAAGTCCGGGGGGATCGGCAAAATCCCGCCCAGCGTGGTCGCGGGATCGGCGCCAATCGCCGCGCTTACCGGAATCCGGCCTTCGGGATTCTTCGCCCGAGCCCGCCGGAAATGCTCCGCGCCGTGCTTCTGCGTCTGCCAGTGCATTCCCGTGGTGCGCTCATCGTAAATCTGCATCCGGTACATGCCCACATTCCGCTTCCCCGTCTCGGGATTCCGCGTGAACACCAGCGGAAACGTAATAAATCTGCCACCATCCTGCGGCCAACATTTCAAAATTGGAAAATCAAACAGGTTGACATCGTTGCCCCGGTGCACCACTTCTTTACACAGCCCGTCCTTTACATTCTTGGGCATGAACGACCCAAGCTCCGCCAATTTCGGCAACATCTTCAACTTGTCAAAAAGCCCCTGCGGAGTCTGCATGTCCAAAAATCCGCGAATCCGCCCCGCCACCTCGTCCAACTCTTCCACCTCAAATGCCAACTCCATCCGGCGCACGCTTCCAAATGCGTTGATCAGCAGCGGATACCGCGATCCCTTCGGCTTTTCAAACAGCAGCGCCATCCCGCCCGGATTCCCCTTCGGCCCAGCCATCGCCTGCGCCCGCTGCACCACCTCTGTCACTTCCAGCACCGGGTCCACTTCCGCCCTTACCCGGCGCAGTTCGCCCTCCTTCTCGAGTCGCTTCACAAACTCCCGCAAATCCGCGTATCCCACTTCTTCCTCCTGAACCTTCCCCAGGCTGCGCGATTCAATTCCCAAACTCTACCACGTTCGCCGGGGCCCCTTTAGTCGGGCGGTCCGGTTCACTCTAACTGCACTCTATTTTAATTGACACGTGCAGCTAACCTTGCCGTAACACACGGCAGCTAGAGTCGCCATTGTGTGGATGTGTTCCTGGAGCTCATTTCTTCCGCGCGGCTCCTGCGCTCGAAAAATCTAAAATCTAGGAGACCGATCTAATGTTTAAGAAACTCCGGCTGCTCTTCGTCTTGGCAGCCTTACTCGGGACACTTCCCACTCGGATGATGGCAGCGCCAAACGCTTCGGACGATTTGCTCCACCGCATCAAGCACGTCTTTGTTATCGTCCTCGAAAACGAAGGGTTTGACGTCACCTTTGGCCCAAACTCCAAAGCTCCTTTTCTTTCCCAAACCCTGACGTCGCGGGGCGTTCTGTTGAATCAATATTACGGTACCGGCCACGTCAGCCTGGATAACTACATCGCCATGCTCAGCGGCCAGGCCGCCACTCCAGAGACCCGCAACGACTGCCAGGTCTTCCAAGACTTCGCCCAGACCGGCATTACTTCCGACGGCCAGGCTATCGGCTCCGGCTGCGTCTATCCCGCTTCGATCAAGACGCTGCCAGATCAGTTGAACGCAATTGGGAAAACCTGGCGCGCTTACGCCGAAGACATGGGCAACGATCCCAACCGTGAAGCGGCCACCTGCGGCCACCCCGCTCTTAACACGCTTGATCTGACACAATCGTCCGAAGCTCCTTCGGCCGCTGTCCCGCTCGGCGACCAATATGCTTCTCGCCACAACCCTTTCGTCTATTTCCATTCCATTATCGACTCGCCCGACTGCGGTTCGCATGTCGTCAATTTGAATCTCTTGCCACAGGACCTTCTTAAAGAGTCCGCAACCCCCAACTTCGTCTTTATTACGCCCAATCTCTGCAACGATGGCCATGATGCTCCCTGCAAGAACGGTCAGCCCGGTGGCCTCGTTTCCGCAGATGCTTTCCTCCAGAAATGGATCCCGATAATCACCAGTTCTTCTGCTTATCAGCGAGACGGCCTCATCATCATCAATTTCGACGAGGGCGGACTTTCCGTCCAGCCGTCCGCCGCGGGCATTTCCATCTTTGCTCCGGGACTTTTTTGCTGTAATGAGCAGCCCGGCCCTAATCTGGCTCCCTTCCCGCAAACGACCAACATTACTCCCACGGTCAGCCTGACTTTTCAAAGCTACGGCGGCGACCGCACCGGTGCCGTTCTCCTCTCACCGCTCCTCGAACCGGGCACCGTGTCTCTCACACCGTTCAACCACTACTCTTTCCTGAAAACGCTTGAAGACATCTTTGACACTGACAGCTATCTCGGATACGCCGGAGCCCCCGGCCTCGTCGGCTTCTTCGGCTGCGTGACTTCGGACATCCAAACCAGCGAGCCGAGTCAATCTCGCTCTTGCAGCGTTCGCTAAGCAACCAATCCGCGTGGCCCCACTCTTTACGTGTTCTGCAAAGGGCGGGGCCTTCTTTTTCTGGCACGTGCGGTAAAGCCACATGTTGCCGTCGTCTAATTGCTGGGACGGGTCGTCTCGTTCTCAATAGGTAGACGTTTCGGTGTGACACAAACCGTCTCAGACTGAGCATAAACACTGCCGCCAGGTCATCGATTGGAATTGAATAAAACTCTTGGACTTTTGGAAGATCTGCTTTGTATCGATTCACTTGCGAGACCAATTGCAGACGTCCTGTCAGGCACCATCGGAAGTGGCATCGCAGTTGCTTCTCTCTTCTCCCGGTGAGGACTCGTCTGCTCGCGTTTTGTCCAGGCGCTTCTTGCCCCGCAAACATTTCGTTGGCGACCCGTTGCAGAAAGCAGTTTTGTTAGTAAGGAGACTAGGGACCCCAAGCAAGCCATTGGATGGTTACAACAGGCTGCGGTAAAGGCTCATCAACCTAACATGCGTAACGCACTTCATATGATTCGACTCGATTATCTCTCTTGCGTCTTGACCGTCCTCGGCACCGTTCTCCTCGGCAAAAAGCTCTGGCAAGGCTGGGTTGTTGCCGCCATCAATAGCGCCGTTGTTTGCGTGATTGGCGTCCGCACTGCCCAGTTTGGTTTCGTTCCCGCGAATCTCCTTTGCATCGCTCTGTACACCTCCAATCTCATCAACTGGCGTCCAAAGAAGCAAGATCAGTAATTCTCTGTCACTGCCCACGATTCCCCGCTGGTAGTATCCTGTTCGTAGCCGTATGAACCGCATCTACCTCGATCACAACGCCACCACCGCCGTCGACCCCGCGGTACTCGACGCAATGCTCCCGTATTTCTCTGCCGAATTCGGCAACGCCTCCTCCATCCACACCCCCGGCCAGCGCGCCCGCGCCGCCGTCGAAACCGCCCGCGAACAGGTAGCCGCGCTTGTAAACGCCCGCCCGCAGGAAATCGTCTTCACCAGCGGTGGCACCGAGTCCGACAATCACGCCATCTTCGGCGTGGCACAGGCACTTCTGCCTGTCCGCGCTGGCACGCACATCATCACCACCACCATCGAGCACGAAGCCGTCCTGAACGCCTGCCAGGCGCTCGAAACGCAAGGTGTCGCCCTCACTTATCTTCCCGTCAGTCGCGACGGTCTCATCGATCTCGACGAGCTTCGCGGCGCCCTTCGGCCTGAAACTGTTCTAATCACCATGATGCACGCCAATAACGAACTCGGTGTGATTCAGCCGCTTGCCGAAATCGGCCGCATTGCCGCCGAAGCCGACGTCTACTTCCACACCGACGCCGTGCAGTCCGCCGGAAAAGTTCCCGTCGACGTCAAGACCCTGCAACTCGATTTGCTGTCCATCTCCGGCCACAAATTCTATGCCCCCAAGGGGGTTGGTGCTCTCTTTATCAAGAGCGGCACGCGTCTCCGCCAACTTCTCTATGGCGGACACCACCAGCGCGGCTTCCGCCCCGGCACCGAAAATGTTACCGGGATCGTCGGCCTCGGCAAAGCCGCTGAACTCGCGCGCCTCTCCCTCGAAAAAGATGCCGCTCGTATCTCCCACCTGCGCGACACGCTCGAGCAAGGCATCCTCACCCGCGTCCCCGATTCGCGCGTAAACTCCGCGAACGCCGCACGCACTCCGAACACTTCCAATATTCTTTTCCCCGGCCTCGAAGGTGAAGCTCTCGTCATCGCTCTGGATCTCAAGGGACTCGCTTGCTCCACGGGAGCGGCCTGCTCCTCCGGCGCCGTCGAGCCCTCCCACGTCCTCACCGCCATCGGCCTCCCGGCATCCGAAGCCCGCGCGAGCATTCGCTTCAGTCTCGGCCGCCACACCACCGAATCCGAAATCACCACCGCCCTCGAAATCATTCCCACCGCCGTAGACCAACTCCGCAAACTCTCCCCCACCTACCACGCCACTTAGCGGCCAATTTTCCTATTGAGTGCGGAAGCAGAGCTTCCGCTTTTACGGAGGTAAATGCGTCGACAAATTATGTTTTTTTCTCTGGGTTAACGCCTTAAAAGCGGCAGCTGCGCTGCCGCACTCAAGAGTTCAGCACCATTTCCCCATTCACGCTAAAATAGAAGGAGCATGTCCACGCAGCTCCAACTCGACCCTCTTCCGGCAACCGCTGCCGAAGAGACCACTCCCGGCCTCGTCGCCGTCGCCATGTCCGGCGGTGTCGACTCTTCCACGGTCGCCGCGGTCCTCCTCCAGCAAAATCGCCCCATCGTCGGCCTCACAATGCAACTCTGGAACCAGCGCAGGCTCCCCGAACTGCAGGGCGACGGCCCCGCTCAGCATCGCTGCTGCTCCCTCGACGACGTCTACGACGCCAAGCGCGTCGCGCAGCACCTGAATTTTCCTCACTACGTCGTCAACTTCGAGGAACAGTTCGAAGCCCGCGTCGTCCGGCCCTTCGTCGAACAGTATCTTTCCGGCCGCACGCCCATCGCCTGCACGAATTGCAACACCGACGTGAAGTTCGAGCCTCTGCTTCGCATGGCGCGCCAGATCGGGGCCGAGCGACTCGCCACCGGCCACTACGCCCGCATCCGCAAGAACGAAAGCACCGGCCGCTTCGAACTTCTCCGCGCCCGCGACGATTCGAAGGATCAATCCTATTTCCTGTGGGGGTTAACGCAGGAACAGCTCTCCCGCAGCGACTTCCCTCTGGGAGAACTTTCAAAGGAGGAAGTCCGCAACGTCGCGCGCAACGTTAATCTTCCCGTCGCCGAAAAGCCGGAAAGCATGGAACTCTGCTTCGTTCCCAACGGCAACTACGTCCAGTTCATCCACGCCTATTCCCGCGCCGAAGGAATCCCCGTGAATAATCAGGAAGGCGACATCGTCACAGAAGACGGCGCCGTCATTGGCCGCCACACCGGCGTGCACAATTACACTGTAGGCCAGCGCAAAGGTCTAGGCTTCGCCGCTGGCAAGCCCGTCTATGTCCTCTCGATCGACACGGAGAACAATCGAATCATCGTTGGCGAAGACGACGCTCTGCGCACCAGCACCTTTGAAATTGAAAATGTAAACTGGATTTCGATTGCAGAGCCCGGCGCACCCGTCCAGGGCCAGGCCAAAATCCGCCACAAGCACGACCCAGCGCCCGCCACCATCGAAGCGCTGCCCAATCATCGCGCCCGCATCACCTTCGAAATGCCGCAGCGCGCCATCACCCCAGGCCAAGCCGCAGTCTTTTACAACGACGAAGTCGTGCTAGCTGGCGGCTGGATCAAGTAGCCTTTTTGAGTGCGGGAGCGAAGCTCCCGCTTTTGCGATTTCAACCACCCCACCCAAACTAACCACCTGTCATCCTGAGCGAAGCGAAGGACCTCAACTCATGCGCTTTCGCTGTGTGTGAATTAAAGAAGCCTCCGGCAACACCGCGGCCAACAATCGCGTCTTTACTTTTCCAACTTTGGGAGTCTTTGCAAAAACAAGGAGGGCGCGCGAATCGCTGATAGAAGCAGACTCAACTCAATCGATCTCAAAACGAATCCGCGCAAACTTTCACAACTCAGATGAACAGCTCATCTTCCTGCTCCACCGAGGTGTCCCTCGCTGGAGACGAAGCCCGCCGCGAGCGCAGCACGTCCAGACCGATCTTGATTCCCTGCACGATCGCTGACGCCTTCTGCACCGGCGCCCAGAAACTCCGCCGCACCTGCGAACCCGCGTCCTCAACTGCTTCGAGCGTCCCGGTCAGGATGCGGTCCACGGCTACCAGTTGCCCGCGCAACCGGTCCGAAGCCTCCGTCGCAATCTTGTCGAACTTCTGCGCCTGCGAACGAGTCATGTAAACAATGTGCGCCGCGTCTTCCACCAGCGCAGAAATCTTCGGCTGCGTGTCATCCAGCAGAATCTGTGTGCGCGTCAGAATCGGCCCCACGCGCGAGTGCATGTCTACCATCATCCGGTTCACAGATTCGGTGGTTTTCTTCATTTGCAGGAACAGCACGATCAGGATCGTCGTCTGCACCAGCAGCGCGACCGCCGCCGCAAGAATGAAAACCTGCATCGTTATTTGCATACACACCCAACCCTTCCCGCAAGCTTTGCGGAAAACCCAAGCCGCCCCTGAAAATCCTCAGGACTTCGATTCGCGTAGAAACGCTTCGCGGCCCGCATCCACCGCGGCAGACAGCGATTCGCGCTTCCGCGATGCCACGTCCTTGCCGCGCTCGATCAATTCGTCGGCCCGCTCGCGCAACTCTTTCGCCTTCTTCTGCGCAAATTCCCTTCCATCATCCGCGCGCTTCGCCAGGTATTCGCGCGTATCTTCGCCCGACTTCGGCGCGAACAGCACGCCCATCAAGGCGCCCACGCCAAGGCCCACCAGAAAATAAGAAACCTTGCTACCAACGTTGTCAGCCATATAAGCCTCCACGCATTGAACCTAGCACACGCTTTTGAACGCCGCAATACGGCATAACCCCTATCCTTGCTGCGTACGGGTTAGTGTGTATCTTCCTGCAGCGACAAATGTTGCACTATCTTTTCCGCCATCTTCCGCGGCAGCATCCGGCTCAACTCCTCAGTGCTGGCCTTCTTTAGATTCGCCACGCTGCCATACCGCTGCAGCAATCTTTGCGACGTTCGCGGCCCGACCCCCGGAATATCCAGCAGCGCCGTGTGCGTCTGCCGCGCCGCACGCCGCTGGCGATGAAATCCGACTGCAAAACGGTGCGTTTCATCGCGAATCTGTTGGATCAGGTGCAGCACGGGGGAATGTCGTTCCAAGATCACCGGCTCGTCTTCTTGCCCTAGTACGTAAAGAATCTCTTCCTTCTTCGCGATACTGGCCATCGGCTGATTGATGATCTGCAAGGATTCCAGGGCCTGCGCCGCCGCGTGCAACTGGCCAAGTCCGCCGTCAATCAAGATCAGACCTGGTAGAGCCTTTTTTTCTTCCTGTAGCCTCCTGTACCGCCGCACCACCGCTTCGTACATGCTGGCAAAATCGTCGTTCTGCGAGCGTTCGCGTCCTCCCGGCGCTTCATCGCCGCGAATGATGAACTTGCGGTAGTCCGATTTCTTCATTCGCCCGTTTTCCCAAACCACCATGGACGCTACCGTGTCCGTGCCCTGAATATGCGAAATGTCAAAGCTCTCAATCCGCTTCACTTCTTCAGGAAGATTCAACGAGGACTGCAGCGCCTCACCAATCGCCTTTGAAGTTGGCTTCAGAACACGGAACCGCTGCAAAAAAATATGTTTGGCGTTGGTTTCCGCCAACTCCAGAAACGCGCGCTTGCTGCCCCTCTGCGGAGTAAAAATCTCCACTTTGTGCCCGGCCCGTTCGCTCAGCAATTCTCCCAGCAGCGCGTGGTCTTCGAAATCAATGGGCACGTGAACCATCTTCGGCAGGTATTCCGCATCCAGGTAAAGCTGCTTCAGCAGGGATGGCACGAATTCGTGGGGGTCGAATTCCTCCAGCTCTTCCCAAAAGAATTCCCTCCGGTCCACCACGCGCCCCGCGCGAAGGTGAAACAGATTCGCCGCCACCAGCGGCGGCTCGGCATAGTAAGCCAGCACGTCCGTATCATCGCCTTGCGCCGACGCAATCCGCTGACGCTCCTCGATATCATCCAGCGTACGCAGCAAGTCGCGATAAGAGGCCGCCTCCTCAAATCGCTCGCCTTCCGCCGCGGTCAGCATCCGTTCCTCGATGCTCTTCATCAAGTCCTGCCGCCGGCCCTCCAGAAACATCCGCGCATCGCGCACCGCCTCTGCGTACCGGACATCGGTCGTCAATCCCTCCGCGCAGGGCCCCAGGCAACGGTGAATGTAATACTGCAGGCACGGCCGCGGGTGAACCTTGGTCAGGTCCACGTAACATGACGGCACCAAAAACCGCTTGTGAATGAAGTGTAGAATCCGCCGCGCCAGGCTAGCCGGAAAATACGGCCCGAAATAAAGCGAACCATCTTTCTTCACCCGCCGAGTGAAATAAACCCGGGGATATTTCTCGTAAAGCGTCAGCTTGATGTACGGGTACGTCTTGTCGTCCCGCAGCATGACATTGAACTTCGGTTTGTACTGCTTGATGAGGTTGTTTTCAAGCGCCAGCGCTTCGCGCTCGTTTTCCACCAGAATCGTTTCCAGGTCCGCAATCTCCCGCGCCAGCGAACCGGTCTTCGCATCCACCCAGCGCGATTCCAGAAAGTACGAACGCACCCGATTCCGCAGCGACCGCGCCTTCCCGACGTACACCACCTTCCCCGCCGCATCCTTGAACAGGTACACCCCGGGTGATTCAGGGAGCGCAGCTGCTTTTTCGCGAGGATCCATGGAGTTGAAGCGGCGCGGCCGGGCCGTTCAGCCGCCTCTGTCATATTACGGTGAATTCCAGCGGAAAGAGAAACACCTTCCCGGCGCTCCTTCAGGGTGTCTAATTTGAGACATACGCGGTCGAATGGCCCCCACTAAACTGCAAATAATGGAAAGCTTTCGCGCCATTCGGTGCTATGCTGCAACCAACTCGGCGGCGCCAGCCATTCCGTGCGTCGGTCCCATTTCACACCGGGCACTGACAATCCTTCGCTGTTCTGAACTTGCCCCACAGCCAAGCCTCAGTGGAAAAGAGCTCAATATGGAGCGTCGCGCGCACGGGTTTGTGTCAAGAACCGCACTGATTTTCGGCCGGTCCTTTTTTCCGCTGTCGGCAATTGTGATCATTCTCGGTGCAGCGCTTTGGGGTCCCTGGGTCAGCCTGGGAGTCACCGTCGTAGCAATAGCCGTTGCCCTGAGGTCGATATGATCCAGGCAGCGCGAGATCTCCCAGCCCCCACGGCGCTAAAACCTTGGCGATTTTTTTCGCATCCCCAGGACTGGCACTGCGTGCTTTTCCATTTCATCTGCCTGGCGGCTTATGCCTGCGCGTTCTGGCTCTACCTGCATCCCAAAGTGGCCGGAATCACCGGCCCGTGGTCCCGCATAGCATTCGTGCTGGCTTCGGCTATGGTCCTCGGCTGGATCTCGGGAATCGACGTCGGCGTCAACTTCCACAACCATTCCCATCGGCCAATCTTCACGTCGCCGTTCGTGAACCGGTGGTTTGGACGGTTTTGGACTTTTTCCGGCGGCTGGCCATCGTTCTTTTGGGAGTACTGCCACGTAACGATTCATCATGCCAATCTTCTGTCCGCTGACGATTGGACCTTACCCAAACATTCGGCCGACGGAAAATTTGAAAATTTTCAGCGCTACCTGTTCACGCACTGGCCGTGGCGCCTGTCGCAGCATCTGTGGAAAGATTTCACCACGCGCCAGTCCCTGCGCCGGCGATCGTTCCAAGAACTCGTTATTTTTTTAGCTCTCTGGTCGATTCCCTTCTGGATCGACCCTGTCATGGCCGTATTCCTGTGGGCGCTGCCGCACTGGATCGCCAACGCCTTCGTGATGAATTCGGGAATGTATGTTCAACACGCGGGCTGCGTTCCGAAAACTCTCGCCAAGCCGGTGAGCCACTCCACCGTTTTCGTGTCTAACTTTTTCAACCTCACGATGTTCAATATCGGTTTTCACTCCGAGCATCACGACCATCCCCGGGTCCACTGGTCGGAACTCCCCGAACTGCACCAGCGCCTCAAGCAGGAGTTGATTGACGGCTGCGCGCACGTGGTGCCCTACGGAAATTACCATGCGGCTTTCCTTCTCGCGGGCGACGAGACCCGCCAAAAAGGCTTCGACCAACAGGACTCCCGATACAAAGGCGGCCGGTAGCCGTTAACGTCTTGGTCTGGCAACTCAATCTGGAATAAACTGAATCAGACAGGAGGGAGTGATCCCGTTGAAGCACTGGCGCTTTCCGCGAATATTGGCGAGCTTGGTGTTTTTCATCCTCGCTCTGTCCGCCACCGCCCTGCGGGCGCAGGATCCGCCCGCCAGCGCTCCGCCTCCGCCCAGCCAGCCGAAGTCCAAGCCGAAAAAAAACGTGGACTCAGCGGTAAGTTCGGCGCCCGACCAGCCGCAGTGGGATCCCCTGCGCGCGGAAAAGGACCTCGACGTCGGGAAATACTACATGAAGAAGGGCGACATTGACGCCGCCATCGACCGCTTCGAAGACGCAACGACGGCCAAGCCCGGCTACGCGATTCCCTTCCTCTATCTGGGTGAAGCGTACGAAAAGAAAGGCAAGAAAAAGCCCGCAGTAAAAGCCTACCAGCGCTACCTGGATCTCTATCCCCACGCCGAAGACGGCGACAAGATCCGCAAGAAAATCGAAAAACTGAACAAAGAAATCGACAAAGAAAAAACCAAGCTGTAGCGGCCACCTTTTGAGTGCGAGAGCGAAGCTCTCGCTTTGACCCTTCGACCCAACCGCCGCGCAATAATCCCCGCCGCGAATTCAACCTATCTAGCCAAATGGTCCAGAAACTTCCTCGCTGCCCGGAAATGCTCGTAGCGTTTTTCTTCCACTCGAAATTCCGGCGAATGCGAAATCAGGCTGCAGCCCGACCGCCGCGTCGGATGCTTCACATGCAGCATCTCGTGATACAACACATACTCCACAACAAATTGCGGCACACCCGGCCGGTCCATCCGCCGGTTCAGCACAATCTGGTTCGGTCCGGGATCGTAGCAGCCAAACTGCCGTCGCCACGCGCGGCCGCTCCAAGCAATGTGCGGCCGTTCGAGCTCACGCGAAAAATATTGCTCGTTAAGCTGCTCGAAGATTGCGTCGAGATCGTGATGTTCTCCCTGAGCCGACGCCTGCGCCGGCCGCACCCTTCTCCGTCGCAGATGATTGATCCGGCTGCGTGTCCGGTCTGAACGCGCATACTCCAGATAAGGCCGCACCAGCGCCCGCGAAGGCCTCCGCCGAAACACCCGCGCCAGCAGCAACGCCGCCGCGCCCTCCAGCACCACCAGCGGCGCGCGCCGCAAAAGATCAGAGAACCGCACGTAATAGACGTCGCCGCGCCGCCGCAACGTAATCACCAGGCTGCTGTACGCGTAAAACTCCACGTGGAAATGCGGCGGCCGCCCTTCGCAACCGATCCGGGTAAACATCCGTTGAAACAGCCCTTCTCCGCCTGAAACGTGGGACGCAACTTTGCCGCGCGGACTCAATGACTACGCCTCAATTCTTTCTCCGGATCGGTGGCGGCGCCGCTTTCTTCCTGGCTTTTTCCGCTTCGCGCAACGCGTCCTCGGTGCCTTCCACGGCATCGTCCAGGTTGTCCTTATAAGTTTCCATCTCGGGGCCATTCGAGGCATACTTCTTCAGAATTTCCAGAAAGTCCTTGGACTTCGTGGCCATCAAGTCAATTCCCTGCCGGATGTTGTCCTGCTTTTCCAGGCCAAGCTGAATCAGATCCGCGGCGTCATCCACGCAGCCGATGTAGGAATTCATCAGATAATTCAGCATTTCCCCGTGCTTGTTGGACGACGGATGGTCAAGCTCGTATTGGAATTTCGTCAGGCGGTCTTCCGCAAAAACCAGAAACAGCTTGATGCGGTCGTTGGTCGTCTCCGCATCGCGGATTTTCTCCGCCTCGACGGAAGAAAGGTAGTCTTTGTCGGCGCGCTGGGCGAAGGCCCGTCCGGGTAATACACCGCTGGCGCCGAACACCGCGGCCAACAACGCAAGTAATAGTTTTCGTTTCATGGTTTGGCCTCGGCTGCGGGAGGCGCTTTCTCCGGATCCTTGGTTCGCCGTGGAAACAAGTGCCGGATTAACGCGTCGTCCATGTCGATCAAATCCTTGCGAACAATTTCCAGAGGCGGCCGCACATCCTCCGGAGCGACCAGCAGTGTATCCTCCACTTCGCGGATGCCTTGCCGGACTTCCAACTCCAACTGCCTGTAGCCTCCCGGGTGCCGGTCCGCATCCGGCTCCTGTTTTCTCAGAAGCTCAAACGCCTGCCGCACGTTGTCCCGGTACTTTTCGAAAATCACGCCCACGGCGCCGTAGTCGCCGGCTTTGCCCGCCTGCGTCGCGGCGTCAAATTGCGCTGGCCCCAGTTTTTGCAGGTCCTTAACCTTCGAACCGGCGTGAGTATCCCGATCAAAGTGTTCCTGCAGCTCCTTCAATCTGTCTGCAATCGCAAGCGCAACCGAGCAGGAAAGCAGCGCGGCCCACAGCAGGACAACCAACCGGTTGCCCCGTCCGCCCCGCCGGTCATTTCTTCTTCTCCGCCCGTTTTTCGAGGACATGTATCCGCTGGTTCGCCTGCCAAACCTGGTCCGGATGCTGGTTCTGGTCCAGGTCCAGAAATTTTCGATATGCGTCCAGGGCGGGTTGAACCTGATTGAGTTTATCGTAACAAAGCGCGCGAATAAACCACACGCCGGCGCCCGGCTTTTCCAACTTGTCTACGACGTCGTAGCCCGCCAGCGCCGCGGCGTAATTGCCGCCCTGGTAAAACGTCGCCGTCAGATCCTTCCAGTAAACGACGTTTCCCTTATCCAATTGAATCGCGATTTTCAGTTCGCGTTCGGCGTCGGCAAATTCGCGCTTCTGCAGATACAGGCGCCCCACGCCGCCATGCAGCTGCGCATCCCGCGGCGCAAGCGCCATGGCCTGCTTCAGCGCCGCAATGGCCTCGTCCAATTTGTTTTGCCCGACAAAAATATCGGCCCGCAGCCGCAGCGCATCGAGCGAGGGCGCTTGCCCGCTTCCCGACTTCTCTGTTTCCGCCAGCGCTTCGTCAAACTGTTTATTGGCGACCAGAAGTTGCACAAACCGCGCCCGCACCGCGGAATCTTTCGGGTCCGCCGCGAGATAGTTCCGGTAGGCCTCCACCGCCTCCGGCTTGCCCACCGCGTCAAGGCTCAACGCCAGTCCGCGCAGCGCCAGCAACGACTTCGGCTGGCTTTCGAGAACCGCCCGAAACTTTTTCTCCGCGTCCGCCGGCCTTTTCAGTTGCAGATACACTTCGCCAAGATGCGCCTGCGCTTCCGTATCGGAGGGATTCAAATGCGCTGCTGCTTCATACGATTCGGCCGCTCCCGCCAAATCGCCGGAGCGTTCGAGCGCTATGCCCAGAAGAAAACGGGGGCGGCTTTGGCTCGGCATCAGGTCCACCGCTTTACGCAATGGCGGCGCGGCCGCGGCGGCATCTTTCTCCAGCAGCAAAATTCCGAGATTCAGTTGCGCCTCCGCCATCTTTGGATCTAGCGCCACACAGCGCTCGTACTCGGCGCGTGCTTCGTCCACGCGATTGAGCCCCGTGTAGGCGTATGCCAACTGGAAATGAGCGAACGCCACATCCGGTTTCTCGGCAAGAAATTTCTGCAATGGCGGGATGGCTGCTTCGAAGTTGTTTTTGTCCAGCGCCGCCTGAGCTTCGTCGAGTAGATCGTTCAGCGGATTTTGCAACTTCTGCGCCCTGGCTTGCGGAGGTTTGTCGGGAGGATTCTGTGGCTGTTGGAAACCCGTTGCAGGCGACGCAGTGAGGATAGAAGCAGAAAGAGCGGCGAAAATGGCCAGCGGCATCGTTCGCTGCATCCGGTTGCGCATCACGGCTCCCGCGGAGTTGTCTTCCCGTTTTCGCTACGCCCGTTTGCTGCGCCATCCACTGCCGCGACCCCGTTGCCCGGACGCTTCGCCGCACCGTTCCCGTTCGCCAGCGCTTTCGCCAAATAACGCCCCGTGTGGGATTGCGCGTTGCGCGCCACCTGTTCCGGCGTGCCCGTGGCGATGATCTTCCCGCCCTGGTCCCCGCCTTCCGGCCCCATGTCAATCAACCAGTCGGCGGACTTGATCACGTCCAGATTATGCTCGATCACCAGCAGCGACGCGCCCGACTCCAGCAGCCGCCGAAAGGCGCCTAGCAGTTTCGCGATGTCGTCAAAGTGCAATCCCGTCGTCGGCTCATCCAAAATATAAAGCACGCCCTGATTCTCCGAACGGGTAAGATGCGCCGCAAGCTTCAAACGCTGCGCCTCGCCGCCAGAGAGCGTCGTTGCCGACTGACCCAGCCGCAAGTAGCCAAGCCCAACCTCGTTCAGCACCCGCAGCTTGGAAACCACCTTCGGCACGTTCACAAAAAACGCCAGCGCCTCGCGCACCGTCATTTCCAGCACATCGTGCACGTTTTTCCCGTGATAGCGCACTTCCAGAATGCTGGACTTGAAACGTTTCCCGCGGCACTCCTCGCAAATCAATTCCACGTCCGCCAGAAACTGCATCTCGACGGTCACGGTCCCGTCGCCCTGGCACGTCTCGCAGCGCCCGCCCGGCACGTTGAACGAAAAATGGCCCGCCGCATATCCCCGCCGCTTGGCATCGGGCGTCTCCGAAAAAACATCCCGGATCGCATCGAATGCCTTCATATAGGTCGCCGGATTCGAACGCGGCGTGCGCCCCACCGGCGATTGATCCACGATAATTACTTCCTTGATCTGTTCGTCGCCATCCAGCCGGTCGCAAAATTCCTTGATGCTGGCGCTGTTGCGTTTCGCCAGCAAGGCGCGATAGAGCACGTTGTGAACCAGCGTGGATTTTCCAGAACCGCTCACGCCGGTCACCACGGTCAGAGTGCCCAGCGGCAGCATCAGATCTACATTCTGCAGATTGTGCAGCGTCGCTCCATACAGGCGCAGAAATTTCCCCGCCGGCTTGTGTCGTGTCGCCGGAACAGGAATCCGCGACTCCCCGCTGAGATATTTGCCGGTGATGGACTTCGAATCCTTCAGAATTTCTTCATAGGTTCCGGAAAACAGCAGCTTGCCGCCCAGTTCGCCCGCGCCCGGCCCAAGATCGATCACCCGGTCCGCTGCCTGAATCGTGTCCGGGTCATGCTCCACCACCAGGACGGTGTTTCCCAGATCGCGCAGAGATTTCAGAATGTCGATCAATCGCTGCGTATCCCGCGGGTGCAATCCAATCGAAGGCTCATCCAGCACATACATCGCCCCCACCAGATGCGAGCCCAGCGACGTCGCCAGCTGAATGCGCTGCGATTCTCCGCCGGATAGTGTCGAAGTAAGCCGGTCCAGCGTCAGGTAATCCAGCCCAACTTCATCCAGAAATTGCAGTCGAGTGCGAATCTCCTCCAGAATCTTGTCCGCAATCCTTCTTTGTGCCTCCGTCAGTTTCAGTTCGGCAAAAAACACCCGCGCGTCTTTCACTGTCAGTTTGCAAAGGTTGGTGATCGATTCCCCGGTAACCCGTACCGCGCGCGCTTCGGGGCGCAGCCGAGTACCGCCGCACTCCGGACAGGTCGCGTACCCGCGATAGCGGCTCAAAAACACGCGCACGTGCAGCTTGTATTTCTTCCGTTCCAGCCAGGTGAAAAATCCTTTCACGCCTTCGAAATCGTTTTCCGGATCGCCTTCCAGGATCAGCCGCCGCTGCTCCGCAGTCAGCTGCCGCCAGGCCACATTCGTCGGCACGCCGCGGCTCTTGGCCCATTTCTTTGCTTCCTGCAACAGCACGCGGTACTTCGGCTTGGTCCACGGCTCGATCGCGCCGTCGTCCAGTGATTTACTCGGGTCCGGCACCACCAGATTCAAATCAAAATCAATCGTGTTGCCGAATCCCTGACAGCGCGGGCATGCCCCGTACGGATTGTTGAAGGAAAACAACCGCGGCTCCGGCTCCTGATACAGCGTGCCGTCGTTCTTGCATTCGAAGCGTTCATTGAAGGTAATCCGCTCGGTAGGGTTTCCATCGCCGTCGGCCACAAACTCCAGAATCGCTTCCCCACCCTCGCGGTAGCAAATTTCTATAGAGTCCACCAGCCGAGAGCGCGATTCCGGATTCACCGCCAGCCGATCCACCAGCACCCACACCGGCTTCGCAAAATTCACATCCAGCAATGTTTCCGGCGAAGAAAATTCATGCACTCGCCCGTCCTGATACAAACGGTTGAATCCGCGCTTCTGCAGCTCCACCAGAACGGAACGAATTGCCTCCGGCGTTGGAGCCGCCACTTTCTTCCGCGAGGGCTTCTTTGCCGCGCCCACTGGCTCGGCCACTGGCATGCGCAATTGGTACAGAATGTAGAAACGCCGCCCCGCCTTCAGCGCCAGCACGCGATTGCCAATCTCTTCCGGTGAATCGCGCCGCACTTCGCTGCCACATTTAATGCAGAACGTCTGCCCGCACCGCGCGAACAAAAGCCGTAAATAATCGTAAATCTCCGTGGAAGTGGCCACCGTCGAGCGCGGATTCCGCGTCGAGTTCTTCTGCCGGATCGCCACCGCTGGCGCAATCCCGGAAATCTCGTCCACATCCGGCTTTTCCATGCGCTCCAGAAACTGCCGCGCATACGCCGACAGCGACTCCACGTACCGCCGCTGCCCCTCCGCGTACACCGTATCAAACGCCAGCGACGATTTTCCCGATCCGCTCACACCCGTAACCACCGTCAGCGCATTGTGTGGAATATCCACGCTGACGTTCTTCAGGTTGTGCACCCGCGCCCCGCGGATGCGCAAAACCTCTTGCTGCTCGAGGATGGGGGGTATGGTTTCGCTTGTGGCCAAAGGGAAGCCCAGACAGCGCGCTTTCCGCACACTGCCTAAACTTCAAAGTATACGTCTCCGGAGAAATGCGGGCAAATCGGCCCGCGGCGCAATGAGCGCGATGGATTACTGTTGCTGCAGCCGGATGCTGCCGATCCCGCCGTTGACCGAAAGATGAATCGTGGTCGGCGACTTGCCGTACGCGGCGTTCACGTACTGCCCGTCTTCTTCCTTCAGTCCGTGCGTGTCAATCGACCCCAGGCCGCCGTGTACGACGGCAACGACTCCCACATCCTTCGGCAAACGAATGGTCGCCTCGCCTACGCCGCCTTGAATTTCCGCTTCCAGATCTTTCGCGCGCTCACCGGTCAGATCCACGTCTGCCTGTCCCGCGCCAATATTCAACTCCAACTTTGTCAGGTCCACCTTTGCAAAGCGGAAAACTCCGCGGCCCGCGCCGATGTCAATCTCCAGATCGATCGGGATGGAATCATTCACCTTCAGATTCCAGGTGTTGTCGGAATTCGTGATCAGTGTCCCGCCGCCCTCCTGCTCAATACTCAATTCTCCCGCGCCATTGCTGACCGAATACTCAATCTTCGGCTCGTGCCAGGAGCTTCCAAACGAAAAATCGGCGTTCAAGAGCGACTCGGCGCCCCCGCTCATGGACAGGTCTCCGGCGGGCATCTTCACCGACATGCGCACCGATTTTGCATCTTTCTTGTCGATCGATTCCACCTTGTGCGACTTCATCGAGGAGTGGCCGGGCCATTCGTGTGCGGCATACGTATGTCCTCGCCAGATCAGCCCCAGCAGTACCAGCAGAAAGATAGCGGTCCCCAGCGTGGCGCCGATGGGAAACGTGGAAGGTGCCTCCGGATTGCGCAAGCGGCGCGAGCGGTCCCAGAACATCCCCGCCCCCGCGAAAATCAGAATCAGTGGCCAGTACTTCCCCACCATCGGCCACGGATCAAAATTGGGAAACTCACGCGTAAGCAGAATCAACGCGCCAAACGCAATCAGCAGCATCGGAAACACAACCGAGCCGCTTCGAACCCCGCGATTTTCCGCCATCTCCACCCTCTCTACCAATAAATACGCATCCCCAGCCCAAATGTTCCGCTCTTCCTTTTGAGTGCGACGGCGAAGCCGCCGCTTTTGCTACCTCAACCAAACCACCCAACCATCCCTTGTAGTGGCCACCTTCCGAGGCGGGCGCCATGTCATCCGCATCGTATGTCCCCACCACCACAACGTCAATTCACAACTCCCCAAAACCCTGTGCTAGAGTTCGCAGAAGCATCCAAGGAACCGAAATCATGCCCCCGTTCGACCGCATCATCTGGATCGTCCTCGACAGCGTTGGTATCGGCCCGCTCCCCGACGCCGCCGAATACGGTGACGTCGGCCGCACTACGCTAGGCCACATCGCCGAATACCGCACCCTGAAAATTCCCACTCTCGTCGAACTCGGCCTCGCCAACATCGCCCCGCTCAAGCATCTCTCCCCCACCGCGTCTCCCAGAGCCTCCTACGGCAAAGGCGCCACCCACTCCCCCGGCAAGGACACGACCACCGGCCACTGGGAAATGGCGGGCGTCTGGCTCGATCAGGCCTTTCCCGTATACAAGCACGGCTTCCCGCCCGAAATCATCGAGCCATTCGAAAGACAGATCGGCCGCAAAACGCTCGGCAACAAGCCCGCCTCCGGCACCGAAATCCTGAAAGAACTCGGTGAAGAACATGTCCGCACGGGCAAACCGATCGTGTACACCTCGGGTGACAGCGTTTTTCAAATCGCCGCGCATGAAAGCGTCATTCCAGTCCCAGAGCTTTATAAAATGTGCGAAATCGCGCGAAAACTTCTCGACGGCAAGCATCGCGTCGCTCGCGTCATCGCCCGGCCGTTTGAAGGCACCGCCGGCCATTTCACCCGCACCCCGCGACGACACGACTACGCCGTCGATCCTCCCAAGCCAATGCTCATGGACGTGCTCGCCGAAAGGAAAATCCCGGTGTTCGGCATCGGCAAAATTCACGACATTTACAACGGCCGCGGGGTCGACGACTACGTCACGACAAAATCAAACACCGATGGTATGGAAAAATTAACCGCCGCACTCGGTCAGCGCGCGAACGGCCTGATTTTCTGCAATCTGGTGGATTTCGACATGCTCTACGGCCACCGCAAGGACCTGGAAGGATTCGCCCGCTCGCTCGAGGAATTCGACACGCAGCTGACGCCCTACCTGAGACTTCTCGGCGCCAAAGATCTCCTGATCATCACCGCCGACCACGGTTGCGACCCGGACCCCCGCTGGGAAACCACCGATCACTCGCGCGAGTACGTTCCGATCCTCGCTTACACGCCTGCCAGGAAAACCGGCGCAAGCCTCGGCACAAGAGCAACCCTCGCCGACATGGGCCAAACCATCGCAGAAAATTTTGGCGCCGCAATCCCTCACGGCGCCAGCTTTCTGCCTATGTTGTCGTAGAAATAGACCTGCTGATTACTTCCCCGAAACCCCGCTGCTCGCCGTAGGCGCGTAATATCCGTTTCTAGTCCGCGCCACCAACTTCCCATGCCCGCGCGGCGGAATCACGTCCACATGCACGGTTCGAAACGTTCCGTCCCGTGCCCCGTTCGACGGATAATACGCCAGCGTGTACTGGTGCCGGATATCGTGCGCCACCTGTTCGCAAATTGCGTGCACGTCATCAACATTCTCCGGAAAAAATGCCAGTCCGCCGGACGCCAGCGCGATTTCCGAAAGCGCCCGCTTCGCATTCTTCGCGCTTTTCTTGTTTTCCTGGCCCAGCAAACCGATCGTGTAAATCACCGTCGAGGTCTTCTGAACCTCCCGCAGCGTCTTCTCCAGCGAATTCCGGCTGGTGTTGTCTTCGCCGTCGGTAACGATCAGCAGCACCTTTTTCTCTTTCACGCCCTTTTTCAGGTGATCCAGCGAACCGATGATGGCGTCATAAAGCGCCGTGCTGCCGCGCGAATCGATCCGCTCCAGCGCTTCCTTCAGCTCCGGAATGCTGCTGGAAAAATCCTTGTCCAGGTCCAGGTAAAAGTCGTCGTTGAAATTCACCACGAACGCTTCGTCCTGTGGGTTGCTGCTTTGCACCAGGGTCAGGGCCGCCTCATTCACCCGTGGACGTTTGTCGCGCATGCTGCCGCTGTTGTCGATCACCAGCCCCATGCTGACGGGAATGTCCTCGCGTTTGAAGATGGAAAGTTTCTGCTCGACCTTATCCTCGTACACGCGGAAATTGTCTTGCGTCAGTCCGTCAACAAACTTTCCGCGATCGTCGTTCACGGTGGTGTGCAGGACCACCAGGTTCACATCCACCTTGATGCGCCCGCCCTGGGGAGAAGTGCCGCCTTCTTGTTGCCCCGGGGGAGGCGGGGGCGGAGGAGCCGCAACCGGAATTTGCGCGTACGTTCCACTTGCTGCGAAGAAGACCGCAAGCAGCAGACAGACCGCCGGCAGCTCAAACTTTTGAAGGCGGGTAAAAGTCTCAGTGAGCCGGCGCGTAATAGCCGGTCTTGGAGTAAGTAGAGAGGGGTGGGAGTCCCTTGGGGGCGCGCAGCTTGACCTTGATCTTTCGCCAACGCGCGTCGTGAATGTGATTGCTCGGTTTGTATCCCAGCACATATTGATTGCGCAGCTCCATGCCGATTTTCGACGCAATGTCCGGCAGTTCATTTAGATGCTCGACAGCGAAAACGCGGCCACCCGTTAATTCCGTTACTTCGGAGAGCAGCGTTGGGCCATTCAGCTCTTCCGGGGTGCGGTTCCGGTAACCAAGCGGGTCGTAGATGCCGATGGCATAGAGCTGGGTATCGGCTTCCTTAACCAGTCGCTTGATGTCGTTCTCGTTGTACCTGCTATGATTATCCCCTCCATCGGAAAGAATCAGCAAGGCTCGTTTGGCGTTATGTGCACCCCTCATCTGGCTCAGGCCCAGGTAAATGGCGTCCAGCAATGCCGTGCGCCCTTTCGGCGCGGTCACCATCATGCGGCTCTGCAGGTCTTCCACGCTGTTCGTAAATGCACTAGTCAGTTCCGCCCGCTCATTGAACGTAACCAGGAAAAATTCGTCCGCCGGATTCGCGGTCTTGAAAAAATCCAGCGCCGCTTCCCGCGCCTTATCGATTTTATTGGACATGCTGCCGCTGAAATCGAAAATCACGCCAATCGAAATGGGAACGTCCTCCGAAGAAAACGTCACGATTTCCTGCTCGATGTTGTCCTCAAACACGCGGAAATTGTCCTGCTCCAAGCCTGTGACCAGGCGATTAAACGGATCGGTGACGGTCACGTTAACCAGCGCAAGGTCCACGTCGGAACGGATGACCTTTCCAGGCCGAATCGTTACCGCAGGAGTGTTGTGGGAGATATCGGAAAGTTTCGAAGGCGCGGGCGGCGGTACGGGATTCGTTCCTGGAGTCGGCTCCTGGGCTCGGAGCAGGGTAACGCAAACCACCAGACAAAGGCAGGCGCACAGGCGGGTGGCAGCCACTACACTCGTTACGCGAGTCCTGCACCAATCGCGTTTCACGGCTTCCCCCATCCCCCCGGGTTCCCCAGGAAGGCCGCGCGGATGATTCATCATAATCACCCGACAGTTGGAAGGCAATAGTCCGTATCGGTCCGTGGGAACCGAGGCCGGCACGCCCGCGCCAGCCGAACGACTGTGTTAGCATCGGCATCGTAGTCCTAATTTTCAGGAAATGGCGATGAGTGGCGACGAACCAAAAGTCGTAGTGGTGATTCCCGCGCGCTATGCCTCCACGCGTCTGCCCGGCAAGCCGCTGGTCTCGCTGGCCGGCAAGCCCATGGTCCAGCGCGTTTATGAACGCGCCAGGCAAGCGCAAACCGTTCATCGCGTTGTGGTGGCCACCGACGATCAGCGCATCATCGACGCCGTCCGCGCCTTCGGTGGCGAAGCCCGCATGACCCGCGCCGACCATCGCACCGGCACCGAACGCATCGCGGAAGTGGCTGTGCACGAACAGGGCGACGTTTTCGTAAACGTCCAGGGTGACGAACCGCTCGTCGACCCCGCCGCGATCGATGCCGCGGTCGCCGCGCTACTCGAAGAACCGGCCGCCCAAATCGCCACCGTCGCCACACCCATCCGCCACGCCGGCGACATCATGGATCCAAACGTAGTGAAAACCGTTCTGGACTTCGAAGGCAACGGCCTCTACTTTTCGCGTGCGCCGATCCCCTGGATACGCGATACCCAGCAGAAAATCCACGTCAAATACTGGAAGCATCTCGGGCTTTACGTTTTCCAGCGCGATGCCCTGCTGGAATACCCGACGCTGCCGCAAGGAGAGCTTGAAAAAATCGAGCAGCTCGAACAACTCCGCTGGCTCGAAAACGGCTGGAAAATCCGCGTCGCCGAAGTCCAACACGACGCCGTAAGCGTAGACGTCCCCGAAGACGTAGCCCGCGTCGAAAAACTCCTCCAAGAACAAAAACTCTGATCCAAAAGTGTAGGGGCGGCTTTAGGCTGCCCTCTTTGTTCTAACTTTCTCTGTGCACTCTGCGCTCTTTCTCAGCGTCCTCTGTGTCAAATTCTTTCTTCGCCTCTAATTCCCTACTGCGTCTGCGGCAAAGCCACCCCTGCCGTCGTCCGGTTCCCGTCCGAACAAACCATCATCACCGTTCCGCCGTCCGTAAGATAGGCTACAAAATTCACCGTAAACGGCGAAGGTCCTCCAATCGCAATCTTATACGTATTGCTCTGCGTCCCATCTCCGCCCACCGTCAGAGTCCCAGAAATGCCCGCGTTCAGCGTCACCCCATTCGTATTAATGGTGTTCAATCCCAACTGCGTGTAGTCCACCACCCCGGCGATGTTGCTTGTCGCCACGCTCGTCTGTGCGTACTGCCCGACGTAGTTCTCATCGAATACCGCCGGCTGCACCAGTTGCAGGCCGCTCCAGCTGAAGCTGTAATTCCCCGCAAGATCAGCCGCGGTAATCGACGTCGCCGACTGCGACACCATCGTGCCATCCGCCACAATCCCCGCGCTGACATCCTGAATCACCGCCCGAGTCGGGGATATCAGGTAGAAAACGTACGTCACCGTATTGACCGAGGAATTGCGGAACGTGAAGGTCCCGCGCCCGCTGCCCGCGTTGGCTGTGTCAATCGAGTAGCCGGTGCTGGAAATCCCCGAGCCCGGCGTCAGCTGGGTGTTATTCCCATCATTGTTCTCGTGAAAGGAGATCGTCCCGATTCCCCCAGCCCCGTCCGCCGTAAATCGCCCCACACGCGCGTTTGGACCGACAGTGCCGGTCGCGCGGGATCCTCCACCGAGAAACGCAAAGCTGCCATTGAACCCCGAATTCGTTGTCGGAATGGCACCCATCTGTAGAATCGCAGGGCCCGAACTTCCTCCCTGCTGATCTTCTTCCAGCAGCTCCAGCCGCGTAGCGTCCACGATGTAGAACGCGAATGTCCGCCCACCCAGCGTCATTGTCCCGCGGCCAAAATTGGTGCCGTTCCCGTTGGTATCCAGTTGATAGGTGCTCTCTGCCAGCGCCGTCGCTCCGCTCGGGGCAACGGCACCGTCATTCACGTCGGTCGTGCCACCGGTGACATTCCCATTTCCATCCGCGCCGAACTGCCCCACCAGAGAAATCGGCGCTGGGGTGGTTCCGGAGAAGGAAAGCCCGGAAAAATCAAACACATACTTCCCGTTGATCGCGTTCGCGGAAAACTGCAGCGGCGTTTGCAACTCCAGGACGCCGTTCGTTGAAGCCAATCCGTCGGTTTGTACCACGTACCCGTGAGCATTCGATTGCAGCGACGCACTCAGCTGCAGCGAACCGCCGCCCGTTACGTTCAGCGTAATCAGTCCCCGTCCATTCGCTTGGATCTGATAAGTGCCATTGGAAAACGTGAGCTGCGATGCGGGGCTCCCGCTGCCAAGATCCAACAGGTCCTCAAGCCCGGAGGTAATATGACCCTGACCGTCCGCCGCAATGCTCCCCACTCTCGCGATATACGCTCCGGAATTCAGGTCCACGCCACTCATCGAAAATGCGTACTGCCCGTTCAGGCTGGCATTCGAAAAATTTCCCGCGGGTGGCGGAGGTGTGATCGCCGATCCACTGCCGCCGCATGCCGCCAGATAGCACGCGAGTCCCAACCCAGCCCACTGGAAAACCCGCTTCATGCCACACCCCGGCGCATCCCGGCAGCTTGAGTATTTCGCGGCGCCACGTAGGGAACCGGAAGTCCGCGCACCGTGCGCACGGCTAGCGCCTGCGTCCCTTTTTGCACGATTCGCGCCAAAAACAAGCTGCCGTTCCCCGTGGTTAACGTCTCGCCTACAATTCGCAGCGTGTCGCCCGTCTCAATCGAAAAATGATTGGCCGCCAGCAAGCGTGGATCGCCAAGATGCACCTCGAACACTCCGGAACTTGTCTGCACTGTTGCCCGCGCGCCGAACGGCGCCGCTTTCGAGTTCGCCGCATACGCCACAACCGTTCCGACTACTTCGCTCTCCCGCTTCACATCGTACTCGCCCGCTCGCGGAGCGGGCGCAGTCGCCGGTTGCTGGCCCAACGCCCCGACGCACAGCGCCAACGCCACTGCGCCAACCATCCACAACTTCCTGCTACCCATATCAGCCTCTTCCCTGAAAAATTTCCTCACTACTCAACAAACCTTATCCCATTTTCGTCATTTACGAATCCAGCCACCCGAAAAATGTAGCACGGCGAGAGATTTTTTCGATTTTTGCGAGCAAAGACTTCTCATTGACACAATTCCTTCTACCGGACATAATTATATGTACGTCAATCCTGTGGAGGTTCGACAAGCTCAATTCTGCTCCGTGCGGAGGCGAGCGACCCGGATGGCGCCAAAATATATTTTTGTAACCGGCGGTGTTGTTTCTTCTCTCGGCAAGGGCGTAGCGGCATCTTCCATCGGCTGTCTCCTCGAAAGTCGCGGCTTCAAAATTACCATCCAGAAATGTGACCCGTATCTGAACGTGGATCCCGGTACCATGAGCCCGTATCAGCACGGCGAAGTCTTTGTCACTGACGATGGAGCCGAAACCGACCTCGACCTCGGCCACTACGAACGCTTCACTCACGTCAAGCTTACCCGCGACAATAACTGGACCAGCGGCCGCATCTACGAAACCATTCTTTCCAAGGAACGCCGCGGCGATTACCTCGGTAAAACTGTCCAGGTCATCCCCCACGTCACCGACGAAATCAAACGCTGCTTCAGACGCGTAGCTGAGGGTGTCGACATTGTCATCGTCGAAATCGGCGGCACCGTTGGCGACATCGAATCGCTTCCCTTCCTCGAAGCCATCCGCCAGATGCGCCTCGAACTCGGCGCCGAAAACACTTTATTCGTTCACGTCACCCTGGTTCCCTATATCGCTGCCGCCGGTGAACTCAAAACCAAGCCCACCCAGCACTCCGTCAAGGAGATGCTGGGCATCGGTATTCAGCCCGACGTTCTTCTCTGCCGCAGCGATCGCCACATCTCCGAGGATCTCAAGAAAAAGATCGCCCTCTTCTGCAACGTCGCCGACTCCTGCGTCATTTCCATGGAAGACGTGAAGACGATTTATGAAGTCCCCGTCGAACTCAGCAAGGAAGGCCTCGACTCGCAAATCATCCGCCTCCTTCGCCTGGAAGAACGCCCCGCCAACATGCAACCATGGCTCGACATGCTGCAGGGATTGCACCACCCCAAAGGCGAAGTCCGCATCGGCATCGTCGGCAAATACGTCCAACTCGAAGACGCCTACAAAAGTCTGCGCGAAGCCTTGTTGCACGGCGGCCTTGCGAATCACCACAAAACTGTTATCGACTGGATTGAATCCGAAGAAATCGATTCCCTCGAAACCGCAGAGGAGCGTCTCAAGGGCTACGACGGCATCCTCGTTCCCGGCGGCTTCGGCAAGCGCGGCATTCAGGGCATGGTCTACACCATCCAGTACGCCCGCGATCACAAAATTCCCTTCTTCGGCATCTGCCTCGGCATGCAGTGTGCCACCATCGAATACGCGCGCGACGCCGCCTGCCTCAAGCAAGCCGACAGCACCGAATTCGATCCGCAAACTCCGCACCGCGTCATTTACAAATTGCGTGAACTCCTCGGCGTGGACGAAATGGGCGGCACCATGCGCCTCGGCGCATGGCCCTGCAAACTCGAACCCGGTTCCCTCGCCAACAAAGCCTACGGGAAAACCGAAATCAGCGAGCGCCACCGCCACCGCTACGAATTCAATCGCGAATACGAAAAAACTCTCGTCGCCGCCGGACTCCGCATCACCGGCCGCACTCCCGACGACAACTACGTCGAAATCATCGAAGCCCCGAACCACCCCTGGTTCCTCGGCTGCCAGTTCCATCCCGAATTCAAATCCAAGCCTCTGGAGCCGCACCCTCTCTTCGCAGCCTTCATTGGCGCCTCGCTAGAACACAAACTCCAAAAATCACGCCCCACATCAAGCGCCGTCACTGCCGAGGCGCAGCCTCCCTCGCCCACATTGCGCGCCTCCCCTCACGCCGCTGCCTGAGCTTCCGTTCGCAAAAGACGCCGAGTACGCTAATCAGGGTCTACGGTTCTTGCCTCGGTTGCGCTCATGTCTGTAAAGCGCGAACGCTCCAAACGCAATCGCGCTCACCGTAGCCTCCACGACTAATGCATCACGCGCTCTTACGATTTCGTTCCTTTTGCGTTCGGAACGTAGGCGCGCCTCGTTCTCAGGCCCGGGGTTTTGGATCTGTGCAAAAACAGCATTGCGATAGCTCTGCAGATCGACCATCGTAATGAGGTAGAAGAGGGGGAAAGCCGCCCCGAAAATCAGTAATACGCCAAGTGCTGTTCGAGATGGGCGCATGGAAAGAGTGTAGCGTCTGACTTGAGAGTCACACCTTTGTGATATCTTCAATGTTTCCTATGGCTCATATTCGCGAAATCCAGTTAGGCTCTCTCCGCCTCGGCGGCAACAATTCGCTCTTCGTCATCGCCGGCCCCTGCGTCATCGAGTCCGAAGCCCACGCCCGCTTCATGGCCGAGCGCGTCGCCAAGATCGCCGCCGACGCTGGCGTCCCCTACATTTTCAAAGCCTCCTACGACAAGGCCAACCGCTCCTCCGTAAAAGCCTTCCGAGGCCCCGGGCTCACCGAAGGCCTCCGCATCCTCGGCAAAATAAAATCCGACTTGCATCTCCCCATCCTCACCGACATTCACGACGCCTCGCAAGCCGCTCCCGCCGCCGAAGTCGCCGACATCCTGCAAATCCCCGCCTTCCTCTCGCGCCAGACCGATCTCCTCATCGCCGCTGCCAAAACCGGCCGCATCGTCAACGTGAAAAAGGCCCAGTTCCTTTCCCCCTGGGACATGGGCAACGTCGCCGAAAAAATCGCCGCCGCCGGCAACCAGAAAATCATCTTCACCGAACGCGGCGCCAGTTTCGGTTACAACAATCTCGTCGTGGACATGCGCACTTTTCCCGTCCTAGCAAAATTCGGCTACCCCGTCGTCTATGACGTCACCCACTCCGTCCAGCTCCCCGGCGGCCAGGGCCACGCCAGCGGCGGCCAGCCCGAATTCATCGAGCCACTCGCCCGGGCCGGCGTAGCCACCGGCGTCGACGGCATCTTCCTTGAAACCCACGACAATCCCGCCGCCGCACTCTCTGACGGCCCCAACGCCCTGCCCCTCTCGCAGCTTCCCGAACTCCTCGCGCGCCTCAAAGAACTCTCCACCCTCATCCGCCGCTGGAGCAACGCATGAGCCTCGAAACCGCCCGCCGCGTTCTCCGCATCGAAGCCCAAGCCATCCAGGACGTCCTCGCCCGCCTCGACAACTCGTTCACGCGGGCCGTCGATCTTCTCTTCGCCTGCAAAGACCGCGTCGTCGTCACCGGCATGGGCAAATCCGGCCTCGTCGGCCGCAAAATCTCCGCCACCTTCTCCAGCACCGGCACGCCCTCTTTTTTCCTGCATCCCGCTGAAGCACTCCACGGCGATCTCGGCATGCTCGCCCGCCGCGACGTGCTGCTCGCCATCACTTACGGCGGCGAAACCCAGGAAATCCTCAATCTCCTCGAATCCCTCAAGCGCCTCGAAATTCCCATCGTCACGCTCACCGGAAATCCCAAATCCACGCTCGCCGAAGCCAGCGAGGTCGTTCTCGACGTCAGCGTAAAGGAAGAAGCCTGCTCCCTCAATCTCGCTCCCACCGCCAGCACCACCGTAGCCATGGCCGTCGGCGACGCTCTGGCCGTTTCCCTGCTCGACCGCCGCGGCTTCCAGCACGACGATTTCGCCGCCCTCCATCCCGCCGGCCGCCTCGGCAAAAAATTGCTCCGCGTCGAACATCTGATGCACAGCGGCGATGCTCTACCTCGCGTCACTCCCGAAACTCCCATGCCCGCCACATTCCACGAAATGTCCGCCAAGAAACTTGGCATGACCACCGTCACCACTCCCGACGGCAAACTCGCCGGCATCCTCACGGACGGCGACCTTCGCCGCCTCATGGAAAAGCACGGTGGCGCCACCCTCTCCATGACCGCCGGCGACTGCATGGTCCGCAACCCGCAAACGATCAGCGCCAAACTCCTCGCCAGCGAAGCCCTCAACCTGATGGAAAAAAAGAAAATCACATCCGTAGTCGTCGTAGACGCATCACAAAAAGTAGTCGGCGTAGTTCACCTCCACGACCTCTGGACCCTTGAACTCATCTGACCGCGTCGCACACTCTCTCTTCGACCGCTTCTCCGCGAACTCTGTGGACCTCTGAGTCCTCTGTGGTAAGGATTTCTTGTCTCCTCCTCTCGGTCACGACATCTAAATCTTGCTAAACTTATCCACTCGTGACTTCACTGGAGGCGCGCTTGTCCCCAACCCCCAAAATCTCTCCCGCCCTTAAAAAACGGGCCGCTCAAATCAAACTCCTCCTCATGGACGTCGACGGCACCATGACCGACGGTGGAGTCCTCCTCCTCTCCCAGCCCGACGGCTCCGCCCTCGAAATAAAAAAATTTGACGCTCACGACGGCCAGGGACTCACCCTCGCCCACACGGCCGGCATCCAGACCGGCTGCATCACCGGCCGCGAAAGCCCCGCACTGCTCCGACGCGCCCGCGAAATGAAAATGGACTACGTCTACATGAAAATCCCTCTCAAAATGCCGGCCTACGAAGAAATTCTCGCCAAATCCGGCTTGAAAGACGCTGAAGTCGCTTACGTCGGCGACGACCTCCCGGACATTCCCCTCCTCAAACGAGTCGGCCTTGCCGTCGCCGTCGGTGACGCCGTCATCGATGTGAAAAAAATCGCCCACTACACCACCAAAGCACACGCCGGAAAAGGCGCCATTCGCGAAGCCATCGAGCTTATCCTCAAATCCAAGGGCCTCTGGGACGAACTTATCGACAAAGCCCGCGCCTAATGCTACATTCCCCGCCACACGATCCTGACGGGGAGATTCTCGATGAAAACAAATTATGCTGCGGTGTTTGTCGCGGCCGTTGCTTATTGGATCCTCGGCGGCGTCTGGTACGCTGTGCTCTTCAGCAAGCCCTGGATGGCTCTGGAACATATAACCGAAGAGCAAGCCAAAAGCATGAATCCCGTCCTGCCCTACGTCATCACCTTCGTCCTGAATCTCCTCATCGCCTACGCCCTCGCCCAAATCTGCATCTGGCGCAACGCCAACACCATCGGCCGCGGTGCCTCCGTCGGCGTCCTCCTATGGATCGGCTTCATCGGCCCCATCACCTACACCACCTACATGTACGAAATGCGCCCCAAGGAACTATTCGCCATCAACCAGTTTTACCCTCTGGCAGGTATGGTCCTAATGGGTGCAATCCTCGGCGCCTGGACCAGAAAGTCCGCCTAGGCTCCTGTAGCACAGCCATTCCTGGCTGTGCTCTTGGCACTCTTCTCTGCGAACTCTGTGTTCTCTGTGTTAATTCTTTCTCTTTCTCTTCCTCCTCGAATTCCCCAACCGCCCTTACCTTTTCCCCTCATCTCAATACATAATAGATAGCGGTTTCCAACGAACGAGGTATCCCAGCTTGATGCACGCATGGCACGACGTCTCCCCCGGCAAGGAACTCCCCCGCGACTTCCAGGCCGTCATCGAAATTCCCCTCGGCTCCAACGTCAAATACGAACTCGACAAACCCACCGGCCTCCTCAAGGTCGACCGCATCATCCACTCCGCTGTCTTCTACCCCGCCAACTATGGCTTCATTCCGCAGACCTACGCCGAAGACAACGACCCTCTTGACGTCCTGGTCCTATGCCAGGAATCGATCCAGCCTCTCGCCCTGATCAAGGCCCGCGCCATCGGCGTCATGACCATGGTCGACTCCGGTGCCAGCGACGACAAAATCATCGCCGTCGCCACCAACGACCCCGAATTTAGCGATTACACCGAAGCCCGCGACCTTCCCCCACACCGCATGCTCGTCCTTAAACGTTTTTTTTCGGATTACAAGCAACTCGAAGGCAAGCAAGTCCAGGTCGAAGATATCCGCCCTGCCTATGCCGCCCTCAACATCATCGAAAAATCCCTCGCCCGTTACGCCGCCCTGCGCGACGAACTCCGCGCCTCCGCCAACTACTAACCCTCCTCCTCTTCTCTGTGTCCTCTGTGTGCCGACCTCTGCGTCCTCTGTGTTAAATTCTTTTCTTGCTATACTCCAACGTTTTCACGATTACCCCATATTTATGAGACGATATCGCTAAGCAAAATCCCATGCACCCCATCCTCAAATGGTCCCTGATCACCTTAGCCATCCTTCTCCTCGCCGTCTGCGTCGGCCTCAGCATCATGGCAGGCAGCCCCAAAGACGCCATCGGCATGGTCCGCTACGCCCTCCCGCACATGCACCGCGGGAATCTCCAGGTCGGCAGCGACGCCCCCGACGCCACTCTCGTCTCGCTCGACGGCTCCACGCGCTTTCATATCCGCGAACGCACCAGCGGCAAACCGCTCGTGCTCGTCTTCGGCAGCTTCACTTGACCGCCCTTCCGTCGCCAGGTTGGCGATATCGCGCAAATCTACATCGACTATAAAGAGCGCGCCGATTTCCTCACCATTTACGTTCGCGAAGCCCATCCCCTCGACGAGTGGCAGATGAAGTCCAACGAAAAAGACAAAGATAATGTCTGCTACGCCCAGCCGAAAACCCTCGAACAGCGTGTCGCCATCGCCAACGACTTCACCCAACGCTTCAAATACTCCGTCCCTTTCGGCATCGACGAAATGACCAACGCCGCCAACGACGCCTACTCTGCCTGGCCCGAGCGCCTTTACATCATCGACGAGCAGGGCCGCATCTCTTATAAAGGCGGCAACGGCCCCTTCAAATACAATCCCAAGGAAGTTCGCGACTGGCTCGCCAATCGCTTCGGCGAAATAAAGCATCCCGAACCCGCTTCTCCGGAAAAAAAGACCTAGCGCCCGGCAGCATCACCAACCGTGACTCGCCGCCCTTCCAACAAATCGCCACAAAATCCCGACGCTTTGCGCAAGGTGGGCCTGGCCCGCGCGCTTTCCAAACTCGGCTACTGCTCCCGCCAGCAAGCCGTTGAACTGATCCGTCAGGGCAAAGTCCGCCTGAACGGCAGCACTCCGAAAAATCCTGAAGCTCCCGTCCGTCTCGGCACCGATCGCATCGAAGTCCAGGGCCAGTCGCTCAAGTCCGCCGAAAAAATCTATCTCATGCTCAATAAACCGCGCGGCATCGTCACCTCTGCCTCCGACGAAAAAGGCCGCGACACCGTCTACTCTCTGCTTCCCTCCGGCCTCACCTGGCTCGCCCCCGTCGGGCGCCTCGACAAAGCCAGCGAAGGCCTCCTTCTCTTCACCAACGATTCCCAGTGGAACGCCCGCGTAACCGATCCCGCAACGCATCTCGACAAAACCTACCACGTGCAAATCGCCGCTGTTGCCGATTCATCGCTTCTCGAAAAACTCGAACGCGGAGTCGAAACTGAGCCCAACGAAACTCTCCGCTGCAAACGCGCCACCCTCCTCCGCTCCGGCGAAAAAAATTCCTGGCTCGAACTCACACTCGACGAAGGCAAAAACCGCCATATCCGCCGCATCCTCGACGCCCTCGGCATCGAAATCCTCCGCCTCATCCGCGTCGCCATCGGCCCCCTCCAACTCGGCGGCCTCTCAAAGGGCTCCCACCGCCCGCTCACTCCACCGGAACTCACGGCCTTAAATCGCGCAATGCACTTTTTGTAGCGGCCGCCTTCCGAGGCGGGCGCCGTTCTCTTCTCCGCTCTCTGTGCCCTCTGCGCTCCTTCTCTGCGTCCTCTGTGTTAAAGCCTTTTCCCTGCATTGAATCCCCTACTCCCGCCGAATAGTCATCTTGTGGCACAGCCATTCCTGGCTGTGCTCTTGGACTACCCCCGAATCATTGGCAAAATCCTCCCAACCTGCGCTACAATCTAGCCGGTTAGCGAGTGGGCGATTTCCGGAAACCTTTGGCTTTCCCCAAGGTTCGGGAACCAATTCCGGGTTCGGCTCCTCCACACGGCAAAGCGCTTTGATCTTTCCCGGCGCTCCCCGTCGCCTTACCGCTGTCAGCCTTCCCGTGAAGCCGGGAGCAGCTTGGGGTGCTTGATGTCCACAGCTCCGAACATCGTCCATTCCCGTCCTCTCCCCGAAGCTCAATCCGGCGAACTGCTCCATTTTTCCCGCGAAAGCGTCCAATGGGAATGGATGAGCATGTCCGCCCGCCGTCTCAATCCGGGTGAAACCTATTCCGCCTCCACCAAGGGCGAAGAAGCCGCCTTCGTCCTCCTCGGCGGCCGCTGCTCCGTAAACTGGGGAGAAGGCGCGCAAGTCATTGGTCAGCGCAAGAATGTTTTCGACGGCCTGCCGTATTGCCTTTATCTCCCCACAGGCTGCTCGGCCGTTTTTACCTCCGAAACCGCCTGCGAAATTGCCGAATGCCGCGTCCCTTCCGAAGCAAAGCTTCAGCCCAAACTCATCACTCCAAAAGACGTCGTTAGCGGCCTCCGTGGCGGTGGAAACGCTTCCCGCCAGATCGTCGACATCATCCGCCCTGACTTCCCCGCCGACAAACTCGTTGTCATCGAGGTCTACACTCCCGGCGGCAACTGGTCCAGCTTCCCTCCCCACAAACACGACGTCCACAACCCGCCTTCGGAAGTCGACCTCGACGAAATCTACTATTACCGCATCAATCGCCCCAAGGAAGGCTTCGCGCTCCAGCGCCTCTACTCCCCCGATCTCTCGCGCGACGTCACCCTTCGCGCTCAGGATGGCGACGCCGTCCTCGTCCGCTCCGGCTTCCACCCCGTCGTCGCGGGCCCCGGCTACGACGTCTACTACCTCAATTTCCTTGCGGGAACCTCCCGGACCCTGGCCGTCACCGAAGACCCCAATCACGTCTGGCTGAAAGCCACCTGGAAAGACCTCGATCCGCGATTGCCGTTGGTGCGTTGAAGCGGTAAACTCTCCGCAACTTCAAGAGGACGGGGCGATGGCCGAAAACTACCCAGACAAGCGCATCGGATCAGCCACCGATAAGCGCTTAGACATTTTTGCATTTTCCTGCTGGCCTTCCCTCTCTGTTCAGGCGCAAGCTTGTCCCTTGTCGAGGATTCCTGTGGGAAGGAAAATCTCTTCATGACCAGCCGCCTCACTGTCGCCCAGGCTATCGTCGCTTACTTGCAAGCTCAATATTCCAGCCGCGACTCCCAGGAGCATCGCTTCATCGCAGGCTGCTTCGGCATCTTCGGCCACGGCAACGTAGCTGGCATGGGCCAAGCCCTCGAACAAAATCCCGGCCTCCGCTACTACCTCTGCCGTAACGAGCAGGCCATGGTCCACACCGCTGCAGCGTTCGCTAAGACCAGCTTTCGCCTTCGCACTCTCGCCTGCACCACCTCCATCGGCCCCGGTGCCACCAACATGCTCACCGGCGCCGCCGCCGCAACCATCAATCGCGTTCCCGTCCTATTGCTCCCCGGCGACATCTTCGCCCGACGCAATGTTGCACCCGTCCTGCAGCAACTCGAATCTCCATTCACCCAAGATATTTCCGTCAACGATTGCTTCAAGCCCGTCTCGCGCTACTGGGATCGCATCCAGCGCCCCGAGCAACTCCTCACTTCCCTCCCCGAAGCTATGCGCGTCCTCACCTCTCCTGCTGACACTGGCGCCGTCACCCTCAGCCTCCCTCAGGACGTCCAAGCCGAAGCCTTTGACTTTCCAGAAGAATTTTTCCGCAAACGCGTCTGGATCATTCCCCGCGCTCGCTGCGACAAAAGTATCCTCAACCAATCCGCAGCGTTAATCCGCCAAGCAAAAAAACCTCTCATCGTGGCCGGCGGCGGCGTTCTCTACTCCGAAGCCTCCCGCGCCTTAGCAAATTTTGCCGAAGCCACCGGCATCCCCGTCTGCGAAACGCAAGCCGGCAAAGGTTCCCTTCCCTACGACCATCCGCAACAACTCGGCGCCGTAGGCGTTACCGGCACCACCGGCGCAAACATCGCCGCCCGCGAAGCCGACCTCGTTATCGGCATTGGCACTCGCTACTCCGATTTCACCACCGCCTCCAAAACCGCCTTCCAGAATCTCGCCGTCCGCTTCATCAATATCAACGTCACAGAATTCGACGCCTACAAACACGCCGCTCTTCCTCTCACCGGCGACGCCCGCGTCACTCTCGAAGAACTCCAATCCGCAGTCGCCGGCTACCAGATCGAAAAAAGCTACGCCGCCCGCATCGCCGCCTTCCGCGCCGGCTGGGAAAAAGAAGTCGATCGCATCTACGCCGTCCGCAAAACTCCTCCGCTCTCACAAGGCGAAGTCATCGGCGCCCTCAACTCGTTCACCGAAGCCTCTGACATTCTCCTCTGTGCCGCCGGCAGCCTTCCCGGCGATCTCCACAAACTCTGGCGCACCCGCCAGCCCGGCGGCTATCACATGGAATACGGCTACTCGTGCATGGGCTACGAAATTGCTGGCGGCCTCGGCGCGAAAATGGCCAACTCGAATCGCGAAGTCTACGTCATGGTCGGCGACGGCTCTTATCTGATGATGGCCCAGGAAATCGTCACTTCGCTTCAGGAAGGCGTCAAACTCAACATCGTCCTCCTCGACAATCACGGTTTCTCCAGCATCGGCGGCCTCAGCCGCGGCTGCGGCAATGAAGGCATGGGCACCAACTACCGTTACCGTCGCGGCGATAAATATGACGGCGAAAACATTCCCGTCGATTTCGCCGCCAACGCCGCCAGCCTCGGCGCCTGGACCATCCGCGCCAAAACCCACGACGAATTCCGCAACGCCCTCGTCGCCGCCCGCAAACAGGAACGCACCTCCGTCATCGTCGTCGAAACTTCCTACGACGACCGCGTCCCGGGTTACGAATCCTGGTGGGATGTCCCCATCGCCGAAGTCTCCGAGCGTGATTCGGTCCGCGCCGCCCGCAAAAAATACGAGGAAGCGCGCAAAAAGGAACGTTTTTTCTTTTAGGAAATTAATTTCAAATCTCAGCAGAGCAATCGGACCCCGAAATCGTTTCGCATCCGAAAGAGGCCGGCGTGGAAACAACCACTGGGACACTCGAAGCGGGAAGCCCTGCGCAGCCCCATCTGAAACGCGTCCTCGGCCTCTGGGACCTCATCTACTACGGCGTCATTCTCACTTCCCCCATCGCCGCCGTCCCGCTTTTCGGCGAAGCGCAAGTCCTCTCCCACGGCCACGCCGTCACCACACTGCTCCTTGCTATGGTCGCCATGTCCGTCACCGCCGTAAGTTTCGGCCGCATGGCTACCGTCTATCCTTCCTCCGGCTCCGTCTACACCTACATCAGCAAAGGACTCAATCCCCACGTCGGCTTCGTCGTCGGCTGGGCCATGTTCCTCGAATATCTTTTCCAACCCATCCAGAACGCCCTCTACGCCGTCCTCGCCATCCAACGCATGGCCCCAAAAATCCCCTTCGCCATCCTCGCCGCCCTCGCCGTCGGCCTCATCACATTCATGACCGTGCAAGGCATCAAATTCACCGCTCGCACCAACGAAGTTCTTCTTTCCTTCATGGTCCTAGTCACCGCTGCCTTTCTAGTCGAAGCCTTCCGCTACATCATTCTCCACCAGCATTTCTCCGGCCTCGTCTCTCTCAAGCCACTCTACAATCCCGAAACTTTTAATTACCGCCTCGTCGCTTCCGGCACTGGTCTCGCCGCTCTCGTCTTCATCGGCTTCGACGGCGTCTCCATCCTCGCCGAAGAAGTTAAAAATCCCCGCCGCAACGTTTTACTAGCCTCTGTCCTGGTCTGTATCTTCACCGGTCTCTTCAGCGGCTTCCAGGTCTACATGGCCCAGCGCGTTTTGCCCGACTACGCCACGTATCAAAATCCCGAAACCGCTTTCATGGACGTCGCCCGCGCCGCCAGCGGCCCCCTGCTCTTCCACGCCTACGGCATCATGCTTCTCGTCTCCAGCATTGCCTGCGGCCTCGCCGGACACGTCGGCGCCTCCCGCCTCCTCTACAGCATGGGCCGTGACGATGTGTTACCGAAAAAAGTCTTCGGCCATATCAGCCCAACAAAAGGTAATCCGATCTACAACGTCTGGATCGTCGGCGCACTCGCCTACATCGGCGTCCTCACCATTCCATGGGAACTCTCCGCCGAAATCGTCACCTTCGGCGCACTCATCGCCTTCATGGGAGTCAACCTGGTCTCTCTCCTCCATTTCTACTTCGGCCCGGAAAACGCAGGCAAGCGCAACTTCTTCGTCGACGCCTTCGTCCCCGGATTCGGCTTCGTCTTCTGTTTTGGTTTGTTATTCAGCCTGCAGAACTGGACCAAATGGGCCGGCATCATCTGGTTGGTGGTGGGAATTCTCTACGCCGCCTACAAAACCAGGGGTTTCACTCTCCGCCCAAAACTCTTCGACTTCAGCGAAACCTAACTCTCCGCAATCGCACCCCAGTAGCACAGCCATTCCTGGCTGTGCTACCGGGTTTCTCTTCTCTGTGAACTCCGTGCTCTTCCTCTGTGTTCTCTGTGTTAAATTCTTTTTCTTTTTTTCCATTTTCCAATTTCTATTTCTTCTCTTCGAGTACCGCCCGCAGGCCAAACCCGCACGACTCCCGAATCCGCAACTCCGGCTGCAATTTCCTCACTGTGGCCTTGCTCACATCCCCCGCAATTCTTTTGATCAACAACTCCGCCGCCTCCAAACCCAACTGGTGCTTCGGCAATTCCACCGTCGTCAGCCGCGGCCGGAAAATCCCCAGCCACGGGTAATCGTCAAAACTCACCAGCCCATAATCCTCCGGGCAGCGCAATCCCATCTCCTCCGCCGCCTGCAGCAATCCGATGGTCATCAAATGATTCGCCACATAAATTCCATCCGGCCGTCGCGAAAGCAGCGAATGCCCCGCGCGAAATCCTGACTCCAGGCGGTAATCACCCTCAATCACCAAATCCTCGTCGTACTTCAACCCCTCCGCCTTCAACGCATCATGAAAACCTTGCCACCGTTCCTTCGCGTTGCTGACCTTCAACGGCCCGCTGATCAATCCAATCCGCTTTCGCCCCGCCCGCGCCAGATGCGACACCGCCTCATACGCCCCGTGATAATCGTCCGTAATCACCGCGTCCTTCGTCAGCTTCGGGTACGTCCGCATTACCAGGACAAACGGAATATCCACCTCTTTAATCATCTGCCGCAGCTGAGGTCGAAAATCCCCCGCCGCCTTCGTCAGCAAAATCCCGTCCACGCGCTTCGAGAGGAGCAACTCAATCGCCTTCTCTTCCTTATCAAGCGAATCATCGCTATTGCAAAGCAGCAAATTGTATCCGCGTTTCTGCGCGGCATCCTCCGCCCCGCGCACCACCAGCGGGAAGAACGGGTTACCAATGTCCGGCACAATCATTCCGATCGTATGCGTCCTCTGGTTCGCCAGGCTCCGCGCAATCAAATTCGGCCGGTAATTCAATTTCCGGATCGCCGTTTCCACGCGTTCCCGCAGTCCCTTCCCCACGTGGCTCTTGTTGTTCACCACCGCCGACACCGTAAACACAGAGACGCCGGACTCCCGCGCCACATCATAAATGCTCGCGGCCTTCCCCGCCTTCTTCCGTCCGGCATTTTTTCCCGTGCTCATGAATGGCCTGGCCGCTCCTCCGCCCCAGATATTCTCTGCTCCGGCTCAGCGTACTCTGCGTCTCTGCGTTAAACTCTTCTCTCTTTCTCTCTTCTCCTACCTTCAACGAATCCCGTATCTTACGCTAACCGGTCCTCCATTTCTCGCCGCTGCATAAATCGCCTCCAAAATGCACATGTCCCGATGCCCCTGTCGCCCATCTGGCCCTACAGGCCTCTTCATCTGTATCGCCGTCGCGAACGCATCCAGCTCCGGCGCAAACTCATCCACCACCCTGAACTTCTTTTCAAACCACTTCCCGCCAATCTTCCCCATCAGCCGCCGCCCCTCGTCGAACGGAAACGCTGGCGTCAAACAAGCCCACCCCTTCGTCCCCTGCACAAATACAAACGAAGAGATCGCCGAACTATACGTCGAAGTTCCCTGCACCGCTAACCCACTCGCAAACTGCATTCGAAACGAAATTCCTTCCTCCACTTCCCGAAATCGCGCCGCATCTTTTTTCCAGGAATGCGCGCTCACCTCCACCGGATCCTCTTCCACCAGCCAGCGAGTTGTATTCACACAATAGACTCCTAAATCCATCAACGGCCCACCGCCCGCCGTGTTCGAATCCAGCAGCCACGGAATCGATTTACCCGCCACGTGCAATTCGCTGAACACCGTATTGATCACATCGATCTTCCCCAGCTTTCCGCTCTGAATCAGTTTCTTCAGGTACAGCGCGCTCGGTTCATAATATTTCCGGTAAGCCGTCATCAACTGCACTCCACACTCCTCGCAAACCCGCACCATCTCCGCCGACTGCTCCGGATTCAACGCCAGCGGTTTTTCGCACAGCACATGCTTCCCTGCCCGAGCCGCCGTCACCGTCGCCTTCAAATGTTCGCTCTGCGGTGTAGCCAGATAAACGGCGTCCACCTCTGGATTTTCCAGGCAGGTCCCAAACTCTTCCGCGCTGTAAGCCGCGTTTGCCCCAAACTTCCGCGCTAGCTTCACCGCCTGCCGCCTATCTCGGCTAACCAACCCAACCAGTTTCACGTTCTTCGCATGCCGGAACGCCGGCAGCACAGAGCCCTGTGCAATCGCGCCCAGCCCCACCACCGCAAACCCCACTTTGTTCCCGGTTTTCATATTGGTAGATTCACGTCACCACGACGATTCCTCGCCAGTTGCTTAGGCTTTAGCCTGTGTTCCTGGTTTTCTCTTCTCTGTGCCCTCTGTGCTCCGACCTCTGCGTCCTCTGCGTTAAAAGTTTTTCTTCGCTCTTTTCTTACTTAACTCTCCCGATCCGCCCGTCCCAACCTCTGATTCCGTATCGCCTTGTGATCCAACCCCCGCAACTCCTCCACATTCTCCAACACCTTGTGGATCGCATCGGCGATATCGTCCACATTCTTCGTAGTCCCGAGAAAATGCTGGTGCGGAAACCATACCGCTTCCTGATACGCCGCCTTCTCCGATTCCGGACACGAATACATCGAACGCAAATCCAGCGCCTTCTCCCGCCCCCAGCTCAACGCCGGAAAATCCGTCGCATCCACGGGAAACAGCGAACTCTTGTAAACCGGCTCGTAAAACAATCCGTCGCAGTGCACTCCCTCCAATTGCATCGCCGCCACAAACGCCGCCCGCGGAATCTCCTTCACCTTCTCCGCAAAATACTTCATCACATACCCATAAGGCGCCAGCCGGGTAATTCGCGGATCCGGCTTCAGCAATCCGATTCCCGGCGTCTTCGCCATCCGCGCCTCAAACCGTTTCATGTTTTTGTCCCGGATTACGCTCTGCTTCGGCATTCGTGCAAGCTGCGCACCCAACACCGCGGCCTGAAACTCCCCCAGCCGGTAATTGAATCCGATAATTCGTTTCTTATACTGGTCCGTCAGGCTCGCCCGCCCCGCGTTGATATAGCTCTGCACCAGTTCCATATACTCCAGGTTGTTCGTGATAACCGCCCCACCCTCGCCCGAAGTAATCAGTTTGCTCGACTGAAAACTGAACGCCCCCATGTCCCCCATCGAGCCCGCGCCCTTCCCCTTCCACATTCCTCCATGCGCGTGCGCGCAATCTTCCACTACCTTCAATTTGTGTTTCGTCGCCACGCGCAAAATTTCGTCCATATCCGCAAACCGCATCCCCAGATGCACCGGCAAAATCGCTTTCGTCTTCGGCGTGATCGCTTTCTCGATCAGCCTCGCGTCCAGACAATATGTATCCGGATCCACATCCACAAACACCGGCACCGCGTTCACCAGCAGCACCGGCCCAACCGTTCCCTCCCACGTGTACGCCGGCACAATCACTTCGTCGCCCGGCTTGATTCCGATCGCCTTCAGCGCCGCCTGAATCGCCACGGTCCCCGTGTTCACGCACTGCCCATACTTCGCCGTGTGCAACTTCGCAAACTTCGCCGCGAACGCCGCCGCATGCTTTCCCGGAAACGGCTGGCCGCCCCACAACGTGCTCTCCAGCACATCCTTCAGAGCCGCAGCTTCCGCCTTCGTCGGTATCGGCCACCGCGTAAACGGCGCCTTCCTCAATTTCTTTCCACCCGTAATCGCAAGTTTTCCCACGCGGCCAGACCTCCATTCCAAATTTAAAGTGAACTATGTAGCGCTGGCTTTTATGCCAGCGTTCTTAAGGCTTTCTTCTCTGTGTCCTCTGTGCTCCGACCTCTGAGACCTCTGTGTGAAGTCTTTTCCTCTTCCGTTCTACGCATCCGGATTCGGCAACATCACGTCCCGCACCACCGAATCCAAATCATGGCAAGCCCCAACAAACTGCCTCAACGTTCTCCGCGTCGGCCCAAACGAATCAAACTCCGCCACCGAAATCCCCTTCTCCGTATACGCCCTCTGAAAATCCACAAACTTCCGCCCCAACTCCTCCACAATCTCTCCAGCCACGGGCTTATCGATTCTCGGCACCACTTCAATATCGCTTTGGTTAAATCGCACTTGCCATACATATGGCGGCGAGATCACCACATCCCCGCCAATCAGTTCGCTCCAGTGCATGTGATTTCGAAACGCCGCCGAAAGCAACCGGATCCGGTACCCACGTTCCCGAAAAAGTTTGTACGTCTTCTTGAACACGGCCACGCCCGCCCACTCCGTATACCCGGGATCAATCGCCACATTCTCTTTTTCAATCAACACCTTCAGCCAGTCATCCAGTCGGCCGACCATAATCGTGCACACAGGCCCCATGCTCGCGATTTCCTTGCCCTCTTTTTCCCGCCGCTTCAGCCCGCGCTCCACCGCCTCCGCCACCGCCACGCACTGCGGCAAGGTAAAACACACCGTCGCATTGATACTGATGCCCCGGTACGTCGCCTCTTCAATCGCAGGTATCCCCGCCGCCGTCACCGGAATCTTCACAATCATGTTCGGCGCCAATTTACTGAACTCTTCCGCCTGCTCCACAATGCTCTTCGCGTCGCGATACAGCCGTGGGTCCGTCTGAATCGACAGCCTGCCATTCTTCCCACCCTGAGTATCAAACACCGGCTTCAGCACCGCCGCCGCCCGCACGGAAATCTCCCGCACCACCTTCCACGCAATTTCGTCTTCCCCTGCCGTTGGAAATTCCTTCAGCAGCATCTCAATCCGCTTTTTCCACTCTCCAAGCTCCTTCTTCAACACGCCCAGCACAATCACGGGATTGCACGTCGCCCCGACGCCGCCGTGTTCCATCGAATATTTCAGTTCCTCAATCGACGCCGAATCGTTCCACAAACACGTCGGCGTAGTCTGCGTCATCTTATGCAGCGGACTTTTGAATGCCGTAGCGGTCGCTTGGGTCATAAACTCCTCCCTCCAACCGAACCTTTCCCAATCAATCTCACGTCGTCGCCGAGCGTTCCAGCGTCACCTTCACCGCCCGCCCCTGTTTGAGCGAACTCTCCGCCGCGACCGCCGTCGCCAGCGCCTTCAATCCGTCCTCGCCCGTCACCCGCACCGGCTTATCCTCCAGCAAGTTCTGCACAAAATCCCGCACCTCGGCCAAATACGCATCCGCAAACCGCGCCAGAAAATGATCCGCCAGTTTTTGCACACTCCCGTTCGCGCTCAAAAACACAGCCGGGGCTTGCTCGATGCTCCCCACGAAAACCGCGCCCTTTGTTCCCAATATCTCCGTCCGCACGTCATACGCATAAATCGCCGAGACGTACGACTCGATGTTTCCGATCCCGCCGTTCCGGTATTGCAGATTCACCGAACTCGCCACCACATCGCCAAACTTCGCCACTTCCGGCCGCGTCACCGAAGTTCCATACGAATGCACTTCGGCCACTTCGTCGCGCATCATCCACCGCGCTAGATCGAAATCGTGAATAGTGCTGTTGTAGAAAATCATTCCGTTCACGCCGGACTGATACGCCGCCATTGGCGGCTCATCCTTGTCCCTCCCCACCGACTTGAAAATCAATGGTGTCCCAATCTCTCCCGCCTCAATCCGCTTCATTGCCACTGCATGCGCCGGATCATACCGCCGCATAAATCCCACCTGCAGCCGCACGCCTGCTTTGCCGACCGCATCCAGCGCCGCATAAGCGTCCCCCATCGTCAGCGCCAGCGGCTTCTCGCACAAAATATCCTTCCCCGCCTTCGCCGCTTGAACCACCGCCTGCGCATGAAACTTGTCCGGCGTCGCAATCAACACCGCCTGCAATCCCTTCAACTCCAGCATCGCCTCTAGGCTCCCGAAAGCGTGTTCCACCTCCAACTCCTCCGCCACCTGCTTCGCCCGCGCCTCCGCCACATCCGCAATCGCCGCCAGTTCCGCGCCCGGCACCAGCCGCCGCAAATTTTCCGCGTGCCGCTTCCCCATCTCCCCCACGCCCAACACGCCCATCCTGATCTTCCGCATTCCGCTCCTCTGTAGCATAGGCTTCAGCCTGCGCTCTTGGGTTTCTCTTCTCTGTGAACTCTGTGCTCTTCCTCAGTGTCCTCTGTGTTAAATCCTTCTTTTTCAATTTCTATTTTCCACCTTCTCACGCCTTCGCCGCCGCCCCCAACGACCCCATCACCCCCTCCAAATACCGCAAACTGGCCGCTACACTATCCTTCGGCGGAATCTCCGTAGCCCCAAACTTTACATCCTGCTCAATCACCGACCACCCCGAATACCCGTTCTTAATCAAAGTCCGGAAGAACGCCGGAAAATTAATATTCCCTTTCCCAATCACCGTAAAAACCTTGTGCTCAATCGCCTCTTCAAATGTCCACTTGTTCTTCCGCGCCTCCGCCAGCACCGCGTTATTACAATCCTTGACGTGCACGAACCGCAGCTTATCCTTATACTTCTCTGCCTCTTTCACCGAATCTCCATGCCCATACACACAGTGCCCGGTATCCAGGCAAAGCCCGATCTTCGTGTGCGAAGTCGCATCGTAAAACCGCTCGCACTCCTCCGGCGTCTCCACATAAGTCGCCACGTGCGGATGAAACACCAGATCCAGCCCAAACTCCTGCGCCACCTTTTCCGCGTCCGCCACAATATTTCCCACGTGCTTCCATTGAGCCGCCGACAACGTAGGACAGCCCTTCTCATACACCCGCCCCGAATACGCATTCCGTTCCACGGACTGATCATCCGCCATCACCAGAAACGGCGCCTTCAAAGTAGCCAGCAAATCCCCTACTTTTCGAATCCGCTCAATCGCCGCCTTCCCCGCCGCCGGATCAGTCATCTTCACCGGCACAAACGATCCCAGCAGTTTCAACTTCCGCTTCTCCAGCTGCGGCTTCAGCACCGTCGCATCCGTCGGAAAAAATCCATAGGGCCCCAGCTCCGTCCCCGTATACCCCGCCTCCACCATTTCATCCAGCATCTTCTCGTATGACTGCTCCCACGACGGCCCCGGATAATCCAGCACACCCCAACTATCCGGCGCACACGCAAACAAAAACCGCTCCTTCAGTCCACTCATCATCATCTCCCGTAGCGGCCACCTTCAGGTGGCCCCTCTTGCCTTTGTAGGGGCCGGGCTTGACCGGCCCTCTTGGGTTACTCCAAACTCTTCGCCAGCCGTCTCTTCATTCCCACGAAACCCAAACTTTCCTCACCGCCACGGCTCCATCACCACTTTCATCGACTCCGCCTCAATCGCCTTCGCCATCGCCGCATCCACATCCCGCAACGCGTATTTGTGCGTCACAAACTCCCGCAACGGATAATGCCTCATGTAACGCGCCATCTGCCGCATGCTCGGCCCGTACGCCGCCGGTTCTTCCCCACCCACCGCCAATATCCGCGCATTCTTCGCGCACAAATGCCGGTGCGGACTGATCGCCACCTCGCCCAAATCCGAAAAATTCCCGGCCTCCACCAACAGCCCACTCACCCGCAACATCTCCAGCGCCTCCGGCACCGCCTGCGGCACTCCCGCGCACTCCACCACCACATCCGCCCCGCGCCCATTCGTCAGCGATCGAACAAACTCCAATCGCTCCCTCTGAGACATCTTCCCCGCGTGAACAACATGATCCGCTCCCAACCTCTTCGCAAAATTCAACCGGTACTCCGACAAATCCACCGCGATGATCGTTCCAGCGCCCAGCATCCGCGCCTTCATCAAAAAACACATCCCCAGTGGCCCAACGCCCATCACCACCACGGTATCGTCGAACCGGAACGACTCATTCGGAAACGCCGACATTTGCTTCGCCCGGTCCAGCCCCACCGACACCGCGAAAATCTCCGTCAGCACCGCCACTTCCGAAGGCAACTCTTCCGGCACCTTCACCAGAAAACTTCCCGGCACAATATAAATGTATTGCGACCACCCGCCAAAAAGATGCGGCGGATTCTTCGCGCTCAAATTATTTCCGTAATCCGTCGTCTTCTCGCAGCAGTAGTACGGAAAATCATGCCGGCAGTAATAGCACTCACCGCACGAAACATTCGCGCCCACCACCACGCGGTCGCCCACCTTCAGCGCAACTCCCTCAAAATCCGCGTACCGCCCGTCTCCTCCAATCGCCGCAATCGTTCCCACATTTTCGTGGCCCTGGATAATCGGAAACTCCAGCTTCCGATCGCCGTACTGCGTCACATACCCCTGAAACGTATGCTTGTCCGTCCCGCAAATCCCGGACATCTCCATCTTCACCAGCACACACCCCGGCCCTGGCTCCGGCAACGGGTACTCCCGCAATTCATACTGTCCAGGTTTTACGAGTATTGCCGCGAGCACGCCATGGGCCGACATTGCCGAGTCTCTTTCGCCACCATTGAAATTGGCCGGGAGGCCATGCCCTCATCCAAAAAATCGCGGGGAATCGGCTGGGCCAGGATTCCCCGCTCGGGGTTAAAGGAGCTACAAGCTCAATCTAACGACTAAAAATTGAGCTTCAGCGAAAGTTGGCCTATCCGACCTAGCGTCGTTCCAGGAACCTGCCCCATGGTGTTAGGATTTGGCTGAAAAGTTGTCGGGCTATAGGTGATAATCCCACTCGGAGTCAGGAATTGGGCGTGGTTGAAAACGTTGTAGAGCTCAGCCCTGAATTGCAGATTAAATCGTTCGGTGAGCTGAGTACTTTTCAGCAGCGCCATGTCCCAGTTGTTGATTCCCGGCCCGTGGAAGAATCTACGATTGGCGGTGCCCTCCTGCCCAAACTCAGAGGGATTCGTTGCGGTGGGGCCAAACGCCGAGGAACTGAAGTAGAATCCTCCCGTTTTGCGGGGGTCTGTGATGTGGACTGGTCCCACAAGATTAGGTGTGTCCACTCCAAGAGTAATCGGCCCGCCAGTTTGAGTCCCCAACAGCGAAAAATCGCTATTGTCTACGATTGTCACCGGTAGGCCCGTGGCAAAGCGGGTGATACCGCTGACTTGCCACCCATTAGTAAGTTTCTTTGGGCCTTCGAGCTTGTCGAAGGGTAGGTTGTAGCTGTAGCTGAGCACGAAATTATGAGTGCTGTCGAACGCCGAGAGGCCGCGGCTCAGGCGTGGATTTACTGGATTGTATTGCTCGCCGTAGCCGGAAGAGATGTCCAGCGATTTGCTGAACGTATAGCCCAGCAGCGTCTGCAACCTTCCCGATGTATGCCGCCAGTTGATCTGCGCGGAGTTGTACGACGAGTAGCCTCCGGTGATGAAATAGGAGTCGTTGCCGAAAGGAACCACAAAAACACCGTTGACCGGAGTGTGCTGATAGGGCGCATCGAACGGCCCGCGCGTGCCCGCAGTCGTCACACCATTCAGAGTGTATATCCCGTTTTCACCTCCCGGCCCGCACCCTGCTGCGAGAAGTGCCAGGCACGTCGCAGGATTACCCGGATTAGCAGACACCGAAGCGATCAGCTTGTGTCCTTGCGTGCCTACATAACTTACGGTAAGAAGATCCGAAGGCGTGATCTGACGTTGGATAGATAATTCGTAGTTTTCTGCGTACGGTACCTGGTTCTTTGGATAAATCGCTGGCGAACTGCTGATCGTGCCGTATGCGGAGAGCCATTCTGTCAGGTTGTCATAAGGGAAGCCGGATGCTGGATTCTTGGCGGAAAACCCCTTGACCGGCGCGGGCGCAGGGAAAAGGTTCGTGCACATCGGGTTTGGCAGGCAGTTCCCAGAAGCCCGAGGGATAAAGGGCGACGCAAACGTAGAACCTACCTGAGTTGCATAGTTTCCGAATGGAGCATCCCCTATCTGGTTGTAGTCGGTTGCCCCTTCAAACGACGTGTAGAACATTCCCCAGCCAACTCGAATGCTGGTTGATCCCGGTTTCCCGAGAATTTTCCCCAGAGTCCCTTCATGGTCACCGAACGAATAAGCGAGTCCGAGGCGCGGGGCAAACTTATCCCAGCGAGTTGGTGCCAAGGTAGAAGGAACACCTGTGTCCCCTGGGAAAACCCATCCGATCGGCGAACCGGGAAATGATAGTGACTGTTGCCCCGGAATAAGTGTTTGAATTTCGTTGTACTTCTCATGCCAGGGCGAACTTACGTCATAACGCAAACCGTAGTTGAATGTGAGATTCGACTTGATTCGCCAGCTATCCTGGGCAAAAAGCCCGAAGTAAAAGCTCCGCCCATAAGAAGGATACGATTGTCCTTGGATGTACGTGCTCGGTGCGCCAAGAAGAAAATCAACAAAATCGTTCCCGGTCTCGGTCGCGCCGCCGACCAATCCTGTACCGAAGAAAAAATTCCCGTTAGCGACGTTGGAGAGGTTCTCCTCATTTTGGTTGTAGTGATACTGACCGCCAAATTTCAGCGTGTGCGTGCCGACTACCATGCTGAAGTTGTCCAGCACCTGATAAATATTTTGGACCAACTGGTTCGGCCGGCTGGGCACGCCGATCGCGAAGTTATTGAAGTCGATTTCGGGAATTCCCTCCACGCTTGGAGTCCCGACATGAATCCCAGGCGCCCCCCCGTCACCTGGAGCGAATCCCAAACTCGCCAGCGTCACTCCACTCCCACCCAAGGGTTGGTTAAATAGCGCGTTTAAGCGGTAATAGCCCAGGCGAAACTCGTTCACAGAACTGGCGCCAAATGTCTTGGTATCTCCAAGTGCAATCGTGTGTGTTTGTCCCTTACTGTCGGCGCTGAACCCCGGATACAACGGAGCGTTGGAGGCCCAGTAGGGGTCGGCGCGGTCATAGCGGTCGAAGTAATAGTAGCCGGTCAAGAGTCCAAATCCCGTATTCGCGTCCACGCGCCCGCTGAACTTGTTGTCGTTCAAATTCTGCTTGCCGGAGTTCGTTGAAAAAGTGCCCGTGCCCAACGCCGGATCAATTGTTCCAGCCGCGGCTGGTTGAATAAATTTCAGGAGATTCGATGCAATAGGAGAAAAAGCAGTCGTAGGAAGTATCCCGCCCGGAAGCACGCAATGGTTTGCCAGTGTGACATCAGTCGTCACGCAAGTTGGGCTGTAGTAGGCCTCACCGCTTTGCACCGTTTGGCCCGTTGAACTTGCAAATTGGTTTGTGAGCTGCTGGGCCCAGGCGGGTCCGTTGACCGTCGAACCCTCTAGGCTCGGGGCAATTCCCGAAAGGTTGCCTTGTATCGTGGCTGCGGAGGGCGCCCCGTGGATGGTTTGAGTCGCCGCCTGGGTCTTGCGATTTCCCTGGTAATCCGCGAAGAAGAAAATCTTGTCGCGCTTCACCGGCCCACCAAAGGTGCCGCCGAACTGATTCTGGTGATACGCACCGCGGTGGCCCGCATCGAAGAAGTTGGCTGCGTCAAAACTAGTATTCCGCAGGAATTCGAAGGCATTTCCGTGCCAGTCGTTGGTACCGGACTTCGTAACGACGTTTATCTGGCCGCCGCTATAGTTGCCATACTCCGCGTCATAATTGTTCGTCAGAATCCGGAACTCGCCTATCGAATCCAGGTTGGGAATTGCCCCCGCTCCTCCATAACCTGTCTCTTTCACAAGTATCCCGTTCAGGATGAATCCATTATTTGCCTCGCGCATGCCGTTCACGGAGAGTCCGCCAGCGTTTTCATCACCGGACACCAGGGGCGCGGGGAATCCAGCCGAAATAAATGGTCCCGCAAACGCGCCGGTCATGCCGGACGGAGCGGAGACGACACCCGGCTGCAGTGCCAACAAGTCCGTATAGCTCCGCGTCACCAGCGGCACATCCGTCATCTGCTTTCCTTCAATCACCTCGCCCATTTGGGTATTGGAAGTCTCTACGTGCAGCGCGTCACTCTGCACCACCACCTTTTCCGTGGACTGCCCAACTTGCAGCACCGCGTCGACCACCAGAGCGTCGTTCACGTCGAGCACGACACCGGTTTTCTGGTAAACCTTGAACCCCTTTTGTTGCACCTCAATCGTATATTTTCCAAGCGGCAAGGACTGAAACGAGTAATACCCCTGCCCGTTCGTGTTTTGCGTCGCCTTAATCCCCGTATCCACATTCGTCGCGGTCACCGTCGCTCCCGCCACCGCCGCCCCGCTAGCGTCCGTCACCGTCCCCGAAATGCTCGCGGTTACACCCGCGTTCAGCCGGCCGCAAAACAAAACCGCCAGCGCCAACACCAATACGCCCACAAAAGTGCGAAGTCGCGTGACTCCCATTTTTTCCTCCGAGTAATCTCGTATGACTCCAGCCCCGTTTTCGGCCTCGTGGCCCTCCGGTCTCGGGCGGCGCACCCTTCGCACCGTTCTGCTTCCACTTGCCGCCAGAATCTAACCGGTTATCGCTTGGCTGGCGTTATAGTGCAGCGCCTTTCCTTTGTCAAGATATTTTGCCTCCGCCTCCATTCCGCCCTCGCAATCAGTCCACCGAACCGTTTCAATACTGCCAAAATCACCACCTCCTCGTTTGACGATCACATCCCCCAACGCGTCTCGTCACAAGCCCGCTAACCGAAAACCTCACCCCGTGCCCCTTCATTCCTATAACCGATTAGACCAATACGAATTCCCGCTGCTCACGTCCGCGTGACCTTGCCGATCGGGCATAGCTCTCCGTGTAGGGGCAGCTTTACGCAGCCTTCCGGTCTTTCTTTTTGTAGAGGCCGCCTTCTGAGGTCCGTTCTGTGGACCCCGAACGCATTTACGGGGCGGGCGCATTTGCCGACGCCGGATGCTCTCATCATCCGGCGGCCTTCGCACCCCAAACCAAAACCCGTCATCCTGAGGGCGCGCTTTTCGCGCCCGAAGGATCTCAACCTCCCTGCCAGGCAATTTGCCCGCCTGGGCAGGTCGGTCGACCGCATCTCAATAGATAGGAATGTGGACTTATGGAAGGTCTCCGAGGAAGGGAGACCGGGATTTACTTCAGGAAATCCAGCAGTGTCGGCAATCCCAGCACTCGCGCCGTAGCGTTCAGCGTCGCCTGGTTCGCCACCTGCGCCTGCGCAAAATTCGCCGCCGCGGTCGCCAGATCCGCTCCAACCAACGTGTTTTCCTGCTGGCTCAAATTCAACTTGTCCTGGTTCAGGAACGATTCGCTCGAGCTGATCTGGTTCAGATTATTTCCGTAAAACACCCGCTGCTGGTTCACCTGGTTCAGCGCGTTCTGCACTTCCGTTACGCTCCCGGGGATATTCGCGCCTGTCGTCAGTGCCGTGTACAGGTCCTGCAGCGCGCCTGTCACGCTCCCTGACGCGTTCTGAAATAACTGGTCCCCTGGCAGGTTCGCGCTGATCGAATCTCCATTCGACAGTTCAACGCTCGTCGTCGCCGAATTTCCGTTGTACGTCACCGCGTTCGTCGCCGGGTCCAGCGTGAACGGTTGCGTGCTCACCTTCGTTCCCGCGAACAAAAACGCTCCCTGGTAAGTCGTATTCGCCAGCGAAACCGTCTGGTTCACCAACCCCTGCACTTCTCCCGCAATGGCCTGCCGGTCCGCCGCCGTCAATGTTCCGTTGGCGCCTTCCACTCCCAAACTCAGCGCCCGCGTCAGCGCGGACACCACATTACCCAAAGTGCTGTCCGCCACCTGAAATTTTGACTGCAGCGTGCTCAAATTCTGCAGAAATTGTCCATCCCCCGCCGCTTGATCGTGATTCTGCACCAGCGACGCAGCCGCCACCGGGTTATCCGACAACTGGTTCACGCTTCGCCCGCTCGATAGTTGCAGCGTCGCAATCGTCTCGCTCTGCTTGCTGTCCTGTATGGACGCCAGCAGGCTCGGCAAAAGATCCGGGTTCAGTCGGATAGACATGTTCTTAGGTCCCCGCAACCATGTTGATCGTTGTCTGCAACAGCGTATTAATGATCGAGGTTACCTGCGCCGCGGCCTGGTACGCGTTCTTGTCCCCTTGATGGTATGAATCGTTCGGAAAATACTCGAAAGCGTGTCTCTATTCTTCGGGTCTTTCTCCAGGCTCACCAGTTCCCGGTCCAGCCGGTCCAGGTTTTCGTTGCTCTCCAGCAGGAATTCACGAACGATCTCGTCGTCCACCCCTTCTTTCTTCACCTGTTCCGCTTCGGCACGTGGCTCCGGCTTCTCCGCCCCTCGCCCGCTCCGCTTCCGATTTTTCTCTTTTGTACTCACACAATCCCTTCTGCAAACGCACCCGCGCCAACTTTCCCCGTGCACCTCAGATTCCAGCCCTATTTCTCCGCCGGCAATGTCGCTCAACCTTTCCCGATTCGCTTCTCAACACTTTTCTCAGCGCATCTCTTCTCTTTTCTTCAATCCATGCCGCTTTCCACGCCCGCGTCCCTGCTTCGCACACCTCCAAATCTTCCACTCCCCGCATTCCCCCTTTTCAACTCGGCGCATCGCGTCATTCCGGCACACCACCCTTTATGTATCCTCATTAGAAAACCCTCACATCACCCCTGCCTTCTCTTTCGTTGCTTTGTTGCTTCCTTGCCTCATCACTTCAAATTAGCTACTGTCTCTCCACTCAATGGAGGCCCCCCTCTCCTTGTCGACATCTTCATCCCGTCCCACAAACGCTCCCTCCCGCGTCATGGGCTTTCGCGACCTCTTCCTCTTCTACGTAGTCACCGGCATAAGCCTCCGCTGGATCGCCACCGCCGCCGGCCATGGCCCCTCTTCTCTCGTCATCTGGTTCCTCGCCTGGCTCCTCCTCTACATTCCCCTCGCCCTCTCCGTCATTCATCTCTCCTCCCGCTATCCCTCCGAAGGTGGCTTCTACGTCTGGACCAAAATCGCATTTGGCGAACAAGCCGGCTTCCTCTCCGCCTGGATGTACTGGGTCAGCAATCTCCCCTATTTCCCCGCCGTTCTCTACTTCGCCGCCAGCAACGTCCTCTTCCTCCACCCCGCCCTCCAGCGCTATTCGCAAAAGCCCGTCTACTTCGTCGCCTTCTCCGTCTTCATCCTCCTCGGCCTCACCCTTCTAAATATCCTCGGCCTCAATCTCGCCAAGTGGGCCCACAACCTCGGCGCCATCGCTATGTGGATCCCCGCCTTGATCATCGTCGTCCTCGGCTTCACCGCTTGGAGACACTTCGGCTCCGCCACCTCCTTCGCGCCGCGCAATTTCCTCCCCACCGCGCACGTTCAGGACATGCTCTTCTGGTCCATCGTGATTTTTTCTTTTATCGGTTGTGAATCGGCTTCCCTGATGGCCGAAGAAATAAAAGACGCCCGCCGCAACATCCCCCGCGCCCTGCTCCTCGCCGGCGCCACCGTCGCCCTCTGCTACATGCTCGGCACGTTCTGCGTCTTGCTGGCCATCCCCAGCAGCGAATCATCCAATCTCGACGGCCTCGCCCAGGCTGTCGCCCACTCCGCCGCCCGCCTTCAACTCAGCGGCGTTACGGCCTTCGCCGCCTTCTTTATCGTCATCAGCAACATCGGCGCCGCCGGAGCCTATCTCGCCGCTGCCGCCCGTCTTCCCTTCGTCGCCGGTCTCGACGGCTATCTCCCCGCCGCTTTCGGCAAACTCCACCCCCGCTACAAAACTCCCTGGATCTCCGTCCTCGCCCAGGGACTCTTCGGCATCCTCTTCGTCTTCCTCGGCCAGGCCGGCTCTTCCGTCGCCGGCGCCTACAACATCCTCGTTGCCATCGCCGTCGTCATCACCATGGTCCCCTTCATGTTCCTCTTCGCCTCCATGATCCGCCTCCAAAACCGCCACCGCTTCCCGGACCAACTCCCCGCCAATTCGGCCATTCCGGCAAACGCCCCGTCCAATCCTGCGCTCGACTCCCCCTCCGAGTCCTTTACCTCCTCAACTTCCTTTTCTTCCTTAACCTCTATTACCTCCAGAATCCTCGGTCTAATCGGCTTCCTAACCGCCGCCTTCGCCACCCTCCTCTCCCTAATCCCTCCCACCGAAGAACCCCACAAACTCCTCTACCTGGCAAAACTCCTCGGCTCCACCGCGGCCCTAATCGCCCTCGGCCTCCTCCTCTTCCACCTCGGCCAGCGTCGCAATCGCCCACCGCCACCCTCAATCCCCCAATCCTTGTAGGGGCCGGGCTCGCCCAGCCCTCTTGGGTTACTCAAGCCTTTGTAGCGGCCGCTTTCCGAGGCGGGCGCCTTTTCCTTTATTAAGCACAAGAACCAATCCCCACATGCATCCAACGCGACTCTCGCGAATCAAATCCACCAAATGGCTCTCCTATTCATCGGCACCATCACCACTCTGTTCACCGTCCTCGTCCATTCGCTCCTCCCGCCAACGATCGTCAAGAGGGTCCTCCACCATATCGCGAAGGGCCGCGGCGGTATCTGGCTCTGGGACGTGGCCCTCATAATGGAATTCACGGTATTGGCGCTCGCTGCCCACTTCGTAGAGATTGCATTCTGGGCACTATCTTTCCTTCTCTGTGGCGAATTTCAGAATTTCACCGCGGCCCTTTTTTATTCGGGCAACACCTACACCACACTAGGGGATACCACCGTGCTCTCTGCCCGTTGGAGAATGTTAGCCCCCATCGAGGCTGCCAACGGCATGCTCATGTTCGGCGTCTCAACCGCCATAATCTTCGCCGTAATCCTCCGCCTCATCGAAGCAAAATTCGGCCTCCAGCGCGATCCACCCCCAAAAATCAATTAAGTCAGGGTGCAGTTCTTCTTCCTTCTCTCCGTGACCTCAGTGCTCTTCCTCTGGGCCCTCTGTGTTAAATCCCTCTGTTCCGTAAGCACAGCGATCATCAATGGCCCGGACTCCTAATCCTTGTACCCCCCTTACTTCCTCTACCTTTTTAACCTTCTTTTGTCTTGACAAACCAATACACACCACGCATACTTCACCCGTAGAGAAGTGCGCCTCGCGGAATTCTTTCCTCCCGCAAGGTTTCCCAATTTAAATTTTCCGGAGATTTCTATGTCCTCGAAAACTGCCCAGGACCGCGCGTCCCTATGCTCTTTCCTCTTCGCCGACGGCCGCCAATGCCGCATGCTCAAGAAAAACAAATCCTCTGAGTTCTGCTATTTTCACCAGCAGCACGCCGACCTGATCGACGACGCCATCGAAGCCGGCCAGAAGATCGCCTCCTGCTTGTCCTCCGATTTCGTCACCAACACCTCGCTCACCGCTTCCCTCAGCCGCCTCTACTTTGCCGTAGCCCGCGGCGATTTCGACGTCAAAACCGCCCGCACCCTCGCCTACCTCGCCCAAATCATGGCCAAAACTCTCCCCGGCGCCAAACAAGAACTATCTCAATCCATCGGCTTCAAAAACCTGGACCATCTGCTCGAACTCTGCCTCGCCCACGTCAACCCCGGATTCCGCCTCGCCCCGCCCCAACCTTCTCCACCCCACCTACAATCGCCCGCCTCCGATTCATCCTCCACCGAATCCGCAACCCGCACCCTGTAGTGGCCGACCTTCAGGTCGGTTCGCGTGGCACAGCGATTCCTCGCTGTGCGCTTGCGCCTCTCCTCTCATCACCATCTGCTTGCCCTGAGTACATTCGGCGAATGGCATTCTCGGCATAAATACTCCTAGTTTGCCGTTGCAGAATCACGCCAAACCGTTACCCCTCCACCAACGCCCAGTACCGTTCCGCCATGAACTGCAACTCCCGCACCATCAACACATCCAAATCTCTATCAAAACAACCAACTTCATCGCCAACAAAATCACACACTTTCAAAAAACAAGGGGGAGGGGAGGTCACTCGCTCGCCAACATTCCAGTACCTCCATTCCTATTGCCCGCCCTCCCCGGCGCGTGAAACGACGCGCTCCCTGCCATGGCTAGTCTTCTATCGAGCATTCGTTGCAGCTTCCTCGATCAAGGCCGCGACCTCTTTGGGTCTGGAGACGTAAACCGCGTGGCTGGCGCCTGTCACTTCGACCGTGTGGCTCTTGGCCCGCGTCGCATACCAGCGTTCGAGGTCGGGGTTGATGGTTCTGTCTGCGCCCGCCACTACCACCCAGCTCGGTTTGGTTCTCCAGGCTGCCGTGGTGATCGTCGCTGAGAAATTGTCTGCAAAGTTGAGCACCTGCGAGCGCGCCATGAGTGCGGCCTGGTCGGCGGGAAGGTCAGCTGCGAACAATTCGTGGAATTGCGTCGGGTCGATATAGGTGAAACCGTCCGACGTTTTCTTTATGGCGCCCGATTTTGCGAGGTCGCTCGGAAAGCGCTTTCCGTCCTCCGACTCTTTCTCGCCGGAATCCGGCATGTGGGCCGCGACATACACCAAGCCGACAACCGATGGGTCGGTGCCCGCTTCCGTGATTACGGCTCCTCCGTAGCTATGACCGACCAGAATGGACGGTCCATTCTGTTGTGCAAGGACGCGTTTGGTCGCAGCCACGTCGTCTTTAAACGAAGTTTCCGGCTCTTGGACGATGCTGACGTTGTAGCCATCCTTAACGAGAATGTCGTAAACGCCTTTCCAGCCGGAACCATCCGCCCAGGCGCCATGAACCAGTACAATATTCCGGATGCGATGCTCCTGGTTCTGCGCCGAGAGCGTACCGCAGTTCAACAGCAATAAAACGAACCAGAAAGTTCGGGACACTGCTTTTACTACTCGCATGGACTTCATTGAATTACTCATTTTGTCGCTCCTTTTTGCGAATTGATTTCACTTATTGATCGTCAGAAAAATACTCAGAGGGTTAGATAGACGATTTGGACCCACTGGTCGGAGTTGATGATGCCTTGGCCCCAGACGGCGTCGAGATCGGCGAACGGCTTTTCCGCGACGGCTTCCTGGGCGAGCTTTCCTGCGGACTTCAATTTCTGAACCCGATCTCGCGAAGTAATCAGCATGTCCCGGGATTTCGTCAAATCCGCTTTGTTGCCAAGCGGGCCGTGCCCCGCGACAATCTTGGTGGAATTGTCGGCGAGCGAGAGAATTTTGTTGGCGGCGGCGATCATGCCGCTGATTGTGCCGCCCGTACCAGGGTCGATGTAGGGATACATGCCGTTGAAAAACAAGTCCGCCATCGAAATCACGTTGGCGTTTTGAAAATGAATGTAGACATCTGAATCCGTATGCGCGGGAGCAACGTGTTGGAGCTCAAGGGTTTCGCCATTGGCTTGCAATTTGTAACTGGCGGCAAAGGTCTGTTGGGGCAGGGCCTCCGCGGGCGAGGGGTCGAAATGCAAGCCGGAGAGCACGCCGTCCGCTCCTCTATACAAGACCGGCAGATCATGCGGTTCGGACATGCGCTTCTTGGTGTTTTCGTGGGCCAGGACCGTGGCGCCTTCGGCGTGAAGACGCGCGTTGTTATCGGTATGGTCGAAGTGCCAGTGGGTGTCGATGACGTATTTGACCGGAGCGTTGCCGAGGCCATCGAGAGCCTGTTTGAGCCTGGGCCAGGCGGGAGCAACGAAAGTGTCAACGACGAATTTGCCGTCTGGGCCGTTGAGGACTGTCACGGCTCCGCCGGGGCCGTCGAACATCGTGACGTTGTCAGCAAGCTTTTGCGTTTCCATGGGAACGGCGTTGAACTTGGCGCGCATGCTCGCGAGCAGGTCGGCCGGCGAAGGCCCCTGCTGTGCGTTTCCCGCTGCGGAGGCGCGGAGCAACGTCGCGGGAAAAAGATGCGCCAGAAAGGCGCTGCCGGCCAGCGTGGCCGAACCTCGCAACATTTCGCGGCGTGACGTTTGCTTCTGTAGGAAATTACACTTCATGTTCTTTAATCCTTTCTCGTGTGCCATTGGGCTTACTTCTTTGCTGCACACGCGATTGGACGCTTCTGGCTCTAATTAGTTCAATTGTTTGTTTTGTCGTCTGTGATAGGGTTTACAAATGAGGATAGATACATGGAGCTACGTCAAATTCGGTCGTTTCTCTCTATCGCCGAGACTCTGCATTTCGGGCGTACTGCGGAGTTGATTCATCTCAGCCAACCAGCATTAAGCCTCCAGATACGAGCTCTCGAGGAGGATGTCGGCGTGCGACTCTTCGAGCGGAACCGGCGCAAAACAACACTCACCGCGGCTGGTGCCGCCTTTCGCGATGATGCGGTTGCAGCGCTCGCACAATTGGACCAAGCGATTCGCAGAGCGAAACTGGCTGCTAGTGGGAAACTGGGACTGTTGCGGATCGGCTTCATCTCAACTGCATTAAGTGAGATTGTGCCGAATATCGTTCGCCAGTTTAGAGAGTTAAATCCCGAAGTAGAGTTCTCCTTGCGCGCCATCCTCACGCTGAATCAGATACAGATGCTGGAGGCCGGTTCGCTCGATGTTGGATTTCTTCGTCTGCCTATTGGCGGGCACTCGGTCCTCGATGTTGTGACAGTGCATCGCGAACCGTTCGTACTCGTGGTACCCGCGTCCCATAAACTGGCAAAAAGGAAAGGGGTGCGCCTGCGCGAAGTGTCGGGTGAGGACTTCGTGATGTACGAGCGTACCTATGCCCCCGGATTCCAGGATCTAATCTTCGGAATGCTTCGCGACGCTGGCATTGTTCCCAATGTTTCGCAGACGGCGGGAGAGATCTCGACGCTTACCTCGCTAGTCGATGCGCACATAGGTATCGCCATCGTACCCGCATCGGCCGTCAAACATAGCGTTGCTTCGGTAATCGCTTGTGAGATTCTGGATCAGATACCAATGTCTGAAATTGGTATCGCTGTAAGTAAACGATCTCGAACGGCAATCGTAGACAATTTTAGATCCTTCGCCCTGAAAAAGTTGGGCCGGGCAAGGAATCTCTTCTAAGGAAGAGGTCCTTGTCTCCCGGGGGTTTCCTCGGGACGGTCAGCTCTCACTTCAACCGCTCCAGCACATACCGCCGAATATCCAAACTCGCATCTTCCATCGGCGCGTAATACCCAAACTCATGCACCCGCGACTCCACTCCCTGCTGCACCCGCCTGCAAATTTCCCAATCCTGCCGGTTCACCAAATCCCAAAACTCAATCGCATCCCCCGGCGCAAAATCCGTCTTCTTCATCTCCGCGGGATGAAACAGAAAATCGCAAACCACCGTCGTCCGGTTCGGTGCTTTCGGCCACAATGTGAACACCGCCACATGCTCGCACGCCAGACTCAGCATCAGATTCGGATAGATTAACTCGCCCTTGTGCCGCACCTTCTCATCCTCATCCAGCCCCGCGAACGCCGCGCGATTCGTCTTCCCCGTCCACGTGAACGTCACCGCCCCCTCTTTGTGCGGAATTCCCCGCTCCCACTCCAGCGCCCCTCCGCCCTGCTGCCGGAACGCCGGTACCACGTCGCACAACTCCGGATGCACTCCCCCGCAGTGATAGCACTCGTTGTAATTCTCCAGAATAATTTTCCAGTTCGCGTGCACCTCGTACTCGATCCGCTTCGCTGCCCGCAACTCCCCAAGCGGGTACCGCTTCACCCGCTCCATCGCCTCTCCAAATCCCGCGCGCAGCGTCCGCCCTTCCCTCACCACCGCCTCTGGCGTCAAATTCAAAAAAATAAACCCGCCCCAAACCTGCACGCCCACCGGATACAGCGAAAACTCCTCCTTGCAAAAACCCTCCGCATCCTTTGTATAAGGTGCATTCAGCAGCTTCCCATCTAACCCGTAAGTCCACATATGATAAGGACACCGGATCCCATTCGTCCCCAGCACCCCGCCATTCAATTTAATATCCGACGGAATCACTTCGCCCGGCTCCGCCAACAACCGCGATCCCCGATGCCGGCAAACATTGTAATGCGCCCGAATCTCCCCCTCTTTCGTCCGCGCCACAATCACGCTCTCGCCCGCCACATTCAGCACCAGCACATCGCCCGCTTCCGGGACCTGCTCCTCCCGCCCCGCGCAAAACCACTCCCGACAAAAAATCCTTTCCTTCTCCAGCGCAAAAATCTCCCCCGTCCGGTAATACCCGCTCGCCAGCGACTTCTGCATCTTTGAATTTTTCTCCGCTTCCATCGTCGTTACCTGCGACTTCCCCTTCAATCCTTCCACTTCCCTCGCTTCCAATCTTTCAAGACCTGTTGCGCCGCATTCCTCCCCGGCGCTCCCGTTACTCCTCCTCCCGGATGCGCCCCAGCCCCGCACAAATATAACCCCTCTATTGGCGTCCGGTACTGTGACCATCCCGCCACCGGCCGCATGAAAAACAACTGCTCCAGATTCAAATCCCCATGAAAAATATTCCCCTCCGTCAGTCCATAAGTCCGCTCCAGATCCAGCGGCGTCAACACCTGCCGCGCCACAATCGCCCCCGGCACATTCGGCGCATACTCCGCAATCTTCTTCGCAACGCGATCTCCCAGCAATTCCCGCTTCTCGTCCCAATTCCCTTCGCGCAGCTTGTACGGCACATACTGCACGAAGCACGTCATGATGTGCTTCCCCGTCGGCGCCAGCGAATCGTCCGCGTTCGACGCCACTACGCAGTCCACCCACAACTCTTCCGGGATCTCCCCAAACTTCGCGATATCGTAACAGCGCTCAGCAAACTCCAGCGAAGGCACCAGCGTAAACAGCGACCTCTCTTGCGGCGAGGCCCCAGCCGGCGTGCCAGTAAACCGTGGCTCTTCGCCCAAAACCATATTCACCTTCGCGCAAGGGCCCGCCATCTTGATCCCGCGCACTGCCTCCACAAACTCCGCCGGCAACTCCTTCACATCCGCCAACTGCAAAAACGTTCGCTTCGGATCCGCATTCGACAGCACAACCTTCGCCCGAATCTCCGTTCCATCCTCCAGCGTCACGCCCAGCACTCTTCCCTCTCGCGAATCGATCCGCGCAACCGACACCTTCGTCCGAATCTCCACTCCCAACTTCTTTCCCGAAGCCGCCAGCGCCTGGGTGATCGCTCCCATTCCTCCCATCACGTGCCCGTAAAATCCCTGCATCTCCTGCTCGCCACCGCTTAAAAGATGAAACAACAGTCCAATCGCAGTCCCCGGCTGGTACGGTCCCCCATGTTTCCCGTATACATTGTTCGCCAGGAACATCGCCTTCATCGTTTCGGTCTCGTAATTCTTGTCCAGAAACTCGCCCAAACTCCCCGTCAGAAACACCACCAGTTGCGCAATCTCCGCGTTCGTAATCCCGCGAAATCTCTTCCCCACGCGCAGCAGATCGCTCCACCCCCGCAGCGAACGCGTATCAATCTCCGGCGGCGGTTCCATGAAAAACGGCTGCAAATAACGCGCCAGCCGTTTCAACTGATCGTCCACCATCACGAACCGCTCCGCATCCCGCGTCGAAATCTTTGCGAACTCCGCCACCGCCCGTTCCCGATTCGCCCACCACGGCACCACCCGCCCATCCGGAAACGCCACCTGCAGTCCCGGATCGCAAGGCACCATACGCAGCCCAAACTCCGCCAACCGCAACTCGCGTATCACCTCCGGCCGCAACATGCTCGCAATATAGGAAGTAGTCGAAGCTCGGCAACCCGGCGCAATCTCTTCGGTAACGCAGCACCCGCCCACAATTTCCCGCCGCTCCAGCACAAGCGTACGCAATCCGGCCCGCGCCAGATAAGCCGCCGCCGTCAACCCGTTATGTCCCGCGCCGACAACGACAGCGTCATAGTGCGATGTGGATGTGTTCATCCGAAAATATCTCTACCTATGAAGTGAACTACAAAGTGCAGTTGTTCTATCACAAAGGAAGGCGCAAAAGAAAAATCAGAACAATCCCGGCGTATCGAACGGCAGTCCAACATAGTTCTCCGCAAGCGAAGTCGAAGCCGCCCGCGAACTCGTCACGTAATCCAAATCCGCAAGATGAATGTGGTGCGAAAAACCATCCTCATTCGGAAATCGGTGCAGCATCGAAGTCATCCACCACGAAAACCGCTGCCCTCTCCACACACGCCGCAAACAACGCTCCGTATAGCGATCCAAATCTTCACGGCTGCCCGTCTTGTAAAACTCCACCAGCCCGCGCGTCATCACCCGCACGTCCGCCACGGCCAGGTTTAATCCCTTCGCCCCCGTCGGCGGAACAATATGTGCTGCGTCTCCCAACAAAAACAACTTACCGAACTGCATCGGCTCCGCCACAAAACTCCGCATCGGCGTTATGCCCTTCTGAAAAATCGGCCCGTCCTTCAGCACAAATCCGTCTCGCGTCGCCATCCGCACCCGCAACTCATCCCAGATCCTCTCGTCCGGCCACTTCTCGATTTCATCATCCACCGGGCACTGCAAATACAGTCGCGAAATTTCCGGCGAACGCATGCTCATCAGCGAAAACCCACGCTCGTGATACGTATAAATCAGTTCGTCCGACGCCGGCGGCACCCGCGCCAGAATTCCCAGCCATGCAAACGGGTACTGCCGCTCGTAAAACTTGATTTGCCCTGCCGCCACCGCCGGCCGGCAAATGCCATGAAATCCGTCGCACCCGGCAAGGAAATCGCAGGCAATCTCGTGCTCGCTGCCGTCCTGCACATAATGAATTCGCGGCCGCGACTCGAAATCCGAAATGCGCATCGCCTCCGCCTCAAAAAATATCGGCGCATCATTTCGGAGTCGCGCGTCAATCAGATCCTTCACCACTTCCTGCTGCGCATACACCGTAATCGACTTTCCCACCAGTTCCTGAAAATCGATGCGGTGTCCTTTCCCGTCAAACCGCAACTCAACGCCTTTATGCTGCAATCCTTCGCGTTGCATCCGCGCGCCCACGCCCGATTCCCGCAACATGTCCGCGGTGCCCTGCTCCAGCACGCCCGCGCGCACGCGGCTTTCCACGTACTCGCGCGAATGGCTTTCCAGCACGACGCTCTCGATGCCCTGCAAGTGCAAAAGATGCGCCAACATCAGGCCCGCGGGGCCTGCGCCCACAATTCCAACTTGTGTTCGGATGATCGCCATGGAAAATCTTTGTCCGACTGCTCTTACGAAAACTTCTCGATCACTTCCTTGGGAATCGCCTGGCTTTTCACCTTCGCGGGCGCTTCGGGATCGCGCACTGTCCACACGCGCTTCTCGAAGCCCTCAACAGCCAGCACATCGCCGCGAAACAACTTGTGCGACAGCGAAAAACTGCTGCTGCCCCACTTCGTCACGCAAGATTCCACCGCAACAATGTCTCCATACGACGACGGTACTTTGAAATTGCAGCTTGCTTCCACCAGCGGAATCCCCGCAATCTTGAATCGCCGCAGCATCTCCGCCTTCGGATAGCCCAGCGCCCGATGAAACAATGCGTTCGTGCATGCATCAAAGTATTCGAAGTACCGCGGGAAGAAAACGATCCCAAACGGGTCGCAGTCGCCCCATTCGATCTGGATTTCGCGTCGGTTAGTCAGCATTTTCGAGGTTTATTCCGGCCGGCCACTCCGGCCACTGAGAGTCTACCTCACGCCGCGCTCGCCTTGCACACCGTTTGGTTTTCCGCTGTGTGTTTACGGTAGACTGTAAAGAAGGGAAAGAACTCCAGGAAATGACTATCGCTTACATTTGTGACGCTATTCGCACGCCCTTCGGACGCTACGGCGGCGCGCTCTCCAGCATTCGCACCGACGACCTCGCCGCGCTTCCGATCAAACAACTGGTCGAACGCAATCCGGCCGTGGATTGGAACGCGCTCGACGACGTGGTCTATGGCTGCGCCAACCAATCCGGCGAAGACAATCGCAACGTCGCGCGCATGGCCGTGCTCCTCGCAGGCCTGCCGAAAGAAGTTTCCGGCACCACGGTCAACCGCCTTTGCGGCTCCAGCATGGACGCAATCGCGGTTGCGGCCCGCGGCATCAAGAGCGGCGACGTAGATCTAGTGATCGCGGGCGGAGTGGAAAGCATGTCGCGAGCTCCCTTCGTCGTGGGAAAATCCGATGCCGCATTCGCCCGCAACCTGAAACTCGAAGACACGACCCTCGGCTGGCGCTTCGTGAATCCCGCGCTCAAAGCCAAGTACGGCACCGACTCCATGCCCGAAACCGGCGAAATCGTGGCCGAAGAATTTCACATCTCCCGCGCCGATCAGGATGCTTTCGCCCTGCGCAGCCAGCAGCGCGCCGCGGCCGCAATCAAAGCCGGCCGCCTGGGCGAAGAACTTTTCGCCGTGCCTATCCCGCAAAAAAAAGGCGATCCGCTCTTGGTCTCCGTGGACGAGCATCCGCGCGCCGACACCACCCTCGAAGCCCTGGCCAAACTGAAAGGCGTTGTGAAACCTGAAGGCACCATAACCGCCGGCAACGCTTCCGGCATCAATGACGGCGCCTGCGCATTGCTCCTCGCGTCGGAAGCCGCCGTGAAAAAGTATGGCCTCACTCCGAAAGCGCGCTTCATCGCCGGAGCCACTGCCGGAGTCGCACCGCGCATCATGGGCATGGGCCCTGCGCCCGCAAGCAAAAAGGTACTCGCGAAAACCGATCTGACCATCACTCAGATGGACGTGATCGAATTGAACGAAGCCTTCGCCTCGCAAGCGCTCGCCGTGTTGCGCGAACTACAAGTGCCCGACGATGCGGCACACGTAAATCCTAACGGCGGCGCCATAGCTATCGGCCATCCGCTGGGCGCCAGCGGCGCGCGCCTCGTCACCACTGCTCTCTACCAGTTGCAGCGCACAAAGGGACGCTACGCTCTTTGCACCATGTGCATCGGCGTGGGCCAGGGGATTTCGGTTATCATCGAACGCGTTTAGCGAAGGAGAGCTGCCGCATGAAGCCCCTGCTGGGTTATCGCAAGCCGGCTCCTGGAACGCAACCCAGTCATCTGTATCCACCGTACGTCTCGTCGATCAAGCGCGCGCCGAAGCAGCCGCTGATTTCCATTCCGATCACCTTATCCGAAATCACCGGACCATCATTTCCAAAGGAAATCGCCTCACCCACAGCATTCGATTTGACTCGCCAGCACAAAGGCCAACCACTCGGCGAACGCATCACAGTCAATGGCCGCGTTCTCGACGAAGACGGCCGGCCGATCCGCAACACTCTCGTCGAAATCTGGCAAGCCAACGCAGCAGGCCGCTACTTGCACAAAAACGACCAGCACGACGCGCCGCTCGACCCGAATTTCTCCGGTGAAGGACGCACCTTCACCGACGAAGAAGGCCGCTACCGCTTTATCACCGTTCGTCCCGGCGCCTATCCGTGGAAAAATCATCACAACGCCTGGCGCCCGCAGCATATTCACTTCTCGCTATTCGGTCCGGCATTCGCCACAAGGCTTGTCACGCAAATGTATTTTCCCGGCGACCCGTTGCTCGAATTCGATCCCATCTTTCACAGCATCCCCGAGGAAGCGGCGCGCCGGCGGCTGATTTCTTCATTCGACTGGCTCAGCACGGAACCGGATCTCTCGCTGGGTTTCCGGTTTGATATCGTTCTGCGCGGGCGCGAGGCGACGCCCATGGAGCGCTGAAATGCCCGGCCACTCCACACCTTCGCAGACGGTTGGCCCGTTCTTCAGCATCGGACTGATGCACTTGAACCGAGTGGATCTGTCTGAAGGAAGCACGGGGGAGCGGATCACAATTCAAGGCAGCGTACTCGATGGCGACGGTCAACCGGTTCCGGACGCAATCCTGGAAATCTGGCAAGCCGACGCGGGCGGCCGCTATCATCATCCCGAGCATTCAACCACGCCAGACGATGCGGCTCCTTTTTTTGGCTTCGGGCGGATTTCCACCGATGACCACGGCCGGTTTTCATTCATCACCTTCAAGCCGGGCCCTGTCCACGCCCCGAATGGCAAGCCGCAAGCCCCGCACCTGCAGGTTTCCGTTTTCATGCGCGGGCTCCTCAAGCAACTTGTCACTCGTCTCTACTTTCCCGAAGAGCCCCTGAACGCTTCCGATCCAGTATTACGAGTTGTGCCGGAATCACGCCGCGAAACTTTGATTGCGCGCCAGGCCAGCCCGAACCAAAACACATTGGAATGGAATGTGTGCTTGCAAGGCGGGAACGAAACGGTATTCTTTGACTGCTGAATCCCGGAGACGATCGCGACGATGAAACTCTTCGACAGGCTGTTTCGTTACGAGGCCATCGATCGGATTTTTTCCGACCAAGCTTACATTCAAAGCATCCTGGAGTTTGAGGCCGCCCTCGCCCGAGCCGAAGCCAAAGTGGGAGTAATCCCTGCCGCGGACGCCTCGATCATCGCCGCAGCCTGCCACGCGGAGAGCTTCAACCTCGAAGAACTTGCAACGCAAGCCGCACTCTCCGGCAACGCGGCCATTCCGCTCGTCAAGCAACTCACCGAATTGGTTGCAAAGGAAAATAAAGACGCGGCGCGATTTGTGCATTGGGGCGCCACCAGCCAGGACGCGATGGATACAGCCGTGGTCCTGCAACTCCGCCGTGCTCTGGAAGTGATGGATCAAGATCTCGCCCGCTTGACCGCGACGCTGGCAAGCCTCGCCGACAAATATCGCGCCACACCGACCGCTGCGCGCACCTGGATGCAACAAGCGCTGCCCACCACTTTCGGTTTTATCGTGGCAGGATGGTTGGACGCGATTCTCCGCCACCGCGCACGCCTTTCCGATTTGCGCGCGCGCAATACAACTTTGCAATTCGGCGGCGCTGTCGGCACCCTGGCTGCGCTTTCCGGCCGAGGCCCGGCCGTTGCGAAAGCGCTGGCCGAGGAACTTCGCTTGCCTCTGCCGCCAATTCCCTGGCACACGCACCGCGATCGCATCGTCGAGATTGCCGCGGCGCTCGGACTCTGCACCGGCACGCTCGGCAAAATCGCGTGCGACATTTCGCTGCATGCGCAAACGGAGATCGGCGAACTAGCTGAGCCCTTGGGCGAAGGCCGCGGCGGTTCTTCCACCATGCCGCAGAAGCGTAATCCCGTCACCTGCGCAACGGTTCTTGCCGCTGCTCAGCGCGTGCCCGGCCTTGTTTCGACCATGCTCTCTTCCATGGTGCAGGAACAGCAGCGAGGCCTCGGCGGCTGGCAAGCCGAGTGGGAAACGCTGCCAGAAATCGTCAGCCTCTCCGGAGGCGCGCTGTACCATCTCACCGAAATGCTCCCAGGACTCCACGTGGACGCGAAGCGCATGCTGAAGAATCTCGACGCCACGCACGGCCTGATTTTCGCCGAAGCCGTCACGATGGCCATGGGCAACCATATCGGAAAAATGCCCGCGCACCTGCTGGTCGAACTCGCCTGCAAAAAGGCCCGCCTTGAAAATCGCGAACTCAAAGATGTTTTGCGGGGAGACCCCGAGCTAAGCATCCACCTAACACCCACGGACCTCGAAAGACTCTTCGACGTCCGCAACTACCTGGGTAGCGCGGAAGAATTCGTACGGCAGATATTGGCGGAAGTCAGCAGCAAAGCAACTGTCAATTGACCAGAAGGATCATCGCCATGGCATTTCTCAAATTGAACGACGCACAACTCTTTTACCAGTGGGACGGCCCGGAAAACGCGCCTGTGCTCCTTTTCTCGAATTCGCTCGGCTCCACCCATCGCATGTGGGATCCGCAACTCGAAGCCTTCACACCCCAGTTCCGTGTCCTTCGTTACGACGGCCGCGGTCACGGGCAATCAGTCGCAACGCCGGGCCCATACACCATCGAACAACTCGCCAGCGATGTGGTGCAACTGCTTGACGCTTTGAAACTCGACCGCGTTTATTATTGCGGGCTTTCCATGGGCGGCATGATCGGAATGCATCTCGGCACCGCTCACGCTGCACGGCTCCACAAAATGGTTCTTTGCAATACAGCCGCGAAAATCGGCACGCCCGACGTCTGGAACGCCCGCATCACCGCCGTACAGGCAGGTGGAATGAAAGCCGTTGCTGGAGGCGTGATCGACCGCTGGCTGACGGCCGCGTATCGCGCCGCGCATCCGAGAGAAACAGGACAGGTGCTCTCCATGCTCGAAGGCTGCGACCCCGCGGGGTATGCGGCAACCTGTGCCGCCGTTCGAGACGCGGACTTCCGACAGAAACTCGCCGGCGTTCGAGTCCCCACCCAGGTCATCGCCGGAACGCACGATCCCGCCACTCCTCCTGCGGACGGGCGCGCACTGAGCGAACTGATCCGCGGCGCAAAATACACGGAACTCTCCGCCGCCCACCTTTCTAACATCGAAGCCAACGAAGACTTCAACCGCGAAGTGTTGACTTTTCTGAAGTCCCAGGGAGCACTCGGATGAACGAACTCGAGCGGCACAGCAAGGGAATGAAAGTCCGCAAACAGGTGCTGGGCAAGGCGCACGTGGAGCGAGCGGAGGCCCGGAAAAATAAGTTCAATGCGCCATTCCAGGATTTGATCACCCGCTATGCCTGGGGAGAAATCTGGACGCGCCCCGGCCTGCCGCAAAAAACGCGCAGCATGATAACGATTGCGATGATGGTGGCGCTGAACCGCCCTGAAGAACTGAAGCTTCATTTGCGCGCGTGCGTCAGCACCGGCGTTTCACGGGAAGAGATTCAGGAGGTCCTGCTCCAAACGGCCATCTACTGCGGTGTGCCCGCGGCGAATCACGCGTTTCAGATCGCCGAGGAAGTCTTTGCGGAATCGCGGGCGTAACGCACCTCAGGCCGTCACGGGGACTTCGGCGAGAATGTCGCTGACCCACCGCACCGAGTGCAGGTAAAGATCCGGCAGGAAATTTTCGTGCAGCCCGCAACGCTGGCAGGATTCTTCCAGCTGTTCCCACGTGCCGGATTCATAATCCAGGACCACTTCGAAGATCGGACGGTAACGGCTTTCGCGGCCCAGCAGAGCCTTCTTGATTTCTACATCCACCGTAAGGTCCTGCAGAACGACCGCCATCGGCACGTTCAGCAACGCATCCATCACCGAAAGCAAGCCGAGAAGGAAGAGTTCGTTCGCTTCACGGACCATGCCGACTTTCAGGCCGATCTGTTCGCAAAACATGGCGCGCAATAGCGGCAAGCGCAGCAGGCTGTCCGCAACTTCATCGCCGAGAGCGGCCACGCTGACCAGCGAAACCCACTTGCGCATGGCCCGTTCGCCAAGCAGGCTGAGCGCATGGGGGATGGAATGGATTTCCGTGTGGAATGAAAACGCAGCGGAGTTCAGATAACGCAGCAGACGATAGCTGAGCGAGACGTCCCGCTTAAAGATGGTCGACATTTTCTGCAGGTTGAACGTCTCCTCGTTCGCCGCCTGCAGCAGTTTCAGGTAGATCGTCTTGTTCGCCGGCACGCTGCGGCGCCCGACAATCTGCGGCCGGCAGAAAAAGTAGCCTTGAAAAAAATCGTAACCGATATCCCGGCAACTTTGAAATTGCTGGTCCGTCTCCACTTTTTCTGCGATGGTGGGAATACCGCGTTTGTGGCACTCGTCTACGACGCGTTTCTGGGCTTCCATGCTCATTAGAAGCACGTCGATTTTCACGAAGTCCGCGACGTCCAGCAGCGGCCGCGTTTCCGGCAGATCGCAATAATCGTCCAGCGCCAGGCGATAGCCAAGATCTTTCATCCGTCGGCAGGCCTTCAACACGTCCGCATCCGGCGCCACGGTTTCCAGAATTTCACCGACCACCAGCTCGCGTGGCATCAGCGTCAGGTAATCCTGCACCAGAAATTCCCGCGTACAGTTAACGAAAGCGGGCAGTCCGTCCGTCATCGTGTGGATGCCCATCAGAAACAGCTCGTCCATCGCATTTTCGGATACAGCAGAACCCGGCTTTGGCCGGCAATAATTTTCGGGGCCGTAGCGCGAGAGAATTTCGTAAGCGTAGAGGTGCCGCTCGTGAGTCAGGATTGGCTGACGTGCCAGGAAGCGGTTGAAACTTTCGGAAGTGCCCATAGTCGGTGCGGATGCCCCTGCAATTTCCCCTATTTCAAATGCACGGCGGGGGCCATTACAAATCACATGACTCACGTCGAGCCGGCAGTTCCCAATGGATGGCTCATCCAAAACATTCGCAAAGAGACAGTTCGTGCTGCGGAGGGAAGGGTGACCCCTGCAAGGGAGATTCCCGATCCGAGGGGACTGAATCAGAAAAGGATGCGCTGTTTAGGATTGGAACATTCGGTCCGCAAACCCACATGGATTTCACGCGTTTTTCTGGAACTTGGCGTGCACGATTGATGCCGGGAATTCGTGTCGAAAAAAGAAGATTGCAAACTGGAGTTTCCCAATCCTTCTGAGCATTGACTGTGAGCAATGGCGTGAACCAAGTAACCTATGACATCCTGACTCAGCGCATCAAGCAAGTGGGAAACCTGCCTGCCATGCCCGCGATACTTTCACGCCTTTGTGAAACGCTTAGCCAAAAGAACAACCAAATTGATATAGACAAAGTCGTGGAGCAGATTTGCTATGACAAATCGCTTGCCGCGCAGTGCCTTCGCCTGGCCAATTCAGCGCTGTTCCGCCAGCGCGGCGATGTTGCGACAGTACGGGAAGCAGTGTTTGCTCTGGGCTTGTGGCGCATTCGAGACCTTGCTTTTTCCTGCAGTCTGCCGATGTTGTTTGCCAATATCAAAGGACCGGTTGGAAAAGAACTGTTTTGGCGGCATGCTTTGGGCACGGCCTGTGTGGCACAGGGATTGGGGCATGAGCTACGCGCAAAAGGTGCGGAAGAGATTTACCTGGCAGGACTGCTGCACGATATCGGAATCCTCGTAAACGGCGTCCTGTTCGCGGAAGAGTTTGGCCAGGTACTCGAAGAAGCCATGCAGAAGAAACTGCCGCTAGAGGAAGTGGAACAGAGCGTTTTGGGGTTTACGCACGCGGAAAGCGGGCGAATCCTGGCGGAACTCTGGCGGCTGCCCTTGCCTCTTTCGGAAGTGATTGAATACCATTGCCGGCCGCAGGATCAGAAAACCCCGAGGGATGTCACCGAGCTTGTTCATGCGGCCGATTTGGCGTGCCAGAAACTGGGGATGGGATACGGTTACGAACTCGCTTCCGACGAATCAAGTTCCCTGGTACGAATTTGGGAGCCGCTCTCTCTGCACTTCCCTCTTGCGAAGAACTTACAGGAAGAAACCTGCACCCAACTCTTGATTCACCTGGTCTCCGAAGCCGATCTCCTGGCCGATCATGTCTTCACGCCGACGATGACCACCGGCCAGAATATCCACTGCGACAGCCATTCGAGTTGACTCCTTCAACGCAATTCAATCGTTGGAAACGTTCGCCCTCACCGTCCAATGATCGTTTCCATCTCAGCCCTTTTTTCGTGTGTTTCTGAAACTTGGTACTCCGCAGTTTTATCTGCGTCACAGCCCAATATTCATTTTCTCAGATGGCTTCTTCGGCCTCGGCATCTGCCAAGGGCAGTTGGTCGGTGTCCCTGGCCACCCAGGCGTACATCGTTGGAAGGAGGTAGATGCTGATGAAGAGTGCCGCCAGCAGCCCACCAACAATCACGATGGCAAAAGGGCGCTGCGAATCGGAACCGATGCCACGGGAAAGCGCGGCGGGAAGAAGTCCCAACGTCGCAACCAGCATGGTCATCATAATCGGCCGCAAGCGCAGGATCGCCCCCTCGACAGCGGCATCTTCAATCGAATAGCCGCGCGCCCGCAGGTGATTGATGTATTCGATCATGATCACACCCACCTGAACGGACACGCCGAACAAGGCCAGAAAACCGACACCGCTCGAAACGCTGAAGTGCGTTCCGGTAAGCAGCAGCGCAAGAATTCCACCAATCGGTGCCATCGAGACGTTGGCGAGCGTAAGCGCGGCCCACTTGGCCGACTTAAACATGGTGAACAAAATCACGTAGATGATCAGGATGGTGATCGGCAAAACAATCAAGAGTCGGCGCTGCGAGCGCTTCTGGCTTTCGTATTCGCCCGCCCAATCGATGTGATAGCCGGTTGGCAGCTTCACCTGCTGTTGCACTTTCTTCATCGCTTCTTCGACGGCACTCCCCAGATCACGTCCACGGATGCTGTACTTGATCGCGATGTAGCGGGAGTTTGCCTCGCGATAAATTTCCGAAGCGCCGTCCTCGACACGCGTGGAGGTAAGCTGCGCAAGGGAAACGCGCTCACCGCCGGGCGCAAGAATGCGAATGCTTTCAATCGCTTCCTGGGTGTCGCGGAATTGCGGCAAGTACCGAACCACCACGTCATAGCGTTTTTCGCCCTCTAACACCTGGGTGACGGCTTTCCCGCCGATCGCGGTTTCCACCGCGTCCTGCACATCGGACACGTTGATCCCATAGCGCGCCGCTTTCTGGCGGTCGATGCTCAAATCCAGGTTAGGCTGGCCAAGCACGCGAAACAGCCCAAGATCCTCGACACCCGCGACCGTCCGCATCACATTCACCACTTCCTCGCCCTTGGCTTCCAGTTGCTTCAGGTCGTCGCCATACATCTTCACGGCAAGCTCGCCTTTCACACCGCTGACCGCTTCCTCCATGTTGTCCGAAATTGGCTGCGAGAAATTCCAGAGCACGCCCGGAATCTGGCTGAGTTGCTTGTCCATCGCCGCAATCAGATCGTCTTTGTCTTCCCGAAACACAGGCCGCCACTGGTCTTTGGGTTTCAAGTCGACAAAGTACTCGGTGTTGAAAAATCCCGCGGTGTCGGTCCCATCGTCGGGGCGTCCCACCTGCGAAACAACCTGCTTCACTTCCGGGAATGCGGAGAGGATAAGACGCGCCTGATTCATGATCCGTGTCCCCTCGGTGGGTCCCGTGCTCGGCGCGAGTGTTCCGCGAACCCAAATGGCCCCTTCGTCGAGGTGCGGCAGAAATTCCGAGCCGACTATGCCGCTCCCAAGCAGCAGTACTGTGGCGACGAGCACTCCAGCCGCGGCGCTCAATGTGATTCTGCGATTCTTCAGCGCCCATCGGACCGTGACCCGGTAATTGTTGCGAAGAAATTCCATGACCGGGTTGCGCCACTCCGTCACACCCTTGTCAAACACGATTTCGGCCAGCACGGAGGCGATGGCGATCGAGAAAATCAGCGCGCCGAGCAGTGCGAAGGAAACCGTCCACGCCATCGGCTTAAACAGGCGCCCCTCAACGCTTTGCAAAGTGAAGATCGGCAGATAGGCAGTAATGATGATGGCGCGGGCATAAAACACCGGGCGAAGCACTTCAAAAACCGCGCCGCGGATGCGCTCGAATGGCGTTTTGCCCGCGTTCGCCGGGAGATTGAAGTGACGAACTATATTCTCGATCACCACCACCGAACCGTCCACAACCATGCCGAAGTCCAGCGCGCCGAGCGAGAGCAGGTTCGCGGGAATCTTGTTCAGGTCTAGGCAGATGGAAGCGAAGAGCAAGGAAAACGGAATTGTCAGCGCAACGATGAACGCCCCGCGCACATTGCCAAGAAAAAAGAACAGGACGATCGAAACGAGCAGGATGCCTTCCGTGAGGTTGTGCAAAACCGTATGCGTGGTGTAATGCACCAGGTCGCTGCGGTCAAGGAATGGAACGATCTGCACCCCCGCCGGCAGAATTCGCTCGTTCAACTCCTTCACCTTGGCATGAATGTCTTCGATGACCGTGTCCGCGTTGGCGCCCTTCCGAAGTAGGACCACGCCTTCGACCACGTCCGCGTTGTCCACAATTTTGCCGTCATCTCGGCGCAACGCTTTCCCGATTTGTCCCAGGCGGATTCGTGGCCCCTCGGTGACTGTCCCCAGGTCCTTGACGCGCAGCGCCGCCCCGTTCTGGGCCTTGACGACGGTGTTTTCGATGTCCTCAACGCTGGCAATCAAGCCGACGGCGCGGACGTTAATCTGCTGCAAGCCAGACTCGATAAAGCTTCCGCCCGCGTTCACATTGTTATTGGTTAACTGTTGTTCTACCTGCCCGACCGTTAGGCCATACGCGATCAGCCTGCTGGGATCAACGCGCACCTGGTATTCGCGCGTGGTTCCTCCAAAACTCACCACATCCACAATGTTGGGCACGGACTTGAACTGCTTTTCGAGTGTCCAGTCTTCGAGCGATTTCAGCTCCATCAAATCGTATTTCGGATTCGTGCTCTTCAGCGTGTACCAGTAAATCTGTCCGACGGGGCTGTAGTCCGGTCCAATGGTTGGTTGCAGATTGTTCGGCAGGCTGACCAGCGCCAAACGTTCCAGGACCTTTTGGCGGTTCCAGTCGTTCTCGGATTCGTCATCAAAAATCATGGTGATGCTGGAAAGGCCGAACAATGAGGCGGACCGCAGATTCTGCAGGTGCGGCAAACCGTTCAGCTGGATTTCGATCGGGATGGTGACTTGTTGCTCCACTTCCTCGGCCGCGCGGCCGGGCCACTGCGTGATCACCTGAACATAATTGTTCGCTACGTCGGGATACGCCTCCACCGGCAGGTTGTGAAAGGAAATTGCGCCCCAGATGAGCAGCAATACGGTCAGCGCCAGGACCATGAACCTGTTCTTTAGCGCGAATTCGACAAACCCAGAGATCATTCGATTCCTTTGAAGAATTCTTCTGGCGGCACGCTACTGCTCCGCGGTGTTCTGTAAAACAAGCGCGCTGCTGACCACTTCTTGTCCCGGTTGGATACCGGAAAGCACCAGTTGCATTTTGTCAGGAAGCGTGGCGCCGGCTTTCACTTCGACGCGGCGAAATTTCTTGTCACCTGCCGGCACGTAGACCCAGTCGCGATCGTGCAGATGCAGGATCGCCGAAGCGGGTACAGTGGCGAAAACCTGCTTTTTCTGGCCGTGGAAGGTGGCATTCACGAACATGCCCACGCGCATCAGCGCGGATGCATTCGCCACTTCCACGCGCACTTTCGCCGTGCGGAGATTGGGGTCGAGAATTGGGCCGATATTGTTGATCTTTCCCGTCAGAATCTTGTCGGGATAGGCGACCAGGCGAATCTCCGCGGATTCGCCAATATGCACATTGGCGAGATCGTTTTCATAAACATCGCAGAGAATCCACACCTGCGAGAGATCAGAAATCGTGAACGGGTTTGCGCCGGCCAGACCCTGCACTCCGGAAGCGCCAGTCACCTGTTGATCGGTGATGACCCCGGAGACCGGAGCCTTGATCTCGACGACCGCCGACGGATGATCCTTGTCCACGCCGAGAACGTGCAAATGTTCCTGGGCGGTTTCCAGATCCACCTTCGCTTTCGATTCCGCATCTTCGCTCACCTGGAAATCGTTCAGCGAGATGGCGCCCTTGTCATAAAGAATTTGTGCTCGATCGAATTGCTTGCGCACCAGAACTTCGTCGGCGGTGGCTTTGCGGTAATCGGCGAACGCCGCGGCGATATCCGGGCTCTGCACCCGCAGCAGCACTTGCCCTTTTTGCACGGAGTCGCCCAGGCGCGCGCGAACCTCCACCACGCGGCCGCTTGCGAGCGAAATCACGGGAACCGTGCGGCTGACGTCCGGGCTGACGACCCCGGTAACGGTAAGTGAAGGCGCTTGCAGAGACTCCGCAGCCTTCACGACGGGAAATTGTTCCGGGCGCTCCACCTGCAAGAGACTGACGTCGGTTTCTTGTTCGACTTTTGGCGGTGGCGGCGCGCCGTCGCCCGACGCTGCTTTTCCGCCGCAACCCGAGAGGGCCACAGCGAAGCCCGCGAAAAGAACGATCCGTAATCCGAGCCTGCGGCTCATTGCAATACCTCGCGTCCGATGGCCAGATTTAATTGCGCCGTCGCTGTCAGATAAGACCCGATCAGGTTCAGGTAGCCGAGTTCCACGGTGCGATACTCGCTTTGCGCGTTCAGAAAATCCACCAGCGACGCGCCACCGTGCTGATACGAAAAGGCTACGGTATCGCGCACCCGCACCGCCTGCTGCAGATATTTCGCTTTGTACGGCTGGAGCAGCAATAGACTGCTATTCACAACCGCATACGCCGAATCGACGTCGCTGAACACCAGGGCCTGCGCCGCACCGGTCAGTTTCCCGGTGCGGTCAATGTCCAGTTGCGTGCGCAGCTTTTCCCCCTGGTTGCGGTCAAAAATGCGCAACGGAATGCTGACGCTGACACCGAGCGTGTTGATACCGAACGGATTGTTGTTGGAAGAGTTGTGCGTATACCACGCGCTCAGAATCGGATCGGTTGAGCCGTTGGCAACCGCGAGTTTGTGGTCGGTCTGCGCCTTGTCCACGGCCTCAACCGCCGCTTTCAAATCCGGCCGCGTGTCCATGGCCATTTTCCGGAACTCCTCCTGTGGCATCAGTTGGTCGGCGAAATCGAACGTTCCGGAAACATCAAATTGTTCCAACGGAGTCCGCTCGTTCAGCAACGTAAGCAACTGAATCTTCGCCGTCCGCAGATTCACTTCCGCGGACTGCACGTCGGATTCGTACTGCACCCGCTGCAGTTCCAGGCGGTCGAGATCGATCTGGGAAATGTCACCTGCGCTGAAACGCGTCTGGCTGATGTCCAGCAGGTGATCGTAATACGCGAGGTTGTCCTTGGTTAGCCTAAGCACGGCCTTTGCCTGCAAAGTCGCCACAAAGGCGCCGCGCAGATTGAAGAGCAGGGTTCGCTCCAGGTCGGCGTGATTGGACTCGGCAATCAGCGTCCCTTTTTGCGCACTTTCCAGTCGCAATTCGCGTTTGCGCTCCCGCTCGTGCAGATAACTGACGGTGGGCGTTTCGTACGTGCCCGCGAACGGCTTCCACACCCCTTCGTGGGAAGCGATTTGCGTGCCATCCGCGGCCAACGTCAACTGCGGATTCGGACGAAGATACGCGGTAATCTGCTGAGCCTTCGATTCGTCAACGCCTACCTTATCCGCCAGCAGCGCGGGATTGTTGGTCTCGAAGCGCGTGCGTACTTCTTCCCAAGTCAGCGCCTTCTGCGCACGTGCGCCGCTTGCGAATCCCCCGACCACCAGAGCGGCCAGGCACATCCGCCGGATGATTTGCTGCATAGCTCTACCTCGCCAGTTTTTTCTTCCCGAAAATCGGAATTTCTTGCCGGGGAATCTACTTCCGCGTTCTCCGCTGGAAATCTCCCCCGTCTACTACACGCGTGGCATGCCCATTTGGACGATACTCGGACCCGCATTGGGAATTTATAACAATTGGATGAGTGAAAGGTGTACAGCGCTTAAACGAGTGGAGGCGCGCGGCCGGCACTGGGAAGTGCCAATTCTGAGCGAGCCTGCCGCGGCGCAAGCCGCATGCCAACGGACGAACTTTCATACGGTGCATCCCAGCCCGTCGCATCGCCCATCTCTGTTTCCATGCTGCGTCCTACCTGAAACGCGAGCAGCCCAGCCGGGGCATCCTCGGGGAGAACAAAACGGAAGCCGGTCCCTTTCAGAGCGCCGGGATAGTCGGAGGGTTCCGCGGAAACGAAGTTTCCCTTGCCATCATTCAGGAAAATCACCACGAATTTGGAGTCAAGAAGCGAAGTAACGACCAGGTCCGCGAACTTGTCTCCATTGACGTCTCTCGGAGAGATTTGCATTCCCCCGGCCGGACCGACAAAGCAGATAGTGGGCTTGTGGCCGCCGCTGAAGTTGAAGTCGACCGAATATTGCGAGGTGGGAGAGCCGTCGCTGGTGGCCCGAATCAGAGCTAAATCGGGCTGGCGGTCGCCGTCGAAGTCGGCGATGGCAAATTGCGTCGAGCCCAGGGCAACGGCGGTCCGGACGAGACGCGAGATGGGCTGGTCCGTATTTTGAAATTCCAGGCGCCCTGCCCAAACGCAGGCGACCAGGCACAAAACCGCGAAGGCGGGGAGAAAGAATCTGTTAATGACGCTGCGCAGGCTCATTGCGACGATTCCGTCTCCCGCACTATACCATGGGCTTGGCAATCCACGGCGATCGGTCGCGTATCCCCAATATCTTTCAGGGGCGGAGTTAGAAAAGCGCAATCGCCAGTCTATAGAACATATAGCAATTGGCATGGATTGTACGGCGTTAACTCATCGGCGCCATTCCCTGACTGCTTCAAATCCGAGCAAATATGTACTGATAAAATAGCAGTATCAGCCTAAGCAGTGTCCCTGTCCCCGAGGAGATGGAGCTCGAATGCAAAGTTACGGATTGCCGCGCCTTTACGCCAATTCCGATTGAATGAAGAAACTCGACCGCCTGGGCTGGGCGGAAGGCATAGGTGTGCAAAGCTTTGGAGTTTATGCGGGAGTGCGCGTGAGCGCGGCCGGAATGTTGCCTCAGATTCTTCCGTTGCTGCCCCCTGGCTGGAAAAGTTCCCGCAGAGCTACCGTGCAGCGGTTGTATTCGCTGGTGGTCCCGCAAGCCAATCAACGCGTGGGCCTGCGGCGTATGCACATTCTGTATGCGGACAGCGTGCGGATCGCGCGGGATACGGATCTGAATCAAGTACTGGCCGCGCTGGAAACGGACCTGCACCGCTACATCGCCGAAACATCGCCGGATATGACCTTTCTGCACGCGGGCGTGGTCGGCTGGCAAGGCCGCGCGATTCTGTTGCCCGGGCGCAGCCTCAGCGGCAAAACGACGCTCGTCCGCGAACTCCTGCGGATGGGCGCTACATATTATTCGGATGAATTCGCCGTTGTGGACAATTTCGGAAAGGTGCACCCGTTCACGCGGCCCTTGGGAATCCGGGAAGATTCGACGTATGCGCAGACCAAATACAATCCGGAAACATGGGGCGCATCCCTGGGCGGCAAACCTCTGCCCCTGGGCGCTGTGGCGATCTGCAATTACAAGGCAGGCGCCAGGTGGAAGCTTCGCCCTCTTTCGCCCGGGCAGGCCGCGTTGGAATTGATGGGCAACAGCATCGCGGTACGCACGCAACCGCAGCCCACTCTCAAAAGGATCCAGAAATTGGTGAAAGGCGCGGTATTCGTCAAAGGAACGCGCGGTGAGGCCGGCGAAGCTGCGGCTTCTATCCTGAACTTATTGTGCACCGGTAATTCCGGGGAGAAAGTATGAAAGAGCGACAAAATCCCAAAGCGCGCGTGGATTGCCTGACGCGCGAATTTGGCGACGAACTTCTGGTCTACGACCGCGATCGAAATGTGGGGCACTGTCTGAACCCAACGGCGGCGGCCGCTTGGAAACTTTGTGACGGAAAAACGGACCTTTCGGAACTAGTGACGATTCTGACGCGGCAGTTCTCCGCCCCGGTGGACGAACCCGTGGTGCTGCTCGCACTCGAGGAGTTATCGAAAGCCCGGCTGCTGGTTGAAACAGAGCGGCCGGTCCGGCGCACTTCGCGCCGAGAGGCGATCCGCGCGATTGGCATCGCGGGAGCAATCGCCCTGCCGATCGTAACTTCGCTCGTGGCGCCAACACCGGCGCGCGCGGCGTCTTGCCTGGCGAATGGAAAGCCGTGCGTCAGCCCTGTGCAATGCTGCTCAGGAAAATGTGGAACGGGAGGCCATTGCAATGGCTGACCCTCTCAACGTCACCCTTTTCTCATTCCTGCCCGCCTCGACTCTCGCAAGTCTGGTGTGACGAATATCATAAACGATTGTGACGAAAGGCGCGGACGCGGCTGAGCGCCGCCGTTACCTTCCCCTGAAGGCCGATACCCTTTTCAATCTCGGCATCGTAAAGTGGCAAGGTAAGAAAGATGGACCCGGAGCCGTCGCCGCTTGGAAGAAGTTGTTAGAGACCAATCCCGCCTACCCCGACAAGGAAGCCGTGCTGCAGCTGATGGCTCAGGCCCAGCAGCGCTGAAGAAGTTTCGCTTTCGCCGGAGACACGCGCCCGCCTCCCACCCGATCAAACGGAAGGCTCACCGGTGAGCGCCAGCGCATATAAAGCAGTGATTATCGGCGCGGGGCCCGCGGGCCTTACGGCGGCGTACGAGCTCAGCAAGGAGGGCCAGCGCGTCGTTGTCCTGGAGGCGGATCCCCGCTACGTTGGCGGCCTCTCGCGAACGGTCGAGTATCACGGCTATCGGTTTGATATTGGCGGGCATCGCTTTTTTTCCAAATCGCAGGACGTGGAGGATCTTTGGACGGAGATTCTCGGCCCGGACCTGCTGGAGCGGCCGCGCTCATCCAAGATTCTCTATGGCGGAAAATTCTACGCCTATCCGCTGAAGCCGTTCGAAGCGCTTTCGCAGCTTGGCGTCATGGAATCGGCGCTGTGCGTTCTTTCGTTCTTGAAGGCTCGGCTGAAGCCGGTGCGGAATCCGAAATCGTTTGAGGATTGGGTGGTGAACGAGTTCGGGGAGCGGCTCTTCCGGATATTTTTCAAGACCTACACGGAAAAAGTGTGGGGCATGAACTGCAAGGAGATTTCCGCGGACTGGGCGGCGCAGCGCATCAAGGGGCTAACACTGGGCGGGGCGATCCGGAATGCGATGCTGCCGAAACGGAATCCGGGCGATCGCTCGCAGGTGGTGAAGACGCTGATCGATAGGTTCCGCTACCCCCGCCTGGGTCCGGGCATGATGTGGGAATCTTGCGCGGAAAAAGTGCGGGCGCTGGGAGGCGAGATGCTCCTGGGACGCAGCGTCACGGCCTGCCGCTTCGATGCGGCGAGTTCCGAATGGACGGTGGCGGCGCAAACCGCGGATGGAGCCACGGAAGAATATCGCGGCGAGCACCTGGTCTCTTCGATGCCGATGCGGCAATTGGTCTCGCAGATTGAGCCACGGCTTCCGGAGAACGCACTGCTATCCGGCAATTCCCTTCACTATCGGGATTTCCTGACCATCGGGCTTATCCTGCGCGAGCGCAACCGAATTACGGACAACTGGATTTACATCCACGATTCGACTGTGAAAATGGGGCGAGTGCAGAATTATAAAGCGTGGTCTCCGGAGATGGTGCCGGATCCACATTTCTGCTGCTACGGGCTGGAATACTTCTGCTTTGCAGGCGATGGACTTTGGGCGATGAGTGATGAGGACTTGATTGCACTGGGGACCCGAGAACTGGAGCAGGTGGGGCTCTGCAAGGCGGCCGATGTGGTGGATGGCTGCGTGATCAGGCAGCCGAAGGCGTATCCAATCTACGACAGCGATTACCAGCAGCAGGTGAGTGTCGTTCGGCAAGCTCTGGACGCCCATTGCCCCAATCTGCACCTCGTCGGACGCAACGGCATGCACAAGTACAACAATCAGGATCACGCGATGCTTACAGCACTGCTGGCCGCGCGCAATATTCTTGCCGGTGAAAACAAGTATGACGTCTGGTCGGTGAACGAAGACGGCGAATATCACGAATCAGGCCGCGCAGGAGAGAGGCCCGCTACTTAGTATGAATTGTCCGATGCATGCATCAGAGGGGAATCGAAGTCGAAGCGTGAATTGTGCGGAAGAACCGGCAATCGGCGAACTCAGCCTCGAGTTCCTCCGCACAACCCCGAAAAGCGGCCAACACACGCATTGAGGGAAAGATACACAAAAGGACGGGCGAAGAAAAGCTCGAATTTCTTGTGCGGCTTGCATTCTGGGAGCGGAGATCCTACGCTGAATTGTCTATGGATCCTCTGAATCCGCAACTGTTAATGATGGGTTTCATCTGGTATGTCGTGTTCCTTTTTTCGACCACGTGCCATGAAGCATCGCACGCACTGGCCGCGAAAATCGGCGGCGACTCCACCGCGGCGCTGGGTGGGCAGTTGAGCTTGAACCCTCTTCCGCATATCCAGCGATCATTTTATGGAATGGTTCTGTTCCCGATTTTGAGTTTCGCTCTTTCCAAGGGCGGGGGAATGATTGGCTGGGCCAGCGCTCCGTATGACCCGTTGTGGGAGCGCCGGCATCCTCGGCGGTCCGCATGGATGGCCCTCGCGGGACCCGCCGCAAACTTCTCGCTGATGCTTCTGGCCGTTGCAGCTCTGCGTGGCGGAATGGCGTTTCATCTTTTTCACCCCGACCCGGTCACGGGCGCGGATAGTTTTGCCGAAACAGTGCTGCGGGTAGTGTTTTTTCTGAATCTGCTGCTGGGGACGTTCAACCTTTTGCCGGTGCCTCCTCTCGATGGCAGCACCGGCATCATGCTGTTAATGAGCGAAACCCAAGCGCAGAAATATCTCGACTGGCTTCGTGGAAGCAGCTACGCGATGCTGGGCATCCTGGTGGGCATGCTTGTTTTCAGCAAAGTGTTTCCCTATATCCACGATTTCGCCATACAGCTTTTCTTCTAAGCGCCCGGCGATGCGGCGCCCCGCGTAAATTCCCGGAATATTTCCTAATCCCAGCCCGATTTGGTCCACGATGGGACGCCTTGTGCCTTCCTCGCACACCTGGCCGCTTGGGCAGAATTTAACTGCTTGCGAATTGCGGGTTTACTGCTCCGCCGATGGCCGATGAACTGCTCTTTTCACTGCGGAGGCGAGTGATGGCCAATTTGGAAACGCAATCGCTGACGCAGACCGGCATGGTGGAAGTATCGGGCTGGGATGAGGATGAAGTCTTCTTTGTCGAGCGCTCTCAGCTTGGTCGGGACGATTACGCGGGAAAACACGTCACGTTGACCCACATGCTGTCGGAGGGTTCGATCATCTTCGTGCGCCCGATCCAGCTAATGGCGATGCATCGCGCCAACCCGATCCCGTATGAGGTGGAATTTGTAGGCTGCAACCCCGAGGGGAACCACCAGTTCCGGTTGAATGGAGTGCAACCAAGGCACACCCGACAGAATTACACGGTGAATTAAGGAACGTTTCCCATCCACTTCGGGACAATGGCCCATTTTGGCAGGGATTTTTGGAGCTTCTTTGCTTCTTCTAACGCCTCCCTTCCCCTATCTGTCAGTCTAATTTCCTCGAACATCACTTCCACGCCACTGATAGAATTCTACTTAGTGAAGAACGTTCTTCGCCTCGCCCGCAATTTCGTTTATTTCCGTCGATCGATCCGTGGAACACCCCTTTGGCACAGTGGTTGCCTCTTTGTGGGACATGGCTTACGCAACCTACAAGTCCGTGGCAATAACCCCCATACAGAGTTCACTTACACCCTGTATCTTTGACGACGATCCCAACGAGCGGGATTCGCTCGCGCATTTGATTACCGACATGGGTTACGAATCGGTTTCGACAGCCGACGCCGAAGAGGCGCTGCGGCTGATTCGCATGGGCCGCTGCCGCGTGGTCTTCGCCAGCATCCACTTGGAAACTCCAGATCCCTTTGATTTTCTGGACCGCGCGCTGCGTTGCGATCCCGGCGTCCACGTGATGATCATGACCGCGCAGTACACGCTGGAGGGCGCGCTGGAGGCGATCCGGCGTGGCGCCGCGGATTTTCTGCCCAAGCCGCTGGACCACGTGCGGCTGAAGCGCACGCTGGATGAACTTGCGGCCCTCTATGATCAGCGCCGGCGGGTGCGTTCGCTGGAAGAGCAATTGCTAAAGGATCTGGAATTCCACGGTATCGTGGGCAAAAGTCCGGCGATGCTGGAAGTTTTCGACTTCACGCGCAAGGTGGCGCGGCACTACACCAATGTACTGCTGGTGGGCCCGACGGGGTCAGGGAAGGAATTGGTGGCGCGGGCGATACATCTGATCAGTCCAGTCGGCCAACAGCGCTTGGCGGTATGCAACTGCTCGGCGATGGTGGACACGCTGCTGGAGAGCCAGCTCTTCGGGCATATGCGCGGCGCCTTTACGGGGGCGACGGACACGCGGCCCGGGCTGTTTGAATATGCCAACGGCGGCACGGTGTTTCTGGACGAAGTGGGGGAGACTTCCCTTGCCATGCAGGCAAAATTGCTGCGCGTGATCCAGAACCGCGAGATTCAGCGCGTGGGTTCGCCCGAGGTCAAGCAGGTGAACGTGCGGCTGATTGCCGCGACGAACCGGGATTTGCGCGCGGAGGTGCTCTCCGGGCGTTTCCGCGAGGATCTGTTTTACCGCTTGAGCTCGATTCAGATTCGCATTCCATCCCTGGCCGAGCGGCTGGAGGATATTCCGCTCCTGGTGCAGTTTTTCCTGAAAAAATATAACGATTCGTACGGCAAGAATATCTCCGGGCTGACCCGGCGCGCGCAAACGGTGCTGCTGCAGCATCCATGGCCGGGAAATGTGCGTGAACTGGAGAACGTGATTTCCACCGCGTGTATTACCGCGATGGGCGACTTCATCGACATCAGCGATTTGCCGGAACACCTGCAGCATCGCAGCACCCGCATTGCAGGCGACGAGGACTGGCATCCGCTCTCGCTCGAGGACGTGCGCAAGGTGCACATCCAGAAAGTGCTGCAGATGTGCAACGGCAACCGCTTGCGCGCGGCGCAGATCCTCGGAATCGGCCGCACCAGCCTGTACCGGTATCTGAAGCGCGACGGTTACGATGTTCGGCCTCACTCCGCCGGCGCCGCCTGATCTTTTCCTCTACTCGACATCGGGGGCCAGCCGCCTCGCCCCCGTTTGTTGCCTCCGCGGCTTGCTGTCCCGCCCGGCTTCTCGCCTGATACACTTTGTGCGTTGCGTTACGCCTGTTTGGCGCGCGCCGCTGTTCTTGCACAGTCCGAGGAGCGCACTGTTTGGACGTTTCCGTTATTCTTCTGACGCGCAATACCTGCCGGCAGACGCGCGAAGCCATCGAGTCGGCCATTTCTTCCGCGGACGCTCTCTCGAAAGAAATTCATGTCGTCGATAACGGCTCGATGGACGATTCTGCTTCTGTTTTGCCTGCCGCGTTTCCGCAAATTCAGTACACCAGGATGGAGCGGAACCTGGGGTTCGCGCGTGGGGTGAATCTGGCAGCGCGCCAGGCGAAGGGCGCCTTTTTTCTGCTGCTCAATTCCGACGCGCGATTGGATCCCGATGCGCTTCGCCTGGCCGTCCAATGGATGCAGACCAACTCCAACTGCGGCATTGCCGGGGCGCAGTTGTTTTACCCCGACGGCAAGAAACAGAACTCGATCGCGAACTTCCCTTCCCTGCCGACGGAACTTCTCAACAAATTTCTTTTGCGCACGTTGTGGCCGCAGCGGTTCCCCGGGAAAGAGCAGGAGTATCGTGAACCGGTCGAAGTGGAGTCTGTGATCGGCGCGTTTTTCCTGGTTCGCCGCGAGGTCTGGGAAAAACTCGGAGGAATGGACGAGCGGTTTTTCTTTTTCCTGGAAGAAACGGATTTTTGCCTCCGCGCAAGACAAGCTGGCTTCTCCACGATGCACCTCCCGCAAGTGCGCGTGTGGCACGGGCAGGGGCAAACAGCGAAACAGGATCTCCCTGCCGCACGCATCGAGTACTGGCGTTCGCGTTACACTTACTTCGCGAAGCACCGCAGCCTGGCCGCGCGCCTCGCGCTGCGCTGCGGGTTGCTGCTGCGGTTGATCCCCGATTCAATATTCAGCGGCCTTCTGACAGCCCTCACACTGGGACAATCGCGGCGGTGGCGCGAAAAGTCCGCAGTGCACCGGGCGCTTCTGTTCTGGCACTTACGGGGATGCCCGGATGGAGTCGGCTTGCCGCGGTGAATTGCGCGGGAGATGTTCCTGATTGAAACAGTGTTCCCCTCCGCGCCATTTTGTTTTGCTTTCGCAACAGCCTTCCGAATTCCGCGCCGCCCCGCCGGTTTTCCGGTATCCTGAACACGTTATTTTCTTGGCCCCTTCCCCAGGTAGCCAGGATGACGTCGAAAAAAATGCGCCGCAGCGGGCGCTTGTTCAAGTCGGTACCGATTCTCCTGATTGGCAGTGACGCAGACGGCCGGGTGTTTACGGAAGCAACGCACACGGTGGTGTTGAGCCTGCACGGCGCGGGAATCATTTCCAACTACAAATTGCTTGCCGAACAGGAGATTATCCTGCGCTCGGCCGAAACGAATCGGGAAGCCGAGATCCGCGTTGTGGGAGAGATTGGCTCGGAGGACGGGCATCACACCTATGGCGTCGCGTTTCTAGACGGTGACCTGGATTTCTGGGAGATGGATTTTCCGCATCCGCCTCCACCGGCGGAGCGGCCGCTGGAACTGATGCTGGCGTGCGGAAGCTGCGGCGAAACGGTGACGCTGCTGAACGGCGACTACGAATTCGATGTGTGCGCGATTCATGGGGGGCTGGTGCGATATTGCACCGACTGCGGATACGCGACGGTGTGGAGACGGCCGGAAGCGGGGGAAACTCCGCAAGTGATCGCGCCAAAAGTGGGGCGCAAACTGGAGCCGCCGCGGAGAGAAGCGGTTGTTGTGGAGCACGAGGGACTGGAATTGGAGGAGGAAGAGAGTGTGGCGCATCCGTTCTCTGGCTACATGGAGCCGCGAGTTGCGGTAGATCTGGAGCCTCGCGAAGAGCTGACGGAAGCGCATGTGGAATCTCGCACAGAGGCACGGGTGAAGAGTGAAGCGCGGGCTGCAACAATCGCTACGACGACGGCGGTGGACGAGCGGAGGTCTCGGGTGCGGGCGAAGGTGAACTACTTTGCTTGCGTGCAAAGCGAAGCGTTTGGGAAAGATGTGGTGACTTGCATTGATATGTCGCGCGGCGGGCTGGGATTTAAGACGAAGAATGCTTACGCGATTTCGACCGACGTGACGGTGGCGGTGCCGTTTTCGGCGGAGACGCCGAACGCGCCGGCGATTTATGTGCCGGCGCGCGTGGTGAATATTGCGGAAATTCCGGAACAAAAAATGTTCCGGTGCGGGGTGGCGTTTTTGCCCGCAGCGGGGACGCGGGCTCACATGTGAATTAGATCAGCTGGCCGCGGCGGATTTCTTGGCTTCGGCGGAATCGTAACTTTCTCCATAGATGGCAGGGACTTTGCCGCCCATGGCGCGCAAATAAGTGGAGAGTTGTCCGCGGTGGTGGACGGTGTGCTTGATGGTGAAATCGAGATAGGCCACGGCGGGAAGCTGGAACATGCCACGGAAGTCAATGACTTTGGCGGCTTGCTCCGGGGTGAGGCGGGTCAGGTTGTCGAAATTCTTGGCGAAGGAGTCGGTGTAGAACTTGAGGATGTTTTCCGGGGTGATGCCGCCTTCGGGGCGGGGGATGTTGTTGAAGTCGAACACGCCTGCGACGATGCCGCCGTAGAAGCGGTGCTCCGCGGCGGCGATGTGCCAGGCGATTTCGGCGGCGCTGCGGGCTTGCGGGTCGGGGCGATAGTCGGCGTTGGAAGTGGGGATGGCGGCGATAATGCCGCTGGTGGTGCGGTACTCGTTTTTGACGGACGGGAGCTGGTATTGGACGAGAAACGCGGCTTGCTCGGGAGTCATGGAGATCATTCGGGTGTCACCTCGGTTGGAAGTAGCGGATAAGTTGCTGGTTATAGTTGATGCGCGGCGCGGCAGAGTTGGTACGCGGGCAGGGAAAGCGGCGAGTGGCTGGTGGCTAGCAAAGATAGGAGGCGGAGTGATTTTTGATCGCTTCACCAGTAAACGGGCAAAGAACTCGTGTGTAGCGGCCGTCTCTAGCCCTGAGCCAAGCCGGAGGGTCCGAGGCGTGCGGTTTTTGCAGTTCTGATTCGGCTCGAAAGGGATTGGTCGGACCGACGGTTTTGCCGATTTTTATTGCATTTTTACTACTTTTCGCTTGACAGCGAACTCCGGGACGGTTAAAAGTCCAAAGCTAAATGGCCGAGGCATTCCCAGCGATGCCTGCAAGTCGGTTCAAAAGAAAGATCGCCCCATTACTCCCAGGACCCCGCAGTTCTTAGAACGCGACCAGCCGTTTTAGACAATTTTCGACAAGACAGGAGATCCAATCATGTATATCCGGGTTCTCGCGCTTTTTGCATTGGCTGTGGTCTTGATGGCAGGTCCAAGTTTTGCCGCCACCTGCTTTACTGATGGGACTACATGCTCCAACGTGGTTACTCCGAACGACACTACCGCGATATTTGATTTTACCGAAGTTGGCAACGGATATCTGGTGGTGCAATTCGACACGGTGCTCACGACCTTTACTCTGACGGTTACTACTACCGGATTTACTGACACGCTTGATCCCAGTGAGTTTCCGGCCGGTACGGTGTGCGTCCCGTACTCGGGGAACGGCAGCCAATGCGTTCAATATAACCTCAGCGGGACGGCCGGCGGACCGAACGGCGTGCCGCAAAAGAACATTGACTACAAGGGGTTAATTAATCTAACGCTTAGTTATTTTGTTTCAGGAACCTTCACGGTCCATTCGCCAGCGTTCGGCCATGCGGCGGGCGACACTTCCGTTGTCACAGTGAACATCTTGGACGCGTATTCCGACGATACAATTTGCGGTGCAGGGTGCGATCCAACTATGCATGGCAAGATTCCGACGCCTTCAAGTTTGGTTGCCCTCGACGAGCCTTTCGCGAGCAACAGCAGCGCGTTCTGCTCTCTGACGCTGACCACGACAAATGTTGCATCCGGCCAGAAGCCTCAGGTCGAGGCTACGCTTGCGGAAGCCGGTGGTGCGTGCGGTGGAGCGGGCTTGCGGGACAAGACGGCGAGCATTTCGGTGTCAACCGTCGATGGTACCGGAAACTTTACTGGTTTTCCTGCGCTCAAGAACGTTGAGGCGAACAAATTCCATTGGGATGCCAAGGACGGCCTGAACGAATACGATATCAGCACTGACGGGTTAGCGGATGGAACGTATCAGGTTACGGTATTTTCCAGCCAGATTTCACCGCAAAGTGCCTGCTTCGCTATGTCTGGTGGGACCGCGACCATTGTTACCTGCCCAATCTAGCGATACTAGGGATTCCCAGTCGATTGCGCTGAAATGGCATTCAAGTCCTGACGCTTGAGGATGGCGTCACTGCCAGATTCCTGACGGATCGACTCGAGGATGCGCTTGGCCGCAACGAAGTGTGGTGGGGCGTCCGCGGTGCTTCCCGAAAGCCCGAGCGTACGCCCTAGCAAATACTGGCTCCGGGCCTGCAACACCTGCAGGCCCATTTTTTCGCTGGTCGTCTGCGCGGTCTCCAATTCCTTTTTCGCCGCCGGATATTGCCGCGTGTTGAGAAGCGCCTCGGCCAGCGCCAGTGTTGCTTCGGTGGAGATATTTTTCAGCCCAGCGGCCTCGGCCTCGGTGACCACAGCCTTCAGCGGAGCAACTGCCGCCTGGTAGCGCTTTTCCTCAACAATGCACTTCGCGGCGTTGTACTTCGACAACAGCGCCACATCCTTCTCGACATCAGTGGAACTTGCCGCAACAGCTTGGGCAAACAAATCAGATGCGGCCTTGATGTCCCCACGATAATAGAAAGTGTCGCCCTGGAAGTTGAGAATCTGGGCGACCAGCGTCTTGTTCTGCAATTCCTTGGCGAGGCTCATGGCCTCGGTCAAGTTTTTCTGTGCTTCCTCGTAACGCCCGACTTCGCTGAGCGAGTTACCGTAGCCGCTTAGAATCTCGCCCATCCAGAAGCTGCGATCGTTCAATTCGCGGAAGGTCTTGAGTGCTTCTTCCTTTGATTTAAGGGCAGCTCCATAGCGTCCCTGATACTCAAAAATGGTGCCGATGCTGTAGGACTGAATCGCCGCGCCGCTCTTGTCGCCGGAACTGCGGAAAAGATCCAGAGCTTTCATGTGGTAGTCCAGGCTCTGGCCGTAATCGCCCGCCTTCAGAGAAGCTTCGCCGAGATTGTGCAGAGTCTCCCCGACTTCGCTTGGAATGTTGGCTTTCTTGCGAAGCTCCAGTGCGCGTTCATAGTAAGTGAGCGCGTCGCTAGGCTGGCCTTTCGACAGATAAATATCGCCAATATTGTTTAAGCAGACTGCTTGGTAGCCTTCGTTGCCCAAATCGCGCTGAATTTGCAGTGCTTCCTTGTAGGCGTTGAGGGCATCGTCGTTTTTACCGCGTTCGCTGTACAAGGCTCCGAGGTTAACCAAGGTGGAGCCAAGGCCCTTCTTGTCTCCGATTTCGCGCTGCAATTTGACAGCCTGCTGATAGCTCTTGTTCGCATCGTCCGGCTTCCCGAGAGTCGCTTGAACACGGGCGATATTGCCCAGGGTCTGCGCAACGCCCGGCTTTTGCCCCAGACTCTGCTTGATGGTCAAGGATTCCTGGAAATTTCGCAGCGCGTCCTGCGGTTTGTCGAGCTGCTCATAAGCATTGCCTATGGCGTTCAAGATGTTAGCTTTGCCGTCCCGATTATCCAGCTGTACCGCCAGGGTGAGCGCTCGATTCAGGAAATCGAGGGAGCCCTTGGGATTGTTGCTGCGAATTTCCACGCGGCCCGCGGCCAGCAATGCATCGACGTGCTTCGGGTCGATGGACAGGACCTTGGCGAGTTCGGTGCGCGCTTTGTCGTAAGCGCCGGTTGATTCGTAGAGTTCCCCCAGATGAAAACGGACATCGGCATCTTCGGGGGAAACCTTTTCAAGATTTTCGTAGGACTCGATCGCTTTGCGGAAGTCGTTGGAGACTTGAGCGTAGTTCGCCTGAATTAAATAACGCTCCGGCGGCGGAAGTTTCTCGCTGAGGTCCACCGCTTTCTGCGAATACTCCTTGGCTTTGTCGTCATTTCTGAGATTGCTGTAGGTTTGCCCCAGCCTGGAAAACGCCAGGGCGAAGTTAGGGTCGGCCTGCACCGACGCTTGAAATCTCTTCGCGGCTTCCAGGTGATTTCCTTGACGCTCCAGCTCCATCCCCTCGTTATAGCTGCGCAGGGCAGGCAAGGAACTGGACGATGGCTGGAAAGACTTGGCCCGCAACTCCGAGAGGACATCGGAAGAGAGCGACAGATTCTGCTGAATGGATTGGGCGAGCTGCTCAATCGCCGGGAGCAGTGCCTTTTCGTTCGCTGCTTCGGCTTTCACGGGGATGGTACGCTGGCGTTTCAGGTCGCGAAGTGTTGCGTCGATGCGAATCTGGTCGCCGAATTTTGCGTATTGCCCAGAGACTACGGTATCGGCATTGCTGAATTCGGCGATGCGGCCCATGGTGGCAGGGTCGATGTCGGTGCCCGGCGAAATTTGCAGGTCGGAAAGGACTTGATTCAAGCGGCCTGGGGAAATGGTGCGCAGATGCGCAGACTGGCCGACGTCGGTGCTTAGCATGTCGGCCAAACTGGAGCCGAGCCAATCAAGCTTGGCGTCGCCAGAGCCATTGCGGAACGGAAGTATGGCGAGAGAAACCTCGGGGCCTGCCGGAGTTTTGCCCGTGGTCGTGGAGGTGAGTTTGCCTTTGAGAGCCCAACCGGCAATGGCGATCGCGGCAGCGAGCGTCCCTGCCGCGACCCACTTCCAGGGAACCGCGCGTGGAGGTAGCGGCGCCGGAATCACCACGGACGCAGCGATTGGCCGCTTCCCTTCCCAGGCGTCCAGATCGGCGAGGATTTCCTGGGCGTTCTGATAGCGCAATTCGAGATCGCGCTCCAAGCATTTGCTGACAATGTCGCTGAGACCCTTGGGAACGGATGCGTCGATTTCTGCCGCGGGCAGCGCACGCTCCTGATTGCGCTTCAGCAGACTGGCCATCGCGGTGTCCGCTCTGTAGGGAATTTTTCCGGTGAGCAATTCGTAGAAGATCAATCCCACGGTAAACAGGTCGGAGCGCGCATCGAGATGCTTGCCCATGGCTTGCTCCGGCGACATGTACTCGATGGTGCCGAGCAGGGCGCCGGATTGGGTCATGCCGTCGGACTCCAGCGAACGCGCCAGACCAAAATCCATCACCAGGATGCGGCCGGTTTTTTCCTGCATGATGTTTTGCGGTTTCAAATCTCGGTGGATGACATCGGCGCCGTGCGCGGCTTGCAGTGCAAAGAGTACCTGGCGAATGGTGTCGACGGCCTGCTCGGGGGAGAGCTTTCCGTTGTCGAGCAGCAGCTTGCGCAGATCGCAGCCTTCGACAAACTCCATGGTAATAAATTTGACGCCGTCGACTTCAGAGAGATCGTAGATGCGAACGGCGTTGCGGTGAGTCACCCGGCGCGCGGTGAGTAGCTCTTGCTTGAAGCGCGCCAAAATCACCGGATGATCGGCCATCTCCGGGCGAATCACTTTTAAGGCTACAAGGTGATCGACTTCAAGGTCGCGCGCTTTGTAGACGGCCCCCATGCCACCTTCGCCGAGCAGGTTAAGGATTTCGTAGCGGCCGCCGAGCACGTCGCCGGGGCGGAGGTGGTCGCGCCTTGCGCCGATCGAGGAATGGCGCGGCCGGGCTGGGTTGGGCGAAGAAGAAGAGTCAACGTAGGTGACATCGCCGGCAGCGCTTGCTGGGGATGGAGGAACCGACGAAGCTCGATCGATAATCGTGGCGTCGTCCGGCAGCGGGATATCGCTGCCCGAACTTTCGCCCTTGACGGGGGCGCGCAGTCCGGAAGGTCCTCCGACAGTTGCACCTTCGGGGCTAGCCTTTTTTGGTTTGACTTCGTCCATACTATTACTGCTTTTCTACGTAACACAAAATACGTAGCCCGCAATTGCGAGAAAACAACGGCCTGATGAAGAGAAGTATATACCGACAAGCGTCCCAGTCGACGCGCTGGTTTCGAATGTGGCCTAGTGTGAAACCTGTTCAGAATTCCCGGCAACAGCAAGTGGAACGCGCCCAATCGCGGCGTTTGCGACGGCTGGTATGAGTGCACTGGCGAATACCGCGACCTCCGCTGCTGAACGCCCCTGAGAACGGCGAGCAGGGAAGACTCAAAACATATTCATCCTGCACTGCGGGCTTTTTTTGATCGGGGTGCAACTTTTTTGTGCAATGCGGCGTCCAATGTTCGCGAGGGGTGTGTGGATTTTCAGGGAATTCGAGAGTGGATTCAGAAAATGGAACGGAGCGGCGGGGAAATTATGAATAACCGTACGATCCGGAGGAAAAAAAGAACTGCACTATTTTAGTGCAGACTGAAAAGCAAGAACTTGCCGCGCGGAGAGGGATTGGCAAGCTGCTTGCAATGAGTGAAACGTTGGCTCGCCTAGGTGGTGGGGGTCCGGTCAGTTGTCCGCCATGCGGTACTCAGTAAATAAAACCTAGAAGAGGTGCAACTTGAAATTTTTCAAGCGGTGGATGGGTGTGTCTGTAGGAGTCGTATGCCTTTGCTTGCTGCTTGCGGGAAGTTGCCAGCCGGCAAAGGCTCAGAACGCGACCACGGGAGAAATTGTGGGAACGGTGAGCGATCCTTCGGGAGCGGTGGTGGCCGGAGCGAAGGTTCACCTGAGGGGCCTAGCGCAGAACGAGACACGAGAAACGCAAACGACCAGCGCGGGGGTTTACCGTTTCTCGCTGCTGCAGCCGGGAAAGTATGAATTAAAGATCGAAACGAAAGGCTTCGAGAGCCAGGTGCGGACGGTGGAGGCGGCGCTGGGAAGCACACAGACGGTGGACGTGCAACTGACGCTGGGGGCAACGTCGCAAGTGGTGACGGTTGTAGAACAGTCGCCGCTGCTGCAGGCGTCTGACGCGAGCGTGGGAACCACGATTTCGGAAATCACGGTGCAGAACGTACCAAATCCGGGGAACGACATCACGTACTCGGCATTGCTGACGCCGGGGACGACGGAAAATACGGCGGGCGGGTTTGGGAATTTCTCCGCCAACGGCGTATCGGCGACCAGCAACCTTTTCACCGTCAACGGAATGGATTACAACGACCCGTACCTGAACCTGAACAATTCCGGCGCGACAAACCTGTCTTTGGGACAGAACGAAGTGCAGGAAGTGAGCGTGGTGACAAACGGGTACGGCGGACAGTTTGGCGGCCTGGCGGGATCGAACGTGAACATCACAACGCGCAGTGGAACGAACGATTTTCACGGCGACTTGAAGTATTTCTGGAACGGCAGCGCGCTGAACGCGAACCCCACATTCAACAATGCCACCGACACGCCGCGCTCGTTCGTGAATGCGAATCAATACGGCGGAGATTTCGGCGGTCCGATTATCAAGAACAAGCTGTTCGGGTACTTCAACACGGAAGGGCTGTACCTGGTGATTCCGACGTCGACGAAGACGGTGGTGCCGACACAGCAGTTTGCGAACGACGTGATCGCCAACCTGCAGCAGCAAGGACTGACGAATTCGGTTGCGTTTTACCAGAACATATTCAATCTCTACAACAACGCTCCGGGAATCACGCGGGCGCAGCCCGGAGGTGGACCGACCGATCCCACGGGCTGCCAGACGGCTGCAGGCGGGCCGTTGCTGTTTCCAACGGTTGATCCGGGATTCGGAAACGGGTCGACCTCGCCTTGCGCGCAATTTTTCAACTCGAACGTGAACGCGAAGACGCACGAGCAACTGTATTCGTTCCGCATCGATTACAACATCGGGCCGAAGGACACGATCTACGGCCGGTACCAGCAGGACAAGGGCGTGCAGGCGACATTCACGGACCCGATCAACCCGGTGTTCAACGCGGTGAGCAATCAGCCGGAATACCAGGGCCAGATCAATGAGACGCACTTCTTCAGCGGAACGATGGTGAACCAACTGGTCGTTTCGGGTCAGTGGTATTCGGCCCCCTTCTCACAGCCGAATCCGCAAGCGGCGTTTCAGGCATTCCCGACGACGTTACAGTTTGGCAACGGCCTGTTTACGACCCTCGGAGGAGAGGACTTTGCGTTCCCGCAAGGCCGCAATGTCACGCAGGCACAGCTCTCGGACGATTTTTCGAAGAGCTTCGGCCGGCACACGCTTAAGGTGGGGCTGAAGTTCCGTAGAAACGATGTAACGGACTCCAGCTTCGGGCAATTTGCGAACGGACTTGTGACCGAAGGAACAACCGCGGACTTCATCTCGGGAGGGATAGGGCCGGGGAACGGCGACAACGGAGCCACACTTCAGCAGCAATTTGCACAGAGCGGCGAGCAGCGTTTCACGTTCTGGCAACTGGGCGGGTACGTGGAAGACGACTGGAAGATCCGGCCCAATCTGACGCTGACGTTCGCTTTGCGGATCGATCACGACTCAAATCCGTCGTGCAAGAGCAACTGCTTCTCGAATCTGGTCGAACCGTTCACGACATTGGTGAACGACTCGAACCTGGGAGGAGCGAACGCCGCCAATATCCCCTACAACCAAATTATCAATTCGGGGCTTTCCACTGCATTCAAAGACTACACGGGGGCGGAATGGGCGCCGAGGTTTGGCTTCGCGTGGCAGCCGGGCAGATTCGGAAAGAGCCTGGTGGTGCGCGGAGGGTTCGGCATCTTCTACGACGGGTTCCCCGGGCAGTTGGTGGATAACCTGGCCGGCAATGCTCCGAACGTCAGCACGTACAACGTGAATGGTGGATTTCTTGCACCAAACGAAACCACAGGGCCAGGAAGTCTTTTCACGATCGCCGCGAATTCCAACGCTGCGTTTGTGAACGGCTTCCCGCAAGGAATCACACTTGCGCAGTTGCAGGCGAGCGGGACGCAGTTTTCCGCTCCTTCCTTCAACTACACGCCAAACTACAATCCGCTCCCGTACTACGAGAAGTGGAGCCTGGAAATAGAGAAGCAGATTGGCGCGAACACCGCGCTGACGGTGGGCTATGTGGGAAATCACGGGTTGCACGAGACAACGCAGTACAACAGCGTGAACGCGTTTGCGCCGTTGGGTTTCTTTCCGGGCGGGTTTGCAGGACTGCCGACGACAGCACCCGACCCGCGCTTCAACCAAGTGACCGGGTTGTACAACAATGCGATCTCCGACTACAACGGCGTGAGCGTATCGTTGGTGCATCGCTATTCGTCCGGTCAATTCAGCGTCAATTACACCTACAGCCATGCCCTGGACGAAATTTCGAATGGAGGGTTCTCGACGTTTGCGTCGACGCAGTTCGGGGCGACGAACAACTCGATCCAGTTTCCGCAATCTCCGTTTAACTTGCGGGCCAATTACGGGAACGCGGACTACGACATACGGCACCAACTGAACGCGAATTACGTCTGGCAACTGCCGCTGAAGAAACTGACATTTGGCCACGGGCCGGATGCGGCTCTGAAGGGCTGGCAGGTGTCCGGGACGGTGTTCGTACGTTCGGGCTTGCCGTTCACTCCTGTGGATCTAGGCACGAGCGCCGCACTGAATGGATTCGGATACGGCGGCACGGTCTTCGCCACGCCGCTGGTGCCGAACACAAACCAAAAGTGCACGGGCATCACTTCCGCCGGGCCCACTTGCATCGCTTCGGGGCTCTTTGCAACGTCGCCGAATGGGTTCAGCACGCTCGGAAGAAACACGCTGCGCGGGCCGGACTACTTCAACGCCGACTTCTCCATCATGAAATACATCCAGGTGCCGAAGTGGGAGAAGGCGAAGTTCGCGATTGGAGCACAGTTTTACAATGTGTTCAATCATCCGAACTACGATCTTCCCATCGCCAACGTAGCAGCCACGGGGAGCTTTGGACAAATCATCCGCACAGTTTCCGGGCCGACCTCGCCGTTTGGGTCGGTGCTGGGAGCGGATGCTTCGCCGCGGTTGATCCAGTTGAAGGCGCAGTTTACGTTCTAGGTGAACAATAGAAAGGAAAAATAAGGATGGAACGGGGCGGCTTTCGGGCCGCCCCTTTTTTTGTTTGGGGGGAATGATTGTGGGGCGGGTGACGGCTGTAGAGTCGCAAATTCCGGGCTGGAATCTCAGGGATGAGACGCGGCAGCAGAGAATGGGGAGCGCTGTAGTTGGAGCGCATCCCACGGGGGGTGGAGATGTTCTCGGGGGGAAATAACCGGTTATAAATCAATTCGATAGAAGTAGTTAGCTTCTGGCGAAGGCAGGGGAATTCGCTGGGGATGTGGAGGAGGGCTTGCACGTTTTCCAAACTATCTTGAGGTATGCCGCGGCATGGGGCGGCCTGTGCGGCAAAGCAGGGAAGGTCGGAATTGTATGGGGAAGAATAGCAAGAGGATTTGGCGCCTGGTGGCGGGCGCGGCGATTGTCACAGCGGGCGTGGCGGCGAGCGCGGGAGTAAGCAGGGCGCAAGAGGTCATCTTCAAAGGGAAGGCGCTGAAGATGGTTGCGGTGCAGTATCCATCGGTATTGAAAAGCCGGGGAATCGGCGGGACGGTGAAGTTGCGCGTGCAGGTGAACGCCAACGGATCGGTGAAAGACGTCCAGGTGCTGGGCGGCAATCCGATCCTTTCGGAATGCTCGGTGAAGGCGGTGAAGCAGTGGCAGTTCGTCGCAACGGAAAAGGAAGAAAGCATGGATATTTCGGTGGTGTTTGATCCGAGTTTGAATTAGCGGCGAAGTAGAAAGCGACAACGGAATTTTAGAGCGGCCCGTTCACCTAAGGGGAACGGGCCGTATTTATTTCCACGCGCAACGAGATTCAGGAAGATTCTAGAAGAGGTTCCACAGGAACTGGTTATAGACCTCGTGATGGTATTGAACTTCGGGCGCCTTGACGAAGGTGCCGAGTGCGCGAGGGCAGCGATCGGCGGAAGCGCGCTTGAGGTCGGCGTAGCGGCCTTTTACATCGGCGCCGAGGAGCTTGGTGGTCCAGTCGGCCTTTTCGAAGAGATCGATGGCGGTGTAGATGTTGTCGGGAAGATAGCGTTCGGCCTGGCGAAGGTTTTTGATTTTCGAGGTTTCGCCGTCGATGCCGGTTTTGAAGATCGAATACATGACGAGGTACGGGTTGGAGTCCGGGGAGACGGAGCGGACTTCGACGCGCATGGATTTTTCGTTGCCGATAGGAATACGGATCATGGAGCCGCGATCAACGGGTGAGGCTTTGATCTGGTTGGGCGCTTCGAAGTGCGGGTCGAGCCGGCGATAGGCGTTGACGCTGGCGTTGAGCAGCAGGCAGATATCGTTGCCGTGCGTGAGGATGCGATCAATAAAGGACCAGCCGCTCTTGCTGAGTTTTTCCTCTCCCTTGGGATCCCAAAAAAGATTCTTGCTGTTTTCGCTGATGGAGACGTTGGTGTGCATGCCGCTGCCGTTGACGCCGACGACGGGCTTCGGGAGAAAGGACGCGGTGAGGCCCATTTTGTTGGCGACCTGGCGGCAGATTAATTTGTAGAGCTGAATCTGGTCGGCCGCGTTGACGACTTCGGAATAGCTGTAATTGATTTCGAACTGCGAGGGCGCGACTTCCGGATGATCCTTTTCGTTCTGGAAACCCATGGCGCGCTGCACTTCGGCGGTGGTGTCGATGAAGGTGCGGAGGGGATCGCCGGGTAGCGAGTGGTAGTAGCCGCCGGTGTTTACGTATTCGAATTTGCCGTTTTCGTTGTAGTGGCGCTCGGCGTCGGGGCCTTTGAAGAGGAAGCCCTCGATTTCGTTGGCGGCGTTGAGCGTGTAGCCTTCTTTTTTGTGCAGCGCTTCGGCGTAATGTTTGAGGACGCCGCGGATGTCGGCGGAGTAGGGCGAGCCGTCCTTGTCGATTACTTCGCCGAAGACCAGGACTTTGCCGCCGCCGAAATAGTCGGCAGGCGCCCAGTAGAACGAACCCCAATCGATGCCGAGGCGGAGGTCGCTTTCACGCTGAGCGGTGAAGCCGCGGATCGAAGAGCCGTCGAAGGTGAGATTGTCCCAGGACTTGAGGAGGAATTTCTTGTCGTAATCGAGCATGTGCAGGCGGCCTTCGAGGTCGCTGAAGAGGACGGTGACGGCCTTGATGCGTTTTTCGGTGCCGAGGTATTTGAGGCGCTCTTCCTGGATTTTGTGGATGGGGGTGCGATTCTTGCGCTGCTCTTTGGCTTTGAGATTGAGTTCTTCGAGTTCGTCGTAGGAGACAGAGAGAAAATTACGCAGTTCGGTGGACATGAATCTCCTTGATTGGGAGCGCTAGGTGCCAGATTGGCAAGTTGGAAGTGGACATCACTGACAAGGTAAAGGTAGCGCGGGGGGAAATGCAGCGTCAAATGGAAAAAGGAATTTCCACAAGAGGAAAAATGAATGGGAAGGATAAGAAAAACGGATAGCTGGAGGAGGCGGACGGGGGGAAGAGTTTGGTGGATCGAATCGTGAAATGGTTTATTGGTTGCCACGGTCCCTCCGCTCCGTGGCCGGCGCCGCGGACGGCGCGAAAGAAAAAACCGGCCACTCCGGTCGGGATGACAGAGTTTTAGCTGACCCTTGGGAAACGGAGGTGGGGTACGTGTTTCGGAACGGAGCACGGGTTTGGAGTTGGTGCAGGAATGGAACTTTGGGGCTGAAGGTAAGGGCTGCATTTGCAAGGAGATTAGCTGGAATGGGATTGGCATGCGGCCTGCAAATGAGAGAGAAGTACGAACATTGCAGGCTCCTAAGCGCGATGGGTGCGAACCGATTGTTCTGAGGAGTCTTGAATCTACCTCCAAAGTCAGTACCTCATATCAGCCCGCCAGAAACCCCTCGGGCGCCGCGAGCTTACCTTGAATGGCTTGCGGTGCCCTTTCCTCCCTGAAGAAAGTGATCAGTAATCAGTCAAAGAAAGAATTAACGCAGAGTTCAGAGAAACGCTGAGTGCGCAGAGAAGAGCTCAGCGAGGCATCGCTGTGCTCCCGGAGTGCTTACGAATAGGAGGGTTTGGGTGGAGGAGCTTTCACCGTAAAAGCGGAGGCTTCGTCTCCGCACTCAAAAGAGGACGCCCGCCGGGTGAGTGGCGGGCGTTGTTGAGTTCGGAAATGGTGATCGATGTTTAGCGGGCCGCTGGGGTGCCCGGTGGAACCACGTTCTCGGCAGAGAGCACTGGGACGGTGAGGGTGCTGTCGAGGCGGGTGAGGAGGCCGGTTTCGGCGGGGAGTTCGACTTCCCTGCCCTTGCGGGCGACGACGTAGACGGCACCGGCTGCGAATCCGATACCCATGCCACGAGCGACATTGCCGAAGAGGGCGCCCATCAAGCTGCCGCCACCGCCGCCGATGAGCAGGCCATAGGCGTCCCCTTTGTAATCGTGTTTTTGCTGCACAACTTCCCCTTCGGTGATTTTCATGTCATTGCGAGGCTTGCTGTAAGAATCGATTCGTGGCCTGCCGATGGCGACAATGCTCATCTGGACGGGGATGAGGCGGCTGTCGAGCTCAACGGTTTTGAACGCGAGGTTCATGTAGGCCTGGCCACGGAAGAGAGAAAAATTCTTGGGTTTCTGAATGGTACCGACGACGCCGTGGATGCGGGTGCCGGCGGGGAGAATGATCCTGCTGTCGAGAGCGACTGGTTGGGCAAGGACGGCAATGAAGGGATCTCCTTCGCGGCTGGTGGAACTGCTGACGGGAGTGAGAAGCGTAAGGTGGACCTCAGTCCCCTGAATGATTTGACGAGGTTCGGCGGAAGCGGGCGAAGGTAGAACGGCGGAAAGAGCTAGCGCAAAAACTAGAAGTACAGAGACAACGGCTTTCATGAAAATCCTCCTGCTGCACGTGCGTGCAGGTTTGATGTCCCCGTGACGTGGGGAGTGCCACGCTGGTGAGGCGGGCTTGCGCTGGCGCGCGGACCTGGTTGCCGCTGCGAACGGTAGCCAGGCGGTTGGGGAGGAACTCCAACCTGAAAGAAAGAGTAGTGGAGAAGCGGAGAGGGTGCAAGCAAGTTGGAAAGCGCGTTGCAGAGGAAGGCACTAGGGGACATGCCGAGTGCAATGTAAAGACACTTTGATTTGCGTTAAACGGGAGTAAGAGTACACTTTCCGGCAATACATAGGGTAGAGCAATCAGACCGAACCGGGGGTAATGGATGAAGTTGCCAAGTGGAATTCCGAGCGCGGTGTTTTCGCTGCTGTTATTGCTTATTGTTAGCGCTCCGCAATCGCTCGGACAAAACAAATCAGAGGAAGCCAAGCCGCAGACGCCGACGATCAAAGTAAGGACGGGCTTGGTGCTGATCCCGGCTGTGGTAACCGATGCAAAAGGCAACCGCGTGACCGACATGAAGAAAGAAGATTTTGTCGTGCTGGAGGACGGGCAGCGGCAGGAGATTGAACTATTTGAGCGGCTGGAGACCAAACCCGAAATAGCAAAGCCGATGGCAACGGCAGCAGGGGTGTTCACGAACACGACGGAGGGGCGGAGCATCCGGCTCAGCATTTTTGTGTTGGACCTGCTGAACACTTCGTTCAATGAGCAGCGGACGGCGCGGGAGGAGTTGCTCGATTCGTTGTCCAAAGCGCTGGATGCACAGGAGCCGCTCTGCCTGATTGCGATTGATTCGAGCGGGGTAAAGCTGATTCACGATTTCACGACGGAACCTGCGGTGCTGATGGAGGCGCTGAAGAAAGTGAAGGGGCGCGCGGCGGATAAGGACAAGCCCGCGACCAATCCGGAAGAGTCGAGCTATGCGATGGGCCAGGGGCTGAACAGCAAATCGGGCACGCGCAACGCGGCGATGGAGGAATCGCGGCTGGAGCAGCTAAGTTTGTTTTCGGCGATGGATTCGCTGCAGGCGAAGGAGCGGATCGGATTGACGCTGGAGGCACTGCGCGAGATTGGAGAGGCGTTCGCGGGAATTCCAGGAAGGAAATCGATGATCTGGGCGACGGGAGGATTTCCGTTTGAGATTGACGACGCATCGACGTTCGGATTGAGAAACCGCGACCTGCTGCCGGCTTATGAGCAAGCCTGGCGCGCGCTGAATGAGGCCAACATTTCGGTGTACCCGCTGGACGTCAGCGACCTGGTGAATCCGGCGCATGTTGGGGCCGGGATTGGAAGGCCTCAGCCGCAGCATGTGCATGTGGACATGCACATCGCGAACATGGAGAACTTCGCGACGGTGACCGGGGGGAAATTCTGCGATCGGAGCTGGGATGCAAAGAAGTGTTTCGATCAAGCGGCAAAAGATTCATCGGATTACTACCTGCTGGGAATTTACGACCGCGGCGGAACAGCAAAACCCGGATGGAGGAAACTGAGCGTTCGCAGTATGCGGGCCGGACTGCAGGTGAGAGCGCGAACTGGATACTACATGGGAGGGGCAGCGCAGGAGAAGCCGGATGAGAAAATTGAGATCGAAAAAGCATTGCTGGCGCCGTTTGATTATCCGGCGTTGCCGATGACCGTGAAAATCACGGGAACGGCGGCGAGCACGAACAAGGGAGCAAAAACGGTGGCGTTTGTTTATGCCGTGCCGGGGGCCGGGATCAGCTTGGAAGCGCAGAATGGCAACCAGTTGCGGCTGGAGTACGCGGCGCTGGCCAGAGACAGTGCCGGGAAAATAATGGGCAGCTATTCAAAAGTGATTGGGGGGAAACTTTCGGAAGCGCAGGCGCTGCAGGTGCGGGAGAAGGGAGTTTTGTTCACGGGGACGATGGATCTGGCGCCGGGAGAGTACTCGCTGAGCTTTGTGGTGAAGGACGAAGTGAACGATAAGCTGGGCAGCGTGACGGCGCCACTGAAGGTGGAGTGAAGCGTGGCGCGTTTTGGCGATGTGACGTGTGTGCTAGACTGGGAAGGCATTCGCGAAATGCGTGAGTGCCGAATCGTGGAACTTCGGGCTTCGTGCAACGAGGTCCCGCGAACCCCGCCAGGCCCGGAAGGGAGCAACGGTACCGGGTAAGCCGAGTGTGCCGCGGAGACCCCGAAGTTCCTCGATTTGGAAAAAGTTGTCAGTGTTTAGTTTTCAGTAATCGGTCAGAAGCGATCAGTTAGCAGATAATAGATAGCCGGATGCGGTTGGTTGGCCTTTTTCGCTTGTGGATCCCCTGAAAAAATTGAGTTGGCGAATTGTTGGTTGCGACATGATCTTGTTTCGCGGGTGGAGGAGTATGTTTGCAGTGGTTGTCCACCTGAAGGTGGACGCTACGCTTGGAATTCGGTTTTGACTTTTGCGGGGCGGACGCTGAAAATGCAAGACACGTATGACCTACCAAGTGATTGCACGGAAGTGGCGGCCGCAGACGTTTGCGGATCTTGTGGGGCAGGAGCACGTGACCGAGACGCTGGCGAACGCGATCAAGAAGGATCGCGTGGCACATGCATACATTTTTTCCGGGGCGCGCGGCGTTGGCAAGACTACGGCGGCGCGGATTCTGGCGAAGGCGCTGAACTGCGTGAACGGGCCGACGGCGGAGCCTTGCGGAGTTTGCGATTCGTGCAAAGAGATTGCGACGGGAAGTTCACTGGACGTGATTGAGATTGACGCAGCGTCGAACCGCGGCATTGACCAGATACGCGAGTTGCGCGAGATGGTGCGATATGCGCCGGCGGCATCACGGAGCAAAGTAGTGATCCTGGACGAAGCGCACATGCTGACAGGCGAGGCGTCGAACGCCTTGCTGAAAACTTTGGAAGAGCCCCCGGACCGGGTGATCTTCGTCATGGCAACGACGCAGCCGGAAGATTTGGAAGACACGATCCGGTCGAGGTCGCAGCATTTTCATTTCCGGGCGTTGACGTTCAATGAGATTACCGACCGGCTGAAATATATTGCTTCGAAAGAAAATCTGAGAATTGAGGATGGCGCGCTGGCGGTGATCGCGCGGATGGCGGAAGGCAGCATGCGCGATGCGCTGTCGCTGCTGGAGCAGGCGCGGGCGTATTGCGGCGACGATATACAGGACCAGGCAGTGCGCGATCTGCTGGGCGTGGTGCCGGAAGACGCGCTGAACGAACTGGTGCAGGCGATTGCGGAGCAATCGGCGGAACGGGCGCTGGGGCTGGTCCACAGGTTCCAGAAAGAGGGGCGCAACCTGCAGCATTTCTGCCGCGAAGCAATCCGGCACATGCGGAATCTTTTGATCGCGCGGGTTTGCGGGGCAGATTCGGATTTGCTGGCGGCTACGCCCGACCAGCGGCCGGGACTGGCGAAGGCAGCGGCGCTGTTCAGCGAAGAGGATCTCACAAGGTATTTTCAGATTTTGTTGCAGACCGATGATTCGTTGCGCCGGGCGATGGATCCGCGGGTGCATCTGGAGATGGGATTGTTGCGCCTGGTGAATGCGGCGCGATTGGCTCCGTTGGAGGAGCTGTTGGCGGAGGCGAAGAGTGTGAGTGGTAATGGGCCCGGCGGAGGATCTGCGCCGAGAACGACGGGTTCGGATTTGCCGACGCCGTCGTTGCCGTCGCGATCGGCCGCGGTGGGAGCAGCGCCAGGATTTTCGAACGCGGCAAACGTAGTGGGACAAAAAGCGCCCGTCCCGCAAAACCTTCCGGGACGCGAAGAACGCGCTTCAGAAAGCGGCCGCTACAAATTCGAAGAGCGGCCCGCCACGGTCGGCGGGCCCTACAAGAGTGGAGAACAGACCGTAGCTGTTGCAGGTGGAGTTACGATGAGTGGAGCTGCAGTGGCACCGGCACTGGAAGCTGTGGAGAAAAGCGCACAGGCAGGAGTGCCTGTGCCACAAAAGAAGGCAGTGGACGTTGCCGCGAGCGGGTTGGATGCAGGGCAGGTGGCGGAAATCAAATCGGCGATACAGGCGCAGCAGAAATTTATCGGAGAGTTGTTGGAGCATTCTTCGCGGTGGGAACTAGATGGAATGGAATTGCGAATTTATTTTCCGGCGGAGAAGAGCACGTTCGCTGGATTGATCGAAGGACGGGACACGCTGGAGAAAATCCGTAACGCTTCGGGCAAGGTACTAGGGCGAGCGGTGCGAGTCTGTGCTAAGCTGGAAACTGGTGCGGCAAAGGATGCGAATGCATCGCGAGCCGCGAGCAGTACGCAGGAAATTCGCGCGCAGTTCGAAAACGACCCGATGGTGAAATCGATGTTGCAGCGATTCGGCGGGAGAATTTCCGAAGTGCGGCGGCAAGGTGAAGAGTAAGCCACACGGCAAAGTGAGGCTGACATGAACATGGAAGTGAACGCCCTACAACAAATGCTTTCGCGGATGCGGCAAGTGCAGGAAGACTTGCAACGGCAGGTGAATTCGGTTGCCGTGGAGGCGTCGGCCGGCGGCGGTATGGTGACCGTGAAAATGAACGGCCAGAAGCAAGTGCTGGAAGTGCGGATTGAGCCGGAAGTGTTTGCGGGCAAGGATCAGGAAATGCTGCAGGACCTGGTGCGGGCGGCGGTGAATGAAGCGTCGCGGCGCGTGGATGACGAACTGGCGGACCAGATGAAGAGCCTGGCGGGCGGGATCCCCGGCATGGCGGGAATGAAGATTCCGGGACTGTTTTAAAAGCCTACCGAAGTTGCTTTAAAGAACCCCAATTATTATTTTTGCGTTCGTGAAGAGATCGCGATGGGGTCGACGTGTACATCTGCGTTCAGTCTGCGTTGTGCATAAGCTGAGATCCTTCACGCATCCTCGTCGGATGCTTTCAGGATGAGACGCGCACTAGGTGAAGTTGTGAGCAAGCTCACGGGCGGAAATTTTCGACGAGCATGATGTAGACGAGGGGTTGGTCCAGGAGACAGATAACCATGTTGCGGCCGTCGGGGGAAATGCCGAGAGCGGGTGCGCCGTTGTCCGGCTGCTCTTTATCCACCGGCCATGCCGACGAGCTTGTTTGTCTGGCAAAGGAGTAGAAGAAGAATCCGCCTTTGCCGGGAGCGGAAACTTCCGGGTAATAGATGCCGTCGGCGGTAACGGCAAAATATCCCCAGCCACCAACCGGAGGCGCATCGAACAGTTTGACTTCTTCCCCTCCCTCGGCGGGCACGCGCCAGAGTCCAGGCACATCGCGGCCCTTGGCGTAGTAAAGGAACTTGCCATCAAAGGAAGGAAGAGCCGCGAAACCGCCTCGGCGCGTGATCTGCGTGGCGGAACTTCCGTCCGGGCTCATCTTCCAGACTTCCCAGGTGCCGCCGCGATTGGACGCAAAATAGATCCACTTGCCGTCCGGCGACCAACTGGCGACGCCGTTTTCCGAATCTCCCTGCGTCACCTGGCGAGGCTGGCCGCCTTCCGCATTGATAATGAAGACGTGCGAGTGCCCAGCGGGGCGCGAATCGAAAGATATCCACTTCGAATCCGGGGACCAGCGCGGCGTTCCCGTCAGATTTTTTGCGATGTGCGTCAACTGAATAGGATTGGAACCATCGGCATCGGCGCGCCAGATTTCGTGGTAACCCGTGCGCGTGGATTGAAAAACGATGTGTTTGCCGTCGGGAGAATACTGTGGGCCTTCCTCAAGACCCGTGGAAGAGATGAAATGTTCGAGCGGCGGAGTGATTTTGTGATCGGGAGTGATGGGCGCACGCCAGATGGAAGAGGAGTAGACGACGCTGGTGTAGGCGAGGCGATTTCCTTTCCTGTTCAAAGCAGGACGTATGGCCCAGCCGGCCCCGGCGATGGGGAGACGTTGCGGAGTACCACCTTTGGCCGAAATACTCCAAAGACTGGTTTGTCCTTGCCGCGAGGAAGCGAAAATCAGTTTGTCGCTCTGCGGTGCCCATGTGATCCCCTGAATATCCGCATGATCAAAAGTGATTTGTTGGGGAGCGCCGCCGGAAAGATAGAGCAGGTAAATCTCGCGAACATCCAGGGTGTCGCGTACGAAGGCCAGTGATTTGCCGTCGGGAGAAAACGCGGGGGTGGTGTCCCCGAGCGTGCCGGCAGGAGGAGAAGTCACCGGATGAACTTCCAGGGTGTCGAGCGAGAGAAGAAAGATACAAGAGGCCTCGCTGGGCGAGGCGCTATCGGAGAAGGCCAGATATTTGCCGTCGACGGACCAATCGAGCGCATCCACTTTGCGTTGGGACTTTACGGTATACAGACGACGCTCCGAGCCGCCAAGCGCGGCAGTGACGTAAACCGCAAGATCCTTATCTTTGTCATTAAAACGAAAAAAGGCTAGATAGCGGCCATCGGGGGACCAGACTGGTGCGAACTCGAAGGTCCCTTCACCAGAGCTTGTGATTTGACGGGGGGAATCCGTGGCGCCAATTTGCGAGACGTAAATGTGGGCGTAGCCGCCTTTTTCGCCGGCCCAGACGAACGCGACCTGGTTGCCATCAGGAGAAAAGGCCGCGTCGCTTTCGCGCGGAAGACCATTTAGAGGCGCGATGCGGATTTCGGATTGTTCGGCACCGCGGCGAGAGTGCGAGTAGAAATACCAGACGGCAATAAGCGCAACGTACAGGAGAAACATCACCGCAGGGGTGAGGTAGCTGGTCAGACGATACCGGATAGCCGGCGCGGGCGGAGTGACAGACGGGTCGGCCGGGGAGATTGCGGGAACAGCAAAAGGAGTTGGAGCGTTGGCTGGCGGGCCGGCGTGGAGGTGGGCGCGGGGTGCGGCGCTGCCGGAGACGGGAGCGATGAAGCGATAACCGCGCTTGGGAAGCGTTTCGATAAAACGGGGATTGTCGGCTTCGTCAGAGAGGGCGTCGCGGAGTTTGTTGATGGCGGTGTTAAGGCCGTGTTCGAAATCGACGAAGGTGTCTTCGGGCCAGAGGCGTTTTTGGAGCTGCTCGCGGGTGACGACCAGGCCGGGGTGTTCCAAAAGGATCACCAGGATTTGGAAGGGGCGATCCTGGATTTTCAGGCGGATGCCTGATTTGCGAAGTTCACCGGAGAGCAGGTCGGCTTCAAAGGCCCCGAAGCGGATGACCGAGGGAAGCTGAGGTGAGGTGGTCAAGAAAATCTCCTGCTGGTAAAGACGAAACTGTAGCACAAAAAGTTTGACGAGGTGGATATCAATCGCAGTTGAGATAGCTGGCTAAGGTGTTCGTTTTCTGTACCTTGGACGGTGAGATTTCTTTTCCCCGTGGCTTACCCGGCGGGCATTGTAGGGCGGCCCGGCCTCTGCGAAATTGAGCGCGTTCCTGAAAGCGGGGACCAATTTCAAACCGGGAGAATCGTAATGAAAAACACACTGAGGAGCATGGTGCTGGCAGGGTTGGCGATGGTGGGAATGAGTGCTGGAGTGCGGGCGCAGCAAGCGGAGCGGGTGGTGAAGTTTGAAGCGCCGTTTGCTTTTGAAGTGGAGAACAACAAGTTGCCCGCTGGAGAATACACGGTGCTGGTGCAGGGCGGATGGTTGCAAATTCAGGGGAAGGACGGCAAAGGTGCCGCGCATGCGTTGACGACGCCGGTGATCAGCCGTGGGTCGAAGACTGTGACGAATTCGCATGTGGTATTCCACAACTACCAGGGACGCTATTTTCTGGCGGAGATCTGGGCATCTGGACAAGAAAAGGGCCGGGAGTTGCTGGAAACGCGTGAAGAGCAGCAGGCGAAGCGGCAGGAGATGGTGGGGGTGAATCTGCCGCTGAGTTCTGCGAGTGCGAAGTAGGCCGCGGCTATGGAGTGGTCGGTGCGGCATCGAAAAGGACGGGAGCCCATGCAGCGAACAGGTTCCCGTCCCTGCCTGCGTTCTTATTTCTCTACTTCTTCAACCGGATGAATTTCCCACCAGTGCGTGCCGACTTTGGCGTCGTAGCGGGTGATTCCTTTCACTGTGACGGGCTTGCCAACTGGCGGCAAATCGCAAGGCAGCCTGGAAATGCATTTGGCCACGATGCAACGTGTGCGATCCATGCCCTCTATTTTGGGGTTTTCGCAAATGCGGACGTCGGTGTCGCCATCGTTTCCTTTTGCTACCTGTGTGATGAACCCGCTGACGGCGGCGTGGGCGGACATCTTGTCGGACCAACGATTGGCATCCTCGGCAATCAGTTCGCCGATGGTTAGTTCAGCGTAAGCAATCTTGCCGGAAGGCTGCGCCGGCTTAGCCGGGGTGTTTGTCGACTTTGCGGGAGCGGTTGAACTCTTCTTGGAAACAGGTTTGGGCTGTACGGTTTGACCAGCAGCCAGCACGGGAATCGCGAGTAAGGCGCAAGGCAAGATCCAAAGGGTCTTTGTCATTTTTGAACCTCACGAAAGACTTTTGGGGGAAATCCCTGCTTCCATCATAAAGACTGGGCGAGGCAGGGCTACGGATTGCAGAGGGGATTGACTCTAAATAGTACCCGGACAAAAGGACAGGAGCGGGATGCGCGGGGGGACATTAGCTCCGCGTAGACCTTTTGTTCGGGAAGCTTGGCATGCGCCCGTTGACGATCAGGAAGTCGATACTGCCCGGTTGGTCTATTGCCCCGACCGGAGCGGCTTGCTATATTCCGGGCATTCCAGCCCAACTTTCGTGATTTTGTGAGTGGTCCCGAAAAGGGGCCGAGTCCTCGGAGGCAATCTCCAACCGTTGTAGCCTCACGGGGTTCGTGTTCCTAAGCTTCAAGAAACGAGGCAAATTACCATGAAAAACAAGCTTGTTTTCCCGTTGGCGCTGGCCGTGATTCTCCTCTCCATTCTGGTTTGCCCGGGCGCAGCCCTGGCGGCACGAGGCGCCCAGTTGGTGGTAGACGACGACAAGGTTGAGTGTCCGAATGCGGGGTTCACCCGTATCCAGGACGCGATCGACGCCGCCACTGCAGGAGATCAGATTCACATTTGTAAAGGTATTTACGTCGAGCAAGTTGCGATCCGCAAGTCATTGGCGATCGATGCCGACAACGGCGCCATCCTGGTGCCCTCCGCGATGCAGGCGAACACTGCCAGTCTCTTCGACGCTGCTCCGATCGCCACTGCGCTGCTGGTCGCAAATGCAACCGGCGTTTCCATTTCCGGGCTGACCGTCGACGGCATCAACAGCGGCATCTCCGAGTGCGCGCCAGACCTCATCGGTATTTCGTTCCAAAATGCTTCTGGAGAACTGGAGCGCATTGCCGTCCGCAATTTCAAACTAGCTGCGGCTCTGAATGGCTGCCAGAGCGGCACCGGCATCTTTGTGCAGAGCGGAAATGGCGGCGTATCGAAAGTCGAAATCGAGCATTGCACTGTCCACGACTTTCAAAAGAACGGGATAACCGCCGACGAAATAGGCACCGTCACCATCATTCGCCGGAACGTTGTCACGGGCGTCGGCCCGACCACAGGAGCGGCGCAGAACGGGGTTCAGATTGGCTTTGGGGCAACAGGCTCGATTCTCGACAACGTCGTGACTAACAACGTCTGGGCACCGTGTACCGCGGTCTCCACTTGCACCGCGGTTGCCACCAACATTCTGGTCACGCAATCCGATGACGTCGAGATTTCCGGCAACACTGCCGGCATCAGTCAGGTCAACATCTTCGTTGACGGCAGCAACGCTGAGATCAGGCGCAACGAAACCTTCGCTTCAGCCGTGTTCGATGGGATTCGGTTGGAGGGCGATGGGTCCCGCGTTCGGGAGAATCACGTTTATAACGGCGCCGAGTCCGGCATCTTTCTCTCTGGCAACAACAACGTCGTTACAGACAACGTGGTCACCGAGGCCGCAATCGGCGTACTGAAAGAGACCGGGTCCTCTGGAAACATCCTCAAGGGAAACCGTTTCTTCAATACGCCCGTGCAGGTTCAAGATCCTCAAATCATCGACGTGGCCAAACTCATTTCGCCGAAGCGCTGAACGGCTGGCCAAGACACAGGAGGTGGTGGCGGTGAATTTGCCGCAACGTTGAACCGAAGAAAAGTAGGAAGTTGCAGTGCTCCCCTGTACCTGAACACATGGCCAGTTGTGGCTGATTGGAAACTGGCGGGGGACATTTGGCGCTGGGTGGGAGATAGCGCCTTATCCTGAATATGTATGGGCGATCAAACACCTAGCAAAACAACGCTGCGGTTGAAAAGCCGGCGCAGCCGGAGGATTGACTTGAGCGTATCTGTTCTCGTTCACAGGCCGAAGGGTGAAGGACCCCAGTTTTACGAGAACACGAAGACGCTGGTGGTCAGCGCGCATGGAGCGCTGGTGGCTCTGAAGGGCATGGTTGCTCCCAGGCAAAGACTGCTCCTGCAGAACACAACCAGCGGGCAACAGGAAGAGTGCCGGGTGGTCTCTGTAAATAAGGATTTGACGGGGCCGTCGACGGTTGCCGTGGAATTCGCGAAGCCCGCAGCGAGTTTCTGGCGCGTTGCGTTCCCGCCTCCGGATTGGACTACTTAGCAGCTAGGTCGTTAAGTTTGCTCCGGGGATTGTACAGGTCCGGCGATCCTCGTCTGAAATCTGCTCGCGAGCCTGCGGTGTTTTATTCCCATCACAAAACACTGGACCACGCCACCCAAGATAAACCAGCTCTGAGTGAACGCAAACAGTACCAGGAAAAAACCAGAAAACACGAAGCACTCCCAAGACGACATACGAAGCGATAGGGTTCGAGAGTACTCGACTCGGCCTTGGACAAAGGTCGTGGAGTTAATCGAGCGAAAGAGAAACAAGTTGCGTAAGTGACGTGTGTGCAGTGCAAGTTGGACGCAGATCAAGCAACCTAAAATGAACTGCCAAAGAAATGGGGCCGAGGACTGCCCATTCAGCAGCCAAAGAAAGCCGAGCATCCCCAGGGTAAGCAACAAAGCGAATAAAAACCGAGGGCTCACAGCTCGCAGGGAATCTATGTCCCGTTGGAAGTACGGAGTCAGTTCGTAGCTGCCTTCAAACCGGATTGTTTTCTGCGCTGCATAGAGGCGTGCGCACTTTAGTGTCAGAACATAATCAGAGACGTATAAAAGACTCCAAACAAGCATTCCGGGCCACCAAGAATCAAAGAAAAAACTGAGCAAGGGATCACTCCTGTGCCGGAAGCTTCCAAGATTCGCTGTCCACTTACGGCTAACGCAAGCTCAAAGTATAAGAGAACGCAACAATCAAATATTGGGATTGGCGGGGATGCTTGCGAGAGAGTCACCTCTCCACTAACCGAGTAGCCGGAGACTGGACGAAATGCTGATGATTTGCGGAGAGGGGCGGCTTGTGTTTTCAGGCCCCGAGTTACTTGTTTGAGGCTTCTGGTACCTGTTTCGAAAGTGGAGGGAAGACTACCGAAACCATCGTATCTACATCGACTGGCGAGTTATTGACTAAGGTCGGCTTATATCGCCATTGCAGAACTGCCTTGACGGCGGAGTCTCTGAGATTAGCCAGGCCGGAAACATATCGGGCACTTTTCACAGAACCATTCTGACCTACAATCACGTGTAGAACGACCGTTCCATCTACGCGCCTGCCAGTAAGCGGCGGATATAAAGGCGCGACCACATGAATCAGTTTTGCCTTTTGAAGATCTTCGTTGACGCGGATTCTGTGTAGCTGGCGTGTCTGCGCGACTGGTGCGGTCTGTGAGGGCAGCAAGGGAATGGCGGTTATTAAATGGCGAGCGTCCAAATCCTGTCGAATCGGCATGAGGGCGAGGACTTGGCTAACGTCTCGGCAACCTCCCAGCCTCGTCACACAAGACAAGTCGTATGCAAAGGCGTGAGCTCGTTCAGCAGGCGTTGCATCGGCTGGGAGCGTAATGTGATGGACTCGTGTAAACATATAACGGCTGCCTCCTGTCACGTGGCCACCTGACATAACGAATTCGTTCTTCCCTAGAGACTGTTCCGTCGTCAAAGAAAAGCCTTCCCTGAATTTGCCCTTTCTGCTCACTTCTGTCCCAAAGGAGAACCTTAGTTCGCAGAGTCGACCATTCCGAAAATACACTTCTGCGCCAGCGCCCCAAAAGGCTAGCCCAGCATAACGCAAGAAATAAAATCGCTCTCCCAGCCTTTCAAGATTCGCGTGCCCCACATTTATATAAAAACCGGTATCCGCCAAATATTGACCGGTGAAAGAGGCTGGAACAGTGCTGGCGCGGCACCGCTCCAGGAGTGGGCGAGATTCCTCCAGCGTGGTAGAGCCGACTTGCATCGAACGCACCGCGACCGCAACGGATTGAGCTTGAAAACGCGCATGCAGATTGATCTCAAAAAGAATCGCCCATGCTAGGAAGGTACCAGCAGCCGTCAGAGCTAGCGCAGCGGCGACCCAACGGACACGGCGAATTGTGCCTGTATCCATCCTTAGAATTAGACACCAATGCTTTGTTTAAGTGTCGGCCTGGAATTTGCGGAGAGGGGCGGCTTGTGTTAACTAAGGAACATGCCTGATTTTGCTGCTCCTGTGGAACGACTCATCGATGAACTGAAACACCTGCCGGGGATTGGACAGAAAACTGCCCAGCGGCTGGCTTTTTACCTGCTGCGGATTCCGGCGGAGGATGCGCTGGGGCTGGCGGACGCAATTCGCGACGCGAAAGAGAAGATTCGGACCTGCTCGGTTTGCCACAACATTACGGATGCGGATCCGTGCCTCTATTGCACAGGGGCGAACCGCAACAAGCGGACGATTTGCGTGGTGGAAGAACCGCACAATATTATGGCGATTGAGAAGACGCGGACGTTCAGCGGGATGTACCACGTGCTGGGCGGGTCGCTGTCGCCTCTGCAAGGCCGCGGGCCGGACCAGCTGCATATCAAGAGCTTGATCGAGCGGCTGAAGGGCGGGGGCGTGGAGGAGATTATTGTAGCCACGAACCCTACGGCAGAGGGCGAGGCGACGGCGATTTATGTTTCGAAGCTGCTGAAGCCGCTGGGCGTGCGGGTGACGCGGATTGGCGTGGGGATTCCCGTGGGAGCGGACCTGGAGTATGCGGATGAGGTGACGATGTTGAAGGCGATGGAGGGGCGGCGGGAGTTGTAGGGGGTGAGAAGTCTTAAGTTACAAGTTTTCAGTTCTAAGTTTTAGCGGGTTGATCCCTGGAGACGTTTTCCAGGGATTTTTGTTTGTCATTCTGAGGGCATCCGATGAGGATGCTCGAAGAACCTCAACCTTGGTCCTACTACACCGGTATTGTACGTCCGCTCCAGCAATGCGCGCTAGTTGAGGGACAGCAAGTACCAATTTCGGCGCCAAAACTCGTGGGCCTGGAGAGCTAGTACGTACAGAATGATTGTCCTCTAGGCAGGGGGAACGAATCAGGTTAAAGTGCAGGCCTGCGGTGGGAAGTCCCCGCCAATCGCGCTGGTTCCGGGTGGAACCGGGGTAGGAGGTGCTCAGATGGCTGGTCTAGAGCACTACATGGCACAGTATGACCACGAACACCATTCAGCGTGGAACAAGATTTTGCACGGAATCGGAATTCCGCTCATTTTTGCGGGACTGATTCTGCTGGTGCTGCTGCGGTGGCGCTGGGGCGTTGGGTGCTTCGTGGGCGGATGGGTGCTGCTATTCCTGGGCCACCGGATTGAGGGCAACAAGCCCGCATTTTTCCAGGGACCGGTGTATTTGCTGGTTGGGCCAATCTGGGTCGCGAAAGAAATTTGGGATACCGTGACCGGTTCGCACAGCCGGCAGAATGCAGCCGAGCCGAAGAAGCCATAGCCTGAAGTAAAGAGACGAGCCAAGAGAGCGTTACGGCGAACATGCACGAAGAACCTGGCGGCCCCGAACTGACGGACGACACGAGTGAAATGCCGATAGAGGGCGCAGCAAACACAACCGAAGAATTAAGGAAGCGGCGGAGCACGCGTATCGTGCAGGCCGTGCCGCTGCAAGTGTCGGGTGTGGACGCACTGGGCCGGCCGTTTGCGGAGCGGACCTCGACGCTGATCATCAATTGCCACGGGTGCCGCTACCAATCCAAACATTACGTGCTGAAAAATATGTGGGTGAACCTGGAGGTTCCGCACCCGGAACAGGGGCATCCACCGCGGCGGGTGCGCGGGAAGGTGGCGTGGATTCAAAGGCCGCGGACGGTGCGGCAACTCTTCCAGGTGGCGCTGGAGTTGGAAGCGCCGGGAAATGCGTGGGGAATTGCGTTTCCTCCTGACGATTGGTTCGGGTTTCCGGAAGAAAATAAACTTTTGTCGAATCCGGCTTCGGCGATGGATTTACCGCCGAGCATCGGAATGCCCGGGCACGGAGAAGCGCCGCTGCCAATCGTGGAAGCGGAACCCGGCGTGGCGACACCGGATAATTTGCGGGTGTTCCCTGCCCCGGCAAGCGCGACGGATGCGTCCCTGCAGCTGGCGCGGCAATTGGCAAGATTGCTTTCCGAAGCAAAGCAACAGATTCAGAACGCGGCGAAAGAGGCCGCCACGCACGCTGTGGAAGCGGAACGCCAACAGAGCACGGAAGAGTGGGAGCGGAAGTACGCTGGTTTCCGGGAAGAGGTAGCGAAGGAAACGGCGCACGCGATCGGAACCATTCAGGAAGAGAGCGAAGTGCGGGCGCGAACGGCACAAGCTGCGGCCGCGGAATCGCTGAAAGAAGAGTTGCCGCGCTGGCTGGCGCCGCAACTGGAACAGCTCACACACGAATTGATGGCGCACCTCGCAAGAGAAGGCGCACTGCAGCGGGATCAGCACGAAAAGCAACTGGCGGCGGCGCAGGAAACTCTGCAGACGATGTGCACGCAGGCGGAAGAGGCGGCGGCAAAGCTGCGCACGCGGGCGGAGCAAGTGGAGGCCGATGCGTCGGCGCGGCTGGAAGCGGCAAGACAGCAGGCGGAGGAAGAGACTCGGCGCAGAGAGGAATTGGCGGGCGCGCATAAAGATGCGCTGGGCGCGGTGCTGAACGATATCCAGCAGAAGGTGAGCGCTACGTTTGCAGAGGCGCAGAACTCGATGCGCGAGCAGGTGGCGCTGGAATTGGGCTCGGCGCAACAACTCGCCGCGGCAGCGCTGCAGCAGCACACGCAGCAACTGCGCGAAGAATTGAAGCAGGAGAGCGCGGCGCAGAGCACTACCGTGCTGGGAACGCTGGGCGAGCAGACGCGTCAACTGGAAGAGACGCTGGCGCGCGCGAACCAGGCAACGGAACGGCTGGAGCAGTACGCTACCCGGATTGAAACCGTGCAGCAGGAAGCGATTAGCGGATTCCAGGCGCAGCTTGGGGATGTCTTGAGCCTGCACCGGAATGAGCTGCACCGTCAGTCGGACGCCATGTTCGAAGAGATTTACGCGCGGATCCGCAGCAGCTTTGAAGCGGCGAACACCGAGGCGCTGGAGAAATTCGAGCAGCACGTGGAATCGATGGTGCAGCCGCACATCACGCGGACGGAAGAAGCAGTGCACCGGCTGGCGGGCGGGCGTTCGCTGCTCGACGCGGCGATGACGATGCAGCAGGACCGGATCCGGAATTCGGCGGACGAGGCGTTTGCGGATTCGCTGGCCCGTTTCCGGGAGAATTTGGGAACGGTGGAGCAGGTGCTGAGCGAATCTGCGCAAGGCATTACGGCCAAGCACCTGGAAGAGCTCGAAGGCAAAGCGGTGGACCTGAAACACACCACGATGGAAGAGATGTTCAAGTCCGCGGAATGGTACGAGAAAAAGGCGCAGACGCAGCTGCAGAACTCCACGGAGAAGCTGGTGGAGCAGGCGGGAACGCAACTACGGGAGAAGGCGGGCGAAGTTTCGAGTCTGTTTGCGAGCGAATTGAACCACGCGAGCCGGAGCTATGTGGAACAGAGTCACCGGCAGATGGAAGAGTCGGTGCGCGAGTCGTTTGAACGGATACGGATTTTGTCGGCGGAGGCGGCGGACACGACCTCGGCGGCGTTCACGGATGAGATTCAGAGGAACGGGCGGCATGAGCTGGAAGGCTTCATGGAATTGATGCAGAAGACGGTGGAGGAGTCGCGGGAACGGCTGGACGCGGCACGGGCGGAGATGAGCCACAAGGTGACGCTGGAGCAGGACGAATTTTTGCGGCGGTTCCAGGCGGGAATGAATGACAGCGTGGACGAGAGAGTGAAGAACTCGAAGGAAAAAGTGCAGGCAGAGTTTGACGGGCTGTGGGAATCGTGGCGGAAGATGACCGCGGAGCAGCAGGCGGAGCTCCGCAGCGGCTTGCACAAGATGGGCGACGAGGCGGTAACGGAATTCCTGGGGCGGCTGCAGAATATTTCGAATTCGTGGATGGTGGCGACCGTGACTACGCTGAATCATCAATCGAAGGACGTGATTGCACAAATTGCGGCAACGGCGGAAGAGAGATTGCGCGAGGCGTCGGCGGAAGTGTTCGCGAAGTTTGGGGATACGTTGCGGGAGCGCTTGCAGCAGATTGCCGCGGGATTTGAAAAGGGGCAAGGGGCGAAGGCGGGCGGGTAGTTGGAAGCAGGTGTAGAGACTGCGCTGAAGAATTAAGGATAACAGATAGCAGATAGCAGATAACAGATAGCAGATAACAGCGATCAGGAAGCTTTAAAGCATAGACGCATCTTTGTTTTGTAGCGTTGATTACACCTCAAAAGCGAGAGCTTCGCTCTCGCACTCCATAGCAGGCGCGGCGGGCCGCGCGGCCACACGAAGCAACAAGAACCTGTATAATTTGGGACTGACCATGGCCAACAGGGCGTATCTGCGCGTGTGGACACGCGACTTTTCCGAACAGACGATGATTGCGGAGTTTGCGCGCTTCTTGACGACGGCGCCCGTGTCGGAGCGGCCCAACGGTTTCCAGATGCTGACAGTGCAGCCGGTGGACTATACGATACCGGCCGAAGTGGAATGGGATTTGCGCGACGCAAAATACGGCCCGGCGGAGATTGCGGCGCTGGCGATTCAGGATCTCAATGCGGATACGGCGTTTATCGTCGACGCGAAATGGGAATTGTGGAATTTCGATATTGAGACGCTGAAGTGGGCGAACGAGCCACAGCCGCTGACGCTGATTTGCCAGGGAACGGCGTTCGAGGATGGCGCAGGAGAGGTTGAAGGGCATTTCGTCGCGGACCTGGGATTCGAGCACTTGTTTACGGGGCACGCAGGATTGCTGGCGCCGGGGGCGGCATCGAACCCGTTTGAAAGCTCGGACCATCCGGTGGAAAAGAGGTTTCGCGCGTGGATGGGCAGCGGGGAGAACCTGCGGCAATATCACCAGCGGACGAAAGAAAACATCCAAAAACTAATGGGCTGGGTGGAGGCAGTGCAGGCGGCTCTGCCTGTGGAACGAAGCGTGTTGCAGAGCGAGGGCGAGGAAAATTTCGAAGCGAGGCTGGATGCGATTCTGGGGCAGAGGTAGCGCTTCGGTTCTGGCCGGGTGCGTATTTGCTCTGGCCGGCGGTACACCGGCGCAGAATGCGCCAGCAAAGCGGGCAAACGAAACGACGCTAGCGGGACTGCGGCCGGGAAGAGATAATCTGGCGCGAGCGGTGGAAGTGAACAAGCGATTTGGAAGCGGCAAGCAACTGCAAGGCGAGCAAACGGCCTGGTTCGACGTCTGCAGAGACTTGTCTCTGACAATTGACAGCGACAAGGTGAAAAAGATTGAAGTAATCCGTGTCGGAGAGTGGCCTGGATCCACTGCGGATTGCACAAACTCACTGCCAGGCCCCTGGAAGACTGGACTTGGCTTGCGAGTGGGAGACGCCACAGCAAAGGTAGCTGAGTTGTACGGCAAGCCGGATTCGAGGAGTCCTAGCACGAAGGGCGGGCAGCCGCTAGAATTGTGGTATTACGCGTTCGACTGGGCGGGAGCGGATGTGCCGCAAGTGATGGAAGTGCTCTGCACCCAGGAGACGGAAGGCAAGCCGGGGCGGGTAGTGGAAATTACGCTGGCGGGCCCGAGCCTCTGAATTATTGCGCGCCGGGATTTTTCCCGAAGGCTTTGATTACGCATCGGTTGAAAGCACGTCTACTCTAGAAAGGACCGGAATGCAGCGTCCCCTAATCCTTGTGATCGCGGCAAGCGTAGTGCTGTTTGGATGCGGTTCGGAGGGAGCAAAGCCGGCGGCAGAGGCGGAAAAGAAAACCGCGGAACCGGCTGTGCCTGAAGAGATCTCAGACGCGGCGCACGCGCTGCTCGGAAGCGAAGCGCAAGTGCTGCTGTTTGGAGATTTGGCAAAGACCGGGAAGCAGGAAGTGCTGGCGGCGAACGTGGTGCCCAACACACCGAAGAGCGTGGTGGCAGGAACCGTGGTGACGCGAGCGGTGATCGCGGAGAAGCAGGAAGACGGCAAGTGGGTGGAGTTGATGCGCGCCGACGAACACTTGAAGAACGCGAAAGGCTTTCTGGGACAGACGCCGCTGGTGGCGGTGAGCGGGTGGAAATTGCAGTTTGAGCAGAGCGCGGAAAAAGGGATGACGGTTTATTTCACGCCGATCAAGTCGGGAACAAACGAGCGGACACTGCCGATTGCGGTAGCGTGGAATCCGGCGGCGAAACGGTACCAATCGATGGATCTTTCCTACCAACATTTTCTGGGCGAAGCGGCTTCGCTGGAAAACCCGAGGTCGACACTGCGATGAGCACCTCGGCGGCAGTGCTGCGCGCGGGCGGGCCGAGGAAGCCCGGCGTGTCCACCTGGGAGAATCTGCGCGGGCTGTGGCCGTATCTGGGTCGCTATACGGGAGCGATTGCGCTGGGCATGGTGGCACTGGCGATCATGGGGCTAATCGGGGTGATTGTGCCGCTGGCGACGGGCATCATCACAGACACCCTTGCGGGGAGTGCTCGCCCGTTTGAGCAGGTGGCGCACGGGGCCACGGACATCGGAGCGCTGAATCGGCTGAGCAACCTGATACCGCATTATCAACCGAGCAGCCGGGGAACGCTGAGTTTCTATTGCCTAATCATCGTTGTGTGCATCGGGCTGAAGGGGCTGATGTCCTTCCTGACGCGCTGGGTGCTGATCGGGGTTTCGAGGGACATTGAGTTCGATATCCGCAGCGACTTGCTGGACCGGCTGCTGGTCATGGAGCCGGAGTTTTATGTACGGAATCGCACCGGCGAGCTGATGTCGCGCGCCACGAACGACTTGAACGCGGTGCGCATGGTGCTGGGGCCGGGGATTATGTACACGGGAACCACGGTCATTACGATGGTTCTATCCATTTTCATTCTGACGATCATCTCCCCGTCGTTGACCCTGTGGGTGCTGCTGCCGGTGCCGGTGGTGGCGTTTGCGGTGCGGCACTTCGGAAAAGTCATCCACGAGCTTTACGAAAAGATTCAGGCTTCGTTGGCGACTTTATCGGCGAAGGTGCAGGAGAATCTGTCCGGAGTCCGCGTGATTCGCGCTTACGCGCAGGAGGATGCGGAGGTTCGCGGATTCGACGAGCCCAACCGCGAGTACGTGGCGAAGAACATGCAATTGATCAGGACGTGGAGCATGTTCATGCCTTCGCTGACCGCCTTGATCGGGACGACGTTCCTGATCGTATTGTGGCAGGGCGGCTATCGCTACCTGCATGGGCAGATGTCGCTGGGCGCGCTGATTACCTTCAACACCTATCTTGGATTGCTGGTGTGGCCGATGATTGCGCTGGGGTGGGTGACGAATATTTTTCAACGCGGAGCCGCATCGATGGGGCGGTTGAACTACATTCTGACGGCCAAGCCGCAGATTGATGACCGCGCGGCAAAAATCAGCCCGCAGACGCGTGTTGAAGGAACGATTGAATTCCGGAACTTGAGTTTTACGTATCCGACGGCGGACTTGGCTGCGGGCAAGAACGGGGTGAATGGACACGGGCGCGGATCGAAAGCAGTGTTGACGAATATTGACCTGACGATTCCAGCAGGATCGACGGTGGCCATCATTGGGCCGACGGGAAGCGGGAAAACGACGGTGGCGGCGCTGATTGCGCGACTGTGGGACGCACCTGAGGGAACGATTCTGATCGATGGGCGGCCGATACGGGAGTGGCCGGTGGAGACTTTGCGACGGGCAATCGGCTACGTGCCGCAGGATACCTATCTCTTCAGCGATAGCGTGGGCGAAAATATCGCGTTTGGATTGGAGAACTTCGAGGAGCCGCAGGTGCGCGAGGCGGCGGCAATCGCCAGCCTGGATGGCGAAGTGCAGGATTTTGCCGGGCAGTATCAGACCATGGTGGGAGAACGCGGAGTCACGCTCTCTGGCGGGCAGAAACAGAGGACCGCGATCGCGCGGGCGGTCATACGCGACCCGCGGATTTTGATTCTGGACGATTCCCTTTCCGCGGTGGACACGCAGACCGAGGAGAAGATTCTGGGGCAACTGCGCGGTGTAATGCGCGGACGGACAACCGTCCTGATCGCGCATCGAACTTCCACGGTGCGGGATGCCGACCAGATTGTGGTGATAAAAGACGGCGGGATCGTGGAGCGCGGCACGCATGATGAATTGATGGCCGGCGGCGGATACTACGCAGATTTGTATCAGAAACAGTTGCTGGAAGAAGAGCTCGAACGGGCATGAGCAATATTCACGAAGAAGAAGCGCTAGGCAAGGCGTACGACTCGCGCCTGATGAAGCGCTTGCTGGATTACATGCGGCCGTACCGCTGGCGTGTGATCTTCGCTCTGGCACTGGTGGCGATCGTGACGCCGTTGGAACTGGCGCCGCCGCTGCTCTTCAAGAAAACGATTGACGATTACCTGGTGCCAGGGTTTGACGGGAAGCTGCCGATGGCCACGGCATGGAACGGCGTGCTGTTGATCAGCCTGGCGTATCTGGGCGTGCTGATCTTCGACTTCCTGGCGCAATACATCCAGATCCGCATCATGCAACGCGTTGGTCAGCAGACGATGTACGACATGCGGACGGAGATATTTGGGCGCCTGCAGCGGCTGTCGATGTCGTACTTCGACCGGAACCCGGTGGGCCGGCTGATGACGCGCGTGACCACGGACGTGGACGCCCTGAACGACCTGTTCGCGGCCGGCGTCGTGACGATGATCAACGATTTTTTCCTGCTGGTGGTGATGGCGGGGCTGCTTTTCAAAATCGACTGGCGGCTGGCGCTGGCTACGCTTGCCGTGCTGCCGGGGATTCTGGTGGTGACGCTGATTTTCCGGAAATACGTGCGCGACGCGAACCGGAAGATTCGCACGGCGATTGCGCGGATCAACGCGTTTTTGCAGGAATACATTTCCGGGATGGCGGTGGTGCAGCTTTTTAACCGCGAAAAGAAAGCTCGGGAAGAGTTCGCAAAGCGGAATAAGGACAACATGCTGGCGTGGCGGGATGCCATTCTGGCGTACGCGGTGTTCTATCCGGCCGTGGAATTCCTGAGTTTTTCAACGATTGCGCTGATCTATTGGGCGGGCGGCAACCGGATTCTGGGCGGTTCGCTGAAGATCGGCGTGCTCATTGCGTTCACCATGTTTGCGCAGCGCTTTTTCCGGCCGATTCAGGATTTGAGCGAGAAATTCAATATTTTGCAGTCGGCGATGGCGGCTTCGGAACGTATATTCAAGCTCCTGGACGAGCCGATCACGATCGAGTCGCGGGCGGACGCGAAGCACATCACTTCGGCGCGCGGAGAGATTGAGTTCCGGAACGTGTGGTTCAGCTACCGAGACGTGGAGCAGCCGGCCGAAGAAGATTGGGTGCTGCGCGATGTTTCGTTCCGCATGCAATCGGGGCAGACGTTTGCAATTGTGGGGCACACGGGCGCGGGTAAGACAACGCTGATTTCCCTGCTGCTGCGTTTTTACGATATTCAGCGCGGGCAGATTCTGCTGGACGGCGTGGACATCCGCCTGCTGGATTTGCAGGAGTTGCGGAAGCAGTTCGGGATCGTGCTGCAGGATCCGTTCTTGTTCACGGGAACGATTGAATCGAACGTCCGCCTGGGAACATCCGGGATATCTCGCAAAAATGTGGAGCAGGCACTGGACGAGATCGGGCTCGGCGAATTTATCCGCTCCCTGCCGCAGGGTGTGGAGACGGAAGTGAACGAGCGCGGCTCGACGCTCTCGGTTGGGCAGCGGCAGCTGATCAGTTTTGCGCGGGCGCTGGCGCACAATCCGCGGTTTTTGATTTTGGACGAAGCGACTTCGAGCGTGGACACCAAGACGGAACTGTTGATTCGCGAGGCGCTGGACCGCCTGTTGAGCGGGCGGACGGCGCTGGTGATTGCGCACCGGTTGAGCACGATTCAGCACGCGGACCGAATTCTTGTGTTTCACAAAGGCCGGTTGCGCGAAGAAGGCGCGCACCAGGAATTGCTGGCGCTGCGCGGGATTTATTACCGTTTGTACCAGTTGCAGTACAAAGAGCAGGAGCTGCCGGAAACCAATGGCATTGCAGGGGCAGCCGTATTGCCCGCGCCCACGCCGGCGAGCGATTGAGCAGAAATTATTGGGAATTGCAATTGTCTCTGTACTCTCCGCGATTTTGTAGGGGCCGGGCTCGCCCGGCCCTCTTGCGTTACTCCTGCCGTTGTAGTGGCCGCCTTCTGAGGCGGGCACAGGCAGGAGTACCAGTGCCACAATTATGAGATAGTCAGGCTGATGCCCCACATACCAATGCTGCTCTCGGCCGGAGAGGCTTCCGGGGATATGTATGCCGCGCGGCTCGCTGCTGCCCTGAAAGATCGGCTGGACGTGGAATTGTTCGGCATGGGCGGCCCGCAGATGCGGGCCGCGGGCGTAGAGATTGTCACGGATTATTCGGAAGTGGCGGTGGTGGGTATTACGGAGATTGTGAAGCACCTGCCTTCGCTGCTGCGCGCCATGGAGCGGCTGGTCGCGGAGGCGGAAAAACGGCGGCCGGCGCTGGCGATCCTGACGGACTTTCCCGGCTTTCATCTGCGGCTGGCGAGGAAGCTGAAACCCAAGGGCATTCGAAACGTCTACTACATCTGCCCGCAATTCTGGGCTTGGAGGCCGTGGCGCGCCAATCTGGTGCGGCGGCGGTTTGCGAAGGCGCTGTGCATTTTCCCTTTTGAAGAAAAATTCTTTTCGGATGCGGGCGTGCCCACGAAATTCATCGGGCATCCGCTGGTGGGCGCGGTGCAGGCAACGAAGGACAGAAAGCAATTTTGCGAGGAGCAGAACCTGGATTCGAGCCGTTCGATTGTGACGCTCTTGCCCGGGAGCCGGGCGGCAGAACTGGCGCACCATCTGCCGGTGCTGCGGGAGGCGTGCCTGCAGATCAACGGAAAGGTTCCAGCGCAATTTGTGATTGCCGCGGCACGCGCGCAGGACGTGGAAGGGTTGAAAGCAGGCTGGCCGAGCGGGATTGTGGTGCGCGTGGTGGAGGGAGAGACCTACAACGCGCTGGCAGCGGCGAACGCAGCGATCGTGTCGAGCGGGACGGCGACGGTGGAGACAGCGCTGTTGAACGTCCCGATGGTGGTGATTTACCGGGTGTCGCCCCTGACCGCGGCGCTGGCGAAACCCCTGGTGCGGACACCCTATTTTGCGATGGTCAACCTGATTGCCGAGAAAAAGGTGGTGCCAGAGTTGGTGCAGGGTGAGTTTACTCCCGAGCACGTGGCGCTGGAAACGCTGCGACTGCTGCAGGAGCCAAACGCGCGTGAGGCGCAGCGGCGGGGGCTGGAAGAGGTCCGGAAGCGCCTGGGCCCGCCGGGGGCGGTGGAGCGGGCAGCGGATGAAATTGCAAGCTTGTTACAAGGGAAGGCTGGCAACGCTTTCTAGGGGATTGTTATCCTATATACATCAATCCATCGTCCCAAGGTGCAAGAGCGGAAAGGAACTCGATGACGCGGCGGGAAAATGTCAGGGGTGCGTGCTGGCTGGGTTTGGCATTTCTTGTTGCGATTTTCAGTTCACCGCTGGCGGCGCAGGAATCGCGCGGCCCGAACTTCCTCGCTGAAAATTACGAACTATCCGCTTATCTGGACACGGCAGGTCAGACGATCAATTCAATCGTGAAGGTGGAGTTTCGCGCGCTGGATGTCTCCCAAATCGTGCGCGTGGAATTACACGAAAATCTTGAAGTCAGAGAAGTAAAAGGGCCGGACGGAAAGCCGCTTTCGTTCCAGCGGGAGCCGGAAAATCCGATGTACCTTTCCGTGACCCTGCCAACGCCGGTGGCAACGGGGAAAACGATTGCGCTGACGTTCGCCTACGGCGGATTGCTGGCGAATGAAGAGAACAGCCCGGTGCCAAACGTGAGGGTGGCTTCGATCGGCAAAGAATGGGCGTACCTGCTGCTGCCGGCGCGATGGTTTCCGCTGACGAATTATCCAGCGAACCGGTACACGGGGACGTTCAAGCTGAACGTGCCGGATACGATGGCGGTGGCGGGAACGGGAAAGGCCGAGGCACCGCAGCCTCTGGCGCCGCGATCGCCAGCCGAGGGCAAGCGGCTGATGTACACGTTTCACTGCGAGCGGCGCGAGCCAAATGGCTCGTTCGTCGCGGGGCCGCTGCAACTGAGCCCGAAACAAGCGGAAGGAATCAGCGTGGCGGTGTACGCGCCGCGGGCGGATTCGGCGAAGGTGCAGGAGTTCGCGAACATCGTGGCGCACCAGGTGGTCCTTTTTTCGGACATGTTCGGAGCGCTGCCGGAACCCGACATGACGGTGATCGAGTTGCCGGACGGAACGCTGCGCGATTTTTCCGGGCCGGGAGTGGTGATGCTGAGCCACCGGCTGTGGGACCCGAAGTACAGCGACCGGACGCTGAGCCGGTTGGTAGCGACGCAGTGGTGGGGCAACCAGGTATTGCCGGCGAGCATGGGCGACGTGTGGATCAGCGACGGGCTGGCGCGTTATTCGGAAGAGTTATATGCCGAACAGAATTTCGGGAAAGAAGCGGGGCTGCGTGCGCTGGACGAATTTGCGGTAGGCGCGCTGATGTATGACAACTCTGCACCGGTGGCGCAGTCGGCGCGGCTCGCGCCCTATTCGAGCGAGTACCGTTCCGTGGTAATGAATAAAGGCGCGATGCTGTTTCACATGCTGCGCGGGCAGATGGGGGACCTGGCGTTCAAGTCCTTGCTGCACGGATTTTATGCGAAGTATCAGGGCAAGACAGCCAGGATGGTCGACTTCGAAAATATGGCCATTGCCACGGCAAATGCCGGCGTGAAGCCCGGTCAGGAACCGCCGAATCTGCAGGGATATTTCGCGCAGTGGCTGAATTCGACGGGCGTGCCGGAATTTTCGATGGAGGACGTGGTCTACCGCACGCGCAAGGGATTCCGGATTGTGGGCAAGGTCAAACAGCCGCTGGATACGTTCAGCATGCCGGTGCAATTGCGTATAGACACCGAAGGAAATCCGGAGATGAAGGTGATTTATGTTACCGGTCTGGAAACGCAGTTCACCGAGGAAACCTTTGGGCGCCCGAAGGCCGGCGGAATCCGGATCGATCCGAACAATTTGATTCTGAAGAGCACACCGAATCTGCGAGCAAAAGCGGCGATTGCGCGCGGCGAGGAACTGGCCGAGGTCGGAAAATATTACGACGCCGTGCAGCAGTACCAGCGGGCGCTGAGCATTCAGCCGAGCCGTTCGCTGGCGAATTTCCGGATGGGCGAAGCGTTTTTCTATCAGAAGAATTATCAGGCGTCGGCGAACGCGTTTCGCGAAGCGCTGGCGACCGTGCCAGAGCCTTCGGAGAAGTGGACGGAAGTTTGGAGCCACCTCTACCTGGGAAAGATCTTCGACATTTTGGGGCAGAGAGAACGCGCGCTGAACGAGTACAACAAAGCGCGGCAGACGAATGACAATACGGGCGGGGCGCAGGATGTGGTGGAAGCGCTCGTCAAGAAACCGTATACGGAGAGCGGGATGCCGACGCCTTCGCCCTCGGACGCTGCCACGCCAGTGGCGGCGCCGGCGAAGGGCAAGCAGGCTGAGGTACCAGCCCCGGCGTCGGGAGAGAAGCCAACGCTGAAGAGGCCGAGCCCGTAGGATTGTGGGTGGTCGTGGGGGTTCGTGCGGCACAACCTAGCGCCAGAGGGGCGACAGAAGTTAGCCCAGCGCGTAAGCGCTGGGTGTCCTAGGCATGACGGTTCCGAGCGCTGGAGGCGCGCCACTCCCTACCTCCAAGACATTCGCTCAAAAACTAAATATGCAATCTCTTCCTGGAATGAACATCGCGCGCCCATCGTTGCGTGATTCTCTCGATCAAAGCGGGTTGAAAGTGGCGAGTTGGGACTTCGGCGCGTTCTTTTGCTGCAGGAGCACTTGGGAGCGTTCGTCGAGGCCTTCGGGGTAGCTAGGGGTTTTCAGTTTGAGGCGTTGCCTTAGCGATCTTCCTAGTCATTTCCCTTCCCTAAAGCGAAAAGAAACGCGGTTTGCGTGAAGAGGCCCAGAGTTTCGAGGCCTGACGCACCTCCACTGGCGAAGCACTGTGAAATTGACGTGGGCGATGAGGTCCCGTTCGCGAGCGGGTTCACGCGGAAGCGGCTCCGGTGGAGTTTTCTTTTTGCAGAGTTTGCAGGGCGGATTGGAAAACGTCGTAAGAGCGCGTGTCGAAGAGGACAAAATAGATTGTTTCGATGGAGGTTTCGCGTTTCAGATGCTGCAGTGCTTCAGAGAGCATGATCTGCGCGCACTCGTCCATGGGAAAGCCGGAGACGCCGGTGCCGATGGCGGGAAAGGCGATGGATTTCAGGTTGCGTTCGGCGGCAAGGCGAAGAGCGTGAGCAGTGGAGGTGCGGAGAGTTTTTGCGGTAGTGCGCATGCCGCCGAGGCTCATGCTGGCGGCGTGGATTACGTGGCGGGCTTTGAGTTTGCCGCCGCCGGTGATGGCGGCATAGCCGACGGGGATGCTGCCGATGTCGTCGCACTCGCGCTGGATGGTTTCGCCGCCTTTGCGGGCGATGGCGCCGGCTACGCCCGCGCCGAGGATGAGGTCGTTGTTGGCGGCGTTGACGATGGCGTCGACGTCCATTTCGGTCAGGTCGCCTTGCTGAATAACGATGCGGTCGATGGGTGCAGTCATGTTGGTAGTTTAAGACATTTGGGGCGGGATGAAGGAAAAGAGAAAGCCACCTCCTTGTCTTCTCTTCTCAGCGCCCTCTGCGCGCCGACCTCTGCGTCCTCTGCGTTAAGTCCCGCTCTTTCTTAAAGCCGCCCCTACGGTTTGGAGGATAGTTCGGTGGAGACGGAGTAGTCGTGAACGCCGCGACCGGATTTGCGGCCGAGCCGGCCTTGCTGGACATACTGCCGGAGCAGTGGACTGGGTTTGTATTTTTCTCCGAGTGTGGAGTGGAGATACTCGAGGATTTTCAGGCGAACGTCGAGGCCGACAAGGTCAACCATTTCGAACGGGCCCATCGGGTGATTGAGGCCGAGCTTGACGGCTTTGTCGATGTCCGCGGCGGAGGCGACGCCTGCTTCGAGCATGGCAAACGCTTCGTTGCCGATTAGCGCGTTGATCCGCGATGTGATGAAACCGGGGGCTTCGTTGACGATGACGGTCTCCTTGCCCATGCGGTTGGCGACTGCGACGCAGGTGGCGACGGTTTCGTCTGAGGTGTGAGGAGTGCGGATAATTTCGACCAGCTTCATTTTGGGGACTGGGTTGAAGAAGTGCATGCCGATGCAGCGGTCGCGGTGCAGGACGATATCGCTGAAGTCACTGATGGAAAGCGAGGAAGTGTTGCTGGCAAAGATGGCGTTGGGCTTGGCGAACTTGTCGAAGATAGTGAAAAGCTCGAGCTTCATTTCGAGTTCTTCGGGGACGGCTTCGATGATGAGTTCGGCATCGCGGATGGCTTCGTCAACGACTTGCGAGGTGGAGATGCGGGCAAGGGCGGCGTCGCGGGCGGCGGCATCAACTTTACCGCGACGAACGCCTTCGTCGAGCGATTCGCGAATCCAGACGATGGCTTTGGCAAGCATGGAGTCGGACACGTCTTCGAGGACGGTCGTGTAGCCGCCAAGCGCAGAAGCGTAGGCGATGCCGCGGCCCATGGTGCCGGCGCCGATGATGGCGATGGTTTTGATTGGCATTTAGAGATTCTCTCCCAGAGCGGCCCGCCTCAGAAAGCGGGCCTTACAACAAAAATTATGATTTAGGGCGCAGAGCGAGGATACGGTAGGCGGCTTCATCGAAACCGATGATCAATTGGGAGCCGCTAACGAGCAAAGGGCGACGGATAAGATTCGGAGTTTTTGACATTAACTTGATGGCCTCCGGGCGAGTTGGCGGCTTTTCTGCCATATTGCGTTCGCGGTAGAGGTCGTTTCGAGTATTGAGGAATAGTTTGTGGTCACGCGTGCCGATGAGTTTTTCGAGTTCAGGTTCAGTGAGTGGCTGTTTGTCGAGATCGCGGGATTCAAAGTCGAGTTTCAGTTCGAGCAAGAGACCTCTTGCTTTGCGACAAGTGGTTCAAGTGGGTTTCTGGTAAAAGATGAGTTTTGTGGGCATCGGGCCTAGTAGCGAGGAACTCGGGGATCGATTTCCATGGACCAGCGATCGATGCCGCCGGCGAGGGATTTGGCGCTGCCAATGCCCTGCTGGCGGAGCCAATTTACGACATCGAGGCTGCGCATTCCGTGGTGGCAGTAGCAGATGACCGGCTCGTCGGTGTCGAGCTTTTGCAGATTTGAGGGAATCGATCCCATAGGGATGAGAACGGCACCTTCGATACTGCATTGGGCGTTTTCCCAGGGTTCACGGACGTCGACGAGGAGGAGTTTTTCGCCTTTGTCGAGGCGCTGTTTTAGTTCGGTGGCTGTAATTTCGAGGTCGTTCATTGGACTCCGTAGTAAAGGGCGAAGAGTTTCCCTGGAGAGGGTCGCGGCACAAGCGATTCCCCTTTCTTCCGAGGGTTTTTTCTTGAGGCTTAATCCGTAAAAGCGGAAGCTCCGCTTCCGCACTCAAAAAGTTGGCCACTTAAAAGTGGCCGCTACGGTGCGGATATTCCCCAAGAAAATATTGTACCCGATTACTGGATGGAGCCCTTGGGGGAGATCCATTGTTTCTCGACGGACTGGATCTCGCTGACCAGTTGCAGGTCTTCGGGTTGCGGGAGCATTTCTTTCAGGTGCTCCGCGTATTTTGCATCCGAAAGCAGCTCGCCGTGAACGCTGTAGGGTTTGCGGGCGTGTTCCCCGATGAAGCGGTTGAACTTGAAATCGGGAACGTAGAGCAGCGGCTGGCCGGCGGGCACGTTTTTGTTGATCATTTCGACCAGCTTGATGCATTCCTGGTAATAGAGTTCGCGGCTGTGCTCGTTCATCCGCTCGAGGTTGACGGCGGCTTTGGCGGTGGGCTCGTCGTAGCGCGCCTTCAGGCCCCAGACGTAGAACCAATGCGCGGAGCTGGAGCGATCGACGCCGAAGAGATCGAGGCTGACCGGAATCCACTTGTTGACGTATTTCTGAATGACCTGCGTAGGAACGACGCCTGCTTTCACGATGCGCTTGATGCCGTCCTGCCCGGTGCCGAGGTGGAAAGACTCTTCCTTCAGCATGGGAATCATCGACTGCGCGAGCGGCGCGAAGCCGGAATAGCTGAGCATGGTGAGCTGATATTTACCGTCGCGATCGACGAAATCCGTGTACACGAAAAAGTCCAGCCAGTTGTTGACGTCCTGGTTGAACGCGCCGAGGAGGCGCTTCTGATCGAAGGCGCGGCGCTCCAACATTTTTTGCGCTTCGACGCGGCCGCTGTAGCCGAAGTGGGTCATCAGCAGGTGGCACATCTGCCAGCCGTGGCGCATTTCTTCGGTGACCACGCGGCAGAGCGACTGGCGGTCGTGCTCGCTGGGCGAGGTTTCGAAGAGGCGGCGCTGCTGCTCGACGGAAGCGAATTCGGTGTCCCCCTGGTAGACGATCAGGTTGAGCAGCGCGTCGCGCATGCGTTGGTCGGGGATGCTGACGACTTTCTCCCACTTGGGGCGCCCTTTGTAGGCGCCGAATTCGATTTCGTTGGAGCGGGTCGGGCCGAACTTGGCTTCAAATTTGTAATCGGTGATTTCCGGGTAGTCCACTCCGATGTCTTTTTGCCAGACACGGAAGAGGTCGACCCAGTCATCGAAAGTGGAAAGGCGCGTTGCCGGCATGAGCGAAATCTCCTTTGATCAGAATGCTGGGCACAGCAAAAAACTAACTGCCTTGAAACTTGGGTGCGCGCTTTTCCGTGAAAGCGCGAATGCCTTCCAGGCAATCGTGTGAATGGAAACATTTCAGCTGGGCTTGCACCTCGCGCTCCAGCGCCTCCATCAAGGCATCTTTTTCGCGCGCGAAGATATTCTGTTTGACGGCACGGATGGCGAGCTGCGGTCCCTCGGCAATTTTCTTGGCAAACGCGGCTACCCCGGCTTCGAACTGGTCGGCGGGAAAAAGATGATTGAGGATGCCGAGTCGATGCGCGGTTTGTGCGTCGATCATTTCGCCGAGGTAAAACATTTCGGCGGCAACGGACGGGCCGACAAGCTGCGGCAGAAAATAAGTGCCGCCATAATCGGGGAACAGTCCGACCTTGGCAAAATTCTGGCCGAAGGCGGCGCCGTCCACCGCGAGGCGGATGTCGCAGGCGAGAGCAAGGTTCATGCCGGCGCCAGCCGCGGGGCCGTTGACGGCGGCGATGACCGGCTGAGGCATGGTGCGGAGATTCAGGACCGCTTGCATGCCGGAGCGAAGGATGGGGGCGAGTTCGGTGGAATCGCCGCGCTCGCGGCCTTTGCCAATGGCGCCAAGATCACCCCCAGCACAGAACGCGCGGCCGGCGCCGGTGAGCACGACCACGTGAATAGAGGAATCGCTGGCGACCCGGATCAGGGCTTCGTTGAGAGCGGTGGTGAGCTCATTGTTCAGGGCATTGAGCCGGTCGGGGCGGTTCATCACCAGCGTGATGACGGCACCGTGGCGAGTCTCCTGAAGTACGGGAGAGTTGGAAGCGGTTTGTGGAGCTTGACTCATGGTGCCTCCGTTTCGCGCGGCCCCGCTTAGCGGGCCGGCGTATCGCGTGTTGTCTCGGTGCGCTTCACGAGATCCGCCAACTTGCGAAAATGTTTCAGGCGGTCGCTTTTGCCGCGCGACGTGGCGCCGATCGTCGTGGGCAAAACATAGACATGCGCGCCGTAAAGTAGTTCTTTTTGAATGCCGTAGTTGCACTTGCGCTGGGCGAACTGCTCAAAGGGCAGTTTGCCGTTGAACGCGATGACGCGGGGTAGATACTCCTCAAGCTTGCGGGAGAGAACGAAGCGGCCCTCGGCGTAATCCTCGCGCTTCAATTCTTCAATCGTTTTGGTTGGACGTTTGACGAGATCTGTCAGGCCGATACCAAATTCGATGATGCGGCGGTCGTCCGGATAATCGAACGGTTCCGGAACGACGCCACTGTCATAGAGCAGCGGCCAAAAAGGATTGCCGCGGCCCGCGTAATAATGGCCTGCGCGAACCGAAGACTCTGTTGGATTACAACCCACAATCACGAGCTTCATTCCTTTGCGTAGGTAGTCTGGGAGAGTTTTCATTCGAGTGGCACTTTCCTGGATGCCCTATGAGTCTACGTCGAGTTTACTTCCCTTTGAAATTGGCGGCACGCTTTTCGACGTAAGCGGCAAGACCCTCCTTGGCGTCTTCGCTGGTGAAGAGGAGTTGCTGGAGTTCGCGCTCGAGGCCCAGGGCTTCGGCGAAGGGGATTTCCATGCCTGTGACGACGGAGCGCTTGATGCGGCCGACGGCGCGGGAGGCTTTGTTGGGAGGGCAGAACTGGCGCGCGTAAGCCAGGACGTCGTCCCAGAAAGAATCCTTTTCGTAGAGGTAATTGATGAGGCCCATTTCGAGGGCTTCTTCGAAACTGAAGGTACGGCCGGTGGCCATCAGTTCGAGGGAGCGCGAGCGGCCGATGGCGCGCGCGAAACGCTGCGTGCCGCCGGTGCCGGGCAGGACGCCGAGGTTCACTTCGGGCAGGCCAATCTTGCCGCCTTCCTTTTTGGCGATGCGAATGTCGCAGGCGAGGGCGATTTCCAGGCCGCCGCCGACGGTGTGGCCGTTAAGCGCGGCGATGACCAGCTTCGGAGTTTGCTCAAGGCGGCTGAGCGTTTCGTTGGCGTGGAGGCAGAAATAATATTTGAACTGGGGATCGGCCTTCGTGAGCATCGGGATGCTGGCCCCAGCGGAAAAGAATTTTTCACCCGCGCCCCGGATGACAATAACGTGAGCGGATTCATCCATGCGAGCCTTCAGGATGGCCGCATCGAGCTGCAGCATCATGTCGTAGGTGTAAGTATTGGCGGGGGCGTCGTCGAGTTCGAAAATAGCGATGCCGTCCTCGACGCGGTATTTTACGAGTTCCTTCGTTGCGACGCTTGTTGTGGTAGCCATGATTAATTTTTCGTCCCTTCGTCTGGATTCAGAACAATTTTGAAGATTCTTTAGCGCGGATCTCCTGCTGTAATCCCATCGGCAAACACCGGCTTCGGCTCCGTCCCCGCTGGCAAAACCCCATGAAGAAAAATTCCGACAATGGCGGCAGTAAGTTCCTCGGCGTCCGGGTCCACCCCAGGCTTATGCCACTTGTACGTCCAGTTCATCATGCCGAACAGGCTGAGAACCGCAATGCGCGGCTGAATGCCTGGGGCAAGGTCTTCTGTGCCGAGCGAGTCGAAGATCTCGCGTGCCAGGGCGTAGTACCGGCGCTTGATGGCCTGGACCTTCTCACTATAGGGCTCGCCAAGGGCCTCTTCTTCGTGGGAGAGGACCTTCATTTCGTTGGGGTGGGAGAGAAAGTATTCGATGTGGTTGAGGATGAGGAGGCGGAGGCGTTCCGCCGGTTCGTGGACGCCATGCAAGCGGGAGCGCAGGGTTTCGAGTACGAATGTAAAGGTTGTGCTTTGAATAAGATAGAGAAGATGCTGCTTGTTTTCAAAGTAATAGTAGAGCCCGGCAAGGGAAACGCCGGTGGCGCGGCTGATATCGCGCATGGAGGCTCCTGCGAAGCCCTGCTGGGCAAAGACGTGGGACGCCGTGCGGAGAATGTGCTGGAGCTTGGCTTCGGTGTCGCGGGGAATGGGGGTGGTTGAAGCCATAGGCGTCTCGAACGTTCGTTCGACAACTTTAGTTTGTGTCGGGGAGGGTGTCAAGAGGTATTCGACATCGAAGTAGGGTTAACGCTTCGCCGCGTTTTTCAACGTGGCCTTAAGGTCGAGGTTGGCGACGAGGCGATGGAGGTAATTGGGATGAAGGCCAAGAAGTTTGGCAGCTTGGGTAAAGTTGCCCTGGGCCTGCTCGAGGGCGGTGAGGATGAGGTGCTTCTTCGCGTCGCGAACGGCGTCGTGGAAATTGGAGCCGCATTCGGAGATGGGTAAAGCGCGATCCGCGAGAGCATCGGGGAGGTCTTCTGGAAGAATGAGGTCAGAATCGCCGATGACGATGGCGCGCTCGATGGCGTTCTCTAACTCGCGGATATTGCCGGGCCAATCGTATTGTGCGAGGCAGGCGCGGGCGGCAGGGGAAAGCCCGCGGACTTTGCGATTGGAGCGGGCCGAGTAGCGCGCGACAAAATGATCGGCGAGGAGCGCGATGTCCTCGGGATGCTCGCGCAGTGCGGGCATGGTGATGGAAACGACGTTGAGGCGGTAGAAAAGGTCGAGGCGGAATTTTTCGTCGGTGACGGCTTTCTGGAGGTCCTTGTTGGTGGCGGCGATGAAGCGGACGTTCAGTTTGATCGAAGAGGTGCCGCCGAGCCGGACGAATTCGCGCTCCTGAAGAACGCGGAGGAGCTTCGCCTGAAGCGTGGGCGGAAGTTCCGCAACTTCATCGAGGAATACGGTGCCGCCCTCGGCCACTTCGAGGAGGCCCTTCTTTTGCGAGACGGCGCTGGTGAAGGCGCCGCGTTCGTGGCCGAAGAGTTCGCTTTCGAGGAGCGTCTCGGTGAGGGCCGCGCAATTGAGCGCAACAAAGGGACGCAGTTTGCGCGGGCTGTTGAGGTGAATAGCGCGGGAGGCCAGTTCTTTGCCCGTGCCGCTTTCGCCCAGAATCAGAACGGTGGAATCGGAGGGCGCGACGCGCTCGATGAATTGGTAGACCTGGCGCATGCGGGTGCCGCGGCCGATCATGTCGTGTTGAAGTTGGAATTCCGCGCGGAGGCGTTGGTTTTCGCTCCCGAGGGTTTCGAACTGCCTGGCGTTTTCGATGGCGATCGAGGCCAGTCCGGCGATGCCGGAAAGCAAGTGGAGATCGTCGTTGGAAAAGCGCGTGGAAGGATTGCGAGTGTCGAGATAGATCAAGCCAAGCGATTGTCCGGGCGTAGTAAGCGGAACACAGAGCAGCGAGAGGCCGGAAACAAGCGGCGCATCGGTTGAAGTGGGCGCGGATGGCGGCAGCTCGTAGTCGAGAACGGCGACCCGATCTTCGACCACACGTTTCGCAAGGATGCGACTGAGATGCACGGGATGGTCTGGGCCTGCGGCGCGGTCCCAGGCGACAGGAGCGGAGAATTCGCCGGTGCTCGAGTCGAGGAGGAGTATGGCCCCGCGTTCGGCAGGGATCACATCGAAGAGCATGGCAAGGAGCTGCCACTGGAGCGCGTCGATGTCCCGCATGGAGCCGATCGCGGCGCTGATTTTGAGCAAAGTAGCGAGCGTGCGGGCCAGGCGGACCGCCGGAGGAAGCGCAGCGAGGGATTCTGGTTGCAGATAGAGCAGGTCGTCCGGCTTGAGTTGTTGCGCCGACAGGCTGAAGGCGACATGGTCATCAAGCTCTACCGAACTGCTTTCAGCGGCCGCCGCTTCAGGAAGAAAGAGGAAGGCAGACTCACCGATGGAGATCTGGTCACCAAAGGAGAGAACGCGCTCGGAGATGGGGATACCGTTGACGTAGGTGCCAGATGGGGAGTCCAGATCGCGCAGCGTGAAGCCGCCGGAAGATTCGGTAATGGTGCAATGTTGGGGAGCGACGGCGGGATCTTCAAGACGGACGGCGTTGGACGAATCGCTGCCGATGGAGAGAGTACCGGAGACGGGAAAACTGATGTTTTTCCAGGGGCCGCTGATGACGGTGATTCTTGGGGTCAAGTATCGTACTCGCGTGACTGGTCTGAAGCGTTACGGCTGAGAGTAGGGATTCTATCTCGGTGACCTTGAATAATCTACACCTACAAAAGCTAACCGAACGGTGAGGGTGGCTATCCGAACGGATAGAGAGGCGCACATGGTTTGCTGAAAGAACTCCCCGCTTCTTTACATGCAAGTTAACTCTTTATTTTGGAATCGTTTAGGCGAACACGACGGGCCTTCTCTAAGGGTCCGCACGCTTGAATGACAGACATACCGTATGGGGCACGCCGGCTGGAATCACTCTTTGGATAGAAACAAGCCTGGATGGAATTCGCTTCATGGCGCGCATAACGCCGGATCAGAATCTATTTCCGTCTGTTATGTCTTTGAAACTTCGCTAGATACAAAAAAGTAAGAGTGCCACGAGCCGATTTGGCGCGCAATGGCATCCGCCTTGCATTCTTCAAAGAGCGTCGGGCAGTTAAGAAAAAAAACTGAGGTGGACCATGAAAATCACGAAAAACATTAAGTGGCAACTGATTCTGGCGGCGTTGGGAGTTTCCCTGTTCATGACGACCGCGATTCGCGCGCAGGAAATCGACAATACGCAATTCGCAGCTCCGGCAGCATCGGTTGGAGCGAATTTCAACACGCCTTCCGCGGCAGCCGCCAACACAGCAGTAAACAACGCGCCGGTTGAATACTCGGCAGTTTCCGAAGCCTCCATTCTCCCGGCAAATCAGACGGACGAAGCAAGCCTGGGCAGCGGTTCGAGGACGCTCGGCTCCCTGATCGCCATCGGCGTGGTGCTGATTGCCTGCGGCATGCTCTGGAAGAGCTCCGGCAATCGGCGCAATGACACTCTGAAGATTCACAATTCACTTTCCATGCGGAAGAACTCACTCCCCAACCGCAAAGCCCAAGCCCTGCACTCGTAAGTGCGCAGTGAGCCTCATTCCGGGGGCCCGACGAATGCCCCGCTCTCGGAATGAGGCGTCAGGTTTCCCCCCTCCTGGATTCCCTCCTGCTTCGAATTCTTCTCGCGATTATTTTCCCGAAGAAAAAAACGGCAGTTCCCTGCCGAGATTTTTTTGTTTAGCGAGGGCGTAGACCTTTTCGGCGACGGCAAGATCCCAGGAAGCGATGCCGTTGGACTTGAAGAGGGTGATTTGCTTGTCGCTTGTGCGGCCGGAGACCTTGCCGGCGATGAGTTGGTCGAGTTCATGGACGACGTCCCATTTTTGCGGGTGCTGCTGAAACGGAATGATCAGGTCGCCGGCTTCCTGCCTGGACTGCTCGATCGAATCCACGAAAATCACGTTGGCACGGGCGATGGCCGTGTCGTCGAGTTCGCGTTTGTGGGCGTGATTCGCCCCGATGGCATTGATGTGCGCGCCTTCGGCGATGTCCTGGCCGTCAAGGACAGGCTTTGAAGAAGTGGTGGCCGTGTTGACGATGTCCGCGCCGCGGACAGCTTCCGCGGCAGACGCGGCCGGCTGGACCGCGATGCCGAGACGGGCGGACATTTCGGCGCAGAAGTTCGCGCGGCGACCCGGATCGCGGCCGTAGACGCGGACCGAATCCAGCTTTCGCGCAGCCGCGACAGCTTCGAGCTGCGTTTTTGCCTGGCCTCCAGTGCCGAGGATGGCGGCGGTGCGTGCATTCTGGCGCGCAAGATATTTGGTCGCGACGCCGGAAGCGGCGCCGGTGCGTTGCTGGCCCATAAAATCAGCTTCGATCAGGGCCAGAAGCGCTCCGGTGGAAATCTCGTAAAGTGGAACGAGAAAGCGGAGCACGCCTTTCACGTAGGTGTACTGCTTCATGGCGATGAATCCGGATTCCGTGTCCATCGCGGCCATGTAATGGAAAAAGCCGCCCCCGGCCGGGAGTTCAAAGCGGCGGCGCGGATGCAGCACCACGCGGCCGTCAGCCTGCTTGCGGGAGATTTCTTCGACCGCGTCCATCGCCATCTGCATGGTGAGGAGCTGCCGAACTTCAGCTTCGTTAATGTGCAGTGTCACGGTTTGGCTCCGGAGGAAGCGGCTGGAGGTTGAGCCGGATGAAATTCGACGAGGGCGAGGCTGGTGTCGGCGATGCTCCCGTGGTGGTGGTATTGGTAGCTGATAATCCCGATGCCCGGGGACAACTCCATTTGTGTGTCTTCCGGGTTCGTTACATATTGCAGCAGAAAAACTTCCAACGGCTTGGGAGGAACACCTTTGATTGCCTTTAGAATCTCCCGTCGCTGGGTGGCAACAACCCAACAATAACGGTCATCGGGACGCTGAACGCTTTCTGCATCGCCGAATTTCATGCCCTTTTTCAGTGGCCAGCGGAACAACAGATTCTCCGGAGAAAGGAATTTGTCGAGGGACCTAGCGTCCTTTTCCAACTTGGCATAGTCAAAATCAGGAGGGAGTTCGTCCAAGAAAACTTCATGATTCCGGGTCTCGATGAGCAGCGAGGGTTTCGGATCTACTTGACCGTTCGACCAACCAACATCGGCGGGGAAACCGGAAATTATTGCAATGGTGAACTCTGGTTTCTGAATGACTCTTTCAACTTGCATCTTAATGGAAGCGGGGGCAGCGGCCGGCTTATTTGTCTCTGAATCCGTCCCCCTCACCGTGCCGCGGTAGAGCCACCAGGTGCCAGGCGTGAGGGGGAAGAAGAGGTCGGACTGTGGTGCTACATCGGAGTCGGTCGAAACTTTTGAGGTTGAGGTTCTTCGGGCATCCTCATCGGATGCCCTCAGAATGACCGGTTGTTGCGCGGCAGTGAACGCGGCGGTTAGGAGTACGAGGAACGCGATGGCCAGGCTGACACCGTGGATTGCCGAGGGCGAGAGAACTTTCTTGGGGAGGCGCATGGCTATTTTTTGGACGGAGGTGCTTGCGGCTTCGCCTTTTCAGATTTGGAGGCGGTGCCGGGAGTTTCGTCCTTGATGCGGCGGACCACGGTCTGAATCAGGTGGTAGTGGCGTTCTTCTTTTTCGCGGACGACATGGAAGTGGAATTCGGGTTGGCCTTTCGGATCCTTCGCTACGCGGATGGGAAAAGTGCCGCAGAGATTATTGTCGATGAAGGCGGTTTCATAGCGGGTCTTGCGTGAGTTCCAGGTATAGACACGCAGCGTGGTGAAGTCGCACGGCTGGCCTTCGGGGCCGCGCGCGCCGGCGGCGAGAAATTGCGGATGCTCGCCTTCGCCATCGCTGACGCGGTTCAGTTCGAACCAGGCAAGCGGGCGAATATTGGCGGACTCGGCGCCTTCGCGCACTGCTTCGGGCAAGTCCAGGGAGACAAATCGAGCGACGACCCAACCGGCAATGGGGATGGTCTGATCGCCCGGTTGCGTCGTATTGGTGATCGCGGAATTGCGCACTACACCTTCGCCCGGCGGACGCGTGGCAATGCCGCGAATCAGGAACCAGTCTTCCTTTTTGGTTTCCGCGGGCTCGCCGGATTCTTTTTCGTCGGCAACCTGCACCCAGTCGGCGGTGGCACGGCCGACAATTTCGACCGGAGCGTTGCGCGAGAATTGATAGAGCCGCGGCTCATTGCGGCCGGGTTCGACACGCAGGTTTGTGGGAACTTTGGTGCGGCCGCGAGCTTGGACGGGAATCGCGGAGGCTTGCTTTAAGAGCTTGGCGCTACGCTGCCACAGGTCGGGTTCCATCAGGTAGTGCCCGTCCACCCAGCCAACCAGCCCATTGGCCGTGCGGACCTTCACATTTTCGTTGTGGCGCGCGAGGACGTCGACGTGATCGCCGTAGAGCAAAACGCCAACCTGCTCGCGGACCTGCGCGATGCTGCTCCAAAGCGTGACACTGCGCTCGCTGATGTACGCGTCGCTCAGCGATTCGTGCTTAGGACGAAAAATCCAGGCAAGCAGCGCTACTAGACAGAGGAGCGGCACGGCAACCAGTAGCTTGCGTTTCATGATTCCTCAAGAGTGATCCTGAAGATTGTACCTGAAACGGAGCCGTGGCCGAGGTGACACATGACGCGGAAGAATCGGTAGAAACAACGGCGTGGGGCGAGTAGCTTGGGGTTGGGGGAAGAAATGAAATTCCTGAATTCGCTTCAGCCGTTGGGGCTGGCCATTTTGCGCGTCGCACTGGCTCTGATTTTTATTTACCACGGGTATCCAAAGCTGGTGCGGGCGGACGCGATGATGCGGCAGTTTTTTATTCAGCACGGATTTCCCGGGTATTTCGTGGGGCTGGCGGGGATTCTGGAGTGCGTTGGGGGCTCGTTGCTGTTGATTGGTTTGTTCACCAGGCCCGCAGCGCTATTGCTGGCCGCAGAGATGCTGATAGCGATCTGGAAGGTGAAGCTGGTGCATGGAGTGTTCGCGGTGAACGAGTATCAGTTTGAATTGGCGCTCGCAGCGGCTTGCGTGGCGCTGACAACGGTGGGGGCGGGGAGGTTGTCGGTGGATCATGTGATGTTAGGGGATGGCGGAACAAAACGAAGGCCCGCTAAAAGCCGTGGCGATTAAACACGCGAGACAATTGTAGAGGCCGCTTTGCGAAGCCGGCGCAGTTCGCAGAGCTTGTAGTGGCCGAACTTCAGATCGGCCGCCTCCGTATTCACACTTGGGCCGGGGTGCCAGGGACTGCCAGGAGCGGGGTCGCCGGAGCCAGCGGCAGGGCAATCCAGAGAATGATGTAGAGCAGGCCGCCGGTGCCGGCGCAGAGCACGGCGAGCAACCAGATGATGCGGACGAGCGTGGAATCGAGATCGAAATAGTCCGCCACGCCAGCGCAGACACCGCCCAGCTTTTTGTCACGGCTGGAGCGCATCAGGCGCTTAACCGGGGCAACATAACCGCCCGCCGCTGGGGCGGCCTGACCAGCCAACTGGGCGCCGCAGTTGTAACAGAACTTCGATCCTTCAGCGACTTCTTTCTGGCATTTCGGGCAAAGCATGGTTCACCCCCACTGAGCGATGTCCAACCGCATTCTAATCAAAGATACGAAAGGAGGGGAGTGAAAGTTTCAAGAGCTTCGACCGAGTCTAGTACTCGAGCAGCGCGGTGACGGCGGCCGTGATGTCGTCGGTTTGGGGGAGGATGGCGTCTTCCAGCTGCGGGTGGTAGCCGCAGAATGTGTCGGTGGCTGCAACGCGCTTTACCGGGGCGTCGAGCTCTTCGAAGAGTTCCTCAGCAATACGGGCGGCGATTTCGGCGCCGTAGCCCCAGCTCAGCATGTCTTCGTAAGCGACAATGACGCGATGCGTTTTGCGAACCGTGGCGGCGATGGCTTCCCAGTCGTAGGGCGAAAGCGACCGCAGGTCGATAATTTCCACCGAAACGCCGTTGCGTTCGAGTGCGGCGGCAGCGACTTCGGCGCGATGAACAACCGCGCCGTAAGTGATGATGCTGACCTGCGAGCCATCTTTGACCACGCGAGCTTTGCCGAAGGGAATGGTGTAATCGGCGCCGGGATATTCAGAGCGATTGTACGGCTGGCGGTAGAGGTGCTTATGCTCCAGGAACATCACCGGATCGTCGCAGCGAATTGCAGTCCGCAATAAGCCGGCGACGTCGAGCGCGGTGGAGGGCATCACCACGCGCAATCCGGGGCAATGCGTGAAAATAGATTCGCCGCTCTGGCTGTGATAGACGGCGCCGCCCGTGAGATAGCCGCCGATGGCCACGCGCAGCACGGCCGGGCTCTTGAATTTTCCGTCGGAGCGCCAGCGCATGACGCAAAGTTCATCTCGGATCTGCATCATCGCGGGCCAGATGTAGTCGAAAAATTGAATTTCGGCTACCGGCTTCATGCCGCGCGTGGCCATGCCGACGGCGCGGCCGACGATGCTGGCTTCGGCCAAAGGCGTGTTGAAGACGCGGTCAGCTCCAAATTTGCGCTGCAACCCTGCAGTCGCTTTGAATACGCCGCCCTTCCCTTTTACATCCTTCAGGTTGTCTTCGCGGCTGGCGTCGGCAACGTCTTCGCCAAAGACGGTGATGCGCTCGTCGCGGGCCATTTCATCGTGCAACGTGGCGGCAACCATTTCGACCATGGTTTTGGGGCCGCCGTGAAACTTGGGGTCAGCCGAGAAGTACGGCGATGTGGGATCGATGTCCGGCGAATAAACATTTGAGTAGACGGAAGAGGCCTCAGGGGCCGCGGCCGCCAGCGCCTGATCGGCGGCTTCGCGGACTTCGCGATCGACTTCCCCTTCGAGCGCCTCTATTTCTTTCTGATCCATCACGCCTTCGCGGATCAGGAACAAGGAGAACTTGGAGAGCGGATCGCGGCGGGCTTCGCCTTCGCGCTCTTCAGCAGTTTTGTAGAGCTTTTCGTCGTCGGAGAGCGAGTGCGAATAGGGCCGGGTTACGCGCGCGTGGACCAGCGCGGGGCCGCGGCGCTCGCGAACATACTGAATGGCTTCCTTGCAGACGGCGTAGCTTTCCAGCGGGTCGGTGCCGTCGCATTCGGCCACGTGCAGGCCGGGAAAATTTCGAACCAGCTTCGAGATGCTGCCGCCCGCGGTCTGCACCTCCACGGGGACGGAGATGGCGTAGCCGTTATCTTCGACGAGATAAAACAGCGGAAGCTTTTTGGCGCACGCGACGTTCAGCGATTCCCAGAATTCGCCTTCGCTCGTGGCACCGTCGCCGGACGAGACGTAGACGATCTCTTCCGGATCGTGAGCCAGCGTTTCGCCGAGGGGAGCTTTCTGCGCCTGGGCCAAGGCTTTTGCGTGGCGGCCGTAATACAGAGTGGCTTCGGCCGCTCCAACTGCCTGGACGAATTGCGTGCCGGTGCAGGAAGACTTGCTGACGATATTGAATTTCTGGTGGCCCCAGTGCGACGGCATCTGGCGCCCGCCGGAGCTGGGGTCGTCCTTGGCCCCCACGGCCTGCAGGAGGGTCTCGAGCGGAGTGACGCCCAGCGTAAGGCAGAGAGCCCGGTCGCGGTAATAGGGGTAAACCCAATCGACGCCGGGACGAAGAAGCATGCCGGCCGCGGTGGTGACCGCTTCATGGCCGGCGCTGGAGATTTGAAAATAGATTTTGTTCTGGCGTTTGAGCTGGATTTCCCGGTCATCAAGGCGGCGGGAAAGATACATCGTGCGGTAGATGCGAATGAGGGTTTCGCGATCGAACCCCTGGTGCCGGGGCGCTTCCAACTTGGCTACTTTGACGCGCGTTTGTACCGCCATTCAGTCTGCCTCGTATTGGAGTGGGAGTTTTCGCCTACGGGATTTAATTATACCGGAGCGCGAGTTGGAGTGCACAGTAGAACCTGCGCGTGGTTGTGAAAAACGAAGGTACTAGGAAAGCGACGACGACCAACCGTAGCGCCGCCACCCCGTTTACCCTGAGATTCGAAGGTGCGGCAAGCGCGCTTGCCTTCCTGCAGGATGCAGGCGCTACCGGCGCGCATCCGGCCGGTTCCAGCCGCCTGGATTCAGTTCTTCGAATTGCTTTTCGGCGTCCGCAAAATGGGCGTCGCCGGTTTTCAGAACTTTGGGAGAGGCAGCAACGAAAGGCTCCTCCGTGGGGATGCGATCGACCCAGCGCTGCTCGGAGAGTTTTTCGTGGTTGGAAAAGCCGAGCCGGAGGAGAAGTTTGACGGTTTCGTTGGATTTGGGCGTTTCGGGTTCGTTTTTGATTTTCGTTTTGCCTTTTGCTTTAGGCTTTTCGGATTTCGCGCCTACAGGTTCCGCGTCCGCCGCGCCGTCAGCTTCACGTTCGAATTTATATAGAAGTTTCTTGTCCAGCCGAAACGCTTGCTTCCAGGTTTCCAGTTTGTGGCGGGCGAACTGGGCCTTCTCCTCGTCCCTGCCAAAATCAAATTGCATGTAAATGTGGGGCATAGATTCAGTTTGTGGCGTGCACGCCCGGGTGTCAAGACGCGGCACGACACTTAGTATCCGTGACTCCTTGCAACTATCATCATCGACCCGTAAAGAATCAAAACGGCAAACAACCCGAGATACAAGATTATCGACCGGGAAGTCCAACTAGAAGCGCCCCTAGATAATATTGCGTCGTAAAGACACATTCCACTCGCCATCAAACCGGCCAAACACCACAATATCAAGAAGCCGGAGAAAAAGGAGTACCTCAATTGTGGGTAGATGTAGCCATCGGCTGCCTTCTCTATGGGATAAAGCCAGTATTCTTCGTACGCCAGTTCAATGGCGTTCCACAACAGGAACGCTGATGTGAATCCAATCGCGAGTGCGAACGGAACTAGCAACCAGCGTCGCTCAGACAGGCCTTGAAGTTTTGTCGCAACATCCATACACCCAAATCGTGCCATCCCGAACCCGAAATCGCTACGACCTAGTAGATTGTTGACGCGCTCTAGTTATATTCGGTGCCGAGTTGACCCAGGCGAATTGAATTTACGGGCGGTGGCAGGTGGGGTATGCTGAGGATTCGGGAAAATGAAGAAAATGCACCACGATTCCAACGCTCCGGGAAGAAGGCTGGGTGCGTGTGTGTGTCTGGTGGCGTTAATCCTGCTTTGGGCGCCGGCCTGGGCTTCGGCGTTGCAGGCTGCGGGCGTGGGCTGCTGCGATGGCGCGATGTGCCCGCTACACGGACATGCACCCAAGAAGAGTTCGAGTGACGCCAATTCCACTAAGGACATGCCGATGGCCGGTTGCGACCAGCACCGGCAGAAAGCCGCCATGGATTGCAGCATGGCGTGTTGCCATCCCAAAGACCCAGTCGTGACCGGAGCCGTCGTATTTGTGCTGCCGAGCGCGGTGACGACTTCGGTGCCCCTACTTATCGGCGCCTCGGCCCCACTCCTTTCTGCTTCGGCAAGTTCGTTTGTTTTTGATCCGGCTTCTCCTCCTCCGCGAACAGATCTCCTCTCTCTTTAGAAACTCCCCCGCATTTTTAGCAATCCTGGGCGCGCACTCGCTTCCCGGGCGGCCACGGCCGCTTTGGCTCGTATTCTCATGGAGAAGAGACCGATGTTTCGACGGATTTCATTTTTGATGGCGCTCCTGCTGTTGTGTACAGGTGCGTTGCTGGCTGGGGCGGTGGCTACTGTTCGCGGGATTGTTCACGACGCGCAGCACCGGCCGATTGCGGATGCGGAAGTAGTGTTGAAGGCGGCGCATTCGGATTTCACGCTGACGGCGCGGACGAGCGCCGAAGGCGAATTTCATTTTGATTCAGTGCCAATCGGCGAATACACAATCACCGTGAGCAAGGCCGAGTTTGGCGCGCAGGAAGAAAAGCTGACCGTGCTCTCCGGCACCGCGCCCATTCTGCACATCGAATTGCAGGTGGCCAAGCAGGCGCAGACGGTGACAGTCACTTCGGAGGCGCCGCCGGCGCAAGAAGAGTCCGTAACGCCGATGACGCTGGTGACGCGCGAGGAGATCGCAGAAACGCCGGGAGCGGGACAATCGAATAGCGTGGCCATGATTACGAACTATGTTCCGGGGGCCTACACCACACACGACCAGTTGCACGTGCGCGGTGGGCACCAGGTGAGCTGGCTGATCGACGGCGTGTCCATTCCGAATACGAATATCGCCAGCAATCTGGGCCCGCAGATCGATCCGAAAGATATCGACACGCTGGAAGTGCAGCGCGGGAGTTATTCCGCCGACTATGGAGACCGCACTTACGGCGTTTTCAACGTGGCGCCCCGGACCGGATTCGAGCGTGACAACCAGGCTGAGCTAATCTTGACGGCGGGGAATTTTTATCAGACCGACAACCAGCTGAATTTCGGCGGGCACACCAACCGGTTCGCCTACTACGCCAGCCTGAACGGGAACCGCACGAATTTGGGCTTGGAGACCCCGACCTCCGCGGTGATTCACGATCAGGCCAACGGCTACGGCGGATTTACTTCGCTGACGTACAACGTGGACGCCCAGAACCAGCTGCGGCTGGTGGCCCAGTTGCGCCAGGATTTTTATCAGGTGCCGATCGAGCCCGGGCAGGTTCAGTTCGATTCCAACAAAGAACGTGACGGATTCCTGTTGTTCACCTGGGCGCGGACGTTCAGCCCCGGGCTGGTCCTGACGGTCTCTCCGTTTTATCACCACAACAACGTGAATTATGAAAGCAGCCCGTTGGATGAGCCGAGTTCCGCGACGGAAACATTAACCTCCAATTACGAAGGCGGGCAGGCAAATCTGTCGTGGATTGCAAAGCGCAACAATCTGCGGGCCGGTGTTTTCGGATTTTCAGAGCAGTCGAGCCAGCTCTTCGGGTTGATTTGTAACCAAACGACAGAATGCAGCAGCGTTAATCCTCCCGTGACAACCAATCCAACGGGCGGACTGGCGGCAGCATATGTGGAAGACCAGATCAAGCTGACGTCGTGGCTTTCAGTGGATGGAGGCATCCGGCAAACGCATTATTCCGGCGATGTAGTGGAAAATGCCAGCAGCCCGCGGGTCGGCGCTTCGCTGCGAATACCCAAGTTGAACTGGGTGTTCCGCGCGTTTTACGGACATTTTTACCAGGCGCCGCCTCTTTCCACGATCTCCGGGCCGCTGCTCGACGCGGCGAACAATCAGAACCTGGGATTCATCCCACTGCACGGCGAACGTGACGAGGAGCACCAGTATGGCGTCACCATTCCCTTGTGGGGCTGGACGATTGATGGCGATACGTTTTTGACCCGGGCGAAGAACTATTTCGACCACAATAATTTCAACAACTCCAACCTGTTTTTCCCCATCACAATACAAGGCGCGCGCATCAGCGGGTGGGAGTTGACGCTGCGATCACCGCAGATCCGGAAGCGCGGGCAGGTGTATCTGACGTATTCGAATCAGCTCGCGCTGGGCTTCGGCGACATCAATGGAGGGTTGACGGATTTTTCTTTCGGCGACGGATTCGGACTTCTGGACCACGACCAGCGGAATACGCTCCATATCGGAGGCAACGTGAATCTGCCGTGGCGAACCTACGCTTCCACCGACGTGTATTACGGATCTGGCTTCACGAACGGGGATCCAACACTGCCGGGCGATCACCTGCAACCGCACACTACGTTCGACATGACACTGGGCAAGGAATTTGGAGAGCGAGTCTCAATTTCAGCGACAGGCTTGAATGTGGCGAACCGGCGGGTGCTGCTAGACAACAGCCTGACGTTCGGCGGGACGCATTTCAACAATCCGCGCGAGATTTTTGTGCAGTTGCGCTATCGTTTTCACTACTGAGGAGAAGATGAAACACACTTTAATTGCGTTGGTGCTTATTTTCGCTGGATTTGCGACCGGATGCCAGTCGAAGCCAGAGAAGCATTACCCGGTTCAAGGAGAAGTGATTTCCACGGATGCACCGAAAAACCTGCTGACCGTGAAGCACGGCGATATTCCCGGGCTGATGCCGGCGATGACAATGACGTACCAGGTCGCGGAACCCAAGCAGATGGAAACTTTGCAGCCAGGGGACAAAATCACCGCGGACCTGGTGGTGTCCGAAAACAAAGGAAGGCTGGAAAAGATAGCCGTGGTAAGCAAGGCCGACGGCAAATAACCTTCCGGCTCAACGGAGCACAATGCAAGTCGTACAGGAATCGGAAAATTTATTCCGCCTCACCCGCTTTGGGATGATCAACTGCTTCCTGGTGCGAGAAGCGGACGGCTTCACGCTTATTGATGCCGGGCTACGGGGTTCTGCCGACGCCATACTCTGTGCCGCATCCCAGTTGGGTGCTCCGATCCAAAGAATTATTCTGACGCACGCGCACATCGACCATATCGGCTCTCTCGACAGCCTGATAATGGCGATTACCACTGCCGAACTCTCCATGGGGAAGCGTGAAGCGCGGCTGCTTGCAAAAGATCTGAGCCTGGATGCCGGCGAGAATGGCAAAGCGCTGATCGGATTCACGGGCGCAAAATCGCGGCCGAGCCGCCTGCTTGTTGAGGGTGACCGCGTTGGCTCGCTGCAAGCGGTGGCGTCGCCAGGGCACACGCCCGGTCACATGGCGTATCTGGATATTCGGGACAACGCTTTAATCGCGGGAGACGCGTTCACGACGCAAACCGGTGTCGTAGTCGCAGGCGTCTTCAAGGCGTTATTTCCCTTCCCTGCTCTTTTTTCGTGGAACGCGGTGCTCGCCGCAAAGAGCGCCGCAAGATTGCGCGAATTAAATCCGGAACTTCTTGCCGTTGGACATGGCCCGTCGATTCCATCGCCTGCGCGGCAAATGGATGCGGCCCTGGAAGAGGCATTTCGCCAGCACCCGGAAGCCAGGCAGTAGAGCGACTAGAACTTTGCTCATAAATGTTTCTTAAGGAGGTCGGGGCTTCAGCCCCTGAAGAACGCTTGACGAGCACTCATCCTCTATTTATGAGATTGCCTGCTGGCCTCTAGATGAGTTGCGCGAGGTTTGAGACGCAGGATAGACTGAGGCACAATTTCACGGCGATGGAGTTCGCCATAACCGCCCGGGCGGGATAAGCCGGGGCTGATGACTCCTGGCTGCCCGGCGGCACCAGGAGTTTTTTCTTCTGTGCGGCAAGAGCAGCCGGATCGGAGACACATTGCGTTTATTGCTGATTGGGGCGTTCGGGGCGGTTGGAACTCTCGCGAGGTACGGGCTGCAGGGCCTGGTGCAGATCAAAATGGGGAGCACCTTTCCCTACGGCACGTTGCTCATCAACCTGACGGGCTGTTTTTTCCTCGGATTGATCGGCCAGCTTCTGCTGAACCGCGTGATTGTGCCGCCGGAATGGCGCATGGCGATCGCAGTGGGATTTTTTGGAGGGTACACCACGTTTTCCAGCTTCGGTTGGGAAACGGCCAAGATGCTGGAGGCGGGTGAGTGGCTGTGGGCAACAACGTACGTGGCCGCCAGCGTGGTGTTCGGCTTACTGCTTTCGGTGGCGGGAATCCGCCTGGCGAGCCGGTTTTAGGAGTGAGCGATGACGCACCAGAAATTCGAGGGCGAGCGGACGCTGATGCGCATTCACATCGGCGAATCGGATAAATGGCACGGGAAGCCGCTGCACGAAGCGATTGTTGAATTATTGCGGAAGGACGGATTCTCCGGTGTGACGGTACTGCGCGGCGTGGCGGGATACGGTTCTTCGAGCGTATATCACACGGACAAGTTGCTGCGGCTGTCACAGGATTTGCCGATCATCCTGGAAGTGATCGAGACGCAGGAGCGGATTGACCAGATTCTGCCGCGGCTGGACGAGATGGTGGACGGCGGATTGATCACGCTGGAAAAAGTGCGCGTGATTCTTTACCGGCCCGCGAAACGATAGGCGGCAAAGTGGCCGACGCAAACTCCGAAAAAACTTCAACGCAGAATTCATCCTCGGGCTGGCTGAACCGTACCGTGCTCGGTGTGGGCGTAACCAGCCTGTTCAGCGATTGGAGCCACGAAATCGCCACGGCGATCCTGCCCGCATTTCTGGCGACGATTGGAGCCGGTCCGGCGTGGCTCGGCGCAATCGAGGGCATCGCCGACGGTCTTTCGAGCTTTGCAAAGCTGAGCTCTGGGCATTACACGGACCAGTTGAAGAAGAGAAAGCCGCTGGCGGTGTTTGGATACGCCTTCACGGCGCTGGCCACGGCTTCGTTCGTGTTTGCGACGCACGCCTACCACGTGCTGTTCGCCCGCGCGGGCGCGTGGCTGGGCCGCGGCGTGCGTTCTCCGGTGAAGAAGGCGCTGCTCGCCGCCGACGTGGCCCCGGGAGCCTATGGCCGCGCGTTCGGCCTGGAGCGGTTGATGGACACGGTCGGCGCGATCGCGGGCCCGCTGACGGCGCTGTGGCTGCTGAACCTGACGAATCACAATTATCGCGCGGTATTTTTGTGGACGCTCCTGCCCGGGATGATCTCGGTGCTGAGCTTCTGGATGCTGGTGAGAGAACGCCCGTTCGAATCGCGAAAGAAAGTGACATTCCTTGCGGGTCTGCGCAGCTTGCCGGGAAATTTCCGGAAATTCCTGTTGGGCGTAGGCGTGTTCGGCTCGGGCGATTTTTCCCACACGCTCCTGATTTTGTACGCGTCGCGAATGCTGACGCCCGCACACGGAGCCGCACGCGCTGCCAGTCTGGCAGTAGGGCTGTACACGCTGCACAACGTGTTCTACGCCGCGTCGGCATATGTGAGCGGGTGGCTCAGCGATATCGTGCTGCACCGCAAGGCAATTCTGGCCGGCGGCTACGCGCTGGCCGGTGTGACGGCCATTTTTCTTACGACTACGCCCGCCTCCATTTGGCTGTTGGGTGGGTTGTTTGTCCTGGCGGGAATCTATGTGGGAACGGAAGAAGCGCTGGAGGATTCGCTAGCCGCCGAATTGATTCCGCGCGAGCAGCACGGAATGGCGTTCGGCACGCTCGCCGCGGTGAACGCGGTGGGAGATTTTCTGTCGAGCCTGGTAGTCGGATTTTTGTGGGCCGCCGTGTCGGCACGGGCGGCGTTCTCGTTTTCCGCTGTCTTATTCTTCCTCGGAGCGATCCTGATCCTTCGGTTGCGAAAGTAGTTCCCCACGCAGTGATTGCGGCTCTGCCTCGGCTTCGCGTTTGGAAGCTTGCATCCGGCGGTGAACTTCCGCCAAAAGATATTTGCGAAGGTTCTCTGGAACGATGCCCGGAGCCGCGAGCACTCGCAAATCCACGACTGTGAGCTGCGGCAGATAACTGAGCACAATCGCGAGTGGCGTCGACGAGTTACGCACTAGCGCGAGACGCACGTTGTAGTTCTGTGACCACTTGCGATGATTGGCGACGGTAAGAACGACAACCTGCGGCAACTTATCGTGCCACAAAACTTTCAGGACCTGGGCTTCAGTAAGGCGTGGATTGTCGAGCGCAAGCTCCAGTACCTGCGCGTGGCCCGTGGCGATTAAGGCGCCAGCAACGCGAGCGGGGCCGCGGCGGGCGAGGGTAATCCTCTGCCCCAGCGGCAACTGTGGAAGCCGCGCAACAATGTACTCCTCCGCGTGGCGTTTCAGCTCGGCGGAAGCGGTCGGCGACAACGAAAATTGCACCAGGTCCATCAGGTAGAGATCGCGCAACAGACGCAGGCCGACAAGACGCGGAGAGCTCGGATGGAACACCAGCGCGCGTTTGATGGCGTAGCTTTTCAGAAATGTTTTGCGGCCCGCGATGTTCTCGATGATTTCAGCGGGAAGATCCTTCCGCGAAAGCAACAGACCGAGGAGCGTCTCGTCGAGAGCGGGATTATCCAGCAACGCGTAGAGAATTTCCGGCGCCGGGTGATAGAGCAACGACTTCAGCTCGTCACCTGCGGCAAGGCGGGCACGGTCGCGTTGTTGTTCCAGAAGCGTCAAGTTCGATTCCTCACACAGGCGGCAGAAGCCGGAGCGCCAGATGCGCGGCAGCCTCCGCGGGACTCAACTGCAAGTCGCTGAACTGCGCATGCGGCGCGGCCTTCCGCAGATAGTGATCGAGGCGCTCGTCAAACCAGGCGGAACGCCCGAGCATGCCCCCGGTCTTCGCCAGCAGGAACTTTTGCGATTGCAGTTGCAGGCGTTCCGCGAGATCGTCAACCAGTTCACCCAGGGCCGTCGCGCAATCGTCGAGTAGTGAACGAGCGGTCGCATCGGCTGCCTCCGCGGTCTGCAGCATCGTGGGAAACAGGCGCGGAAAAACTTCGTCGGGAGCCGCATACACGCGAGATTGCAGATCCGCCCAGCTGGCTGCGCCGATTTCGGAAAGTATTGCCTTGCCCATCGGGGAATCCACGCCGGTGCGCTCAAAGTGACGCAGCGCATCCAGCACGGCGCGCTGGCCGACATGGTAAGCGCTGCCTTCGTCACCAAGCAGATAGCCGTGGCCGCCGACCCGCGCGGTATTTCCGCGGACATCGCGGCCGACGGCGGCGGAGCCCGTTCCCGCTATCAGCACAATGGCGGCGCCGGCCCCGACAGTTTCGAGAGTTAAATCCATGTCTGTGCAGATGCGGACCAACTTGCCGGGGAATTCCCCTTCGAGCAGCAGCCGCATCTTTCGGGCTGACTCAGGGTAGGCAGTTCCGGCAAGCCCCGCGCAGAGAGAGACGACTGCATTGGCCGAAACCTTTGCGGTGGCAATCGCCATGCGCGCCGTTTCGCACACCGACGCCAGCGCGGCGCCGAAGCCCACGCGCATCGGATTGGACGGCCCGCCGCGGCTGGAGGCGACGACGCGGCGCGATTCATCCATCAACACGCACTCCGTCTTCGTGCCGCCGCCATCAAGTCCCAAAACATAGCGCATGGAAAAAGCATACGCGACGTCGCCGCATTTGGGGACGGCTAAGGCAGAGAGGGTGCTGAAAGCGTTTCTGCAGCCCGGCGAGCTGCGGACTGCTTTCTTGACGCACCGGGACGCAGCCACTATTCTCGTCACACTTCGCGGAGCCGCACGGCGGGCAGCGGAGTCCGAAACGCATGCACATCCATCCTCTGGACCTGGCGATCGTGATTGTTTACCTGTTGGGAGTAACGGCGCTGGGCGTTCACTTCCGCGGAAAACAGCGCGACGTCCGCGACTATTTTCTCGGCGGCCGAACGGCGCCATGGTGGGCGCTGGCATTTTCGATCGTCGCCACGGAGACGTCTACTCTCACGATTATCGGCACGCCGGCGCTGGCTTACTCCGGAAACATGACGTTTCTGCAGTGGGTGTTCGGCTACCTGGTGGGGCGATTCCTGATCGGCCTGATTTTTCTGCCCGGATATTTTCGCGGTGAATTTCTGACGGCTTATGCCGTAATCGAAAAGCGCTTTGGCCAACGCATGCGATCTGTAGCGGCGCTGACGTTTCTGACCACGCGCACTCTGGCCGAAGGTGTGCGTGTAGCGGCTATCGCCCTGGTGGTGAGCGTGGCGCTGGGCACGTCGGAGCGGCTTGCGGTCTTCATCGTTATCGCGCTGACGGTGCTCTATACGTTTGAAGGCGGAATGAAAGCGGTGATCTGGACGGACGTAGCGCAGTTCCTGCTATATCTTGTGGGCAGCGTGATCACGTTCGGGGTGTTACTGCATCGAATTCCCGGCGGATGGAGTGAAGTTGTCCAGGTGGCTGCCGCAAACGGCCACAAACTTCAGATTCTGGATTTCAGCTGGAATCTGGCGACGGTGTACACGTTCTGGTCGGGAGTGATCGGCGGAGCGTTTTTTACCCTGGCGAGCCACGGCACGGATCAAACCATCGTGCAGCGGTTGCTGTCGGCCAGAAATCAGCGCGACAGCCGGCGGGCATTGCTGGCCAGCGGGTTCATCGTGCTGTTCCAGTTCACACTTTTTCTGCTGGTGGGAGTTTTGCTCTTCGTGTTCGCACAGCACGCGCCGCTACTGATGCCAGGCGATCGAACGGACAGCATCCTGCCCCATTTCCTGATACGCGAGATGCCGACGGGACTCGTGGGCGTGCTGCTGGCGTCAATTCTGGCTATCGCCATGTCGAACGCAAGCGGCTCGCTGAATTCACTGGCGGCGTCCAGTGTGGTGGATTTTGCCGCGTTCAGCGGAAAAAGTGCGGATCCGGACGCGTTCCTGAAATTGTCGCGGCGGATGACTCTCGTCTGGGGAGGCGTCCTGATTCTGTTTGGATTGCTTCCCTGGGGACATCTGCTGGAGGCGGGATTGCGAGTCGCGTCGCTTCCCTTCGGCAGCCTGCTGGGACTTTTTCTGCTGGGCACTTTTGATTCGCGCGCGAATGCCACGGGCTCGCTGGCCGGGATGTTCGGCGGATTGGCAAGCGTGCTGCTCGTTCTGCGCTACACAAATATTGCGTTCACCTGGTACGTGCTGATCGGTTCGTGCGTGACGTTCGCGCTCGGAGCGCTGGTCAGCCGGATGTTCGTGCAACGGACTGCGGCTTCCTGACGATGGGCAGCGGCGGTTAGGCTACACTTGCTTACCATTCGCGGCAGCGGAGGAGTATGAGCGAGAAACGGCTTGAACTTGTTCGCGGCCTGGGAGCCTGGGCTTCCATGGCGATCGTGATCGGCACCATGATCGGCACGGGGATTTTCCTAAAACCCTCGGAAATGGCCCGCGAAGGCCGCAGTGTCTCCATCGTTTTTGCCGCGTGGATTGTGGGAGCGATTCTTTCCATCTTTGGCGCGCTTTCGTTCGCGGAGTTGGGCGCCGCAATTCCGGAAGCAGGCGGCGAGTACGCCTACCTGCGGCGCGGCCTCGGGCCCAGGTGGGGATTTCTCTTCGGCTGGATGCATTCGATCGTGGGGCGCCCGTCATCTCAATCATCAATCGCGGCGGGGATGATGCGGTTCATGGGCTTTTTCATTCCGGCCGTGGGGGCGCCGCTCTTCACCTGGCACATCGCGATTCCGGGCTTGACCGGTTGGTTGAAGCCATACGATTTCGTTTTTACCTGGGCGCAGCCATTGGGGGTCTTCTGGCTGGTGCTGATGACGGGCGTGAATTATCTGGGCGTGCGGCTGGGCGGTGGTGTGCAGGTTTTTCTTACCGCAATCAAACTCTTCAGCGTGTTGATGGTGATTGGCGTGGCGTTTGCGCTGCCGGTGGCGGGCGCGCACCTGCCGGGGCCGATGTGGCCGGTGGCGGGAAGCACGGGTCTGTTTGGAGCATTTCTCGCCGCGCTGGCCGCCGCACTTTGGGCTTACGACGGCTGGGAGGATCTGAATCTCGTCGGATCGGAAGTGGAAAACCCCCAGCGAAATTTTCCACGAGCGCTGGTCGGCGGCGTATCGGTTGTGGCGATTGTCTATCTTCTCTTCAGCGCCGCTTGCCTGAGGGTGTTGCCATTTGAAAGCGTAGCAAATTCAGCGCACGTGGCCTCAGACGTAGTCGAACGCGTCGTGGGACATGGCGCCGCGGCCTGGGTCACATTGGCTATGGTAATTTCCGCATTGGGCTCGATGAACTCCTCGGTGCTGAGTGGTGCGCGCGTGCCGTACGCGATGGCCCGTGACGGGATTTTTTTCAAGATTGCGGATGGAATTCATCCAAAGTACCGGACACCTGGGCGCGCGTTGATTTTTCAATGTGCACTTTCAAGTCTGATGGCGCTGACCGGAACGTTTGAAGAGCTGACGAACCTGTTTATTTTTGCCGGCTGGATTTTTTACGGACTAGCAGTAGTAGCGCTGTTCCGGCTGCGGCAAACAGAGCCGGATATGCCGCGGCCCTACCGCTGCTGGGGATACCCCTGGGTGCCGGGATTATTTGTACTGGGCGCGCTGGCGCTGACGACGAACATCTGGTTGCAACGGCCCGGGCGGTCTTCGATCGGATTATTGCTGATGGTGGCGGGATTGCCTTTTTACCGGTATTGGGTGAAGCGCGGAGAAAACAGCGCAGCCTCGGGTTAGAAGGTTGGTGCGCCGGCGGCAGCGGTGCGGTTACGTGTCGCGTTTGCTGGAACCGAAAGCATGCCGAGCATGGCTTTCACCGGAACTTCGATTTGCGGATGCAGCGCCTTGGCCATGGATTCAATGCCAGTTACAAGCCGTCCAGCCGGCCGCGAGACGTGTCCGTTCGCGTCGAGCGCAAAAATACGCCCATCGCGCACGGCGGGAATCGCATACCACTCGTCAGGAAACGTCAGCGACATATATTCGTCGCGAGCCTGTTCCGCGACGTAGCCGCAGGGCGCAATAAAAATTACCTCAGGCACAGCCTCTACGATCTCCTGCAAACTTACACGGCGCGAAGGCGTTCTTACCTTCCCCAGCACGTCGATGCCGCCGGCATGTTCCACCATTTCCGGAACCCAGTGGCCCCCGACGTAAAACGGTTGCAGCCATTCGAGCACCGCGACTCTCGGCCGGTCGGAGTGCGCGGCGAGTTGTTCCTTCAGGCGGCCAAGGCGTTCCCCGATGTGAGTGACGAGTTCCTGCGCGCGTTCCCGCCGGCCGGTGGCTTCGCCAATCCACAAAATGTCGCGCCACACATCTCCAAGATCGTGCGGATCCAGGCTGATGATTTCGGGTCGCTTCGAAATAGTGGCCAGCGCGGCGCCCAGTTCTTCCGGGGTGGCGGCGCAAACGTGGCAAAGGTCCTGCGTGAAAATCAGGTCGGGAGCAAGTTCTTCGAGGCGATCCCGATTCACCGCATAGATGGATTCGCCGCGCTCCACATGTTCGCGTACCAGCCGATCCGTCTCTGCGGGAGTGGCTTCCTTCGGCAGTCGGGAAGAAACAACCGACGTTTTCGTTTTTGCACGGAGAGGAAAATCGCACTCGTGGCTGACGCCGACAACTTCTTCGTCCAGCCCCAGAGCGAACAAAATCTCCGTGGCCGACGGCAGTAAGGAAACAATGCGCATAATGCGACTTTAGCATATTCCAATAGAGTAGGTCCGCACGGACAAGTAAGGGGCCCGCCTCGGAAGGCAGCCGCTACAAATTCGACCGGACGTGAAGCGGTTATTTGTAGAGGAAATAGCGGCGGCGGATGGCGTCGTAGGTGGCCAGGTCTTTTGCCCAACTAGCGGTAATTTCGTTCACCGGGGTGCCGGACTGCAATTGCTGGATGGTCGAATCGTTGCCAACGAGGAAGAGAAGTTTGGTTACGTCGAACTGGGAAGGATATTTTTTGTGCATGGTGGCGGCGATCTCCAGGCCGACGCGCATGGAACGAAGCGCGGCGCGATCGGTTACACGGACGCCAACGCCGCCGCAACGTTGCCCCGCGTAGAGGCCGCTGACGGGAATGAACGGTTGGTTCGCGAAGTGAACGCCGGGAAGACCCTTTGCATTAAGAATCTCAGCGATGTCCTCTCCGTTGATCCATGGAGCGCCAAACTCTTCAAAAGGGGCTTCCGTACCCCGCCCGACGGAGACGCCAGCATTCTGCAGAATTTCCAAGCCGGGATAAAGCAGCGAGCCTTTCAGTGTGCGCAAGTTAGGTGAAGGCGGAATCCACTTGAGGCCGGTGCTTTCGAAAAAATAGTTGCGGTGCCAGTTTCTCATCTGAATCACGTGGAGGTCGGCGTTGATATGGTTTTCCACGTTGTAAAACTGCGCAAGCTCGCCGATGGTGAGACCGTAGCGCACGGGCAGCGGGTAGTAGCCGACAAACGAGGTTTTATCCGCGTCGAGCATGGGCCCTTCAATGATGTCGCCGTTCAGAGGATTCGGCCGGTCAAGAACAAAGAACGCGATTTTGCGTTTGGCAGCTTCCTCCATGCAGTACGCCATGGTCGTGGTGTAGGTGTAGAAGCGGACTCCGGCGTCCTGGACGTCAAAAATGAGTGCGTCAATGCCCTGCAACATTTCATCGGTGGGGCGCAAGTGATCGCCGTAGAGGCTGAAGATGGGCAGTCCGGTGGAGGCGTCTTTGGAAGAAGCAAGTTTTTCGTCGGAGTGGCCGGCGATGCCATGTTCCGGGCTGAAGAGAGCTAAGACTCGCACGCCAGGGGCGTGGGCGAGGACGTTGATCGTGGTGCGCTCCTGATAGTCGAGCCCGGTGTGATTGGTAATCAAGCCGACATGCTTGCCGCGAAGAGGCGCGAATTTTTCCGCTTCCAGGACGTCGAGGCCGGTCTGCACCCGTCCGGCGTGCCCTCTGCTCTTCCCTGCCTTAGCCCGGGTCTGGGCCGCGATGTGAGAACTCGCAGATAGACAAAAAACGGAGAAAAAGACCAGGAGGGCGATACCAGAAAAGTACGAGTGTGCAGGAACTCGGGAGCGATGTTTCATATGCCCCAATGATATTCTGGAACGCGAGTTCCGCACCTTCATTGTGAGCGGGTAGTGCGCGTGCTATATACAGTCAAGGCATGGGGCACGGCAGGGATTTCTCCAATATGAACGGACGAACCGCCTGGTTTATGCTTTTGCCTCTGGTCCTTTTATCCCTTATGACACCGAAAGTTCGCAGCCAATCGAGAAGCGGGAAGTCGCCAAAAAACGCAGGCTCGAAGTCCGCGTCGAAAAAGAGCGCCCCGCAACAACCCACAACGAGTTCCAACAATTCTACGGAAGACGCCAAGAAGTGGGTGGAATCGACGCTGAAAGAGATGAGCGTCGAGGAAAAAGTCGGGCAACTCCTGTTCACGACTTATCACGGCACCTTCACGCCCACGGACGCGACGTCCTACGCGCAGATGATGCATGACGTGCAAGATCTCCACGTCGGTGGCTTCATCAACGTAACGCAGGGCTCGCCGTTGGGTTTTCTGAAAAGCCAGGCGTATCCCTCCGCGGTCTTGAGCAACCAATTGCAAGCAAAGTCCAAACTGCCCCTGCTGATCGGCGCGGATTTCGAACGCGGCACGGCCATGCGGCTCGACGAGGGCACTTCCTTCCCGACGGCGATGGCGGTCGCGGCCGCCGGCAACCCGAAAGACGCTTACACCATGGGGAAAGTCACCGCTCTCGAAGCGCGCGCGGCAGGAATCCAGTGGATCTATGCGCCCGACGCAGACGTCAACAGCAATCCGGGAAATCCGATCATCAACACGCGATCGTTCGGAGAAAATCCCGATAAGGTGTCAGAATTTGTCTCTGAATTTATCCGTGGCGTGCAGGAGAACGGCGGCTTGGCCACCGCGAAGCACTTTCCAGGACACGGAGACACCACGGCGGACTCGCATATCGATTTACCCGTAGTCACGGCGGATCGCGCGCGGCTCGAAAAGCTGGAATTGGTGCCTTTTCGCGCGGCGATTGCCGCGGGCGTCGGCAGCATCATGACCGGGCACCTGAACGTTCCAGCGCTGGAGCCGGACCCGAACACCCCGGCGACGCTTTCCTCTCGCGTGCTGACGGACTTGCTCCGTAAGCAGCTCGGCTTTCAAGGGCTGGTGGTCACCGACGCGATGGACATGGGCGGGATCACCGTGCGCTATGCACCGGGCGACGCCGCCGTGCGAGCGTTTCTGGCCGGAGTGGACGCGCTGCTGATGCCCCCCGTGCCGGATGCGGCGTACGAAGCGCTGCTCGCGGCTGTTCAGTCCGGGCAAATTTCGCAGCAGCGGCTGGACGCCTCGGTGCGCCGAATTCTGGCAGCGAAGGCGCGGCTCGGCCTGCAGAAGAACCGCCTGGTCGACGTGGCCGCACTAAACAATAATTTCGGCACTGTGGCCCGGCAGGCGGAGTCGCAAGATATTTCCGACCGCGGGATTACCCTCCTCCGCGATACACCGCATCGCCTGCCATTGGATGGCACAAAACCCGCCAGGGCGCTGCTGGTTTGTTTGTATGCCGATCCAGAACCGTATCCCGGTGAAGATCTGGAGCGGGAACTACGCAAGCGGTTCGATTCGGTGATGACGCTGCGCGCTGACACGAAATTTGCGAAAGCGGAAAATCTCAAGCTGCCTCCCCCGGAATCCTATGACGTTGCGATTCTGGCGCTGTTCGTGCGAGTAAGTGATCGCAAGGGCGACGTAGATGTTCCAGCTGACCAATTTCCATTGATCCAGCAGATTTACAAAACAGGCAAGCCGGTCATTTCCGTCGGGCTGGGAAGTCCTTACCTGATCGAGCGGTTCCCACAAGCCGAAACCTGGCTCTCCGTATTCGGTATCGCAGACGTGGCCCAGATTTCCGTCGCCCGGGCGCTGTTCGGAGAAATTCCGATTCGCGGCCGCCTGCCGGTAACAATTCCCGGCATCGACCTCAAGGCGGGATTCGGGATGCAGGTGGCCGCGAATCCGATGACGCTCCAAGCGATGGATGTGCGCGGCGAAGCGCTCCTGAAACCCGCATTCGACGTGATCGAGAAGGCCATCGGCGACAGGGCGTTTCCCGGTGCGACTCTGGCCGTGGGATATCGCGGCAAGCTGAGCGTGCATTCGTTCGGCAAACAAAAGTACGAAGCCAAATCGCCCGCGGTGAATACAGAGACGATGTACGACATTGCTTCCCTGACCAAAGTGGTGGCGACGACGACGTTGGTGGAAAAACTGGTGGAGGGCGACTTCCCTTCTCCGCTGAATCTGGACGCACCAATCGAGCGCTACTTGCCGGAATGGCTAAAAGGCCCGCAGCCGGAGTGGCGGCACAAAGTAACCGTGCGCCATTTAATGACCCACACTTCGGGTCTGCCTCCATTCAAGGAGTATTGGCGCACATCCACCAGCAAGCAGGAAACGCTTTCCAGAATTTTCGTCGAACCGCTGGAGTACGAGCCCGGAACAAAAGTTGTTTACTCCGACCTGGGAATTATTTTGATGGCCGAGATTATCCAGCGACTGACCGGCAAGCCGCTTGACGTGCTGGCGAACGAGAATATATTTGGCCCGCTGGGAATGAAACGCTCGATGTACAACCCGCCGAAAACAATCTGGCCGGAAATTGCGCCAACGGAATTCGACAGCCAATTGCGGCACCGGATGCTGCAGGGAGAGGTGCACGACGAGAACGCCTTCGCGATCGGCGGCGTTTCCGGGCACGCCGGCGTATTCAGCACCGCGCCGGACCTGGCCGTGTTCTGCCAGATGCTGCTGAACGGTGGCGCCTACGCCCACCAGCGGATTCTAAAGCGCGCGACCCTCGCCGAGTTCACCGCCCCGCAGCCACTCGCGCAAAACACGCGCACACTCGGCTGGGTGGTGCCGACGGAAGGCAGCTCCAGTGGCCACTATTTTTCCTCGCACAGCTACGGCCACACGGGTTTTACAGGCACAACCATCTGGATCGATCCCGACCGCCAACTCTTCGTAGTTCTGCTGACCAATCGCGTGCACCCCACGCGTGAAAACCACAAGATCGCCGAAGTTCGCCCAGCCGTGCACGACGCGGTAATGAAAGCGCTAGGACTGGCAGTGGATGCCGCGCCCGCGAGGTAGCCAACCTAGTGCACAGGAGCATCCGCTGCGGTAGCGGCGCGATTCTCGGCGGTGAACCAGAGCAGCAACGGAAGAGGCAATTTTTCGCTTCACGCAAACTCCTGTTCCGCCGCCCGTAAATCTTCTATCCTCCCCAAATCTCGCCATCGGTACTCATCCGCCCCAAACGCCACAATCCGCTGGCCCTCCCCGGCCAGTCGCAAATAACTCTCAATGATCGAAAACGCACCCTGCTCTGTGATTTTGGGCAACAAGCGCGGGGAAATTGCGTGGATTCCGGAGAACGCAAGGGCCTTCGTATTCGGAGTCGGGCGCACGAATTCCGGGTCCCGGCCATTGATCCAACGCCCACAAAGTTCGCCTTCCGCACTGAAAAGCAATTGTCTCGAGCTTTCCCGCTGCTGGACCGCCAGGACGGCCAGCGCATGGTTCTCGCTTTGGGACTGCAGCAGACGACGCAGATCGATCGTGCTGATCACGTCCACATTGTGTAGGAGGAACGGTTCGTCGAGACGCGCTGGATCCTGGAGAAAAAACCAGCCAGCCTTTTTCAAGCCGCCCCCGGTATCCAGCAGCAGCTCTTCGCGCGAAATCTCCACGTGCAGGCCGAAACTGTTCTTGGTTTTCAGGTATTCGATTATCAGGTCAGCGAAGTGGTGGACATTAATGATGACTTCGCGCACACCGAACGTAGCCAGGCGCGTGAGCGTGATTTCCAACAGGGTACGGCCGCCAAGTTCAACAAGCGCTTTTGGACGGTCGTTCGTCAGAGGGCGCAGGCGCGTGCCGAGGCCGGCGGCCAGAACCATGGCCCTCATCGGCCCATCTTCTCCAACTCAATGTGTTTCAGCACAACTTCAACGCCGCTTTGGCTGCGCAGGCGCTTCGCCAGATGTTCCGCCAGAAAAACCGAGCGGTGCTGGCCGCCGGTGCAGCCAAACGAAACCATCAAATTCTTGAATCCGCGCTGCTGATAGCTGGCGATGCTGGCTTCAACAAGAGCCACAGCGTTGGCAAGGTACTGGTGCACGCCTTCCTGCTGGTTCAGATAGTCGATCACCGGCGCGTCCTTGCCGGTTAACTGCTTGTAGCGCTCCTCCCTGCCGGGGTTCGTCAGGCCGCGTGCATCAAAAATAAATCCTCCGCCGTTGCCGGATTCGTCTTTAGGAAGATCGTGGTGAAACGAAAAGCTGAAAATGCGCACCACCAGCTTTTGCGTGTGCGGTTGCATGCTGGGCGTAAGGCGCTGAAGCCTTTCCGAGGCCAGCATATTTTGAAAGGCGCTCATCAAAGTAGGCACTTCGATAGGCAGCTTGGCGTTGTGCAGCAGCCAGCGGATATTTTTCAGCGCGTAGGGCACGCTTTGCAGGAAATGTGGCTTGCGTTCGTAGAAACCGCGGAAGCCGTAGGCGCCCAGGGCTTGCATGATGCGCACATAGACGAACGCGTAGTAGTAACGGAGAAAGGCTTCGCGATCGAGATTGATGTGTTTTGAGAGCGCATCCAGGTAAGCGTCAAGCAGCTGCTGGCGAAGTTCCGGCGGTAAGTCCGCCTTGGCATCGAAAAGCAGCGACGCAATGTCGTACTGCAGCGCGCCCTTGCGGCCTCCCTGATAGTCCACAAAATAGGGCCGCCCCTGGCGCAGCATCACGTTCCGCGACTGAAAATCGCGGTACAGAAAAAAGTCACCGGGCGCTTCGAGCAGCAGATTGGTCAACCGGTCAAAATCGTCTTCCAGGGCCTGCTCGTTGAACGGAATCGCGGCCAGGCGCAGGAAATAGTATTTGAAATAGTTGAGGTCCCAGTTGATCGACTGGCGGTCGAAGCTTCCGCGCGGATAACACACGGCATAATCGAGATCCCGGTCGGCTTCAATCTGAAAGCGAGGCAACTCCGCGACCACCTTGCGATAAAACTCAACGGCCACGGGCGCGATGACATCACCCGAGCGGTTTTGCGAGAGAAAATCAAAGAGCGTGGTGTCGCCGAGATCTTCCTCGAGGTACGCGCCGTTGTCCAGATCTTCGCCATAAATTTCCGGCACCGGCAGGCCGTGCCGCTGGAAATGCCGCGAGAAAGCGAGAAACGCGGCGTTCTCCTCGCGCACGCCGTACAGAATGCCAATGGCGGACTGATTTCCCCGGGACAGTCGGATGATCTTGCGGCCGGAACCGCCAAGTTCGCCCTGAAGCGGCTGAATGCGCTCCGCCGGCGAACCGAAATGCTTTTCAAATAGTTTGTTCAACACATCCATGAAATGGTTTCCAGCCCGCTCGATTAAGCAAAGAAACAGGACTGACTCTTTTCTATCATAGCTGTTCACTGTGGCAGACACTCAATTGCTCGGGAGTTGCTGTTCACGGTGTTAGCAAAGCGAAACCTAAGCGCATCCCCTTACCTTGTGGCCGGAGCCCCCGCTATACTTTAGAAATGCCTTCACGCAAGGTGGTGCGGAAGCCTCGCCAGCGGCGGATTACCGAAGAACGAAACGCCGCGTCGAAAAACCTCGACCGCATGAGTTCGCTGGAAATTAGCCGGTTGATGAACCGCGAGGATCAGAAAGTCGCGCCGGCGGTTGGCCGCACCGTTGCCACGGTCGCGCGCGCGGTTGATGAGATTGTGGCCAGGATGACCATGGGCGGGCGGCTCATTTATGTAGGGGCGGGATCGAGCGGAAGGATCGGCGTGTTGGACGCTTCCGAGTGTCCACCGACGTTTGGCGTTTCGCCAGACCTGGTGCGCGCGCTAATAGCCGGTGGCAAAAAAGCGGTGAGGCAATCCGTGGAAGGCGCGGAAGACCGTCCGAAAGATGGGGCGCGGGATTTGCAACAAATTCGACTTTCGAAATTAGATTCGGTGGTGGGAATTGCGGCCAGTGGAACCACGCCATACGTCCTCGGCGCGATTGCTTTTGCCAAGCGCCGCGGCGCATTGACCATTGGCGTGGCCGCGAACCGCCGGTCGCCGCTGGCTAAATCGGCGGCGATCGCGATAACACCTGAGGTAGGGCCGGAAATTCTCGCCGGCTCAACCCGCCTGAAAGCCGGCACATCGCAAAAAATGGTGCTGAACATGCTCTCTACCGCGGTGATGGTTCGCCTCGGCCATGCCTACGGCAACCTCATGATCGACATGGGCGAGGCAAATGAGAAGCTTAGAGAGCGCGCCAAATGGATTCTGAAAGAGGCCAGCGACAGAGACGTGTCCGCGGTTACACGCGCATTGCGTCAAAGCGGACACGACCTTCGTTTGGCGCTAATCATGTTGAAACGCGGAGTCTCCGCCAAACAGGCCCGCAAGATTCTCCAGCAATCACGCGGGAATTTGCGCCAAGCGCTAGGAGAGCGGCCGAGCCACTAGCCTCGGCAAATTTCGAAATGGATAAATTCAGGATACGCGGCGGAAAACCGCTGCACGGAACAGTGAAAATCAGCGGGGCGAAGAACTCCGCGCTGCCCGCAATGGCCGCGTCGCTGCTGACCGCCGAACCGGTGACGCTGCACAACATTCCCAAGGTGCGCGACATCATCACCATGAGCAAACTGCTGGCGTTCATGTCGGCTAACGTTTCTGCGCATGAAATCCCCGCCGAGAGCTACACCATCGAAACAAAATCGATGAACGATGCGGTTGCCCCGTACGAATTGGTGAAGACCATGCGCGCCTCGATCCTGACCCTGGGGCCGGCCATCGCGCGCTCCGGCGTGGCACACGTCTCGCTGCCGGGAGGCTGCGCGATTGGCGCGCGGCCCGTGGACCTGCATCTCGCGGCTCTCGAGAAAATGGGCGCGCGAATCGCCACGGAACACGGCTACATCCAGGCCAGCGTCCCGAACGGCGGCCGGCTGAAGGGCGCGCACATCGTCTTCGAAAAAATCACGGTGACCGGCACGGAAAATATCCTGATGGCCGCAACGCTGGCGGAGGGCGAAACGATTCTGGAAAACGCCGCGCGCGAGCCGGAAATCACCGACCTAATTCATCTCTTACGCAAGATGGGCGCCGAAATCCACGGTGACGACACTTCCACTCTGCGGGTGCGGGGCGTTCCCAAACTGCACGGCGCAACGCATTCCGTGATTCCCGACCGCATTGAGGCCGGAACTTTCCTGATTGCCGGAGCCATCACCAATGGCGAATTGACCATCACAAATTGCAACCCAGGACACTTGGGTGCCGTGCTCGCAAAGCTGGAGACCGACGGCGTCCGCGTAACAAAGTTGGATCCGTCCACTCTGCGTGTTCAGGCCGCGCAAAAACTCGTAGGCTCCGACATAACCACCGAAGAGTATCCCGGCTTCGCCACGGACATGCAGGCTCAATACATGGCGCTGGCGACGCAGGCCGAAGGCACGTCGGTAATCACCGAAACCATTTTCGAAAACCGCTTCCTGCACGCCAGCGAAATGATCCGCATGGGCGCGAACATTTCCATAGACGGCCGCCGTGCAGTAGTTCGCGGCCCCGCAAAACTCTCCGGAACCACAGTCCAGGCCTCTGACCTGCGCGCCAGCGCCGGCCTTGTCCTCGCCGCCCTGGTCGCCGAAGGCGAAACCCTCATCGACCGCGTCTACCACATCGATCGCGGCTACGAAGCCATCGTCGAAAAGCTCCAGGCCATCGGCGCCGGCATCGAGCGCCTCCACTTCCCCACTTCTTGAGCCGAACGGCAAAATTTCGCGAACTCTGCTACAATCCCGCAGTGCTTTTGGTTGGCTTGGAGCGCGTGGACGCGCCTTCGCCCAATAACGACCCCGGAGGGACCATCATGCGGAACGCCGAACTTCTAAACAAAATTGATGCCGCGATTGCCGAAAAGAATTTGCTGAAGCATCCCTTTTACCAGGATTGGCAGGCCGGCAAGCTGAGCCGCGAAGCCCTGCAGCTATACGCCGCGCAATACTACCGTCACGTGGAGGCTTTCCCGAAGCACCTGCGTGTGCTGGCGGCGCGCACCGAGGGGCCGATTCGAGACATCGTGATGGAAAACCTTGCGGAGGAAGAGAATCCTGAGCGGCCGCATCCGAAGATGTGGCGCGAATTTGCCGCGGCGCTCGGCGTGGGCGAAGACGACATCACCTGCTGCCCCGCCCTGCCGGGGACGCAGGCAGTGGTCGAAACATTCCGTGAAATTGTAGGCGACCGCCCAGTGGCCGAGGCAGTTGCGGCGCTCTACGCTTACGAAGCGCAGGTTCCGGAAATTGCCACAACAAAGATTGACGGCCTGAAGAAATTCTATGGCGTCAACTCGCCCGAGGGACTCGGCTATTTCGAAGTGCACGAATCAGCCGACAAAGCGCACCGCGAAGCCTGGCGCAACTGGCTGATGGAACACGCCGAAGGCAGCGAAGACGAGATCCTGGCCACCACCAACGAGGCCCTGAACGCGTTATGGGGCGCGCTAGACGCCGTGCATTGCGCGCCAGCGCACTAGAAAGTGTAGCGGCCGCCTTCCCAGGCGGGCGCCTTTGCATAGACATACGGGCCACGTGAAGGTGGCAACAAAAAAGGCCCCCGGCGATTGCCGGGGGCCTTTTGATTTTGAGATTTGGTCGGCTTAGTTCCCTTCGCCGCCGGCTCCAGCCGCTGCGGCCGGGGTCGGCGTGCTGCCGCCATCTTTCTTGGCCTGCTTGTCGCGGGCTTCCTTGATGAGGGCTTTGCGGGAAAGGCGGATCTTGTTGCCTTCGATCGCCAGCACCTTTACCAGAACCTGGTCGCCCAATTTCAGTTCATCGCGAACGTCGCGGATGCGGTGTTCGGAAATTTCGCTGATATGGAGCAAGCCGTCGGTGCCGGGGAAGAGCTCGACGAAAGCGCCGAATTCCGCCAGGCGGACAACCTTACCAAGATAGGTCTTGCCGATTTCGGCGCTGGCCGTAACGTCGCGAACCATCTGCAGCGCCTGATCGCCTCCGGCGCCGCTGGTCGAGAAGATGTGCACGGTTCCGTCTTCGAGCACGTCGATCTTCACGCCCGTCTGCTCGATGATGGACCGGATCTTCTTGCCGCCCGGACCGATCAGGTCGCGGATCTTATCCGTGGGAATGCTCAACTTGTACAAACGCGGAGCGTAGAGCGAAATATTTTCGCGGTGGCTGCTCAGCGTCTTCTCCATGATGTCGAGAATCTCCAGCCGCGCCTTCTTCGCCTGGGCCAGAGCTTCGCGCATCATTCCGATGCTGATGCTGGTCACCTTGATGTCCATCTGCAGCGCGGTGATGCCTTCGCGCGTTCCAGCAACCTTGAAGTCCATATCGCCGTAGTGGTCTTCCGCGCCGGCGATGTCGGTGAGGATGGAATAATTCCCGCCCTCCACGACCAAGCCCATGGCGATACCCGCGCAGGGCGCCTTCATCGGTACACCGGCGTCCATCATGGCCAGCGAAGCACCGCAAACCGTGGCCATCGAAGACGATCCGTTGGACTCAAGAATGTCGCTAACGACGCGCATCGCGTAGGGGAATTCCACTTCTTGCGGAAGCAGGTTGGCAATCGCGCGCTCGGCAAGCGCACCGTGCCCGATTTCGCGACGCCCCGCGCCACGCATCGGCTTCACTTCACCGACGCTGAACGGCGGAAAATTGTAGTGCAGCATGAAGCGCTTGAAGGTGTCCTGCGCAAACAGCAGGTCGAGGCGCTGCATATCTTCCTTGGTACCCAGAGTCAGCGTAGCCAGGGCCTGGGTCTCGCCGCGGGTGAAGAGCGCCGAGCCGTGCACGCGAGGCAGCAAACCGGCCTCGCAAGTAATTTTGCGGACCTGGTCAAACGCGCGGCCGTCCGGACGCCGCTTGGCCTTCAGCACCTCGTGCCGGAAAATGTCTTCGCGGAGTTTCTCAAAGGCACGCTTGGTCAGCGTCAGCTTTTCCTCATCCTCTTCGGGAACGGCCTTCAGAATCTCTGCCTGAAGATCGTCCACCAAGTGGTAGCTCTCCTTCTTCGGATGCTTCTCGGTGTTCAACGCATCCTGCAGCTTGGCGCCGTAGGTCTTCTTCATGCTGTCGTAGATGCCCTGGTCGAACGGCAGCGGTGCCACGACAACTTTCTTCGGCTTGATCTGATCGTGGAGTTGCTTGATGGCGCCAACGATCTTCTTGACTTGCGCATGGCCGAACTCAAGTGCTTCGACAACTTTTTCTTCCGAAACTTCGAACGCGCCGGACTCCACCATCACGATGCCGTCGGCGGTGCCAGCGACAACAATATTGAGCTTGCTGGTCTTCTGCTCGGCAACGGTCGGATTGGCGACGAGTTGGCCGTCGAGGAGGCCCACCCGAACGGCGGCGATGGGATCACCGAACGGCAGGTCGGAGCAGTAAGCAGCGGCCGAGGCAGCAGTGACCGCGATGACATCCGGATCGTTGTCGCTATCCGCGGAGAGCACCATGGCGATAATCTGGGTTTCGTTGCGCCAGGAATCAGGAAACAGCGGGCGCATGGGGCGGTCAATCAAACGGGAAGTAAGAATCTCTTTTTCAGTGGGGCGGCCTTCACGTTTGAAGAATCCACCGGGAATCTTTCCGGCGGAGTAAGTATTTTCACGATAATCGACAGTCAACGGCAGAAAGTCGCGATCATTCGGCTTGTTGGACATGCAGGCGCTGACCAGCACGATAGTGTCGCCATAGCGGGCTGTTACGGCGCAATTGGCTTGCCTGGCAATTTTACCGGTTTCGAGAATCAGGGGACGTCCCCCGACCTCGATGGATACCTGAAAGGGCGCTGGTGTGTGATTGTTCTCGGACATAAGTGTTTTCCTTTAGCTCTTCATCATGAGGAGCGGTTCTGGCAGGCAGTGCCTGCTTGTAACTGGAAGAAAGAGAGGAGGTTTAGCCGAGGACAAGGCGGCTTTGCTTCTGGCTACACCAATACCCAAGCCAACAAGCCCGTAACGACAGGCTTGCCACATTCACGTCCGGCCGCAACTCGGCCAGGCGACAGACTCCGCTGGGAATATGTACGTTCGTGAAGGCACAAGCAGGGCCGCAATTCGCGCGGCTGACCGCTACTTGCGCAGGCTAAGGCGTTCAACAATCTGGTGATACCGATCCGGGTCTCGCCGGTTGAGATAGTCCAGCAAACGGCGCCGCTTGTTGACCATCATGATCAACCCCCGGCGTGATGCGTGGTCTTTTACGTGCGACTTGAGGTGCGTCGTCAAATAGTTGATCCGCTCGCTCAGGAGTGCGATTTGCACCTCTGGCGACCCCGTATCTTTCACATGTGCCCGGAATTGTTCAATCAACATAACTTTGGCGTCGCTCAAGTGCCCCCCACCGTCGTCCCTTGAAATTTCCTCTTTTCTTCGACTCTCTTAAACTAACACAGGTGTGTTCAAAGTGTAAAGCGCGTGAAATGTTCGGTAGTGGATCAATCTCCGGTTACCGTGTCTACCAGGACCTTGCCATTGCGTCCATTGCACTATAGGCTGCCAACGAACCCATGCCGAGCGATCTTCAACGAGACCTAAGCCCAATGACGAGGCTCCAGACGTCCTTAATCCTCGTTTTCATCGTTGCGATTTCAACCATTGCTGCGATGACTTACGTCCAAACTACCCTGGTTCCCGGTTTCGTAGAAATCGCAGTCCGAACCTGTGCCAATCTTGGCGGACTAATCGCTGTACCGCTATTGCTCATTCTCGGGTTTAGAGACTGGCTTATGACGTCGAGGGCGAAATTGCCAGCTTGGCGGAATGGATTAGTGTTGAGTTCGATGGTTTTGCCTTCGTTGGTGTGGCTCAGCCGTATTTCGATGTCCGTAGTGTCTGCGGGCCCGCAGCCGGTCAATCACTTTCCTCATGTTGATCCACTCGGTTTGTTTGCAACCCTTCTATACTCGAACCTGCTTGCGGGGCTACTCGCCATTGCGCTGACGGGCAAAGCCAGGCTGCTCGTCTTGTCGGCTGTCTTCCTGCTCTGGGCGGGCCTGGAATCGGGAATCTACATTTAGAGAGCGAGCCTGGAGCCTAGTACGAACTTCTCCGGTAACCGCAGCGTTATCGAGGCATATCCTGCGACGCTGGCCAGGCGAACAGGGTGGCGAATCGAGGTTATAGGCACATAATCCAAACTGCGACACTCTTTGACAACTATAGAATACTGATTAGCGGAAGCTGGAGAAGTTACCATTGGGGATGATTGACCAGAAGACTGGCTTTATCAACGGGCATTTTAATCAAATTAGGTTGAGTGTCATTTGGGTCGCCATTGCATCAACTCAGCTCGGTTTTCACCTGGCAGCAGTAATATGGAAGCGACCTGATATCTTCTATCCCTTCGACCTTTTGCTCTGGGGTTTCATCGGTATTTTCTATTTGCTCCGAATGCGCGGACTGCTAGCGGGACTGGTTTTCAACGTCCCAGCAGAAGAAGTAGCCAAAGCGAAAAGGAACGCGCTCCTACTACTGCTATATACCCTTTGCACTGGAATTATCTCATTCTGCTTCGCTGTCGCTGTTCTGGCCGCTAAATCCTTCGGAAGACCCTACATCATCCTCGCCGTTGTCTTGGCAGCTCTCATGGTTCTGATGATTTTGCAGACACTCCAAACAACAAAGCGTCAAACAGGTTGGTTTTTGCAGCATACGAACGAAATCTTTGTATAACTTCCGGCAAGTCGGCAAACCGGAAACTGACCCACTACCAAATAATCAACATGAAAAATCTGGCGGACAGAAAAAACTATAAATGAGAAGGAAGCGCGGGTGATGCGCCGAGGACGAGGCTCGCCGAGGCGGTTGGGTGTGGAAATTCATCCGCAAAAAGGAGTTTCACTCAACTTTACGATGACAAGTACTTGACAAGAAGAAGCCCGGCGCTATCCTTCCCTTATCCGCTTTGCGGTCGCTACGAAGGAGCCAACCAATGGAGACTACTTCCCTGCCCGATGGCCCGCTACTCACCTTTCGTGCCCTGATTGGCGAGTCCCTCCGATTCTGGGAACTGCGCCGCCTGATTTATAACCTTGTGCTTTTTACGGTAGTCGTCACGTGGGTCGCCATCACCTGGCCCCACTTCCGTCCCATGATTGAGGTTCATTCCCTTCTGCTCCTCGCGATTCTCGCCCTGCTCGCCAACGCCTGTTATTGCGCTGCGTACTTGGTCGACATTCCGATGCAATGCTCGGCCTTCAACGGCTTGTGGAAACGCCGGCGCTGGGTCCTGTGGCTGGCGGGAACGCTGCTGGCGATTCTCTTCGCCAATTATTGGATTGTCGACGAGATCTATCCCTACGTCCGCTAACGCCTCCAGGTTTCCAACGTCTACTCCCTGACCCGTCGCGTGATAGAGTAAGGCCGGGAGGAAATAACATGAAAAAAGTGTACGTAGTGGGCGGTGTATTCTCGCTATTGCTTTGCTGTGCGTTGATGGTGGCGGCCCAGCAGGATAAATCGAAGCGCCCAAGCCCGCCGGCACAGGCCACCTGGGATCTGGGCGGCGGAAAATCAGTAACAATTGATTACGGCAGCCCGCGCGCAAAGGGCCGCAAGATTTATGGCGAACTGGTTCCCTTCGGCCAGGTGTGGCGCACCGGAGCCAACGAGGCCACCGCGCTCGTGACTCCCGTGGACTTGACCATCGGCGGCACCACCGTTCCCGCCGGCAGCTACACGATTTTCACCGTACCCAACAAAGACAAGTGGTCGCTGGTCATCAGCAAGAAAACCGGCGAATGGGGCACGGACTATCCCGGCCAGTCGAATGACCTGGCGCGCGTGGACATGAAAGTTTCCGCGCTTCCCGCTCCAGCGGAAAATTTCACCATCTCCTTCGAAAAAGCGGGCAGCGGCGCAAACCTCAACATCGATTGGGACACCACCCGCGTCTCCGTGATGGTTTCGAAGAAGTAGCTCTGCCAGAACCGGCGGCGATGCGGGTTCGCCTGCGTCGCCGCTATTTTTTTGCCGGCAGGGTGCCCGCGCCCATGGCATACAGGACCGATTCGGAGATGCCGTCCACCTTCAACGCCTTCTCAATGCGTGTGTCGGCAAAAGCCATGGTGCAGAACGGCGCAAGGCCAAGCCACGTCGCCGTCAGACAAAATGTCTGGCAAAGGTGGCCCGCCTCGGCCAGCACCGCGCGATAGGCGCGGGGATAGTCGTACTTCCACTGCGTGCGCTGGAATACCGCCGTAAGAAAAACCACGATCGCGGCCCCGCGGAACCACCACTGCCCCGCCAACATTTTCTGGATCTCCGTCGGACTGGCGCCGCGGCCGATTTTCTGCAGCTTGTGACCCACCGCGTCGTAATGGTAGATGCCCCGCGCTATCCCGGTGATTTTTTGAACGAGCACATACGTCTCCGCCGGATGCAGCGCGCCTCCGGAAGGAGAAGTCTTCTGCGCGAATCGCCCGCCCTCGGGAATCCGCAGCCACCCCTGTACACCGAACGAAAGATGCAGCAGCCGCGCCACCCTCTCTTTGGTGATGGGCTGGCTTCCGAATTTTCTCCAGGTGCGTCGCTCCTGCAGGACACGTGGAAATTCACCTGTGTCTTCGTTCCGCGGCAAAACAATCGTCCGCGCGCCAGGATAGTTTTTGACGGGAACCGGCGCTTGGCCACTCCCCAACAATTCTTCCGACGCGCGAATTTTCTCCACGCTGATCTCTTCGCTATAGGTATCCTTCGTCTGCATGTGAAAAAAACCCGCGGCGGGATTCCAGGCTTTCCATTTCTGCAAGGCCTTCTCGCGGGGATCTTCCGGCGGGTTCGGACGGGGAGATTGTTGGAGGAAACTTTCCTGTACCAATCGGCGAATCGCGTGGCGCAAAGACTCGCGCGTGTACTGTGGCCAGCGGCGAAACACCGTTTCCTCAGGCTTCCAACCGGAGAAAAAATCCAGCAGCGCCGCGGTCTCCAGGGAGGCGGCGATTTTCTTGCGGGTCAGATAGTTTTCGAAATAGAGCTGCTTGCCCTGCCAATAGGAAACCAGGAACGGAGCGCGTCGAAAAAATGCGCCTCGGACGCGCGCTTGCCGCCGTGGCTCGGTCACAACTTTCCTCAGGGAGCTCCCGGACATATTACTCGCGCGGCGTCATTTCCTTCGCTCCGCAAACTCAGTCGTCGTTTCCAGTGTACATGTGGGACATCCTATCCTTGCCGCACGCGGCGAGGATCACCTTAATCGCCTTAACCTGGGCGGCGATCACCTTCTTGTCGCGCTTGGTAACATGCTCCTTGATTTTTTCCAGATGCTTCTTGGTGACTTCGAGCTTCTTGTTGATGGTCTTGAAGCCCACTTTATACTTTTTGGCCATTTCGCCCTCCCTGCAGAAAAAACCGCATTCGCCTCGACCGGTACACGACTCGGCACGTGCGTACTGCCGCGTGGCGCAGTCTATTCGAGGCCTCGAATGCCGTCAAGAAGTTCAAGCGCACAACCAACAACTGAATGATGCGCACCGGATGGAGATCTATTTCGCGGCGGCGCTATTCGGCGCAACCACCCAGTTGGCGATCAGTTGCTGAAACGCCGGTTCTTTGCGCAAAAATGCGAATTGAGGGTGAACCCCCAGGTTCACCATCCGGCCGTTTCTCTCCTCATACGCCTTTTGCAGCCACATCAGGGTCTCCTGCTTGTTCCCCAGGCCAGAGTAGGCCATCGCCCAATCGTAAGCGGAGATGTACGTCCCATTTTTTAATTGCGCAAAGTCCGAAAGGATCTCCTCCGCTTCCTTTTTTCGCCCCGCCCGGCCATACGCTGCGGCAAGCTCCGCTCTCCGCGAGACGTCGCCGGGCGCCAGCGAAACAAAGTTCCGGCCGGCATCGATCGCGTCCGTAAATTGACCTTTTTCCAAATAGGCCTGCCCCAGGTATCCGTACGCAACCCCAAAACTGGGATCCAGCCGCAATGTTTCTTTCGCCGATTCCACAGCCTTGTCGTAATCACCCGCCAGGTAATAGCACCACGCAATGTTGGCATTAATGATCAATGAACGCGGATCGATTTCGCGCGCCAGCTTGATCTCTGTGATGGAGTCCTGTTTTCTCCCCTGCGCCGCCAGATACAACGCATACCAGTGCAGTCCCTGCGCGTAGCCCGGATTCAAAGCGATCGATTTCAGGAATTCACTCTCAATGCCGCTTCGCTCCAATCCGTAAAACCGGATCGCCCCGAGCGCGGCGTGTGCCTCGGCAAGCCGGTCATCCAGCGCCAGCGATTTCTCCGCCGCCTTCAACGCCAGCGGCATCACCTCCGAAGCCGGGCTGAGCTGGTAATTTCCGAGATTCATATAGCTCACAGCGATGCCCGCGAAGGCGGCCGCAAAAGTCGGGTCCTTGTCCGCCGCAAATTGGAAAAACTCCAGCGCCGCGCGAAATCCTTCGGGTGTGCGCTTGGAAGCCTCGTAGCGTCCTTTCAGGTAGGCTTCATACGCTTCCGGGACAACCGATCGGCTGCGCGACAGTTCGGTGACTTCGGGCTGGCTCAACTCAACCTGGATCCCGCGAGCCACCGCGGTGGCCACATCGCTTTGCAACGCCAGCACGTCCGTGAATTTTCGCTCGAAATTGTCCGCCCATAGCGCCCCTTCGACGTTGGTCTGCATCAGCTTCGCGGAAATGCGCACCCGATCCCCCGAGCGAACCACCGAGCCTTCCACCAGCGCGTCCACATTCAGTTCCTGGGCGATTTCCTGCAAAGGCTTCTGCGTGTGCCGGTACTGCATCACCGAAGTGCGGGAAATGACGCGCAGTTTCTTGATTTGCGAAAGCTCCGTAATCAGCGCGTCCGTCATCCCTTCGGCAAAATAATCCTGCGCGGGATCGCCGGAAAGATTTTCCAGCGGCAACACCGCGATCGACTGGATCGCGCCGACCGTCACCGATTTTCTCTTCGAAGCGGATTTGCCGTACACCCAGTAACCAATTCCCGTCCCCATCAGCAGCAGCAGCGCGGTAATCGCGACATTCCGGATTGTGTGGCTCGAGGAAGCACTGCCCTCGCGCTGCGCCATCACCGTGAAATAATCATGTGTCCGCGAACTGGTGGTCGCCGCTTCCAGCGCGGCCCGCACTTCGCCCGCGCTCTGGTATCGTTGCCCCGGATCTTTGTCCAGGCAGCGGTCGATCACGCTCTGCAAAATCGGCGGCAGCGGCGGAGTGATCAGCGGCGCCCGCTCGCGCAGAATAGCCGCGCTCAATTCGAACGCGGTGCCTCCCTTGAACGGCCGCCGGCCCGCGGCCATTTCGTAAATCAAAACGCCCAGCGACCAGATGTCGCTCCGCGCGTCGCCGTCTTCCCCCTTCAGCACTTCCGGCGCGACATAAGGGAGCGTTCCGGTGAACGTGTGCTGCGATTCCCAGGACTTGTCGAAGCGCGTCGTCTCGCTCCCGCCTTGCCCCGCATCCAGCCGTCGGGATATTCCGAAGTCCAGCACCTTCAGCCGCCCCTGCGGCGTGACCATCACATTTGCCGACTTCAAATCGCGATGAGCGATTCCCCGGCTGTGCGCGTGGCTTAATGCGTCGGCAAGCTGCATGCCGTACCGCTCCACCTGATCGAGCGCCATGCCGTTCGAGGGAATTTCCATGGTCAGCGCCCGGCCTTCCACGTACTCCATCGCGATGTACGGCTTGCCGTCGATTTCGCCCACTTCATAAACGGTGCAGATGTTCGGGTGGTTCAATGCAGAGATGGCGCGCGCTTCCTGCAGCACATTTTCATGGCTGGCGGAGGCGCCGGCAGGAAGGACTCCCAGGAATTTCAGCGCGACGTCGCGCTGGAGCTTTTCGTCACGGGCGCGATACACCACGCCCATGCCACCTTCGCCGAGCTTTTGTTCAATTAGGTAGTGGCCGAATCGTTGCCCTAGCATGGCGATGCTGTCTAAAAGAGTTCAACATAGCCTTCGCCTCGGGGCAAGGAAAAGTCGCGTTCTCTGTAGGGAATACAAAGCGCGGTCAGGCCACGCGGTTCAGTTTATTGGTGCCGCGATCCACCAGAAACACGGCGCCGACGACCAGCGCGGCAGCAACGCCGACTTTCAGCGTGATTGTTTCTCCGCCATACAGCCATCCGAGCAGGACGGCTACCACCGGGTTCACATAGGTGTGCGTGGCCACCAAAGTGGGCGAAAAGTGCTCCAGCAGCCAGTTATAAGCCGTAAAAGCGATGATCGAGCCAAACACAATCAGGTAGGCGAAGGCCAGCCAGGATTTCGTGGTGATATTCGCAATCGACAAATCTTTCGCTTCACCCGCCAGCGTGCCGGTTGTCAGCAGCATCGCGGAACCGGCCAGCAGCGAAAGCGCGGAAAGCAGCAACGGGCTGCCCGAAAGTTTCGACCGGCGCGAATAAATGATTCCCGCTGACCAGGCGATCGCCCCGACCAGCACGGCGATCGGTCCCAGTGATCCGCGCGAACCGGCTTCCAGGCCAGTGCCGCCCACAAGAATCCCCACGCCGACAAGGCCAAGCAAAATTCCGGCCAGCAGCATCCCATTCATGCGCCACACGCGCGCCGCCGCGGAGGACATCAGGAAAACAATGATGGGTTCAATCGCGATCAAGAGCGAGCAGAGGCCGCTCGGCACAAACTGTTCGGCCCAGTGCAGCGAGCCGTGGCCCAGCAGGAAAAAGAAAAACCCGATAACGACGCTGGCTCGCACCTGTGCCCACGTGGGCCGCTGGCCCTTCGCCAGTGCCCAGGCAAGCAGAACGCTGCCGGCGACCAGATGCCGGAATCCCGCGGTGTACAGCGGCGGAATGGTTTCGACCGCATAGCGGATCGCAAGGTAGGTGGAACCCCATATGACATAAATCGCGAGAAATGCCAGGATGACGCGGATCCGCATGGAGCTATGCGCCGCCTTGGCTTCGAGCAGTGCCGTTTGTGCCGTAATCGTTTGGGTTGTGTCGCTCATACCTGCTTCCTGTAACGAGCTAAAGATGCTATACTCATTTCACAGACTATCTGCTGTCGTGTAATGAGTCAAGGAGTTTTATTTCATTACTATGGTCCCCGCTTCCCACCAGTTCCGCATCCACAAATTCGGCCAGGCGGCTCCCTGGGTGGATCTGGCTAACAGTGAGATGTGGGACGGCTACGGCCACCTCACCGATTTCCTCGACGACCCGCAATGGATCAGCGACTTCCTGGAGTTCTGGCGATTCCGTGTTTCCACGCCGGGCCCCGCGGTGCTGCGCGATCTCCGCGAACTGCGGAAGTTGCTCCGCGGTTTCGCGGAAAAGACCACAAACGGCGCTGCGATTCAACCGCGCGATTTGGAAGCGCTGAACTCATGGTTGAAAGTACCTGTGTTTCGCCGGCTTGTGGAGAACCAAAATGGGTTGCGGCTCACCCATGAACCCGTACAAATTGGCTGGCCCGCGGTGCTCGCGCAGATCGCCGATTCGCTCGCCGAGGCGCTGGCCACGCATCAGCACGCTCGACTAAAAATCTGCGCCAACTCCGATTGCGCCTGGATTTTCGTGGACCGCACCAAGGGCAGAGTCAAGCGATGGTGCAGCGACGCCACCTGCGGAAATCGCGATCGCGTGCGCCGTTCCCGCGCCGCTCACAAAGCCTAGAAGCCATCTGGCTCTGTTGAGATCCTTCTCTCAGAATCCCCTCCCGCGCGGGTGTCATCCCGAATCCCCGCGGTTTTGGCGGGGTGAGGGATCTGCTTTTCGATGTGTGACTACTCTTCCGCAACGATGTCAACAAAACCAAGCCAGACAATTTCCAGCGAGAGCGCTCTTAGAGCGGCTTCCGGAACAATAAGCAGTAGCCGTCCTCCGGCCAGTCATCAAACGATTTGTCCAGCTTGAATCCCGCAGCTGTCAGTTCTTCCACCAGGATTTTCTTGGGTATTCCATGCCCGCCGCGATTGCTCGGCACGCCCTTCACCGGGTCCGATTCCGACAACGACTTGCGGGGAGCAAAATCAATCACCGCCAGCAAACCGCCGGGACGCAGCGAGCGCAACAGGCTGGCATCCATTTCGTTGGGAGCGGTGAAGTGGTGGTACACGCGGCGAAGAATGATGGCGTCGCAACAGTTGCCGGGGAGCTTCGTTTCTTTTTCGGCAGCCGCTAGAATTTCAACGTTTTTTATTTTTTTGCCGCTCGCGGCTTTTCGCAGCGCGGCAACTTTATCTTCGTCCAGTTCCGTCAAGTAAACCTTGCCGGATTCACCGACCGCCGTGGCGGCGGCAAATCCAATTTCCCCTTCACCCGCCCCGACGTCGGCAATCACCTGGCCGGCTTTCCAATTCATCACCCGCGCCAGGCGCTGAATTTCACTTTCGGAGATTGCGGAACAAAGGGAAACAAAAGCAGCGAGAAGCAGAACGCCGGAAAAGATGAATCTGCGCTTTGGCATGTTAACCCCCGCTGTTAGACGGATGGCCAGCGAAATGGTGTCAAACGCGGGCGCCTATGCGCGCCGGTTGCGAACCAGCGACAAGAATTCATCGCGCGTCTGTTTGTTGTGGCGGAAGGAACCCAGCATCGCGCTGGTGACCGCCTGGCCATGCTGCTTCTCCACGCCGCGCATCTGCATGCACAGGTGGCGCGCTTCAATAATCACGCCCACGCCTTCCGGGCTGATCTTTTCCGAAATGGCTTCGGCAATCTGGCTGGTCATGCGTTCCTGGATCTGCAGCCGCCGCGCATACATATTGACGAGTCGCGCGATCTTACTCAGACCCAGCACGCGTTTGCTGGGCAGGTAGGCGACGTGGGCCTTGCCGAAAAAGGGCAGCAGGTGGTGCTCGCACAAGCTGAAAAACTCGATGTCCTTCACCACCACCATCTCGTCGTAGGCAACACTGAACGTCGCACCGTTCAAAACGCTGTCGAGGTTCTGGTTGTACCCGCTGGTCAGAAACTTCAGTGCCTTTTCGAACCGCTCGGGCGTCTTCCGCAACCCTTCGCGCTCGGGATCTTCACCGACCAGCGCGATCACCTTGCGCATGTGGTCGGCGATGCACTCTTTCGGGGTCTCGACTTTCGGTTCATTCAGGAATATTTCCGTTGGTTTCGTCACTGGCCCATCTCCTCTTGGCAAACCGCCAAGCAATCCTAAAGTCCTTCCCCGGCGTATTCGAACGTGTTGTTGCCGGTCTCCTCGACCCGCACCCGCTCAAGTTTCGCCTTCGGGAAGCCTTTCAGACGCGCGAAAATCTCTTTGCAAACATTCTCCGTGGTCGGCACATGCTCGCGGAACGCGGTAACATCCTCGTTCAGCGATTTGTGGTCGAAGGGTTCAATTACTTCCCTCTCCACAAAACTATCAAGATCCGCAAGGTTCGCGATCATGCCTGTAGCGGGGTCCACCAGGCCGGACACCCTGACATCCACCACATAATTATGGCCGTGTCCGTGGGGATTGTTGCATTTCCCATAAACGCGCCGATTCTCTTCCTCGCTCAGTTTCGAACTGTGCAGCCGGTGCGACGCCGAAAACCGGTAGCGCCTCCCCAATTCGATTTTGAGCTCGCCCATCATGCGCCGCGAGCTCCGTTCCGGTAACAATCCGCGTACAAATCCGGCGTCTCGTACAACCGCACTTTGTGCAGCCGGCCTTTATTTATTTTTGGCTCCAGCAAATTCCAGATCACCCGGGCGATGTTTTCGCACGTGGGAATCTGGTCCTTCAATTCGGCCACCTCGTAATTCAGAAACCGGTGATCCATCCGCTGCGTAATTTCCCGCTCCAGAATCTCTTTCAACTCTTTCAGGTCCAGAACCATCCCCGTGACCGGATCGGGTTCTCCCGCCACGGTTACTTCCAGCGTGTAGTTGTGCCCATGGCCATGAGGGTTATTGCACTTGCCAAATAGCCGCTTGTTCTCCTCCGCGCTCAACGCGGGGTTGTGATACAGGTGCGAGGCCGAAAACTCCAGTTTTCGCGTCAGATAAACCATATGCTCTTCTATCCTTTGGATGCGCGAGGGGCACCCACAGGATACGCGCGTCCCTTCCATTCCAGCTGCCCGCTGCGGTGGCTACAATAAGAGGCCCAAAGCAACGCAGCGAACAGGATGCGCCCCTGGATCGCATAAACCAGCAGTCGCGGGGAAAAGCCGCTGGATTCAAGCTCCGCATCATAAGCGATCAGGATCCCCAGAAGACCCACCACAAACACGCCAGCGGTAAAAATAACGGATTCCGTGATTCCCCCAACAGTCACCGTGGCCAGCAGCGTCAGCAAAATCGGCAACAACGCCCGGGCAAGTTCCGTTTTGACGGCTTTCAGACTACCGCCCATCAGCATATACAGATTCTTTCTCCACCCTTCCCACATCGCCGCGAAAGAACGGTACATCCGTACCCGCACAATTCCCTTCCCGCTGCCGAACCAGAGCCGGTAACCCGCAGCCTTAACCCGCGCAGCCAGCGCCACATCCTCCAGCACTTCGCCGGCAATGCTGGCGTGGCCGCCGATGGCATCGTAAGCGTCGCGGCGGATGAGGATGAACTGCCCGTTGGCAGCAGCGGCCGCATTTCTCGAGTCATTCACGTCTGCAAAACGAAACCGCTGACTCAGCCGCGTGAACACGTACGGGATAACTGCCTTTTCGTACCAGGTTTCCATCAACTGTTCGGGCGAAAACGAAACTAGCGCCGCGTCGTTTTCCGCCGCAATTGCCAGGGCCTTGAGAGCGGAGTCCCGAGCGTGAACTGCATCCGCGTCCGTGAACAGCATCCACTCGCCACGCGCTTCCTTTGCCCCAATCCACACGGCGTGATTCTTCCCCACCCAGCCCGCAGGCAACTCGGCCGCCGCCAGCAATCTCACATTGGAATATTTCGCGGCAAACGAACGCACAATTTCCCCCGTACGATCCGAAGACTGGTCGTCAACCACCAGAATCTCCGCAATTTCTTCTTGCGTCGCCAGCGATTCCACGCACGCCGCAATCACCGCTTCTTCGTTCCGCGCGGGGACAATGGCGCTGACACGTCCGCTGCTGGTCGAGGTTTGGCTCATGTGTGTCGGGGCGATTCCTGCTTTTCGGCGTGGGTTCTGTACGTTATTATAGCGTTATATGAGCAACGTCCTCCGTAAAATCATGGCCTGGGGCAGCATGGGCTTTGCCTTCGCCGTTCTGGCCTTCTTTACCCTTCCCCACTATCGCCAGGGCGAATCCTCAGTCGCCGGAAAGACCGCCGAAGACATTCCACTCGACCTGAACGGGAAGGCCGCTCACCTTTCCGATCTGCGCGGCAAAGTGGTAGTACTGAACTATTGGGCCACCTGGTGCCCGCCGTGCGTGGAGGAAACGCCCTCCCTGATCGAACTGAATAAGCGCCTCGCGTCGCGCAATGGAGTAGTCTTGGGCGTCAGCGTGGACGACGACGAATCGGCTTACCGCAAATTCATTCAGGACCACGGCATCAATTTCCTGACGTCGCGCGACCCTTCGAAGAAATCAGCCCAGGACTACGGCACGGTAATGTATCCGGAAACCTACATCATCGATCGCAAGGGGAAAATTGCCCGGAAAGTGATCGGGCCTCAGGACTGGAACTCCGTGGAAATGACCGCCTACTTCGACGCGCTGCTCGGCCAGAATTAAGCAGCTACCAGCAGTTATGCCACAACGCTAATCTTGTTTTGCACCCGCAAGCCACGCCGCCGAATGATTCAGGTTCACTCCCACCTGGCGCAACTCCGCCAGCACGTGCGCCACTTCTTTGTCCTGCACAGCGCGAATCAAGTCCTCAAGAACGGTGGTATCGAACTTCGCTTTCAGCGCATCCAGCGCCGTGGCCCGCACGCAATACTCAGTGGCGATTCCCGCGACGCCGACGCGGGTGATCCCTTTGTCCTGCAATTGCCGCTGCAATGAGGTCTTGTCGAACCCGGAATACCCCGCGCCATTGACTCCTACGCCCTTATGAATCACAACATCGTCCGCGCCGGCAGCGACCGGCGCCATAAGTTCCGCGCCCCGCGTCCCAGCCACGCAATGCGCCGGCCACGGCCCGCCATTCGCCTTGAATGAACTGTGATTGCCTGGGTGCCAATCCTGTGTGAACACGACCAGCACGCCTTGCCGCTTCGCCTGTTCAATGAATTTCTGCAGCGGCGGCAGCAGCGAAAGCGTGTTGGCCGCCGCCAACGAGCCGCCTTCGCAGAAGTCCCGCTGCACATCCACCACCACCAGCGCCGATTTGCTCATGCCATCCCCTTCCCCAGAACTTGCCGCACAATCGGCATCACCGCTGCCGCATCCGATTCTGACTAGAATCCATCAAGCCATCTCATAAATGGCGCTAGGGGGTCGGAGCTTTAGCTCCGACACGAAGGGCCAGGAAAAAATGGGCTTTAGCCCCTGAGGAATTGCCTTCGTTTCTTCTAATTACTAATTACTTCCTTCCTCACGCCTCGTGATAATCCATCAAAATCAATCCCACGAAAATAAAACACACCGGCCACACCCACGCCAGATATTTCCGCATGCTGTTCTCCTCTGGCAGGCGGAGCTCCAGCCAGCGCGCCCAACCCGCCATCACGCCAAAAATCGCCAGCGGCGTGTGGCTCAACTCAATCAGCATCTCCTGCTTGATGTTCGTCACCGCATGCATATGCGTCAGCAGCACGATGCCCCCGATGGCACAAACCCCGGGAAAGACCAGCGCAGCCGCATGGGACTTAACCCGGTTCGTTTCTACCGCCCACTGGAAAAGAGCAAAAACAATGATCAGCAACACTGCCGCACGGTGCTGCAATACATCCGCTTCACGAAAGCTCGCCCAGAATCCATTGGGCCCGAGCGGCCAATTTTCCGGATCCGCACGCAAAAATAGAAAGACCGCCAGCCCCAGGAACATCAAGGGCCAGATTTTTGCCCAAGCAAAATATTTGTTGCGGGAAAGCAGCGCCAGCAATCCCATGAAAAAAACGATCAAGCCCGCCCACGCGTGATTGTACTCCGACCAGGCGATGTCGCCCGGCGTATCGGGGTGCGAAAAACTCTCTCCCGGCATGAACGCGGCCGGAACTTTCACCCCGGCAAGTTTCGCCTTCCGCTCCATCTCCTTGCCCGCGGGCGAAAGATCGCCGAGCGGCGGACTCGTGAATTGCGGGATGCGCGGTGCGTAGCGCACCGCGATTTCGTGCAGGCTCACGCGGTCTTCGGTCAGATCCGCCCCGGGCGGCTGCGAGGTCAACGAGGCCGCCGCCAGAATCACGGTCAAGCCGATGCCCAGCTCCACTTCGCCAAATCGGGTGAGGCTCGTCGCACCGCTGGTGGAAGCGGCGCCGCCCGCTCGCACGATGAAATAGTTTGCCGCTCCCAGCAGCAGCAGGCAGCAGAACAGCACCACTTTCGTTCCCACCATAATTCCGTAGGCTGTGCCGTACAGCGCGTTCCACGAACCAACGAAAACAAGACTCATGCCCAGCCCCGCAAGAAACAGCACCGCCACGCTGATCTGCGCCAACCCGGAAAATCGCCCGCTGATTCTGATCCGAACGCCCTGCTCAGGAACGCGTTTCATCGCCAGCAGCAGGTACGGCAGCCCGCCAATCCAACTGGCGGTCGCCAGATAATGCAGCGACGTCAATCCCACCAGCACCGCGCGCCCTTCCATCCGTGAAAACGAATGACTGGTGACGACGGATGAAGCGAGGATGAGCATCGCCGGAACAAGCACGGCGCGGTTAACGCTCTTCTGCAAACTTGCAGGCCATAGAGCAACGACAAGCGAAGCCACAATCGCCACAATCCCCGCGATCGCGAAGTTTGCGCCGAGCATTTCGCCGACGGAAATGTTGGTGGAATTACCCAGAACGAGTGAATTGACGACGAGGAAGGCAACTTGGCACAGCGCCATACCAACGCCGCTCCAGCGGATGAATTTCCACGCGGGCCGCGTCAACTCTTCCGGCCGCAAATTCTCGTTCGACGCCACGAACGACAAAAAGATCACGCCGCCGGCGAGTGTGGTTTGAAAGCAGAGCGTTGCCGCTCGCAGCAGCACCACAAGGAAGCCGAAGATGCCCAGCAGGTCCGCCATTCCGTGCTCAGGCAGCCTTCACGGAAAATGGAACCACGCCGCGCGTGATGTGCCCATCGGGTGCCAGCACCTGCCACTGCAGCTTGTATGCGCCTGGCGTCAGTCCGGTGGCCTTCGAAGACAACGTGTCGGGAGAAATCTGCTTCGTCAGCGGCAACTCGGTGACGCTTTCGTCCGGACGCGAAAGCTGGATCTTGGAGCGCGTCGAGTCCACACGCACATTGTATTTCAACGTGATCGCCAGATCGGGACCCGCCACCGTGGCGTTTGCCGCGGGCGAACTTTCTTTCAAAATAGCGTGCCCTTCCAGGAAGCGGCCTCCCGCGAGCGCAACTCCCACAGCGAGCGTCCCCGCGGTAATTCGAATGATTGCAAGCCTTCGATCCATTATTCACCCTTCACAAGCCGTGTAGGGGCGGCTTTATGCCGCCTTCTTGGGGTTCGGCCAATTCAGCGCAAAACTCTCCCTCTCCACTATAGCAGCGGGAGAACTTTCGCCCCAACTTACCGCGCCGACGGATGCGTCTCAGTTTCGTGAAGGAATCGCGCTGCAGGCGGGCTAAGATATTGGTATGCGTCTGTTGGGGCAATTTGCCGAAACCGTATTTTTGTTCGCTCTGTGGATTAGCATCCCTGCCGCACTGCTGTATCCTGCCGTTCTTTGGATGCTGAATCACACACGCTATTCGGAGCACTTTCTGATCAATGGTTACGTGATCGGCATCGGGATATTGTTCCTGCCGACCGGGTTTCTTGTGGACTTCCTCTATCGCAAGCTCTTCCCCAAGAAACGACCTTCAAACTAAGACACTACCCGCGAGCGCGAAGCAAGTGACGGCTGCGAACAAGGAACTAACTCACGGGAGATTTAAAGAAATGCAGTTTATTCGTAGCGCAGCGCTTCCACCGGATCGAGTTTCGCCGCCTGCATCGCCGGCATCCACCCGCTGAACACGCCAACAACAATCAGGATCAAGCTTGAAAGCACCATCGTGGTTACGGAAAGGGTCAGGTGAATATCCACCTTGCCCGACTCGTCTTCATAAGCCGGACCCAGAAACGGCAAAGTTCCGATCGCCGAGGTAAGCAACGCAGAGAGAATCATTCCAATCGCGCCCGCCGCCAGCGTCAGCACCAAGGCTTCCAAGAGAAATTGCCAGCGGATGTGAGCTTTCCTTGCCCCCAGCGCGCGACGAAGCCCGATTTCGCGAACGCGTTCGTCCACGGACACCAGCATGATGTTCATCACCCCGACGCCGCCGATCGCCAGCGTCATCGAGCCAATCAGAAACAACAGTCCCTCAATTCCCAACGTAATGCCGTCGTAGATCGGCTTGAATTCCATGCGGCCAAACATAGTGATGGCTCGCTTGTCTTTCGCCGAAAAATGCTGCCGATTCGCCACCGCGTCGCGGAATTGCTGCATCGCCTGAGGTTCAAACTGAGGGGCAACCGGTTCAAAAATCATCACGCTGGCATACCGCGCGTCCCAGATATCCGCGGCCGCAGGATACGGGATGAACGCGGATTCGTCGTCGCAATTGAAGTAGCAGCTGTCGGAAAACTTCATGTCCATGGTGCCAATCACGGTGAATCGCACGCCGTCAATCCGCACGATTTCGCCGACCGCGGGTGTCCCGCTAAACAGTTTTTTCTTCAGCCGCGCGCCCAGGAAAACCACTCGCCGCCGCTCGGCAATGTCATCCGCGGAGATCCAGCGGCCTTCCGAGGGCACTTCGTTGCGCATCTCACCGTACTCCGGATAAACGCCGCGAATCGCGCTGTCCGAGAGCCGCTCGTCATGCGAAATGCCGCGAAATTTCACGGTTTCGAGAGTCACACGCTTCACCAGTGGCGACTGCGCCTTCACCCAATCGGCGTCCTCTTGCTCGAACCTCACAGCCTTGCCCGCCCGCTCGCCTCCCGCCTGCTCACTCGTGGTCCCGGGCCAGCAGACTACGGCTCCCTTGCCGAATACTTCGAACGTATACAGAAGCACGCTCCGGAATCCCGAACCATAGCTCAGCAAAAGCGTCACGGCCACAATGCCCCAGGAGATGCCCGTCATTGTAAGCAGGCTGCGAACCCGATTCCGCCCCAGTGCGATCCAAGCTTCTTTGAATACTTCGAAGAGCATCATCCACCTGCCTCGAAGCGCAGGGCTTCAATCGGATCCACGGATGCGGCGCGATTTGCGGGGTATAACGCGGAAAGTACTGCAATGAGGCCTAACAGGCTGATCGTCAGCGCGGCGAGTTTCCAACTCGCGTCCAAACCATCAAAATACGGAATCGTCGGCAAGAGGTTCACCAGCCCACAGAGGCCGTAAGAAATAATTAGGCCCACTCCGCCGCTGATGAATACCACAATCACCGTTTCCAGAAAAAACTGCTTCAGAATCGACTCCCGCGTTGCCCCCAACGCTTTGCGAACTCCAATCTCTCTAGTTCGCTCACGTACACTAACCAGCATTACGTTCATCACTCCCAATCCGCCCAGAAAAATCGTCGCCACGCCCACCGCCCCCATGAAAATCTCCATCCCCACGAAAATCATCCGGTTGGCCTGCGCGTTCTTCACCGTGTCCCAGATGCTTGCCGCCTCTTCATCGCGCGGGTCGAAATTGTGCAACCGCCCCAGCGTCCGCCGCACCTGCTTCACGCAATCGCGATGCGTTTCCAGCGACCACGGTGCAACCAGCAGCCGGTCCACGCTATGTTCCACTGCCGGCGGCTTGTTCGGAAAATCCCGCTTCATGGAGTTAAACGGAATGAATATCTTTCGGATGTCCACGCCGTCATAGCTGGAGTTTTGATCTTTCGTCTTCATCACTCCGATAACGGTATACGGAATCCCGTTCATTTCGACGGTCTGGCCGATAGCTTCGCGCTCTGCAAAAAGTTGCTTCTTCGTATCGCTGCCGAGAAACGCCACGCGCCTGCCCGCTTCGTTGTCCTGGTAATTGTAAAAACGTCCTTCCGCTACGGTGATGCTGCGGATCTCGGTGAAAGGCGGCAGCGAACCCACCGTATCCAGGTCGCCGCTATTGAACGCGCTGTGCACCTTTGTGTTGTTGCCGAGCTCCGGCAAGACATACTTGCAAGCGGGGGATTCCTGAGCCACTTCCTTGTAGTCGTCCTCCATCCAGTGAATTACCCGGCCGGAACGCGCCCCCCCGGCCTGCATGCTGGTCCGGCCGGAAAAAACGATCATCACGTCCTTGCCAAAATTTTCCTGCTGTTTTTGTATGCCGCGTCCCAGGCCTTCCCCGGCCGCGACCATCAGCGTGATCGAAATGATGCCCCAGGCGATGCCGAACATGGTCAGCAACGTCCGCCGCTTGTGCGCCAACAGAGTTGCGATGGTGTCTCTCAGCAGGTCGCGAAACGTCATCTGAGCCTCGCTATTGCAGGACCACTTGCTGCTTCTCATTCAGGCCCGAGGTGATTTCCGTCTTCACGCCGTTGGAAATTCCCAACTGCACGGGAATCTTTTTCTTCCCGTTGTCCGCCTTCGGCTCGGGAATTTCCACCGACGCCTTGCGCTCCTTGTCGTAAATCAGCGAAGCCTCCGGCACCATCAGCACGTTCTTCTTCTCTTCCAGCACAATTTCCGCGTTCGCGCTCATGTTGGCTTTCAGTTCGCCGGTGGGATTGGAAATGGAAACACGCACCTCGAACGTGGTTACGTTGTCTTTCTCTTTGCCGAGCGGCGAAATCTTCGTCACCTTACCCGTAAATTTCTTGTCCTTGAACGATTCCACCACAATCCGCGCGGCCTGATTCAGATACACCTTGCCGATGTCGGCTTCGTCCACTTTGCCCTGGACGTAGACTTCGCTCACGTCGCCCAGCGTCATGATCAGCGTCGCCTGCGAGCCCAGCACAAGAATGGAACTCACCGCGTCGCCAACATTCACATCCCGCGAAAGCACCAGCCCATCGATGGGGCTGATGATCGTGGAATTCCGCAAATCCTCTTCCGCATTTTCCAACGCCGCCTTGGCCTGTGCTTCCTGCGCCACCGCCTTGGCAATCTCCGCCCGCGATACCGCCAGATTCCGCTGCGCACTCACTTGCTTGTTCAGCGCCAGTTGATAATTCTTTTCCGCATCCTCCACCAGGCTCTTGGACATCACGCCGTCCTTGAACATCTGCTCCGCGCGCTCCATATTCAGCTTTAGGAACGGCACGTCCGGCCCTTCCGCATCCACCTTGTTCCGCTCGAGCGTGGCTTCGGACGAATCCTTCGCCGCCTGCGCCGCCTGATAATTTGCCTGCGCCGCGCGCAAACTCGCTTCCAGCTGAACCTTGTCCAGTTCCGCCAGCAGTTGCCCGGCCTTCACATGCTCGCCGTAGTCCACATAGAGCTTCTTCACGATGCCGCTGGCTTTGGATTTCACTTCAACTTTGGAGAGAGGCTGGATCTTTCCCGTGGCCACAACGACTTTCGCCAGATCGCCGCGTTCCGCCGCAGCCAGTTTCGAAGGATCAATTTCGTGGTTCGGGCGCAAGGCAGCGTAAACCCCATACCCGCCACCCACCAAGATCAGCGCCACGACGCTAGCAATAATGATGCGCCGGCGGCGTTTCTTAGCCGCCTTTCCATTTGTTAAACCATTGCCATTGCTGGACATAACCACCCCCGGGACGCTATTCAATCGGGCTACTGCTGATTGATACGCAGTTCCACACAAAATGTTCCCGCTCTGCTGGTTATAGACGAGTGAAAGGGGCGTACGGTCAGGTCGCAGATAATCGAGGACTAGACCTCTTGCATTTGTAGGGGCGGCTTTACGCCGCCTTCTTGCCGTTTTCCTGCCTTTGCAGGGGCGGGGCTCGCCCCGCCCGCTCTTGCGGCACCACTCACAATCACTTTGGCCGACAATGTCAACCGAGCCAGACAATTTCTAAAGCTTAATCCCCCTCAACCGCAGCGCATTCGTAATAACCGAAACCGAACTGAAGCTCATCGCCGCGCTCGCAATCATCGGGCTAAGCAGCCAATGAAAAATGGGAAAGAAAACCCCCGCCGCAATGGGAATCCCCAGCAGGTTATAAACAAAAGCAAACGCCAGGTTCTGCTTGATGTTGCTCACCGTCGCGCGCGACAACCGCCGCGCCCTCATAATTCCCCGCAGATCGCCTTTCACCAGCGTGATTCCCGCGCTCTCCATAGCGATATCCGCGCCGGTGCCCATAGCAATTCCGACATGCGCAGTCGCCAGCGCCGGCGCATCATTAATACCGTCTCCAGCCATAGCCACGATGCGTCCTTCTTTCTTCAATCGCTCAATCACCGCCACCTTCTGGTCCGGCCGCACCTCAGCTTCAATCTCCGTCAGACCCAACTCCTTCGCAATCATTGCGGCCGATTCGCGCCGGTCCCCCGTCAGCATCACCAACCGCAAGCCCTCGGCTCGCAGCGCTTTGATCGCCTCAGGAGTCGTCTCCTTCAGAAAATCCGTAATCGCAATCGCACCGGCAAACCTTCCATTGATCGCGACGCCCACAACCGACGAGGAAAAGGGTCTATTCGATCCAAAATCAAGCTGCGCTCCCCTTCGCGTAGGGTCCGAGGTCTCCGAAATTCCTCGCGCTTCGAGAAATATTGGCGAGCCGATAAGCACCCGGTCGCCCTGCACCACCGCTTCCACTCCGCCTCCGGCAATGGCATGAAATTCGCGAGGTTCGGCTAACTCGACACCTTTTTCTTCTGCCGCTTCCACAATCGCTCGCGCCAACGGATGTTCGCTGGAACGCTCCACGCTAGCCGCCACCCGCAACAATCCGTCCTTCGAAAGCTGACTTCCCTCGGCCACGGCAACGCTAGCGACGCGGGGCTTCCCTTCCGTGAGCGTGCCCGTCTTGTCCAAAACCAAGGTGTCCACTCGCGCCAGTGTTTCCAATGCCTCGGCGTTACGCACGAGCACACCCACTGTCGCGCCGCGGCCAACCGCAACCATGATCGACATCGGCGTAGCCAATCCAAGCGCGCAAGGGCAGGCGATAATAAGCACCGAAACCGCCGCGATCAGCGCGTGGGCGAATCGCGGCTCGGGGCCAAGAAACTCCCAGCCAAGGAACGCCAGAATCGCCGCGGCGACGACTCCCGGCACAAAATATCCAGCCACTTTGTCCGCTAGGCGCTGCATAGGCGCGCGGCTGCGTTGCGCCTCGCTGACGAGCTTCACGATTCGCGCAAGCAGCGTCTCGCTACCGACCCGCTCGGCCACCATCACAAAGCTCCCGCTGGAATTAAGCGTCCCGCCGGTCACGCCGTCGCCCGTCTGCTTTTCCACCGGCAGCGGCTCGCCCGTCACCATGGACTCGTCCACGGCGCTCGCGCCCTCCCGCAAAATGCCGTCCACCGGGACGCGTTCGCCTGGCCGCACGCGCAACACATCGCCGCGCTTCACTTGCACAAGCGGAACGTCCTGGTCGCCGCCATCTGCAACCACATGCGCTGTCTGCGGCGCCAGATGCAACAATTCTCGAATCGCTCCGCTGGTCCGCTGCCGCGCGCGCAGCTCAAGCACTTGCCCAACCAGCACCAGCGTTGTGATCACCGCCGCGGCCTCGAAGTAAACGGCCACTCCGCCTCGCGCGTCGCGAACCGAATCCGGAAACAATTGTGGGAAAAGCATAGCCGCCAGGCTGTAAAGATATGCCGCTCCCGTTCCCAACCCGATCAACGTGAACATATTCGGGCTGCGATTCACCAGCGACGCCCAAAAACGTTCGAAAAATGGCCACCCTCCCCAAATCACGACGGGCGAAGCAAGCAATAACTCAATCCCATTTCTCAGGCCAGGATCGATTCGAAGCCCCAGCGCGTCCCCGGCCATCGAAATCACCAGCAAGGGCAGCGACAGCGCAGCGCTCACCCACAACCGCTTGCGCATGGAGTCATACTCAGGATCAGCCTGCTCCCCCGCCACAATATCCATCGGCTCCAAAGCCATCCCGCAAATCGGACAGCTCCCCGGGCCAATCTGCACAATCTCCGGGTGCATCGGGCATGTGTAGCGAATGTTCTGCGTATCTGCGGGAGGCGTCCCCGCATGCTCATGCGTGTGGACATGGGTGCGCTCCATCCCGCCCATTCCCGGCGCCGCCAGATACTTCTCCGGCTCCTTCTCGAACCGTTCCTTACAACGTGGCGAACAGAAGTAGTAGGCGTTCCCGCCGTGCTCTACCTTTCCCGCAGCCTTCAGCGGCTCCACTATCATTCCGCACACCGGATCTTTCACCCCCGGCGCGGCCCCCACAATCGGCAGCGAAGCCTTTGCAGGTTTCGCAGCGGCTACCGCAACCTGCATTCCCTGATGAGCCTCGGCTGAACTACCGACCGAAAGAAACCTCTCCGGCGCCTCCTCAAACCGCTTCCCGCAACCCACGCTGCAGAAGTAGTACCTCTTCCCCCCATGCTCCACCGTCGCCGCGGCCTTCTCCGGCTCAACATTCATCCCGCAAACTGGATCACGTTCCATGTTCCTGACCTCGCAATTTCTCTACATGTAGGGGCCGCGCTCGCCCGGCCCTCCGCCGGGTGCCGAACCCTGCGCCTTTCAGGGTGCGGTTTTTCCCCACCCCGGCCGCTCAACAAGGCCCCCATCTTGTAGTGGCCGAACTTCAGATCGGCCTCCACCCGTTCGATCACGCCCCGCTCCCCTCACCGCAAATGCTTGTAAACCAATTCCAGCAATTCGTCGTACATCGCCGCCGCTTCCTTCGGCTTCCCGCTGCTGATCGCCTTCGTAGCGCAATGCTGCAAATGATTCTTCATCAAATTGCGCCCCACGCCGCGCAGCGCCTCCTGCACCGACGCCACCTGCACCAAAATGTCTGCGCAATACCGGTCTTCCTCCACCATCTTCTGCAGCCCGCGCACCTGCCCCTCAATCCGCTTCAGCCGGTTCAGATTCGCAACCTTCAATTCCGAGTCCACCCCGACAGCCTTGCGCGCCCGCTTTTCCATAACCAATACCCCTCAGGGGTATTTATACCCCCATACCCTATCCATTGTCAAACACCCCGGCTTTCGCATTCTCCGCACCCACGGAATGTCACCGCGAACCCGTACCTTCATCCCAAACACTGTCATCCCGAACCCGCGCCTTTTGCGGGTGAGGGATCTGCTTCGCAGTAGACTGTTGACTGTAGACCGTAGACTGTAGACTGCAGACTGTCGTCTTCCTCACCCCCTCCCCCATTCCCCGCCCACACTGCTATAATCCCCGCATGACCTTACTAGAAATCACCTACGAACTTCACTCGCCCCCCAGTTTCGAACAACTCGAACGCCTCGGCGCCTTCGCCAACACCTACGGCCTCCGCCGCTTCCGCGTCGACGATCAACAAAAGCACCTCACCCTCGAATACGACGCCTCCAGGTTGCGCGAAACCCAAGTCGCCCACGTCCTCGGCAAAGCCGGCATCCCCATCGTGCAAAAGATGTCAGCCATGGAAACAGTCGACCCACTCCCCGTAGAAAAAGCCGCGCTACCCCGCTAAACCGCAAACCCCGTCTCGCAAATTGACCCACCGTAACTGAGGTCAGCGCAAAAGCGAAACCTCTCACCGGAAAACGTCTTATCGCGTCCCTGCAGTCAATCGCTGTGCTACATTCAGACCCAAACTTCAGCCATGGGCGGAGACGAATATGGATAATCTACGCGGAAATGTGCAACTGCACGGCAAGCCTGACTCATCCCGGCTGACACGCCGCGAGTTCGTTGCGGAAGCGGGTGGAGCAATGGGACTAGCGATGATGCTGCCATTGGTGTCCTCGATAGCGAAGCCGGCAAATGCGCTCCCGGAACTGGTTTCACTGAACGCTCTCGAACTCTCCCGGAAAATCAAAACGAAGCAAGTGTCGTGCGTCGAGGTGATGCAAACGTATCTGGCGCATATCGAGCGTTTCAATTCGAAAGTGAATGCGATTGTTTCGTTGCAGCCGGCCGAAACGTTGGTGCGACAGGCCAAGGAGCGAGATGCGCAATTGAGTCGCGGTGAATACCTCGGATGGATGCACGGATTTCCGCACGCGGTGAAGGATTTGGCTGCCACCAAGGGTATCCGGACAAGTAACGGATCGCCGCTATTCGATTCGATTCCCGATCACGACGAAATATTTGTGCAGCGGCTGCGTCGCAACGGCGTGATCTTGATCGGAAAGACAAACGTTCCGGAACTCGGTTTCGGCTCCCAATCGTACAATCCAGTATTCGGCACGACTTTGAACGGCTACGACCAGACGAAATGCGCCGGGGGCAGCAGCGGCGGCGCGGCCGTATCGCTGGCATTGCGCATGTTGCCAGTGGCCGACGGCAGCGACATGATGGGCTCGCTGCGGAATCCAGCAGCCTTCAATAACGTTTTCGGTTTCCGCCCTTCGTTCGGCCGGGTGCCGAGCGCTGGCGGCGAACAATTCCTTCACACCCTCAGTGTGGACGGATCGATGGGCCGCTCGGTTTCGGATGTGGCGATGTTGCTCAGTGTAATGGCGGGACCCGACCCCGGTGCGCCGCTTTCGATTGAGCAGGATCCTGCAATATTCGCGCAGTCATTGAAACGAGATTTTAAGGGCACGCGCATCGGTTGGTTTGGCAATTTCGACGGTTACCTGGAAATACATCCCGGAATCTTGAAGCTGTGCCAGAACTCCTTCAAGGCGTTCCAATCATTGGGCTGTGTTGTGGAGCCCGCCAAGCCCGATTTTAATATGGCGAAACTTTGGGATTCGTGGCTCACCCTGCGGCATAGCTTGACTGCGGGAGGCTTGGCAGCGTTTTACAACGACCCCGCGAAGCGAGCGAAGTTGAAGCCGGAAATTCAGTGGGAAATCGAAGGCGGATTGAACTTGACGGCAATGGAGTTTCAGCACGCGTCGCAAGTCCGGTCGGACTGGTACCGCGCCTTGTTGAAGCTATTTCAGACTTATGACTACCTGCTGCTCCCGAGTGCGCAGGTCTTTCCGTTTGACGCACAAGAACACTGGCCGAAGGAGATCAACGGCCACAAAATGGATACCTACCACCGCTGGATGGAAGTGGTAATTCCCGCTACCATGGCGGGCTTGCCGGCGCTCAGCGTTCCCGTTGGATTTGGCACGACCGCCTTGCCGATGGGGATGCAGTTGATTGGGAAGCCTAATGCGGATTTCGCTGTTCTGCAATTGGCTTATGCGTACGAACAGGCGATACCTTGGGTCCGAGATTATCTGCCGCCGCTGTTGAAGTCGGCCGCCCTGCCCAGGTAGACCTCAAGCGACATTCTGCAAAGGACACCTATTTCAAATGGGAAATCCGTAGAGTGTAAAATGTGTGAAGGCAAGTGTATTAGGGCTACAGGCAGGCCCAAAAAAAGTGGGGCCCCCGCTTGGGATCGGGGAGCCCCGGAAGGCGCATCTCAGATGCCAGTGTCGTTTTCACACCGGCGCGTGGGGTCATCCATCCTAGCTTCCCTCTCAGAGGCAGGTGGTAACGA